>WLWD01000031.1_pt1 | contig 577942 bp, 537 predicted proteins | sample 6712731 | NCBI WGS metagenome assembly WLWD01 (sample SAMN12718690, study PRJNA576275) | sponge metagenome | isolation source: marine sponge | host: Mycale hentscheli | place: New Zealand: South Island, Marlborough, Capsize Point | collected 2014-11-01 | reverse complement strand
GGGAATGCCCACAATTGGTGCTAGGCCAAGGGTCATCGCTATATTGACAATTACCCCAAAGACGATCATGCCGATCACGCCAATGGTCAGCAGGGCGCCTAATAAATCTTTGGCCTTGGCCGCAATTTCGAATCCAATAAGGAATAAACTTAAAAAGAGCGACAGGAGCAATAAAGCTCCCAAAAATCCCCATACTTCGGCAAAGACGGCAAAGACAAAATCCGTATGGCCCTCCGGTAAAAACTTAAACTGTGTTTGTGTTCCTCTGTGCAGACCCTTGCCAACAATTTCCCCAGATCCAATAGCAATTCGTGATTGGAGCCCATGATACCCTTTTCCTCCTGGATCATACGCTGGGTCCACAAAACTAATAATGCGTTCTTTCTGATAATCATGGAGGGAACCCCATAACCCGCCCCAGGCAAAGGGAAAGAGCATCAAGGCAGAAAGCAGAACAAGACCAAATGCCTTAGATTTAACCCCGACAGCCAAGAGTAATGTAACATAAATCGCTAAAAACCCCAGACTACTTCCTAGGTCAGGTTGTTTCAGAATAAGCACAAATCCAGGAAGGGTGATGAGGGCGGGTATGATGACCCTATACCACCACCCTTGACGAACTTTGTTGCTGTAATATGAAGCCAGCATAAGGATAAGCGGCAACTTCACAAATTCTGATGGTTGCATGGCCAGAGGACCGAGAGGAATCCAGCGTTGAGCCCCACGACTATTTTTCCCGATGAGGAAGACGCCAATGAGCAGTAAAAGGCCGATACCATAAAAGACAATCGAAAGACGAGCCAATTTATGATAATCCATTGATCCAATTACCCAAAATGCAAGAAGTCCTACGAGGATCCAGATAGATTGTTTCAAATAGACCGGAAACATTGTCAAGAGGCTCTTCGAAGTCACGCTGTAAATAGAGAGGATGCCGACTACCAGAATGCCCAAGACGACTCCGATGAAGCTCCATTCTAAGGCGTCAACGCCTCGCTCTGTCATGGCAGGGTTAAGCATGAGCAATCGTAATTACGAGACTGGAGTTCAAAGAAATCGTGGGCACAGAAAATGGCGTGGTTTGTGCGTTCGGATAAAATTGCATGAATGCTTCGATGAAGAGCTTCGCCAACGGGGCAGCAATGGATCCACCATGCCCCATATGTTCGACCACAACCGCAACTGCAACACGTGGGGCATTGGCTGGAGCATAAGCGACAAACCAGGCATGATCTTGGAAAGCCTTGGGCTGTTCTTTTTCTGCCTTGGCCTGAAGGGCGACAACCTGTGCCGTTCCGGTCTTGCCAGCGATCGAGACGAAGGCGGATTTGGCTTGTTGTGCGGTGCCTTTCGTGACCACGGTGACTAACGCTTCTTGAATCCTCGCTATCCAGTTGGGCTGTAGCGTAAGCAAGTGGCCTTCTGGAGAAACCTGTTCCTCAATGGTCTCGAGTTTCCGATGGCGGATGCTGTGCATAATGTGTGGGGTATAGCGCGTGCCACCATTGGCGATCGTGGCAATAACGTTGGCCATTTGAATAGGAGTCACCGTCAGAAATCCTTGTCCGATCGAGACGGAAATGGTTTCTCCAGGATACCACGGTTCGCCATAGATCTGTTTTTTCCATTCAGAAGATGGCACAATCCCATCCTGTTCAGAGGGAAGATCAATCCCGGTTTTTTCACCGAGTCCAAAGTGATGAGCATATGTAGCAATAGTGTCAATGCCCATCCGGTGACCGATCTTATAAAAATAGACATCACATGAATGGGTTAAAGCCTTGGATAAGTTAACCGTTCCATGTCCGCTGGCTTTCCAGTCTCGAAACAAGTGGTTGCCCAATCGATAGCCTCCTTGGCATTGAACGGTATCCAAAGGCGCAATGGTGTTGGTCTCTAAGGCTCCCGTAGCCATGACGATCTTAAAGGTGGATCCTGGGGGATACAACCCTTGAATCGCACGATTTGTTAATGGATGGTAGGGATCTTGAAGAATGGTGTGCCATTGGGACCTGGGGAGTCCTCGAGAAAGAGCATTCGGGTCAAAGCCAGGTTGGCTGGCTAGGGCCAACACGGCACCATTGTTTGGATCAAGAGCGACAATTGCCCCGGCTTCTTTGCCAAGAAGTTCTTCGGCTAATTGCTGCAGCCGAAAGTCGATGGTCAAATAGAGGTCATCCCCTGCCTGTGGGCTGTCAACGGAAAGGGTTTGTTTTTCATGGCCCAATGCGTCGACTTCAATGAGTTTGCGTCCAGGCATGCCTTGTAACAGGCCATCATACATCCGTTCAATTCCCTGTTGACCGACAAGACTGCCAGGAGTCAGATTTGAAAACTGGTCTTGAGCCAACTGCTTTTCTGAAACGGCTCCAATATAGCCCAGAACATGCGCCGCGTAGTTACCTTGGGGGTTGTTGCGTTGGTATTCCGGCTGAATCACCACTCCAGGCAAATCAAGGCGGTGCGATTCGATGAGTGTGGCTTCACGAAGGCTGAGCCCGCCTTTTATTTTAATGCGTGTTCGTGAGTCTTGGGATTGGAGCCGTTGAGATAAATCAGTGGCGTCAAATGCCAAGAGGTCGACGAGTGTTGTGATGAGGCCGTCTCGGCTGACCACATCGTTGAGCTCGACATATAGATTGAAACTGGGAATGTTGTTAGCCAGAAGTATACCATTTCGGTCATAGATTAATCCTCGAGCCGGTCGTAAGACAATGGAGCGAGTGCGATTGTCCTGGGAGAGTTCCCGATAGTAAGGGCCTTCTTTAATTTGCAACTGCCAGAGGCGTAAGACGAGGAGGCCAATAAGGATGAAAATGCCAATTTTCAAAAAGATCAGACGCTGTTGGAGGTCTCCGAGTTCATTGGATTGGAATCCATTAGTTGCCATACGTTGTCCCTATCATATTCAACCTATTTCGAGACCCCTGTGCTCCTTTTGCCGTGAAGACAGAAACCGTGTAGGGGTAATCCTACTCGTGTGGAAACCAGCGTATGAGTATGTGATGTAGCCCCATAGCGAGGATGGCATCAAATAGCGCTTGAGGAAGAAACACTGTTTGCAGGCCATACAGAACATCCTCAATTTCTAAGTGTGGTGTGGATGATACCAAATAGACACTGCCAGAAAATATGGAAAAAACCAGCACAGGCAGAAAAATCGCGTGGGAATTCGTATTTGTGAGATGTTCGGCTGTCACGCCAGACAAGAATCCGATGCCGGTTTTGGTGATCAGGTTTGCCCACAGTTCACCGCCTGAGAAAAGGTCTTGGAGAAATCCTACAGCGAACCCGACTTTGACCCCATCCCATTGTCCAAATCCAAAGCCTACGACACAGGTGATTACTAAACAGAGATCAGGCCGTATGCCCCAGACACTCAATGAGTTAGCAAGCGTGGCTTGAAACGGCACGATGATCAAGAGAATACCAGCAAAGAGAATGGGGTTCATGGAGTAGGGGGGGAGGTGGCCAGAGGTGACAGAGTAGGTGCATCGTCATTCGATGGCGTAGCTGGTTGAGGCGACACAATAATGAGAACTTCTTCTAACTTTCTAAAATCCACAGCGGGTACAAGGTCAGCAGATTGAAAGAGTGCGCCATCATGTTCAGTGACATGATTGATGTGGCCAATTAACAAGCCTCGGGGAAACCCACCCGTTAAGCCGGATGTGACAATCTGATCGTTGGGTTGAACGGAGGAAAGTGGAGGAAGATACTTGATACGAATTCGTCCTCGATCCATCCCTTGTACGATTCCTTCATCTCTCGTTCGTTGCACGAGGCTGGCAATGGCGATATTTCGATTAGTTAACAAAAGAACAATGGAGCTCGATGAATGAGTTTTGATAATTTTACCGACGACACCAGCTGGAGTCATTACTCCCATGTCGCGTGCGAGCCCATCGGCCTCACCCTTATCCAGGATTAAGGCTTGATACCAATTCGAGGTGTTGCGTCCAATGACCCTGGCTGCAATCGTCTGAGGCTCTAAGCGTCGTTGAAACTTGAGCAAGGTCGACAATCGTTCAACAGCAAGGGCTTGTTCACGTAACTGGTTTAATGCTCCACGGAGTTGGTCAATCTCACCCTGAAGGACGATGTTTTGCTCATGCACACCCTGAAGGGCGAGGTAATGGTTCCAGAGGTCACGGACTCCACGGTCAAGATTGGCTAAGCCTTGAATGGGGATGGTGAGCAGACTGGCTATTGGCTTCCCAAGATTCTGTAAAAGAATTTGCGCTTGCCGTGGAATAAAGACAATCCAGAAGATGGCTATGATCAGTAATGCAAGGAAGAGGCGTTTGGTCCTGGTGCCTCCTACAATGCCAGTGTGCAACCGGCTCGCCATGATTACAAGATTCCGTTTATGAAGTCACCGTAGACATCGAGACAACATTTTTGAGAAGAGTCAGCTCCTCAAGGGTTTTGCCTACACCCATCACGACTGACGTCAGTGGATCATCAACAGTCACGATAGGAAGTGTGGTCTCGTCGCGCAACCGGGCATCGAGTCCTCTTAAGAGAGAGCCCCCACCGGTCAAGACAATGCCATGGTCAATAATATCACTAGCCAGTTCAGGCGGGGTATTTTCTAATGCACGTTTGATGGCTGTCACGATGGCATGAATACAATCCTCCAAGGTTTCACGGATTTCTGTATCTTCCAGCACAATCGAGCGGGGAATGCCTGAAACGAGATCGCGACCTTTCACAATCATATGGCATGATTCAGGTAAGGGGGAGGCCGAGCCAATCTCGCATTTCACGCGTTCCGCCATATGATCGCCAATCAAGAGGCTGTATTCCCGTTTCATATAGCTGCTGATGGCTTGATCAATCTGATCCCCGGCTGTTTTTACGGACTCGCTATAGACCACACCGCCAAGAGATATTACCGCAATATCCGTCGTACCACCGCCAATATCCACGACCATGCTGCCTACGGGTTCCGTGATGGGGAGCCCCGCTCCAATGGCAGCGGCAACTGGTTCTTCAATTAAGTACACTTCTCGAGAGCCAGCAAGTTCAGCCGACTCCTTCACGGCCCGTTGTTCGACCTGAGTAATACGGGAGGGCACGCCAATAATAATACGTGGCCGGATAAGCAGACTGCGATTATGGACCTTAGCAATAAAATGAGCCAACATTCGTTCGGCAATATCAAAATCAGCAATCACCCCTTCTTTCATGGGCCGAATAGCGGCAATTGTGCCAGGGGTGCGCCCAACCATCTTCTTGGCTTCACTTCCAACAGCAAGGATCCGATTGGTTTGTTTTTCAATGGCAACGACTGACGGTTCATTCAGTACAATCCCTTGACCCTGGATATAGATCAAGGTACTCGCTGTACCTAAATCAACAGCCATGTCACTTGAAAACCAGTTCAAGACATGACTGATCAAGCCCACAGCCTGTACTCACTTATATGGAAAGATAATGACGATATTTGTTGAGACATAGGGGATATGATTATTATGTGACCTCCTTTAATGAGGAGGCAAGACGAATGCTTTCCTGAAGGCCGTGTTATTCGGGTAATGCTCAACGGGTGTATCAGATTGGGGCAGATTATCTCATGAGGCTATGCTAGAAGTCACCTCAGTGTTTCTCAGAAGCATACAAGAGCTCGCAAGACCTAAACTCTTCATACGATCAGACAATGGGGTTCTTTAGCATGACAGCCCGTAGGCCATGCTGGAGACTACAATATCGTTAGAGAAAAGTAAAACCCAAACATATCTCTTGTTTCTTAATCTATATTGAGCACGATTCAGGAAGAACATTTTTTTTCAAATAGAAAGTATCTATTTAGATACACTATGAGGTGGCCCTGTTAAGTAGCATGCGCCGCCTCTGCTATTTTTTGGAGCAAACCCAACTTGCATTTGAGTTCTCGTTGATGTCAGCTCATCCTGTCCCCATTTTTAGGTGGCTGTTAATTCCAGGGCACCTTAAGCCGCCTCCTGTTTTCCTGAATGGGATTGGGGCTTTGCCTGGGGTCCACAAGTAAAAGATTCCAATTTTTTGTTAGCTAAATAGACCTTCCCCATCTTTACCCATCAATATTGAAGACCCTGAAGCGTTTTCATACAGCAAGCCCGCGAGGTAATATAATGGATGAGGCTGATGAAGCATTTCTTTCAAGAACAGCTTTGACCTCTAGTCAAAAAAAATATATGGCTTAGATCGCTTGTTCTCTCAGGCACATTCTCTGATGGATAGTATCCCATGGATATGAAGAGGAATCTTTTACGGTCTTAAGATCATGATTGTTCTGTATCTTCATATGAAAAGAACCATTTTCAGCGCAGCGATAGCGATAATGGTCTTATCCTGCCCCCCATGAAAGTGAGTCCACCAATACGACATAATTGAGGGTGTTAGGAAGGAGGTGGACGATGACAAATGAAGAGGGAGATCCGATTCAACGGTGGAGCGCCAAACGCCGGACGGCGTTGGTCCTTACCATAGTCAAGGGAGAGACTTCCGTGGTGGAGGCGGCTCGCGCGCATGGACTGACGGTGGCCGAAGTCGAGGACTGGCAGCAGCGATTTAATGTGGGGGCCGAGAATGCCTTGCGGACACGCCCGAAGGATGAGGAGGCAGTCAAGGACGAGCAGATCAAGAAACTGAAACAGAAGGTCGGGGATCTTGTCCTGGACAATGACCTGTTACGGGAGGCCTTGAAACCGTACCCTTTGGCCCAGAGGACGTCCGACGCGTGAATGAGGCGCATCCGGATGTCTCGGAACGACGGGTCTGTCTGGTGTTACGAGTGGCACGAGCCAGTGTGCGACGACCGTCCCCACACCCAAGACGAGCCATTGAAGTGTCAGAGACCTTGGCCGCACAGCTGCACACGTTAATCGAACAGCACCCGACGTATGGGTATCGGCGATTATGGGCACTGTTGCGGTTTGGCCAGGGGTATAGTGTCAATCGCAAGGCTGTGTATCGGATACTCCGAGTCAAACAATGGTTGGTCCATCAACGTCGTCGCACCGCACGTCCCCGTGCGCAACGGCTGCGCAGTCGGGCGCCCCAGAGTAATCACCGATGGGCGATGGATGTGACCCATGTTCCCTGTGGACGCGATGGCTGGGGCCACCTGGCCGCGGTGATCGATTGTCATGATCGGGAGATTGTCGGGTACGAGTTCGCCTTGCGTGGCCGGGCAAGGGAAGCGGAACGGGCTCTTGAGACCGCCTGCCTGGCCCGCTTTGGCACACTGCGACCCAAGGGAGTTACCCCGGTCCTGCGGAGTGATAATGGGTTAATCTTTCAGAGTCGCCGGTTCCGCCAAGCGTGTCGGGATTATCAGTTGTCGCAAGAATTTATTACGCCGTATACACCGGAACAGAATGGGCTGATTGAACGCTTCTTTCGCAGTCTCAAAGAGGAGTGTGTGTGGCAACAGCAGTTTGAGAGTTTTGAGGAAGGCCAGAAGGCTATCAATAGATGGATACGATGGTACAACGAGGGGCGCCCACATCAAGCTCTGCAGTATCGGAGTCCTCGGCAGTATCGCAATGAACAACGATCACAGGTGGCTTGATTTCAGGGGAGCACTACAAATCCCCGTTGTATCCATCGAACACTTTGCATACCGGGTGGTGTTAAAGAAATTGTCAGATGGGGAAGCATTAGCTCACCACCGTAGCGGCGAAAGGAGACAAGGCCGTTCCCGAACAGGTCCGCAACCATGAAAATGCTGTTCCTGAGAGTCCTTCTGTTCCCGAGTGAAGGGGAATCGGGTACAGCAACGGAACTGCGTCGCGATTATCAGCCAAAAGCCGTTCAATGGTCTGTCCAATTTGTGGAAGAGTCTGTTCGGGGAGAGGACTTCCTACAAGGAAGAGAGGGGATGCCTTGGTCGGGTGTTCATCAGAAGCAACGCGAGGTTCCACTGTTTCAACGTAATATTGAATTGTTGCAATTAATTCATTGGCGACAAGATTCATTGTGTGTGTAGACAAAGCAACCGTAAGAGCCTCGTCCGTCTTCTCCAAAGGGACATGCGCCGTTTCGGAAGAAAGGCTATCAGGCTGAAGCCACATCGGCAGTGATTTGACACGGAGAAAGGTAGGGTGGCCATCCCGAAGCATCAATAATAAAAACCCCCAATCAGCCAAAAAGAGAAAAAACGCTTCATGTTTATTGAGGGGAACGTTAGCACTTACTGCTTGTGTGGCATGGTCCATTGCAGCACGACACAAATCGAACACGGCAAGTCCCGCCAATGAAATAGATGCTGGCACCAGCCCAGCTTCAAGACAGAGTGCTTCATACGATTCAATAATATCTCGTTGAATGGCAACGGCCAGCACGTAAAGTACCGGCATGGTCTGTTCTGTGTCGTGTACGGTCTTTTCCTGTGTGTGATAGAGACGATAGGCAATCCGAACATTCGATGGAGAAAGCTTGCAATCTTGCTGAAAACGTCCGGCAATAATGGCCTCACGTTCAGATGGGGAGGAGGGCAAACTCGCAAATCGAAAGACGGTTGAGCGTGCACAAAGATCTGGCAAACAAAGGGCAATGGTTCGAGGCCGTGACGTATGTTGCCGTAAAGCTCGAAGAATGTTCCGAAGTTCCTCGAGGTTTGTCAGATTGGCCGCAATAGGCGAAGGACGGACAGAGTCTGACGATATCGGTAATTCATGGTATCGCTGGAATATTGGATGCTTCCACACTCGGTGAATCTCCGCCATGCCCATCATTTTTCCAGTAATCGACAATCCAAGGCGAGGTTTGGTCATAGGAAAAAGAGTCATTCGCCGACCTCAACTGGCGTGACTCGATTAATTTCATGGAGAGTGGTTTCACCCTCCAAGACCTTTTGGATAGCGGTTTGGCGAAGACTTTTCATCCCTTGAGTCAAGGCAGCAGACCGGATGTCCGACATGGGTTTTCCCGCCATGATCATTTCCTTGATAGAGTCAGTTAAATCAAGAAATTCCGAAATGGCGCGTCTTCCTCGAAATCCTAAGCCATGGCATTCATGACATCCTTTCTCTTCGTAAAAGGTCGTCTGTTGAGATTTGTGATAATCGAGACCAGACTCCCGACAGAGCTCAGGACTGACAGAGACAGGAACTTTGCAATGAGGGCAAAGTGCCCTTACTAAACGTTGAGCAAGCACACAGCTCAACGACGCGAGGAAATTATGGGGCTCAATGCCCATATTGATGAATCGGCTAATGACATCAAACGCATTATTGGCATGCACGGTCGTAAAAACCAAATGCCCCGTGAGTGCAGATTGAATCGCAATCTGCGCTGTTTCCATATCACGAATTTCTCCCACCATAATTTTGTCAGGGTCGTGACGGAGAATTGATCGAAGACCTCGAGCAAAGGTCAATCCTTTTTTTTTATTCACCGGAATTTGCACAATGCCTTTTAATTGGTATTCAACAGGATCTTCAATCGTAATGATCTTATCCTCAGGTCGGTGAACTTCGTTCAGGGCGGCGTACAGCGTGGTGGTTTTTCCACTCCCAGTTGGCCCCGTGACCAAAATCATTCCATATGGTCTCGTAATGGCACGACGAAATCTGTGGAGATCGTCTGGATTAAATCCTAAGATCGTCAGTCGAAGCCCTTCCATATCATGCGCGACAGATTGTTTATCCAAAATTCGAATAACAATTGACTCTCCAAATACACTGGGCAAGATCGACACACGAAAATCAACTGTGCGCTTTTCAACATGGAGTTTGAATCGTCCATCTTGCGGGATTCGTCGTTCAGCAATATCCAATTCAGACATCACTTTTAATCAGGAAATTAAGGAAGCATGGATAGAATGCGGTAATGGTTCCATGCCTGAATACAAGACGCCATCAATTCGAAATTTGACGTCAACTGCTCGTTCGGTTGCTTCGATATGAATATCACTCACTTGCTTTTGCAATGCGCTCAGAATGATAGTATCAACGAGCTTGACAACGGGGCTTTGGTCTTTTGAAATACTTTCCAAGGAAAGTACTTCTTCACCCCGTTCATCTTCTTTGATAAGAATAGGGTGAAGCTCTTCCTGAATCCTGGTGAGCACTTGTTTATTACCTTCACTTGCGGCAAGTCCTTCTAGGATTGCCGTGGCCGTGGAAACAACCAAATGCACATCTCGACTGAGCAAGAGTTCAAGTTCATCAAGGGCCCAAAGATCTCGTGGGTCAGCAACGGCAATGGTCAACGTACCTTCGTGATCAGAGAGAGGAACAAAGGGTTGGCGATGCATCCACTCAACGGGAATCGTCTCAAAAAAGGCTGGATTGACTCGAAACTCCATCAAAGGATCAAACGGCAACGCATATTGTTCTGCTAAAGCTTTGGCTATTGCTTCTTCTGAGAGAAGGCTGTGCGCTGCTACGTATTGGCGAAGAGGCTGTTGAAGATGACGAGCCTGCTGAACACAATCAGTCAATTGTTCCTGTGAGAGAAGTCCTCGTCTGAGAAGGACATCTTCTAATGAGCAATGTTTAACCGGCGTGGCCATAATGAATGAAGAATTTAGAATATTTAGACGGTACCCGCTAATTGGAAAATGGGCAAATACATAATAATGACAATACCACCAATGATCACTCCCATAATCAAGAGCAAAATGGGTTCAATCCATGTCGTCAATTGATCCAACTGCAAATTTAATTCGCCCTCATGAAATTCAGCGATTTCATGAAGCATCGTTTCGAGTGACCCGGTTGTTTCTCCCACTTCAATCATTTCAATCGTCATGCGCGGCAAAAATCGTTCCGTGTTTAAAGAAGCAGCAAGACTCGTGCCATCCCGAACATGATCCGTGGCCGCAATGAGCGCCCGAGAGATAATCTTATTGGTCATGGCATTTGCCGTAATCGTTAGTGCAGAAAGAAGAGGAATCCCACCGGCGATGATGGTTCCCAATGTTCGAGCCAAACGAATAATTTGACTTTTTAAGATAATATCTCCAAGTAGGGGAACACGCAAAAGGATCCAATGATACTGTGTTCGACCAGCAGAGGTCTGAACCCACGAATAGAGTGCCACGGCGAGCATCACCGTCAATCCAAAAATCCAGGGGAGCCAAATCTGTATGGAATTGATCAGATCTAAGAGCATCTGTGTCAGAAAGGGAAGCGCAGCATGACTTTGTGCATAGACTTCTGAAAACGTGGGAATAACATAGGTCAAAAGAAACCCAACGACTCCTATACCAACGATAATTAAAAACCCTGGGTAAGCCAACGCTTTGACTGTTTTTTCTCGAACCCCGATGATGAGTTTGAGATAGGCAATGTATCGCTGAAGGACTTCTGCTAAGTTCCCAGTCTGTTCGCCAGATTGAATGGTGGCTCGGTAGAGATCGGGAAAATGTTTCGGCTGTGTCGCCATAGCCTGGGAGATCGCACTGCCGCCACGGATTTCTTCTCTCACATCTTGGAGCGCCACTTGGAAATTCCCATGTGTCGCCCGATCAGTAAGAATATCAAAGGCTTTAAGAATGGGAAGTCCTGCCTTCACCAAGGCTAAAAACTGTTGATTAAAGACCAAAAACTCTCTATGCGATAAATGCCCTCTGGCCTTGGGACGGGTTGTCGATCCCCCCCACCGTTTTTTTCCCGCTACATGAAGAACAACGAGACCTCGGGTTTCTAATTGTGTACGCACCACATAGTCATTCTCTGCCTCAAGCTGGTCTTCAATGATGGTTCCATCTGCCCGTGCAGCTCGATAGTGAAACTGTGGCACTAGGGATTCTCAACTGGTTTAAGCGGTACAGGGATCTTCACTTCAGAAGGAATATCGGGATCATGTTGCCGAGCAACCTTCATACGAAGGCGCAACTGCTGACCGGGAAAAATCTGATCGCTTTTCAGATTATTGAGTTCCTGAAGCTGTTTGACCGACACACCATAAGTACGCGAAATCTTCCACAGAGAATCTCCTGATTGGACGGTGAGGAGATGACCTCCACGCATTGAAGTGTTTCCCAACGACTGCGTATGCGGTCTTGTAACCTGAATTGGCTTCCGACTGTTACGAAGTTCTGTATGCAATGTCGCGATATCTGTTTTCAGAAGATGAACGTCGGAGACAAGACTATTGAGGGAAGTCTGAACCGATCGAATTTCCGTCATTAGCTGAAGAAGTTGGGGCATGGCGGTCGTTTTCCCACGAAGTTGGGCATTCTCCTTGTGCACCTGATTCCGTTCGGCTTCGAGTGTGGCAATCTCTGTTTTAACCTGCCCAAGTTCTTTGACCATCGCGACCTCTCGTTTACGCATATCAGACAAGGCTTCTTGCACAGTACGAACCTCTGCTTGTTGCTTGGCCAATGTGATTCGTTCGGTTGCCAATGCGCTCCGCAATTCTTCCGCCTCAACCTTGGTTTCTTCCAGAAGGCTCTGCGTATGGGAAGAAGGGAGTGGGCTCGTGGGAGGAGGGGATACAGGCTGAGATGTGGCACAACCAGCTAGCGCCATGAGACTACTAACAAGTACGTGCGTCAACACAAAGAAAGACATGTTAGATTTCATAACTGTTTACCATTGATTATAAGGGGTTCCATTGCTCGCAACGAGATCACTACCACTGTGGATATCGAAAATGCCACTCTGAACATCTGCCTCGAGATCATTCTCAAAAATTAATTGCCATGTGTCAGCCGATTTTGTAAATGGATCAACTGGAATTTGACGAAGATAGCCGGTTTCGACAAGCCCTTCAAGCGACTGAGGATACGATCGGGTATCAGCATAATGTTGGTCAAGAAGTGTCCTCATGGTAAATAAATTATGCCTTAATGCAACCTCCCGTGCTTTGATGGCTGAAGCCTGGAATGAGGGAATCGCCAAAGTGGCCAGAATGCCTATTAGGGCGACCACAATCAACAATTCTAGAAGTGTATAGCCACACGCGTGTTTGTCAAAAGATGTTTGCATCACCAATTACGGTATTTGGTTTCATCAATCGCCACGCCAGAACTTGTGGTAAAAACGTCGTAGACGTCTTCTCCATACCAGTTATCTTCATCAGCTTCATCTTGATAACATCGAAGTCCCCATTCTTGGGATTGTGTCATCGGGTCAAAAGGGATTCGGCGGAGATAACGACGAATCGTACTCCTGTCTTCGACGATGGCTTCTTCGCCACTTAGTTCGACGGCGAGTAAAATTTCCAATGTTTTGGGGTATCCAGTTGTTCCTGAAAATTCTTTGCAGGTTAATTTGTTTTTGACGCACAGTGCCCCTTGCAGAACATTGCCATCCCGCCTCCAATCACGCCTAACTCCTCTCCTCCGTTCCACTCTCTATTGATGAGGTTATTACGCAAACCCAGTTGTATCCTGCCGAAGTAATCGGTATCCTCCTATCCCTAGAATTGAAGGGGTTGGTCCAACAAATACCTGGATCCCAATACATTCGGCTGCCCACATAACACCATAGGCCGTCGAGAAAGGATATTCCATTCCTAAACAGAAATCATTAATCATTGTCGAGTCACCCGCCAAAGCGCGCACGATCACGAAGTATCTTGGTCGCGGCTATCAGGTGTTAGCTTCTGTGGGCCACGTCAAGGATTTGCCAAAAAGCAAACTCGGCATTGATGTCGAGCAGGGCTTCCAACCGCAGTATGTGGTCATTCGAGGCAAGAGCAAAGTGCTCACAGAAATTAAGGCCCAAGCAAAAAAGGCCGACAAAATTTTCCTTGCTCCTGACCCTGACCGTGAAGGGGAAGCGATTGCTTGGCATATTGCTGAAGAGCTGAATGGGAACCAATCGCAAGTCTACCGAGTTTTGTTCAACGAAATTACGGAATCTGGAATTAAACGAGCATTAGAAGCTCCTAGCACTATTGATATGCGCAGGGTCAACGCCCAACAAGCCAGACGGGTATTAGATCGACTTGTCGGGTATCTATTAAGCCCATTGCTCTGGAAAAAAGTGCGGCGCGGCTTGAGTGCGGGACGTGTGCAATCAGTCGCCGTTCGAGTCATTTGTGAGCGAGAGTCTGAACGAGAAGCATTTCAAACTGTCGAATACTGGACCGTGACCGCGACTCTCCAAGGAGAAACCCCTTCACCATTTGAAGCCAGACTTCAAGAATTCAGAGGCCAACCACTTGAGATTCATACCGAGGATGAAGCCAATCACATCCTTCAGACCTTAGAACATGCCACGTTCAGGGTTTCCAATATTGAGACACAAGAAAAACGACGAAATCCTCCCCCACCCTTTATCACCAGCCGTTTGCAGCAAGATGCAGCTCGTAAGCTGCGATTTTCCGCCAAGAAGACCATGATGCTTGCGCAGAAACTCTATGAAGGGATCGAAATCGGGCAGGAAGGCCCTGTCGGGTTAATCACCTATATGCGAACAGATTCGACTCGGATCTCAGTGGAGGCGCAACAGGAAGCAGCCGAAATTATTCGCAGTCGATTTGGTGAAGGCTATATACCGGCCAAACCCAATGTCTATAAAACCCCAAAAGCTGCACAAGAAGCCCACGAAGCGATTCGGCCCACTTCGAGTACTCGTGATCCAGAATCCGTGCGTCCTTTTCTAGAAAATGACTTGTATCGTTTATATAAACTTGTTTGGAACCGGTTTCTAGCATCCCAAATGACCAAAGGCTTAGATGAAGCAACGAAAGTGGATATTAGTGCCAATGACTACCTATTCCGTGCCACAGGAACGGTTGAGAAATTTGATGGGTACCGCCGCATCTATGTTGAAGGCCAAGATCTTCCTGAATCGCCTCAATTGCCTGACAAGAATCAGCAATTAGCAGAAAGTGACGGTGATCGTCACTTACCAATCTTGCAGATTGGCGCAAGCCTTCAGCCGATTACCGGTACAACAGAAACCGCCATTCAATCCAAACAGCATTTTACCCAACCACCACCTCGGTACAACGAAGCGTTATTAATACGAGAGATGGAAGAAAAAGGTATTGGACGGCCATCTACCTACGCCACTATCATTTCAACCATTCAAGACCGAGGATATATTGAAAAAGAAGAGAACCGATTGAAACCCACCGAGCTCGGTCAAATCGTGAACGACCGTCTTGTCAAACATTTTCCCCAAGTCTTTAATGTTGCCTTCACGGCACAAATGGAATCACAGCTGGATTCCATCGAAGAAGGAGGAAAAGACTGGGTGACGACAGTGCAAGAATTCTACGCTCCGTTCATAAAAGACCTTGGAGAAGCTGAAACCGCGATGGAGGCTCTCAAGGGCAAGGAAGAACCAACTGACCTGGCCTGTGAAAAATGTGGGCAAGCCCTAGTCATTAAATGGGGACGACATGGGCATTTTCTGGCATGTTCAGGATATCCCGAGTGCAAAAACACTAAACCGTTCACCAAAGACGAAACTGGGGCCATTCACATTCTTGAAAAAGTCGAAGAGCAGACTGAGGAAAAATGTGAAAAATGCGGAAACCCGATGGTAGTGAAACATGGACGATTTGGCGGGTTTTTAGCTTGTTCTGATTATCCAAATTGCAAAACGACCAAGCCCTTAGCCATTGGCGTGTCATGTCCACAGGAAGGATGCGCAGGGGATCTCGTGGAAAAACGCACCAAAAAAGGACGATCGTTTTATTCCTGCAGCCAATATCCCACATGCACCTTTTCGTTATGGAATCGTCCAATCAACAAGCCATGTCCTCAATGTCAGGCCCCATTTGTTGTAGAAAAGTATAGCAAACAGGCAGGTAAAACGGTTCACTGTCACAATGAATCGTGTGACTATCAAGCCTCAGCCTAATAATCTGGCCTAACAAGACTATGGGCGCTTATGGCTTGAGTAGCCGTGCTTTGGCAGGAAACAAAGGACCAGCAATTGTAAGCTTCCCCGTCAAGCGGACAGGTTCAACATAGAGTTTTCCGGCCTTTTGGGTTTGTGATACGTACACGGGGTCATGCCTTGTAACGCCTTGTGAGGGCGGTGTTCGTTATAGACGGTCATCCATTTTGCTGTGAGCTCTTGGACCTCCTCCAAACTCCGAAACACATAGAGATTGAGGACTTCATTCCGATAGGTGCGATTAAATCGTTCAATGAACGCATTCTGGGTCGGGCGCCCGGGCTGGATGTAATAGATCAGCACGCGATTGGTCTTTCCCCAATCTTGAAGAACCTGAGCGAGAAATTCTGGGCCATTATCCACCCGAATCATATGGGGCAGGTCACGTTCTGTCTTCAAGCGTTCGAGGACACGAATAACCCGCTCGGCCCGCAGGGACGTATCCACTTCAATCGCTAAGGCTTCTCGATTAAAGTCATCAATAATATTCAAGGTGCGAAACCGCGAGCCGTGATAGAGGGCATCGCTCATGAAATCAGCGGACCACACCTCGTTCGGCCCCTCTGGCACAAACACGGGCAGGGAGGGTCGTGTGGGGAGTCGGCGTTTCGTACGGCGAGGCTGATTGAGCCTCAAGTGCCGATAGACGCGGTAAATCCGTTTGTGATTCCAGCGATACCCTAACGTTCGTAACCGATCAATATACTTCCAGACACCCCAGCGGGGGTGGGCCTTGACCAACTGATTCAGAGCATCAATCACATCCCGATCCCGGGTGTGCCAATCACGTGGCACCTGATAGTACGCCGACCGAGCCAGATGCACTGCGGCACAGCCTCGAACGATGGACACGCCATGAGCTTCCTGCATCGTCTGCACCGCCATTCGTTTCTCCGTCGGCGTTAGAGCTTTTTTTCGATGAGATCCTTGAGAGCCCGATTCTCTAAGGCCAGATCCGCATACATGCGTTTGAGTTTGGCCAGTTCGCTCTCGGTCTCCTTCAGACGCTTGAGATCCGAGGCCTCAAGCCCGCCATACTTTGCTTTCCAATTGTAGTCGGTAGCATCGCTAATGCCATGCTCCCGACACAGGTCTTTGACTTTGACCCCGGCATCGGCTTGTTTCAAGATGGCGACAATTTGCGTTTCGCTGAATCGACTCGTTTTCATAAGAACCTCCTGGGTCATTCTGCCAGAAAGCTCTACATTGCGCCTGTCCGTGGTTGGGGGAAGCTTACACTTTCGGCCACGACTCATCATATGATAGCAGAGATTTTCAGATTGTATTCAGATCAGACGAACCATTGCTTAGCAGTCTACCAACACTTTGTGAGCCTTTTAACCAAAGACTCGCCCCCTTTACCACCCCCTTCGTTGGAGTTCACTGAAGCGGTTTAAATTCTGTCTTAGAAAACAAGTGGTGAGTGCTCTTCTTCAAGAGCCTATAAATAGTCGCAATGAACAATTCTATTTCTTCCTTTTGCAACTGTGCTATTTCAGCTTCTGAATAGTGTTTATCACCACTGTAATAGTTGTAAATAGCTTCAATGGGTCTTGCGTAGTCAATGACATCAATAATGTTGCCCTCTTGGATATTGTAATTCAAGCCGTATGGCCGTGCGTTGGGTTTGTTGTAGTAGCTACCACGTTTTGTATTGTTTCGGAGGAAATCATTGACTCTTGAAAAATTTTGATTCTCTAAGTTTGACGGGTAGACAATTGTAAATTTGAATGCTGTAGAGTCATAGCTTCCAAGATACTCGTAGCTCTCTGTCTTTTGTGTGCACATTTGTTTGATGCCATCCGTCCCCAAGGCTTCGTATTGCTCTGGGGTAAATGCAATTTGCTGTTCCACGCTCTTTGAGTCATTTTTGAAGACTAAAAAACGATCATAGGCTATAGCACCATCCAATGGTTTTAAAAAGTTATGGAAATAGCCAATCGCAACTCCTGTAGCAATAGCATCCGAATTTACTAATCCCTCAATTTTTTCGCTGCCTTCACCCGGTTTCTTTTCGAAGAGGGTTGAAACGTATTGCTTTACAGGGCCGCTAAAAGCGTCCCAGCTTATGTCAATAAGTTTTCCAGCTAACAAAAGGTTAAATGGATCCATAACGAGTACCTTTCTGATTGGTTTGAAAAAGAGAAGCCTTTGCTTTCGGCTTTGTTAAACTCTCAAACAAAGGCTTGCCTTCAGAGCATTCGAGGAAGAAAATACCTCTATGCAGCGAGAAAACGGCAATGGTAGATGCAAACATCGTCAAATTCTGAACGTGGTTTCAATATAGAAATAATCCGAATCCTTATTGCCTCCTGGCGGCAACCCAGCTGAGGCAGGAAGACGATCGAAATAGCTCCCTTTAAACCAATGGGAATAGCCGGCATCAAAATTCCAATTGTTATTAATCTTCCATTGAACTCGCGTTTCGATATCGTGGCCGAGAAAATTTCCAGATCCGCCTGAGGCATCACGTAGTGTACCGTTGGTAGACGTCACGAAAGGTTGATTGCCAAACGTGCCACGTGAGGTGGCGAGATACCATACACGATGCTTGAACTGCAGCTTCCAACCTTTATAGGGAACTGCGAGGACTCGCCATCCAGGGGAGCTCAAATTGTGTGAGAAAAACGGTCCAAAATTTCCAATAGGATTAAATTGAGGATGCCTCGCCCCAAAGAGTGTGTCAAACGCGGAATCTTGACTGTCATTCGGATCCCGATCGCCACTGGCATAGTCATAATGAATCAGGAATCGCGGCGACCATGGGAGATTGAAGGTATACCCGACATGAACATGCTGAAAATGTGCGAAGTGATCGACATTGCCTCGTTCCCCTATCTGCCAAATACTTTCCAGGCTATAGTTTAATCGGCCTTTCTGCGGTACTTCATACAATCGCACGCCAAATGTGGAAAACGTTCGTTGTCTATTGACGATCGGAGTTCGTTGATCATTCAAGCCAAAATAGTAGAGGTTCGTACGCAACCATGGGATCTGATTCGATTCCCAATAGACGCCCCAGAACACGTCTCGCTTCGACTGTTCATCAAGCTGCACATCATCCCTCAGGACTGGTTCGACAAGAAATGCACGTATGCGCCAATCCTTCCCTTGCGCCAATTGCCCATGCATTCCATCAAAGGCATTGGTGGTATTTCGCATCCCATTCCGCGCAATCAACCACCGACGGCCAAAATCCATAGTCAGTCGCCCCACATGCAAGTCGGCACGAAGACTTGTCCCAAAGACATTTTCAGCCGTTGCCGAAACCAGTAGCTGCAGGATGTCCATTTCATTGACAATGGTGGTGTTTACAAAATCCCCGGGATCGTCGAGGTGCGTTCGAGAATCTTGTCCTTCAAACAAAAATTTGAATGCATCACCGTTGAGTCCGAAGCGAATGCGAGATCGTTGCTCAATCTGAGGATCCGTTCTTCCTAATGGTTGGTTGGATCTCCAGGGATGGTCATACACTCCAAAGCGAGTTCGATGCTCAAGACCGAGGTCGATCCAATCAGGAAGATTCAAGGCGTTCTTTAAATACCGATTCCACTGCCATTCCCTTGCTCGAACGAGTATAGCATCGGCCGTTTCAGGCACCTGTTGTGTTGATGCTGACTTTACGCGATCAAGCATGCTCTGACTGAATTGATGAGAACGAGAGGAGGTGTTGACTTCGTGTGCGGCTAACATGCTCGTGGGACAGAGGGAATTCACCGTCAGAATCAAAATGCTGACAATCAACACCTTTGGGAAAACTCGTCGGGAAAATCCCTTTATCCCACTGTTAATCATTTCCATGGATACCTCTTTACTCATTATGATTATCCAATGACATACATAAAGGACTTTCTATAAAATTCGAAACATTCTTCGTCTCTTCTAAAAGTTTCTTTGGACAGGAGGGGAGGGATGAAAGATTTCAAACTTGAATCATTGAATTGACGCTTTTAGCAAATATTCAACTGACGAGACAATATCTTCGAGAAGTTTCTGAGAATCCTATAAGAAAGAGGTGGCCCGTTATCTTGATCAATCCTGGGAAACTTCAAAAACAGATAAGATGAATCAAAAGACTTTTGATCATTACAAAATAAGCTTGCCCCTTTTTTTAGGACGTTGAACTTGATCCAATTAGAATCAATTTTTCTCTTCGAAGCGGGCGTAAATTGTGAGAGGCGCTTTATCGAAATATTTGAATAGAGCAGGACAAAGCCATCCTTCTATATCGAATTCTTCCGATTTGTACCAATTGCCTCCATCACCCTCTCTAACCCATTCAAATTTAACGTCATATCTAGGGAACTGCCCAGAACTAAAGATCAACCGAAATCCGGCATCGGCATTCGCAATACCTTTCGATTCTAGAGCTTTGTCAATAATAGCGTCAGCCCCTGCAACAAAGGGTTCCTTGTCCAAGCCAGCATCGGCATCATCAAAAACCCACATACCTTCGTGCCTGTATGGGTGTATCACATTCAGTGAATTGGCCATTAGGTAACTCCTTTTCTCATAAGAACAGTTTTTATCTTTTTTCTATGAAGTAGAAGTTTAGCTCATGATGATGGCGTAAAGAATGAGAAGCCTGCTATGCCATTGAAGACGGGTAGGTCAGACAGGCGAAATCATACTCTACAACTGGACAGCACGACAATGATTGATACGCATATGGCAACTAGAAATCTTAAGCGTGAAAAGTCTGTTCAGTCTCTTCGACTAGACGACATTGATTTTATCGTTTTTGTGTTTCGACGAACGGTATCATTGCTTTAAAAAGATCAACCTGCCTGACGAATTAAAAGATAGGCTTCTGCTTTCGGACCTGATTCATATACATAATAAGAGGCTTTTTTATTGCATGCAAAGCGGGCAAGCCATTACCTAACAGTCCATCACGAACCCAGAAAAATCTCAACAAAAGACTTGAGGTAGCCCTAAATTTGATCAATGCTGGAGAGCTTCAAAGGCAGATAAGATGAATCAACACATACTTGATCATTATAAAATAAGCTCACCCTTTTTGCTTTTCGTGGCTATCGCTGTCTTTATGGTCTTGGGTGAGCATTTACCCAGAGGGCATTAAGCCGATTACGATGAGAAGTGAGGCGCTGCAGAAAGTCGGGGTAGTCCTTGCGCTCAGTCTCAAGCCACAAGACCTCGGAAAGCGCACAGATGCGGGGGAAGCCCATATACTCAACGTGGTCCATGGTTGGCATATATTCAGTCCAGAGTTGCCCCTGACCACCAAGAATGTGGTGGCGGTTCTCCTCAGAGATTTCTTCTGGGATTGGATCATAGGCGTAAACCCGATCTAGTGGGGTCATGCCGCCGATAGCGAGTGGCTCTGCCTCCTTCGGTTCGGCCTGGTAATAGTCGAAGTACACGCTGTTATGGGTTGCCATGACGACGTCGTGACCCTGGCCAGCCACTTCAATTCCACCCTCGTCGCCTCGCCAGCTCATGACGGCAGCACCCTCGGCAAGACCGCCCTCCAGAATTTCGTCCCAGCCGATCAGACGGCGCCCTGCGGCAGCAATGTGAACATTCATCTGCCGGATGAACCAGGATTGAAGTTCGTCCTCACTCTTCAGGCCGAGCTCGGCCATTCGCTCCTGAGTGCGTTCGCTCTCGCTCCATTCCACCTTGGGCGCTTCGTCGCCGCCTATATGAATGAAGCGCCCAGGAAAAAGATCCATGACCTCAGTCAGCACATCCTTCATGAACTCAACCGTGGAATCCTCGACATTGAGCACGTTCTGAGAAATCCCCCAGTGACAACGAACGCGGGTTTCGGTTTTAAAATTGCCCAGCTCCGGATAAGCGGTGATGGCTGCCACCATGTGGCCCGGCATATCTATCTCCGGAACCAGTGTAATATGCCGGCGGTTGGCAAAGGCGACGATCTTCTTAATATCTTCATGGCTGAAGTATCCACCGTGAGGGTTCTTGTCGTACCGGCGCGGCCGGGCGCTTTCGTGGCCAATGAGGGTCGATTCTCGCATTGAACCGATTTCGGTCAGGCGAGGATACTTCTTGATTTCTATTCGCCAGCCCTGGTCGTCGGTAAGGTGAAGGTGGCAGATGTTAAGGCGATGCAGGGCAAGGAGATCAATGAATTTGCAGACCTCCTTGACTGAGAAAAAGTGCCGGCAAACGTCCAAATGCTGACCCCGCCAGCGAAATCTTGGCACATCTTCAATTTCTACCTCGGGTAGAACCCATTTGGCTTCCTGAATACTGTCAGCCATGATGGCTGCAGGCAAGAGCTGGCGCAGGCTATGAATACCTCGGGCAAGGCCCGTAGCATTCTGCGCTTTCAAGCAGACGCCGGATGCATTGACTGTCAGTGCATAACGCTCATCGACGAATCCTGCCTTGTCAGGTCTGGCTATTCCTGCTGTTTCCAGGCGAATGGTTCCGACATCGTTTCCCTCAGTGACAGGGAAGACAAAACCGGTTGCGGGACGAAGGTACTCTGCGAGGAGTTGGCCCACGTCCAATGCGCCCTCACCGCAGCAGGTAATTGTTGATTCCTTATTCAGCCGCAAATTGCCACTGCCCAAAATAAGAGAGTGAGGCCTTGGAATAATCGCAACCGACTCAAGCTTGTGCTTCTCCTCCAGAACTGGCATCTCACATACCTACGATTGGTGTGCACGATCTTAAAGGAACCACGAAACAGTTACTTACGGTCCCACAAAAAGTTGACCGTATAACGAACAGCGGTGTTTCGCGCGGTAACCATGTGCCTATTCCAATACACATCAGTTAGAAATCCTATGATTACCTAGGGCAAAATATTAATTTTTGAATGGCATGTCAAGGAGGATTGTAAAGAATTAACAAGGTAGTGAGTGGGAACAGAGCAATTGATTTATCATGTCACTCTTTTCACATTAATCATTCTGACCTTATTGTCTTTCGCTAAAACGTATGAAGACAGGCAAGGGAATCAGATCGTCGAGCAGAGGTGGCCCGTTATCTTGATCAATGCCAGGGAGCTTCACAGGCAGAGGAGATGAATCAACACATACTTAATCATTATAAAATTGGCTTGATCCCTTTTCCAAAACTTTCGACCAAAAACTCGCCTTCATTTTCCAAGGTTTCTTGCCCAATAACCAAAGATTTGATCCTATTTTCATCTTGAATGGGGCCTATTTTGTTCATGATTCTTACGTTAACGCTTTTTAGATAAGCTGAGGCCTTGAAGGTATAGCAATGATGAAAGGGTAAAAACGATCTGTTATCGAAACAAGAGCTGATCAGTTAAACCAAGATACGCTTTTTCCAGCGTCCCGACATGAGCGACATCCATGAGAAAGGGGATTTGCCAGTCTCCGTCAAGCGGATGATAGTGTTCAGGAATGAGTACACGATCCAAAAGCTCCGAATGGGCAGCATAGACTTTATAAGGCACTCCCGCGACTTTACCAATCAGTCCATCATTCATAATAGTTCCTGTGAGGGTTCGGCCATATTTGACAGCGTCGCCTTTGGCGAGAGCAATAACCGAAAGGGCAACCATACCTGACAGACTATCCCCATACATGGTTAGCCCGGAATAGGGAAAGGTGAGGACGACCGTCCAAAAGTCATCCTCAAGATGAGCAGATCTGGCCGCACGACCAATAGCTGTCGCCACGCCCTTTCGTGCTAAGGGTCCAAAACGTCCTGGGACATTCCGAAAGTGAACCTTGAGCCCTTCATGCTCTGATCGTTTGTGAAAATGAATCACGACATAGACCACGATGCCTACAGGTTCATGTGCCTCATTGAGCGTCATGCCAAGAATAGGCACAGATTGATGTCGAAATTGAGTAGGCGGGGGGATTTCATATGCCATAGCCTGCATCGCTAGAGACACAGTGAATAATAATACTGAGGCTCGCATGAGAAAATTTAAACGTGGACGACGTATCAAAATGAACAACCTGTTAGAACGGACCTGGACACCATTATGAATTATACATTATGTGTTCAGAAAATTTTTTGTTTCTTCTTCTCGCATGTTCTTCTATGTAATCCTCCGTCATTAATGCAGAAATCTTCTCCGCCAATGCCGTATTAACCAGTTGATTCACTGAAATACGATCTTTCCGTGCCAATTCCTTGTCTGCTTCGTGTAATGAATCCAGTAATCTCAAGCTCATATTGCTCATCATAAGTTTCCTGATAATTCTCAAATCCTTCTCTGTGGAATCAGGTGGTAATAAGGTTGCCTATGAATGAATAGGCCCCTATTCATTACATGGTAACAAGCACCTTCATGCTGTATGAGGAGCAGGCAGTCACTAGCAAGTCTATTACGACTCTAAAAAAACTCTCAACAAAAAACTTGAGGTGGGGCGTTATCTTGATCAATGCCAGGGAGCTTCACAGGCAGATAAGATGAATCGACAAATACTTGATCATGATAAAATAAACTTGCACCCTTTTTCCCAGCCTATCAAAATTTTTCCGTTTCTTACTCGTCCGGTTTTGTGGAACAGGGGCATAATAAATTTTGGGGCTGTCCTAGATAACGAGAGTTATCTTAGGATGGCTGGATGCGGAAGAGTCGGTTAAGTTGGGAGAAACAGATACGGTTAATCGAGTACTTTGTATCAGGAGCTACGGCGCGGACGGCCGCAGCGTTGGTGGGAGTGAATAAAAGTACGGCGGCGTATTACTTTCATCGGTTACGAGAAATCATTGCTCAAGCGATCCAAAATGGAATGCCGCTGGCTGGGGAGGTTGAAGTGGATGAAAGTTATTTCGGTGGTCGGCGCAAGGGCAAGCGTGGTCGAGGGGCGGCGGGCAAAGTCCCGGTCTTTGGGATTCTCAAGCGTGGGGGCCGCGTGTATACGAAAGTGATTCCCGATACGAAAGCCAAGACATTGATGGGAATCATGCAGGAACGGATTATTCCCGATAGCATCGTGTATACCGATACCTATCGCTCTTATAATGTACTCGATGTGTCAGAATTTAAGCATTATCGGATCAATCATTCAAAACAGTTTGTCAAAAAACACAAGCACATTAACGGGATCGAGAATTTCTGGAATCAGGCCAAGCGACATATGCGTAAATTTAATGGAGTCCCTCGGCCGCATTTCCCGCTTTTTTTAAAGGAATGTGAATGGCGCTTTAATACCCCGAACCCACAACGCCAATTTACTCAATTAAAACAGTGGGTTAAGCCTTATATGAAATAGTTATCTAGGACAGCCCCTTAATTTTTATTATTCTTCGAGTGAAGTTGAAGATGTCATTATTACCAATAAGATTGCATTCCTCGAGTGTATTGTCGAGCTGAATCAACATCGTTCAAGTGGATTTAATTATGATCAGACCTCTTGGAATACTGATAATGTCGCGATCTTGAAAAAGAAGGTCAGTATTCTGCTCGGATTTAAATATGTCAAAACGCGATCATTAACAGATGTATTTATTGAGAAAGGTGTTGAGCTCATTACCGATGATCAATTGACCCACATCAAAGAAGGCTCTGTGGAAATGGAATTTATTGATTTGGGTGATATTACGGATCGGACTAATCAACGATTCCAAAGGCTTTCCACGGCACGGCCATCGGGGAAAGACACACAACAGCTTTTTCAAGAAATCCTGTTTCTGAAAAACAACGTGGTGAGTCCTACGCTTCTTCAACATGGCATTTATCTCGATTGTTATCGGGTAGGGAGCACGGGAGAAGATCAAGCTTTTCAGGTTGTCTTTCGCCCCGATGAAGAGGCTCGATGGTCCTACGTCGCATCATACCCGACACAAGAAGAAGCCATTGGATCAGTCAATGACTTGCGACAATTTCTCATTCACATCAATGTAGAGAGTGAAGGGGTTCATATTGTCGAGCATATTCTCTTACGCCCAGAAGGCGAAAAATCTGATCACCTTGATGTGCCCAAAGATTTTTATTCATTCCGAATCAGCGTGATTTTCCCTTCTTGGACCGCTCGATTGAGTAATAAGGATTTTCAGCAGTTGGCCAAAGAAACTGTCCGTTTAAATTGCCCCGCCCATATCTATGCGGAGTTTTACTGGCTTGACTTCGAAAAAATCCGTCAATTTGAGCGTCTATATATGGATTGGTTGGAAAAGAAAAGCGGGGATCGAGGCAGCGTGCGAGAATGTAACGCTGCTGCAAAAAGCTTGATTGATTTTCTTTTAGCGAATAGAGAAGAGCCGTGGGGCCAAGAGGAAGAGGCATCAAGGCAATGACGCACAAGGGACTGTAGTTATGGCCGGCCATCATATCATTGAAGAGGCTGTGTTTGACATTTCGTTTGGTTCGGAAGAGGAAGCCTTTGAAACGCAAGTGGGATTGGATGTGTTTATCAAGGATCGATTGATGCAAGTTGTTGATGAGGTCTTTACCGAATATTCAGGCTCTGAGTTGGTGTGGAGGCTTGAACCTCTCGAAATTGATTTAGGCGTCATTGCCTATGCTGGCTATCAAGATGAAATGGAACAGAGGCTGCGAGCACGACTGAAACCATTGCTCCAAGAAAAACTCGATTCGCTGAAAACGGAATCTACCGTTGACAGTCAGGTCATGACTCGGCAGGCCTCAGAACGTGAGCAGGTCGAATACTTTTTGCAACATGGTCATTTACCGTGGAATGCGGGCCTTGGGAATAGCCAAGCCATTGATCAGATGTTCCAACGAGTGATGCAGATGAATGGGAAGGCGCTCATCGCGTTTTTGAAAACGGCATCCCGAAGAGAGATGGTCATTCGACGATTGGTTGTGCAGTTCTCGGATATGCTGCCAGAGATCGTGCTCCAAGCATTTGTTCCTTCGCAACCACAATTTTTTCGCAGGTTCATTGGGGCGTTGCAAACCGTTTTGCTGAAAACCCAGTTTGTGGGCAATACCGAAAAGGATGTGTTCTGTTTTGTCTGGGAGCATCTCATGCATGAGGTGCTTCAAAGCGAAGGGTGGGCCTTTGATCAGGATCGTCTGGTTTCCAGAATCGTCCAGGTCATCGCTCAACATCGGAACGAGAGCGACGCGCGTATCGTAAGCAGATTATCTAGTATCGCATCAGTTTTTGAAGAACGGGAAGACCAAAGGCTGGGATTAGTCGAGACGCTGAGACAATTAAAAGGGAAAGAAGGCGCGCGGCCTGATGGCTCTGATAGACGTTCTCAAACGACGACATTCTCTCAGGGGAGAACGGGTGAGAAAGGCAGGAAGGCAGGAGTTTTCGCGATGCAAGCATTATTGCGAACGCGGTTGGTTGCGGTTCTGGACCATGGGATGGTCAACGACATCATGGATGTCTGGCCAAAGCTTGTCCGAGATGAATGCACGCTTCTAGAAAACGTCCTTCGTGATGAGGGCCGACGGGCAAAGGTGAGGCGGACGATTGCCCATGATTTTCCTGAACCAATGATCCGAGAGATCATGGATGTGCTTGAACCCGGAGGAAAGCCTTTCATTGAAGCAATTGTGCACCATCACGAGTTATTTCAACGTGGACGGGATGAACAGCCAGAAGAGGAAAAATCTCTGAGGCGACACCTTTGGGAATTTACTCTGGCGTATCTGATTGTTGAGCAAGGAAGCCGATTTAATAAAAAATCCTATCTCGGAAGCCTGATTCGGCAGATGGCTGCGCATCATAATATCCAAGCTCGTGATCTTTTTCGTTCACTCACCATGATCCTGGAAGATATTGATGTCCCGTATATGCTGAAAACGGAAATGCTTCAACTCCTCAGAGAACTGGATGAAGGTGGAGGTGTCAAGAGTCTGGAAAAGAGAGAGGTCAACCGAGAACGGCGAGATGAGAGTCAAGCAACGGTGACGCTTGTAGAAGATAATGCGTCTCGAGGTCGTACTCTGATTGATGCCTATGACTTCTATTATGAGTTATGGAAAAGGGTAGGAGGGAGTGACTGGGGCCCGGTAGTAATAAGAGAAGAGATCTTCGATACAGGCCAAGAGGGAAGAAAGATTGTTGGCGATCTCATTGATAGTCTTGAGCGAAAGGCTCCCTGGCTCCTCTTGCGGCTCTATCGGGAACTTCAAGCTGGCATGGTACCTCTGGACATGGTAGTTGAGCAGCTTTCGGGAAAAGATCTTCGTCGACTTGTGTTGGCGTTTCTCAGACTTGCCCCTGGGATCGAAGCGTTACCGCCTGTGCATTTGCTGCAAGCCACTGAATCCTATGCTGTTCGTGTACAGAATCTGAAACGCTACTATACGCATGTTTTGGATTGTCTTCTTCAGAACAGGGTGATCGACTTTGAAGCTATCATGCACAGTAATCTTGAGTGGGATGAACAAGAAGAAAGCGTTGAAGGTCTTGAGGTAGGGCAAAAAGACCTCAGTGTCGACGACTCACAGCGTGACATCCCAGAGTTGGCTCATGAGTTCATGCAGTTGAGAGACGCATTGAGGCAGGGTGTGGTGGAGGAAATTGTATCCCTTTGGCCTCTGCTACGGCGTAGATACCCAGAGCAGATGAAGACGGTGCTTCGTGCTGAAGGTTAGCATGCTAGTGTTCTCCGGATGGTGGCGCAGACGTGTCCCGAGTCGTTGATCCGGGAGAGCATTGAGCTGCTTGAACCTCGCGAACATCAGTTTATTGATGAAATCATTCGGCGGCTAGAATTATTTCGGGAGGCATGGAGGACGCAATCGGAAGACGTGAGTCACCGAAAGCGACAGCTTTGGGAGTTTACGCTAACGTACCTGTTGATGGAGCGAGGAAGTCAATTTAACAAAAAGGCCTACCTGAGTAGCTTGGTGCGGCAGATGGCGGGGCATGCGAATATTCGGTATGACGAGTTGCTGGATTCGTTGACGACGATGTTGGAATCTATGGCGACGCCGCAGGTCTTGCGGGCAGAGATGCTTGCGCTGTTAGGGGAATTGCAGGCGGGGCTTGGGCTGAAGGTACAGAGCCAAAAAATACAAGAAGAAAGCCGGGGCAAGGACGAGAACAACACAGAAAAAACGATACAGCCACTTCTTGAAGATGTGATGGAGCCTTGGCCTGTTCAGCAGGATGAGCCGATCGAGGAGAGACTGGTGCAATGTCTCAGCACAGACGGCGGAGTCTCAAGCCGTGAAGCCTCATGGCTTGTTCGTGTCATTGAACGGTTGTTGGAACAGCAACCTGATCGGCTTCAGCAATTATTACGAACATCTTTTGATAATCGAGTGAGTATTGCCAGACTGATTGATTTTTTGCCCGAAACATTATTGATCCGTCTTCTCTTTTTGTTGCGACCGAATGAATATTATCTGGTCCAAGAATGTGCGGAGAGTCTGGCGAATGCTTGTTATACCAAAGAGAGCTTGTTCGAGTTGGCTCAGCTTCGCAAACTCAAATGGGCGTTTATCTTCAGATATATCCTCGAGGAAAGTCGGCGATTTCATGTGCCGTCTTTTGTGTCGCGGTTTGTTGACTATCTGGCTGAACAGGCTAATGGGTTGCCCGTAACGGAATTCCATGTATTGCTGAGCCGACAACTCGCACTCAATACCCTGCCGTCTACACGAGAACGTCATTTGAAAATTATCCATGTGATATCTCACATGGACAAAGAAAGGACTCAGCCTGAAAGACAGACTGTCCACGATGGGTCCTCGGATAGGGCGTATAGCTTGGAAGAAGAAAAAGAAGAATGGGGAGAAGAAGTCTATATTACGAATGCGGGACAGGTCTTGGCCGCCCCATATTTGCCTCGTCTCTTTACCATGTTGCATTTAACGGAAGCCTCGGCGTTTAAGAGTCGCGAAGCGGCTGAAAGAGCCATTCATGTCATACAATTCATGGTCAATGAATGCACGAGTTCACCTGAGTATCAGTTGGTTCTTAACAAAATTCTCTGTGGCGTGGAGACCGGTATGCCCATTGTCCGGGATATCAGTCTCAGTGATCAGGAACAAGCGACGATCGAAGGTCTGATTGAGGCAATGATTCAGCATTGGAAGGTTATTGGGAGTACCTCAGTTGCTGGGTTCAGGGAATCATTTTTGCAACGGGAGGGGAAGTTGTATCTCAAGGATCATGCGTGGCATCTGTTGGTCGAACCGCGCCCATTTGATATGCTGCTTGATCAGGTTCCTTGGTCCTTTTCGACTATCAAATTTCCTTGGATGGAACGGATCCTCTACGTAGAATGGCGGTAAGGGGAAGAGTGCATAAAGAAGTGAATGGTTATGAGTCAGTAGAAGACAGGGGGCAGGAAGAAGCCGAGAGGACACATTCGTTGATAATCGGATTGGATCACGATCGAAGATGAACAATCGACCATGGCATAGAATTCTCTATCTGACTGCTGTTTAGCAAAGGAGGGAGCGCAATGAAAACGTATGGCACGATGCAGGATCAGGACCACGTATCGCGAGCTGCAACCGTCCAGCAGAGTGAGAGACAAGGAATGGCTGGTGTCTCTGGCAATGCGGCTCAACGTAAACTTCAAGAAACCATTAACAATAGTCCATATATGACGGCTCAGAGAAAACGGCTTGAAAGCTTCTCGGGTATTCTCCAAAAAGCTTCACCAGATGAAGAAGAGTTGGCGCAGGGGAAGTTTGAGGTTCAACGTCAAGCTGAAGAGGAGGAGTTGGCACAGGGGAAGTTTGAGGTTCAACGTCAAGCTGAAGAGGAGGAGTTGGCACAGGGGAAGTTTGCCAATCAGCCTTCAGCACTGTTAGGCGTTGTCCAACAGAAAATCGAGAACAACACTGGTATGCCTGACGAGGTCAAAGGTCGGATGGAAACAGTCCATAATGCAGATTTTTCTGATGTTCGGATTCATTCTGATTCATCCAAAGCTCCTGCTGTAGGTGCGTTGGCGTATACTCAAGGCAGCGACATCCATTTTGCTCCCGGTCAATTCAGTCCTAATACCGCTGCTGGGAAAAGCCTCCTAGGCCATGAGCTGACTCATGTTGTTCAGCAACGTGAGGGGAGGGTTCAACCGACGACCGAAGTTGGCGGCATGCCGGTTAATGATGACATCTCACTGGAAAAAGAGTTGGAATGGTTCAGTCAAGTACTGGAAACACGTATCAATTTGTACTTCGGCCATGAATGTGCGCATCAGCGTATTGAGGAAATTCCGCTTCCCAATCTGACGGAGGATCATTCTGAATATGCAGCGCTAGTCCAAGAGTGCAATCTGAGTACTGATGAACGCCTAGTCCTGATTCTTGCGTTGATTCCTCATATTCGTCCCCAAGAACTTGATACACTCTTTACCCCCAACAAAAATCTCGATCGAGGTTTTACGGAATTTGGTGGATGGAAGGGCAAAACACATGGAGGGTTTCTGCCAACATGTGAAACGGCTTCTTTTATCTTGGCAGGAAATAATTTAGAAAAGCGTTTTGAAGTTCTCAAGCTCTTTCAGAGCGAGCATGTTTTTGCCAAAAAAGATATCATCCGAGTGGAGCATCAAGGGAATAACGAGCCGTTTTTCAGTGGGACGCTAACGGTATCAACCGATTATCTTCATCGATTGACATCGGGAATCTGTCAAAAGCCAGACTATAGTATTAATTTTCCCGCCAAGTTGATCACGACCAAGCTTGGATGGGACGACCTTGTCTTGGACTCAGAAGTGTTAGAGGAGATTGATAATATCACCTTGTGGCTGAAACATTCTCGAACCATTATGGAAGAATGGGGTATGGAAAAAGCCATTAAGCCAGGCTATCGCAGTCTCTTTTATGGTCCGCCGGGGACTGGCAAAACGTTGACGGCCACTCTCATTGGGGCATCGGTTGGAGCTGATGTCTATCGAATTGATCTGTCAATGGTGGTCTCAAAGTATATTGGAGAAACCGAAAAGAATTTAGCCAATGTATTCGATCAGGCTCAACACAAAAACTAGATTCTGTTCTTTGATGAAGCTGATGCGTTGTTTGGAAAACGGACGCAGACCTCCAATTCCAATGATCGTTTTGCGAATCAGGAAGTGTCCTATCTTCTTCAGAGAGTCGAAGATTTTCCTGGGGTTGTGATCTTGGCGACAAATCTGAAAGATAACATTGATGAAGCCTTTGCGCGACGATTTCAGTCGGTCATTTACTTTCCGATGCCGGATGCTGCGCAACGGCAACGATTGTGGCAGGGGGTTCTTAATGGAAAGGCTCGTTTGGCCAAAGAAGTGAAACTGGTCAAGCTGTCGGAAGATTATGAACTGTCCGGTGGTGCCATCACAAACGTGGTACGCTATGGGGCCATTAAGGCACTTCAAGACAATCGAGATACCATTTCCAGTGATGATTTACGACGAGGCATTGTCAAAGAGCTGAGAAAAGAAGGGAAAACCATCTAAGGTTTTTTAGAAAATATGTATGGCACCATTCTTTCACATACCGAATGATCGGCGCGCAATGGCCTGGATCTGTGTGTCTGCACTTGTGCTCATACAGGTTATAGCGCTATGTGGAGTGCCCTTCTCATATGCGGATGAGGATAGTCATGATCAGACAGCATTGAACAATAAGCTTTTGGCTGGGTTGACTGATAAAGAGGTGAAACATGTTCAAGAGAGTCTGAAAGTTCTTGGCTATGAACATGATGAAGCTGAAGGAAGCCTTGAGTCTCAAACGGTTGTTGCGCTTCAAGATTTTGCTAAAGATTTCAAGATGGACCTCACGAGTAATGATGTTCAGAAGGTGATTGTGGGGGTATTCCATTTTGCGGATATTGCTCAAGCGCATCCGGACTGGAAACAGATTGCTGGAAGCGTTGGTTTTTAAAAATGGATCCTTGATCAGCCTGAGCCTCAACGATCCCATATTATCACCATGGAGAAGAACGGATCGACCCAAGAGATCATTGACCTCTTACAGTTGTATAAATTAGATAAAGATGTTTTTGCTACGAACATTCCACAGGATATGACGGGTGCAGATGATGAATCGGTGTCATCTCTGGATGTACCAAAAACGTCAAAGGCCTTGCCAGATGCATCAACAGGGGCACAAAGAGAGGTGGAGACAGATGTAGCCACAGAAATGTCCTCTTCCCCTGAGACAGAGACACAAGAGCCACTGCCTTCTTCAGCACAGTCGAAACCGTTGGATGAGGCACACCAACCTGGTGTGGCGCTATCCAAGCTAGCCCCAACGATTGAAGCACCGGTCAAACCACCGAACGACGACATGGTGCTCCCCATTCTCTGGAATGGGAATCAGTGTGGGTGTGTGCCAGAAACGACAAACGTGGTCTACGGGTTCTATCCAGAGGAAATGGCCACTAAAGAAGAACAGAAAGTCGATTTTAGTGTACTTTCGAGAATTGGCTATCAAGCATTGACCTTCGATGAAAATGGCACCATCCTTCCGAGCCCTCACTGGAAGAAAGAGAAGCCCTATTCAAATTTCATCAATGAAGCGCATCGCTATCGCAGTAAAATTGACTTGGTGCTTACCAATGATCACTGGGAGAAATGGGGAGAATTAGATCGGATTGAAACTGGCCTTGTCATTGATGAGCTAGTGAAAAATATCGTGGGTGCCGTGACCGTGCCATTAGACAATAATTGGCTCACGGTGATGAAACCCTATATCTCTTTTGGGTTCAGTCCCCTTCGGACCATGGGAGATGGTGTCACTCTTGACTTTCATTTTGAGGTATTGTCCCTGGCCGACCAACAAAAGATTTTCCCCAGCCTTTACTTGTTTGTGAAAACATTGCGAGATCGTCTCGATGAAATAGACCGGTCCTATGCGCTTAACATGATGGTTCCTATCGATAATATCATGCAGAGAAAAGGGGTGTATGCCCTATCCAATTTACAAAAAATGGTTGGCTATGTGGACCTTTTTTTGGTAATGCTCGATAACTCACCTGATGGATCAGTTGATGCGGAAATGGAGCAGTTACGCATTGAAGTTGAAAAACAATTTTTAAGTATTGAAGAGAAATCTCCGAATGCCGCCCTGCGGACGATGGTGCGAAAAATGGTTCCTGTGATCACGCAGCAAGCAGAACCATACGATATAGATGACACCCTCGTGTATGTAAAAGATAATTTTAAGGGTGTCGGCCTGCAGCCCATCCCGATCGGTGACAAGAGTCAAGCCAGAGCGGTGAATATGGCCCTCAATAGCTACCTCTACGATGAAGATGGTGTGGCTTGGATTTGTCCAGTTGTGTGTACCTATCGATGGATCCTACGGACCATTATCTTTCTTGTCTTTATCTTTGGGCTTGGATATGGCTTGCTTTCTATCGTGATGTATAACCTCAGGAGTTTTTATACTAGCCATGCCAAATACTTTGTCGTGGGAATTCTTCTGACCCTGATTGTTTTACTGTTAACATTTTTCTGTGACCCATTTTGGAAAGAGCGTCAAAGTGAATTGATTTCTGCCCTCTTTATTTTTGGCAATGGGATGCTCATATGGAAATTACAAAAACGAAAAGAAGGCTCGTATCCATAAGCGTCGAGAGGAGCGTGCCATTAGGAAGAATTATCGCGTATCTCTAATCCTTTCGACGAAACTCTCAATTGTCTTGTCAGGAAGCCCACTCTGTCTTCAGTGGATAGAAGGCGAGTCTGCTGGCTTAAGATATTGTAGTCTCAGGAGGATCTTCCGTTGATTGAGCTGAAGCTGTGGCAAAGGCTGACATGCTACGATATTTGTCATATCGCAACTGGATGAGGGCGTCAATGGGGATTTTCCCAATCTGCTGCAAGTGTGTATCCAGTGATATGGCAAGCTGGGTCGCAGTGGAATCAGGATCTCGATGGGCTCCACCAACTGGCTCGGGAATAACTTCATCAATGATGCCTCGGGCATGTAATTCCTCGGCAGTCATTTTTAAGGCCGTGGCGGCGTCCGGGGCTTTTGCCGGATCATTCCACAAAATGGCTGCGCATCCTTCAGGAGAAATGACTGAATAGATGGCATGAGTCAACATGAGGATTCGGTCTGCGACTCCGAGAGCCAGTGCTCCACCACTCCCGCCTTCTCCTGTAATCACACTGATAATTGGAACCTGAAGTCGTGCCATGACGAAGAGATTTTTCGCGATGGCTTCAGCTTGCCCACGTTCTTCGGCCCCAACGCCAGGATAGGCCCCGGGGGTATCGATAAAGGTGAGGATGGGATGGCGAAATTTTTCTGCTAGTCTCATGAGTCGAAGGGCTTTCCGGTATCCTTCTGGGTTTGGCATGCCGAAGTTACGCTTCATCCGTTCCTTGAGCGTCCGTCCCTTTTCATGCCCGATGACACAGACTGACCGTCCGGCGAATGTTGCAAATCCTCCAACGATGGCTTGGTCATCTCCAAAAATTCGATCGCCATGGAGTTCATGAAAGTCTTGGCAAAAGGCATTCACGTAGGTCAGCACAGACGGCCGTTGTGCATGGCGAGCAATTTGTGTGCGTTCCCATGGTGAGAGATTCTGATATAACTCTGCTTCGTGTTGGTTGCGTCGTGTGGTCAGAATGCGAATTAGCCGTTGAACGGATTCTTTAGACGAGTTGGACTTGGTGAGCTTTTCAATGCGTTCATCTAATCCTTTGAGCGGTTTTTCAAACTCTAAATACTCTCGCATATCACGTCCTCTTCCCAGTGGATAGATGGTTCAGGGTGATGGCATCTTTGCCTAAGAGGCATTCAACTTCTGCCACTAACGATTCATTGGCCGATACGGTAAGGTTGGGTAAGGATGACGTGTGTGCGTAAATTTGTGACGGCAGATAAAATTCTAATACAATCGACGCTGCTCCCGGATGCCGTCGAAAAATTTCCTGAAGCTGTGGAAGCTTTGCTACGGTATCAGGCGAATCCGTTAGGCACAGCGTGACATGTTGAATGGCTGTGGTCTGGAGTTCTTGTAGTGGGTCAATCTGTGTGGCCTTGATCCGAAAACTTGTTTCTATTCGGTCGAGTGTCCCGGTCACTCGGATGATGGCATCAGTGGTGATGTGGTCTGATACGGTCTGATATAAATCAGGAAAGACAATAACTTCCACCAGACCTCGAAGATCTTCCAGTTGGAGGTAGGCCATGCGGTTGCCTTTTTTGGTCGTCGTGTCCTTGATTGAGCTAATGACCCCACAGAGCTTGATTTCCTTCCCTTCCACCGCGTCACTTAATGTGGCCGTGGAGTATGTGGAGAACAAGCGTATGGCTTTTTCGTGTCGGGTTAGCGGGTGAGCGGTGATGTAAAATCCTGTTAATTCCCGTTCATATTGTAACAGTTGTTCTTGAGGCCATTCTGGGATCGTCAAAGCTGTGGGGTCTTTATTGACAGGTTGTTGATTTGTATCGGGTGTTTCCATCAAAGAATCAAACAGGCTTGTCTGTCCCAATCGCTTGTCTCTTTGGATGACATTCGCTTCAGCCAGGGCCTTTTCCAAGTTAGCCATGAGTTGTGCGCGTGAGATCTTCATGGAGTCAAAGGCTCCGACTTTGATTAATCCTTCTAATACCCGTTTATTTGATTTTTGCAAGTCGATTCTTGAACAGAAATCTTCAAAGGATTCAAAGCGACCGTCCTGTTCCCGTATGGCGAGAATATTCTCTACGGCGCCGCTCCCAACATTTTTAATGGCGGCCAATCCAAACCGAATCCCTCCTTCAACAACGGTGAAGTTTTTACTGCTTTCATTGACATCAGGTGGTAGGATTTGAATGGCTTGCTCACGACATTCCGTAAAATATCCCACCATCTTATCCGTGTTCCCCATTTCGCTTGTGAGAATGGCAGCCATGAATTCTGTGAGGTAATGTGTTTTCAGATAGGCCGTTTGATATGTGACAAGGGCATAGGCAGCAGAATGAGATTTATTGAATCCATATCCAGCAAAATAGGCCATTTGATCGAAGATTTTTTCTGATTTGGGCTCTCCATATCCTTTCTCTTTTGCCCCTTCGATAAACAAGGCTTTGTGTTTGGCCATTTCGTCTGGTTTCTTTTTTCCCATGGCTCGACGTAACAAGTCTGCTTGCCCGAGACTAAAGCCTGCCAGTTGATTGGCAATGGCCATCACTTGTTCTTGATAGACAATCACGCCATAGGTTTCTTTGAGAATAGGCTCCACCTGAGGCGGGTCATACGTAATTTTGGAGGGATCTCGTTTTCGCTTGATAAAGTCGTCAACCATTCCACTTTCCAATGGTCCAGGTCGATACAGTGCTAAAATCGCCACGAGATCTTCAAAGCCTTCAGGTTTAATCTTCACCAACAAGTTTCGCATTCCTGAACTTTCCAATTGAAAAATCCCGGTTGTTCGGCCAGTAGACAACAAGGCAAATGTCTCGGCGTTGTCTAAGGGAAGATGTCCAATCGATAGCTGTTGGGAGGGTAGTCGAGTCTCGTTAATTAAGGAAACGGCATGATGAATCATCGTTAAGGTTTTTAATCCTAAAAAATCAAACTTTACGAGTCCGACCTTTTCAATGTCCGTCATAGAGTATTGCGTGACAATTTCGTCGTGACTGGTCTTGTAAAGCGGGACGTGTTCGACAAGGGGTTCTTGGGAAATCACCACTCCGGCTGCATGGGTCGATGCATGGCGAGCGAGTCCTTCCAGGGACCGTGCAATGTTCATCATATCCTGCATGCGTGCGTCAGTTTCGACCAATTCTTGAAGCTTCGGTTCCTGTTTTAATGCGTCCTCGAGGGTAATATTCAGTTGCTGTGGCACCAATTTAGCAACACGGTCAACTTCGGCATATGGAATATCCATGACACGACCGACGTCTCGAATCGCGGCTTTTGCGCCGAGTGTTCCAAATGTAATGATTTGGGAAACATGACTTTCTCCATATTTCTCAATGACATAATTGATTACTTCCCCGCGGCGATCCATGCAAAAGTCCATATCAATGTCTGGCATGGTGACCCGTTCAGGATTCAAAAATCGTTCAAAGAGGAGATGATAGGTAAGGGGGTCTAAATCGGTAATCATTAAAGCATAGGCTACCAGGCTGCCGGCAGCCGATCCTCGTCCTGGCCCGACTGGGATATTGCGGGATCGCGCAAAGTTAATAATGTCCCAGACAATGAGAAAATAGCCTGCATAACCCATGCTGATGAGCACGCTGAGTTCTGCTTTCAGTCGCTGTTTATAGGTTTCAGGAGAAATTGCGGTTGGTCGTTCCTGAAGTCGTCGTGTCAGGCCTTCCTCTGCCAATTGTGTGAGATAGCTTTCTCGCGTATGTCCTTCCGGCACATGGTATTGAGGAAGAAATGATTTGCCAAATGACAACTGGAGATCACATTGTTCTGCAATCCGGCACGTATTCATCACGGCATCAGGGAGTTCAATAAATTCAGCCACCATCTCATCCGTCGACTTCAGGTAGAGCTGGTTGGTATCGAATTTCATCCGATTGGCATCTTTTAAGGTTTTGCCGGTTTGTAGACACAGCATAATTTCATGAGGACGTGCATCTTCTTTGTTCAAATAATGGCAGTCATTGGTGCCGACGAGGGGAATACCGAGTTTTTTATGGATTTCGACAAGTCCTCGATTGGCAATCCGTTGATGATCTAACCCATTGGCTTGCACTTCCAGATAATAATGGTCCTTCCCAAAAATTGACCGATATTCATCGGCGGTTCGGATGGCTCCCTCCATATCCTGTCGTCCGATTAAGTACGGCACTTCTCCGCTCAAACAACCTGATAGGGCAATTAACCCTTCATGGTGTGCTTCGAGTAATTCTTTATCCATTCGCGGTTTGTAATAAAACCCTTCCAGATAGGCTTTGCTGGAGAGTTTCATAAGATTATGGTAGCCGGTTTTGTTATAGGCCAGAAGGATAAGATGGTAGTAGTCGTTGTGAGCTAAGAGGCTTTCTCGCTGACGACGACTTCCGGGGGCCATGTACGCTTCGCAGCCGATAATGGGTTTCACGCCTTGGGCTTGCGCTTTTTGGTAAAACTCGATTGCGCCAAACATATTTCCGTGGTCTGTCATGGCCACTGCCGGTTGGCCAAATCGCTGGACTTGGTTCACAAGCGCGCCAAGTTTATTGGCGCCGTCCAACAAGCTGTATTGCGTATGCAAATGGAGATGAACAAACTGAGAAGACACACACAACCTCTTAGAAAATGCTGGTGGTTCGAACCGTCTGTGCGGATCGGTTCTAGGACGCTTGCTAAAAACCCTGGGGAATGTTCATGATTTTCCCCAGGGTTTTTATAATGTCGAAACGATGAGAACGTCTATCGCGTCACGTACGGGTTATTTTTTAGACTTGCCTAAACTCATTTCATAGAACAAAGCTTTCCAGCCTTCTTCTTCAGTGATAAACCCTTTAGGTTGGACGACTGGGAGCATGCCTGTTCCAGGCACTCGTCCAGATTGACCCATACTACCATTTTTCAGTACCCACATGAGTTCACCAAGCTTCCGGTATTTTTTAAATTTGGGGTTGGTGAAGTTTCGAGGTTGAATCGGGAGATTCTTTGCGGCGGCTCCATCGCCTTTGCCTTCAGCGCCATGGCAGCTGACACAGCCTCCACGACGAAGGAATATTTTCTTCCCTTCTGCCAAAATCTCAGGTGTTGGTTGAAAAGGAGGTTTCACTTTTTTGGCCTTGGCCAATTCTCCAGAAGGAACACGAGCAACGCGGATATCAAATTCACCGCCGGCTTGGCCGTAACCAGTCGGATTTCCGGCAAAAGCTATTGATGGAATGAGCAGTAGTCCAGATAGAAACCCCAAAAACGTTTTCACGGTCACAACTCCCTTCGTTTCATAGAGAATAAGACAATAAGAGTAGCAATGGATTGAGCAGGAAGACTTTATCATTGATTCCGTAAATGGAGCAATGGGATGATAGGGAATCATGACTTTTCATAAACGTCTGGGCTCTCGGTTTCATGCAGGGATGCGTCGTCGCATCAAGGATTTGCGTGCGCAGACTGAGACGGGCTTGGATTTTGCCCTTGAGCATTTATTTCAGGAACGAGTGGAGACCTACCTGTGGGTTGAAGAAGGCTTCTCAGAAATTGAGCGAATGATGCAGGTCATTGAAGAGGAATTACTAGATGTCCAGGAGCTGACCCATGCGCAACGGATGGAATCCCGGTTAGAGTTTATTGAAGACCGTTTTGATGAGTTGGACAGTACGATGCGGCAGCGGCCTCGCCGGCGCCGGCACAAAATCAATCTCTTTCAGTTTTTTAAAACAGCCAGTGGAGGGGGGGATCCAACTGTTTCACAAGGTGAAATTCATTCTGCCGTCCAGGCTTATGAAGCTCTGGGTTTAGAATTTGGCACGCCGATGGCTGCGGTGACACAGGCGTTTCGTCAACGAGCCAAACGGCTTCATCCTGATTCACGAAAAGGTGACAGAACGGCAGAGCCGGAACTTCGGCGAATTATTGAAGCCTATCAATTGTTGAAATCAGAATTTGGTCTTTCCTGAAGTTTACGTCCATGAACGTGAGAACCTATCTGGGTAACTGTTGTAAGGCAGCCACGCGATCTTCTATGGGGGGGTGCGTGGCAAAGAGCTGCATGAAACTCTGGGATTGACCGGAAATCTTCATAGTGGCTAGCGCATCTTCTGTTCCATACTGGAATTGAGTTTGGTTCACCCACCGGTCGATAGCCTGTAGGGCTGAAATCATCGAGTCTTTCCCAACAGTATTGGCTGCAAATCGATCTGCTGCAAACTCTCGCCTGCGAGAAAACCAACTAATTGGGATCATGGCTAAAAAGGAGAGGATAATCTGCAAGAAAATATAGGCGCCAAATGCCAAGGCGGCGTTCCGTTCTGCCAGATTTCGGTAGACCCATCGACTGATGAAATAGACAAAGGTGTTCATTAACCCGGCGAGAACGGTTGTGGTGAACATATCTCCGTTGTAGACATGGCCCATCTCATGGGCGAGCACGGCGCGCACTTCGTCTTCTTTTAAATTGTGGAGTAATCCAGTTGACACAGCAACCATCGAGTTATTCTTTGATGGTCCAGTGGCAAAGGCATTGGGGTCTGATGCTTCATACACCCACACCTCAGGCATAGTAATCTGGAGTCGTTGTGCGATTTTTTGAACCGTTTCGTAAATCAGGTGCTCTGCCTGAGTCCGAGGTTGCGTCAGTTGGTAGCAATCGAGCATGGCTCGAGCCATGCGTTTGGAGAAGGCTAAGCTGATAAAGGCACCACCAAAACCAATAACAAACGCCCAGAGTAGATCTTGTTGGACAAAGGAACCACGAAGATCTATGCCAAATGAAGGTAAAACAAAGTCAGCCAGGACTGTAAAGGTAATAGAGAGTGTCACAAAAATCAGAATATTGGCTAAAAGTAATAAGCCAATTCCCTTAAACTTTTTCATCGATAACCTCCTTCAACATGTCATGTTCCTTCATCAGTCTGACTAATAGCGAATCAATGTTTCATTGTACACAAGCGTCATGGATTTATGAATGTGTCTCATGGGCTGTCCCATGTTGTTGATATATAATACCATTTTTGAGAGAGTCAAGCTGATGCTATTGTCTTGCCATGCCATATGATACAATACCAGAGCGATCGCTATTTACTCCGAGATATCTTAAAACAGGTATCCCGGTCATTCTACCTCACCTTGGCCGTGTTGCCGGCAAACGTGTCGAAACAAATAGGCCTGGCCTATTTGTTTGCCAGAGCGGCTGATACCGTTGCTGATACCGGCCAGATTGATCGTCATGCTCGCCTGCTGTGTCTCCATCAATTGAAGTCACAATTCCTTCAGGATCATCTGCAATGGGATGCGATTCGTGCCATTCAAACGAGGATGGCTCCTTTGCAACGTCATCGTGGCGAGCAATTGCTTCTCGCGCGGCTTGAGGCGTGTTTTCAGCTGTATCAGCGGCTTGACAGGCCTGATCAAACGGCTATCCGTGAGGTGCTGTTGATCCTGATGAGTGGAATGGAAATGGACCTGACAATCTTTCCCGGAGATACAGAGGCCACACTGACAGCCTTACCGACATTCACAGATCTCGATCAGTATACGTACCGTGTGGCCGGATGCGTTGGAGAATTTTGGACAAACATGATCTGGGCCCATTGCCCACGAATTTCTCAAGTATGGGACCGTGAATCTAAGGTCAAGATTGGCATTTGCTATGGGAAAGGTCTGCAGTTAACGAATATCTTGAGAGATCTTCCACAGGATCTGCGGCGAGGCCGATGTTATATCCCATTGTCGCTGTTGGAGGAAGTTGGGTTACAACCACAAGACTTATTGGATGTTCGTGCCAATACACAATTCAGACCTATTCTGCGACGGTTGCTTGGGGTGGCTCTTGAACATTTGGATCAAGGCTGGCTCTATACTCTTTCAATTCCTCGGAGGGAAGTTCGATTGCGATTGGCTTGCATGTGGCCGATTTTGATTGGGCTGCGAACGTTATCGATACTGTCTCTTTCAGAGAATGTTTTAGATCCCACGCGAACCCATAAAGTGTCTCGATGTGAAATCTATCGGATCTTGGCGACGACAGCCTTGACGGGAGGCTCTAGCTATGCAGGGACCGCCTATTGGGGGCACTTCAGAAAAATGGTGGGGTGTGCTGAATTACGATGATTTTTGAGGAATGAGGAGCTTCTCGCCTTTTCGGAACACTCCGTGAATGGCTTGGGATGGGCAGGCATCTAAACAGATCCTGCAGGTTTCCAGGCATCTTGATTCATCAAATTTGTACGGTGGCGTGGAGAGCCAAGCGCCGGTCGGACAAACTGGAATACAGACAGCATTATGGTTGCATCGCTCAGGGTGGCGTACCAGGTGGTCGCGTGTCACCATCATAGGTTTGACTCCTTCAAAAAGAGCCCCTGAAAAGAGCTCAAGAATGTTTTCTGGTCGGCGCATATGAGGACGATACTCACGTTTGGTTGCGTCTCCCTCTTGTCTTGGTGAGGGGATATCGAGAAGTAATGCCGATCAAATCCTAGCTGGTTGCGAATAGTCTATGAGGAAATGGGCGTGGCTCGTGTGACCGATGTTGCGGGAGGAACCTCGTGCCCTGGGATCAGCAGCCGATTGACGATTTCCCCTTTTACCACATGCCGTTCCATAATTTCCCTGACATCGGTTTCACTTCCGACCCAATACCAGACTCCTTCTGGGTAAATGACAATGCTCGGTCCATGTTCACAATGATCTAAACAGCCGGCTTTGTTTGCTCGGACAATCCCCCGTAAGCCAAGGCGTTCGACCTCTTTTTTGAAATACGCGTGTAATTGCTCAGAGCCATTGTCGGCACAACAGCCTCGCGGGTCCCCCTTGGGACGCTGGTTGAGGCAAATAAAAATGTGATGTTTAAAATCACTCATGCTGTTCGTATAGAATGTCAATGAATCATGGTACAATCGACTGAATCTTACAAGAGGACATATTGACCTGTCTACCCGCTGTGGCCAGGTTTTGGGAGAAAGCGTCGCGGTGAATATTGGCATCCCCAAAGAAGTGAAAGACCACGAATTTCGTGTCGCGTTAACGCCAACCGGGGTCCAGGCTGTTTGTCAACGAGGGCATAGGGCGTGGGTTGAATCAGGGGCCGGGCAAGGGAGTGGGTTCTCTGATGAAGCCTATCAAGAAGCCGGAGCCACTGTGACGACATCAAAAGAAGACGTTTTTCAACATAGTGAACTCATCTTGAAAGTGAAGGAACCTCTCCTCTCGGAATGCGCCTTGTTACGGCCAGAACATACCCTCTTGACCTTTTTCCATTTAGCCGCAAATAAAGAACTGACGGACGCGCTCCTTAATACGGGAGTCACGGCCATTGCGTATGAAACAGTGGAAGACCAACAGGAGAAGCTGCCGATATTGTATCCGATGAGCGTCATCGCGGGACGAATGTCTGTTCAGATTGGGGCACATTATTTGACTCGCAATCAATATGGAGGGCAAGGGATCGTGATGAGTGGTGTGCCTGGCGTAGCTCCAGCACACGTTGTCATTCTTGGAGCTGGCGTGGTTGGGGTGTCGGCAGCAAGGATTGCAAGTGGTATGGGGGCACGGGTCACTGTGATCAGTTTGGACCTGGAGCAGCTTCAGGTCCTAGATGCCATGTATCAAGGGCGGATTGCGACATTAGCGGCCCACCAGGGCTGGATCGACCATGCTGTCGAACAGGCTGACCTTGTAATTGGCGCAGTGATGGTTCGTGGTGCCAAAACTCCTCAGATTGTCTCTCGCTCCGTTGTAAGCCGTATGAGCGCAGGGTCAGTCATTGTGGACGTTGCCGTCGATCAGGGTGGGTGTGTGGAAACGACGAAGCCGACAACTCATTCCGAGCCCGTGTCTGTGGTTAATGAGGTTGTGCATTATGGAGTAACTAATATTCCCGGTATTGTGCCTCGAACGGCAACAGATGCCTTGACCAATGCCACACTTCCTTTTATAGTCCAATTGGCTGACTCAGGGATTGAGCGAGCGCTACGTGACTGGCGTGGATTGGCCAAAGGTGTCAACGTGAAACAAGGAACTATAACCTGTCAAGCTGTGGCTGATGCCCATGGGTTGACGTGTCACTCGCTGTTTTAATGTAATGAATGCTTATCGGGGCGTAGCGCAGTTCGGTAGCGCACCGCGTTCGGGACGCGGGGGTCGGAGGTTCAAATCCTCTCGCCCCGACCAGTGAGTCTTTCTTTCCTCTCTATTTTTTGACTGATGATCAACCTTATCGGTGGCATGTTCATATTTATTCTCTCTCCAATCGGAAAGCACAATGAGTAAACCGTTTACGATTTTGAATGTGCTGGGGCCTTTCCGCGAACCGAGAGAACCAGCTTTTTCTTTTGATTACTCAGTGCAACGTCCCGATTGGGCCACACCACAAGGGATTCGCGTGAAGGTGGCGTTGCAAGAAGAGTTAGAGCGTGTCAAATCAAAGATGTTAGAAATTCCTAATGGTTCTCCAGGTCAACAACTTCGTATTAATCAGATTGTCGTTCGAGCGATTGCCGATCAAAAACTGCATATTGCCAATGTGGAAGGGATGTTTCAGGATCGACGCGATGTGATGATTGAACCATTTACAGATTCCCTGAGTCACCTGTTTGTACAGCTGGAACAGTGGATTGAAAACGAAGGCCTTACCTTGCGGAAGACTATTCAGGATCAAGTCGGTCTCTAGGCGTGACTCTCTAGTCACGTTTCATCCCGCGTCATCAAAACATCAGCTGATATCGTTTTGAGTACAGTCCCGTCGCTTCTTCGCCAAAGCCCAGAGATCCGCGTTCAGAGTTGACTTTATCATTGCTATTAATCGTGTAATGTCCACGCACTTGTTCCATGGCCACTTCGTACGGGATGGTCGGCGAGTAAAACTCTCCAGGCGCATGCGCGCCAATGGCTAACACGCGAATGGCATCGGAGACACCATACTGAGGATCGGAAAACACATAGATATCCGCAATAGAAAATGGATCAAGCTGGTTTTCTAAGTTTGTTGGAGGAATAAGCGTTTTGAGAATTTTTTTGGCTCGTGCCTGACGGAGATGTTGCAGCAAGGCAAGGATCTGACTATCCGTCGTGCTCTCATGCACGAGGAGACTGAGCGCATTCATGGATGGGATAGAAGCCGATACCTTAAACGACGGAACCAGAGCTGAATTTGTTTCTTCGGGCATCGTCTGTAGAAGAGGCTTTTCTGTCCCTTGTGGGGGTTGAACCTTCTTTGAATCTGGAATAATGAATTGGATAAACAGCCAAAGGCCTATGATGATTCCAAACACGACAATAATCGGGTGGGCTCCTGAACGTTTCCCTTCTTCGTGTGGGTATTCTGGCTCTTCCATTGTGCCGCCTTTTTCTTAGTCGATGGGGTTAAGAGTTCCTGTTGAGGAATTGGTCTGTTCTTGACGCTTGGCCTCTTCCCACCATGCGTCCCATTCAGTATCTGATACTGTATTGAGCGCTTTCTGTTTTTCTGCTGCCCGGGTTTCGAGATGGTGAAAACGAGTGATGAAGCGGTTCGTCGATTTTCGGAGAGCTTCTTCGGGGTTAATGTGAAGAAACCGGGCCAGGTTTGCAATGGTGAATAAGACATCACCAAATTCTCGTTCAAGTGCTTCTTGCGGAGCCTCAGTGGTTTTGTCCCCCTGAAGGGGTGTTCCTGATTGTTCGGCGGATATGGCAGCCTCTCGTAGTTCTTCAACTTCTTCCTGTAATTTATCAACGACACCTTGAATGGTGGGCCAATCGAATCCAACGCGTGACGCACGGGATTGAATCGTCCAAGCCCGAAGGAGCGCTGGTAACGTTCGAGGAATACCCGACAAGATAGACTCTTGAGAGGAGCTAGTCTGTTTCTTTTCTTCCTGTTTAATGCGTTCCCATTGTTGTGTGACTTGATCGGAGCTTAAGGCCGACGTGCCTTGGGTATTCGGTCCAAACACATGAGGGTGACGCCGAACCAGTTTATCGGTGAGGGTAGTCATGACCTGGTCGATGGTAAAGGTTTGGGCCTCTGACTCGAGTTGGGCATGCAGGAGAATTTGAAGGAGCAAATCCCCTAATTCCTCACGAAGAAGAGCGGGGTTGTTGTTCTCAATGGCATCAGACACTTCATACGCTTCTTCAAGAAGAAATGGTTTGAGTGAGTCATGGGTTTGCTGACGATCCCAAGGGCACCCATCTGGCCCTCTGAGTTTCGCAACAACGTTGACTAAATGGTGAAATGCCGCTGACATCAATTTAATAGACAGTCATGGAGAAAAAGATGGCGTTCTCTGTGTATTATACTGGTTTGACTCATTCCTGCAATCCTTTTGTTTGCTTGCAGCAGAAAGAAGATTGTGGTAATTTTTGGTCATGTGAAAGAGGGGATGAAGGTGTCTGACCAAGAAGATCCAGGTTTTGTTGTTCGGGATAAGCGAGGGCATGGAGCAGAAGAGGCGAGCGTGACCTCCGAGCCTGAACCTGAGCCAGCGAGTTCTCCTGCATCAACCTTGAGTCAACAAGAAGCTCCGCCTCTGACGTTTTCTTCATTTATCTTTTCCTTAGGCACATCAACGTTGATGTTGATGGGAGAATCCATGGTTCCGGACCAGCCTACCCCCCCTGCGAACCTTCCGCAAGCCAAAGAAATGATCGACGTTCTATCCATGCTGGAAGCCAAAACTCAAGGGAATCTGACATCCGACGAGCAGACGGTGTTACATGAAATGCTGTATACTCTTCGGATGAAATACGTTGACGCGGTTTCCGGTAAGTCGTAAATCTCCTTCATTCGGTATCGCGTGATGGCATAGGCGCATGGCGTACACCCTATCATATGGGTAGGCATGTGTTATTGAGAAGGCCTTGATCTCATGTCACGTTCATCTAAATTGCCGACTCCGCTCTTTTCTCCCATCCATTCCTCCGAACAACGTCTTTCTCACAAGGATTCCAAAGAGGTCGAGCAAAGCCTGCACTTACGGCCTGTCTGGATTGTGCTGTTTTTGTTGATTCCTTGTGTGGCCTTGACGGTCTATTGGGCGCGCTTTGGAGGAAGTAGTGGGTCATTCGGCGATTCCCTCTTGCCCAGTCCAAGTTATGCGCTTGTGTTATTTTTGGTGTATTTGGATATCGTCGGGTTAGTGGCCTTGACATTGCTGCTCTCTCGAAATCTTATTCGAGCCTATTTTGAACGTCGTCATCGCTTACTAGGGTCAGGATTTCGAACAAAGTTAATCGCGGCGTTTGTGGGATTTTCCCTTGTTCCCACTGTCTTGTTGGCCTTTGTCGCGAGCGGGGTTATTAATGAAGTCATGAAACTCTGGTTTAATGAGCAGATTGAACGGGTCTTAAAAGACTCTGAGGAAATGGCTCGACGATACCATGAAGGGCACACAGCCTTGGCTGTCAAAAGCGCGCGGGCAATTAGTCAGGAAATTGTTCGGGAAGATATGTTGTTTCTTGAACATCGGGAGTTATTGTCCGCAGCCATGGCCAGAAAACGATCAGAATATAATTTGGCAGGAGTGGGAGTGTTTTCTTCGAAACTTGAATTGTTAGTGCGAATGACTGATTCTGACGTCCCCGTTTCAGTATTGAACCTTCCGGTTAGCCAGATTGTGGTCCAAGTCTTAGAGGGGGGTAAAGAGGCGACGTCTGTTCAGGAGGCTCAGGTCGGACGGTTAATTCGAGCAGGCGTGCCCATCACGGGATCTCTGAATACAGAAGAGATTCGTGGCGTGGTTGTCGTTGATGCATATGTTTCTGAATCTTTGTTGAGCAAAATGGAAGGCATCGCACGGCAATATACCGACTATTTGCAAATCAAGGCGATGGAAAACCCTATAAAAGCGGGCGCCTATCTTTTCGTAGCCGTTGTGGCGGTCTTGTTGCTTTTTAGTGCGACATGGTTTGGGTTTTACGTCGCGCGAGGCATTACCGTCCCTATTCAAAAATTAGCCGAAGGGACCGAGGCTATTGCGCGAGGGGACTTAGATGTCAGGATTGCAGTGAAGGCACAGGATGAAATCGGCACCCTTGTGGACTCATTTAATCGCATGACGGCAGATCTTCAGACAAGCAAAGGTAAGTTAGAGGAAATGAACCAATCCTTGATGCAATCGAATGTGGAATCAGATCGTCGCCGGGCATATACCGAAGCGGTCGTGGATACTATTGCTTCGGGGGTATTGTCTGTGGATGCCCATGCGGTGATTACGACATTTAATCATTCTGCAGAACGAATTCTTGCGGTTGAGGCGCAGGCTTTGCGTGGACGTTCAATGTTTGAAGTGTTCAAGGAACGAGAGTTTGTCCTCTTTCAGGAAGCCTATGATCGGCTGTTAGTGGATGGACATGACAGCTTTTCTTTTGAAGGGCAAATGGAGGTGGAAGGGAAACTGTTAACCATTGGGTTGAACTTGTCCCGAGTACGAAACGAAGCACGAAAAGAATTAGGGTTTGTTTTTGTGTTTGAGGATAGAACCGACTTGATTAAGGCTCAGAAGGCCGCGGCGTGGCAAGAAGTGGCTCAACGCATTGCGCATGAAATTAAAAATCCTCTGACTCCCATTCAATTATCGGCGCAACGGTTACGAAAGAAGTTTTTTGAACAAGCCCCAGACTTTCAGGATATTTTTGATCAGTCCACGGGAGTGATTGTGAATGAAGTCACGAGTTTGAAATGCATGATTGATGAGTTCTCAAAATTTGCTCGTATGCCTGGGCCTCGCATGATGAAAGAATCGCTTCATGAGGTGATTGAGCAAGTTATTACCTTGTATGCTGGAGCTCATCGTGATATTGAATTCATTCTCTCTTTGGAGGATGATTTACCTCCCGTGAATATCGATCGTGAACAAATTCGTCGTGTGTTTGTAAATCTGTTTGATAATGCTATTCAGGCCATGGACCAAAAGGGAAAGGTTTGGGTGGCGACGGCCGTCAACCAGGAGCGTCGGCATGTTCGTGTCACGGTGGCCGATGAAGGCCATGGGATCCGACAGGATGATCAACCAAAGTTGTTCGTGCCCTACTTTTCAAAAAAACGGACGGGGACCGGATTGGGATTAGCTATTGTTCACCGGATTGTCCGTGATCATAATGGGTCGATCTCTGCAGCTAATCATCGTCCCAAAGGAGCGGTATTTACCATTGAACTTCCAATCTAACGAGAAACACCAGAATGAGAGGGATCTGTGAACGGCAGTATTTGTGTGGTGGATGATGAACCATCCATCCTCAATTCGTTACGCGGTATTCTTGAAGATGAAGGGTATCAGGTGTTGGTCGCCAAAAATGGGGTCGAAGCGCTCAAGCTGATTCGTCTTGAAGCCCCGGACCTAGTGCTCCTCGATATCTGGATGCCGGAGATGGATGGGTTGGAAACATTAAAAGAAGCCCGCAAGCAGTTTCCTGATTTAATGGTGGTGATGATGTCTGGCCATGGATCGGTGGAAACCGCAGTCAAAGCCACAAAGCTTGGCGCCTATGACTATTTAGAAAAACCACTTGATCTCGAAAAAATCACCATCCTTGTCAGAAATGCTCTCCATCAGCGTAAGCTTGAAGAAGAAAACCTCACCCTTCGCCATCAAGTTGAACGGCATTGGGAATTGGTGGGAGCGTCTCCAGTCATGGGGCGGCTCCAACAGCAAATTACGGCAGCAGCCCCAACACATAGCCGGGTGTTAATTTCTGGAGAAAATGGGACCGGCAAAGAGCTGGTCGCTCGTGCGATTCATCATCAAAGTCCTCGACGGCATCGTCCTTTGGTCGAAGTCAATTGCGCAGCCATTCCGGAAACCCTTATCGAAACGGAGTTGTTTGGCCATGAACGGGGAGCATTTACGGGGGCTGTTTCACAGAAACGAGGCAAGTTTGATGTGGCAGATGGGGGAACCCTATTTTTGGACGAGATTGCGGATATGAGTTTCTCCGCGCAAGCAAAAGTTTTACGGGTTCTCCAAGAGCAACAATATACCCGAGTGGGCGGCTCTAAATTAATTAAGGTTAATGTGCGGGTCATTGCGGCCTCTAATAAGGACCTACAGGAAGAAATTGAAAAGGGCACATTTCGGGAAGACTTGTTTTATCGTTTGAATGTACTCCCGATTGATGTGCCACCATTGCGTCAGCGAAAAGAGGACATCCCGGCGTTAGTCCGTCATTTTCTTCGCCTGCATGCTGAAGAACAAGGGATGAAGATTAAGGCGATTACAGATTCGGCGTTGGAGGTCTTAAAACGACATGAATGGCCAGGCAATATTCGGGAACTGCGTAATCAGGTCGAACGGATGATGATTATGGTGCCGACCCCGGTTATGGATGTGTCAGATGTCATTCCCTTTTTCCCAGGGGTAAGGGGCGGGGTGTCACAGGAAGTGAGTCCCGCCATGTCTTTCGAGTCGTTACGAGAGGCGCGCAATGCGTTTGAACGTGAGTATATTACCTGTCGATTGCGTGACAATCAGTGGAATGTCTCTAAAACCGCCGATGATTTGAAAATTGAACGAAGTCATCTTCATCGAAAAATTAAACTCTTAAACGTAGAATGCCGTTCAGACGCCTAGCGGCATTTGCATCCAACCTGTTGCGACCAAAGATTGTTCATGAATACCGAATCGGACTCAGTCGTGATCGACCGACTCATCGCCGGAGGGTGGGGGATGGCTCGATGTGGATCATTGGTCACCTTTGTGCGTGAAACCATTCCAGGAGAACGTGTCAGGATCAAACAGGCTCAGATGCACAATGGGTATCAAACGGCGGCATTGGCTGCGGTGCTTGAGGCCGTACCTGAGCGAACCATTCCACTATGTCATGACTATGGCGTATGTGGGGGATGCCAACTTCAACATATTGATGCCCAAGCACAATTACGATACAAACACCACATTGTCCAAGAAACGCTTTTTCGGATTGGCCATATACAGCTTGACTCGATCGCGCTGCCTCTTGCCTCACCAACACCTTTTCACTATCGAAGCTGGATGCGTTTTGTTGTTGACACCAATGGGGCGTTAGGATTGCATCAAGAAGGAACGCATCGATTGGTCGAGACGTTGGACTGTCTGTTGCCGGTCAAACCGTTGAAGGCTGTGCTCACGGGGCTCAGGGAGCGGTTACGTGGTGAGCAGGGGAGCAGGAACCCCATTGACCAAGTTGAGCTGCGGCACAGCCTGGCATTTGGAACAACCGTCCTTATATTTCGTGCTGCCATCGCAGGAAAGCAGCAGGCTCATGATGTATTTGAACGATTTGCCTCTCTGCCTGGAGTCGTGGGGCAAGTTTTATATCAACGTCAGACGGGTCAGAAATCAAAGAGGTCAGCTTGTCGGTATAGCATTGGCGAGGACTCGCTGATGGAACGTTTTCATGATCTCACCTTTTCTATCAATGATCGCTCGTTTATGCAGGCACAATGGCCAATGTATGAAACGATAGGGCATATGTTGTGTGAGTGGGTCCAACCAGGTGATCGGCTACGAGTCTTGGAACTTTATGCGGGTATTGGCTGTTTGGGGCTCAGCCTGGCTCGACAGGGTGCCCTGGTGACGCTAGTCGAGGCCAATTCGTATGCATTACGGGATGCGCGAAATGCTGCCAAGGTCAATCACATTGGCCGCACCCGATTTCGACTTGCGAAAGCCGAAACCTATTTAGCTAGTCTCCAACCGGGTGAATGTGATGTGGTTATTCTTGATCCTCCTCGGGCCGGGTTGAGCAAAGATTGTCTTGGGGCATTGATTCGTCTTCAAGCGCCAAGAATTTTCTATCTCTCTTGTGATACCCCTTCGTTGGCGCGTGATCTGAGCCGATTGCGTGCAGGTGGATACCACGTGTTACGCCTTCAGAACTTTGATATGTTTCCACAAACAGCGCATTTAGAAACGTTGGTGGAGTTAGTGCGACGTTCATCGGCATAAAGACTGTTCAGTTGGATATATAGGATTTACGATGACTGATTATCGACAAGCAGGTGTGAATATTGATGCAGGGGAAGACTTCGTTCAGAGAATTTCCCCACTCGTCCGTTCCACCTTTCGACCGGAAGTCCTTGGAGGGCTAGGCGGATTTGGCGGATTATTTCAATTACCCATAGACCGCTACAAGGAACCCATTTTGGTCTCAGGGACTGATGGGGTCGGCACCAAGTTGAAACTGGCATTTCTCTTGGATCGCCATGACACCATTGGTATTGACTTGGTGGCCATGTGTGTCAATGACATCATCGTTTCTGGAGCCGAGCCGCTGTTTTTCTTAGATTATCTCGCCGTGGGGCATTTGTGCCCAGAACAAGCACAAGAGGTTGTTCGTGGAATTGTCGATGGCTGTCGGCAAGCTGGCTGTGCGCTGATTGGGGGAGAGACCGCCGAAATGCCCTCTTTTTATAAAGACGGGGAATATGAATTGGCGGGATTTGCGGTCGGCATTGTTGAGAAGAAGGCATTAGTGAATGGAGCCAACATTCAACAGGGGGATGCCGTGATTGGCCTGGCTTCGACAGGTCTCCATAGCAATGGGTATTCCTTGGCTAGAACCGTGCTATTTGATACAGGCAAGCTGGAGCCGTCGAGTACTGTGCCTGGGTATGATCTTCCATTAGGAGACATACTCTTAACGCCCACAAAAATCTATGCGAAGAGCATTGTGTCTCTCCTCCAAGATTTTCCTGTCCATGGGTTAGCACATATTACCGGGGGTGGGCTAACCGGTAACATCCCAAGAATCCTGCCGAAATATTCCCAAGTACGGATAGACCCTCAGGCATGGACGGTTCCACCGATCTTTACGATGATCCAAGAAATTGGGCAGGTTGAAGAAGAGGAAATGTTCCGAGTGTTCAATATGGGGATAGGGTTTATCCTCATCATCCCTGCAGAACAAGTCGGTCCAGTGTTGGAACGAATCGCGCAAGAAGGTGAACATGGTGTGGTCATTGGGAACATTGTCCAAGGGGAGGGTGAAACCCCAGTTGTGTCCTATCAGTGAGAATGTTGTATGAATTTGTTACGGATCGGTGTCTTAGCTTCAGGAAGAGGGTCGAATCTTCAAGCGATTATTGATGCCATTGAACAGAAGGCCTTGGATGCACAGATTGCTGTCGTGATCAGCAATAAAGAACAAGCGGTGGCGCTGGAGCGGGCGCGTCGACATGGGTTAACAGATGTCTTTCTTGATCCGCAGTCCGTCAAAGAAGAAGCCGATCCTCGGCAAGCCTATGATCAATTACTTTTACAAGTCTTGAAAACTCAGCAAGTCGATCTTGTGATCCTGGCAGGGTACATGCGGATTGTCACCCCGTTGCTCATTCAAGCATATCCTGGGCGAATTATGAATATCCATCCTTCACTTCTTCCGGCGTTTCCAGGCTTGCGCGTGCAGCAAGCTGCATTGGAATGGGGAGTGAAAGTGTCTGGCTGCACAGTGCATATCGTGACGGAAGGGGTCGACGAAGGTCCAATCATTTTGCAAGCAGCCGTACCAGTTTTGGACGATGATTCACCGGAGACGTTGGCTGAACGTATCCTTGAGCAAGAACATAAAATCTATCCAGAGGCGATTCAACTGTTTGCCCACAATCGGTTGCGAATGGAGGGGCGACAGGTCGTAATTTTGCCAGAGAATCTATAAGGTTTGCAGACAAAAACCCTGTCTGATACAGTGGAATCCATTCAATCCTCAAGCACATAACGTCAAGCCATATTGAACGTGGGGGGCTAGCTCAGTTGGGAGAGCGCAACGTTCGCAACGTTGAGGTCGGGGGTTCGATTCCCCTGCCCTCCACCATTTTTGATATTTTCCGTCATTTCTCGAACTATACCTGTCTTGAATTGGGCAGCGTTTCCTAACGCAAAGTCATTAGGAAAAACCAGCTTACATTCGCCTCTAGTTGCTACAATTCTGGCTATTAGTGTCGCTGGAAAATCTAATAAAACTAGGCTTGACCCCTTTGCTGACCCCGCGGATTCATATAATAAGTGCAATTTCTCGAGCCACTCGCCTCGGGTATGATGGTGGGCTGTCGCAATCAATGTCACAGCAGGAGGAGTCTCGATGAAATCGTATCAACAGTTACGGCAAGAAGAGAGATTTTACATCTGGCAAGCCCGGCGGGAGGGAAAAACGCAAAAGCACGTCGCCGAGACGCTGGGCCGGCATCCCTCGACCGTCTGTCGCGAGCTTAAACGAAACACATACCCGCAGTGTCATATGTATACGTACCACTGGGCCCTGCAGATCGTGCACCATCGCAAGCAGTGCGCCCGGCGTCACAAACACCGCAAACTGACCGATGAACTCTCTCGGTTGATCACTCAACTCGTTCGCCAATACTTAAGCCCGGAGCAGGTGAGCGGGTATCTGAAAACGCATTTCGCCATCCGCCTCAGCCATGAAACGATCTATCGCTTCATCTACCGCGATGCCATCCGGAAAGCAGACTTGAAGCCGTTTCTGCGGCAAGGCGGGAAGCACCGACGCAAACGCTATGGCTCAGGCGCGCGAGCTTCAACGATTCCCAACCGCGTCTCCATTACGGAGCGGCCTCAAGAGGTCGAGGCGAAAACACGGCTAGGAGATTGGGAATGTGACACGGTGATGGGGAAAGATCGAAAAAGCGTGTTGGTCACGGTCGTGGATCGTGCGTCCCTGTATACAGCCTGCTCTCGGGTCTTGAGCCGGTCGGCTACCGCCGTGAGGGCCGCCATTATCCGGCTGCTGCGTCCCTTCAAAGAGCGGGTGCAAACCCTGATCTTTGACAATGGCTCAGAATTCGTGAAGCATGAACTCGTAGCCCACGCATTGGAGGCCACCACCTACTTTGCCCATCCCTATGCATCCTGGGAGCGTGGCATCAATGAAAACACCAATGGCCTCCTGCGCCAGTTTTTTCCGAAGCGCACAAATTTCAGAATGGTCTCATGGCAACAGGTGAGAAAGGCCGTGACCCATCTCAATAACCGGCCCAGGAAAACACGTGGGTATCAAACACCAAATGAACTATTCCACAAGCACTTCGTCCCTCTGGTGTAGAACAAATTGCACTTATGACTTGAATTCAAGAAGATATTTAACCAGCCGTACATGCATTTCAGCACTTAATCAATACTGGGAACTTAAAGGACAAATACAATTCATCAAAAAGTATCTAACTTTTATAATCTGATTTCACTGTTGGCATTTTCTTTTCTTGAATCACCTCAATTTCCAGCAAGAGTTTTACTTTGTCACCCACCATGAGCCCACCATTATCTAAAAACATGCTAAATTCCATGCCAAAATCCTTACGATTCAATGTGCCTTCTGCTGTAAAGCCTGCACGAGTATTTCCCCAAGGATCCTTAGCTACACCATTAAAAGTCCCGACCAATGTAATTTCTTTTGTCACCCCTCGCAAAGTAAGGTCGCCGAGTGCTGTATAGACATCTCCTGTCTTATTATAACTTTTCATCTTGTACGTCATAGTCGGAAACGTTTTAACATCAAAGAAGTCTAGGCTTCGCAAATGTTCATCGCGTTTTGTGTGATCGGTAAACACCGATTTGGTTTGAATGACGGCTTCAATGGCTTTCACTTCTTCGGCTTCTGGATCCATGACTATAAAGCCCGAATAGTCTGTGAATTTCCCATTGGTTTTTGAAACAACCATGTGTTTCACCTGGAATCCTAAGGTTGTGTGATCGTGGTCAAGATTCCATCGTGACATTTCTGCAGAAGCCACATTCGAAAATGTAAGAAGACTCAAGCCCAAGGATAGAACCAAAACGTTCTTTCGCCATACATGTTTCATTGCGTTAACCTCTTTGTAAAAAGATAATGAGACCTCACGGATAATGGCCAGCAACGCTCATGTCTCTGACCACCTCAGACCAAATTATAAACATGATGGAAGTCTCGCCTTTTACAATACTTAAGGGGCTGTCCTAGATAACGAGAGTTATCTTAGGATGGCTGGATGCGGAAGAGTCGGTTAAGTTGGGAGAAACAGATACGGTTAATCGAGTACTTTGTATCAGGAGCTACGGCGCGGACGGCCGCAGCGTTGGTGGGAGTGAATAAAAGTACGGCGGCGTATTACTTTCATCGGTTACGAGAAATCATTGCTCAAGCGATCCAAAATGAAATGCCGCTGGCTGGGGAGGTTGAAGTGGATGAAAGTTATTTCGGTGGTCGGCGCAAGGGCAAGCGTGGTCGAGGGGCGGCGGGCAAAGTCCCGGTCTTTGGGATTCTCAAGCGTGGGGGCCGCGTGTATACGAAAGTGATTCCCGATACGAAAGCCAAGACATTGATGGGAATCATGCAGGAACGGATTATTCCCGATAGCATCGTGTATACCGATACCTATCGCTCTTATAATGTACTCGATGTGTCAGAATTTAAGCATTATCGGATCAATCATTCAAAACAGTTTGTCAAAAAACACAAGCACATTAACGGGATCGAGAATTTCTGGAATCAGGCCAAGCGACATATGCGTAAATTTAATGGAGTCCCTCGGCCGCATTTCCCGCTTTTTTTAAAGGAATGTGAATGGCGCTTTAATACCCCGAACCCACAACGCCAATTTACTCAATTAAAACAGTGGGTTAAGCCTTATATGAAATAGTTATCTAGGACAGCCCCATACTTAATATCAAGGTCGCTTGCCGTTTCGCCATCCACCACTGAATGGTTTCTCCCTCTGCTTCTTCCATTGTCCACCTCCTGCAAAAAGATCATTATGTCTTATCGGTAGACTCAACTTTGAGGGGAGCAGGATAGTGGCTTTGTAAGCTTCCCCGTCAAGCGGACAGGTTCAACATAGAGTTTTCCGGCCTTTTGGGTTTGTGATACGTACACGGGGTCATGCCTTGTAACGCCTTGTGAGGGCGGTGTTCGTTATAGACGGTCATCCATTTTGCTGTGAGCTCTCGGACCTCCTCCAAACTCCGAAACACATAGAGATTGAGGACTTCATTCCGATAGGTGCGATTAAATCGTTCAATGAACGCATTCTGGGTCGGGCGCCCGGGCTGGATGTAATAGATCAGCACGCGATTGGTCTTTCCCCAATCTTGAAGAACCTGAGCGAGAAATTCTGGGCCATTATCCACCCGAATCATATGGGGCAGGTCACGTTCTGTCTTCAAGCGTTCGAGGACACGAATAACCCGCTCGGCCCGCAGGGACGTATCCACTTCAATCGCTAAGGCTTCTCGATTAAAGTCATCAATGATATTCAAGGTGCGAAACCGCGAGCCGTGATAGAGGGCATCGCTCATGAAATCAGCGGACCACACCTCGTTCGGCCCCTCTGGCACAAACACGGGCAGGGAGGGTCGTGTGGGGAGTCGGCGTTTCGTACGGCGAGGCTGATTGAGCCTCAAGTGCCGATAGACGCGGTAAATCCGTTTGTGATTCCAGCGATACCCTAACGTTCGTAACCGATCAATATACTTCCAGACACCCCAGCGGGGGTGGGCCTTGACCAACTGATTCAGAGCATCAATCACATCCCGATCCCGGGTGTGCCAATCACGTGGCACCTGATAGTACGCCGACCGAGCCAGATGCACTGCGGCACAGCCTCGAACGATGGACACGCCATGAGCTTCCTGCATCGTCTGCACCGCCATTCGTTTCTCCGTCGGCGTTAGAGCTTTTTTTCGATGAGATCCTTGAGAGCCCGATTCTCTAAGGCCAGATCCGCATACATGCGTTTGAGTTTGGCCAGTTCGCTCTCGGTCTCCTTCAGACGCTTGAGATCCGAGGCCTCAAGCCCGCCATACTTTGCTTTCCAATTGTAGTCGGTAGCATCGCTAATGCCATGCTCCCGACACAGGTCTTTGACTTTGACCCCGGCATCGGCTTGTTTCAAGATGGCGACAATTTGCGTTTCGCTGAATCGACTCGTTTTCATAAGAACCTCCTGGGTCATTCTGCCAGAAAGCTCTACATTGCGCCTGTCCGTGGTTGGGGAAGCTTACAAAACCAGCTTGCATTCGTCTCTAGTTGCTACAATTCTGGCTATTAGTGTCGCTGGAAAATCTAATAAAACTAGACTTGACCTCTTATTCTAATGGATACAAATTGTAGGTCAAATGTTCAGTGACGATCTAACCTCGGAAAGGGGCAGCTCTGGGTCATCTTTTAATTCAGACTTTGTTCGCTGCAGTTCCATGAGATCTTCATAGTCGGTAATCGTTTCTTGCATCTGAATAAATTCCTCATACGGCAAGACGACGAATTCCTTGTTTCCGTTTTTTTCTAATATTTGTGGATGAATTCTCATCGATACGCTTCCTTACTTCCGTCTTGTGGTATGATAGAAAAAACCAATTTGAATCGAAGATTGGTTTGCCGGTTAGTCAAACAAGAAATCAGAAATTATTGCAGGTCGAGCTGAGATAGGTCAGGAGCTGACCCTCAGACCAACTAACAACTGATTAGTGCAAAGGAAATTACGATTGCACTGGCTGCACATCTGGCATTACGATCTGGCAATCCGACGCTGACGGCAGATACGTTTACCCGAATGCCTAGAGCTTTCAGTGAAGACGCGATGACGATCAATGGGACCGTCAATAAGACAGGCTTAGCTCTGTTGATTCTCATCGCTGCCGCCAGCTGGACTTGGAATATGGGGCTTGCAGGCGAAGTGCCCTGGGGCCTCATTATGGTGGGAGGAATTGGTGGTCTTATCGTGGCCCTAGTGACTGTGTTCAAACACACATGGGCACCCTACACCACACCTGTCTATGCGGCATTGAAGGGAATTGCCCTTGGCGGAATTTCCAGTGTCTTCGAACTTCAATATCCTGGCATTGTGAGTCAGGCAGTCTTTTTGACCTTTGGGACTCTTGGTGCCTTGTTGTTTGCCTATCGTTCGGGAATCATCAAGGCCACCGAAAATTTTAAACTTGGAGTCGTGGCCGCAACCGGCGGGATTTTTCTGGTCTACATGCTCGGTTTTATCTTAAGCTTCTTTGGCACCTCTGTGCCCTTGATACATTCTTCCGGAACATTTGGAATTCTTTTCAGTCTCTTCGTTGTTGTCATTGCGGCATTGAACTTGGTTCTCGACTTTGATTTCATTGAAGAAGGGGCGGAACGCGGAGCGCCAAAATATATGGAGTGGTACGGAGCGTTTGGTTTGCTGGTCACGTTGGTATGGCTCTATTTGGAAATTCTGCACCTCCTTGCAAAGTTGAAAGAACGGTGACCTGATCGGAGTGGGTTGTCTTTACATAAAAAAGACGGGTGTTCGCTTCTTGTTCGACAAAACTTTCTCCCTACCAATTAAGATCCTATCTTTGTTTCTTTCTGATACACCAAATATTTCTCCATCACTCCATTTCTAGACAAGTATGTCTGCAGATAGTACGATTGGAAGTCGTTTGAGCTTTTTAATGATCAATTGCAAAAGGAGGATCCTATGCCAAGCAATGCTGCAATGAAAGCTGCCAAACTCATTCACCAGGACCGACGTGGCGCCGACTATTACGGGCATAGTTCCAAGTTAATGGCGCAGGTGATTGACAACCAGTTTGCGCCTGTCATGAAAGAAGTCGTAAAGGAACTGACGGTAATGGCCAAGCAGATCGATAAACTCAAGAAGAAACTTGCTCCTAAAAAAGAATGATAGAGGGTTTAATATCTAAAGCTGCTAGGCAGACCATGTCCCCACACCGTGTTTGTGTATGCCTGGTGCATGAGGAATGAGAATAGAGATATGGTCTTTGCTTAGCGAATTTCTTGAAAAAAAGCACGAGAAAGCGTTGGAAGACCGTATTCCACATGAAGAATAATCAAAAGAACTCGTACAAAACTTCGCTAGATGCCCATTTGGATGAATTTTCGTGAATCGGTAATGACGGGAGGAGCAAGGAGCGTGGGAGTTGTATGCCGGATGAGCGTTTGGCAGAAGGCGACGTCTTCTAGGATCGATTGATCAGGAAACCCGTTTATTTGTTCAAAGAGTCGAGGTCTGACAAACATCGCCTGATCACCGTAAATAATTTTGCTCTGGCGACAGCGGATATTATCGAGCCAAGAGATGAATCGCAGCCGCCAATCGTGACCAGAAAATTGGTGATAAAACCCTCCAGCTTGAATTGAAGAATCCTCTTCCAGTTGGTTGAGTCGGGTGAGTGCTCCGTGGGGAAGTGTCGTGTCAGCATGTAAAAAAAGTAGCCAGTCATGAATGGAGGGATGGTGATTCCTGACATAACTGGCCCCTCTATTCATTTGTGATGCCCGACCTTTTGGAGCAGTCAGGAGAGTGAGTTGTGGATTCGCTTTTACTATAGTCGGTGTCTGATCGGTGCTGCCGCCATCGACGATGATGACATGATACTGTCCTGCCTGCTGGCCAAGGCTCTGAAGTGTTGTGGGTAGGGCCTTTGCTTCATTATACGTTGGGATAATGACCCAAATCATTGATTAATGTGTTCCTACAATTTCAAGAAGAATAAGATTCCGAATCAGGAGATTGACTGAGAGTATATCCAGTTCGGCAAGCTCCGGTGAAAATCGGTAAGATACCCCACTGGATTTTCATCAATGGTCATAAGCTGATCCGAGATCGTATTCAGCATAGATTCAGCAAGATAAAGATAATCCTTCGCTCGTTCCTGAAGAAAAGATTCCGTTGTGTGTTCTTGGGCAAGAAGACGGGTAAGAAGCCGATCTCCGAATGCATGATGGGCGATTTCCTGATTGACCAGAAGACGAGCGAATTGGCGAAAAGGGGAATGCTGTTTGACTAATCCGGTCTCAATTTTTTTTAAAATCACTTCGCCCAAGCCTTCAAGAATAATCTGTTCCGCAAGAATGGTTTCAGCGAACTCTTTTCGTTGGACCGCAACCATTAACCGGCGCCGATACTCTTTCAATGGTTGAAAAAATGTGGCAGATGGGCTGGAACGAGGGGCCAGCCAGGCAACGACAGCCTTAAACGTGATCGCATGAAATGCCTCTTGAGCTGCTTGCTGGTGGAGGAAATATTGAATTCTAGGATCGCAAGTCAGTGTCTTTTGAAAAGTCGCACATTCGTGAGCCAGTTGTTCTCCTTGTTTCAAAAATTCTAAAAGATGACTGAGGGGTAGACGATCCTTTGTTTTGACCAACATTATGATGCTCCATGAAGAGTCAGCATGTTGTCCTTGTCTAGAAAGAACGCATTATTTCTTAACCATCAAACCCTTGGATTTCTGGTATTGGATCAATCCCGTTTAAGTTCCAATCATACTCCAAAAATTCCACTGCATAGGATCCATTGGTTAATTCTCTGGCTAGAATAGGGGCATTGACATACCGGGCAATGTAGTTCGTGAGAGAACCGGAGTGATCCTTAAAGTCTTGAATGAACCATTCGAAAATTTTTGATAGGTATGCCGTGCGTGTAGCTGGATCGAACCGGTTACGTGCTGAATCGTTGATGAACCGCCTGGCGCTTTCCTCCAGTTGTTGATCGAGTTGAACTGGATCATAGGCCTCAGCATGCAGGGAGGGACAGGATTTGGATGCGCACACGATGGCAAAGTGAATACGCGGCTCAAGAAAATCTTTGATCAACATTTCCTGTTCGAGATCATACAAACTGATAAACGATCCGCCAATAGGATATTGGTGTTTCCAGAAATATTGATATTTCCCCAGTGTCGTGACGGGCGATAATCCATCTAGAATACCCTTGATCGCGAATGCATTATAGGCATTGATCCAAAAGGCCAATCGGTGATTGGGAGTGGGAAGCCTGTTTGGGGCAACCCGCTTCAATTGTTCAAGATAAAGTGCGAAATTGGGATCGTTTGCGATATTGGGGTAATCAACAACCCCTTCCCGTACATGAATCTGGAGCACCTCATCGAAAGCTTTATGTGAAAAGGCCCGTGGAGGGAAGGGGTGATCTGGGGTAAATATTCGTGAAATTGAGGAACACCCTGGCAAAAGGAGGAAAGTCATACACACAATCAACCATCGTTTCATAGAGTGGCTCAAAAACATGTTAAACGGTTGAAGGCTTGTTCGCATCTTGTTATTGCCAATCGTAACCTCTTGATCAGCTTTCGTTCTGAGGAAGTTTCTTGATCACGTTGTAATGCTAAAAAACCAATATCATGAAGCTGGATTTTTGAATATATGTCTCATATGTTGATCTGACGTTACAGATTTCTCATGAAAAATAATGATTTCCTTTGAGTGAATTCCTCGAATATGTGAAAGAAGTGTTTGAACAGTTTGGTTCAATTCAGACCAGGAAAATGTTTGGGGGATATGGTATCTATCACAAAGGCGTGATGTTTGGGCTGGTGGCAGATGAGACCCTGTATTTGAAAGCCGATATGGAAACGGTCAAGTTTTTTGAAGCAAGAGAACTAGAGCCGTTTGAATATAATAAAGGAGGAAAGGTCATCAAGACGTCTTATTCCATGGCTCCTACTGAAATCCTTGATGATCCCGATGAGGCTGTCGTATGGGCTCAACGTTCGCATGAGGCAGCGCTTCGATCAAAATCTGTAGCTAAGTGAAAAAGAACATAACAAACTTCAAATTGTTTCCTGCCTAGGTCAGGTCATCGTCAGCATAACTTTTAACGTTCCTTTGGTGCCTGCGGAGTCAAGAGCGGTTAAAGCGTCATCGATTGGGTAATGTGCATGGATTAATGGAGTGACATCAACGAGTTGTTGCTCAAGAAGACGGATGGCCGGCTCAAACGGGCCACAACGTGAACCGATGAGCGTGACTTCGTTGATGACAAGGGATGTCATATTTACGGTTACGTCACCATGATAGGTTGATTTTAATACGATAGTCCCACGGGGGCGAACCAGTTGTGCGGCGGTTGTCAAGCCATGTGGCGTGCCGGTTGCTTCAATGATGATATCTGCACCTGGGGTAATATGCTCGAGTGACGTTGCGATTCGAATGCCCCGCTTGGCTAGAATGTTGAGTTTTTCAGCATGGTGGCCCAAGACTTCTAGCTGACAGCCAGTGAGTTGTAATACTTGTGCGCAAAGGAGTCCCAGCTTGCCGTCACCAAGTACAACGATGCGATCGGTCGGCTTAATGACCACTTGTTGAAGGATTTCGCATGCTGCCGCAAGCGGCTCAACAAAAACAGCCTGATCGTCTGTGATGGATTTTGGGAGGATATGGACATTCTCATATGGTAAGCAGAGGTAATCGGCGAAGGCGCCATTTCGGTGATCAATGCCGAGGACTGTACGGTGAGGGCAATGGGTAAGTCGTCCGGCTCGACAGGTTTCACAGCTTCGGCATGCGGCATTAATTTCACCAGCGACCCGGCGTCCTATGAGTTGAGGCTGTCCTGCTGCCTGCTCGATAACGCCAACAAATTCGTGGCCTAGCGTGCCCTGAAAACCCATGTAGCCTTTCACGAGTTCGAGGTCGGTTGCACAGATACCGGCTTGGTGCACTCGGATCAGTGCTTCTCCTACCACAATGTCTGGGTTTGAGTGTTCAGTCTCTAGCTGGAGTGTGTCATTCAATACTAATGCGCGCAAAATGGCCTCCGTTGTTTAACCGAGAAACAAGAGTTGGATCACAAAGAATAACGAAATTTTCTGACGTTTTCGAGTCGGTGACTCGTTTAACAACTCTTATTTGACTGATGATTTGGTGTTCTTGCCTTCTGTGCCTGTGATATCGGTAAGATTCATGAAGAATGAGATGACAGGCTCTTAGGCTGGTATGGAATGTTGACCATTCCACCGTAGGATGCTACCGTTTTGCGAGCCTATGATTATTCCCACCAGTACCGTCTTCACCACGCACAATATTTACCAGGGGCAGATCTCCTATGCGTGAACAACGATGGGAGTCGAGGGACGCTATTCTTTTTGACGACCTCTCGCCCATATTGTCCACACTGGCACGTTTAGGCCTCCCTGTTGTGGAACCCTCGCGAGAGGGCATCTTTTATGTCGAGGACTTTGCAGTTGATGATCTTCGTGATATTAATCAACTCGACGAGTGGCCAATTGAAGATCTGACCTTAATCCATGTCTTAGAGAAATGGCAGGGTGACTTCTTTCTTCTCGTTGGTCGGTATCATTCTCTCTACCAGAAGTATCAATCGATTAACACCTATTGTTCGTTGAGTCACCCTTGGCGACTTTCCGGTCATTATGCGACCCTCCATCCTCAAGCAATGGTCTGGACGGGTTTTCGGCATACGCATTCGTTTGTTCGTGTTCGACTACATACGACTGATGTGGTGACTCCTGGTGAAACGTGGGCCGATCAGCAGCACGTGATATGGACTGATGAGCGAAGCCAAGCTTTTCAATCTGCGATTGATGTGTTGGATCTTCCTATTGATATCACTCGAAAAGAAGGGAAGGTTCAACTCCACACGCGTGGGCGAGAAACGCCATTTTTCTGCTCGTGGCCAGATGCCTTTGGTCCGTGTCAGTTTGAGTTTAATTCTTCAGATCCTTTTGAGTTTTTGGTCCCTGCTACACAGCTGACCGCGACGCTTGGTTCTGTTCCCGTTACGAGCCGTGTCTATTTGACAGGATTTTCTTCTCAAATCTTAGAAGAATTTGGGAAGATTGAGTCTTTGTCCCGAAAGGTCTATCGGTGTTCCCTTCATACCGCGTTGAATGATTTGCCTCATATCCTCGGGGTGTTGAATAAGAATGGCGGGCGGCTCTACGGCAGTTTGTGTGAATTTCAGACAAAGCAGTTGTTGCCAGAGAGTCCAGATGCTGCGGCGATCATTGGTATTATGGGTACTCAGGGAGCGTTTAAACTTGAGGTGCGATGTAATGTCATGCCGCTTGAACAGCCACACATGGTTGCGTGGTTAGAAGATCTTCTTGGCTTGCCTATGACGTATGCGCCTCTTTCACCTTTTCCTTAACGAGGCTGTTGAAAAAAGCCGCAGCCTTCCAGACGCTTCGGCTGGCAGGGTAGGGGTGTTCCATTGCTTAGAGGGCTCAACGTACTAACCTGTACAACTCGCCTTCCTTGCGGCCTTGCTGGACAGCTTTTTTGTACAGCCTTGGTTTCTGCTGGTGTTTGAGAGCATTTGGTACTGGCAGTCTGTCATTAGAAAGATTTTTGAATGATTCAACATCTTTCTTAGCACTTATTTTTGTGGGTGATTTTCTGCTTTTGGATTTGACGTCAATGGTCTTTGTGCGTGAAAAATAGTAAACCTTAATACAAAGGGAGGGTACCCATGGGGGACCAATCATACGCGGCCGGCCGATTTGCATTTGGTATCGATGGACAGTCCGCAGGTTTCATCAAAAAATTCTCAGGGGGGGTGATTAAGGGAGAAGTCGTTACTCATGATCTAGGGACCTCGCCTATTCAACGCAAACATCTTGCGACGATTAGCCATGAACCATTGACTCTTGATGTTACGATGGGGATGGGGAAAGGGCTTTGGGATTGGATTCAAGCGTCTTGGGATAAAGGCTTCATCCAGAAGAATTGTGAGCTTCAAGCCTGTGACTTTAATCATAAGGTTAAAGCTGTTCGCGTCTTTCAAGATGCGTATATCAAGAAGGTGGTCGTTCCCACGATGGATTCCTCGAGTAAAGATGCCGGTTACTTCACAATTGAACTTGATCCGCGCATTATCCGTTATGAGAAAGGCACTGGTGAAACGATTAAAGGCAATGAGGATATTGGCGCCAAGAAATGGTTGTGTTCTAACTTTAGATTTGAGCTTGGTGGGTTGCCGACCGATCGTGTTGCGAAAATTGATTCTTTTTCCTGGGGGCAGAAGGTTGTCAAAGACGAAATTGGCAGTTTCCGTGAGCCCATCAAAGAGACGTCGAGTCTGATGGTCACGTCCAACCTCAAGTTGTCTATTTCAATAGCAGATTACTGGCCGTGGTTTGAGTGGTTTAAGAGTTTCGTTATTGATGGCAAATACACGGATGGGGATGAAAAACAAGGTTCACTTACGTTCCTTGCCCCCGATCTTAAAGAAGAACTTGGCTCAATTTCGTTTGAGCACGTGGGCATCATCTCGTTGGAAGAAGAAGCTGTCGAAGCCAACACGGAAAGTGTGGCATGCTTTGTAGTAGAACTGTACTGTGAATCAATGGCCTTCAACAGGTAGATTTCTTCCCACAATGGGGTGATGAATTCTGGGATTAGGGGAGACAGAACCAACGGTATGTTCTGCTTCTATGCTAAGGGGCCTCCATATGGATTTTAACTCAAAGGAGCTTCACAATGCGTCACATTTTATTGACAGGTCTCATCATTGGATTCGTTGGATGGAGTAGTCTCGGATGGTCTGCGGGTAAGCAACTTGATGTCCATGATGGTTCGGCTGTTAGCATTACTTCTCCATACAATGGAGAGACAGTCGAAAGTTCATTCCCTTTGGCGTATAGCCTTCGAAAAGGACTTAAAGCTGATCATGTCCACGTTTATGTAGATGGGAAATATCAAAAGGGTTTTAAAGGGATCGTACACGACGTTTCTTCTGGGTCTCATACTATTACAGTGAAGGTTGCGACGCATGACCATAACCTGGTGGCTGTCTCTGATTCAGTGAATGTCATGGTGAAATAGCCGTTAAGTCATTTCAATGTGTGTGAGCTATCAGGTCATGTGCCATACTTGTTTGAGAACCCAGACTATGGTGAAGGTTATGCCTAGCACGAAGAGGATAATGCAGAGGAGAAGGCCAATCACAAAGATCCAGTCGGACATGGTAGAACGAGTCGTATTGGCTCGAGCGTATGTTCTCAAAAGGTTGGCATTGTAGAGATTGCTTTTAAACCAAAAAGAAAAGAAATCGCCAATACCTGGAATGGCGCCTAGAAAGGTATTGATCAGGATATTCAGTGACATCCGGGCGAGGACGATTTTCGGTACGTGAAGCTGGACGGCGAGAAAAAGGATCATGGACCCGATGGCATTCGCGATGAGATCGCCAATGATGGGGATCATGCCCAATAGTGGGTCGAGACCAATCCGAATCGTTGTGCCTGGAATGAGGATCGATGCGTCAAGCAATTTTGCAATGCCGTCCGCATAGGCGCTCAGCTGTTCTTGCTCGGCCTTTTTCTGATCGAACTCTACGGAGTGCGGAGTTTCCCAGGTGCCATCATCTTGGATCATGATTTGTTCCTTTTACAATGCAGGTGCATTGTAGCAGGTTTTTGTGGCATATGATGAATAGGCGCATGTACTGTGCACGATTGTAACCTTTCACCTTTCTTTCCAACTTCACCGCACCCACGGCTTTCAAAATCCCGCTATCTTGCGGGTCTCCAATGTCACAAACGAGTGTTTCTGGACATGTATCATCCTGAGCTTGCCGGGAAGGTTGATGCGCAGAGGCAAGCGATCATGAATATGGGCAAGGATATTGAAGCGGAAGCCCGTAGGTGTTTTCCCGGTGGGCATCTTGTGACCGCAACCTATCGACAGTCCACTCTCGCGTTGGAACAGACCGCTACGCTGCTCATGGATCCAACGGTTCCAGCCATTTTCGAAGGAGCCTTTCAATTTCAGGGCACGTTTGTCCGAGTGGATGTGCTCGAGAGAATGGACGATCATACTTGGCGGCTTATTGAAATTAAAGCGTCTTCACGGGCTAAAGCGGTTCATCTTGACGATTTGACGCTTCAAACGTATGTGCTGCTTAGTGCAGGGTTGACCTTATCAGCTTCATGCCTCATGCATGTCAATCGCCAATATCTCTTCAAGGGCGACGTGCCAGATGTCCAGCAATTATTTGCTATTCAGGATTTCATGGAGACGGTGCAAGAACGTCTTCCTGCCGTTCCAGGACAATTAGCCGCGATGAGAGCTGTTTTAACCGAGGCGGCTCCGCCTGTGATTGCTCCTGGTCCTCGTTGTCATACGCCTCATTCTTGTCCATTTTGGGAGTATTGTACTGAGACAAAGCCTGCCCGATGGATTTATCATTTGCCTGGCAAAAAAGAAACGTTTTACAAATTGACCAAACGTGGCATTGTCACAATCGATGACATCCCTTCTGATTTTTCCTTAACAGACATCCAGCGACGGATGAAAGAGAATGTCGAGTGGATTTCCCCTCAGTTGCTCTCTCGTCTTCGCACCATTTCCTATCCCCTCCATCATTTGGATTTTGAAACCTTGATGCCGGGAATCCCTTTGTATGAAGGGACACGGCCATACCAGCCTTTGCCTGTGCAATGGTCAAATCATATTGAGTGTCAAGACCACAGACTTCACCACGATGCATTTTTGAGTCGTACCCAGCAAGATCCACGCGAAGAATTCGTTGTAACCCTTCTGGCTTCTTTGGGCACAGAAGGGAATATTTGTGTCTATTCAGAGTATGAACAGTATGTGTTGTTAGCATTAGCTGAGGCTATCCCTCAATATAAGCGGGAGCTGCTTCAGGTTGTTGGGCGGCTTTGGGATCTTCTATCCGTTATTCAATCTTTCTACTATCATCCTGGGTTTTCAGGTTCATTCTCGATCAAGTCAGTCTTGCCGGCGTTGATTCCTTCACTGAGTTACCATGGTTTAGATATTCAAGATGGGGTTCAAGCCACGGCTGCGCATTATCGAATGGTGTTTCTAGAAACCGATTGGGTCGAACGGGAACGTTTAGCCACAGCGCTCTTGGAATATTGTGCTCGCGACACCCTGGCGATGGTTGAACTTCGCAAAATCTTGCTCGACAAAGCCGAACATGCAATTGACCCATCCTTATGACCTTGTTAGAATCCACTCTACAACTGTCTAGGGGGACGATGCGTAAGCCCTGGTTCCCTGTATGAGCATAACTTCCGGTTTTTCCTAGTCATTCATTGCCATATGTTTCATATACTTGTTCTCCATGGCCCCAATTTGAACCTCCTTGGGGTACGAGAGCCAGACGTGTATGGTTCCTGTACGTTGGCGTCGATTAATGCCGCGATGGAAAAACTTGCCCAAGAACTTACGGTACAAGTTGAAAGTAAACAATCGAATCTAGAAGGGGAGCTGGTCACATGGATCCAAGAGGCACGGGGACGGTTTGATGGCCTGGTGATTAACCCTGCAGCCTATACCCATACGAGCATCGCGATTCGTGATGCTATCTCGGCCGTGGCCCTTCCCACCGTTGAGGTTCATCTCTCCAATGTGTACGGTCGGGAGACCTTTCGACAGCAGTCGTTTATTGCAGGCGTGGCTTTAGGGCAAATTGCTGGATTCGGTGTGAACAGTTATGTCTTGGCAATCAGAGCCTTAATCGAACATTTGCAGACATCGATGCATTCATAAGGCATCATCCCCATAGACTTGTGGGGAAAATCATCTTCATTCTGAAAGGATACAGGCGCGTGGTTTCAACATCAGAGTTTCGTAGTGGGACACGATTAGAAATTGATGGTACTCCGTTTATTATTGTGGAGTCGCAACATGTCAAACCAGGCAAAGGGGGCGCATTTGTCCGAACGAAGTTGCGAAATCTTAAAACAGGGAGTGTGCTCGATCGGACATTCCGTTCAGGGGAAAAATTTGATGAACCAGACCTTGAGGAATGCGAGCTGCAGTTTTTATATGTTGTGGGAGAGACCCTGACGTTTATGGATACGACCTCTTACGAACAATTTTCCTATGAAAAAAGCCAGCTTGGGGACAATGTGGATCTTTTAAAAGAAGAGACGGCTGTCAAGATCGTGCTCTATCACGGAGCGCCAATTTCTGTTGAATTGCCAAACTTTATGAATTTAAAAGTTGTGGAAACCGACCCAGGGTTTCGTGGCGATACGGCTACAGGTGGCACTAAACCAGCGGTGCTGGAAACGGGGGCGAGTATCAAAGTTCCTCTGTATTTAGAGTCTGGGGAAACTATTCGTATTGATACACGGACACGGGAATATGTCGAACGAGTTCGGTAAACGGGCATTGCACCATCTTGGATTTTCATGAAAAGCGATCAATTTCGAGAAATTAAAGAATTAGTTGAGATTTTAGACGAGTCTCATCTCACAGAACTGGAAGTCGAGAGAAAAGACTTCCGGGTACGAATCAAGCGAGATGTGGTTGTGAGTCAAGGGCCGCCACTCCCAACAGTGACTGCAAGAGACGAATCCGTTCTTTCCAAGGAGACGGCTGCGTCAGCCGCACCTGAATCTTCTCAGTTTGTGACGGTGACGTCACCTATTGTTGGAACGTTTTATGGGTCGCCTTCTCCAGAGACCGATTCCTATGTGGAAGAAGGGGATTTTGTTAAAAAGGGGCAAGTCATTTGTATTGTCGAAGCCATGAAGTTAATGAATGAAATTGAGTCGGAAACAGATGGGCGGATCGTGAAAATTCTTGTTGAAAATGCGACATCCATAGAATATGGGCAACCATTGTTTTTGATTGATCCTGTTGCTATCCCGGCATAGTGCCTGCCTTCCAGTGGTGATGGTGTGTTCAAAAAAATTCTAATCGCTAATCGTGGAGAAATTGCTCTCCGTATTATTCGTGCTTGCCGTGAACTTGGGATTCGGTCGGTTGCCGTCTTTTCTGAGCCTGATGCCAAGTCCTTGCCAGTTCAGTTAGCTGATGAGCAAGTGTGTATTGGTCCTGCTGATGGTGCGCTCAGCTATAGAAACATTCCCAATGTTCTCAGCGCGGCCGAGATGACTGGCGCTGATGCCATTCATCCGGGGTATGGGTTTCTTTCAGAAAATGCCCATTTTGCTGAAGTGTGTGAATCGGTCGGCATGACCTTTATTGGCCCGACATCTGAGCAGATTGCGCTTCTCGGAGACAAATCTAAGGCACGAGAAGTGATGCTCAAGCATGGGATCCCAGTCCTTCCGGGCAGCCAAGGGGAAATTCAAACCGAGGCGGATGCTCTTGCTGTCGCTCGACAAGTCGGATTTCCGGTCATTGTGAAGGCCTCTGCGGGTGGTGGAGGGCGAGGCATGCGGGTCGTTGGGAAAGAAGCTGATTTGCTAAGGGCGGTCCAAGCCGCTCAGGCTGAAGCGAGATCTTCGTTTGGACATGATGGTGTGTACATTGAACGCTATTTTATCGACCCAAGGCATATTGAGTTTCAAATTTTGGCGGATGTGCATGGTCATGTGGTTCATCTAGGGGAGCGAGATTGCTCAATTCAACGCCGCTATCAAAAATTGCTTGAAGAAAGTCCTTCTCCTGCCATCGATGATGACTTGCGTAAGGAAATGGGAAAGATTGCTGTCAAGGTTGCTCGCTCTGTCCGGTATCGAAATGTTGGAACAGTGGAATTCTTACTTGATCAGCATCGGCAATTTTATGTAATGGAAGTCAATACCCGGATACAAGTTGAACACCCCATCACAGAAATGGTGACGGGCATTGATTTAATTAAGGAGCAGATTCGACTGGCGGCAGGGCAGCCTTTGGGTATTCAACAACGGGATGTCACACTCACCGGTCATGCGGTTGAATGCCGAATTAATGCGGAATGCCCAGAAACGTTTACCCCTTCCCCTGGCTCTGTCAGCAAATTTCGCCCTCCTGGCGGGTTCGGCATTCGTGTTGATTCTGCCATGGAGTCTTCTGGCCGAGTTCACCCTCACTATGATTCAATGATTGCCAAACTGATTGGCTATGGGCGAGATCGTGAGGAGGCCTTGGCCCGTATCTATCGAGGGCTTGATGAGTTTGTCATTGAGGGAGTTAAGACAACAATTCCCTTACATCAGCGTATTCTTTCTGATCCAGACTTTCAAAAAGGTCATGTCTCCACGGGGTTTTTGGATCGGTTGTTTGCCAATCGTTAGCATGATCTTTTTGCCTATCGTTCTTCTCCCATCTTGGGCGCTTCCATGAGTCGTTCTTCTTCCAATCTCTCGCAGCGGCTTTATGGGTTGTATCTCATTCTGGACGAGCGTTGGGATTCTCAACGACCGCTTGACGCTGTTCTGAAGATCGCGGCGACACAGGGTGTTCGGCTGTTTCAATATCGAAATAAGGCTGGCTCAGCGCAAGAGGTCTATGAGAAAGCGCTTCGTCTTTGTCAGCTAGCCCATGATGCGCATGCATTATTTCTACTTAATGATCGCTGTGACATTGCCTTGGCTATTGATGCCGATGGTGTTCACTTGGGGCAAGAAGACTTACCGCTCGATCTTGCACGAAAATTGATGGGACAAAAAATTATTGGTATTTCAACGCATGCGCCTCATGAGGTACAGGGAGCTACAGAAGGTGGTGCAGATTATCTCGGGTTTGGTCCCGTATTTTCCACGGCCACGAAACGTGATCATGAACCGATTGTGGGGTTGGCTGGGCTCACAACCGTTCGAGCATTGACCTCACTGCCTATTTTTGCCATTGGGGGTATAACCGAACATTCAATAGAGCAGGTACAATTGGCCGGAGCTAACGGCGCTGCCGTGGCATCAGCTGTGCTTGACGCGTTTGATCTTGAGTCAGCCATAAGGCCCTTCATGACATGCGTGTGGCCAACCTCGTGACAAGCTGATTAACGATAGAAGTCTGACTTAAGGCATGAATGCCTTCCTTCCATTGCTTCTCAAGGCCTTCCTGGAATAACACAGGGCCAAACACAGGGGCATCAGCGAATTCCTTGACTTGCTCAACGGTTGATGTGATGGCTTGATGTGTCTCAGGATGTTTTTCATATTTGCTGGGGCAATTCAATACAATGGCGGTGATCGGAATGTTCCGTGTTTCAAGCGCCTGGATGGTCAGGAGAACATGATTAACTGCTCCAAGAGTGGCATGACTCACAATCACACAAGGAAGATTTAATGCGGCCATTAGATCACGAAAATCTTGTGTCGGAGTGAGAGGTACCATCACACCGCCAATGCCTTCAACCAAGAGGCAATCGCATTGGGCTCGGAGTGTATGAAACGCTGACACAATGGTGTCTATTTCGATTGAGCGCTTTGCTAATCGTGCCGCTGCTAACGGACTGAGTGCATGTTGGAATCGATAGGGCGCTAAAAGAGACAATGGCTCTTGGGGCATGCAAAGGGCCTGTAAGCGTTGAGTATCTGAGCCGACATCCTCTCCATCTTTTACGCCTGTTTCAATGGGTTTCATGACACCCGTTCGAATTCCCCTTCTTTGAAGCCCACAGGCGAGTGTTCCTGTGATAACCGTTTTTCCGACGCCCGTGTCGGTCCCCACAATGATAAATCCACACCCGGAAAAACTTGAAGGTAAAGAAGAACCTGAGTTCATATGCGATAAAGAAATCATGAAAAAGGTTTTCTCTTGCTCGGTTTCTGTCGGAATGGTTAAGAAAATGTGTTCTTTTCGGTACGCATGCTTATCAATGATCAGGAAATTCGACTATCTAGATTAAAGATTTGTCCTGAGGTATCTGAAAGGTTTGCAATGTGATAGGCCATTTCCGCAACTTTGGAAAGATTTGGTGTGCGATGGAGAACATGATTTTGCAGTTCTTCAGAGTTTGGGAACGTCTCTTCCGATAAACGCGACTGATGCCAGCCGGGAAACAGTGCATTGATGCAAATGTTTTCTCTTCCCCACTCTTTTGCGGCTGTTTTGAGTAATCCAAGTAGCCCCGCTTTTGAGGCGGCATAGGCGCTTTGCCCAGGTTGGCCATTGACGCTAGATAATGACCCGACAATGAGCACAGCCCCAGTTTTTTGAGCACACAGGATAGGTCCAGCGGCTTTGAGACAGAAAAATACTCCCGTGAGGTTTGTGTCTAACACATCGCGCCATGTTTGCGGAGATGTTCGTAAGACGAGTTGATTTGCTGTCGTTCCAACTGCATAAATAAGGACATCGATTCGACCACAGTCGGCATGGAACGTTCGAATGCTATGGTGCACTTGCTGAAAATCTCGAATGTCTGCTTGATAGAGACTTCCTGTTCCACCTGCCTGTTCCACATGTTGGCGAATCTCCTGTGCTTGCGCTTTCCGTTTTCGATAATGGATGCCAATGTGCCAGCCTTCACGCGCGAACTGGTGGCAAATGGCTTCTCCGATTGTGCCGGAGCCTCCAATGATTAAAGCCGTTGGGGTTGGTATTTGTTCCATAGTTGAGGGCTTGGCTGTTAGGATACAATGTTCATCGATGGTATCGGTGATTATTGACAAACTTTTCAGCCAAAGGCAATGCTGAAGATCCCTGTGCGCTGTGCACCTTGCTGGGCCGAGAAAACCTATGCTATGAAAGGGCTATCAATGAAAGCTGTGTTACGAAAGGAACCATGCATGGGTTTTCCGTATTCACTTCGTCGAATTCTCTTGAGCGTTATGATCTTGGCCAGTGCCAGTTTGGCTTGTCTCCTGGTATGGGGTGTGGCTTCGGGTAAAGAGATCATCGTCCAAACCGAAGAATTTTTTCCTGATCATATTGGCAATACATGGCGTTACAAAGGACACATGATTGAGGGGATGGTAAGCCAAATTGCGAATACGTCATTTGTGAATGTCTCAACGGTGAAAAGGGAAGAAATCGTTGATGGTGTGGACTTACTGGTCTTTCATGATACCAACCCTGGCAATCAAGGGCCTTCTGATAGTTACTACCGACGTGATGTTGCTGGCATTCAGTATTATGGCTCTAAACCGGGAACTGTATTAGAGCGTCAGCTTGTTCCTTACCAGGTGCTCCGGTTTCCTATTGAGATCCAAAGTACGTTTCAACAACTTGACCGTCAACACCTCGATTTAGGACTGGATTTGGATCGTGATGGAAAAAATGAACAGGTTGATGTGCGGGTTGCGGTCACCGTGTTGACCCGGGAGTCGGTTACGGTGCCGTTTGGCCAATTTCCTCATGCAATTCGGATGGAAGCTCGAATGAATATGGTTATTCATTTATCTGGCACGGGAAACACCGTGAATGGTTCGGATACAATGACCACGTGGTTTGCCAAAGGTGTCGGCTTGGTCAAATATATAGAGCGTCAAAGGATTCCGATGGTCGGATCTGAAAAGAAGAGAACCATAGAGGTGATTGAAGAACTTGAAGAGGCGATGATTACTTCTGATACAGCATCACTCCAAGGGAGCAAACCCACGACGTAAGGTGTTTTCACAAATGATACGTTGTGTTGTGAATTGTTCCAGGTAATATTCCCCACCTGCTTTCATCCCTACCCCCGATAATCGATGGCCTCCAAACGGTTGTCGGCCAACTAATGATCCAGTAATTGAACGATTAATATAGAGATTGCCTACATCAAAGGATGCTCGAGCGCGTTGGATGTTGACGGGGCTGCGGGAATAGATACCCCCGGTCAATGCATAGGCCGACTGATTGGCGATGTCCAGAGCTTCATTGAAATCTCGATATTTCATAATAGCCAAGACTGGTCCAAAAATTTCCTCTTGGGCTAATCGGTGTGAGGGACAAATGTCCGTAAATATCACAGGCCCCTGAAACCACCCCTCTCCTTCTTGCCGGCCATCTAAAAGTAAACGGCCTTCCTGGTTGCCAATTTCGACGTAATGACGAACCTTTCCTAGCGCGTGTTCATCAATGAGCGGTCCTAGGTGATTGGCGGGATTTTCCGGAGGCCCTATGTGCAGATCTTTAGCCGCTTCCGTGAGTCGTTCAATCAATTCTTTATAGATTGCCGTATGCACGATGGCGCGTGAACATGCTGAGCATTTTTGTCCTTGATATCCTGTAAAGGACTTGAGTAGACCAGATACCGCTTCATCGAGGTCAGCCGTTTCGTCTACGATAATTGCATTTTTACCGCTCATTTCTGCAATCACATGCTTGATATGTGATTGAGTCGATGGTGGGTTGTTGGCTTCCGCTAATATCCGGAGTCCTACATCTTTTGATCCGGTAAACGCAATCATGTGGATGTCCGGATGAGAGACAAGAGCTTGTCCTATTGCAGGTCCGCCAGGCAGAAAATGAAGGACATCTTTCGGAATGCCGGCTTCTTGGAAGATTTGAAAGAGCTGGTATCCCATGTGAAGAGATCGTTCTGAAGGTTTAAAGAGGACGACATTCCCTGTCACGAGCGCAGCCGAGACCATTCCGGTTGGGATGGCCAGAGAAAAGTTCCAAGGTGAAATAGTAGCAACGAGGCCTCGTGGGGAGTGAGTAAGGTGATTGAGTTCTCCCGGGTCTGTGCCCAATCGTTTCAGTTTTCCAAGGTATTGAATGTCATGTGCATAGAACTCAAGAAAATCGATAGCTTCAGCAACATCGGCATCTGCCTCACGCCACGGCTTCCCCGTTTCAAAAATCTCCCATGCCGCCAGCTCAAAACGGCGGGTTCGCATCGCAGCCGCCGCTTTCCGTAATAAAGAGGTCCGATATTCATATGGTGTGTTTCGCCATTCTGGAAATGCGGATTGGGCTGCTTGGATGAACGTATTGAGACACCGTGGGTTCAAGGCCGGAAAAGATGCAATGATCTCTTGAGGACGACTGGGGTTACGTGACGTCAAGGTTTCCTTGGAATAAACCCTGCTAGCAGGAACAACGTATTCGACTGGTTGCCCTAAGTGCGATTGAACAGTTCGGATGGCATTTTCCATATCCATTCGGGCAGATTCTATTGAGAAATCTGTATGTGGTTCGTTCTGAAACTGATAGTCTTTTGATTCATGAAAAAAACGGGAGGAGATTAGGTTCTGTCCATCACCTCCATTAGATGTGTGAGGTTGGGCCAACAGTACTTCAAGTGGAAGAGAAGAATCATGTTGCTTTCTCAAAAAGGATTCATTAGAGGTGTTTTCCAGAAGTCGTCGAACTAAATAGGCCATTCCAGGAATAAGGTCTCCAATTGGTGTATAAATGCGGACTCTTCTCCCGTAGTCAACAACTGCGTTCTGAAGTGATTCAGCCATGCCATAGAGCATCTGATATTCATAGCTCTCAGGGGGGCGATGGGTTGCTTGGGCATAAGCTTCTGCATGAGCTAGACTTCGAAGATTGTGTGAGCCAAAAGCCGGACGAATATGCTGGGTATGGGCAAGAAGCGTTTGGCTCAAATTTTCAAAGTTGGCGTCAGTTTCTTCTTTGGTTTGCAAGACAGGAATGGTCCAGCCTCGTTGCAAATTTTTGATGATTTCCGAGTCCCAATAAGCCCCTTTGACCAATCGTATTGTGATTGGAGCAGGATGGGTGTGAAGCCAGTTAAGCAGTTGAGTTAATAGACCTTTCGCATCTTTTCCATACGCTTGAAGTGCGATTCCCGCATAGGGGAACGAACGGTAGATGGGTTCTGACAGAATACGCATAAACAGATTGATAGTTAGCTCTCTCAGTTCAGCATGTTCCATATCAAATGTGATAGACGCTGGCAGTTTCTTCGCCATATCTAAAATGGGGCGAAGCCGTTTTGCCACGTGTTCGAACGAATCATCCGGGGCTATAGGATCTAATGAGGCGTACAAGGCCGAGAGCTTGATGGAAAGATTGGCTCGTGGAATAAGGCCAAGATGATCGGAGTCTAGGAGAGGATTAGGTGGCCAATGGCTGGCCTGTTGATGAAAAGACTCCAGAGCTTCCAAGCATCGATCCTGATACCGATCGGCTTCACATTCATTAACTGTAGCTTCGCCGAGAAGATCTATCGATGCACATTTCCCCGTTTTCCAAAGATGTCCTAAGCCGAAGGAAGCTTCACTGATTGACCTTCCAGCCATGAAGGTCTGAGCCATGTTGAAAAATTGGCGACGCAGGATGAGAGCACCAAAATGTGACCCGAGCCACGTTGTCGTGGTGCGTTGCCATGCCCATTGCAGTGGTTTAGGAAGAAAAGGATGATGTCCGAAATATTCGGTGAAAATCCGAATAAACTGCGCATGTGTTCGTAATGTGGGAAGAACATCAACAAATCGGAAAAGCTGAATCTTAAATTCCTCATCCCGCATCCCCCAGTCAAGGAGAATATCGTTCTACCATTGACGACGAAAGATCTTCTGGGGGGTAGCGGTGGAATGATCAAGCAAACCCTTCCCGATTTGTCGAATGGAAGGCTCAAGCAAGTCTTCGACACGCATGCCATAACCTCCTCATTTCTATTATACCGTGTTTAGCATACTAGACAGAAGGAACAGTCGTGAAATTATTTTTTGCAGCGTGCGATGCGTCTGCCGGTAATATTGCCGTTAGGGCCTGCGGAATTATAGAAGGTGCCTTCCAAGCGCTTGTCTTGTCCACTAAATAATAAGCTGTTTTCTTGAAAGCCTCGTGGAAAATCCCATTGTAAGTAGACCGTGTCTCCCAACACGGTAATATTTGAGAGTGGAGGATTCATAGTGTGGATCTGGGTGGGATGTGGAAAGATCATCGTCATTTTGTGATCTTGATGGTTTTGGTGGTTATGGACAGTCCATTGCCACGTTCCACATAGTCGTAATAGCCCTTCATGCTTCAATCGTGTTTGGTTCCATTGTTTCAAGTTGTTCCAGGATCGTTGCGCGTTGTCGTAGGCCTTCATGCGCAATGTCGTCAATTCAGACATGACATGAATCTGGATAATGGGAAGCACTCGAATGTGAAGGTATCGGTTGACTTCCGCTTTTCTTTCTTCTGGGCGAATGTGCATTGGAATAGGGGGCTGTTGCTGATCAAGATTGTCCCATAAGTGATTAAGACGTGAAAGAATTCCTGCGAGTCCTTCTTGTTGAATAAGGCCGATGATCTGAGCATGTTCCGGTCCTTGCCAGTCAGGGTAGGTTTGCTCAACGGATTGGGCAAAGGTTTCGTAATGAGTGGGGTGGAGAAGACGGAGAGGTTTTCTACTCATCAAGTCATGGAGCGCATTCCACCACATGGCCATCGTGCGTCCTTGTGACAAGGCAAGCGTGTGTTCAATCCATGTCAGATGGTCAGAAGATTGTTTTGCTGAGATGCTGGCTTTGTCCCAATCTTGAGACATTAGCATGTTGATCAGAGTTGTTGAATACTGTAACGCAGCAACTTCAGCGATAAACGCTACGGCCGATTTTGAGGGGTTCTGAGAACGTGTTGCGGAGCGATGCCGTTTTCCTTGGTTCATACCGAGGGGAGCGACAAACTCTTTTGAAAATAACGCCAGTGCGGCTTTATCAGAAGTCACCTGGGCGATCTGAGACGATTGCCGATGGATCAATTCATTGAATGGAACGTCAAGGGCTGTGGCCGGTAGAACGGGACCAATGATGCTAACAAGACAGAAAAGGGAAACCCAATGAATCGTTTTCACTGGACTGGTCAAGCCATGAGTGATGATGTGGGAGTCAGTGGGCTAACTGTGTTTTTAAAAACGAGAGGGTTGCTTTCCAAGCCTGCTGTGCTGCCGCTGCATTGTAATCATCCAGATGACTTTCATCATGAAAGCCGTGACAGGTTTTTGGGTATGTTTGAATATCAATGGTTTTATTGTACTCATTTGCTATTTGTATCATTTGACCTTGTACTTCAGGTGTCACGCAATTCTCTTGTTCTGCTGCATGATAGAGAATTGGACACTGAAGTTCTTGTAACATCTCAAGCTGTACAGGTAGGTGGCTGTAAAAGGCAACGGCGGCACGTAAGCGTTTCCGTTTGCACGCGAATTGTAGGGCCAGGGAGCCACCAAGTCCAAATCCAACAACGGCATGGGTATTGCGTTTTGTATATTCTAATTCTGTGTCTTCCGAAAGATTGGCATTGAGGAATTCACAGCATGCCCGAATATCTTGAAGGGCGTCGACGACATGAAGCCGTTCAGCAAGAGCATTTGCAACTTCGGCATTTGCCGTGACCATGCCACCCAGTCGCCCATAGAGGTTAGGGATAAGGACGACATACCCCTCGCAGGCCAATTGTTTACCCAAATCTTTTATTTGTGATGTTAAGCCCCACCGGTCATGAAGGAGGATGACACACGGGAATCGGCCTTTGGATTGTGGCCAGTATTGCAGACATTCAACTTGAGCTTCTTTTGGTTGTAGCGTGGCCGCGTAAGGATTGACCATTTGATCTTTATGGGTGTCAAAGACACCTGAACTGGAAAACCTGGCGGTCCCAGTTCCAATCTGGTCAATTGTGAAGGGCGAAAGTTGTTCAATCATTGTGTCAAAATCTCAAAGAAGGACTTTGTGTTATTCAACGATGTTGTTCTGCAGAAGGGAGACGCACTATATCGGTCGGGTTAAATACTTGTCAATGAATAAACACTTCCATGGCGTTTGTCTTTATCCAATTCCTGGGGCGGTCTCCTCATCCCGACGCTCTTTCTCCTCTTGGCGTCGGGCCTCCTCATCTGCATCCCAGTCGGCATCGGTTGGTGTGTGAAGAATATACAGGTCTTTTGAATTTAAATACTTTATGGCGGTTCCCGACAAGACCTTCTGCTGAATGGTGCCCTTTAATTGAATGTCAACAATAGCATCCGCCCCGATGTTTTTGGCTTGTGCAACTAATGCAAAATGTAATTCAGCCCAATTTGCCTTCGTTTGGCTCGGGTCTTGACATGCTTCGAGTTGTGAAATTTCGTGATAGGGGCATTCAGGAAATGTATCCAACACATCAATCGTTTTGTCAGCAATGGATGGTTGCGTCAGGCTTTCATCCTTTCTACTCTCTTTCTCTTCAGTCTTCTCAGTCTCTTCAGTCTGGGCTCCTTGCCGTTTTGAAGCCCTGGCTGCGTCAATATCAAAGTGTTGCAGCCGATCGGCGGCAAGGGCGGCTTCATGAGGGTTACTGCTTTCCGCGAGTCGTTTCAGCTTCTCGACCCGGTCATAGGCTTCTTGCAAGCTCATTTTGGCTCCTTGCTTGCGAAGGACGTTCGTGGGCATGCCAGTGCTTTCTCTTAGCCTTTGCGTTTATCGTCTTGTTCGCCCATCAATGCATTCAAGACACCCAAAGAGACTTCATTGAGTTCCAGGGGCTGCTCTTCCGACTCAGGAGCTGGCAGCGCATCAGCAAGGGATTTGGGGGTCGAAAGCGCCAGCAATTTTTGTTGAATGTCTTCCGACGTCAGATCCAGGTCGGCTTGAATCGCGGAAAGGCGTTGGAGAGCAAAGATAGAACGGGAGTAGTTGGACCAGGTTCCTCCATGTTCGGTATCATTTAGTCGGGTAATGGCCTGCCAAAAATTCGCTTCAATGTCTTCGGAGAGGTCTCCTTGCGCAAAAGCCTCAAGCTTTTCCATTAAGGCCTCTTCGGAGCGTTCTAGGCCTCCATAGCTGACGACGGATCGTTCAACCTGACGATTTGATAAGACAAAAAAGGTTTCTTTCCATAAGTCACGTGTTTGTAGCAAAGATGATGCGGTGTCTGATGCAGGTGGTGAGGAGGTGTCCTGAGCCAACTTTTGTAGATCGGTCAGAAATTGTTGGAGCGCCTTGACCTTTCTCGAGGCAAGACTACTCAGCGGGATCCCCCAAATATGAGCAATTTCATGGTCTTGTAATGGGTTGCTTCCAGATGACTGGAACTCTCGTTTGGTTGATATCAGTTGTCGCCGTTGCCGTTCTGCTCGACGAAGCAGTGATTGTAATTCGATGAGGAGTCGTTTGGTGCGATACACTTCTTCTGTGAGGTCTCCTTGGTCCCAGGCTTGTTCGAGTTGCCGGATTTCCGGTTTTGGGAGAGCCGAGAGCGCTTGTTGTTTATTGGACTCCACAACCGATGATTCCACCCCAAATCGTGTCGTGAGCAGCTCTTCCGCTACTGCAGCGGTTTGTATTGTCACCGCCATTTGTTTTTCTAAGCATTTCACTTGCAACCAAGGCTTTTCTCGTTTTTCCCGAAAATATAATCGGTATTGATTTGCGCGTGCCGTAATATCACCGGTCCCCTCTAAAGATGCAATCTTTTGAGCAGGTTGGCCGCCGGAGAGAAATCGGGAGTCCGGTTGGTCTTCAGCCATATATTCAACGTCTTGTTGGGAAATATCGAGATATTGAAGCAGCAAGAGACGGATCATAATGCGATGTTGGGTTGGGAGATTCTCGATCACCGTTTTGATATGTTCAGCCGTGAGTGACGTATTCATAAGGGGGGTATCCAAAAAAAGCGTTGATGAATAATTATTCTGGCGATTCGTTGGTATCTAAATACGACGCGACATATTCCCGAAGTTCTTGCACAGTTCCTTTAGTATATAAATCTCTGGGAATTTCTACGACATGGAGTTGTGCGGGGTCCACTCCTCGTTCAATGGCCCAGTCTTCGTCAATATAGAGGCTGACGGCGCCATCTTTATGACGAAAAACATAGAGAATATCTTTTTCTTCCATAAGAATTTCTCACCTAATGTGTGTCGTTGTGGGATAGTCTGCCTATTCATCGGTTGGGTGATAAAGGATGTCGATGAACGAGGCGCGCGTATCTCGAAGGCACCTGGAGAAATATGTTGAATCGCGTGTTGTGCAGGAGAGGCGGGTTAGCCCCCTAAGGTATCAAGCGTTTCCTTCAAGCTTTTCATAATACACGTGAAAATAGGGATATCCCGCTTTGTATAGCGACTTCCTTCAGCCTCACGTAGGTGCATGACGAGATCAAGAAAGTCCTGAGGGGAGTCGGTTTCAAACGCCACAACAAATTCTTGGTCATCCAAGCCAAATGAATAGGTCGTATTGAGTTTTACGGAAGGATAACGATGGCCGATTTCAATATGTTCATCCATCATCCCCTGTCGAGCGGCCTTGGTTAAGAGGTACCATTCTCGTGTTTTTTCAAAAGGGTACACAAAAATGTATTTTGCTCGTCCAGGCTTGATGGTGAGGCGTCGACTTTCTTGGTCTTCGTGCACATGATGGTCAACATACACTGAGCGTTTTGTCATAGAAAGATAGGAATAGGGAGTCGTGAGGTATTTGCCGAGTCCTGTCGCAAGAAGCTTTGACATCATTTCTTGAAAGAGCTCAAGCTCATAAGAAATCCTCCAGAGCAAAAAATCACAGTCTCCTCGAATCCCTATCGTGGTATAAGGAATCAGAATGACTTTCCCGGCATATTCTTCGACGACGTGAAGAAATTCCTGTTTGCCTGCTTGACGTTCGTCATGGGGAAGCCGACGCCAAGCGGGATCGACCTTATGAAAGCTAAAATTCACAAACTGACGTTTGGCGGGCGCTTCTCCTCCGCTCATGATTTCCTCCCTAGAACCTAGCTAATTATGAAACTAAAACAACCTGCTATACCTACCATTTCACCATAAATTTGTCAATGAATTAGCGGGTTTCCTGCTTCTGCCGTCCTGAAAAATGAGGATAGTTCTTCTTTGTTTCACAGATGTAAGGAATGAGGACGTTTTCGCCAGTCTGTAGGAATTTTGCTAGCCTGAGACATCTGTTGGGCAGTCTGATAGATGCTCTCGAACTGCCTGGGTATAAGTCTTAAAGGGATTTGGCATTCGGAACGGGGGATGTCCACGTACCTGAAATGCCGACCAATGAATCACGTAATCGAGGTCTCGTGTGGAGGAGGTAGAATGGAGTGGGCGATCATGCGATGACTGATTCACAAGATGTCGCACGAGTTCGCCACGACCAAATGCCCGAGTGTTCCTCGGTGGGTGGTGCATGGCAATGTCTACGGCGGGGTCAGTGACCATCCGTATGGCTTGTCCTTCGTCTTCTAATCCAAAGTACAGGCCTTTGTCTCGGTAGATATTGTGATATTCCAGATCCAGACTTTTTAGCCATGGATCATCCCAGCCAACTTGTTCTTCTTTTCGAAAAGAATCAAGAAGCCAAAGTTTAGAAGCCCAGTCAACTCGTCCGACAAGGCGGGTATACTCTCCGCGTAAATCTGTGAGTACGCCTTCCCATTGTTCAAGGACCCAGTCGGTTTCCTCGTCTTGTCCACGACAATATTTTTGGGCAGCCTGTAAATATTGCTCTTGTATATCAACAGCAGACATCGTTTTGCCCGAGGCAAGTGTGACAACCCAAGCACGCTCTGGGTCACAAGAAATGTCTCGTAAGATTTGGACAGGTTCGTCGATATCTAAGCCTTCTGGGATATGCTGGTCTTCAATCAATTGAAGCATGAGCCCTGTGGTGCCGAATTTGAGTGCAGTGGCAATTTCCGACATATTTGAATCACCAAGGAGAAGGTGAATCCGACGGAACTGGTTGGGGTCGGCCAGTGGCTCATCTCTTGTATTAATAATGGCGCGGCTATGTTGGATCCATTCAAAGAAGTCAGTCACGATGTGATCAGCCCGCTGAGAAATTTGAAAGGGGATGAGGGGGCGTGCTGCCGCTGTTATATGGGGATGCAGGCTGTCAATGGGGATCCAGCCATCGATTGATTGGGCCCTGCCAATTCGTCCGGCTCCTGTAAAAATCTGCCGTGTAACTAAAAATGGGATGAGTTTCGTCAGGCCTTCCAAGTTGAAGGGAAAATTCCTGGTGACCAAATAGTTTTCATGTGATCCAAATGTGGCGTTCGTTTCATGGTCGATGTTGTTTTTAATAAAAGAGACGTGATCCTCAAGGCCCAGTTCTTGAAGCGCCGTTTGGAGAATTTGGTCTCCAGCTCTAGAAAATGCCACGAGGTCAGAGAGCGTATGGCATTCAGGTGTTGCAAATTCGAGATGTCCCATGTCGACATACAATCGGCCTGCGTTGGTGAGAAATCCTCCGTTTCCAGGAGGTTCATCATGTCCTCGATAGTGAAGATCAATGATCCCATTGCGGGTTGTATGAAACACATGGTCGATCAGATGTCGTGTCAGCCATGAAGGTGAACGAATCGTCGCATCCTCATGAATGAGAAGGCCATATTCTGTTTCAAGGCCAAAGATGCGATTGCGCATGATAAGCGAGGTGTCAGGTCAATCCTTTGCTATGGGCGATGGTCAAGCATGGAAGCTAGGCGCTGCGTTCCTTCTGTTTGAGAGATGGTTCGATAGGTGGATGGGGTCGATGTTTGCCGATCAAGTACCACACATTCCAGGTCTTTATTTGTCTGGATGTCACGGAGATGTTGCAATATCTGGTTTTTATCAGGCGTCAAGGGGACAGTTGGATCGTCTGATGGAGGATGGGGGTCTTTCACGCTGTCATGGTCTTGCTGTTGTTGCCACGATGCCATGCCCCAGGCATAGAGTGCTGTCTCAAAGGCTTCATCAAGAGACGGTCGGGGATACTTACCATGGGCTTTGAGGTAGGCCGTGATGTGTTCATGCGCGTCAGCGCTGGAAGCCAGAACCCCAAATCCTGTTGATTCTTCAAATGTTCCATCATAGTCGCAGGTGAGAAATGTGTCGTGTTCAGGGCGGAGTCCTAAGTCAGCCAAGAGAAGTTTTGTAATAAAAGGGGCCTTGAAAATTTCTTCATAGGCCTGTTTGAGGGTTGGGGCTAATCCATACTTCATGAGCCGAGACCCAGTGACATCAGAAGGGGACCGTTGGAAGCCTTCCAAGTGGGCCATATCCAAGATTTGCCCACGGAGTGTCTCAAGATCTGCTGGATGTCCTATCCCTCCTAATGCAAGACGATCGTACACCTCATATAATTTAGGCGTTTTCTGGTTGAAGGTGGCCAAGACAATGCCTTCATGAAATGAAATGGCAACGATTGGACTTCCATGGCGAAGCTGTTCGTCTAGGTACTGGCGACGGTTGCTGACGGCCTCAACCCACCGATAGGGTTCTTCATACATGATGGGCCACCTGAGCATCAAATAACATTCGTAATCGGTCGGATGGTACGGTGACGATGCCTTGTTCCGTAATGCATTTCATGGTTGGAAAAAGATGAGCTTCTCGATTGATCCCGCCGGTGGCCGAATCAAATTCTGCTGCACTGACGAGCAGCTTGAGAATAAGCACAATGGCCTGTTCTTCATCATAGTGACTGAGTGGCTGTTCGCTCCACCGGTTGAGGTAATGCAGAATTCCACGAATTGTGGGAGAGCCTGATCCTGAAATCGCATGGTCGACTCCCTCAAATTCAGCTCCTAAAATATCATAGAAAAATATTTTGCTTGTCTGTTGCTGAGAATCATAGCCTGCAAAGATGGGAGCGACCGCGCCCGTTCCTGCAAGTGCGGCTGGACTGTTATCTTTTAGCAGTTTTGTTAACGCCCGCAACTTTCCTTCAAAAGACAAATCTTGAAGCTGACTTCGCCGATAATATTTGAACGAATGTTCTAAAACTCTGGCCATCTCAAAGGCTGTGGCTGGTGCGCCTGCAATGGCTATCACAGAGGAGCGATCAAGTTCTAACACCTTCTCTGTTCTATCATACATCACGATATTTCCTGCCGTTGCTCGTCGATCTCCTGCGACGAGGACACCATCCTGGTATTTCACGGCCAAGACTGTGGTCCCTTGGGTCATAGCAGGTGACAAGGTCTCAGTGGGGACATGTGGCATCGGAGAGGGTTGAAACTGATAGCCTTCTTCACGAAGAAGCCGAACAAAATCACCTTGTTGGTTCATGAGTTTATTCTCCCGTACGTTGGCGATAGCGTTCGGCCTGTTTCGGGTCAACCTTTTTCATACGTTGAAGCAGCCTCTCTCGCATCGGAGCTTGAGAGTCGAGCCGTTTAGGGCCGCTGGTTTCTTCAGTTGGCCCAGAAGGTTTGGGCTGTGGGTCTAGGGGGGATTCTCGTCTTTCCATCACAACTCCTATCATGTGCCTGCCAATAATTGAGTAAAATCAGCAGGGCATTGGGCTTGTTGAAGTGTTTGTTTGACGTGTTGCACGTCCTCGGGTTCTAAGACATGAGAGAGATCTAAGACTACGGATGAGCCGCGATCTTTAAAGTGAATGTGTTCCCATTGGATTGCAGTGATCTGTGGGCCAAACCGTTGGACACACCATCCCCGAATGCCTCCACGGGTATCTGATGGTCCTGTGTGCATGGCAGCCTCAACGAGATTGTTAGGGCAGAGTCGATAGGTTTTTCCTTCGGCTTCAAGGCCTCGAAAGAGCCCTCGGTCGGGATGGAGATTATGGTATTCAAGGTCGAGACTGGCTAACCAGGGGGCTGTCCATGGGAGATTTTCTTCTTCTCTAAATGTCTCAAGTAACCACTGTTTGGTAATCCAATCAACGTAACCAATGAGCGCCAGTCGGTCTCGTTGGAGACAATCTAATACATGAGCCCATTCTTGTAATATCCAATCTGTTTCCTCATCGACCCCAGCGAACATGCGTTGGGCTACGGAAAGATATGCGGATTGTAAATCAAGCCCTGAGATCGTCCCATTACGGTTTCTGCCAACAACGGCTTTCAGCTGTGTGTCTTGAGAGAATATTTTTATCGCCTCGACGGGGTTATCTAATTTCAATTCCGGAGCAGCACCCTGTTTAATCATGTCTAGCACAAGCTGTGTCGTTCCTACCTTTAACGCCGTCGCATATTCACACATGTTGGCATCCCCGACAATAAGGTGCAGTCGACGATAGCGTGTTCTGTCTGCATGAGGTTCATCTCGGGTATTGACGATAGGTCGATTATGCATGGTATCGACGCTTAATGTTGTTTCGATAAAGTCCGCGCGTTGTGAGAGTTGAAAGGGGCCTTGTTGATACGGAATATCTTGTCCTTCACGTCCAACCTTTCCTGCGCCGGAAAATAATTGACGGCTGACTAAAAAAGGCAGGAGGCCTTCCGCTAATTGTTCAAAGGAAAGGCTTCGCGGAAGAAGATAATTGTCATGACATCCATAGCTGTGACCGTGGAAGTCCGTATTGTTTTTGTACAGTTGTAAGGGTGCTCCGGAAATGGTCTGGTTCCGTTTGTCAGCAGCCTGTTGAACGATCCATTCACCAGCTCGATCATGGGCAACGATATCAATCAGACTGCGACACTCAGGGGTGGAGTATTCAGGATGCGTGTGATCATTATAAAAACGAGCTCCATTGGAGAGCACCAGATCACTTTTTGTTTCTTGAAAGGAATGCCCTCGATGGGCATCTTGTTCAGCATATTGTGTTTCTTCATGATCCTGTTGAAGGCTGGGCACACAAAATCCACGAAGGTCCTTATGTGGGTTTTCATGTTGATAATCCCATGTTGGGAGAAAGGGGCTTTCGCTATACGCGCGGACCAGTGCCATGGACTCATTCACGGCGTCCATATCAGGTACATCTTCACGGATAATGCCGTATTCTGTTTCAATACCTAATAATTGCATCAGTAATGGAGCCAGTGGTCAAATAATCTTCCGAATACGCTGTTCTTTTTTCACTCGGCCTTTCCGAATGGAAGAAATGCCAACGACTTGTTCAGGATGATGATCGAGCAATTTCAACCATTCTTCGGCTGAATCATCCGGCGGAAGAATTTCTCCCTCATGATATTCATCTGAAATAGATGTTAGAAAGTCGTCCACTGTCACCCCATGGGAGTCTCCTTGAATCGTCCGTTCAATGGCCCGTTCTTTCCCACGACGGACAATCGAGGCCAAAATGGCTCCACTGACCAAATCACGGTAGTAGAGTGTGTCACGGCTCCCGTTTCGCAAGCGAATCGATAATACGCGCGTTTCATCGGACTGTTGAAAGATTGCGTTGACGATTTGGTCCACAAGATCAGCCCATGCCGCTGCATGATCGCCCTTATGCGCAGCCACGAGCGTAGCATCTAAGGGAATATCATGGGATAGATGAATGTTGATGATCGCCGTAGCTTCTTCTGGATTAGGCCGAATGACTCGAATTTTCCGATCAATGCGGCCTGGTCGTAGGACCGCTGGATCTATCAAGTCCGGGCGGTTCGAGGCTAAGATGACGATCACGTCTAAGAGTGAATCAATGCCGTCCAACTCGCTACAAAACATGGGAACAAGAGTGTTGGAGAGATTATAAGCGCGTAGCGCTCGACGTGTCCCAAGGATAGATTCGGCTTCATCGATAAAAATAACGGGAAGAAACCCTGCCTTTCGCCGTTCTCGTGCTTGGGTAAAGAGGTCGCGGATCATCCGTTCGGATTCACCAACCCACATGTTTAAAATTTCAGGGCCTTTGATATGAAAGAATATTCCTCCGGTAATCGGCGAGGCTTGTGAGGACGAAGTCTGATGGGCATCTTCCTCAGATAAGGAAGATGGGGCTGTTTCTGGTTCTTTCATTAACTGTCCAAGGCTGGCAGCTGTGGCCTGTCCGATCAAGGTTTTGCCACATCCAGGAGGGCCATGGAGAAGAAAGCCTTTGGGGCGAATAAACTGGTACTGATCAAACGTCTGTGCATGGAGGAGGGGGTATTCAATCGCACGTCGAATGGATTCAATCGCAGTATGTTGTCCGCCAATATGTTTCCACGTGATAGAAGGGGCTTCTTCCAGGATATGTGACTGTGACTGTGGTTGTTCAATGCGTTCGATCGCGAGTCGATGGCTTCCATCCAGACGAATTTCATCTCCTGGTTTCAACTCGAGGTCTTGTATGGCTGTCCCTCGGTTGACAATGACATGCTGTCGGCCGGTCTCGTGGTCGACTCGAATTCGACCATCGACCAGCGTATCTTTCACTTTGACAATGGGGCCGCTTTGGTCATACCCAATCACTCCAATGAGCGCATAGGCCTCATTCACCAAAATTTGTATACCTAATTGTAGTGTGGCAGGATCGATACGTGGGTCAATGTTGGTGTAAAACTCTCCTCCACCGACCAGAACATGTGCCATCCCAGATGGAGTCAGTCCCAACAGCGTGCCAATTCGTTGGGCTGGAGCTGTTAACTGCTCGACAACGGTGGTGATTTTTTTGAATTCGGCTTCACGATGTTGCTGGGCAGCTCCATCTTGCAGTAATAGATGACGAAGACGATACAGGCGTTCTTGTTGAGAGAGGTTATCTGGGGTATTCGCAAGGCATTCATCCACTATGACCAATGGATCAGCAGTTTGCATTGTGGAAGAATCGTTCATGGATGATGAGGATTCATTGTGAGGGTGTTCAGGTGCTTGATTACTCATATGTTTAATGTGTAGAGAAGGTTGTTCGATGGCCGAAGATGTGTCTGACTGTCCTAATGGCACATTATCAAAGGATCATGTGATGATATTCAAGCTGAAGATGAGTTTTAGGCACAAACAGGTCACTATACCATGTTTTGGGGGCAAGGCACATAGGAATAGTCTGGTACGGCAGCGAGGTTCTTCATTCGATGTCAGCATCCCATAAATACTTTCATCATCAGAAGTCGTCTTTTCGCTATACTGGGTAGTGTTCTCCATCGCGATGTGTATGCTTTGAAGGTCGAGAGGAGATTAGTGTAGAATCTTAAAAGTGTGAATGTTTTTTGTTGATTTATCCTGCCGAGCAGGGCTCGTTGCCACCAGAAATCCTTGCAATGATTATCGATGCATAGAGGCAAAGGAAATACGAATCGTTTCAATGTGAAGGAATCATAAACAATAGACACACGTGTTTTACAAGAAGGAAGTGAGAAGATTATGACACATCATGTATTAACGAAGGGGATGGGGGTATGGTCACTGGCGATAGTTGGGAGTATGGCCCTTTGGGGGAGTGGATTCATTGCTCCAGTCCATGCTCAAGGCAATTCGGCTAATCCCTTTATTCAAGGTTTTTCTGACATTGTCGAGAAAGTTCAACCTACGGTGGTGAATGTTGCCGTGAAAGGACGACAGATGAGCCGCGGTCCACAAGAATTACCGCCAGGTCCGTTTGGTGGCCCTCCGGGGCGACGTCCGCCAGGTCCTCCAGGAATGAGTGCTGGGTCTGGGGTGATTGTGAATGCTGATGGGTATATCGTGACGAATAATCATGTTGTCGAAGATGCTGAGGACATTACGGTCACAACCAGTGAAGGTAAAGAATTCTCGGCGCGCATCATTGGGACCGACCCTAAAACAGATCTTGCTGTGATCAAGGTGGATGGCGCAAACCTTCCTTCACTATCATGGGGAAAGTCTGAAACTCTTCGGGCGGGAGATGTCGTATTGGCTATCGGCAGTCCGTTTGGTCTGAAGTCTTCGGTGACTATGGGTATTATTAGTGCGTTGGGACGAGGAAATGTGGGGATTACAGAATATGAGGATTTCATTCAAACCGATGCGCCCATTAATCCTGGAAACTCTGGTGGTCCATTGGTGAACATGAATGGAGAAATTATCGGCATTAATACAGCGATATTTTCAAGGACGGGTGGATCACAAGGCATTGGATTCGCTATTCCTGTCACGATTGCGAAAAACATCGCAGATAGCTTGATTCAATCTGGTCGAGTCGTTCGTGGATGGATGGGCGTAGCAATCCAAGAATTAACGCCAGCGCTTGCGCAATCCTTTCAATTGCCTGATGGTCATGAAGGTGGTGTGTTGATTAGTGAGGTCCATGAAAATGGACCGTCCGCACAAGGAGGCCTTCGGCAGGGGGATGTGTTGTTAGAATACCATGGAGAGAGACTCAAAGACGTGAATCACCTGCGACACATTGTCGCGCGTACGAAGGTTGGTGATTCGGTCATGGTCAAGGTTTTGAGGAATGGAAAAGAGGAAGCTCTCACGATCACCGTTGGTGAGCGACCCTCAGATGATATGTTGGCACAAAAAGGGGACACAGAAATGCCGCAACCCCTCGAACCTCTTGATAACGTTCTTGCGGGGCTTTCTGTAGAACCGTTGAATGCTGAACGAAAACAACAATTGAATGTCTCTGGAGATATCGCCGGTGTGGTTGTGAGTTCGGTGAAAGAAGGCAGTGCCGCTCAAGGCGCTGGCATCCAGCAAGGTGATATTATTCAAGAAGTGAACCGGCAAGCCGTTCAAACTCTCAGTGATTATCAAACGATTGTATCAAAGGTGACAAAAGACGAACTCGTCGTGTTGCTCATTAACCGGCGTGGCAATAATCTTTTTGTCGCGGTGAATCCTTAGTAAATGTTGATGTATGGCTGAATTTTCTCACATAAAAACGTGGTTTCAAGACTCTGTCTTTAAACCACTCGAAGACAAAAAAATGCCGATCATGGAACATCTGCATGAGTTCCAGGCTCGGTTGACCAAAGTGGTCATTGTCGTAGCCTTGTTTTTTGTGGGCACATTCTTTTATGCGGATACGCTTGTCCAATGGCTCCGTGTGCCACTACAAAATATGTTTGTTCCTGGCACGTTGGAGTGGGTACCCACTGATCTCCCCAAAGTGCCGTTTGTGTTTTTATCACCGGCCGAAGCGCTTTGGCAGAATCTGAAAGTTGCGGCGCTGTTTGCGATTGTCTTGTCGACTCCCTATATCCTTTGGGAGGTGTGGAACTTCGTTGTTCCTGGGCTTCATACACAAGAACGGCGGTTTGTCGCTCCATTCGTTGGCATCAGCGCCATAGCCTTTTATCTTGGCTTGAGTTTTTCATTCTTCTTTATTCTCCCGTTTGCCCTGAACTTTTTAATTTCTTATGGGGTGCAAGCCGGCTTTATTCCCCAAATATCCATTGCAAGCTATGTGGGCTTTGCGCTCTGGTTTCTGTTGGTATTTGGCTTAATTTTTGAAGTGCCGTTAGCGTTGACGTTAATGGCAAAACTAGGGTGGGTTGATGCGCCGTTTTTAAAACAATACCGGAAGTGGGCATTTTTAGGGGCGTTTCTCTTTGCGGCTTTGCTCACGCCGACACCAGATCCCTTTAATCAATGTTTGATGGCGCTCCCCATGTACTTCTTTTATGAGGTGGGGATTATTAGTGCGGGATTCTTTAAAAAGAAAGAAGAACCTGGTGCTGAGGATGAGGAGTCAACCACACAAGACTCATCCTCAGGTGGATTGCGCACAAAACCAGCTGGTGCTGAAGGAACAGCAGATGATGATTATGTGAGTGTTCCAGATTCAGGGATTCGGTGACGGATCATGAATGTCGCGGTCATGGTTATTAGCAGTAAAATTATTGATAGAGTTTCTTCGGATACTGTTCGGGAAGGCTTGACACGGTTTCTGGATGAGCAGGCATTGAGGCTTGTTGCCTACGACGTGGTTCGGGATGACCGAGATGATATCCGCGAAGGATTAATTCGACTGTCTGATACCGTGGCGCCTCAGGTCATCTTGACCGTTGGGGGAACTGGTGTGCGACCAACAGATTGGTGCCCAGAAGCCACAGGGGATGTCATTGATAAAGAAATTCCTGGCGTGGGTGAGGCCATGAGATCTGAAAGCCTCAAGAAGGTCCAAACGGCAATGTTGTCCCGAGGCATTGCTGGTATTCGAGGGGCGACCTTGATTGTCAATCTCCCGGGTAGCCCCAAAGGGGCACGAGAAAATTTAGCTGTTATTCTTCCTATTTTAGAACATACCGTTCAGAAAATTTCCCGTACGTCAAACGTGGTTGTGTAAGATTGTGAAAGATCATTCATTATAAAGATGTGGAGGGGTTCATGGCTGGTGAATTAAAAATGGTTCAGCCTTCAAATGCAGGAGATTCTTGTACCTACATGTGGGCATGTGCCATTTGTGATGAAAATGAGACATGTCAAAAAGATAAAGAAGGCCATAGTCGGTGGCTTGTCGGAAAACGCATGGAACGTATCGACTATAAAGTGTTGGTGATGAGCAATAAGGGCGGCGTTGGAAAAAGTACCGTCACTACTAATTTAGCGATAAGTCTGGCGCTGAAAGGGTATGAAGTCGGGGTTTGTGATTTGGATATTCACGGCCCAAACATTCCGAAAATGGTGGGGGCCGAAGGCGAAAAGCTGAAAATTAGCACTGATGGAGGAATCATTCCCCATCAAGCCTACAACCTGAAAATTGCCTCGATGTCTTTCCTGCTTCAAAACTCTGACGATCCGATTATATGGCGGGATGCATACAAATATGAATTTATCAATCAACTCCTGGGCGGAGTCGAGTGGCAAGACTTGAATTTCCTCTTAATCGATTTGCCGCCAGGAACAGGCAATGAGTCCGTAACGACGATTGATCTAGTTGGTGATGTCACAGGAGCGGTGATTGTTTCCACTCCACAAGAGGTTGCGTTATTGGATGCCAGAAAATCTGTGACTTTTGCGAAGGATAGTGAGCTTCCTATTATTGGCATTGTCGAAAATATGAGTGGACTAGATTGTCCACATTGTCATGAGCATATCGAAGTTTTTCGAAAAGGGGGAGGGGAAGCTTCGGCGGCTGATATGGGTGTCTCATTTCTTGGCCGAATTCCCATGGATCCTGAAGTGGTCATGCAATGTGATTTTGGTGAACCCTATGCCTTATTTCATTCTGATCTTCCCACGGCTGATGCTTTTCATGGTATTGCCAATAAAGTGGATGATTTTTGTAAAAAGAAGGGCTCTCTTGTCAAAATTGCTTCTAAAAGTCCACCATTGAGTCCATTCAAAAAATAGATAATTATAGATAAAGGCTGGTCGAAAAATTTTAGCGAATAGATGGAATACACATGGATGGATTAACACGACTCGAGGATGCACAACAGACTGTGCTGGATGTGACAGAGCCACTGGGCTGTGAAAAAGTCGGGCTACTTGATGCTCTGGGAAGAGTTTTAGGAGAAGACATTATTGCTCCACGAGCCAATCCTCCCTGGAATAATTCAGCGATGGATGGATTTGCAGTCCGGTGGGAGGACATCAAAAAAGAACATGAAATTACTACCCCACCAGTTTTGAACATCATCGAGGATGTTCCAGCTGGAAAAGTAGCGATGAAAGCTGTGGGGCCTCGAGAGGCCATCCGTATTATGACAGGAGCTCCGGTTCCTAATGGGGCCGATACGGTCGTTCGGGTAGAGTTTACGGAGCCTGCTGCTGATTCCGTGCGAATCATGCAACAAGAACCTCAAGGAGCCAATATCCGAGCGAAAGGCGAGGATGTACAAGAAGGTGAATGTATTATGGCAAAGGGCGTACCCTTGCGTCCTGCCGAAGTGGGAATGTTAGCGATCCTGGCAAAGTCGTTTATCTTTGTCCATCACCGACCTCGCGTCGCAATCTTGGCTACGGGTGATGAACTGGCTGATTTAGATGAACGATTTGATGAGCATAAAATTGTCAATTCCAATAGTTATGGTATTGCGGCTGCGGTTGAAGAAGCTGGGGGAATTCCTGTTTTATTGGGAATTGCAAAGGATGACCCCAGTTCGCTCAAGGAAAAAATTGCCCATGGTTTAAAATGTGACATCCTGGTGTTATCAGGCGGGGTGTCTATGGGAGACTACGATTTTACAAAAGTCGTATTTGCTGAATTAGGGGCAGATATGCATTTTTGGAAACTAGCGATTCGTCCTGGACAGCCAGTGGCATTTGGCACCATTCAGGGCACCTTGGCGTTTGGACTGCCAGGAAACCCTGTTTCATCCATGATGACGTTTGAACAATTGGTTCGTCTGGCTCTTTTAAAAATGGGTGGACATCGATTATTGAAGCGTCCTACCGTTCAAGCGAGATTCCAAGAATCTTTTTCAAAACAGCCAGATCGTCGACATTTTCTCCGAGGGATCATTGAACGAAATAATGGAGAACTCACGGTGAGGACGACTGGCAAGCAGGGTTCGGGAATTTTGACTTCTATGGTCAAGGCGAATGGGCTCATTGATATCCCGGAAGAAATTGAACAGATTCATGCCGGTGATATGGTCACGGTTCAGGTTTTGAGTCAAAATTTTCAATGAAATAGTTTGCTATTGGTTGATCTGAATTTCTCGTAGTATCGAGGGAAATTATTTCTTCACGGTCTATTGTGTATCTCTTGACGAGAATCTCTTTATGTCATTACCTGTTTTGTGTTTCGTTGGTCGGTCAAATAGTGGGAAGACCACGCTTATCGAACGGTTAATTCCCGAGCTTGTCCGTGTTGGGTATCGTATTGCAACAGTCAAACATGCTGGGCATGGGTTCGAATTAGATACGGAAGGCAAAGATAGTTGGCGGCACAAGCAAGCGGGAGCTAGCACGGTTATTGTCCTTTCGAAGGGAAGTATGGCCATGTTTGCGGATGTTCCTGAAGAGATTGGGATTGAGGAAGTCCGTGATCAATTTTTGCATCATCACATCGATTTAATCATTGCCGAAGGATGGAAAAGCGAGGGCTACCCCAAAATTGCCGTGGTACGAGAGCAGCTTGATGAATTAGGTCTTTCTCCGGAAGGACTGCTGGCCATTGTTTCCATGAAGCCTATTGAATCGTCTGTGCCCTGTATCAACCGTGATGATATCCAGGCTCTGGCAAAATTGGTCATTCGGCATTATCCCAAACCCCAGTTAGGATGACGGTCTCCCCTAAGGTTTTAGCAATCCTGGCATGTGTCGCTGGCGTGCTGGTTGTCGCTGGAGCCATTGCCATCCCTCTCACCAATCACCCTAATTTTTGTGCGACGTGTCATACGATTCGTCCCTCTGTCGACAGTTGGGCGGCTTCCTCACATAAAGAGGTGGCATGTGTCGACTGTCATGTCCGACCTGGCTTCAAGGGATTTGTGCAGGACAAAATTTGGGCAGGGATTAAGGATGTGGCAATCACATTCTTTGGTACCCCCACTGAACCGCATAATTTAGAGGCACATGTGGGGTCAGCCGTCTGTCTAGGCTGTCACCGGGCGATTCTCCGTATCTCTGAAGTTGCTGTGCAAGATCTCCCAGCTCCCGTGAATAACCTGGGGCTCGTCATGAGCCATCGTCAGCATATGGAGGCTTTTGCCGATCGGAGAAAGGATGAAGGGTGTACCACGTGTCATGCCAGAGTGGTGCATGGATCACTGATCAAAGGCTATCCTATTGTTTTGCCACGTGGGCATGTTCAATTGGACACGCAACCCTATCCGCCAACGGCTCCCGAGGGCTCAAAGTTGTGGGACGCGGCCATGGCGGACTGTCTGAGCTGTCATGATGGAAAATCGATGCACAAGGGCACTGTGCTCAGTGATAAGTGCGAAACCTGTCATCTTCCTGAAAAAGTTGGCGACTTTCTCTTCTAACCTGGCTTCATGTGCGTCATGTCAAATCCTATTGTCGAGGTTAAGAATCTTACCAAACGCTTTGGCGACTTTACCGCCGTCGATAATATTTCCTTTGAGATCCAGGAAGGTGAAACCCTTGGGCTTTTGGGGCCTAATGGTGCAGGAAAAACCACAACCATTCACATGTTGTTAGGCTTGATTACACCAACAAATGGCACCATTCGCCTGTTTGGATTAGATCTTGAACAACATCGTGAAACGATCCTCCGTCAGATCAATTTTTCTTCTACCTATATTTCCATGCCGTTTTCGCTCACCGTGGAGGAAAATCTCCGTGTCATGGCTAAATTGTACGGCTTGTCTGATGTTTCCCAACGTATTGACGAAGTCATCAAAACGTTTGAGATGCACGATATTCGAAAAAAACTCACGAGAAAACTCTCAACGGGGCAGATGACCAGGCTGACATTAGCTAAGGCCGTGATGACAGAACCACGGGTATTGTTTTTGGATGAACCCACAGCAAGTTTAGATCCTGATATTGCCTACAAAATCAAGGCATTTTTAAAAGAATATCGCAACACGTCTGGACTGAGCATGATGTACACTTCTCACAACATGCAAGAAATGGAGGAAATGTCGGATCGTATTATTTTCCTGCAACGTGGAAAAATTGTGGCGGTTGGGACCGTCGAAGAAATTGTCGAGCGATTTGGGCAACGTACTCTTGAAGACGTGTTTCTGAAATTAGCAAGAGAAGAGTGAATGTGTAAACAGTCATGGATAATGAGTGAAGAAACGATGATAGTGAGCATTTCTCGTTCCCTATCTTTTATCTCCTACTCATCACGCATTGCAGCGCCCTCTGTTCTAAATAGGAAACCAATAGCATGAACATTGGAAGAATCTGGGCGCTGATTACACGCCACCTCTATCTCTATCAGCGAAGTTTTGCTCGCATGCTGGAAGTTTTTTATTGGCCGCTGGTGGATTTAGTGGTATGGGGATTTATCACCATCTATCTTGCTCGGGAGGGAAATAGTCTGCATGGGGCCGTGGTGTTTTTTCTCGGCGCGCTTATTCTTTGGGATGTGTTATTCAGAGCGCAACAGGGCATTGCCATTTCATTTCTCGAAGAAATGTGGGCGCGTAATCTTATGAACTTATTTGCTAGTCCATTGACGGTTGGTGAATATCTCGTGGCTTCTATGACGATGAGTATTCTGAAAGTCTTGGTTGTCTCAGCAGTCATGGTGAGCATGGCCTGGTTGTTCTATGCATATGATATATTTTTATTGGGTGTTTCCTTGATTCCCTTTATGGTGAATCTTGTCATGGTCGGCTGGACCATCGGGATTTTGACAACGTCCATTATTATGCGGTTTGGTCAACAGGCGGAAGTCTTGGCCTGGGGAATGGTCTTCTTATTTCAGCCAATTTCATGTGTCTTTTATCCAATGGAAGTATTGCCTGGCTGGCTCCAGACTATTGCCTGGGCGAATCCAGCGACGCATGTGTTTGAAGGCATGCGGACCATTTTGCTGCAAGGCACGGTTCCTTGGAACAACCTTCTCTGGAGCTGTTTGCTAAACATTGGATACTTACTCGTCATGATTGCTTGGTTCCATCACACATTCAACGTGTGCAAAGACCGTGGGTTATTAGTCCGCGTTGGGGAGTGAGCCAATACTACTGAACCCGTGGGAGTTTGTTTCTATTCTTTTGAAACATGCCAGGTAGATCGGGCACGGTGGCTAGAAGCAAGATGGGCAGTCAGGAAAGGAGTGTGATAATAGAGGAGCAGAGATGTTTTTCTTGATTATCTTCTGGGGTTCTTACGTGATGCACAAAATAATCGATGATAATCAAGGAAGGTGGCTCAGTTGGAATCTGCTTCAAGACGGATAATACCCACCTGAGCTTCTCACATTCTTTCCAGACAGCAATCATGTCTCTGTCGTGCTTGTACTCATGTTCTACTTGTTGAATTGTATTGGGATGATGCGTTAGGACGTTGGCTTGCTGGTTTTCAGCCGCGATAATCGAGCCGGCTCCAAGTGAATCCATACCGATTGGTCTTGGGTGACGATGACAGCCCCTTTTTTCTGCCCTTTTACTCGCTTGACAAATTTTTTGGGTGTATACATTACCTCTCCCTTACCACTTTTTTTCAGATCACTATACCAAAGCGCTAGGGTCGCGGCATCATGTATGGATTCACGGGGAGGAATTGTGCCCTTGTCGCATTTGAGCACCACGTGTGATCCGGGAGTGCCTCGTGCATGAAACCACCAATCGTGGCTTCGCGCTTCTTTGAACGTGAGTTCTTCATTCTGGTTCGCATGTTTTCCTACTAAAATAATGAACCCATCCTGTGAGACAAATTGCCGATAGGGGCTTGCTGGAGAAGCGAGAGAGGCAGAGGTGGGCACGCGCGTCTTCGAGATGCGTGGGATTATTGGTGGATAAAGGCAGGACGGGTCTGCTCCACCTTGTTCCATCTGGTTAAGTCGTTTTTCTAGTGTCGTCAATGTTTCTCGAGCCTCTTCCAATCGAGGCCGGAGCTCACGCTCTGCTCCCACGTATTTCCGATATTTCCGAAAATAATCATCCATGTTGTGTTTAAAATCTTTAGCGGGATCCAGTGGTAATGTCAGGTCAGGTAACTGGTCGTCAAAATAGTCTGTGACAGTAATAGAGGATTGTCCTTTGTGAATTGTCCCAACCGATCCTTTTAGCAGTTCGCCATATCGTTTGTATTCCTGGTATTGAGCCATTTTTTCTAGGTCTTTAACATGAGCCTCAATCCGACGGCGTAGTTTTTTTATATCTTTTCGAATTGCTCCAGTCTGGGCCTGTTGGGTCTGGTCGTCACTGTGTTGATCTTCCAGATGCGTATAGTGAGCTTCAATGGCTTGAGAAATGGGAAAACTTGTTTCTTCTTGTCCATGTAAGATGGGAGGTTTTAAAGGCTGTTCTTTGAGGATGGCCTTGGATAGCGGGGGGAGAGTGGGAGGGCAATAGCGTTGACCAGCCGTACTCAAGGCAGGATGTACACTAGAAAGGATAATTTCGTTGGAATTGAGGATGAGAAGGTTGGCATGCCGTCCAGTGAGGGCGACAACCAGGATGTATTGGTCTTGAGGCGTTTGTAACTGAATCAAGACGATTCTATCGTTTCGCACCTGCTCAAAATGTGTAATGGTTGCTCCCTGAATATGCGCACGCAGGAATTGACAGAATGGTGGCGGGGCTGGTGGATTCGGAAGTCGACGGTGAAGAAGATGAACCCGTGCTGCCCGAGGATTTGCTGACAAGAGAAGTGACAGGGTTTTTCCGGGAACTCGTATTTCTAATGTCAGTGCATGTTCAGAAGGCTGGTGGATTTTTTGAATCCATCCGCCAATTAATAGGGGAGCGATTTCACCAAGAACCGCTGAAAGCTCTGTGATCGTCATAGGCGTACAGACTCAATACGGTTACCCCTTCATATTGTAAAGGGAAGAGAATGGTTGGAGCCACTGGAGGTCATGATCCCTGTCATACATGGTCGTCGGGCACTGCTAGCACTCCAGAGAATAGACGGGCAGGCAAACATGAAAGGTGGCTCCTTTACCTGGTTCACTCTCAACACGGATCGTGCCTTCGTGATCGGAAATAATCCCGTGTACAACAGTGAGGCCTAGGCCGGTGTTATCGCCGACATCTTTTGTTGTGAAAAATGGGGTGAAGAGTTTAGGCACGTTCTCAGGGGGGATGCCAATGCCAGTGTCCAAAACAGACAAAATGACTTGGTCTTGTTCTTTAACGAGCTTGATGCCAAGCGTTCCGCCATGTGGCATAGCCTGCATGGCATTCATCAGAAGGTTTAACAGCACCTGTTCTATCTGATCTCGATCTGCCAGAACTTGAGAAACGTTTGCGTTCAAGTCAAGTGTGGGGTGGATATCATATTTATGGAGTCGTTCTTTGATTACATCAAGCATGTCAAGGATGATAGGGCTCAGGTCGAGGGGGCGGCGTTCCATGGGGCGCCGCCGAGCAAAACTTAAGAGTTGGTTCATAATCTTGGTAATACGTTCGACTTGAGTAATGATTGTTCCCAATCCCTTTTTTGTTGTTTCTTCCTCTGACTTGCGCATGATGAATTCTGCGCGTCCGAGAATGACATTCATGGGAGTGCCAATTTCATGAGCCATACCTGATGCTAAGGTGCCAAGTTCTGCAAGCCGTTCAGTTTGCCGAAGTTGTTCTTGTATCTGTTTCACCTCGGTGCTATCGATGCCTGTAGCAATGATATATTCCACCGATCCCTGATTATCGACGAGCGTGGTATTGGTCCAGGTAATCAGCCGTCGAGAGCCTGACTTGGTAACCCAGTAGTGATCGTAGGCGGATGTGCGATGGCCATCGCGAAGTTGTTGGAAAATTTTTTGAGCTGAAGACACTTCCTCTGGGATCAAAAAGAGATCAAAGAGACATTGGCCTTTCACTTCATCGAATGTATATTCACTGGTTTCTTCACAAGCCCGATTAAAGTGGAGGATGTGCCCATCGGTATCCAAGACAAGAACCAAGGCTCCAGCAGTTTCGAGGACTGCAGAGATAAAGTCACGCTCTCGTTGTAAGGCTTCTTCCGCATGTTTTCGTTCACTAATATCCCGCAGAATAACGGTGTGCAATGTTTGAGAGGCAACCTTGACTTGTGAGATAGAGGCTTCAATCGGAAATTCTTCTCCGGTCACGCGAAGCCCAGAAATAGATCCAAGTCTGCCCATTCGACGATTGGTGACTTGGGTCTCACGAAAGGATTGAATGTGATAGTGGTGGACGGCTCGAAACCGTTCGGGCAGAAAGCGATCAATTGGGTCCCCGATACACTCATGCGCAGAACAGCCAAACATCGTTTCTGCGGCAGCATTGAACAGCACAATGTGCTGTTGCTCATCGATTGTAATGATGGCATCCATCGCACAATGGATGATGCTAGCTAACTGTAATTCAATTGCCTGTAATCCTTCTTGGGCTTGTCGATGGATGCGTTCGATCGCACGTAATTCCGTGACTTCACTTTTCAGCATCGTGAGCTCTTGAAGAAGTTGCTCGTGTGTCTGTTCTTGAGCCATCGTCGTTGTGGTGAAGGGGAGTTAGTTTTTTTGTGTATTTTTCAATTCACTTAATTTGCGGTACAGCGTTTTTCGGTCAATGCCAAGAATACGAGCTGCCTGATATTTGTTGCCTTCGGTCTTTTCTAGGATTCTAGCAATATAGCGTTGTTCTAATTTTTCCAAAGGGAGAAAGTGTTCGGCCCCACTCTCGATCGTTTGGCGCTCTCCGCCCATTTCTCGAATGGTGTGAGGCAAATCCTCTACGGTGATTTGAGTGCCTTGCGTTAATGTGGCTGCTCGTTCAATCACATTTTCCAACTCACGAACATTACCTGGCCATTGGTAGTCCATCAAGAGTCCCAATGCTGTGGGGCTGATCTCTTTTTCCTTATATCGTTTGAGCAAAGCATCTGCTAATAAAGGAATGTCTTCTTTTCGTTCTCGCAATGGAGGGAGTTGAATCTCAATGACATTCAGTCGGTAGTAGAGATCTTCTCGAAACCGTTTTGCCTTCACTTCTTCAGAGAGATTGACGTTTGTGGCTGCAATCAGGCGGGTGTCTATTGATACCGCGCGTGTACTTCCGACTCTTCGTATCTCGTGTTCTTGAACGGCTCTGAGCAGTTTTGCTTGAAGCATCATTGGGAGTTCGCTAATTTCATCTAGAAGCAATGTGCCTGTTTGAGATTCTTCGAATAATCCCCGTTTGTCTACTTTGGCATCAGTGAAGGCCCCTTTGACATGGCCAAATAATTCGCTTTCTAAGAGCAACTCGGGAATAGCTGCACAATTTACTGGAACAAAGGGGTTCTGCCGACGCTCGCTGTTATAATGAATGGCTCTTGCGACGAGTTCTTTGCCGGTGCCACTTTCTCCGGTGATAAGAATATTACTTTTCGTATTCGCCACACGGCGGATGAGATCAAAAACTTCGCGCATCGGTTTGCTTTTTCCGATGATTTGAGAAAAGGCAAATTCCCGGGTGACTTGTCGTCGTAAGTCTGCAACCTCACGACGCAACGAGGCCTCTTTCATGGCTTTGTCGACTGTGACCAAAAGCTCATCGGTTTTGATGGGTTTCGTCAGATAATCGTATGCCCCATGTTTCATGGCTTCAACTGCTGATTCGACGGTGCCAAATGCTGTCATGATAATGACATTGGATTGAGGAAACTCTTTGACTGCCTGGTTTAAGAGTTCCAAGCCTGCCATCCCTTTCATACGAAGATCTGTGAGGATGACGGAACAGGGTTCATTGGCCAGATGATTCAACCCCTCTTGCCCTTCTTGAGCAAGGAGAACCCGATACTGATGGTCCTCTAGGATATCCTGTAATAACGTACGCATGTCAGGATCATCATCGACAATTAAAACGGGAACATTGTGGTATGGCATGACAAGCCTTGTATGCTGGAAGAACATATGCTGTCGTGAATTGTCGCTTTTTTGGACAAACCAATTCTAAAAGAGTGTAGCAAAATGTCTACATGGCATCTACGGGCATAAAAACAGAGGGCAATGGATAGAGAACACATTGCCTAATTTCTCTAAATGGCTTCTTACGATGAGAGAGGGTATGACTTTTGCTTATCAGTTAGGAAGAGATTGTGTCAGGGAAAAGCTCTCGACGTATAGGCAGAGGAGATAGTCACATGCGCATAGGATAGGAACTCTTGGCGCAGATCGCTTCCCAAATTTCTTATGACTCAGCCATTTCGGGGGATTGAAGGCATTACGGTCTAGTCACAGCCTCAGCTGCCTTGGCCTGTGATATTGATGTTATGATAATGGGGTTACATGGCCCAAAAGGCGTGATGCGGTTTCTTCTTGAAATGTCTCCCACACAGTTCTACATCAAGCCCCATACGCCGTGGGTCTTATTCGGTAGTTGATGCTTGCTGATGCCTTGATCAATGAGCAGGGGATGAGGAAAAGGGATACTCTCTCATATTCATTTCTTCATCAATATTGTGAATGTGTAGGGCTCTTCCCTGGCTATCAAGGTGGGCGCGAATCCAATCTCCCTTATGGGCCGGGCGATCAATAGTCGTATTTTGATCGAACGGAATGCGATGCTCCGTATTTGTCATATCCTTGATGACATAGGCCGCACCTTCCAAGCGCGTGACCTGACCAGAGATGTGTGGCTTCTCGTCTGGTTTTTGAGAGAGCGTTTCCTGATAGCCAAGTGTTCCCAAGACGATACCGAGGCCAATGTCCCCTTGTTGGGAATATGAACGGTCAGTGTGTATGACACACCCTGGAAGACTCAAAGAGAACAAGCCCACTATGCCAACAGCTAACGTGAAAGATTTCATGAGGAAACACTCCTTGAGGGTAGGGGGATGATGTTGTGCATTGAAAGATTGCCAAGAAGCTAGAAAAATCCTATGAGGTTTTCGTATCATCAAATTTCTTCTATTTTGAATGAATACAAGAAAGTAAAGGAACAATGGTTATGAAACAATGGTTGGTGCTTGTTTGTTTTGTCAATGTGGTCTTGTTCGCTCCCCTAGTTTGGTCGTATGTTGAAGAACCTGTTAAGGATGGAGGCCATATTACAGGACATGTCAGTTTAATGGGGAATAAACCTATTCCGAAAGCCTTTAATATTGTCACGTTTCCAGATTCCGAATATTGTGGCCGAATTTCGACTGGGACCGGCTGGCGCTTGTTGGATGAATTTCACGTTGCCCCTGCTGGAGGGTTGCAAGGTGTGGTGGTGATGCTGGAAGGCATTGAAAAAGGAAAGCCGTTTCATGTGCCTGTTCCAACAATTGAAGCAAAAGATTGCATGTACTCTCCGAATGTGCTGGTTATTCGGGATTTACAGCCGATTCAGGTCGTGAATATGGATCCCATTGTGCATGATGTCCAAATCTATGAAATGGCTCCATTTGGTGCGGAGATCATGTTTCATCGACCGCTTCGGATGAATCCGTATCATCAAGTTAAGACCCAATCGCATGAGCATCGCCCTGGGGAGCCTCTGGTGGACATGATTCATTTCTCAAAAGGCCGCCGTATTTTTTTTCTAGAATGCGGATTCCATGGGTACATGCAAAGCCAGGGGGTTGCAGTCACAAATCCATATTTTGCCATTACGGATGAGCAAGGAAACTTTACGATTTCTGATATCCCAGAAGGTGTCTATACGCTGGTGGCCTGGCACCCTGGAATGGGGGGGATTCTGGATATGCAGGTGGTCGTGCTGGCCGATGAGACCATAACCACAGGGTTTGAGTATCAAGCTTCTGACGTTCGTCAAAGTCCACATACCACGATGGTCGAAAACCCACATTTTGGACCTGAAGTCCTGGGGATGCTAGGAAAAATTGTCAATATTGTCCCGACACATGAAGTACAGGTTCCATAACGGGGTATGAATGAGGGGCGGTTTACGCCTTGGGGTTGACGGCCAGGTAGTCATAGATGAATTCAAAAATGAGTTCATCTAATTGATCCAAGATGGTGTTCGCGCCTCCAACAGTGATGACGCCGTCGTCCCAGGTGACGGCATGGCATTGACTTGAGTCTTGAAGCAATGTCACCAGTTGATGAACCTCAATATCCATTCGGCATGCATACCGTTTGCTACCAATAGGAACAGCTGCAATGTTGACATACAAGTAAGGCTCACAGGCCATTTTCGCGGCCTCTTTTTCCTTCAATGGTTTGATGCCGGCCATACACAACCGTGACTCAACTCTGGTTTGTAATTCCTTTCGCGTGACAAGCCCCTTCATCTCAGGCCCTAAGTCCTCAATGACGACATAAATGCCATGCAGTCTTTTAAGTGAGGTTTTTTTCTCATATGAGGGATGCGTGTGTGAAAAGTTATGTGGGAATGCGAGCCTTCCAGCGACCTCACAAATCAGAAAAAAATTGGCAGTAGTGGAGGTTTTCGAACTCCCGGCCTGTGGCTTATGAGAACGAGTTGACATGTAAACTACAGTCAACGATATGAAAAACCGTACCACACAAACAACTTGTCATTCAAGGAGATTCGTCGTTTCTCATTGTGTGGTGTTGCATGAGGAGAGGCTGTCAAATCATAACCGTAAAAACCCTATTCGTATTTAAAAAAGCAATGTAAATATTAAATTCAGATCGAGTTTGCACAGGTGTTGACACTTCTTCATAGGTTATCCATAGTCATAGAAATGATACCGATTATTCCAAACATTGATAGAGAGAGAAACAGATCATTGTTTCTTCGTGGTGGACACAAGTGATGCGCATCGTAAAAAGAACCTTCATATGGGCGGCAATAACCATTCTAACGGTGGGTTGCAGTGGTGTCCTGAAGAGTGGGCAGGGGAGTGCGGCCGATTCGGTCGTGACATTTACCATTCTTCACCTCAATGACATTTATGAAATCGCTCCAGTTGAAAGTGGACAACGCGGCGGGCTTGCTCGAGTTGCCACGATCCTTCATGGTCTCGAAAACGAAAATCCCAACACCGTAGCCATTCTGGCTGGCGATTTATTGAGTCCCTCAGCAATTGGGGCGACAAAAATACACGGCAAGCCTATAGCGGGTGCGCATATGGTGGAGGTGCTGAACACACTCGGACTCGACTATGTCACATTAGGGAACCACGAGTTTGATGTCGGTGAGGCGGTGCTGGAGCAGCGGATTACCGATAGCCAATTCAAGTGGCTGACCGACAATGCGTTTGATGCCCAAGGCAAGCGGTTTTCAGGGACGATGGAGCACGATGTGGTTACCTTCCGCAATCGCCATGGAGCAGCAGTACGAGTGGGGTTGATCGGGGTCTGTCTCGACGCGGCCAAGAAGAAATGGGTCAGCTACACCTCTCCGCTCGAGGCGGCGCAGAGGCAGGTCACGAAGCTGAAAGATGACGCGGATCTGATTGTCGCCATGACCCATCTGAAAATGAGCCAAGACAAAGAACTCGCTGCGACAGTCCCAGAGCTGGAAATTCTGATGGGTGGACATGAGCATGAACATGCCAACGCGGTTTCTGGTAATGATCACACGCCGATTTACAAAGCCGATGCCAATGCCAAGACTGTCTATGTGCATCGATTTCGATATGATACCCACGAGCAAACATTGTTGGGAGTCGATTCAAAACTCGTCGTCGTGGATGACTCAATCCCTGAGGATCCAGAGGTTGCCCGGCTGGTCAAGGGTTGGATCGATCGTGTCTATGCTGCCCTGCGAGCCAAGTCTTTTGAGCCGGAAGAGGTCATCGGCATAGCCAAGGAGACGCTCGATGGTCAAGAGTCGTCAGTTCGCAACCATCCAACCAACTTGACAAAGCTCATCGCAGCGTCGTTTGCCGACGCCGCACCGAAAGCCGATGCGGTTATCTATGGATCTGGTTCGATCCGAATTGATGATCGAATTATGCCTGGAAACGTGCCGGCCTTTGACGTCCTGCGGATCTTCCCGTTCGGAGGGTATCTGATCCTCGCTGAAATGACGGGCGATCTACCGCAAGATACTCTGGAACAAGGGGATAAAAAGGTGGGGTCGGGCGGCTACTTGTTGTATGGGGCCGTGAGCCGTGATGCAACTGGTGCCTGGCTTGTTAAAGGCCAACCTCTTATCCGTGAAAAAATCTACAAGGTGTTGTTCGATGACTTCGTGTTCATGGGGGTAAAAAAACGGGTTACCTCTCTTAACCTGAGCACCCAAAGGGGAATGCTCAAACAGATTCGTCAAACTGCACCGATGCAGGATCTGTTCATTGCCCGTCTTAAACACGACATGAATACCAAAGGCGGTAGTCCTTGAGAGTACTCAGCCTGTGCGAACGCTAGTAGCTTTCAGCTACCGTACAAGAAAGTCGGGAATCGGTATGGTTCTGATCGCTACACATTCATGAATGCTATCTAAAGTCAATATAGAAAAAGGGGCTATCCTAGATAACTATTTCATATAAGGCTTAACCCACTGTTTTAATTGAGTAAATTGGCGTTGTGGGTTCGGGGTATTAAAGCGCCATTCACATTCCTTTAAAAAAAGCGGGAAATGCGGCCGAGGGACTCCATTAAATTTACGCATATGTCGCTTGGCCTGATTCCAGAAATTCTCGATCCCGTTAATGTGCTTGTGTTTTTTGACAAACTGTTTTGAATGATTGATCCGATAATGCTTAAATTCTGACACATCGAGTACATTATAAGAGCGATAGGTATCGGTATACACGATGCTATCGGGAATAATCCGTTCCTGCATGATTCCCATCAATGTCTTGGCTTTCGTATCGGGAATCACTTTCGTATACACGCGGCCCCCACGCTTGAGAATCCCAAAGACCGGGACTTTGCCCGCCGCCCCTCGACCACGCTTGCCCTTGCGCCGACCACCGAAATAACTTTCATCCACTTCAACCTCCCCAGCCAGCGGCATTTCATTTTGGATCGCTTGAGCAATGATTTCTCGTAACCGATGAAAGTAATACGCCGCCGTACTTTTATTCACTCCCACCAACGCTGCGGCCGTCCGCGCCGTAGCTCCTGATACAAAGTGCTCGATTAACCGTATCTGTTTCTCCCAACTTAACCGACTCTTCCGCATCCAGCCATCCTAAGATAACTCTCGTTATCTAGGACAGCCCCTAGAAAAATACTCAGATGCGTTATCAAAAGATACCGATAGGAACAGAAGCCAAACAAGTCGTGTCACAAGTTCAGACATATGCCCCTGTGCCGTATGACAACCAGGCTGAGACTTATGATCAGCGCGTAGGCCTTCGCGAAAGGGACTGTCGCCAAATTGCCAGGAAGGTGCTCTCGCTTGCTGAGGTTACTCCTGGAGACGTAGTGGTAGAGATAGGGGCTGGGACCGGTCAGATCGGCCAGTGGTTCGCCTATGAAGGGCATCGATATATAGGGTTTGACCTTTCTCAAAACATGTTGGATATATTTCAAAGTAGGATGAAGCCCCAGGACTCATCGTTATTGTGCCGTGCTGATGGAAACTGTCCATGGCCAATTGCCGATGCCGCCGCCCATGTGATTTTCAGTTCTCGGGCCATCCACTTACTTGTACTGGACCATGTGGTGCATGAGGTTTTTCGGATAGCCAAGGCTGACCATGCAATCCTGGTGATAGGCCGAGTCCAACGGCAATCCAACAGCGTGAAAGCCAGAATGAAGCAGGCCTTGCGCCAACAGCTTTATGACCATGGGGTACCAGGACACGATGGAGAACAAAACCAGCGCCGACTTATTCAAGTCTGTTGTGAGCATGATGCTCAGATGCTTGATCCGCTTGTCGTATCACGATGGTCGGTTACGCATACACCATGGCAGTCCATCAACAATTGGCAAATGAAACAAGGGTTGGGAGGGATCAATGTGTCTTCTAGCCAGAAACAGGTTATCCTCAAAGAGTTGAAACGCTGGGCTGACCAGACGTTCAATGGATTGCATCAGCCCGTAGAGTCGGAAGAGGCTTATGTGCTCCAGGGTGTTCGCCTCTACCCTTCTAGGAATTCATAAGTGAGAAAGGAGCAAAGGTCAATGAACCAAGCCATATTGACGGAATTAGGCGATTCGTTAGTGAAAGGCTCTCTCAACTGTAAGCTTCCCCCAACCACGGACAGGCGCAATGTAGAGCTTTCTGGCAGAATGACCCAGGAGGTTCTTATGAAAACGAGTCGATTCAGCGAAACGCAAATTGTCGCCATCTTGAAACAAGCCGATGCCGGGGTCAAAGTCAAAGACCTGTGTCGGGAGCATGGCATTAGCGATGCTACCGACTACAATTGGAAAGCAAAGTATGGCGGGCTTGAGGCCTCGGATCTCAAGCGTCTGAAGGAGACCGAGAGCGAACTGGCCAAACTCAAACGCATGTATGCGGATCTGGCCTTAGAGAATCGGGCTCTCAAGGATCTCATCGAAAAAAAGCTCTAACGCCGACGGAGAAACGAATGGCGGTGCAGACGATGCAGGAAGCTCATGGCGTGTCCATCGTTCGAGGCTGTGCCGCAGTGCATCTGGCTCGGTCGGCGTACTATCAGGTGCCACGTGATTGGCACACCCGGGATCGGGATGTGATTGATGCTCTGAATCAGTTGGTCAAGGCCCACCCCCGCTGGGGTGTCTGGAAGGATATTGATCGGTTACGAACGTTAGGGTATCGCTGGAATCACAAACGGATTTACCGCGTCTATCGGCACTTGAGGCTCAATCAGCCTCGCCGTACGAAACGCCGACTCCCCACACGCCCCTCCCTGCCCGTGTTTGTGCCAGAGGGGCCGAACGAGGTGTGGTCCGCTGATTTCATGAGCGATGCCCTCTATCACGGCTCGCGGTTTCGCACCTTGAATATCATTGATGACTTTAATCGAGAAGCCTTAGCGATTGAAGTGGATACGTCCCTGCGGGCCGAGCGGGTTATTCGTGTCCTCGAACGCTTGAAGACAGAACGTGACCTGCCCCATATGATTCGGGTGGATAATGGCCCAGAATTTCTCGCTCAGGTTCTTCAAGATTGGGGAAAGACCAATCGCGTGCTGATCTATTACATCCAGCCCGGGCGCCCGACCCAGAATGCGTTCATTGAACGATTTAATCGCACCTATCGGAATGAAGTCCTCAATCTCTATGTGTTTCGGAGTTTGGAGTGAGGTCCAAGAGCTCACAGCAAAATGGATGACCGTCTATAACGAACACCGCCCTCACAAGGCGTTACAAGGCATGACCCCGTGTACGTATCACAAACCCAAAAGGCCGGAAAACTCTATGTTGAACCTGTCCGCTTGACGGGGAAGCTTACACTGTGACGATGACACTATGGTGAAGCAATTGGCTGAATGACGTGAAAGAAAATAGAAATTTCATGGTCTTCTCCTTAGACATCAAAGAGTTTGTCAAATGACAAAGACCACTTTGTCTATTCACACGTCATTGTGTTCTTCATGAATAAGAATTAAATACTAGATAAAAATAACTAAATTCGATGGAATTTAGACGAAAAAAAAGCCCCTAGCTCGGAACCACAAGCTAAGGACTTCGTCGTCCTGATTGACATTTGGGAAAGACTTCGAAGACGTCGCTGGCTTCAAAGTTTCTAGGCTTTTATCATCTCATGCAATAAGAAGTCGAGGTCCAGATTTTGGACCGCAGTTTCATCTATGGAGAAGACCCATTGACCTATTGGTTCGTTATTTTGGTCACCGAAAGCTTTGGCATAAGGGAGGGACTGGATGGGCCCGACTGCAGTCTTGAATCCATCGGTCGTGTCAGGAATTGGATAAGTTGAACCACCCTCCTGGCTGAACGTATAGACGAGGTTGTCTCCATTGGTGAATTCCAGGCCTGCCTTGAAGTTCAAGAATAGTTCCATGCTTTCAAGCTTAATATCTCTTCCCTGATAGGGAAACGGAAACCGATCAGGGGCAATATCCAGATTCAAGGTGTGTGCCATTGCTTCCGGGTCAGGATGAAGGAAGCGGTGCCAATCGTCTAGAAATTCGTGCCGTATGCTGAAAAGACGCATCAGACCCGATTGATCGGGCAGATCGGCGGAAGCCACGGAAGAAAATTGGTCGTGAGGGATAGGAGGTACGATTGCCTCAATCGCCAGTTTTCGCAGAGCCTCTCCCCCCTCTCGGGCGGTGTAGTTCACATGGAGGATGCAGTCGGAGATGGTCTCAAAGTCAAAATGATTCGTGGCCTTGGGAAGATCAAGCCGCAATTTGGAGACGGCTCCAGAACCTTCAAAAGGCAGATACCGTTCATCCCTAAAGTTTAGCTCAAAGAGCCCACTGTCATTCCTCGCATGACTGGTGGCAATGGAAGAAACGGCGCCAAAATGATGAATAAACCGGGAATCCTCAATTTGTTCCCCATCCTCCTCCCGATAAGGCCGCCTACTGTTGGGATCCATCCGGATTTTGCTGCTCAAAAGCGTCAACGTACAGTTCACACTAGTGTAAGTGTAAGCTTCCCCGTCAAGCGGACAGGTTCAACATAGAGTTTTCCGGCCTTTTGGGTTTGTGATACGTACACGGGGTCATGCCTTGTAACGCCTTGTGAGGGCGGTGTTCGTTATAGACGGTCATCCATTTTGCTGTGAGCTCTTGGACCTCCTCCAAACTCCGAAACACATAGAGATTGAGGACTTCATTCCGATAGGTGCGATTAAATCGTTCAATGAACGCATTCTGGGTCGGGCGCCCGGGCTGGATGTAATAGATCAGCACGCGATTGGTCTTTCCCCAATCTTGAAGAACCTGAGCGAGAAATTCTGGGCCATTATCCACCCGAATCATATGGGGCAGGTCACGTTCTGTCTTCAAGCGTTCGAGGACACGAATAACCCGCTCGGCCCGCAGGGACGTATCCACTTCAATCGCTAAGGCTTCTCGATTAAAGTCATCAATGATATTCAAGGTGCGAAACCGCGAGCCGTGATAGAGGGCATCGCTCATGAAATCAGCGGACCACACCTCGTTCGGCCCCTCTGGCACAAACACGGGCAGGGAGGGTCGTGTGGGGAGTCGGCGTTTCGTACGGCGAGGCTGATTGAGCCTCAAGTGCCGATAGACGCGGTAAATCCGTTTGTGATTCCAGCGATACCCTAACGTTCGTAACCGATCAATATACTTCCAGACACCCCAGCGGGGGTGGGCCTTGACCAACTGATTCAGAGCATCAATCACATCCCGATCCCGGGTGTGCCAATCACGTGGCACCTGATAGTACGCCGACCGAGCCAGATGCACTGCGGCACAGCCTCGAACGATGGACACGCCATGAGCTTCCTGCATCGTCTGCACCGCCATTCGTTTCTCCGTCGGCGTTAGAGCTTTTTTTCGATGAGATCCTTGAGAGCCCGATTCTCTAAGGCCAGATCCGCATACATGCGTTTGAGTTTGGCCAGTTCGCTCTCGGTCTCCTTCAGACGCTTGAGATCCGAGGCCTCAAGCCCGCCATACTTTGCTTTCCAATTGTAGTCGGTAGCATCGCTAATGCCATGCTCCCGACACAGGTCTTTGACTTTGACCCCGGCATCGGCTTGTTTCAAGATGGCGACAATTTGCGTTTCGCTGAATCGACTCGTTTTCATAAGAACCTCCTGGGTCATTCTGCCAGAAAGCTCTACATTGCGCCTGTCCGTGGTTGGGGGAAGCTTACACCAAGACGAGTTGTTTTGGCACCACAGCTGACCCTAAAGCGGCAACCTGTTTTGGCGCCACCAGTGGATCTTCAGGGCCAGGACCTGCCCAAACACTCTGGGAAACTACGGTGACATTGCAATACAAGCCCTTTCCAGACCTTATTACACGTGCTGAATTTCGTTATGACAAATCGAATCAATTAGTTTTTCAGGATCGAGACAAAGCCGACAATAATCAAGAAACAATAGCCATTGAAGCCATTTATCTCTTCTAATAGAAGAATAAGGAGCAGAGATAGCAATGAAACATGTTCACTATGCCCGCATAAGTATATGGATTGTTTGCCTATTACTCAGCGTATTCATTGACCCCGTATGGGCTCAAGGCCCAGGAGCAATCAGTGCTGGTGATACGGCGTGGGTTTTGACCGCTTCCGCGTTAGTTCTCGCTATGACCATTCCCGGGTTAGCGATTTTTTATGGCGGGATGGTCCGCAGCAAAAATATCCTGAGTACGATGATGCATAGTTTTATTGCTGTGTGCCTCGTCAGTATCATTTGGGTGCTTTGGGGATATAGCCTCGCGTTTGGAACAGATATTGGTGGAATAATTGGCAGCTTAGACTATATCGGCCTGACGGGCGTTGGGCCTGAAGCGTTATCCGGCCTCACCATTCCCCATTCGGCCTTTATGGTGTTTCAACTCATGTTTGCAGGCATTGCCGTCGCATTGATTAGTGGAGCCATGGCCGAACGAGTGAAATTTAGCGCATTTTTGGTGTTTGCAGCCCTCTGGGCCACATTCATTTATGCCCCTCTTGCCCACTGGGTATGGGGAGGCGGATGGCTGGGTAGGTTAGGCGACCTGGACTTCGCCGGTGGAACCGTTGTTCACATTAGCTCAGGTGTGGCCGCGTTGGCTGCCGCATTGGTTCTTGGCAAAAGACATGGCTATGGCACAGACACGATAGTCCCACACAATCTCCCGTTGACGGTTGTTGGGGCCAGTCTCCTTTGGGTCGGGTGGTTTGGATTCAATGCCGGGAGTGCACTCGCAGCTGACGGGCTTGCCGCAGGAGCGTTTGTCGCCACTCATGTTGCCACTGCAGCTGGGGCACTGGCCTGGTTGGTTGTCGAATGGAGTTATCGAGGCAAACCAACTTTATTAGGCGCAGCCAGTGGTGCAGTCGCAGGATTAGTCGCCATTACACCCGCAGCAGGATATGTTGGCCCGCTTTCTGCTATTTGGATTGGGTTAGGAGGTGGAGGGTTGTGTTATATGGCCATATTATGGAAAAACTATTTAGGATATGATGATGCCTTGGATGTCCTCGGCATTCATGGCATTGGGGGATCTTGGGGGGCTATTGCCACAGGTCTGTTTGCAAGTGTTGGTGGTGGCACGGGACTCTTCTTTGGCAATCCTGGTCAGGTGCTCACTCAATGTATTGGTGTCGGTGCAACATGGATGTTTTCATTTATTGGAACCTTTCTGATATTAAAAGTCGTGGATCTCACTATTGGCTTACGCGTCTCTAAGGATGAGGAAGTCCTTGGCTTGGACCTCAGCCAACATAGTGAACGCGCATATGCGTGAGAGTCTGTCAATGTTTAAACTCAGCTTTGAGAGGAAAGGAATGGCGCATGAAACTGATTGAAGCCATTATCAAACCATTCAAACTCGATGAAGTGAAGGATGCCCTGATTGAATTGGGTGTGCAGGGAATGACGGTGACTGAAGTCAAAGGATTTGGCCGGCAAAAGGGGCACAAGGAAACCTATCGAGGGACAGAATATCAAATTGACTTTGTCCCAAAGGTTAAAATTGAATGCGCCGTTGCAGATGATCTCGAAGATAAGGTAATTGAAACTATTGCTAGGGCAAGCAAAACGGGTAGTATTGGCGATGGAAAAATTTTCGTGTCAGATCTTTCACGCATTATCCGGATTCGTACCGGCGAAACAGGTGAAGGAGCTGTGTAGCTTATAATTCATAGTCTTCTAGAAATATCTTCTCATGTCTTTTTACAAGCAATCGATGGCACGATGAGCCTTCACAGCAATGCGAAAAAGATAGGATTAGACTTTGACCAGGATAGCGAACAGGCTATTCACAATCAGTTGTGATGTTCCATGATGTTGTTATTTATCATTATGCTTGAAGGAGGTAGCGAATGACGCCCCGTGAAGTGTTAGATTTTTCCAAAAAAAATAAGGTGGAAATGGTTGACCTAAAATTTGTCGATCTCCTTGGCTGTTGGCAACATTTTTCGATTCCCACTTCTGAGCTATCGCTTGACTTGTTCAAAGAAGGCTCTGGTTTTGATGGGTCCTCCATCCGCGGATGGAAGATGATTGAAAACAGTGACATGTTGGTCATTCCTGACCCAACAACGGCTCGTATGGACCCCTTTGCCGAAGTTCCCACGCTAAGCATGATCTCGACCGTGGAAGAACCGATTACACGAGAAGGGTATGAACGTGACCCTCGTTTCGTGGCTCGAAAAGCCGAACAATATCTTAAAAGCACAAAAATTGGGGATATTTCCTATTGGGGACCAGAGGCTGAATTTTTTATTTTTGACCATGCGAGCTTTGATCAAAATAATCATTCTGGCTACTACTTTATTGATTCAGAAGAAGGCATTTGGAATTCTGGGAAGGAAGGACATAATTTAGCGTCACGTCCACGCCATAAAGAAGGGTACTTTCCCGTTGCCCCAACTGATTCGCAACAAGACATTCGTACCGAGATGGTGCGAGAAATGGAAAAGGTCGGCATTCATGTCGAGAAACACCATCATGAAGTGGCGACAGGGGGACAAGCAGAGATTGATCTTCGGTTTGATTCTCTCGTCACCATGGCCGACAAGATGATGATGTATAAATACATCGTGAAAAATGTTGCGCGTCGGCATAATAAATGTGCCACATTTATGCCGAAACCATTATTTGGAGACAATGGAACGGGGATGCACACCCATCAAAGTATTTGGAAAGATGGCAAACCCACATTTGCCGGAAAAGATTATGCTGGGGTGTCTCAAACCTGTCTCTATTACATTGGGGGCATTCTGAAACATGGTCCCGCCCTGGCAGCCTTTACCAATCCCACAACGAACTCCTACAAACGGCTGACCCCAGGGTTCGAAGCCCCCGTGCTCTTAGCTTATTCGAGCCGTAACCGTTCAGCAGGTATTCGGATTCCCATGTACTCACCAAGTCCAAAAGCCAAACGCATTGAAGTTCGGTTTCCTGACCCATCCTGTAATATGTATTTGGCTTTTAGCGCCATGTTAATGGCGGGCTTAGATGGAATCCAAAATAAGATTGATCCTGGCGAGGCGATGGATAAAAACCTCTATGATTTGGAACCTGAAGAAGCGGCCAATATTCCAACGTTGCCTCATAGTTTAGAAGATGCTCTGAACAACTTAGAGGCCGATTATCAGTTTTTACTCAAGGGCGGCGTATTCACCGAAGACTTGGTCGAAGCATGGATTTCCTATAAACGTTCCAATGAGGTTGATCAGGTACGAGTCCGTCCACATCCACATGAATTCTCAATGTATTTTGATATATAATTGCATCATGTTCATTCATAAAAAACGCCTGTGGTTATGCATTCAACCCAGGCGTTTTTTTACTCGCGTTTTTGGTTAAACCCTCACCTTGCCATCAGCATTACCAATTCCTAAACACGCAAGAAAGACCACGGACACAGCATAACGATTTTTCAATAATAAGGCATGGTATAGACAAGAATGTCATTCTGTAATGACTACTTGTTTGCTTCACGACTCCATACGTCAACAAAAACCCCCTGCAAACACTCAACGCCCTAAACATACGAACCAGACAGCTTGTAGTTTGCAGTCATATGGCCATTGGGGTAGCCTAATGGTGATATGTCTCACACGATCAATCAAGAATCTTTAGAACACCAAGCCCAACGTGTGCTGGAATGGCCTGCGCTTTTGGACGTATTGGCCAACCATGCCCAATCAAGCCTGGGAGCTGAACGATGCCGCACACTTCATTTGGAAGATACGCTTGAAGCAGCACAAGAACGATTGCAAGAAACAGCTGAAATGGTCGCCATTCTCCAAAGTGATCAGCCATTGCCTATCTGTCAATTTCAAGACATACGAACAGTATTAAATCGATCAACAAAAGGGGGAGTGCTGGAAGGAATTGACTTCTATGCAGTGTCCAAGATGCTTGGCATTGCTCATGAGGTGAGCCGCTGTCTCTCTCATCATCACACGAAGACCCCACTCTTGTCACAGAAGCACGATACGATGAACGTACCTCGTGAATTAAAAGATTCAATTGATCAATGTGTGGATACGGAAGGCAATGTTCTAGAAACCGCGACGCCAATTTTGCGAGACCTTATAGAGGAAACACATGGATTAAAGCACCGTATCCGCCGCCGATTAGAAACCATTATCAAGGCGCAAGATCTAACCGATGTCTTACAGGAACGATATTTTATTCAACGAGGAAGCCGTTATGTCTTACCGATTAGGACCGATATGCAATCAAAGTTGCCAGGCATCGTCCATGATGTATCGGCCAGTGGCGCGACAGTATTTATAGAACCACGTGAACTGATTGAATTGAATAATCATATCAAGCGGACAGAATTAGAAATCGCACGTGAAATCAAGCGTATTTTGACTGAATTGTCAGCGTTGGTGGCCAGTTGTCATTTAGAAATACTGTCTCTTCTTGACATCTTGGCGGAATTGGATTGTCTGGGAGCTAAAGCCCGATTGAGTCAGATGATGAATGGGCATTGTCTGGATCTGAATAATGAAGGACGAATCATGCTTCGAGGGGCCTGCCACCCACTATTAGTTACCGTCAAAGATCATGTCATTCCACATGTAAGCTTCCCTGTCAAGCGGACAGGTTCAACATAGAGTTTTCCGGCCTTTTGGGTTTGTGATACGTACACGGGGTCATGCCTTGTAACGCCTTGTGAGGGCGGTGTTCGTTATAGACGGTCATCCATTTTGCTGTGAGCTCTTGGACCTCACTCCAAACTCCGAAACACATAGAGATTGAGGACTTCATTCCGATAGGTGCGATTAAATCGTTCAATGAACGCATTCTGGGTCGGGCGCCCGGGCTGGATGTAATAGATCAGCACGCGATTGGTCTTTCCCCAATCTTGAAGAACCTGAGCGAGAAATTCTGGGCCATTATCCACCCGAATCATATGGGGCAGGTCACGTTCTGTCTTCAAGCGTTCGAGGACACGAATAACCCGCTCGGCCCGCAGGGACGTATCCACTTCAATCGCTAAGGCTTCTCGATTAAAGTCATCAATAATATTCAAGGTGCGAAACCGCGAGCCGTGATAGAGGGCATCGCTCATGAAATCAGCGGACCACACCTCGTTCGGCCCCTCTGGCACAAACACGGGCAGGGAGGGTCGTGTGGGGAGTCGGCGTTTCGTACGGCGAGGCTGATTGAGCCTCAAGTGCCGATAGACGCGGTAAATCCGTTTGTGATTCCAGCGATACCCTAACGTTCGTAACCGATCAATATACTTCCAGACACCCCAGCGGGGGTGGGCCTTGACCAACTGATTCAGAGCATCAATCACATCCCGATCCCGGGTGTGCCAATCACGTGGCACCTGATAGTACGCCGACCGAGCCAGATGCACTGCGGCACAGCCTCGAACGATGGACACGCCATGAGCTTCCTGCATCGTCTGCACCGCCATTCGTTTCTCCGTCGGCGTTAGAGCTTTTTTTCGATGAGATCCTTGAGAGCCCGATTCTCTAAGGCCAGATCCGCATACATGCGTTTGAGTTTGGCCAGTTCGCTCTCGGTCTCCTTCAGACGCTTGAGATCCGAGGCCTCAAGCCCGCCATACTTTGCTTTCCAATTGTAGTCGGTAGCATCGCTAATGCCATGCTCCCGACACAGGTCTTTGACTTTGACCCCGGCATCGGCTTGTTTCAAGATGGCGACAATTTGCGTTTCGCTGAATCGACTCGTTTTCATAAGAACCTCCTGGGTCATTCTGCCAGAAAGCTCTACATTGCGCCTGTCCGTGGTTGGGGGAAGCTTACAGATGGATTTCACGACTGATGGTTGAGGGAGGTCGTTCCAAGCGACGAGCAATGGAACGGATAGACTGCTTGTTGGCTAACCCACGGGAAATCTCTTCACGTTCCAACAGGCTCAAGGCTACTCGTGAGCGTGTTCTCTTGGGAGGGCGAATCCCACCGCTGGGCTCAAGAATAGGATAAATCGAGGAGGACTGTCTTTCAAAGAGGCGGCCAATCGAACTCATGGATTCGCCACGCTGCCAGCGTGCCCAAATATCCGCCCGCTGTTCAGCACTAAAGTAGATTCGGGTTCGTTGTTTCATCGTTACACTCCATCTCTAGAAAGTAAGATAAAGTGTTGCGTTGATCAATTGAACTCACAATCATTACCTATCACGAACAGGGCCTGTCGATTCATTTGGGACCGTTCAACAAATCGACGCACTACTGCATTTTGAAAACCCACTATCAAGTTTTTTCCATAGCTTCTGTGACAGCAAGAAAGGCTTGTAAGATTCCTACCCCCGCTTAAAATTCTGCCGCAGTGCAAGAAAGAACAGCACCAGCAAACTTAAACTGAAGAGTGATTGGCATGTGGCGATGAGTTTGACGACGAACTTCGTCTGCTTAAACATATCGTTCAGGTTACCTTGACTGCTCTCGAGCCACACATTAAATGGCCGGACGAGCTGGGTTAGTGTAAAATCAAATATTTCCTCATTCGGCGAACCGCCCAGCAGCGTATAGAAAAGCCATGAGGTACTCGTTACTCCAGCGAGCCATGCCAAGGGTCGTTTAAATGATTTCCCATAATCAGAAGTATACAGATAGAGCGTTGATACTAGGCGAACTGACCAATCTGTATCCGTTCTTGCTCGCCGACAGTTTTGTTCTAGTGCATAAAACCTCGCCTCTTCTTTTCGGGCACGGACCTGTTCCATGGCAAGCTTAAGAGTCCGATAAGCCCGTTCTGCTGATCCCCATTCCCGTTCTCCCCATCTCTTCTGCAGTTCTGCCTTCCATTTCTTTTCCCATTCCTCTTGTCCCAATACTCGCAGAAATGCTTTGAGTTTCAAATCCTTTTCATAAGTTCTTTTTACCCAACTTTTTTCTTCCCATTCCTTGTTGTCAGCAAATGTCTTAGGAAATGTGGCCCCATCAAAATTTGTATTTTGATGGAGTGTACAACTGTGGAATTCGGGAGCTTTCTTCTCGAATGTACATCCGCCAAAGTCTGTTCTACCTCGGAATTGGCGATTGTTAAATGAGATGGTGTCCCTAAATGTCGAATCCGAAAAATCTACTTCATGAAACACATTGTTCTGGATCTTCTCAGGAGTGCTCAAATCTCCGTCTGAGTCGAACCAAGCAGGGCCGGAAAACTTGACTCTATTGAAGTAGGCGCTACTGGAGAACTGGACCTTACCAAAGTTGACGTTGTCAGAGAACTGAGCCTCGCGGAACAAAGCGGCGCCAAAGAACTGGGCTTCCCCAAAGTCGGCGTTGTCGGCAAACTGGGCTCTCACAAAATTAGTGTTGTCGGCGAACCGGGCCTTCACAAAGTCGACGGGTCCAGCGAACTGGGCCTTTAAAAAATGCATGGCATGATAAGGTTCTTCTTTCTTAAAACTTATATATCCTGGAAATACTACACCTGTCAGATCACAGGTTTTCTCTTCAGTTTCTGCCTGAGTGACCCATTCGAAAATGCACATATTGAAGTCGGATATTCTTTGTTCATCCCACTTTGCTTTTTCTGTTTCATTTCCTGCCTTTGTCTGTATAGGTAGATGAAAGTCGCACCAGGATTTTCCATCGATCTCTGTGAGTTCATCCTCCCCAACATGGAACTGGCAGCCAGGATCAAGATCCTGGAAGGGATAGGGACGTCTTTCATGAAAGGCACAGGGCATAGCTCACTCCGTTCGTAGCGAGTGGGTTCACGTGGTGGAGGGACAAACGTGATGAGTCTAACGGAGTGTTATGGAACCATCAAGTGAGGACATAAGCAGCTACCGATTTCTTCCCCTTTATGCGCTTTTTGCGCAAGGGAATGAGTAGAGAGAAGACCACTGAAAATGGCCTCAAATGTTCCAGTTTATGTTCCGGTTCGGAGCGATGAGTTGAGGGTGTAGCAAGGCGTGCTTCTCTTCCCTCCGTCTTTGTGCTACGATTGCGTCTTAACTGCCTCTGGCCATTTTCCTTGGTATTTATTGTCATGGGGGGAAAGAGAATGAAAACTCATGCAGACCATGACTCTCAACCACTCACCACGTTCAAGTCTACTTCAAATGCCTTCCAAAGCGACCGTTCTAAATCCCGGAATCTCTGCTCCGAAGCCATTGCGCAGCCAAAACTATTCAGCAAAATCCAGAATAGTCCGCAGATGGCTAGGCAACAGAAGGCTATCGATGCCATACAGAATAGCCCTAAAATCGTCCTGCAACAAAAACAGACACGTACCATGCATCATCAAGGTGTGGTAGCGGCATTGCAGCGGAGGCCCAATGATATCAATCGGGACTGGGAACTGAGTATAGTAAACAATCAAATTACTAATCAGGCAGCTGCACGCAATGATAGATCTGTTGCGTGGCCTTTAAATAAACTGAACGGGAACGGACTTGATTCGGCATACCTTGGGGGGCATCTATTCAAAGCTGAATATGGTGGACATGACGATATTACTAACGTGGTGCCATGGGTTAATGCTGCCGAAAAAAAGTATACCACTTTTGAAAAAGCTTACTTGCGTTCAACAGAAGCCGCGAAAGACAATCAAGGGGATGCAGAGACACAGGTAAGTGTGAGCGCAAAGTTCAAAAAGATTAAAAATGTGAGGGCTAATCAAATCAAAGCATATCGTCCTAAGGGATCCACCATTCAAAAGCCACAAATCGGGAAGATAGTGGCTTCTGCTCTTTCTTTAATTCCTTCAAAAGTATCATCAAAGGATGATAAGGGAAATAGTGTAGACCTGGGTTCTTCAGATCTTGGCCATGGAGCCCCCAACCTCGATGGATTGAAAAATTTGGTTGGTCAGCCGGATCCGTACATACAGGCTATTGAGGATGATGTGGATCGTGTGGAGAAGTTGGGTTAACATTACGTGAAGATTTAAGGGTGTGTTTTGAGAAAAGATTACGGGTAGTTCAGGAATGTATCAGTATTAGCAGAGCAGGGTAAACGAATAGGAGCCAATCCAGGGGTGGACAATTGACAAATTAATCAATTTTACAAAAACAGGTCAGAATTTATGGTCGGCTCTTGCAAGAACACCCTGACCGGTGAACATTCCCTTGCCCACGCTACCCTGCTAATGCAAACCACGTCCGCACCGTGTTCATCACCCTGGTACCCCGGCGCCGCGTCGATAGCCAGGAGCACTCCATCATCCATATCCCTAATCCATCCCAAAAATGTTAATGAAATTGTTCTAATAAGACAAATAGGGCTATGGCGATATTCTCTTCAACCGCTTGTACAATGCCACTATTTCCAAAGAGTTCGGCAAACAATGTTGTGTTGCCAAACAGGAAGACTCAAATGATCGTCGTAAGTTTGAGGTAAGTCACCTGTCAAGAAAGGTGATTTGAAATAGGAGACAAAGAAAAAAGGGAGAGTTCTTCTATCTTGTGAGAACTCTCCCAGATTATGATGACTAACGAGGAAACTTAGGGCTCGCTGACGATGAGTTCTTGTCCTATGCTAATCAGATTACTGGATAGATCATTCCATCTTTTCAGATCATCAACGGTAACACCATATTCACGGGAGAGACGATACAAGGTTTCGCCTTTGCTCACCGTATGCGACGTAGAGGTGCCTATGGGTGTTTCTGCTTCAAGATTAGTAAAGTCAGACTCACCAAAATCCACTTCGCCCAATCCAAAATCATCCAGAGATTGTTCTGATAATGTCATAGTTTCATCTGCAAGATCGGTTGATGAACTTTCGGCTTCACGTGATTGGTCAGCTTCAACCTGAAGCTTTGATACCTCTTCCTGTAAGTTATTGACTTCAAGCGAGAGATCTCGGTTTTTGCCTTCAAGCTTGGATAGTTGTTGTTGGGATTCTTGAACTTGGACGTTCAATTCGCCGGTTCGTTTTTCCTCTTGTTTCAGAAGGCGCTGAAAATTCAAGGCCCTGGATTTTTCTGCCTCATACTTTTCGGTGCTCACGCACCCAGATACTAGCCCTCCGACAAGACACATGCCCAGCAGCAGGGTTCCTGATTTTTGGATGATGTGCCTTCTCTTCACGATTGTCCTCCTTTGAAAATGTCTACAGTGTCGTCTATCGTCTGTACTGTCCATGAGTGTCTTGGTAAATCAAAAGTCTCTGCACGGTGCTCTGTTCTGTATGGAAACCATATTCACCTAGAGAATTCTTCTCAAGAATAGATTGGTCTGTGTCCAATGTCAAACCAATGAGGGCCTTGTCTCCTAAGGAGATTTGACCGATTTTTGAGGGCTATGCTACCGTTTCGGCTTCCGGATAGTTCTACGTATCACTTTACTAAATTTGGAACAAAATATCTTATGCCTGCCAAAACTCCAACTCAACCCGTTGATGCCAAATGTACCACGGTCGTCCAAGGCGTGACGCTTCGCCTCGCGCATGAAAGTCGTTGTGATCAGGACTGGATTGGAAATCGTGAGATCCTTCAGCAGTTGTTGGCTTGTTGGTTGGTCTTGGATGATACTGATCATCCATTATGCCCTCGCGTGATGGGTCCACCAGGAATTGGCAAGACCACGTTAGCCATGTCCGCGGCTAAGGAACGCAAGCAGTCTCTGTATGTCTTTCAATGTACCGCCGATACGCGACCAGAAGATCTGCTGATTACACCCGTGATTGCGGAAGGGGGCACTATTGCCTATCAAGCTTCTCCTATTGTCACAGCCATGCTGACGGGCAGTATCTGTCTTCTTGATGAAGGCAATCGTATGAATGAGAAGAGTTGGGCTTCTTTAGCGCCGCTTTTGGATCATCGACGATGGATCGAATCAGTTGTGGCGGGGATTCAGGTGCAGGCGCATCCAGGGTTTCGTTGTTGTGTGACCATGAATGAAGATGCGTCCACCTATGAAGTGCCTGACTATATCCTCTCCAGATTGCAACCACGCTTAAAGGTCGAATTTCCAAACCGTGAACATGAATTGGCTATTCTCCAATACCATTTGCCGTTTGCGCCACAAGATGTCTTAACGCTCACAGTAGAATTTCTCCAAAAAGCACACCAACTCGACTTGGGCTTTTCAGTCCGTGATGGATTGCACCTTATCCAATATACCTTAAAACGTCTTGCTCAAGACCCAGCCCATCCTCTTTCCCATGATGCTGTCTGGCGAGAAGCCCTTGTCCAGGTATTGGGTGAAGAAGCTCAAGATTTGGATGGGTTGTCTCAACAACGCAAACGCGCGATTGGGAATCAACCCATGCCTCGAGGGTTTGGCGACTTCTTTTTTGAACAAGATGACCCCTTACATCCGGAGCGATAAGGTCTCATGCGTTATGGTCTCATCGTATGATTGGTCATGGCACCTCAGCGTTTTACGGTTCTGTGGCAGGTTGGTCGAAGAGAGGAAAGACAGCATATCGGACCTGATGTACTCTCCCCATCACGGGAATTGTCTGGATGACGGCCTCTTATGGACAAAAACAAATCGGACAATGTGACGGAGCAGGTTTTTCACCTGTCCTCCAAGATTTCTCTCTTGCCGGTTGTTCACGGTAGCAATGATCTTGCACAGGAAGTGAGAGAATATATGCTCGCCCGACGGCTTGATTGTCTGGCTGTGGCCTTGCCTCCTTCGCTTGAACATCTCATTGAGCAGGGCATTGAACGGCTTCCAGTGATTAGTCTTGTGGTCCTACCTGAGGCAGACCGCAATGGAGAACAGGTTCACAGTTATGTACCCATTGATCCCTGCCAGCCTATGATTATGGGCATCAGATTGGCCATGCATGAAGGCATTGATCGGGCATTTGTCGATCGAGAGGTCTCAGTCTATGATCCACTCTCATTCACTATCCCAGACCCCTATGCCCTCAAGCAGGTATCCCTTGCAACCTATGCGTCAGCGCTGCTCCCGTTCATGCCCTATCCCAAACCAGATAGTCCGCGATGGCATCGGGCAAAATGGATGGCATTTAAGCTGCATGAATTAGAGCTTGAGTATCAATCTATTGTGTGTCTTTGCCCATTAGAAGACTGGGCATGGATACGACAGGCGTATCAAGAACGAAGTCCTTATGTGCAACCAGAAAAAGGTGTTGGCGCGCCTGCGTTGTATTCTGTGACGTCCTCGACATTGTATTTTGCCTTATGTGAGTTGCCGTTTGTCACAGAATGCTATGAACAACGTCGAGCTGAAGCCCGTTCTGATGTTCATCTGACTATCGATGGCATGAAAGAGCTTTTGTTGGTGTCACGAACGCGCTGGCTGGAAAAACGGGGGATGTCTATCGACCAAGAAACAAATTGGGTAACCCCTCAATTGTTTCAACAATATCTGACTTACGTGAGGAATTTGGCCTTATTAGAGCATCGTCTCACACCGGACTTATATACATTGGTTCTTGCTGCTCAACAGATGGCTGGCGATGATTTTGCGGTGGTCTTATTGGAAACAGCGAAGTCATATGCATTTCAGGAACGCACATCTTCCTGGAATGAGACCCCTTCCATTGAAGTCGGTGTTGGACAACTCGCATTTCCGGATGGAGCGGTTTCTCTAGGAAAAAACCGGTTAGGTGGGGCTCCGGTCGCCTGGCGATCATTGTTACTTCGTCCTGCGCCGCCCAAAAGAAAAAAGACAGAATGGGCCTACCGATGGAATCCATTTGGGCAATGTTCTTGGCCTATTGAAGATCAGCGCATTGAAGGGTTTAATGCCCATGTTCGTGAGCAGGCACGAGTCGCCTTGGGTGCTGATGTCGCCCGTGTTGAAAAATTCTCGACTTCATTTCGAGATGGGATTGACCTTCGAGAAACGTTACGACACTGGAATCCGTCAACCACGCAGGCTCCAGAAATTTATGTGAAAGATGTTCCTCCGACTCGAGGCAAGGTCGAAGTCGTAGTGTTTTTATTTGAAACACCTGCTGATCCTCACAAGTTTTCTTGGCAGGCGACGTGGTATGCGGAACATGCAGAAGAATCAACCTTGTGTTTTTATGCCACGCCGTTTCTAGAAAATATGATTGGTCCGGGAATTGGACAATCTCTCTATGGTGGGGCATTATTTCTCTATCCCCCTCGTCCCATTCCTAATGTGTGGGATGATCCGCAGTTGGCTTTTGCTGAAACGATAGAAGAACGCTTATTAGCAGGGGCTGCCTTGCATTCTCAGGAGCGTCACGTTGTCGTGGTCTCGCCGATTCCTCTTCCTCTGCGGTGGCGAAAAATGGTCAAACAATTTCAACGACAACTCATTGTCATTCCCTTATCACGGTTTTCGGGCCAACTTGTTGCGCGGCTTCGTCGGTTTCATGTGCTCAATGGTCATGAGATTCGCAGTTTTGCGTCCCAGTTTATTCAAGAGTGAGCACTCATGGAGCAACAGGATTTATTTGAAAGCCAGAGCGGGCCTATCCAGAAACAACTCGAAGCGTTACGCGTGGCTATTTCGTATCACAATGATCGCTATTACCGTCACAGTCAGCCTGAAATTTCCGATCAGGCCTATGATGCCTTATTCCGTGAATTACAGGCACTAGAGTCGCAATACCCTGATCTTCTCACTCCGGATTCTCCAACTCAGCGAATTGGGGCTGCTCCTCTTGAATCTTTTCAAAAAGTGCAACACGAATATCCCATGCTCAGTTTGGATTCCGAAATACAACGTGAAGAGATTCAGGCATTCGATCGTCGAGTTCGTCGTGAACTTGATGTTGAATCAATTCACTATGTTGTCGAACCCAAATATGATGGCCTCTCTGTCGAATTAATCTACGAGCATGGGGTGTTTATCCGTGGTTCGACGAGAGGTGATGGCATCATTGGTGAAGACATTACCGTAAATCTTCGAACCATTCGTTCTCTCCCGCTTCGATTATCGAATGAGGCAGATGCTCCAGCTCATGTGGGTGTTCGGGGTGAAGTGGTCATGTTACTTCAGGACTTTCAGACCTTGAACCATCGCTTGCGTGCGAATGGAGAAGAGCCGTTTGCTAATCCTCGGAATGCCGCATCTGGTGCGCTGCGACAACTCGATTCGCATGTGACGGCGAGTAGACCATTGACCATCATTTGTTATGAGTTACTGGGCACATGGATGGAGTGGCCTGCTTCACATTGGGAGCGGGTCTCACTCCTTGGGAAATGGGGGCTTCCTATTCCCGTTCACCGGCGTTCTTGCTCGTCAATTGAAGAAACCATGGTATTTCATTCGGAAATGGCGGCGCAGCGAGAACAATTGCCTTTTGAAATGGATGGTATTGTTATCAAAATCGACAATCTTGATTGGCGTGAGCAGTTGGGTGAAAAATCGAGAAGTCCTCGATGGGCAGTAGCCTTTAAGTTTCCACCAAGAACAGAAATCACCCAAATCCAAGACATTGTGCTCTCAGTTGGGCGAACCGGGGCCCTGACGCCAATTGCTCTTTTGACTCCTGTTGAGGTGGGAGGCGTCACGATACGCCGAGCCTCGTTGCACAATGTTGAAGAGGTTGAGCGTAAAGATGTGAGAGTAGGGGACACGGTTAAGGTTGAACGGGCTGGAGATGTGATTCCTGATGTCGTCGAACGGGTAGTGATTCCAGGTGAAATTCGAGGCGAACCCTTTCAACTCCCTACAGCATGTCCGATCTGTCAATCCGCGGTGATGCAGGAAGGGCCGATCCTTTATTGTACAGGGCAACTCTTTTGTCAGGCTCAGATTAAAGGCGCGCTCGAACATTTCGCCTCGAAAGGGGCCTTGAATATTGCAGGGCTGGGCAAAAAAACCATTTCGCAACTCGTTGAACAAAAACTTGTCAAAGATTTGTCTGATCTCTATGCACTGACGAAGGCGCAGGTGCTTGCTTTGGAGGGATTTGCCGAGAAATCAGCCATGCAGTTGATTGATGCCATTGAGAATGCGAAAACCATTCCCTTCTCTCGCTTTCTGTTTGGCTTGGGTATCCGGCATGTCGGAACGCATATTGCTCAGGTGTTAGCCAAGTCTTTTGAGTCTTTGGGACACTTGATGTCTGCCAGAAAAGAGGACCTTGAACAAATTGATGACATTGGTCCGGAGATTGCTGCTGCCATTGAGACCTTTTTTGATGCGCCACATCATCAGTCAGTTTTGAATCGAATGTGGGAACGAGGGGTATCTGTTGAAAGGTTGGACGGTCAGCCTCAGGAGAGGCTTGTTCTTACTGAAAAAAATTTCGTCTTGACTGGCACCTTAGAAAATTGGACGCGTCAAGAAGCCAAGCAACAGATTGAATCGCTTGGTGGCCGTGTGACATCGAGTGTTAGCAAACACACTGATTATATCGTTGCCGGCAAAGATCCGGGATCAAAGCTGACTCAAGCCAAACAATTGGGTGTGGCCATCTTGGATGAAGAACAATTCAAGCTGTTCCTCCAAGCCAAAAGCGGCAGTTGAGTCACAAAATGCTACTCCAGTTTCCTCATGTGCTTCAACGTGAGGCTTTTACAGGGGAGCCTTCTTCTTTTTAGGCTCTGTTACTATACATATAGATTCTTTCAGAATGGTTGCCATTTTTTTGAGGTGTTTCACTTCGGCAGAGAGAGGAGGCATCAGAACAAGAACATTGCCAATTGGACGGATGAGAAGGCCTTTTCGTTGGCATTCCATAGTGACTTTGTGACCCATCCGATCTGTTAGGGGAAAGGGTATTCGGTTCTTTTGATCTTTGACTAGCTCGATTCCAACCATATACCCAGATTGTCGGATGTCACCGACATGCTGTAGGGAGGTCAAGGCTTGCAAATGTCTTTGAAGAGCGGGAATGCGTTTTTGGACATTGCGCAAGGTGTGTTCGGTTCGGAAAATCTGGAGATTTGCTAATGCCGCGGCACAGCCAAGGGCATTTCCCGTAAAACTGTGGCCGTGAAAAAGTGTTTTACCTTCGTGATAGTCCCCTAAAAATGCTTGATACATTTCTTCAGTCACCAATGTTGCCGCGAGAGGCAGATAGCCTCCAGTTAACCCCTTTGCTACAGCTAATAGGTCTGGGGTAATTGATTCATGCTCACAGGCAAACATTCGGCCGGTTCGGCCAAAACCCGTTGCGACTTCATCGGCGACCATCAACACTTGATGTTGAGTACAAAGCTCCCGAATTCTAGACAGGTGGCCTGAAGGCGCGGTAATCATTCCGGCGACACCTTGAACCAAGGGCTCCACGACCACGGCGGCAATGTCATGATGTCGGGCTGTGAGTAGGCTCTCAAGTTGATCTAAACAGGCTATTTGACAAGACGGAAAGGTTTGCTGAAGCGGGCAGCGATAACAATACGGCGCATCGACGGCAAGCGTTGGAAACAATAATGGTTGAAACCGGTTATGAAATAGTTCGATTCCTCCAATGCTCATGCCGCCAGCCGTATCCCCGTGATACGAGAGCCGCATATGCACAAAATGCGTTTTGGATGGCATTGCCGGTGTTGTCTGTTGCCAATATTGCACAGCCATTTTTAAGGCCACTTCAACAGCGGTTGATCCATCATCAGAATAGAATACCCTCGTTAAGCCGGGAGGAGCGATCTTGACAAGTTCCCGCGCAAGTTGAATCGCTGGAGGGCTGCTGAGCCCAAGGAGGGTACTATGGGCAATTTTGTTGAGTTGGCGGCGAATAGCCTGGTCGATAGCCGGATGTCGGTGCCCATGGATATTCACCCATAATGAGGAAACCCCATCCAGATATTGTTTTCCCTGGTTGTCAATCAGATAGGGCCCTTCCCCGCGATCAATGATAAGGGGAGGGGCTTCCGTCCACTCTTTCATCTGGGTGAAGGGGTGCCAGAGATACTGATGATCCCAATTAGCAAGTTGGCGTGACGTAGGGGAAGGCATGAGCGTTCTGAAAGAATACGGGTGCTCGTCAGAATATCGAAACTGTTCAGCTTTTGACAATATCAAGATTGGGCAATACAATCGACCTATTTGCCGCACATGAGTCAGACATCACCACCACACATTCGGAATTTTTCCATTATTGCGCATATTGATCATGGGAAGTCGACCCTGGCTGATCGAATTTTGGAAATGACCGGGGCGATTACGCAACGGGAATCGCGCGCCCAAATTCTGGATGACATGGACTTAGAGCGAGAACGTGGCATTACCATCAAAGCCCATGCGGTGACCACGCATTTTCAGTCTCAAGATGGGCTGACCTACCAGTTGAACCTCATCGATACCCCTGGTCATGTTGATTTTACGTATGAAGTGTCCAGAAGTTTGGCTGCCTGTGAAGGCGCATTACTGTTAGTTGATGCGACGCAAGGCGTCGAAGCTCAAACGATTGCCAATGCTTATTTGGCCATTGCGAATGATCTAACTATTATTCCTGTCATCAATAAAATTGATCTTGCAAGTGCAGATCTTGAAGGGGTCACCCATCAAATTGAGGAAGTGTTAGGCCTAGAGATGGATAACCCTTTGTGTGTGAGCGCGAAGGAAGGGAAGGGCGTGAATGCGGTTCTGGAAGCCGTGGTTCGTGACATTCCTGGACCGTCAGGATCTCCACCCTCACCACTGAAGGCCTTAATTTTCGATTCGTGGTTTGACAGCTATCAAGGCGCCATTGTCTTGGTGCGTATCTTTGATGGCGTTCTCGAACCGGGCATGAAGATTCAACTCATGTCGACTCAACGGACCTTTGAAGTGTCTGAAGTTGGGATCTTTACTCCTAAACGGACGAAAACGCAACAATTGCGGTCCGGAGAGGTGGGCTATGTCTGCGCCGGGATGAAAGACGTTGCCGATACCAAAATCGGTGACACAATTACGGATGCCAGTCACCCCACGGCGACCGCATTACCAGGGTATCGGGAAGCCAAACCTCTGGTCTTTTGTGGGTTATACTCTACCGATAATGCGGAGTTTGAGAATTTACGAGATTCATTAGAAAAACTTCGTTTGAATGACACCTCATTTGTATATGAACCAGAAACATCGTTGGCGTTGGGCTTTGGGTTTCGGTGTGGATTTCTCGGACTTCTTCACATGGAAATCATTCGCGAACGACTTCAGCGTGAATATCACCTTGATTTGATTAGTACCGCACCCACCGTTATTTATCGGGTGCTCACAACAAAAGGTGACTTGTTGGAAATTGAAAATCCTGCCACGCTGCCTGACGCGTCGAGTATCGCCAAGATGGAAGAGCCGTATATTCGAGTCACGATTATTGCTCCGGACAGATTTACTGGCAATATTCTTCAATTGTGTCAGGAACGACGAGGGACGCAACAGAGTCTGCAGTACCTCGATCCCACGCGGATTATGGTAGTCTATGAGTTGCCGCTCAATGAACTCGTGATGGATTTTTATGATCGCTTAAAGTCTCGTACCCAAGGGTATGCGTCCTTAGACTATGAATTGATAGGCTATAAAGAATCTGACCTTGTGAAACTTGACCTGCTTTTAAATGGAGAGTCGATTGATGCGTTGTCTTTTATTGCCCATAGGGAAAAGATCCAGCAACGGGCTCGACAGCTCGCCGAAAAAATGAAGACGTTAATTCCCAAACAAATGTTTGAAGTGATCATTCAAGCGGCGATTGGGAATCGGATTATCGCACGGGAAACGGTCTCGGCGCTTAAAAAAAATGTGACTGCGAAATGTTATGGCGGTGATATTAGCAGGAAGCGAAAGCTTTGGGAAAAGCAGAAAGAAGGGAAAAAACGAATGAAACAGATCGGTCGGGTGGAAGTGCCACAAGAAGCCTTCTTGGCCCTCTTGAAGGTTTCGGAGGAATAAGCATGGGAACTCCTGAGTCATCTAAAGACAGTGAGTTGACCAAAGAGGCTGAGCATTCCCTAGAAGCAGGGAACGTGCCTGAAGATCAGCCAACAACGACTCGAGGCCAAAAGTCTGTTATTCGAGAATATGCCGAAGCCATTATTATTGCGTTACTGTTGGCTTTTTTTATTCGAGCCTTTGTGGTGCAAGCCTTTAAAATTCCTTCAGGGTCGATGATTCCCAGTCTCCTCATTGGTGACCATATTCTCGTGAGTAAATTGGCGTATGGTCTGCAGTGGCCTCAGGATTGTCAGTTTGAGATAGCGTTTCCACCGGTGAATTGTTATTCATCCAAAATACTCATGGATTTTGGTAGCCCTGAGCGTGGAGATGTGATCGTCTTTCGTTACCCTGAGGATGAAGAAAAAGATTTTATTAAACGTGTAGTGGGCATTCCAGGTGATGAAGTTGCGATTCGAAACAAGGTGGTGTATGTCAATGGCAAGCCCTTAGATGATAAGGCCTTTACCCAGCGCATTGACTCGGGAGTTATCGATGGCCGTATCAACCCGCGTGATAATTTTGGTCCGGTCACCGTTCCGAAAGATTCCTATTTTATGATGGGTGACAATCGTGACCAGAGTCTAGATAGTCGATTTTGGGGATTTGTGAAAAGCCATAAAATTAAAGGCCGAGCGTTTTTAGTATACTGGTCTTGGAGTGGGATGGGGCATTGGAGTGATTGGGTCCGATGGGGTCGCATTGGGCAATCCATCAGATAATGAATTGTTTGTATGCGCAAAACTGTTTCGATTTCTCAGCAAGCCTCCCCTAAAAAACCTCGGCGGCAGAGTACGAAGAGTCATATCGGTCACCTTCACTCAGACAACGTAGTCAGCACTCGCAAGCTCGTGAGTTGTTTGCAGCGGTTTCCTCAAGCGAAGGTCTTAGTCATTGGTGATCTCATTCTTGATCATTATATTTGGGGGCATGTTCATCGGATTTCTCCTGAAGCACCGGTTCCTATTGTTCATGTTGATTCAGAATCGCTTCATTTAGGAGGTGCTGCCAATGTGTTCCAAAATGTTGTTGCCTTAGAAGGCCAAGCCGATATCTGTGGAGTGGTTGGCTTAGATGATAATGGGCGTGTCTTACTTAAGAAGTTAGGGCTTCGTCGTCAACATCGAGGTGGGGTCATCATTGACTCTGACCGGCCAACCACAAGGAAGACGAGGATTCTGGCCAATAGTCAACAAATTGTTCGGTATGATGTTGAACAACGGCATGATGTCTCAGAAAAAACCACGCATCAGATTCTTCACTATGTCCAGTCGTGTCTCTCAGATATTTCCTGTCTGGTAATTTCGGATTATGCGAAGGGTGTCGTGACTCCACTGTTAATGCACGAATTGAATCAAATGGTTGGTCGTCATCGCATTCCTCTTGTTGTTGATCCCAAAATCGAACACTTTCCCTATTTTGCTAATGCCACTGTCATGACGCCAAACTATGACGAAGCCACACAGGGTGTTCATTATTTAATGGGAAACGCTGAGACAAAAGAGGAACCTGGACATCTTCTTCGAGAAAAACTTGGATGTGAAGCTGTTCTGGTGACTCAGGGGAGTCAAGGTATGACACTCTGCGAAGAAGGCAAAACCATCGATATTCCGGCGGTGGCCCGTCAGGTCTACGATGTCACTGGGGCAGGGGACACTGTGGTGAGTACAATGGCCTTAGCCTTGAGTACAGGGGCGTCCATTCATGAAGGCGCCGTACTAGCTAATCATGCAGCCGGTCAGGTTGTTGGTATGGTTGGAACGGCAAGCATTACACGTGCGCACTTAAAAAACACCATTCAACAGGTCCCATTATCCTAACATGGAACGCGTGACGGTCGTGATTCCTGCTCGATTTGGGTCTTCCCGGTTTCCCGGGAAACCATTAGCTCGACTAGCAGGAAAGTCACTGATTCAGCATGTTTATGAAGCGGTTCAGGATGTTTCTCACGTCTCTCAGGTGATTGTCGCGACTGACGATGCACGTATTGCCCAGGAAGTGGTAAGCTTTCACGGATGCAGTATCATGGTTGAAACACCATGTCGAACGGGGACGGATCGTGTCGCGGCCATTGCGGCATCGGTGGATACCGAATATATTGTGAATCTTCAGGCTGATGAATTGATCCGGGACTCTTCATTGTTGAGTGATCTGATCCTTCCATTCCTTGAAAGTGATGCAGTGATGGGAACCTTGAAGCGTCGCCTGCAAAGTCAACAAGCCTTACAAGATCGATCGGTTGTTAAGGTTGTGACTGATGCTCGCGGCCGGGCGTTATATTTTTCCCGTGCGCCGATTCCAGTTATCCGAGATGCGCCGCCTGATTCGCCTATGGAAGATGCTCTTCATTTTGTGCATCTCGGTATGTATATCTTCCGCCGGGAGACCCTTCGGCATTTCACTGCATTACCAACCGGTCTCTTAGAAGATGCTGAAAAATTAGAACAATTGCGAGCGCTTGAATGGGGGATTCCCATTACCGTATGGGAAACCACACACGACTCGTTCCGAATTGATACACCAGAAGATCTTGTTGCCGTTCAACGACATTGGGAGTCGTCCTGTCATGAGTAAATTCATTTTTGTTACTGGTGGAGTGGTGTCGTCGTTGGGTAAAGGGTTAGCGGCAGCCTCTATCGGTCATTTGCTGGAAAACCGAGGGTTCACGATTTCTTTTTTGAAACTGGATCCTTATATCAATGTGGACCCTGGTACGATGAATCCCTACCAGCATGGGGAAGTCTATGTCACGGATGATGGGGCTGAAACAGATTTAGATCTTGGTCATTATGAGCGACTGACATCTGTTAGCTTAACAAGGGAAAATAACTGTACAACGGGTCGTATTTATGAAACTGTTATTAAAAAGGAACGGCGTGGAGATTATTTAGGCGGCACGGTACAGGTTGTGCCTCATATCACGGATGAGATTAAACACACGATCTTGAATGCCGCACATGGAACGGATCTCATTATCGTCGAAATCGGAGGAACGGTTGGGGATATTGAAAGTCTGCCATTTCTCGAAGCCATTCGTCAGATGCCTTATGACGTTGGTCGGGAAAATGTGTTGTACATCCACCTCACGCTGGTTCCGTTTATTGAGACAGCCGCGGAGTTAAAAACAAAACCCACACAACATTCGGTCAATAAATTACGGGAAATCGGCATTCAAGCAAATATTTTGCTTTGCCGGACGGATCGATACCTGCCGCCCTCTGTCAAGGAAAAGATCGCGATGTTTTGCAATGTGGACAAAGGTGCTGTGATTACAGCAAAGGATGTCTCGACCATCTATGAAGTTCCAATTGTGTTACGGAAAGAAGGGCTGGACGAGTTAATTGTGAGTCTCTTGCACTTGGAGTCTGCAGCACCAAATTTACGAGAATGGGACGCCATGGTTCAAAAGATCAAACGGCCGACCCATGAAGTGACGATTGCAATGGTGGGCAAATACATGGGATCCAAAGAATCCTATAAAAGTTTGTCCGAGGCCCTCATTCACGGAGGGATTGCCAATGATACTGGTGTACGCATTGAATGGATTGAATCGGAAGATGTGGAACGACAGAGCGCGGATCATGCATTGAGTGATGCAGATGGCATTTTAATCCCTGGGGGATTTGGCTTACGAGGGATTGAAGGGAAAATAGAAACTGTTCGGTTTGCTCGAGAAAAACAACAACCGTTTTTAGGATTGTGTCTTGGCATGCAATGTGCCGTGATTGAATATGTGCGGCATATCGTTGGATTGACCGATGCGAATAGTTCTGAGTTTGAGGTGTCTACGCACAATCCAGTCATTGATTTACTTCCTGAACAACGAGATGTCTTGAATAAAGGCGGGTCGATGCGATTAGGGGCTTATCCTTGCCACATTGTGGAGGGAAGCTTAGCTCATCGCGTTTATGGCACTCTTGAGGTTCATGAACGGCACCGGCACCGGTATGAATTTAATAATGCCTTCAAGGATATCCTCATCTCACATGGGTTAGTCATTAGCGGCTGTTCTCCAGATGGGAACCTTGTCGAGATCATCGAACTCCCTACGCACCCCTGGTTTCTCGCTACGCAGTTTCACCCGGAATTCCATTCACGTCCTCATGCCCCTAATCCGGTCTTTATTGCGTTTATTGGAGCGGCGCTACGGAAAAAATTTGGACAATAGGTTGATGACGATGACTCATGAGATTGAAATTGGCTCCTTTCATGTTGGCGCCGCGCATCCCCATTGTTTAATCGCCGGTCCGTGTGTGATTGAAAGTGAGGTGCTGGTTGTTGATACGGCGAGTCGGATTGCGGAAGTGGCCCAGACGCTTGGTTTTCCATATATTTTTAAGGCGTCATTTGATAAAGCCAACCGGAGTTCGATTACATCATTCCGTGGTCCAGGTATTGACGCAGGGCTGGCTATTCTCCAAAGAGTCAAAGAGAAAGTGCAGGTGCCAATCTTAACGGACATTCATCAAGTGCATGAAGCTGCAAAAGCTGCAGAAGTCGCTGATATTTTGCAAATTCCGGCGTTTTTATGTCGGCAAACGGATCTTCTTGTGGCAGCAGCACGGACTGGTCGCGTGGTGAACGTTAAAAAGGGGCAATTTCTTTCACCACAGGAAATGCAGAATGTGGTGAACAAGCTAGAAGAAAGCGGCACAACGCAAATTTTGCTTACTGAACGTGGATCGTCGTTTGGCTATAATAATCTTGTGGTTGATATGCGATCGTTACCCATTCTTCAACGCTTTGGGTACCCAGTGATTTTCGATGCAACACACAGTGTGCAATTACCGGGAGGCGCAGGCACCCAATCGTCTGGACAACGAGAATTTATTGCCCCATTAGCCCGTGCAGCAGCAGCAGCAGGCTGTCAGGGATTCTTTATGGAAGTCCACCCAGACCCCAAGGTCGCGCTCTCAGATGGGCCGAATATGGTCCCATTGGATGAGTTGCCAGCGCTCTTGCGTGATATTCTTCGAGTATGTCGCGCGGTCACAGAAGGATGAGATAGACGTGTCATGAACCCGCTTCGAGCGACAGAGACTCTTGATCTAGACCCTCAACATCAGAAATGGAAAGGTGCTCTTAATCTCCCCAATCTCCTCACGCTATCGAGAATTTTTCTGGTTCCAGTTTTTATCCTTACCTTTTCGACTCCCACGGTGACACGATCGTGGGCTGCAGCATTTGTCTTTGGTGTTGCCGCGCTGACAGACTGGTTTGATGGATACCTTGCCAGGCGCCGTGCAGAAGTCACAACGATTGGGCGGCTCTTAGACCCGATCGCTGATAAATTTCTTGTCGTATCAGGCTTAATCCTCCTCGTCCAATTTCAGCGTATTGCCGCCTGGGTTGCTATTATCTTTATTGTGCGTGAAATTGTGATTACAGGTATGCGGGCTATTGCCGCGACAGAGGGTGTGGTCATTTCTGCTGGGAGTCTCGGTAAATATAAAGTAATACTTCAAATTTTTGGAATCCTCATTCTCATTCTTCAGGATGCCGTAAGTCTTCCATTTGTCAGTGTCTCACTACTAGGGAACGGATTTTTGTATATGGCTTTAGGGTTTTCCCTTGTCTCGGGAGCACAGTATTTTGCAAGAGTCTTTGGCACCCTCAAGCTATCGAGTTCCCACGATCGCCGCTCACAGTGATTCAATATCGTCACTCCTATGGAAACTACGTACCTTGGGTTAGCTATTGGAGCCTATATTTTAGGATCGGTTCCTTTTGGTCTACTCGCGTCATGGGTTTATGGATCAACAGATCCAAGGACAGCTGGAAGTCAGAATATAGGATTTACCAATGTTTTGAGAACTTCAGGGACAATGGTTGGAATCCTGACGCTACTGGGGGACTTTGGCAAAGGGTGGCTGGTTGGTTGGAGCGTCATTGCCTATGAGTTTCATGGGGCCTTGGCGCTTGGAATTGGGTTTTGTGTCATCATTGGGCATATTTTTTCTCTGTTTTTGGGGTTTCGTGGTGGAAAAGGTGTGGCAACGACATTTGGCTGTCTTTTAGGTATGGCTCCATCTATCGGTTTTATCTTAATCGTGGTCTGGCTTGCGGTACTTGGACTCTTCAGATATTCTTCTGGCGCTGCCATTGTGACATTTATGATGTTTCCGCTTATTGCGGGAATGATGATTACGCAATTAGATTTTACCATATTTTCCATCTGTGTGAGTGGGTTGGTATTATATAAACACAAGGAAAATTTTATGAGACTGTGTCATGGAACGGAATCTCGTATGAAATTTGGCTCTAGTTGACATAATATTACTTATCCGACATTGAGAAATTTGAGCACGTCCTGCATTCTCATGACAAAACTTGTTGGCAGTTGAGGCTAATGAAGCTGTATTGAGGAGATTCTATGAGGTGTGTGCCTGTTGCCAGCTCTGTCTGTCTTGTGTTCTTGCTTATAGCAGGATATCTCGTTCTTCCCGCGTTTGATGTGCTAGCTGCCGTAACCCTTGGAGAGTCAAGAGGGCTCACTCTCTTAGAGGATATTCAAGAAGCCATTACCAAACTTGCAGAAGACGTGACACCAACAGTGGTGAATGTCTCCCCTATTCGAAAGTTTGATCAATCGCGTACTCCAAACCCGTCACGCAAACGGGCTCCGGCAAAACCAGGTTCTGGTTCAGGCGTGGTGGTCACGGAAGATGGCTACATTGTGACCAATAATCACGTGTTAGGAGAAGCCACAGAAGCTGCCGTGAATTTTTCCGATAATACGACACGTATTGGCACTCTTGTTGGCCGTGACCCAGACACGGATTTGGCTCTTCTCAAAGTGACGACTGACAAAAAACTCCCCAGCGCGACATTTGGTGATTCTCAGACTATTAAGGTTGGACAATGGGTTTTAGCCGTAGGAAATCCCTTTGGGTTGGATCGAACCGTGACGCTTGGTGTTGTCAGTGGGATCGGACGTGAGAATATGAATTTGTCTCGATATGAAAATTTTATCCAGACCGATGCCTCCATTAATCCAGGAAACTCTGGTGGCCCTTTGTTTAACTTACGCGGTGAAGTCATTGGGATTAACACGGCGATTATCAACTTTGCCCAAGGGATTGGGTTTGCCATTCCTTCCCGTATGGTCAGTCGGGTTATTGACCAGCTGCGTCAAGGAGGTCGAGTGGTTCGAGGTTGGCTAGGCGTTGGCATTCAGTCCGTCACGGCTGAACTGGCGGAAAAATTTGGAGTGAAGGAAGGGGTCGGCGTTCTCATCAATGAAGTCTTTGAAGCAGATCCTGCGGACCTTGCCGGAATTCAACCAGGTGATATTATTACAAAAGTTGGAGGAACCGTTGTTGATTCTCCTAATAAACTCTCTCGATTAGTCGCGAACTATGGGCCAGGGGATGTCACAGATATTGAAGTGGTGCGTGATGGAATGCACCTCACGATTGCTGTTTCGCTTGGAGTTCGACAAGAAAAACCCATGATCACCTCTCTCCCTCCATCAGACGATCAGAAACAGTTTGGGTTTGAGGTGCAAGGCATAACCCCTGAACTAGCGAAGGAACATTCACTCACTGAGTCGCAAGGGGTCATCATCTCAAATATTAAACGAGGGAGTATCGCTCACACAGAAGGGTTGCGCAAAGGCGATGTCGTAAAAGAGGTTAATCGGATTGCCGTTGAAACGGTCATTGAATTTGGTAAAGAAATGAAAGAGAAGAAAGCCGGAGACACCATCTTACTCAGAGTCCTTAGAGGTGAGAGGGCGTTCTATGTTGTCCTGAAACCCCAAGGGTAACTTTAGAATATGAAGTCGTAGACTGGATAGATTGTCCATAAGGCAATGCTATTTCGGGGCAATTATATGATGGATATTCGGGGAGCAAGTTGATTTGCCATATGTTGGGGATCATTGTCATACAAATCATTGCCTCCCCGCTTGAACGTTCCAAGGACTAGTACGTTACCACCAGTTTCTTGTCCATATTTCCCTTGGGGGAACGCCATGAAGGGCTCTGGATGGTTACAGGCAAAAAGTAGGAAACATTCGTTCTTCTGGCTTTTTCCCTCAGCTGGTGCTTAGCGCACAACCAATACCGAACACGGCGCGTGACGAGCCACCTTATGGGCAACACTACCCAAAAGGAAACGTCTCAGCCCAGTCAACCCTTTGGATCCCACCACAATAAGGTCCGCGCGGCTCCGCTTCGCCGTTTTAAGAATATCTTCAGCTACATGGCCATGGGTGAGGAGGATATCCACCTCTAATTTTTTCTTGCTCAGAGCCTGCTGAGTCTCTTGAAGAAGTTGTTTCCCCGCTTGTTCTAAAGTTCGCTTCATATTCTCAGCCAATTGCGTGGCGTCCACGTGGCCTGTGAGCCATGCCGCCGTTGTGAGGGTCGGGTGTCTTTCCACGACGTGAATGATGGTCAAGTCTGCCGCTTTTGGAAGATTCAAACTCTTGAGTAACGTAACGGCTAGCTTGGAGTCGTGGGATCCATCCGTCGCAAGCAGGACGCGCATGTTTCGTGTCTTACGACCGGTCCAACAGGGCTGGCCCCGCACCAGCAATACCGAACAATGCGCGTCACTCAGTACCCACTCGCTGACGCTGCCGAGGAGAAACCGTTTCATGGCCGACAACCCTTTGGTGCCTACCACAACCAGGTCAATCGGGTGTTGTTCAATCGCCGTGAGAATCTCACCCCCTGGGAGGCCTTCAACGACATTAGCCTGAATCTCTAACCTCTGACCGTGGAATGATTCTGCCATGCGGCTGATAAATCGGCGAGCTTTGGCTGTCACCTTTGCGCGGAGAGGGACAAGTTTCTCTTGAAACTGCTGGACATCACCAAAGAGGGGCAACTCCGGCCACTGTTTTAGTTCAAACACGTGCAGGAGTGACAGGACCGAACCAGCAGGTAGATGAAGCTCTTGCACCCACCGAGCCGCCGCTAAAGAATTCCGTGATTGATCCACTGCCAGTAATACGTTCATGGATAGACTCCTTTTGTACTCATTGAAAGAGAAACTCTAGAGGTAATGAGTTTTTGGATTTAGCATCTCATTGTGGTCGGTCAAGAAATGGCTGCGTTTGTTCTCTCACAGTCAAGCCAACGAACTGCTCCACGCACGACATTCAAACGTTGTCAACTGTTTGTCATTGGTGGCTGAAACGACCGTACAACCCCTTCATAACGAATGGCGATAATACGGTTGTCAAAGCGATCACGATAATCATGCCGGCATAAGTCTCATTGTTAAGGATACCGCTTTCCCGTCCCAATTCGGCAAAGATGAGCCCTACTTTCCCGCGTGGGATCATGGCAGTACCAATGATCCAACGGGTTGGCCAAGGTTCGCGGATGAGCATGGGGCCCGCCAATTTCCCGATAATCGCAGCAATCATAAGTGCCATTGAAAAGATCCAAATGAATGGGGAGCTCCAAGCGATCTCGCGTAGATTCAATGACAAGCCGACCATGACAAAGAAAATTGGCGTGAATAGATGAATGACCGGCTTCATTTCCGTTTCAATGTGCTCGGCGAAAGATGGGTCTGCATGCAATGCCGTGCCAAAAGGCAAAAAGAAACGCCTCGATAAAGCCAACCCTGCCGCGAAACCACCGAGCAACTCCGGTGCTCCCATAGAATGGGCTAGCCAGGCGAACAATAGCACCAGGGAGACGATCGTCGTGGGGACCAGACCGGGTATCTCTGTTGTCGTGTTGATGTGTTTGATGATAGCGGACATCAGCTTGGCCGCTACCGGGGCCAAAATAAAGAAGGTCGCTACGAACATAATGACTTTGCCTGCATTGCCCAGAGTCACACCACCGCCAATGGAGAATTCATAAAGTAGGGCCAGTAAAACGACGCCCATTACATCATCAAGAATTGCTGCACCCAATATTATCTGGCCCTCCGGGGCGTGGTGGCGTTTGAGGTCTGTGAGCACACGGGCAGTGATTCCAATACTGGTCGCTGTGAGCGTCCCTCCGATAAATAGCGATGTCAGCAACGAGAGACCGAATGCCCAATGTCCTACGCTGAAACCCAGCAGGAACGGTAGACCAAAACCTCCCAGGGCCACTACTAAAGACTTGGGGCCGGCCCGAGCTAATTGCCTGGGATCAGTTCCCAAGCCCACCTCGAACAGGAGCAGGATGATACCAATTTCCGCCATGAGCTTGATGGCTTCGATGGGCTCGACCCAGCCCAGCAAACTGGGTCCTAATATCACTCCTGCCAGTAACTCACCTATGACAGTGGGTGCTTTGAGCCTTCCGGCCAGCTCCGCGAAAACTCACGCGGTTAAAAGAATAATAAGCAGGGTAAGAAAAAAGTCATGGCTTTGCATTGAGGTTCCTAACTCTTACTCTCCGCTAACCAGAGATCATCCGCATTCCTGATCTGAAATAATATGCAGCTTTTGGAAATAGGTTGGTTTGATCAATGCCAGCCTTTTTGCCATGAACCATGTCGCACAAGTTTGCATAGTTATAATCACAATGATCTTGTATTATTCCCATAACTTATGCTCATCCTGGCCGGCACGGAAAATGGAGAGGGTGATTAGGGAGTTACGCCAGATTCACCTGATTCCTGCATTGCTCTTGACCTTCTTGAGCACATCAGCCCGATTGCGTGGGACAACGTGCTGCTCTATATGGGTAATACACCCTCGACCGAAGTCTCATTCGTACATCTTAGCGTGCATTTTTACAGTATTTTGCCCGCTACCCTGAAGTGAAAAATATAACCCATCACGTTGATTGCCCAGATCTTATTATTCAATCCGCACTTAAAGGGTACGTGGGAGGAACTTGACGGATTCTTCCTCAATCAAGAGCCAACCTAATGGTTGGTTGTTGTCATCCGTTACTCTAACCCACCATTCTGTGACCGGTTCTTCCAAAAGGTCAAAATCCATGGCTTGCGAGAGCCCAAGCCATGGGCAGGATTCTATTTCAACGATCATTCCCTTCCATCTGATGAAGCAGGTTCCTTCAGCACGGTCTTGCAGGTATTCAAATGATTCATTGGCCTTATAAGGCAAGTCTTGCCAAACTGGCTCTGGAGCATAGTATTGCTCAATTGATAGGTAGGAAGTGGTTCCGAGAGGTCGACCAAAGAGGTGCCCAGATGTCGTCGTTGTGACGATTCCTGGATGGATGGTCCGGAAGCGCGTTTCGCTGTATGGGATCTCCCCTCCTTTCTTGACAGGTTGTTTCGACAAGATACGTGATGTGCGTGATGGCTGTTCGTACAGGATGAGATGATTATTTTTAGTGGCGAAATGCGGAATGCCCTCGCCAGGCCATAGCTCAGAATCAAACGAGTTGGCACTTGGACAGCCAACCACCAGAAAGGTCAAAAGTGCGATGCTTACAGGAAGAATGGAAATGCGGCCACCTTTTTCTCGGCCCCTTAGACTCCGAACTCGAGGGCTGTACCCAGGTCCTGAATCCTTTTATCTCGGGGTACGTAATGGCCCAGCGCAACAATCTGCCGTTTGTTTTTTCCCTCAGAAGCTGAAATATGTACCCAAGCCGGTTTCCCGTAGCCTAGACCATACTCATGAATCACCTGGTCGATGTCCAGTTCTCCCAGATGTAGGCAGACATAGGCAAAAAGGTAGAAATTTGCGTTGACACTTTCCCGAATGCTCTTTCCGGTATGCGTTTCTACGCCCTCTTCAATTTCTTGACGAACGGCTTTTGATCCTGGGTCACTCAGGAAGCGGGAAGATAACGTACAATCGACTGCTTGGCCAAAACAATGTTGGGAAGTTGGCGATCCTCTAACGGCTTTATTCACTGCTGGAGAACGATAGCCACTCGTGATGTGAATGGGAAATTCTAGCTTGTCGCGTATCGGTTGCAATGTAGTGTGGCACAAGTATCTGAGATGATCAATAACCTCCTGAGGCGGATTACGTTGCTGTTGAAGTAATTCGTCATCGCGTTCAGCTGTTTCAGAAAGAACCAATTCTTCTAGCGCAAAGTTTTTCGTCAATTTTTCATTCAAGTCAACCTAACATGTTTCCCTTATCGTGTACGCCATGAAGCGAGATCACCTACAGGGTCTCACGTATTGTGCAACTCTTCCGTGAGTGCACATAACGAAAATCTCATGAATGAACGGCTTGCTTTATGCCTTTATGTTCCTCAATGATACGGGTCATAAGTTCCCGTGGGACAGCTTCATAACCAGAAAATTCCATCACATAGGATCCTTTCCCAGCAGTTAATGAATTTAATGTCGGTGCGTATTTTAAAATTTCGGCTAGAGGAACGGTGGCTTTCACGACTTGATTGTGTCCCTTCACGGCCATCCCCAAGATTCTGCCTCGTCGACTATTCAAGTCGCCAATTACGGCCCCCACCATGTCGTCAGGTGCAGTGACGTCAACCTTCATAATCGGTTCGAGTAAGAGAGGCTGCCCTCCTTCTAGAGCTTTTTTTAACGCCATGGAAGCAGCAACTTTAAAGGCCATTTCCGATGAATCAACCGGGTGGTATGACCCATCGTAGACGGTGACATTTATATCCACAATTGGGAAGCCAGCCAGAATCCCTTCATGCATGGCCTCTATCACCCCTTTTTCCACTGCCGGGATGAAGTTCCGTGGAATAACTCCACCAACAATACTGTTTTTGAAGGCAAACCCTGCACCACGAGGAAGGGGATCAATTTTGAGCCAACAGTCTCCATATTGTCCGTGGCCACCAGTCTGCTTTTTGTATTTTCCTTGGGCTTGAGATATCTGTTGAATTGTTTCCCGATACGCAACTTTGGGTGTATGGAGTTGCACATCAACACCATATTTGCGATGAAGTTTTTCTAATGTGACTTCAATGTGGGTTTGCCCTACCCCACTGAGCAACATTTCTTTGGTTTCATCATGACGAACGAATTCTAACGAAGGATCTTCTTCTCCAAGTTTATGGAGGCCTAAACTGACTTTATCAATATCGGCTTTGGATTTGGGTTCGAGCGCAAAGGACATTACAGGGCGAGATAAGGAAATTGCAGGAAAACGGATAGGCTGCTTATCGATGCAAAGTGTATCGCCGGTTTGTGTATCTTTCAGCTTTCCAATCGCCCCAATGTCTCCTGCGGTAATCCGATCAACCTGTGTATATTTTTTCCCTAACAGATGATAGAGGTGCCCACCTCGTTCCTTGGAATGACGTGCAGGGTTGAATACGGTCGAATCGGCCTCAAGGATTCCTGAGTGTACACGCACATAGCTCATACGTCCCATGAATGGATCAATGGTTGTTTTAAACACAAATGCAGACAATGGGGCAGAGGCATTGACTTCTCTCTGAATAGGTTCACCGGACTGTGGGTGTTCTCCAAGAGCAGGAAACAGGGTTGCACGGGACAAGGGTGTTGGGGAAAAACGAGTTAGGGCCTCGAGTAACATAGAAATCCCAATATTCTGTAAGGCTGAGCCACAAAGCATCGGGATAAACGAACAGGCCAACGTTCCCTGTGTCAGGCCTTCATAGAGGTCAGCTTGATCCAAGGTGCCTTCGCTAAGATACTTGTCCACGAGTTGGTCATTAACCTCAGCGACAGTTTCAAGGAGTGCTTTTCGAACCTCATCCACATGAGGCTTGTCATCATTAGGGATTTCAGTGTGTTCGACTTTTGGACTATTGTGTACAGGGACAACGGCTATATTTTCTAGAAGATTGACCACTCCGGATAATTCTTGGCCATTTCTGAGAGGCCACGTGACCGGAACAGTTTTAATTTCAAGGACTTTCTCGACTTCCTCAAGCGTGCTCTCCAAATTGACATTTGGTTTATCCAGTGCATTGACAAACAAGAGACATGGCAGATTTCGTTCTTGAACATATTCCCATACTCGTTCGATTTCCGTTCGAATCCCAGAAGCGCCGATGACAAGAAGTACACCATCAACTGCATGAAGAGCTGATTTCGTGTCGGCTAAAAAATCTAACGTGCCTGGAGTATCAAGGAGATTGAACGTCGTCCCTTGCCACTCAAAATGGAGAAGGGTAGCGTTGACTGAATGGTGGTGGTGGGTTTCTTCAGGTTCGAAGTCGGCTACAGTGTTGCCGGCAGTGACGGTGCCCATCGAAGGGATTGCCCCAGCGGTGTACAGTAAGGCTTCGGCGACGGATGTTTTGCCGGCCCCAGGATAGGAGACGACGGCAACGTTTCGGATGGACTGTGGGTCTCCCATACATCCCTCCTTTTGTTAAAGGGTTGCATCTCAATATGGTTGTGATTTTGATACAAACCCCACGTTGATACATTCTAGAGATCCCCGAATTTGAGTGTCAACGGATAACATGGTTTTCGTGATACGAGTGGAATTTCCATCACTGTCATCTAATGTGATAAGGAGTAGCCTAGGGTCGTGCGATTATTGAATGAGGAGAGCGTATGATGATGCAGAAACGCATTACGTTTCTTTGCTTTGGGCTTTTTCTCTGTGCTCTTTGGACACAGCAGGTGATCCCTTTTTCTTCTGAGGCACGCTTCAATATGTTGTCTGGGCTTGTCTTGAGTGTGCCGGTTCTTGTGGGAATTCTGGTCTGGATCGATATGCGGTGGGCTTGTGCAGTTGGTGTGATGTGTGGAACGCTCGGGTTGGCTTTAGATATTTCCACCATCATTCATGTGTCTGCAGAACCGGACGGTCTGAACCATGGTGGCTTATGGATTGTTTTATCAGGCCTATTCAATTTTTTGTTGATTGTTATGGGCGGGAAAGGATTTTTTAATGAATTGAAGTGAGAAATTAAGGTTTCTTCTAAGTATGTCTTGCCTCAATGAGTACCCCTTCCCAGTCACCGGTTCCTTTCTGGAGGCGAATGAGTTTTGTTTTGGACAATCGTGCTTTCTTTAACCATGTTTGTATTTCAGTCGAGTGATAGGTATTGCCTGTTTGGGTAAATAACAACATGGTGACAGCAAACAAGTTGGTGTCGGCAGGGTAAAGGCCATCCTTATCTGATAAAAATGTGTCTTGGATTAGAAGGCTGCCGCCAGGATTTAAAGCTGACCGTAATGTTCGAAATAATGCGGTGTTTTCTTGCGGAGAATAAATGTGGATGGCATTTGAGAGCCAAATGACATCAAATTTCCCAGGTGGCGGATCTTGGAGGAAATCGCCTGCATGGTACGACAATCGTGAGCCATACCGACATGACGCGGCAATCTCTCTGGCTACATCCAATGCCGCCAATCGATCCCAGACCGTTGCTTGCAGTTGAGCATTCCGTCGTAAAAATTCTAAGGCAAAGGTACCAGGCCCTCCACCCACATCGAGTAACGACTGTGCGCGTGGAAAGACCATTTGCTTAGCCACGTGCTTGGCCGCTTCTAGTGACCGGTAATGCATGGCCCAGGTAAAGGCTCGTCGGTATTCAGGATCTTCTGGTCCCTGCTCTTCGACAGGTTTTCCTGATTTGACGGACTGTGTGAGTAATGACCAATCATCCCATTGCTGACGCATTAAATCGAGGTATGCACCCCGATATTCTGGGCTTTGGGCATTCAACATGGTTTGGCCTAAGTGACTACTGCGATACTGCGTGCCATGTTTGCGTAATAAGCCTGCACTAGCAAGATTGCGGCAGAGAATAGACAACCCTCGCTCACTCACGTTCATCTTTTTTGCCAAGTTGGGTATAGTCCATGCTCGTGTGTTCATGATTGTAAACAAGTCAAGGTCTAATGCCGTGAGGCAGATGCGAGGGAGTCGAAACCCATACGCGATCCGTCTAAAGTCATCAAGCGTTCGAATGGATTGATTGGCTTTCATCCTCAAAGAAGTCCTTATAGTTTTGATTGGAATAGACGACAGTAATGTTCAACGGTCTGTTGAAGTGTGTCAATTGCTTGGAGGTCGATCACACGTTCAAAAAATACCGCGACATACTCATCATTCATTTCTACCCGTTCTGTGAAGCCGTCAGCTTTGAGCTGGTTGCGATATTTCGATGTCGTTTGTTGCAGATAAAACTTTGCTTGCTTGGCTAATTCATCTGAGCCAAGGTCCTCAGCTGTCCCATCTGACAATAAACTTTTCATATCATCCAAATTGTAGCCAGCCTGACAAATTAATTGGCCTGTGGGTGTGACTTCCAGCATCCACTCTTCGTCGTCCAATTGGAGCGTCAGTGCCCCGGACGGGTCCTCTTGACAAAAAGACGGGTTGATCTGCATTAAGCAAGATTGAACCGATTGCCAGTTTGGGTGTGTTTGGTTCGTTTCTGTCATGTTCCCTAATCCCTTATGAAGGTAATGTTGTTGTCGAGCGTTTTTTGAGTGCAAGAAGACGATCCGTATTTTCTTGGAGCTTTGGCAGGTGATGTTTTTGATCAACCTTCACGACATATTCCAAATAGGTGATGGCCTCTTTCCATTGTTTTTGCTTCTCATAACAACCAGCCAACACATACCAGGCTCCTGCCATCCGGAGCTCATCTTTCAATCGTTCAGCCATTGCCAAACTCGTTTGTGCACAGGAGATGGTCTCGGGATACTCTTGGCGTAGAAGGTGCAGGCGTGCGATCATTCGATATACATCCGCTTGACCGGTTTGGTTGCCCAGGCGACGCATTAAGGCAAGTGATTCTTCATAGTAGGCCATGGCTTCTTGATCATTGCCCGTCTCTTTTGCCACAAGGCCAAGATCGGATAACACAACGGCTTTCGCCTCTTCGTGCCCGACTGTGTTCATGAGATCAAGCGCTTCTAAATAATAAGCACGACCACGTTCCCATTCTCCAGCATCCGCACATACATTTCCTAAATTCACCAAGGTGATGCTAATCCCTCGCTCATCACCGATAGTTTTTTGTAGTTCCATGACCTCCTGATAGTAGGCCTGTGCCTGTGTGCGACGTCCACTGACCGCACAAATGTTACCAAGATTCCCGAGTGTGATAATTAAGGCTCGGTAGTCTCCACTGCACCGATCGACTTCAAGTGCACTCGCATAGCAGTGATACGCTTCGGTATAAAACCCTTTAGAGAAATGTTCGTTGCCTTGCTGGTTGAGAAGCGTTGATCGTGAATCACGCATCAGGATGCAAAACTCTGAAGACAATGCGCACGCGTGGAAATTTATGATGCCAGCGCATGCTCGACAATAGGTTTGGCCCCGGTGAGAATCGAAGTGCCATCACCCACGAGCAATGCATCAAACTGGTATTTGAGTAGCCGACGAAGTCCTTCACGAGCAAGGGCGCTATCGGCATATTTCTCTGGTGGCAGAAGAGATACAGAACCTGCGGGTTTTCCCAGTAAGGCATCCCCCACGAGCAAAATCCCTTTTCCCTGTTGAATGAACAAGGCTGATTCGCCTGGGGATTTTTGGTTGGCCAAATGCACAGCCCAAATGCCTCCAGGTAGCAACTCCCCGTCGGTATAGGTTTTGTCAGGATGAATATCCATTTCGGGCGCGTCATGTTTTGGAATATAGACGCGACAACGCAAGGCTTCTCGAAGAGAGCTAGTTTCCCGAAGATGGTCTCGATTGGTGATCAGGATATAGTCAACTGGCTCGCCTTGTCGAAGTTGTGTCATGTCTAACGAAGAGAGCGGCGGTGGGTCAACAAGAATGCGGTGTTCACCGACATTGAGCACATGCCCATTAAAATCAATCTGTTTTTCTTCGCTATGCCACGACCATTGGACGATACCTGGGAGGATGGGTTTCATAGTTGGGTGATTGCCTCGCTGAGCATGGTTGTGGTCTTGGTTACAATGTCTGCTTCATTGGGAAGATCTAGCATATCATCTTCATGAACGGTTATGAATGTTCGGTTCGCCCCTTTCGTTAATGAAATGAGAAAAAGGCTGTTAGATGGTGTCACGGGAATGACCACCTCAATCGTGGCATCGAGGCCTTGTATGATTTTGAGAAATGTCTGTTTCCCTTCTTCCAATTCGTCCATGTTTCACAATCCTTACTTAGAGTGGAGATGAAGAAGTCGCAAGCAATTTGTTCACTTCTTGTAAAATAATCTCATGGCCTGCCAATTTGCCATCCGTAAAAAAATTGCCAACACGTTGCCATCGGATCACACCATGTTGATCAATGACATAGATATTGGGGATAAACTTTCCGCCACCATAGAGGGTATCCGTGATCTGTTTCGGATCCACCAAATAAGGGTAGGTAACGGTAACAGGGAATGCTTGGAGAAAACGAGTGATTTCAGCTTTGGTGTCGCCTGAAGAGTTCACTCCTACAACGGTGACGGGTTTGCCCTGAGTGGCTTCATACACTTTTTGGAGGTTTGTCCCTTGTATCAGGCAGGGTTTGCAAATATGAAACAATCCTAAGACGACAACTTTCCCATGTAGGTCAGCCAAGGACACGGCTTCCCCCGTGACAGACGTTAAGGTAAAAGTGGGAGCGGGTTCTCCAACTTTAAAGAAGCCTTTTCCCTGTGTGATCGACATGATACCCACAAGACATATGATGAATAGGGATATGGTAATGAGTCGTTTCATAAGTCTCTCCTGTCAAATGATAAGAATGAAGGCCAAGACGACAGATAAAAAATCTTACCATACGAAAAAAATACCAGGCAATATGAACTATGTTCTTTATGGCGCCCTTTATTCCAGCATTCTAGTCGTTAACAAAATTTCTCTTCCTTTTGTGAGATAGAGGGAGCGTTGAGGTTTGTGTGCTAGAACGGCTGTCTCGCGATTAGCCTTTTTTATGGGTTGAATCGAATAAACCGAGCTGAAGTTGTTCGGCCCTTGTGAAGGAAATGGGATACTGTTCGGTAAAGCATGCATGGCAATACTGATCTCGTCTGCTCGGCGCAGCGTTTAACATCCCTTCCATGCTGATATACGCAAGACTATCTGCGGTAATATATTTTCGTATGTCTTCCACGGCGTGGTTTGCGCCAACAAGCTCTTTTTGTGTTGGTGTATCAATGCCATAAAAACATGGGGCAATGATCGGTGGCGAACTGATTCGCATATGAACTTCCTTTGCTCCGGCCTGCCGAATCATTTTGACAATCTTTCGACTTGTCGTGCCTCGAACAATTGAGTCGTCCACGACGATTACACGTTTGCCTTTCAAGACATCCGGAACGGCATTCAGTTTCAGCTTGACCCCAAAATGGCGGATAGATTGTTCTGGCTCAATGAATGTCCGTCCCACATAGTGGTTTCGTGTGAGGCCGATTTCAAATGGAATCCCCGCTCCTTCGGCAAACCCCAAGGCGGCAGGAACTCCGGAATCTGGAACTGGAATCACGACATCGGCTAGTACCATGGCCTCCTTTGCCAATTGATGGCCTAAGGCTTTTCTCACAGGATAGACGGTGTGGCCACCAAAAATTTTTGAGTCAGGTCGAGAAAAATAGATATATTCAAAGATACATTGAGCGGGTGAAGCAGGAAGAAAGGGATAGTGTGATGTCATGCCCTCATCATTGATGATCACTAGTTCCCCGGGTTCGATATCTCGGACATATTCGGCATCGATTAAGTCAAAGCTACATGTTTCTGATGCAACGACCCAGGCATCTTTGATGCGCCCGAGGCATAAGGGACGAAAGCCATGGGGATCTCGTACAGCGATAAGCTCATGGTCCGTTAAGATCACCAGAGAAAACGCCCCTCGTACCATGCTCAAGGCATCGATAATGCGTTTGATCAAGGTATCGGCTTTTGAATGGGCAATGAGGTGAATGATCGCTTCGCTATCCGAATCTGATTGAAAAATTGATCCATACGCCTCTAACTCACTCCGAAGCATTGAAGCATTCACCAAATTGCCATTATGTGCCAGAGCCAAATTCCCTAAGGCAAAATTGACTGTGAGGGGTTGAATGTTTTTGAAATGGCTTTGTCCTGCAGTGGAATACCGATTGTGTCCTATGGCTTTAGAGCCCGGTAACCGTTTAAGTCGGTTTTTCGAGTAAATATCTGCGACCAGCCCCATCCCTTTTTCTTGAAAAAGTTCTTGCCCGTTAGAAGAGACTAGCCCACTACTCTCTTGTCCACGATGTTGAAGCGCATACAACCCAAGATACGTCAGGTTTGCAGCTTCTTGATGACCAAATACTCCAAAAACAGCACATTGGTCATGAAACTTATCTGGTGTGATTAGTGTCTCAGGAGGCATGGGCTTCAGAGAACGGCATGGTGGTGAAGGATGGGAAGGCATAGGAGTGAACGATCAGGGACTTTCAAGCCGAGAGGCTAAGCTTTGGTCCCATCGATCAAATAAGGATTGTACTGGTACGTGGATCTGGCATGTCTGCTTGGAAGATGTGTCATGAACGCGCATTGAAAATTGATCTTGTTGGACGTACCCAATCACCATGGCTGGAACCTCGCATGCCTCGGCTTCTTGAAGCACCTGCGTAACATCATCTGGTTTGACCGATATGACGATTCTGGATGGTGTTTCTCCAAATAGCAATGCATCAAGTCGTAATCCGTTCTGGGAGAGGTCGAGGTGTGCGCCGAACAGCGTCCTGTCATGGTTAGGTGTTCCCAAGCAACATTCAGCCAGTGTAACGGCAAGCCCCCCTTCTGAGCAATCATGTGCCGATTGCAGCAGGTGTTTTCTGGTTAAGGTCTGCATGCATGTGAACAGGGATTTTTCCGTTTCGATATTCAGCCATGGTGGCGAGCCTTGTTCTCGGTAATGGAGAAGCTTGAGGTATTCCGTCCCGCCTAAATCTTCTTTTGTTTCCCCTAGTAAAACAATTTGATCGCCTACCCGTTTAAAGCCTTGTGTCAGAACCTGTGAAATTGGATCAATAAGCCCAACCATACCGAGGACTGGCGTTGGATAAATCGAGAGGCCTTTGGTTTCATTGTAAAAACTCACATTTCCACTGACAACGGGAATATCAAATGCCCGGCAGGCATCGGCGATACCTTCAACAGCCATGACAAACTGCCACATAATGTCAGGTCGCTCGGGATTACCAAAATTCAAGCAATCCGTTACGCCAATGGGTGTGGCCCCTGTACAGGCAAGATTTCTAACGGATTCGGCCACGGCCAATGTGCCGCCCATATAGGGATTCAATAGGCAATATCGACTATTCCCATCTGTTGTCATCGCCAAAGCCTTTTGGGTCCCTTTGATTCGCACAACGGCGGCATCGGAACCTGGGCATACAATCGTATTCGTCCCAACCATGTGATCATATTGACGATACACCCAACGCTTGCTGGCAATCGTTGGTGACTCTAAGAGAGCCAAGAGGGCCGCTGTTGGATCATGTACGTCTTGAAGGTTGTCGACCATGAGTGATTGCAGCATGTCTTGATACTGTGGCGGAGCTACCGGTCGTTCATATCGTGGGCCTTCTTCGGCCAATGCATTGGCTGGAATTTCTGCCACAATCGTTTCGTGTTCTTTGACTCGCACCATCCCATCATCGGTGACCTGTCCGACAATAGCGGCATCAATTCCCCATTTTCGGCAAATAGCCATCACGTCTTCTTGCTTTCCAGGTTTCGCCACGAGGAGCATGCGTTCTTGTGATTCGGATAAGAGAATCTCATAGGGTGTCATATTGGGTTCTCGACAAGGGATGTTGGCGACATCTAATTCGATGCCAGTTCCTGACCGTGATGCCATTTCACATGATGAACTCGTGAGTCCTGCGGCCCCCATGTCCTGAATGCCAACCAGAAGATCGTTCTCTAAAAACTCGAGACAGACTTCTAATAACAATTTTTCTAAAAACGGATCTCCGACTTGAACATTAGGTCGTTTGGTCTCTGAAGAATCATCAAAACTATCGGAGGCCATGGTGGCTCCGTGAATCCCGTCCCTTCCCGTTTTTGCGCCAATATACAGCACGGTGTTTCCGACACCCTCGGCCAGCCCTCTTAACAAACGATCCTTTTCCACAATGCCCAGACAAAAGACATTCACGAGGGGATTTTTTGAATAAATGTCATTAAATGTGATTTCCCCACCGACTGTCGGGACGCCAATACAGTTTCCATACCAAGAGATTCCTGAGACCACACCTTTCAGCAGATGCTGATTCTGAGGCGAATCAAGTTCTCCAAATCGCAACGAATCCAATAAGGCAATGGGGCGTGCCCCCATGGTAAAAATATCTCGGAGAATGCCCCCCACACCTGTAGCGGCCCCTTGAAATGGTTCAATAAAGGACGGATGGTTGTGCGATTCAATCTTGAAGACTGCCGCGAGCCCATCCCCAATATCTACCGCCCCGGCATTTTCCCCAGGTCCTTGAACCACATACTCCCCTTCTGTCGGCAATCGTTTTAAATGGATGCGTGAGCTTTTGTAGCTGCAATGTTCACTCCACATTACCGAAAACACACCAAGTTCGGTGAGATTCGGTTCACGCCCAAGATGCGTGATGATCTGCTGATACTCCTCTTCCGAGAGACCATGTTGCTTGATCACGTCTTTGGTGATGTATGGGGTATGGCTAGACATGGTTGATGCGGTTAGGACGTTTCATGCGCGATTGGATGCTGGGCGATTGACGAAGAATCCGTAGTTAATGAATTGATGAGTGAGAGAAAAATTTTTTGGCCATCTTCACTTCCGAGCAGCGCTTCTGCACACCGTTCAGGGTGTGGCATGAGCCCTAGGACATTTCCTGCGGCGTTTTGGATTCCTGCAATATTGTCTAAAGATCCATTGGGATTCGTCGTCTGTGTCGGGTATCCATCTTTGTCGCAGTACCGAAAAACAATCTGTGCGTTGGCTTGAAGGGCTGAAAGTGTAACGGGGTCTGTATAGTAGTTGCCTTCTGCATGGGCAATCGGGAGTTTCAAGACTTGTCCAGATTCACAACGGTTGGTAAATGGTGTTGAGGCATTTTCGACTTTGACATAGACGTCTTCACAAATAAAATGCAGATCTTGATTGCGAAGCATGGCTCCAGGCAGTAGGCCAATTTCCAAAAGAATTTGGAATCCATTGCAGATGCCGAGCACCAACCCACCGTTTTGCGCAAATTGGATGATGACTTCAATAATGGGAGAACATCGAGCAATAGCCCCACTCCGAAGATAATCACCATAAGAAAATCCTCCGGGAAGGATCACCGCATCAATCGTTGCTAAGGAGGTTTCTTGATGCCAAATAAGCGAGGTCTGCCGACCACAGATGTCGGAAACCACATGAGCGCAATCCCGATCACAGTTGGAGCCGGGAAAGACAATAACGCCAATATTCATAAATTCAGTAGAGTTATGAAGCTCTTAATTCAAAACGAAAATCTTCAATAACTGTATTCGCTAACAGTTTTTCACATATCTGTTTCACTGTAGCTTCAGTGGTGGATGGATCTGTCTCGCTAATTTCAATTTCTAAATATTTGCCAACCCGGACACCTTGAATTGAATCAAACCCAAGTGTTGAGAGAGATTGCCGGATCGCTTCCCCTTGAGGGTCATGGATACCTGCTTTCAATGTCACATACACGGTTGCTTTCATAACCTATAAACGACGTGGCCGTTTCCTTTGTGATGGTTTTCTCGGTTGAGCTGGTGTTGACGCTTTTCGCGCTGTCGCTTTTTCAGGCTTTTGGGTTGTGGCTTGGTTAGACGATTTTCCAAATACCCGGCGATAGATTTGATTTACATGGCATAAATATGAGCGAGGTTCAAAACAAGCCTCAATTTGAGCGGCGCGAAGTTTTTTGCGAATAACTGGATCATTGTTAACCAATTCTTGGAAGTTGCCATGTCCTTGCCAGGCCTCCATCGCATTGCGTTGGACGGCTTCATAGGCTGCTTTCCGTTCGACTCCTTGATCCACAAGCGCTAACAGTAATCGTTGCGAATAGACTAGGCCTCCCGTTGCCTGTAAGTTTTTTAACATGCGATCTGGATAGACCACGAGATTATCGATGAGTTTGGTCAGGCGAACCAGCATGTAGTCCATGAGAATCGTACTGTCCGGCATAATAATCCGTTCTACCGATGAGTGGCTGATATCCCGTTCATGCCAGAGAGCGACATTTTCTAAGCTAGCTAGACTGTTGCTGCGGACCACTCGGGCTAACCCACAGAGGTTTTCTGACCCAACCGGATTCCGTTTATGTGGCATGGCTGACGATCCCTTTTGCCCAGGGCTGAAATATTCTTCAGCTTCTAAAACTTCGGTTCGCTGGAGGTGCCGAATCTCTGTGGCAACATTTTCAATGGAAGATGCCAACAGCGCCAAGGCTGAAAGGAAGGCGGCATGCCGATCTCGCTGAATAATTTGAGTGGAAACGGGCGCAGGTCTGAGCCCGAGTGCGGCACAGACTGTTTGTTCGATGCGTGGAGGGAGGTGGGCAAAGGTTCCCATTGCGCCAGAGAGTTTGCCAACGGCAATATCATCTCCTGCTGCGATGATGCGTCGCCGATGGCGTTTAAACTCCTCAAACCACACGGCAATTTTCAATCCAAACGAAATGGGCTCGCCATGAATGCCATGGGATCGCCCCACCATAATCGTCTCGCGATGTTCAAATGCACGATTCTGCAATACCTGAAGGAGCTCGTCCAAATCCTCAAGAATAATGCCCACGGCTTGGACTAGTTGTATCGCTAACCCGGTATCTAAAATATCCGATGAGGTGAGACCTGTGTGTAGAAATCTGGCTTTTTCTCCAGCTTGTTCGGCAATGGACTCCAAAAAGGCAATCACGTCATGCTTGGTGACCAACTCAATCTCAGCAATTCGTTTGGGATCGAGTTTGACCTTTCGTCGAACAGACGTCACCACGCCACGAGGTACCATGCCCGCTTGTTCCATGGCTTCACAGGCAGCTAATTCAACCTGAAGCCAGGTTTCATATTTCCGTGTCTGCGTCCAGACGGCGGTCATCTCGGGAAGGGCATAACGATCAATCATGTGAGAAATTCCTTAGTCAACTTCTGAAGAATGTGAAAGTGGCTCGTTTGTCGTGGGTACATCGGGTAAAGATAAGTGGATTCGTTTGGCAGCTAAACGCGCTTCTACTTGGAGCATCTGATTGAGCACGCCGTTAATGAAACGTCGGGCTTCATCATCGGCAAAGCTTTTCGCAAGTTGCAAGGCTTCGTTTAGAGTCACTTTTGCAGGTACATCTTGAATCCACAGTAATTCATATGTGCTTTGCCGCAGAATATTTCGATCGACAACAGGCATACGGTCAATGGTCCAGTTTTTGGCATGTCGACTAATCAGACGATCTAATTCCACATACTTTTCTTGAACGCCGGAAATTAGGCATTTGGCAAACACCGCATCTTCTGGCGCGATCTGTTGATTCTCCCAAAATTCCTGTATGCCAACAGAAGTCTGGCCATGAAAGTCCCATTGAAAGAGGACCTGAAGCGCGACGGTTCGGGCACGATGTCGGTTTCGGGGTGAAGTTTTGGGCGAGGATGGCGTCGGAACATCTTCAGAGGCCTGAGTGGTTTTCATGAAGATTGCTCAGGTTTGTCTAGCATGCCGCGGAATCCAGGGGCTTGCCGATGAGACAGATGACATTGTTTCATGAGTGACACCATCTCGATGGCGCTGCGTGCTGCACTGATCCCTCGGTTCATATCAGGAACTTCAGTTCGTTCCACGGCCTGTTCCACAGTGTTTGTTGTGAGAACCCCAAAAATGACGGGAATCCCAAAATCCCATCCTGCTTGGGCAATGCCACGACTAGTTTCCGTACAGATATAGTCGAAATGTGGAGTGTCGCCTCTGATAATGGCTCCGATACAAATGATAGCATCGAATCGTCGGGATTGAGCTAATTGTCGTGCCATGAATGGGATCTCAAAGGCTCCTGGCACTTTGACCACTTCAATGTCTTTTTCATGCGCGCCGGCTTCTTGTAATGTCTCAATGGAAGAGGCAAGCAACTTTGAAGTCACCAGTTCATTAAACCGACTGACCACAATGCCAAACCGGCAGTCTTTCGCTTCAAATGTTCCTTCTTTTATGTTCATGAACGATCAGCCCTTTTATTGCGGAGTCGAGGTCCCTGTCCCCAACGCATGGTTGGTCTACAGGGACACCGTTTTGCAACAAGGTGTTTGCTAATGGACTGTTTGATATGGCTTCTACACATTATTTAAAAGATGCCCTAGCTTAGCCTTTTTTGTTCGTAGGTACTCCACGTTTGATTCCTGTGGAGCAATTTCAATTGGAACCCGTTCAACTACGTTCAATCCAAACCCATCAATCCCGACAATTTTTCGAGGGTTATTGGTAATGAGCCTGATTTCTTTTAATCCAAGGGCAACCAGGATTTGTGCCCCGACGCCATAATCTCGCAGATCGGGTTTGAATCCCAACTGAAGATTGGCTTCGACTGTATCACAGCCTTGGTCTTGTAGTTGATACGCACGGATTTTATTAAGGAGTCCAATCCCTCGGCCTTCTTGATTCAGATAGAGTAAGACTCCCCGCCCTTCCTTCTCAATAATCTCCATTGCTCGATGAAGTTGTTCTCGACAATCACAGCGTAACGATCCAAAGACGTCGGAGGTGAGACACCCTGAATGGACACGAACCAGTGTTGGAGATTCATCAATAGAGCCCTTAACTAGCGCAATATGAGTGCCAGCATCCAATTCATTTTCAAACACGGCCGCTTCAAATTTTCCAAATATTGTCGGGAGTTTTGCATTCACGACGTGTTTGACGAATGTTTCCTGGTGCAACCGATATTCGATTAAATCCTTAATCGTAATAACCCGTAGATGATGACGTTCTGAAAAGGCCTGTAATTCCGGCACACGGGCCATGGTTCCATCTTCGTTCATAATCTCACAAATGACTCCGGCCGGAGAGAGCCCCGCTATTCGTGCTAAATCCACCGATCCTTCTGTTTGCCCGGCTCGTTTCAAGACCCCGCCCTGATGCGCCCGAAGGGGAAACACATGACCAGGACGTGCTAAGTCAGAGGCTTTGCAGCTAGGATCCACGGCCATCCGAATAGTTGTGGCTCGGTCAGCAGCGGAAATCCCCGTGGTAATATCGCGGGCCGCGTCGATTGACACAGTGAAGGCGGTTCCAAACGGAGCCGTGTTTTCGACTGTTTGAGGATGGAGCTTGAGACTATCTGTTCGTTCGGGTGTCAAGGCCAGACAGATAAGTCCTCGACCGTATGTTGCCATAAAATTAATGGCTTCTGGTGTGATTTTATCGGCGGCAATGACCAAATCCCCTTCATTCTCACGATCTTCATCATCAATGAGAATGACAAACTTTCCTTCTTTGATATCGTTGATGGCTTGTGTAATCTGATCAAACATGAGACTCAACCCTACTATCTGGCAGGCTCAGTTTGAAGGCCCGTCCGACTTTTAAGACGCTCACAGCCGCAATGCCTGCGCAGAATGCAAACATCAAAAATCCACCTCCATAAGTTCCGGTCACGTCCTTCAGAATCCCGAAAGAGGAAGGCAGGAAAAATCCTCCAAGCCCTCCAGCTGCGCCAATAAAGCCTGACGCAGTGCCCATCGCTCCCTGGAATCGAAGCGAAACGACTTGAAAGACCATCCCATTGCCAAACCCTAAGAGCAGCAGCATCCCAATGGCCAATGGAAATGTCAAATAGGCAGGAAACAAACCACTCAGGGCGAGACTGAGCACGGCGATTATGCCCAAGGCCATTTGTAGTAATCCAATGCCTCCAAATTTATCAGCCAGATGGCCGCCGATAGGTCTTGCGAGGCTTCCGGCTAGACCACAGAGGGCAGTCATTGTGCCAGCCGCGACCATATCAAGCTGATATTGGTCATGAAAAAAGATAGGGAAAAAACTTGTAAATCCTACAAATCCCCCAAACGTAACTCCGTATAAGCCACATAACCAGATTAAAAACGGTTGTTGCCTTTTGATCGGTATGGATGAGGCCTCGGCACGTTTTTGGATTGAGGGGGTTTGAGGGTACGCCCAAGGCACGACCCACCAAAAGACAAGAGCTGTAAAGACCACAGGCACAATCATCAACCCAAAGGTTTGATGCCACCCCACTTCATTAGCAATGCGGGGAGCAAAGAAGGTGGCCAAGAGCACACCGCTGTTTCCAATGGCGGCAACGCCCATGGCTAATCCTTGATGTGCTGGAGGGTACGCTTGGCTTGCCAAGGGCAGCGCAATGGCAAAACTTGCGCCAGCAACCCCGATCAATAACCCAATGCCCAGCATCTGAAGATATGTCGTGCCAAAATGCCAAGCCAGGAACAGTGCCAGGATCTCAGCACCTAAGACCGCAAGCCCGATTGGTTTAACCCCAAACCAGTCAGCTAATGGTCCCACGACGATCCGTAAACAGGCTCCACCGAGTAATGGAACGGCAACGAGGAATCCTTTTTGTGTCGAGCTGAGATTAAATTCTTCTGCGATTGCGACACCCAGTGCTCCAATCAGCAGCCAGACGATAAAACTGACTTCAAAATGAAGCCAAGCGCTCATGAGTGATGGCCAATGGCCAGCTCGTATTGCCTGAAGGCTTGTGCGAATCATGACACCGTCACCATGTGATCAAGAGGGAAAAACCTTAAAGTTTTAAAGGAGATGACAATATTTTAACACTCACTATAGTGGAAGTTCTTTGGCTCGTGCAATTCGGTGATCTTGTCTAGTTTTCCAGCTAGGCTTTGTCGGCTTGGGCCTTTTTGTGATTACCTTCGTTTGCGTTTATAATGAAGTTCCTACACTTCTAAATTTAAGGTAAACTGCTTAATGAAAAAGCGAAGAGTGAAACCAGTCAAGAAGTCAGCAGAGCTGGAGATACCTATAGGACATGATGGTCCAGCCTTTCCGACCTTAGATGCTGTGGTCGTAGAGGAAGAGGAGGCTTCTGAGGAAAATGGACAGATTTCGGACAATCATGGCGAAGAGCAAGGGCTTGTTCCCACCAATCCGTTGAGTCGGTACTTGGCGGAAGTTCGTCGGTACCCCTTTTTGAGCAAAAAAGAGGAACTTCGCCTTTTTCACAATTATCACATCAAAGGGGACCGTGAGGCTGCGGTCCAGCTCATTTTGGCAAATCTCCGGGTCTCAGTCGCTATTGCGTTAGAATATGGGCATGCCGGTGCTGACCAAATGGACTTGATTCAGGAAGGCAATGTTGGTCTCTTACAGGCGATTAAAAAGTTTGATGTGACCAAAAATGTTCGATTCTATGCCTATGCGGCATGGTGGGTCCGAGCCTTTATCCTTCGCTATCTTCTTAACACGTTCCGTCTTGTGAAAATTGGTACAACACAAGAACAGCGAAAACTCTTCTATAACTTGAAGAAAGAGAAGGCCAAGCTTGAACAACTCGGGTTTGTCCCTGATGCCAAACTCCTGGCGGATCGCTTGAATGTTCGGGAGCGGGATGTCCTGGAAATGGATCAACGCTTAGGAAGTTGGGAGCTTTCGCTCGATCAGCCTGTAAACAAGGAAGAGGGGGAAGAGACATTCTTGGATCTTCTGCCAGCCCAAACGCCTCAAATTGATGAGGAGTTGGCTGAAACACAGCTTCGAGTGTTATTTCGGAAAAAGCTTGGCGAGTTTGCCAAAACGTTGAATGAGCGAGAAGAGGATATTCTCCGCAATCGGCTCCTTTCCGAAACTCCCATGACTCTTGAGGAATTGGGGCATAAATACTCCGTCACCAAAGAACGAGCCCGACAACTTGAGGCCAAAATCATTAAACGTCTCAGAAGTTTTATGCAATCCGAACTGCACGACTTTGATTCCCTCCGATTTTAGAAGACTTTAGTCCACATTTTTGCAACTTTTCCACTATCTGCCAGATCAAGAATGTCAAGAAATCGAAAAAATCTTTGTTGTAGGACTTGACTTCCGGCTTGTCGAACTTATCTGACTACAAGTCACATGGTTCTTCTTTCTTTCAGGAAGAAGGTACCCGTCAGCACATTAGAAATGTAGCGCTACACCCTATTTAAAGGAGGAGGTCACAGTAATGCCCACAAAGGAAAAAGAAAAAGAGCAGGAAGCCACATCTGCAAGAGGATTTCAACCCCTTGGCGATCGTGTGTTCGTGACGTATACCGAGGAGTTAGAAAAGACCGCTGGCGGCATTTATGTGCCTGACTCGGCTAGAGAAAAACCTCAACGCGGGACAGTTGAAGCGGCAGGAAAAAATGTCGAAAACCTCAAAGTTGGGGATCAAGTGTTGTTCGATAAATATTCGGGCACAAAGATCAAGATTGAAAGCGAAGATTGTCTGATTTTGAGAGAAGAAGACATCTTAGGTGTTTTCGTCCAATAACGTGGGCTGTTCTGGCCAGTTTGAATGCGATAACTCCACAAGAGACAATTCATTATTTTACAAAGGAATGAGGGAGGAAGATTATGGCAAAACAGCTCTTGTATAGTGATGCAGCGAGGGCCGCCATTTTAAAAGGCGTCAATCAATTATCCGATGCGGTGAAAGCCACGCTCGGCCCCAAAGGCCGAAATGCGATTCTCGATAAAAAGTTCGGTGCACCCACGATTACCAAAGATGGAGTCACTGTTGCTAAAGAAATTGAGTTGAAAAATCCTTATGAAAACATGGGTGCGCAATTGGTGCGAGAGGTTGCCAGCAAAACCAGTGATGTGGCTGGTGACGGCACCACCACAGCTACTGTTTTGGCTCAAGCAATCTACCGAGAAGGTGTTAGGCATCTGAGCGCTGGTTCGAACCCAATGGAATTGAAACGTGGGATCGATAAAGCTGTGGAAGTTGCTACGGAAGAATTGAAGAAGCTGAGCAAACCCTGCCAGTCAAAAAAGGAAATTGGGCAAATCGGCTCTATTTCCGCTAACAACGACAGCACCATTGGTGATCTGATTGCTGAGGCAATGGATAAGGTTGGCAAAGACGGTGTGATCACGGTAGAAGAAGCCAAGTCAATGAGCACTTCCTTAGATGTTGTCGAAGGGATGCAGTTTGATCGCGGCTATCTTTCGCCATACTTTGTGACCAATGCCGAGCGAATGGAAGCTTCCTTGGAAGATCCATTTATTTTGATTAATGAAAAGAAAGTCAGTGCCATGAAGGACCTTCTTCCCATCCTCGAGCAAGTGGCGAAAATGGGAAAACCATTAGTCATTATTGCCGAAGATGTTGAGGGAGAGGCTTTGGCCACTCTCGTGGTGAATAAATTGCGTGGAACGCTTAATGTATCGGCAGTCAAAGCTCCTGGTTTTGGTGACAGACGAAAGGCGATGTTGGAAGATATTGCCACATTAACCGGTGGTCAAGTTATTGCCGAAGAAGTTGGCTTAAAGTTGGAAAACGTTAAATTAACCGACCTGGGCCGAGCCAAGCGCGTAACGATTGATAAAGACAATACGACAGTTGTTGAAGGTGCCGGAGATCCAAAGCGAATCGAAGGTCGCGTGAAGCAAATTAAAGCGCAAATTGAAGAAACGACCTCAGATTATGATCGTGAAAAGCTTCAAGAACGACTCGCAAAAATTGTGGGTGGTGTCGCAGTCATCAATGTCGGTGCTGCAACTGAAACTGAAATGAAAGAGAAGAAAGCTCGCGTAGAAGATGCCCTTCATGCTACAAAAGCTGCTGTGGAAGAAGGCATTGTCCCTGGCGGCGGCGTCGCGCTTCTTCGTTGCCTTCCAGCCCTGGAAGCGATGAAATTGGCGGGAGATCAACAGTTTGGGGTCAACATTGTCCGAAGAGCCTGTGAAGAGCCTCTGCGGTTGATCTCTGAAAACGCTGGAGTTGAAGGATCCATTGTTGTCAATAAAGTCCGTAATGATTCAAATACCCAAGGGTACAATGCGGCAACAGATGAATACGTTGATATGTTAGAAGCTGGTGTGATTGATCCCACCAAAGTCACACGGTGTGCTTTGCAGAATGCTGCAAGTGTCTCAGGATTAATGTTGACAACAGAAGTCACCATTACTGATCTTCCTGAAGAAAAGAAAGATGCCCCAATGGGTGGTGGCCATGATCACATGGGTGGCATGGGTGGTATGGGCGGTATGATGTAAGTTTTTCTTGCATTGCTGCTTATAAATCGCAACGGCCTGTTGAGTATACTCACTCAACAGGCCGTTGCTGTATATGACACTTTAATCCCTAGGTCTAATGTGTCACTGTTATCTCACTATGATTTTTGATCAAGAAAATCAAATTTTAGGCCACTTGATTTTTCACCGCGGCCGTTTGTTTTTTCTCGCCCTAACCACACGACAATGCTTCCATCATGCCAACGAGTTCTCTTCCACTTGGTGTTGATAATTGCTCCAGAGCGGGGGATTTCTTCTTCGTAAACATAGTATGGAGTATTAAAGTCTCCTTCTTTAAGAATTGACGTATGCGGTCGTATTCGACGCGGTGCAAAACCAGGGACGATACGCGGCATGGCTGCACGCTGCAATTGGATGTCTCGACTCGTGGATTCCGTCGTTTCTTTTTTAACGGGAATAAACGGGATCCAGTTCTCCGGGACCGTGCTGGCAAGCATGTATTTGACGTCGGCTTCGTTTTCAATGGAATCGCGTTCTTCTTCTTGAGGTGCGAGAGATTGCATGAGGCGCTTGACTCGTTGAGCATGCTCGAAACCGTCAGTGCCACCTCTGACTCCATCAGAGATAGTATTTTCAATGGCCCAGACCATATTAGCCATCTCATCCCTGATCAACACCACTTTTTCAATAGGCTGGCTTTGCTGAACTCGAGTCACGACCGGAGGCACGAACAGCCAGGAATCATTCTGATGTCCCTGATCAAACGAAAGATCGTGTAATTGAAACAGTCCCCAGAATTCATCCCGTTTACGTTCATGAACATGCGGAACGATTGTGCGCTGTCCAAAGATATCCGCCACGACTATTTCATTGATTTGAGCAAGACATCCCAATGGCAATTCCAGAGAAAAGCTCAACCAATCATTGCTATACAATAACCCGAATTGAGCAAAAATCATTTTTGCCGTATCGGTTGTAAAGGCTTGGATATTTCCTAGGTTGACGGTGCGGTCTTCGAGCTCCCAGAAACGCGCGCTGGGCATGCCCGGGTATGTGACAGCGGTGGGGATTACCTCGGTGGCTCCTGTCTGTATTTGTGATGGTGCCGCCTTCTTCGATGGAGAGGCCGAAGGCATGGATTGTGACTGATTGGCATAGTCCACACTATACCAATCTAGATGACCACCGTGGTATTCCTTGGCTTGTAAGACCTTCGGTTGTCCGCCTACCGAGGGTGTGGTGCACGCGAATTGATATTCCAGGTGCGAGGGATGCCATGCTCGCTTGTCCATGTCTCGTTGCCCATACACTCGCTCAAACCAACGGATGAACTTCAACCCCACGCGGTCGACCTCATCATCTCTCTGAGCAAGAAAGTCCGAGGCGAAATGGTTATCACTTTCCTTCAAGTACAAGTAAAGAAATCCACCATCAATCATGCGACCATGTGCCACAGCCTGAATCATTTGGGAGAAGGATTCTTTACAGATGAGCTGAGCATTCTCGTATCGCTCTTGAGGATCAAGATCCCTGGGAGCGCGAAAATGGAGAAGCGTATTGGCCTTGAATCCCTCGATCACTGTCTCCACCTGCTCGAGAGGGATACGATGTCTCAGCAACCGCAGCCAATGTCGGCCCATCTCCAACCGTAGATTCAAATCCAATGTCGTCCGCTCTTTTTCCACGTTGGCTTCCAAGGGAACGTGAGAGTCGTACGCTTCTGGTTTGTTTGCCCCCAGGACTAGCGTATCCAAATAGGCCAGGCGATACCTCGCCTTTACAGAAATGATGGACCCCGCGTCTTGCCCAAGCAATTCACCGAACTGCCACTGCCGAGTGAGCATCCATAACGGATCTCTGATTTCACTCCGCAATGCCCTGTCGATTTCCAGGCTACGTGGTCGGGCTTCAATTCGATTCCAAATAGTGGCAGAGGGATTGTTCATGGGTTCTTCTCCACAGGAGCTTTGATATTCTTAGCAAAATCCACCACGGGATACAGGTCCTGATCATTGATGGGGCCGGCAATTACTGGGAGGAAATGAGCCAAAGGACTGTTCTTGATGAGTTCTGGATCCACGGCCCGTTTTTTGGCTAGATCCATGGTCTCACGAATGGTTGCCATGAGATCTTCCCATTGCCAATGACCGGTCTCTTGCGGGCTTACCGTCAATAGTAAAACTTGCGGCGCTTCGGAATTAGGCTGATTGTAATTAAAGGCTACTCCTGTTTTGGCTTGTTTATCCGGTAAGAATTCCTGCCATTCATCGATAACCATTCCTACATAGGAATGTGCTGAGGTCAACGGCCCCGTTAGTTCCAAGGCCAAGGAAAGGGTATCGCCATTCGTGAGTTCTTCTCCCGGGAGATGACAGGCAATCCACGGAGACTCTCCATGCGGCAACTGCATAATGCGCAGCATCTTTCCCTGGTCCTTGACGTTAAACGCCTCCCGTAATACGGCCAGTTCGTTATAGCGGTTGACCTGTGAACGGACGAGAGCAACTCCTTGCAACCATTCTTCTTTAGCAAACTCTTGGTCTTCGCCAAGAAGAGTTTCTCGGTCCGCAGCGCTATTCAGCACGGAAGCATTGAGCAGGGTGAACCCTGGAAAAATTTTGAATGAACGACCAAACACGAGCTGAACAAGTTCAACCAGCGCCTCCCATTTTTCTCGAGGGTTCGTCTCATTGGATACGTGTTGCAGGTTCGAGCGAGCCGCCGCTATTTTCTTATGCAGCAGCGCAATCACCTCGTTGGCCTGAAAGCGGAGCTCCGTGATGGTCTCGGGAGTGCATTGACGATCGAGCTTGGGCACGGCCTCGGACAGGCCATATGCTGCAATCTCCAGCAACGCGTGATACAGTTCGTCATATCCCTGTTCAGGCTGGACTTGTTCCTGCCCCATTCTCTCGTAAGCCTGTTGCAGTTTTGCGGTTACGGCCTCGAGCGATTCCTCGCCGCTTTCCTCCAGAAGCCGTGTGACTTCATCATAGATGTCAGTGATATGGATTTGGCCCAGTTGGATTGCTTGGGATGCCTCAGACTGGACCATGACATCCTCCGGCAGCATGGGCCGTGCCGACTGTAACAGCGTGGAGAGTGTGCGCAGGAGCGGCAACAATTCTACGAGACAGTATTGACCGTCGGCGAACCCTGTTTTGTCATGGAAATCGAGACTGAGAGCCGATTTGGTGCCATGCGCGGTCTCTTTCCTGATTTGCTCTTTGACCCGAAGACACAACTCGTTCTCCTGGGAGAGCCCATCTTTCTTTTCGATCATGACCAGTAAGTCGATGGGTTGAAAATCAGCTTGAGACAATGGCCAGGTAAGTCGTTGCTCGTCGGATAGCCATACGGTGACAGCGATCCGCGATGGATCAGGCAGCTGCCGACTCAGCCATTGGTTGAGTGGAGCATTGAGCCGCGATCGTGGGGTGGCAGCTGTGTTCTACGCCATGGGGCTCGTTGGACTGCCATCCATGGCTAGCCCGACTCGTTGCCAATAGATAAACCCTCTTTGCGGGGTGGCGACGACTTCTGGCTTATCAATGGTGCCTCCGTCATTCAGTGCGCGTAAGGCTGCGGCCGACCGTTCCGCATTGCCCTGAGCCATTTGATAGACGCTCTCCGCCATGAGCAGGTCGCTCAAGGCATCCAGGGTCTCCTCCAGGCGTCGAAGTTCTTGATCCAAGATGGCACGATGCGCGGACAGACAGTCATTCAAAATACCTGTTGACCAATGGGTCTTGCCGGTATGCTGTTGAAATGTATTCAGCAATGCTCGGCCATCCACGACCGTAAACACCATGTTGTCTCCCTCGTCCCCGTCGTCTTGACTTTGGGTTTCGATGGGAAATCGTCTGCGTAACTCAAGCAAATATCCGGCCACCCGTGAAACAAACCCAGTATCAAGAGGGGTTTTCTCGGCATAGGCGTGGAGTGCTCTTTCAAATTGGTATCCCAGGAGTGCGCCAAGCTCCTGGCCCTGTCGGATGCCGTCGAGATAATACAAAGCTTCTCGCACACGTCGTGAACTCAGATTGATTGCTAAGGGGTCAGTCGCGGTCGGGTCTGGATCCGTCGCATTATATGTAGCGTAGCCTGCACGCAGAATTGCGGCGGCATTGGCATGGATTAAGGATGGCGCATGGAGAAAGCCTTCCCCTGTGTCATCAACTCGTGGCTGCGGGATAATGCGATGGCTGTGAGGATCTTCTCTCAACCCCGTGTCAGGCTCGCTGCCCAGGTACACAAAACCATGTTTAAGAATCTGCTCGACATCATGCCCCTCGGCATCGAGGGCTGTTACGTCTAACACCGGCACAGTGATGTCATCGAGCGAGGAAGTCACTTCGTTCCAATTGACTAATTCAGGCTCTGTGACTTCTTGAACCATCAGACCAGGCAGATGGCTGGGCCGGAGATCTTCCAGATAGCCGAAGGCTCCCAAAAAGATGCCGTGTGGATTTCGCGTTCGTTGTTGGGCCAGACGTTGATGAAGAAGTCCCAGTATCCAGGTGTCTAGTCGATAATTACAGAGATCGAGGTGCTCGACCAACACCCGCTCTAGACGTGCCGTAGGCAAGTCTTTGATAACGGACAAGGCTGCATGCATCTTAGCCAAATCCTGTACGGCTTCGGTTGAATCACTGGCTTGAAGTTGATCGTTGATGAATTCGAGTATAGTCTTTGTGCCAGTGACCTGTTCGAATCGTTGACTCAGAAGGTTCCACTTGTTGGGCTCGACTGTTGCCAACGTGGTCGTGATCGCTTGGAATTCTGAATCAACCGCAGCTTGGATAGCTTCCTCAACATCTTTCACAAAATCTAGCATTGTGATTTCAAGGTGATCGGAGGCTGGCTCAGGAATCACGCGCTGCCGCAGTTTTTTGACAGCTTCCTGTACAGTCTCCGCGATATAGTTGGTGGCTTTGAAACAATCAAAGGCATTAACCACGGCTTGTTCAAATCTTGTGATTGCTGCTGCATCACCACTTCCCTCATCAAGAAGCTGTTGATACAATCGTCGTAATTTATCCAACACGCTGTGTTGCCATTTCAGTTGTATAGCTGTTTGGAGAACGTATTTGTGATTCTCGCCTAATGCTCCATGTTCCTCTCGTTCCTGATCCATATCCGTGACAGGACTAACCAGCCCGGCTTGTTTGAGCAACGCGATCGCGGTATTGATATAGGTGCGTGTCACGGCATGTCGAAGGAGCAGGTACAGAAGCGGCAAGCCATCATTTGGCTGAAGAGGGAGCGTTTCTGGTTTTAATTCCTGAAGCAAATCAGCCTGAACCAGCCAATCCAGGTAATGCTGCTCGGAGTCGGGAAATTTCTTGACTGTGCGTGTCTCGGAAAACGGCAACCCGTCGATCAGCGGGCCATTCAACGACCTGACGTCTTGTGAATACATCATGTCGAAGATCCGGGTGGCAGACTCAAACGGCCCAAACGATACCCCCATATCTTTCAACCCGTTCATGACTTGCCAGTATTGGTCATCCATCTCCTTGTCTAGCTTCACGGGCATAACGTCGTCGGCAAAGAACGGGTCTACTAGGGTTCGCACATAGAACTCCACGGACGCAGCATGTAATCCCAATAGCTGAACCAGACGATCGGAAAACTGTTCACCTTGAATGAGAGAATCCCCGGCATGAATCACGTTCGGGACGAGGCGATGCCATTGGCTGTCTAAAGGCTTCAAGACGCGATGGAACAACGCACGAGCAAAGTCATGTTCCGACACGCCTGAGGGGTAATCCCAACGGGACAACGCCGTGGTCGGGACGATCCCGTAGGGTTGGTTGCCAACCCGAAAACAAGGCGTCAATCCTCTCCCGGTCACAAATTGCGCAAAAAACTCATGTGTCTGCTTGAGCGTATCTTCATCCAGCAACGGCGACAAAAACTGACGCAGGAAATATCCCATGGTGGCCGGCCATAACACCTGGTTGAAGGCTATGGCTTCATGAATATCGAGCTGGTCGCTGTGCAGCATCCGTTGAAACAGGTCAACGTTCAGCCCAAGGGCTTTCGCCAAATACTCTCCATCCGGTCGGTGAGCAGCCTCATTTTCGGATGCAGAGATCAAAGATGCTCCCCATCGCCGGTAGGCCGTGCGTTCCTGCTCTTCTTCCTGTTCATCGCCACGATGCTTCGCGATGTTGTTCGTCGGTGTTCCCTGCGGCAGAAATGCGCACCCTTCGAATTTATGTTGATGATTCAAGAACAGTTCTTCTAGCAACTCTTGACTCTGCTGTTGATCGGAAGAAAGTCTCAAACCCAATACCAGCAATTGATCGAACCCTTCCATGAATTCCTTGTCTGAAAGAGGAATTCGTATACCCATACCCATCTGCTCAGCCGTTTCGAATTCATTGAGCCACCGAAGTTTTTCAGGAAGCTCCAGCACGTCCTCGGCTGTTGAAAATTCGTCCTGTTGAGGATCGAGCCCCAGCACAAGGCTGTGATCAACTGGATTGCCTTGGTATTCACGATAAATATCCCCGGAGTAGAGCCGAACAACAAAACGATCAGGCAAGACTCGCGTATGTGGGGCCTGAGTCCACGGCGCGGCTTTCAACGCAATGTCGGGAAAGATCGGCGCTTGGGCATAATCAGTCTGCGCACTCAAAAAGTTTTCAGGCTGTGTGGTATGGATGATCCACTTGGCCCTTGCGGCCTTGAACGTCTCTTGCACATGTGTCCAAGCTTGCGACTGGCGATCCTGACGCTTAGCCTGTGCTTGTTCAGTCGCTGGAGATGCCACCTGACGGAACTCATGTTCAGTTTCCCATATCTCTATCCAATAGGCGCGTCCGGCGTCCAATTCCGTTGGTAATAGGGCGGTTTCATGGCTGTGCACAAAGAAATCATCTGGAAATATCCTGACCCAGAGTTCTCGTGCATCGTTTTTTCTGGCCAACCAACGTCCCTTAGCAGACGTGAACGCACCACTTTGAATCTGGGATTCAATTGCGTTCGCCACCGATTGGTGACCATCGGCTTTTAACCTCGTTAACTGTGGAATGTGGGTGCCTTCGGGGCTTTCAGGCTCAGAGGCAACAGGAGGTCGAGACGCAAGATCCGAGACATCAAATACAAAGAACGATCGATTTTTCGCGCCACATGTTTGATGATCATGAATCGTGTTTCGACCCTGATCGGCATGAGTAAAAACGGGATGCCATCGTCCAGATGTTCAACCAGATCTTGGGGGATTCCTTCGTCATGAAAGGCATGTACGGCAGCCGAAAGCTCCACTTCCACTTGCTGGAGCATGTGCATCGCATCCTGGATTTCCTGTCCTAGACGGGCCTGTTCCTGAATGAGCGGAGCCATGGTTGTAGGTGTGGCCCCCTCGAGCTGATCGAGAATTATGTACAGTCGTTGTTGCAGCTTATAGTGATGGTCGCGTAAACCTCTCTGCTTACCTCGTAACTGTTGGACCGTCTCGCGGTGTTGAATAAAATTATTCATCGTGCTCAAGTTCGTTTTATGGTCATTTCAGCAATTCCGATGAATGAATCGCAACGAGAAATGGCTTCTGTAAAAGAATCCATGCCATGTCGGCAGCATTGCCATTCCCAACTGCTGGATCTCCGGCTACAGCCCCAACCCCTTTCCCCCAGACAATGCCCTCCCTCTCAACGTCTTCGAGAACATTTCGTTCAAAATCCATGTAGTCGACCAGATTCGGGAAATCCTGCCATGAAAGATTATCCCAATTGTCCTGAGCTGCGGCCTTCTCTAAATCCAGCCCGAAACGCAGTTCACCGCCTCGTTCCTTTAGGATGAAAAACCAGCCTGGATCTTCTTGATCGCCGCGCGCTTGCTCAATGGTTTTGTTAAACCCAAAAAAAGAGATATCTGGGTCAATCTGCGCATGAAAGAGTGGGAAAATCATATCTTCCTTGGCTTGGCTGATCGTTCGGGTTCCTTGGTCTTGCGATTTCCATATGGCCCGCTGCATGCAGACAATTGTATTGGGGTATTTCTGCAAGAGTTCCGCTCGAATCGTAAAGACCAATTCTGACTCAAGGTTCCCCGGCTCATGACTCTTATCACCCAACGATGTGTGAAGCGGCCATTGATGAATGGGCATGATATCCAGCGTTGGCGTCGTCAAATTATCTCCCACATCCCAAAACTGCTGGAAATAGGTGCCCCGTTGATCTGTGGGATACTCCCGCCACAACAATTCCCTAGCCATTTCATGGTTGAGTCCCAACAGATAGGCTTCAATAAAGGATTCATTATTCTCGAATAGACAAAAGCTGTTTTGGGGAATACGGTCCAAGTTTGGAAGGAGGTAATCGGTCGAAAGGTCTGCGAGCTTGACGTACATCGGTTCTGGGAAGGTTGGCGCGGCCATGATTTGGCTGGTCTCATCACTCGCACGGGTCTTGCTGTCAAGCTGTCGATTAATCGTAGCTCGTAATCTGGCCTTGATGCGTTTTCCCGGTTCCAAGGTTGTAAGCACATCGGTATTGAGCTTCAGCAAGTTAATCCCAGCCTCTCCAACAGAAGACGATGGTTTCCCACGTTGGAAATGATCTTGAAATACCTGCGGTGCTTGCGGAGAAGAGGACGCTATCGCAGCTTTAAAAAAAACGGCTGCTTGCGTCACGGTGGTCGCTTGATACGCATTTGCACCGAGCACACGCCAATTGGTCCAGGTTTCCGTGCTCTGTTTTTGTGTAAACGGAATTATTTTTTTCCTGGAACGTACCCGCCGCATCAATGGCCCGCGTTGACACGTCATTTTGGTATATAGCGGATGGGCAAAGGCACTGGTGCAAGCCGGGCTCTCCCTGATCGTTCCCGAGATAGTTTGACCTCCACTCTTCACCTTGTTATGTACGAGAGAGGTCATAACTGACAAATTAGGCACGCTGAGTTTTGGGCTCTTGAAATGCTTGCGATACAAGGCTTTGCTCAGTTCAAGGCTCAATTGCTGTCGCCGGATTCGCTGATTCGCGTCGAAGAGGCTGCCAAATTGCTGCCACGCGCGCTCTATGTAAGCTTCTTGATCCTGCTGGACGGTTTCCGTGCCCAACCCCGCGACGAATCGGTACGTTGGATCAAGGTTGAGTTGATTGTACCAACGAGAATTCGCTTCAACCCGTTTTTGTCGCGTATGATGTTTGCCATAGAACGGTGGTGTGATAATCGGATCGTCATACATCGTGCGCTCAGGATCGTCTGGATAGAAAGGATTCTTCGCGAACCTACCTTGCACGGTTCGATCTTTGAGATCTTCATCAAGGTTAATCAGGCTCACCAGATCCTGGACGAATACCTTAGCCGCTGGCTCTTCAGATTGCGGGAGGGGAACACGTTTGTTTCCGGGAAGGCGGAGGGCTCCTTCGAGCATGAGCACGCTCTGCCGGTTGCCCTCTCCTCCTTCGTAATGAAGCCCATAGCCAGGTGATTGCACATCGATCGGTCGTTGTCCGATACGGGGATCCAGCTCTTTTCTCGGTTGAATCTTTCTCACCAACGATTCAAAGTCACCGGCCGGTCCGGTCCGGAATGACCACTCATAATACACCGGCCATTGATCCGGTTGCCAAGTATGAGCATCGCCCCATGAGCTTTGCAGCGTCCCGACAGATGTAATCCGTTTGGCATCCGCGCCCAGTCCAGCTAGTCGTCCTTGTTCAAAGGCTGGGATGAGAAATGCCGTGTAGGTGGTGCGCGGTTTGAGCTTCCGTGGACACAAGATTCTCGAACAGCCAACATTGGGGGACTGATCAAGCAGCTCTTTGACCTTAGCGTCTGGGTTTGTCCCTCCCTGGGCGGAGGCTAATCCCATGTTGATGTGCGCATGTGCCCAGGCCCACAGTTGGTCTGGGGGCGAGAACGGTCCTGTTATCGCCCCTTCAGGTATGTGAATCGCTGGCAACCGTGCATTGGTTAACCCCAGATGTTCGAATTCCGCATCTTCCAGTACGATCAAGGCCAACCAAGGCCTGAGCCTATTGCCGTTTGGCGATGCCGGGGTGTATCGCCACGGGAAATCTTCGTCGTAGAATTCAATGTAGGGAAGATAGTTGCTCTCAAACGTCTTGATGCCTTCCCGTGGTTCCGTTTTGATGACTGCCCGACGGTCGAGTCCGATGATGTCTCCCGGTCCATATAAATTCAAGGTTTGCGGGATCGCTGTTAAAGTATTGCCTCGCGACCGAATGTTGACCTGCAAATCTATTTGAACCCGAGTCTTGGGGCTGTCCTGTGCCCCCAAGGGATCTGCTCTCTCGATCTGAGTTGACAGTCCTCGGCGAAACCAAGAAAAAAAGGTGTAGGTAGGTTGCGTTTTGCTCATCGGATTACCTTTCGATAACCAGGATCTCCATGGAGTCAGGCAAGCTCATAGGCCGGTACCACTGCGAGCTGCGGTTCCAATTCCGGGTTTTCCTCAACAATTTCTTCGAGTAATCGCCAGGCTTCCGTTTGCGTCTGATACCGCATGTTGTCGCCATAGGGCATGAGATCGTGCTGATAAACTAACACGTATTCCTCATGAGGCATGAGGAGGGGTTGGATGCCGTTCATGTGCGCGAATTTTGCCTTGTGCCCGAATTCTGATTGGCCAACAGTATTCCGCATGCTCAAAAGGCTGAATAGTTCACCCTCTTCTTGGTACAAATCGGCCATTGAGGGTTTCTGCACGTCATCCAACACTTTTCTTTCGTAGACTACGGTCTTCTCCCGAAAGCTACCGACTGTCACGTGATCTGCCTGTTTCATTTTGACGCCAGCGGGGAACGATTCGTATGACTTCCGACTCAATTTTTCCTCTTCTGTGAGGTCAAGATACATGGCGGGTGCAAAAGCGTCTCTCTCTGTCAAGACCGCCAAATCCTGGCCTTCGCCGTCGACTAACTGTAGGTCGAACCGTGTGGCTCCTTCCAGGGCTTGAGGACCGAACTTGTCCAACCGAATCGTGAGTGGGAGAACACTTTGACTGATGGCTACTCCGCCTGTGGGATGAAGCAGGATGGGGACTTGATTGTCGTTCTCTGCCTGCTCTTCTTTCTTGACGGTCACTAGCAGCCGAGTCGCTGACGGTGTAACCTCTTGCCAGTTGCGAATGTCGTGTAAGGCTTCCTCGAGTTCTGGCAACAGGGATACGGTTTGGACTCGGGTGCCGATTTCTTCACCGCAGGTTTCATCAACAGGCAGGGTTTTTGACCAGAACAGGACTTTAATGGTCGCCTCTCCTTGAAGTCGCCATGGGGTAGTTCCTGTAAATGTTCCCTTGAAGACCACATCGACCAGAGTTTTTGACCCCCAGCTGATTTTCAAAAACGCGGTAATCCGGACGAGAAAATTCGACCGAGAATAGAACAAGGCATCAAAGGCAAACCCGCCGTTTACCTTAAATTTCCAAATCTTGAAATAGAAAAAGACACCGGCACCAATCTGAAAGGTATTGGGCGTAATCGCCATGTAAAAAGTCAGAATGATCTGAGCATTTTTTCGATCAACCAGGGCCAACATCAGCCGATTCATCGGAGGAAACCCTTCAGGGATTTCGTTAAAATCAGGATGAAATCCTCCGACCGAAAGGAGGAAACATTTTTGTTGTCCCCATTGCACACGTAGGGCCATGTCGCCTTCTAAACGGAAGCTCAACAAGGCCGAATCAAACAAGCTTGCGTCAAACGAGAAATAATTTTTATCGAAATCCACAATGCCAGCAAAATTGACTTGCAGCTTCAGGACGGTCCGTTCCTTGCCTAGTGCTTTTTTGCTGATCAAGGCCCTGACTATCCCGACAATAGCCAGTCGGAAGGGATCTGGCACCTCGATTAAGAGGCCAATTTCAAAGGTGATGAGGCTCTTCGCTCCCCAACCAATCAACGCCATGAGCCCGAACACGTATTGGCCGTCGTGCGGCGGGAAAATAGTATTGGCACTGTTGATAATACGTTTGGCGTTTTCCAAGGGTTTTGTGGGGAACAGCACGTCGTCCAAAGTATTTTCCCTCAACCCTAAGCGAATGGCCGACGCATCCATGGTTCGATTGAGCCCGATGAGGCCGCCGACGCCGTTCAACGTGAAGCCCAAGCCCAACTGAACAGGAGAAAATTCCACGGAAACGATCAACAGGAAGGAGTAGCCCTTGCTCCCGTCCGGCATCTTAGTGGTGATGATCCCGATGGCTTTGACCTTTATCGTTTCTTTCACAGTCAACTCCACGACGCCTGCGTACTGTCCTTTTTCCTTATCAAAATAGAGATACCCGGCGCCCTTGACGGCCTTGGCGTCGACCTTGATGCCGACGCCCTTTGGTGGCTTCACGTCAAAATCAAAGAGGGTTTCTGTGGACTCCGGGTTTTCGGCTTGCGGGTTGTCAAAGGTCCACAGGGCTTGCATGCCGATCGACTCGACTGTCGCAAGGAACGGCCCAAGTTTGACCTTTCCACTGACGGCCGTATACATCCGCACTTCTTGGTTGGAGGCATGCAAACCTGCCTGCACGGCCGTTAAGGTGAAGATCTTCCCGAATTCCAGATGCTTAGGCAGCTCGACCTCAAGCCCGGTCCCGCCCTTGATGTACCAACCGAAAGCACTGGACCATCCCAGCCCCAGTTCAAATTCAACGTTGACGCCTTTAGCTGGAACGACTTTGCTGAGAAAGCCGTCCTTGGAATCCGGGACTACCACCAGCCTACTGTCGGCGAATTCCAACAAAAACCCGGCATCTCGCTTATCGCTGGAGAAGTCCAATCCGCCTTGAAGCATGATCTGTCCCAGCTCAAGCCGTGTGTCTTCGGTTCCTCCGATGATGTAGGCCTTTTCTTTGCCGGGTTGGCCTTTGGTCAATGTGAGGGTCAACCGGGTCTCCGTGTCCCCTGCTTGCTCATCGCTGCCATTGATCACAAACGGATGGATGAACTGAGTGGCATCGATCTGGACAGTCCAGTCTTTGACATTGAAATCTCCCTTAACCCCCCCAAATGGTAGGACACCCAATCCGATCTCACGGTTCGGTTGACGAATGAAAACCAGGCTTGCCCCGACTTCGACGTTATCATCCAGGAACTCGTACCAGAAACTGAGCGTCCGTTCGTTGACTTGCCGTGCCACCGGATCTTCAAAGTCCAACCAATCAGCGGGCTTGAGGCCAACCACGACGTTGGCGCCGGTACTCGTTAGGAATTTCCGCAGGCGTTTGAACAGTTTTTTCGACAGCTTCTCAAGTTGAGGGTCTTCGAGCTCCGAGACGGGCTGGGGAGAGGCGGCTTGATCTTCCGGTTCAGAGAGGTATTCCTCGATGATCAGTTGCGCAGGATCGTCAAACACCTTACCAAGTTGGTTCCAATCGACTTCCGTGGTGGCATGAGGAAATCGGATGATCTTGCCCTCAGCATCACGCAGATGTTCTTTTAACGTACTCTCAGATCCTGGTTGAATCACCATGGTCAGGACTAGCCCATGGTAGACTTGAGGCAGAAAGAATTCCAAGTTCTTGAGAAGTAGGAGTCCCCCAAGGCGTCCGGTGTGTTCGAGGAATACGTCCTTGTCAAATCCAGGTTTGACATCGCTCCCTTCTTCCTTGACTAGGGTATAGATTCGTGCCCCGGACCCAGCCAATTTTCCGAGTAATTTCAAGACCTTGGTCACCTCGGAAAATTTTTTCGGGGGGCGTTTGGCAAGGTCTGCGACGTCCTGGTATGCGCCGGATAGTTCGTCCCCTACTTCACTGATTTTCTGTAAAACGGTGAATCCTCGGCCGCGTTCCCCTTCCAGATCCAAGTCATAGCCCAGCTCCCAGAAGGCATCATAGAGCAACTGCGTGCTCTTCATCACAGCCACGCTATACTCGACGATCAGAAAGATCTTCACCACCGGGCTTTCTGATTCTTTCGCCTTTTGAGTCGGTTCAGATTTTTGAGTTGGTTCAGGCATGACGCTGCTATTACTGAATTAGGGACTGGTTTGTTCCGCTTCCGGTTCTTCAAGCGGGACGTTTGGAGCTTGGTACTTCGGATCTTCAAAGTCCATGGGCACGACAAACCGCGTGAGTTGTTTGGGGTCTTGCTCAAAGAGGCCTGTGGGCTGGGACTGGCCTTTTTCCATGATCCAATGAATTTGATTCACAGATTTGCGAATCCTAACTTTGGTTCCCACCGCATGCTCGTCTTTTTTTGTTTGATCGATGCCTCGACGCACTTTCAGAAATTTCCCAATCGGCGGCGTCATCGTCACCTGCACGACCTCAAATGCTTCGTCGTCGATGACGACCTGAAACGGCGGTGCGGGAAAATCTTTGATGATTTCCGCTTCGAATTCCTTGTCGGTGAGGGAGATCTGTTTGGTAAGAACGCCCTCTCCTTCCCAATGAAAATCGAATTCCGCGATGCTGTTGATGGAAATCATCTCTAAACCTGGGACTTTCTTCTTGCTGTAGAGAAAATGCGGCGCGATTTTTTTGAAAATCGCTGCTTCCCCTCGATGAGGCTGCTCCAGAGGTGTTCCAAGACTTTCTCCGCGAATGGCATCGATCCGGTACTGCCAATCCGGCGGTGGATACTTAATGTTAGCATCACGTTGATGAAACGGGATCATGACAGGTTCTTTTCGAATTAACGAAGGGCGGTAGTTGGGGAACCATCGCGTATTGAGGAGAATCTCACTGCTTTTTTCTTCGCCTAGGGCCTCTTGTGTATGGTATCCCAAGAATATTTCCGGAAACGGTAATTTTTCCTTGTTATCCAGAAAATCATCGATTTCATATCCCAAAAAGTGCATGAAATGGAAAATGCCCACTTCATTCTTCGTGCCGCTGCACACGAGGTGAGCCATGATAAACTCTGCGGGCGATGCTTTGGGAACATTCGCCTTAGCATCTTTGATAGGGTCATCGTGATAGATGCGGAAAGGTTTCTCGGCCCAATATTGCATCCGCATAATCGCACTGAAGTGTACGTCGCCGGATAAGACCACTAACCGAGTCCGCCGTTTTCCATCACGCGTCGGGATCCGAGACCCAAGCCGTGAGATCACGTTTTCAAATGTCTTGGTTTGAGGAACCCATGAATCCGCCAAGTCTGGATCATTGGCCATCATATTGTGTCTCCCGACGTCTCCCTCGATTTCGGTGACGAGCCCTTTTACGGGTAGCAGATATTTTCCTACCCAATTCCGGAAATAATTAATCGTCATCAGGTTGCATGGTGAGATCACCAAAGTGAATTCCGGCTCGGCCGACGTCAACGGGATCTGTTCCAACACGGCTTCTTCACTGAGATGCTCTGACGCTCGATATCGTTTGTCCGGAAACGACCGCTGTGTCCGCGCGTCGAGAAACACGGCTTCGTATCTGGGATGCTGAAATGAAAAATGCCAGGGTACGGATTCTTTGGAAATCGGGAACTTGCCCTTACGTGCCGATTCAATCAGTTTATTGACTTGCTTGTCCGTGAAGGGAATGTTGACGAGTTTGGCGATGCGTTGCTCTGCGGGATGCCCGGCTTTGCATTGATTGTGGATCCAGTCCGCGATTGACTCCAAGAGCACTCGGTCTCGAGGCTTGGGGTTCTTTTCGGCGGTGGCAAAGAGGTCCGGCGTATTCCCCCAGGCTTGAAACACGGCAAAAGCGGCTAGCCCATTCATCAAAATACGACGACCTAAGGCCGTTTGATAGACCTCTTCCACCCAATCCCGATTGAGATGCCAATCGTCCGTCACTTCATGGTCGTCAAATGTCATGTAGGTAGCAATGTTGGCTAAGCCTCGCCGGATTTTAGGAATGCCTTTCAGGAAGAGCAGGAGTTGTCGTTTTTTTTCTCTGAAACCTCCTTTTTTCTTTTCAATTTTATCTGTAAGCTTTTCTTGAAAGTCATCCTCAAGTTCTTTTGCACGTTTTTTTCGTTTTTCTTGGTCCGGTTCCTCTTCAGGCAACTTTTCCAGCGCCTTACGCAATTCTTCTTGAGATTCTTCCTTCGATTTCTTGACAAAATCCACGTAGACTTCGTCGGTATCCGGGGGAATGGCCTCGGGGGAAACTTCTGGGATGTCAGGCCAAAGGGTATCCGACCAGATGAAAAGATACATGGCAAAAAACTCACCAAGACTCAATAAATGGCTCGACCCGGCCTTGGTCGTAAAATTGGCGGTATAACGAACCAACTTCTTTCGGGTCGCCGAGCCGAACGCACTCGGCAGTTGGTTGATTCCCGGCAAGGGTTCCTCCCATTCTTCCTTTCCCCCCAACAACACTTTGGCCGCATCGTTCAAGAGATACAGCAGTCCATCGTCGACTTCGTCGGCATAGATCTGATCTCCGGTGAGGAACAATTGTTGCGGCCGTCTAGGCGAATTCCAGTCTCTTTCGAGGATGTCATCGAGCACGGGCATGGCATCCAACCCCTGACCGACCGTGGCCCGACACGAGGCCTGAATAAAATGGAGCTGCTTTACCTTCAGAGGAGGGAGCATGACCGCGGGAAGGTGATACTCGTGATACGTAATTTGTTCGATGCTTTTCAAGACGCCTTCATCGCGGAGACTGGCGAATCCGCCGGCCTTCTCGTTATCAAAGGCCATGTCATAGACGTAGGATTTTCCCCATTCGAGGGTTTTCTCTTTGCGAATCTTGACCGTGGCGTCTTGGACGTGTTCGACAGGTTCGGTTTGATCGACGCCTCGGCGCACTTTCATGAGTTTGCCGCTCGGCTGAGCGGAACCGACTTCTAGGACTTCCAGGATTTCATCAGCGATCAGGACCTGAAAGGGCGCACCCGGAAAGTTCTCGGTGACGTTAACGTGCACTTGCTCATCAGTGGGAGAAATCGGTTGAGCAAGGGTGCCTTTTCCCGTTAACTTGCCGAGTGTTGCGCTGATGGTCACAACATGCAGATGTTCACCCAGACGACACGTGGCCTCCTCTCCAAAAGCCAGGAGTTCTCCTCGTTGACCATTTCGATCTTCAAACACTGATAGGGCAACGGATTCAACTGCTTTTCTTAATACAACCAAAACAGAGACGCTTCGGTCATCGACATGTCGAACGATAGGACCGCAAATGATGAGCGGAAGAGTCTCAATTCGTTCTGCCAAGGAGGTGAACTTCATATTGTTGATTCTCTTCTTCAACAATGAGTCATGCTAGATGGCGCTCGTGTTCGCATAGAAAAAGTATGGCATGCGATATTAGTTATCCCAGTCCAATTTTTCTCGAATGGTATAATGCTTGAGGCTATAAGCATCTTGTTCCTGTGTATTGGGGTGCAGCATCAAAAGATGCAACTGACCCCTCATTCCTGGGGCTTTCGTGCCAATATTCCAATGGGACACCGCCTTAGGCATGGGGCCATTTCGATAGATAGTTTTGTACATTTCTTTTCCTGTGCGGTGGTTAAACGACCACAGTTGTCCATTGCCTCCTGTGCTATCAACTAGAAAGAAGTATCGACCGTCAGCAGAAAATGAACCGCTTTGGATGTTGATCAAAGATACGCTGCGTCTGAATTTATTGAGCACATTATATGAGGAGGGAAATGACAAGCTCACTTGATCGCCAGACAGAGTGATCCTGTATCTTTTGACCCCGGTGGACGTGCGTGGTTCAGAGGAATAAAGATATCCATTGACTGGATTGATAGCAATCCAACCAATGGATCGTTGACCTTGTTTTAAGGAGAGTGTATCGATGAGTTTCATATTGGTGGCATTGAATATCGCAACGAGGGGACGATTTTTAGCTCGCCCTTCTCCTTCTAGCGCCACAAACAGATGGCCTTTGTAATAATCCAGATCTCCATATCGCCGATAACCTTTACGTTGGAGATACGGCGGGATATCAATTAATTTAGCTGATGCCGGTGTAAGCTTTCCCATGGTTGCAAGATTCAACGTCACCGGAATTTTCCATAGCATGTCATCTTGTGTGAAAAACCAATGGTTTTGATCATGGGCAGTGCCGCGTATTTCTTTGCTCAGTTTATTCACAACTTGTTGAGGATAATCTCCCGTCAGGTCAAAGCGAGAAATAATTGTCTCTAGTTTTTGGATTTCGAGTTTGACGGAATTAAAGTGTACATTCATGTACACGTCATCTCTTGTGCAATTGCCAATATCCTTTCCCCCGGTATCGCCCATGATTTCAAAACGACGAACCAGATTGCCGCCTGTGATTTTTGGTTTGCTTGTCTGGGTGGTGATATCTAATCCATGATCGTTGTCTATGTATCTTGCTTCTGAATAGGGATTACTGATGATTCTATTGATCTTATAACCGGTCGGCGCCGTATAGACGGTATAAGTCCAGGTCCCTCTCGTCTCGGTCCAGTCACGCTTGGTCTCAATTGCATGTAAAAAAAGTCTTAAGACAACCTTGGTTTTCCCCTGGAGGCTTACTCTCGCGGTTGCTGTGACTTTAGGCCCATGCCCACCGAATTCACGGTCGCCACGTCTGGTATTCGTCGGGCATAGACGAGATTTAGAGGAAATACTGATAGATTTATTGGATTTGGCCTGAGGCCAAGCCTCAGATGAGGAGAAGAGCAAAAGAAGGAGAACGAGAAAAAACCTATCGATCGATATTCTCATGGCCTTTATGAGAAGAGATCCCGGGTTTATTAAATTACTTCAATTTACGAGTTACACATTGCCTCTCTATGAACATTTTGGCACATGTAAGCTTCCCCCAACCACGGACAGGCGCAATGTAGAGCTTTCTGGCAGAATGACCCAGGAGGTTCTTATGAAAACGAGTCGATTCAGCGAAACGCAAATTGTCGCCATCTTGAAACAAGCCGATGCCGGGGTCAAAGTCAAAGACCTGTGTCGGGAGCATGGCATTAGCGATGCTACCGACTACAATTGGAAAGCAAAGTATGGCGGGCTTGAGGCCTCGGATCTCAAGCGTCTGAAGGAGACCGAGAGCGAACTGGCCAAACTCAAACGCATGTATGCGGATCTGGCCTTAGAGAATCGGGCTCTCAAGGATCTCATCGAAAAAAAGCTCTAACGCCGACGGAGAAACGAATGGCGGTGCAGACGATGCAGGAAGCTCATGGCGTGTCCATCGTTCGAGGCTGTGCCGCAGTGCATCTGGCTCGGTCGGCGTACTATCAGGTGCCACGTGATTGGCACACCCGGGATCGGGATGTGATTGATGCTCTGAATCAGTTGGTCAAGGCCCACCCCCGCTGGGGTGTCTGGAAGTATATTGATCGGTTACGAACGTTAGGGTATCGCTGGAATCACAAACGGATTTACCGCGTCTATCGGCACTTGAGGCTCAATCAGCCTCGCCGTACGAAACGCCGACTCCCCACACGACCCTCCCTGCCCGTGTTTGTGCCAGAGGGGCCGAACGAGGTGTGGTCCGCTGATTTCATGAGCGATGCCCTCTATCACGGCTCGCGGTTTCGCACCTTGAATATCATTGATGACTTTAATCGAGAAGCCTTAGCGATTGAAGTGGATACGTCCCTGCGGGCCGAGCGGGTTATTCGTGTCCTCGAACGCTTGAAGACAGAACGTGACCTGCCCCATATGATTCGGGTGGATAATGGCCCAGAATTTCTCGCTCAGGTTCTTCAAGATTGGGGAAAGACCAATCGCGTGCTGATCTATTACATCCAGCCCGGGCGCCCGACCCAGAATGCGTTCATTGAACGATTTAATCGCACCTATCGGAATGAAGTCCTCAATCTCTATGTGTTTCGGAGTTTGGAGGAGGTCCAAGAGCTCACAGCAAAATGGATGACCGTCTATAACGAACACCGCCCTCACAAGGCGTTACAAGGCATGACCCCGTGTACGTATCACAAACCCAAAAGGCCGGAAAACTCTATGTTGAACCTGTCCGCTTGACGGGGAAGCTTACAGCTTGATTTCAGGGGAGCACTACAGGTCGAGGGGCGGCGGCAGACCAAGCCACCTGGGATCGAGCTCACCGGCCCAAACGGTGCAAACTTGCTCATCATCGCTCATTAGCGAAGGTCGTCGCGGCAAAGCTGAAGCAGCAGTGGTCCCCCCAGCAAATCGCCGGGTGGTTGAAGAGGCAATACCCGTATAGAGAACAAGCACGCGTGTCCCACGAAACCATCTATCGCAGCCTGTATATTCAGGCGAGAGGCGTCTTGAAAAAGGAGCTGCAGGACTGTCTCAGAACCAAGCGAGCCATTCGCCGATCGAAGCATGCGAGTCTGAAGCGACAAGGACTTGGGAAAATTACGAATGCCGTTTCGATTAAGGACCGGCCAGCCTCCGTCGAAGATCGCGCGGTACCCGGGCATTGGGAAGGAGACCTCATTGGCGGAACCCACAACAGCTATATCGCGACGTTAGTCGAACGCCAGTCGCGGTATGTCATGTTGGCCAAAATCGAACAGAAGAATGCGGAAACCGTGGCGGTAGTACTTATTAAGCATGCCCAGCGCCTCCCCACTGAGCTGTATCAATCATTGACCTGGGACCGAGGCACAGAGATGGCGAATCATTGTGACTTCACCCTCGCGACCGATATTGCGGTGTACTTTTGTGATCCAAAGAGCCCCTGGCAGCGTGGATCCAATGAGAATACGAACCGGCTGCTCAGGCAGTACTTTCCCAAAGGAACCGATTTATCCGTGTATACGCAAGCACAGCTCAATAAAGTAGCTCGCCAGTTGAACGAGCGACCGAGAAAAACATTAGAATACGCAACACCGGCAGAAACATTTCAGGCATGTGTTGCAGCGACCAGTTGAACTCACAATCGTTTGCTGACAGTGTCCCGTACTCCGTCGATCAATCAGTTCGAGCGGTGGCCTCGCCACCAACATTCCCATCAACAGACATTCACAGACCATTAGCGTCCCTGTTGTTGTCACACGTGCTGGATGGACGTCAAAATGTGTTGTTCCTGTTCATTGTCCAGCTTTTCATGAGAGATAAGTCGGCCCTCTCCACTTTACTGATGCGGCCGCATGTCCATGAACGCCATGGTGTGCGCTTTCCCATTCTCTTTACTTTCAACACCCAAACCGGAGCTTTGGCAATAAGTCACGAGCCAAGAGGTAGAGAAACACGCCGACGATGCCATAGGACGAGGCAAAATTGATCAGATCCACATCAGTCATAGGAAGAGGGGCCTCCGATGCCCGGTTCAGCATCGATGAAAGGCAACGTTTCGTCTATAATTAGAGCAAGAACTGAACTAGACGACGCTTGGCAGACTTCAAAAACCTGGGAGGCAATGATGGAAAAACACAATGCTCCAGATCCACAAGAGTTCCGGAAAATAGCCTTGATATGATAAAGAACACAAGATGCTTCGTGATGAGCTTATCCATCTAAAAGATTGCCAAATGAAATTTCTCTATATTGCCTTAGTGCTTACAGGTATTGTCCTCTTTTCAAGGACCAACCTTATCTGATGACAATAAAGCCATGCAGGGAAATTTATATTTAGTGCCCCTTGTCGCGCTGGTTCCGATCTGGTGGATCTTTTTTGACAAAGCCAAAGGGATCATTCGTATTACATCGTATTTCAGATTTCTAGAAAAACTCATACTCGGGAAATATTCAGCCAAGAACTTTAAGGGATGGGAAACAAGTGTTCAAGAATTCAGGACCTACCGCGCCCGCATGAGGAAAAAGATGTCCCTCGCGGCACCTGTGAAAGGATTGTGGGCACTATTCTCAAACAAAGAACACATCAAAGAATTTTGTTTTATGATGATCTTAAAAACTCGAGGACAATATTGGATCATCACATATTATGTATTCCTTCTCTTGACCACGATCTGCTGGATGGTCGCGTGGCAGACAAAGGCGAATCCTCTGCTGTTAGGAGGTACGGCAGCGGTGATTATATTTTCGGCCGTTGTTACGTTAAACCTCACATGGAGCATGATTGCTGGGCGATATTCCATGGATGAGAGTGAGACATTGTGGAAAGACCTTCTCGGTGTATATGAGAATAACACCGAAACGTTGCCTCCTGATTCCGAATGAACCTGAACCTCATGCCACCGCTTTCTTTCGTCGAAACCCCGGTTCACCCCGCGGACCTGCCTAGGGTTGTGAGGGATTTTCACGAAATCGTTCCAGATCGCCGAGAGCAACTGCCCGGATTCGTCATGCACAAAAGTGAGTTCCCGCCTCGGGGCATAATTGCCCGTACGATCCGCGATCAAGCAATAGCCATCAATACTCACTTGGATGACCATGGCTTCTCGCCCTAACTGGGAATTCCACCGTTTGACAGCGTGCGCTTATTTCAAGAGCGAATCGAGGCCGATATGCTTGCAGGTGTAGAGAAACAGTTGGAGCTCATCATCGGAGAACCTGACTCACCAAATAGAAGTGTCCCCCGCTATCGACATTATAATATTCGCGGGCAGACCATCGAATGTATTGCCGGTTCGTCTTCCCTTCTCCACTGAATCCACATAAAGTTATCGATCCAGGGAGATGGCATAAAAATTTCTTCCGCCCAGCCTGTTAGCAGGCTGGCTTGCCATCCGTCCTAAAATTGCATACACTTCGACACACGTTTGGGAGCCGGTTGGTGCCTCAAGGAATCAGCGAGAAACACATTCAAGCCCTGGGCGGCTGATCATCCACCTAGGCAGCCAATCGCTATATTCATTTGGTGAGGGATGATTTGTTACGCACCGCAAAAACCATAGCCAAAATGAAACCGGAACATGCTATGGACCCAAAACACGACAGAAATAAAAATATCAATAAAGTTAGATAGTTATAATTTCAGGCGGTGTAGCTCAGGTGGTAGAGCAGCGGACTCATAAGCCGCGGGCCGGGGGTTCGAAACCCTCCACCGCCACCATATTTTTCAACGACTTATCAGTGCGGTGCTCTAATCCCTCTTTTCTAGGTTGTGTAAAGGTTGCGGATTCTGTGTCTTCCAGCAACTTATCCACAGGTTCATCTAGGCGATTCATCCACTCCCGACTTCGTCTTTGAAACGCATGAGAATACACATCCATGGTGATCTGGATACTGGAATGCCCAAGTTGGTCTTGAACATATTTGGAGGGTGACCCCTTTTCAATTTGTTCAAAGACAATACAGTTGATGGTACAATGAGGAGCATCTGCATCAAGCGTTACATTATCAGAGCCCTTGATCAAAGACTTCTATAATCGGCAGCCCCTGCATCAAACCCTTGACTATCGCAACCCCGAGAAGTTTGAACGGCAGGGGGATGACGCTTAACTTCTCTTCAAGAAATCCCATTTTGTAAATCGCAGGTACATCTTTTAGCTATGATCTTTTGGTCGCAGAGTATCGGCAAACGATCAACAGATCCTGGAGAGCGTTTGGATCAAGCCGGAATCGATCCACTTCATTGATGACCACTTTTTTCCGTAGGGGGTTAGAAAGGTAGATTTTGGGAATCAGTTTGGATAAATCCTTTTGCGAATAAGAACCATCCGATCAAAAATGATAGCCCTCCCAATGGAGTGAGTACTCCAATCCATCGAGTTTCGGTGAGACTCAGAAGATACAAACTTCCAGAAAATAAGACGATGCCAAGCAAAAAGGCAGAAGCTGTATAAGAAAAGATGGGTTTGGATGAATCATGATACATCTTACCAGCCAGAATAAGCGCGAGAGCATGGTACATCTGATAGTGTACACCTGTCTTATAGGCCTCAAACAAACCTGCAGTCAGTTGCTCTTTGAGCATATGTGCGCCAAAGGCTCCTGCCGCGACAGCAACCAACGCCAATAATGCGCCAAGCGCTTGAATGGACGATGAAGGGATCATACGCGTTTCGGTCAATTGTTCTTATGGGGAACTGATGCCTGGTAACACACGCCCCCAATGAATGTGTTGCCAAATTCGTTCATGCCCCCAATATAACATGATTTTGACAACAGCATCAGTTGATCCCACTAATGCAGCAATGGCCAGTTCTCCTGAATAGAGAAATACGACCACCATGGTCACCAGCGTCGCTAGGACTCGCCAGCTAAACCCTTTCACCACACTGCGTAAATGTGAATCCATGATCATACTCCTATGAACGTATTCTTCCTCTTGCCTTTTCAGGCTTTTTGGGTTTTTCGTGGTTGCATTGAAACGATGAGACATTTTGAAAAAAGTCTTTCAACGTATAGTGGTCCAGTATCGCGACAATGGCATTTCTTACTTCAAGCATGACGGTTTTAATGGGGCACTGCTTGTGATCAGCATAGGGGCAATCTTGACATTTTTGATAAGCCGTCTGACTGATACAGGCAATGGGAGCCAGTGGCCCATCCAGTGTTCGAATAATGGAACCCAGGGACACATCCTGCGGCGATTTAATCAATCGGAATCCTCCCGCGATTCCCGTGCGGCTATCCAAAATTCCTGCATGTTTTAGCTGCAAGAGAATCGATTCCAAAAATCCAACGGGGATTTGCTGTCGTTGGGCAATCTCCTTTCGTCGAAGGGGCGCATGACCATAGGATTGTGTGAGTTCTATGAGGGCTCGAAGTGCATACTGACTTTTTTTAGAAAATCGCATTGTACAATTATATTGTTTATAAACATTATAAACAATGATCGTATGCTCTTAATAGAAGGGAAACAATACTCAAGTTATCGTTCTACCACAATGTGACGGCAACCGTATCGGCAAAGCGATGGCCACGAGTTGTCAAGCGAAGGTGCCCTGAGGCTTGTTCCAAGAGTCCGTTCTCAATGAGCTGGGGAACGAGGATCTGCCAGTCTGAACAAGCGTGTATTGTGTTAACCAAATCAAGCGGGACACCTTGAATCATACGGAGACCGAGGACAATGGATTCACGAAGCGCTTGTTCTCTTTCAAGAAGCTCATAATTGCGAATGGGTAATGACTGGGACTCGATTTCTTCACAATAACGATCTAAATCTGCCACGTTTCCAAACCGAGTCAATCCCAGGCATGATTGGGCACTTGGACCTAACCCCAAGTATGAGCCTCCTTGCCAATATTGCATATTATGGCGGCACTGGAATCCAGGTTGACTGAAATTAGAAAGCTCATAATGCTGGTACCCTGCGGTTGTGAAAGCATTGCAGGCAAATTCTTCCATGGCAACCTGAATGTCTCCATCATGTTCCTTGAACTTACCTCGTCGCTGGTCGATAGCAAAACGCGTGCCTTCTTCAATCGTCAAGGCATAACAGGAAATATGTTGGGGCGAAAAGGCCAGGATGTCGTGAAGTGTCGAAGTCCATGTCTCCAATGTTTGACCTGGGAGGCCATACATGACATCGATGTTAATATTTGAGAATCCTGCGGCTTGTGCTTGAGTGATGGCCATTGCAATCTGGGTTGTCTGGTTTCGTCCACCAAGCTGAATGAGCTCTGAATCACTCGTTGATTGGATCCCAAAACTGATTCGGTTAAATCCTGCTTCAAGAAGCTGGTGAAGATATGATGAGGTCACACTAGCAGGGTGTGCTTCGATTGTTATCTCGGCTTCAGGTATGACGTGATATGTCGATCGAATCAAGTTGCCTATTCGAGAAAGTTGATCAGCTGTAAGTATGGTCGGGGTCCCTCCTCCAAAGTAGATGGTCGCAATGGGAGTTGCCTGTAATTGGAGCAGATCTGCATACAGTTGGATCTCACCTTCGAGCGCCATAACATACTTTTGGACATTTTCTGTGCGATACACTTGCAGGTAAAACGAACAGAAATGACAACGAGCTAAACAAAATGGGACATGGAGATAGAGCCCTAAAGGGCTATCAGAAGGGTGAGCGATCTGATAAATAGAATGAGAGGGGTTCAGCGTGTGGGTCGGGACCATGGGTCATCCATGGTCCCGACATCGAGTCACAAGATAGGGAACAAGGAAGGAATAAGTGTGCATGCCACGGGGGTCTTGATCAAAAGAGTCGGAGTCTTCATATGGCTAGGCTTCTGTTTCAGACATTTTCATGACATTGGATGCCTGAGGACCTTTGGCGCCTTCAACAAGCTCAAATTCTACCGGCTCCCCTTCTTTAAGCGTCTTGAACCCATCGCCTTGCAAGGCAGAATAGTGAACAAAGACATCTTGTCCATCATCAACTCGAATAAACCCAAATCCTTTTCGATCATTAAACCATTTCACCGTGCCTTTACTCTTCACAGCTACCTCCTTATTTCAGGCCCCATGAGACCTCTATCGGTCGTATAAAGGCTAAAAAACTAAAAGCCGCAGCAGGGAATAGGTTCCCCTTTTGCGGCATCATCACATTCTATAATAGAGCCCATATCATCAAGCCAATCTGAATCCGGAGAAGGAGTACCATACGGAGCCGTTCATGTCAATCCAAAAATGATGACACGGCAGGTTATGTCCCCTATTGGACTTCAATACGCTGGCCGACGCCAACATGACAGCGATCTACCGCACGGCCTTGTTTGATGAAGACTTCTAGCTGTTCATTACTATTCACCAAGGCTTCTGGGATACCTGTTGCGCCTTCCAGATAGGCTGTTTTTAAACCATGAATCTCGACTTCTCCTACAACAATTTTTTGGGGTTCCTGTTTGGTAACTGAACGAAGGGTTTGAAGGTCAGAAGGGGTAATATTGGAAATGAGGTTGCCGAAATGATCAATATAGACAATTTTCCCAATAAGGGTTCCTTGCTGCATTTTTGGGGCATCCAGTGGCAGCGTGACGTAATCTCTGATCAACCGCCCGTATGATCCTGGAACCTGCCCTTTGGTAAGCCAGGCTGCTGCAGGGGCAAAGAGATCGCGGCCATCAAATGTGGCACCTGTGGAATCAAGTCGGTACTGTTTATTTTCAATGGCGCGAACTTCAACGTTCGACTCTTCCTCATAGATTTGACTCAATACACCATTGTCGGGCGCCAGAAAGAAATAGCGTGAGGTGGAAACCAAGAGGGGCCGTCGACTGGATCCGACACCAGGATCAACCACGACCACGTGTACGGTGCCATCAGGAAAATACCGATAAGAGGATTGCAACAGAAACGCCGCTTCTTCAATGGCGTGCGAAGAAACCTGATGAGAAAGGTCAATAATCCGGGCTTGCGAATTAATGCCCAGCATCACGCCTTTCATACTGGGGACAAAGTAATCTCGTTCACCGAAGTCCGTGAGCAGCGTCACAATGGAAATAGCTGATGGCATCTTACAACTCCTCAAACAAAATGTCTTGAATTTCAAATTCTACCATGCCGGCTGGTCGTGTGATCTGCACGATATCACCAACACGATGACCAATAAGGGCACGACCAATGGGCGATTGGACTGAGATGGTACCGTTTTTTAAGTCCGCTTCTTCCTGGCCCACTAAGGCATACTGCTTGACCTCCTGGGAATTGAGATCAAGAAGGCGGACGGTTGCGCCAAAGACCACAGTATCACTTTTGATGGCAGAGATATCAATGATCAGAGAGCTGGCCAGTTTGGATTCAATTTCACTCGTTCGCGTGTCGATAAATTGTTGCTGTTCTTTCGCCGCTTTATATTCCGCATTCTCTTTTAAGTCACCATGCTCCCTGGCTTCTGCAATAGCCTGAATGACTTTGGGCCTCTCTTCTCGACGTAGTCGATCTAATTCGGCTTTGAGTGCATCATAACCTTTTTTTGTAATGGGTACGGGCATGTATCCTCCTCAGATCCTTAGTGGGCACTATTCACAAAACTTCCCAGCCGCGCGTTCATGGCTTGAATCACTCAGTACATGTTCGTCTGTCTTGCTCTCCTCACCGCTCGTGGGTTTTTGCATCGTGCTTTGTCTGACAATCTCCTTTTTCGATCAGGACATGGTTTCTACTGTATGGGTTACGCCTGACAGGTGCGTCATGGTTTGAGCAGACTGTTTATGTTTAGGCAGGGTGATATTCTTGAAGTGTTTGGACTGTTAGAGAATGACACAATGTGGCCTCAATACCCAGCACGGCAGCCCAGGCACCCTGCATCGTGGTAAAATACGATATGCCCGCATAGAGTGATTCCCGCCGAATGGGTGCGGAATCCTCTTCTGATAATGCTGTGCCGATGGTATTAATGACCAGATGCACTTGTTGATTTTTAATGTGGTCAACGATATGTGGCCGACCTTCTTTAACTTTGTTGACCGTCGTCACTTCGCAGCCATGTTCTCTAAGATACGTGGCGGTTCCGCTTGTTGCCTGCAATTGAAACCCTAAGCGCCGAAGTCGATACGCCAAATCTGCTGCTGCAGGTTTATCCCTATCTTTCACGCTGAGCAAGATAGTCCCTTCACAGGGTAACGCCATGCCAGCCGCAGCTTGTGATTTCGCAAAAGCCCATCCAAAGTCACGGTCAATGCCCATGACCTCTCCCGTTGATCGCATTTCTGGTCCTAATAAGACATCAGGGCTTCCAAGTTTAGAAAAAGGAAACACGGCTTCTTTTACCGCCATGTGGTTAAAGGTCTCAGGTTGAGAAATGCCCAGTTCAGAGAGGCTCTTCCCTAACATGATTTTCATCGCAACTTTGGCCAATGGTGTTCCAATGGCTTTGCTCACAAAGGGGATGGTTCGTGATCCACGTGGGTTCACTTCCAAGACATACACGGTCCCTTGCTGTACAGCGAACTGAACATTCATGAGTCCCACGACTTGGAGCTCTTGAGCCAAGGCGATCGTCGACTGTTGAATGCATTGAATGACAAGGGCATCCAACGAGTATGGTGGTAAGGAACAAGCTGAATCACCTGAATGAATCCCTGCGTTCTCCACATGTTGCATGATGCCAGCGACAATAGTCTGATCACCATCCGAAATGGCATCGACGTCAACCTCAATGGCATCCATCAAATATTGATCGATTAACAAGGGATGTTGAGGTGAGAGACGAATCTTTGTTTCGATATACTGGATTAGGGTTGGCTCATCATACATAATTTGCATGGCTCGTCCACCTAAGACATATGAAGGTCGCACAATGACTGGGTATCCAATGGAATGAGCAATGTCTCGAGCTTCTTTTTCAGACCGGGCTGTTCCATTTTTCGGCTGCATCAAGCCAAGTTTGATAATCAGCTCACTAAACCGTTCCCGATCTTCAGCCCGATCAATTGAATCAGGGCTTGTTCCAAGGATAGGCACTCCTGCTCGATAAAGGGGAAGGGCCAGTTTCAGAGGAGTTTGTCCGCCAAACTGCACCACAACTCCGAAAGGACGTTCTTTCTCGATGATATTCAACACATCTTCTTCGGTTAAGGGTTCAAAGTATAATCGGTCAGAAATATCATAATCGGTGCTAACCGTTTCCGGATTGCAATTGACCATGATGGTCTCCACCTCTAACTCTCGTAAGGCCAGGGCGGCATGGACACAGCAATAATCAAATTCAATGCCTTGGCCAATTCGGTTAGGCCCTCCCCCAAGAATGACGACTTTTTTCTTTGAAGTTGGTTGTGCCTCGCAGGCTTGTCCATAGGTGGAATATAAATACGGGGTCATCGCCTCAAATTCTGCCGCGCAAGTGTCGACACGAGCATAGGTCACCATTCCTTGGTTCGCGTCTTCAGACTGTGTTTTTCTCCATGTGCGCAAGGCCGTGTCAGAACATCCAAGCAACTGTCCCAATCGTTCATCGGAAAACCCACGTTCTTTGGCTTCGGCAATCAGTGTATAGGGAAGTCGTGAGGGCACGAGGCTTGAATCATCGGCTATTACACCGTTTTTATGGCTGGCCACGTCTGCCTCAAATTGTACAAGTTCTTGAATTTGTGCAAGAAACCAAGGGTCAATATGTGTGAATGTTGAAATATCTTCCAAGGAAAGACCAGCCCGAAATCCGTCGGCGAGATGCCAGAGGCGATCTGGGTGTGGATGACAAATGGCTTGCCGAATGGGTTCGACTAATTCAGTTTGGGGTGGATGCGCGTTCATGTGACCGTCCAACTTCCAAAGTGATACCAATCCACATCGATCGATTTCTAGGGAACGAATGGCTTTTTGTAAGGCTTCCTGAAATGTACGTCCGAGCGCCATTGTCTCTCCTACCGATTTCATATGTGTGGTTAAGGTTGGATTGGCGCCATCAAATTTTTCAAATGCAAACCGTGGAATTTTCAGTACGACATAGTCAATTGTTGGCTCAAAGGACGCCTTGGTGACTTGGGTAATATCGTTAGGAATTTCATCCAACGTATAGCCGACGGCCAGCTTTGCGGCAATTTTAGCAATGGGAAAGCCTGTGGCCTTGGATGCCAGGGCAGAACTTCGGGATACCCGCGGATTCATTTCAATAACAACCTGCTCTCCTGTCTGTGGGTCAACGCCGAATTGAATATTTGATCCACCAGTATCGACGCCAATTTCACGAATAATCCGTATGGCGGCATCCCGCATCTGCTGATATTCTTTATCCGTTAGGGTCATGGCTGGAGCGACGGTAATGCTGTCTCCGGTATGAATCCCCATCGCATCAACGTTTTCAATGGGACAGACAATGACAACATTGTCTTTTCTATCTCGCATGACTTCCAACTCAAATTCTTTCCAGCCAATTAACGATCGTTCAATTAATGCTTCACCAACAGGACTGATTGTTAATGCCCAATCAACAAAGGAATCAAATTCTTCTTGATTGTAAGCAATATTTCCGCCAGCCCCTCCAAGGGTAAAAGAAGGACGCACAATGGCCGGAAACCCGACAAGCTTTATCGCGCCGCCGGCCTCATCTCGACTGCGAATGCGTTGGCTCTCTGGTGTGACGAGACCGATGCGCTGCATGGCGCATTTGAAGGCTTCTCGATCCTCCGCTTTGTTAATGGCTTCAAAGGATGCCCCAATGAGTTGGATGCCATACTTTTGAAGAATGCCTTTCTGGTGCAGTTCCACGGTGATATTCAGGGCCGTTTGGCCACCCATGGTTGGAAGTAAGGCGTCAGGTCGTTCTCGTTCAAAAATCCGTTCAACGACTTCGATTGTGATGGGTTCAACATACGTACGGTCCGCGAGCTCAGGGTCAGTCATGACGGTGGCCGGATTACTATTCAAGAGGATGATAAAGTAACCTTCTTCCTTGAGTGCCTTGCACGCTTGCGTCCCGGAATAATCAAACTCACAGGCCTGACCAATGACAATAGGCCCAGACCCAATCAGCATAATGCGATGAAAATCTTCTCGTTTAGGCATGAGGTTGTTTAGAGATGAGGAAAATAAGATGGGGTATTAAAAGAGACATCATCTTGTGAAAGTGGATCAGGGCGGTAAAATTGTAGGGCGGCGGGAATCCACGCTTCAATTTGTTTAATACGAGTTTCATCCGAAGGGTGGGTGGAGAGAAATTCAGGGATGGCTGCATTAGAGCGAAAACAAAATTTCCCAATCATTTGCTTCGGGCATCCACTCATTCTCTCCCAAAATGCTACGGCTTCTCGAGGATCATATCCAGCCCTTGCCATGAGCTTGAGCCCGATGGCATCAGCTTCAGATTCTTGGCGACGATTGTGCGGCAGCGAGACTCCAACGCCATAGGCGCCCATAGCACCTAATGCAAGCTGTGGATCAACAGATCCAGACGCCGCACTGGCTAAGGCACCTAATTGGGCTACTTGCTCAAGAATACCTCGACTCATCCGTTCCGCTCCATGCCGTTGTAACGCATGGGCCACCTCATGTGCCATCACGGTCGCGAGCCCGGTTTCATTTTTGGTGTGCTTTAAAATACCTGTAAAAATGGCCACTTTCCCACCAGGTAACGCAAAGGCATTAATCTGTGTGTCATCCTGAATGACCGCAAATTCCCAACGGTATTCAGGTTTATTTGCAACCTTCGCAATACGCTGACCCACTCGATTCACCATCTCATTGATTTCTGGGTTTGCACTTAAGCGTACATTTCGCAAGACTTCTCGGAAGGCACTGACGCCCATCGAAATTTCTTTTTCTTCCGAGATAAAAATGAGTTGATCTCTCGCCGTACCCGGAGCTTTGACACAGCCTGCCACAAATACATAACAGATACTCAGGGTGAGGACTATCCGCCACCAGGATGGCTGATGCTGCTGTACAGATGTGAGTCGTGTATTCATAAGACTTTTCTTGTTATGGCCACCACACATACATAAATTGTGGGCCACCACCGAGCAGGCGGGTTACTGTAAAGGCATCAATTTGAGGAAACGCGCTCATCCTGAGGCTTTCTTGGCTCCAGGCGGAATAGATATTGTGTTTGTAATCACGAGGCCTGTTATACACAACGACTTTTGCTTTTTTGAGGCCAGCCTTTTTCTTGGCTTGTTCAATGGCGTCCTCCAGATAACCGACTTGATCGATCAGCCCGCGTTCATAGGCTTGAGCCGCAGAATAAATCCGACCATCAGCATGTGTTCGAATCGCTGTCATGGTCAACTTGGGACGGCCTTGGTGAATCACGTCGAGAAACTGCTCATAAAAAGAGTCAATCACGCTTTGGAAAATCGCCTGTTCTTTAGAGGTCATCGTTCGGAATGGTGAGCCAATGTCTTTATGGGGTCCGGATGTAATTGATGTCGCTTCAACCCCAACCTTTTCTAAAAGTCCAGCGGCATTGAGGGTGAGCATAATCACACCCAAACTCCCAGTGACCGACGAAGGGTGCGCCACAATATGGTCGCTGGCTAGGGCGACATAGTATCCACCGGAGGCACCGACATCCATAATTGATGCGATCACGGGAATGTCCCGTTTCTTTTTAAAGACTTGAATCTCATGATAGATAATATCAGATGCCGTTACTGTTCCCCCAGGGCTATTGATGCGCAACACAACAGCTTGGATACGGGGATCTTCAAGCGCCATCGTCAATTCTTCTTTAATTCTTGCTGGAAGACTTGGCTGTTTTATCAAGGTTCCTTGAGTGGTAGAGGCAATCAACCCAGATACATCAACAATCAACACTTTGTCCGATCCTTCCCCAGACAATTGCGTTTCTGTCAGTGGCCCAGGTGTGGGAAACAAAGATACCGAAATACAGCCCGAGAGCATCAACAGGTAGCCGACGAGACTCAGCACCTTACATTGCATGAGTAGTATCCATTAGCTGAGTAAATTGGTGAAACAGATAGGAAGAGTCATGGGGCCCTGGGGACGCTTCTGGGTGATATTGAAACGAAAGGACCGGCACATCCACTCCTGTCATTCCTTCGATACAGTCATCGTTTAAGCTGGCATGCGTAATTTGGAAGGGGCCAAATGGTGTTGAGAGAGTGACAGGAGTTCCGTCCGTCCTGATACAGTCTTCTGAGGCTCCCACTGCAAAATTATGATTTTGCGACGTAATTTCAACTTTTTGAGTTCGAAGATCCATGACAGGATGATTGGCTCCATGATGGCCAAATGGTAACTTGTACGTCTGGAGATTCAGGGCAATGCCTAGGATCTGGTGCCCTAGACAAATTCCAAGGATGGGTCTCCAGCCAATTAATTTTTGAATTTCTGGAACAGCATGCCGTACTCCCTGCGGATCACCTGGTCCATTGGATAACACAATGCCATCTGGATTCATGGCCCGAATATTCTCGGCCGACGTTGTTGCAGGAACCACCGTGACATCGCATCCAGCATCGACGAGAAGCCGAAGAATATTTTGTTTGACACCAAAGTCTACGACTGCAATTTGGTAAGCAGAGGCTCGGGGTTTAATTGGTGAGGCAAAAGTCTGTGGCTCTATGGTCCAGGTCCCGGTTCCTTCTTTCCAATAGTATGGTTCCGGGCAAGTTACATCCGACACCAAATCACGATCTATTATTGGAGGAACTAATTTTGCCTTCTCGACGAGAACAGCAGGGTCGGACTCCAGATGAGAAATGATGCCATTTTGCGATCCATGATCACGGAGATGTCGGGTCAATGCTCGAGTGTCAATGCCTTCAATGCCAACGATACGATGTTCGATTAGGTAGTCATGAAGAGAATGAGTCGCTCGCCAATTACTGGGCTGCTTTGTGGCTTCTTTGAGGATAAATCCTCCAGCCCATGCGCGTCTGGATTCCGCATCGTCCTCGGCTATCCCATAATTGCCAATATGGGGACAGGTCATCACCACCATTTGGCCATAATATGAGGGATCTGTCAGGATTTCCTGATATCCAGTCATGGCGGTGTTAAAAACCACTTCACCTGTGGCTTCACCATAGTAGCCTAAGGCACGACCACGAAAGATCGTTCCATCAGACAAGGCAAGAATGGCTGGTTGAAAAGACGACATCATTAGATTCTCAAGGAGTCTCTTAATAGAGCAGTTATCAACAGGTTGCGAATGGTTTTCCTATCCATCGTTTGATTTTCACCACGAATAAGACCACAGCTAAAACCCAATTCATCATATGGAGGGCACGAACGATCATATGGAGACGAAAAAAAGCATCATAGGCTGCTTTGCGTAGTGGCCCCTGCTCTGCCGCAAAGGCTTGCTCTTGTAGATAAATGGCTTTGGGGCCCAACAATCCGACAATCAATCCGGTCATCAGTATCATGCCGATAAGCAATCCTATTTCTACACGACCAATTGAAAAGACGTCATTCGATTCAATGGCTCCGAACCACAGACGAAAACCACTGGTTAACAAGAGCAGCACCACAATAGATCCCACGATGATGTTATAGCCGTCAAAAACACGTCGTAAAAAATGGCCAGCCGGCTCCATGCCCATGGAATTAAACACAGCAGGAATCACGGCAGACATAATCATGATTAGGCCGCCAATCCAAATGCCTAAAGCGAATAATTCTATCAGATCGATCAGCCAAGCCCATTTTCCTTTTTGTACGGTCATCTCCTATTAAGTCGTGGGCAGCATCTTATCCAGACGATGCCGTATCTTCAAAAACAATTTCCCCGCTAACAATGGTCAGCATCACCTTTCCTTTAACCTGCCATCCGGCAAAAGGCGTATTTCTGCCCTTGCTATGAAATTTGGTTGGATCAATGGTCCATTCCTGTTGTGGGTCAATCAGGACCAGATCAGCATTGGCTCCTACAGATAATGTCCCGTCAGTAAGATTGAACGCTTGGGCGGGACCCTTTGTTAACTTGGCAATGGCGTCTTCCAAGGATAGTACACCCTCTTCGACCAACCGTAATGTGAGGGGTAAGGCTGTTTCTAACCCCACAATCCCAAAGGGGGCCTCATCAAATTGCAATTCTTTTTCCTGCACAGCATGAGGGGCATGATCTGTAGCAATCGCATCGATGGTTCCATCCTGAAGTCCTTCTCGAACGGCGGTGATATCGGTATTGGTCCGAAGTGGAGGGTTCATTTTCGCGTTGGTGTTAAAGGCACGAACAGCTTCATCCGTCAGGGTAAAGTGGTGTGGGCAGACTTCAGCCGTCACAGGCAACCCTCGTGCTTTGGCCTCACGAATGGAACGAACGGATCCGACGGTGCTCACATGGGCGAGGTGCAATCGTGCACCGGTCATTTCAGCTAGAGCCACATTCCGGGCTACCATGACATCTTCAGCGGCAGCAGGGATACCAGGAATTCCCATTTCAGTCGAAACAAGACCTTCATGCATGCTCCCTCCATTAGTAAGGTGCAAGTCCTCACAATGGTCAACGACAGGTAAATTGAAGGTTTTGGCATATTCCATGGCCCGCCGCATGATAAATCCATTCATCACGGGCCGGCCGTCATCAGAAATGGCCACGCAGCCAGATTCATACAATTCACCAATCTCAGCTAATTCTTTGCCTTCAGACCCTTTGGTAATGGCACCGATTGGATAGACTCGTGCCTTGTGTGCCCGTTCAGCTTGTTTCAGAATCAAATCGGTGACAGCTTGACAATCATTCACAGGTTTTGTGTTGGGCATACAGCAAACGGCGGTAAACCCCCCTGCTACGGCTGAAGCTACCCCAGAGGCAATGGTCTCTTTATATTCAAACCCCGGTTCACGAAAGTGAACATGCAAATCAACAAACCCTGGGCATACGATATAATCCTTGGCATCGACAACCCTTAAATTCTCATCTTTTACTTGAAGTTTCTTGTCGATGGCAGAAATTTTGCCATCTACAATAAGTACATCTGCAGAACCATTAAACCGCCCTGGGTCAATGACTTGTCCACCTCGAATGAGCATATTCATATGAATCATAACCCTTTCAGTTTAGTTCAGAGAGCAAATACATCAACCCCATTCGCACGGCAACGCCATTTGTCACTTGATCCAAAATAACAGAGCCATGACTATCTGCGACCTCGGGTGCAATCTCGACTCCCCTATTCAATGGTCCTGGGTGCATAATGAGTACGTTTGGTTTGGCCAATTGGACGCGTTCTGCAGTCAATCCATACAGTCGTGAATACTCCCGGATGCTCGGAAACAAGGCCCACCCCTGTCGTTCCAACTGTAACCGTAACATGATAATGACATCCATACCAGGCAGCGCTTCGTCAAAAGAATGGTAGACCTCGACGCCTAACTGATCGAAAAAAGGGGGAACCATGGTTGGAGGACTGACGACACGAACTCTTGCCCCCATTTTGACTAATCCATGAATATTAGACCGTGCCACTCGGCTATGCGCCAGATCACCCACAATGACTACTCCTAAACCTGAAATCCCACCTTTTTTTTCCTTAATCGTAAATAAATCTAGCAAAGCCTGAGTGGGGTGTTCATGCCAGCCATCCCCAGCGTTAATCACCGATGAGCGAACGGCACGGCCTAAGGTCTCTGCGGCACCTGAGGAAGAGTGGCGAAGTACGATAATGTCGGCTTGCATGGATTCGATATTTTTCGCCGTATCTAATAAGGTTTCTCCCTTGACGATACTGCTGGAAGATGGCGAAAAATTGATGACATCGGCACTCAAGCGTTTCGCAGCCAGTTCAAAAGATGTGCGCGTTCGTGTGCTGGGTTCAAAAAACAGATTCACGACGGTCTTTCCTCTTAGAGCCGGCACTTTTTTAATTTCACGACCGCTGACTTCTTTGAACGGCTCGGAAGCCTCGAGAATCATGTTGATCTCGTCCACAGAGAGCGAGGCAATACTCAAAATGTCTTTTCGCTTTAATCCCATCAGTCTCGCCCTATCCTTTGAATTTGGCGACTTGATCTTTCTCGCCCATTTCTTCCATGGAGACCTTAATGATTTCGTCGCGGGCGGTCGGGATATTTTTCCCAACATAGGTGGCCCGAATAGGAAGTTGACGATGCCCTCGATCGACTAAGACCGCCAATTGAATTTCCGATGGGCGTCCCAAATCCATTAATCCATCCATAGCGGCTCGGATTGTGCGTCCGGTAAACAACACATCATCAACCACCACAATTCGAAAATCTGAGATATGAAAAGGAATAGTCGTTTTCTTTAAGACAGGTTGTTCTTTTCGAAGCGACAGATCGTCACGATAGAGGGTGATATCCAACTCCCCGATTGGAACATGTACCTGTTCAATCTGATCAATCATCTGTTCTAACCGTTGTGCCAGATACACGCCACGCGTGCGAATGCCCACAAGGGCAAGCTGGTGCGTGCCTTTATTGTGCTCAAGGATCTCATGGGCAATCCTGGTCAAGGCCCGAGCCATTTCATGGGCATCCATGATCAAATGTTCTTCACGTTGGGTATTATCTGAAGACATGATTCACCGGCTTAGGGCAAAAAAAAACCTTCCCCCTGTGAAAGGAGAAGGTTTAACCGCAACATGTTACGGGACGTATGACGCACTTCATTGGTAACACTCCTTCCCCACCTCACAGGATGGGACTTAAAGGTTAATGTATCGTAGTCAGTCAGGGTGATTCTGTCAAGGTGATGAGAATGTCTGTTTCAATCATTATCATGCGGTAAAGACAAAGAACGTATTCTGTCTGCATGAGCTTCGATTTCTCGTGGCAATTTCATAGACAGTTTAAATGGCTTATTTAGCTTTTCGTTCTTTACGCCATTATTATCATGATATAAAAATTAAGGGGCTATCCTAGATAACTATTTCATATAAGGCTTAACCCACTGTTTTAATTGAGTAAATTGGCGTTGTGGGTTCGGGGTATTAAAGCGCCATTCACATTCCTTTAAAAAAAGCGGGAAATGCGGCCGAGGGACTCCATTAAATTTACGCATATGTCGCTTGGCCTGATTCCAGAAATTCTCGATCCCGTTAATGTGCTTGTGTTTTTTGACAAACTGTTTTGAATGATTGATCCGATAATGCTTAAATTCTGACACATCGAGTACATTATAAGAGCGATAGGTATCGGTATACACGATGCTATCGGGAATAATCCGTTCCTGCATGATTCCCATCAATGTCTTGGCTTTCGTATCGGGAATCACTTTCGTATACACGCGGCCCCCACGCTTGAGAATCCCAAAGACCGGGACTTTGCCCGCCGCCCCTCGACCACGCTTGCCCTTGCGCCGACCACCGAAATAACTTTCATCCACTTCAACCTCCCCAGCCAGCGGCATTCCATTTTGGATCGCTTGAGCAATGATTTCTCGTAACCGATGAAAGTAATACGCCGCCGTACTTTTATTCACTCCCACCAACGCTGCGGCCGTCCGCGCCGTAGCTCCTGATACAAAGTACTCGATTAACCGTATCTGTTTCTCCCAACTTAACCGACTCTTCCGCATCCAGCCATCCTAAGATAACTCTCGTTATCTAGGACAGCCCCAACTTTTTCTCCACCACCCTGGGCATCAACCTCCTGAAGAGCCCGTGTAATCATAGGATCGATATCTGCAGGGTCAGAAACTTTTATAATGATGGTAATCGTTCGAACCCCTTCTTTCAGACGCAACACTGGAGAAGCGACTGCAAACCCCAATTGAGCATCTTCAACAGATCCGTAGCCACCATCTTTTTCTTCTGCGCCAAACAATGGCCAAGAAGGCGCATTGGGGTCACCCCCTGACGACAATCCCTCCGGCAAGCGATTACTTCGCGCACGGGTGACATACTGTAACTCTGCCTCTGGTGAAATCAGTCGATTGCGTTCGAAAAAGAGCGTGGCAAGTGACTGAATCTTGGCATCTGTGACCACGATATTACTCTCCGCCTCATACACTAATTCTTTCCCTGCCAAATCCTTCCCTCCAGAAAATTCGGTCCCTTTGGGAATAAAAACTTCTCGCGCACCGGCATCTGTTTCCAAAACAAGATCGGCGCTATCTGGCAAAGGATCGCGAGGAGAAGCTTTGAGCAACGTTTGATAATAAAAATTGAGATGTCTCTGAGAAAAGGTATTGATCCGTTCTTGCGCGTCACCAAACAGCTTGAGAAACGTCATCAATAAACCTACGCTGGGATCGTGGGTTTGCCCACGCAATGTTTGTTGCATATAAACAGCGGTCACACTCTGCAGGTAGAGAACGGCATGAAAAAAAGCATAAAAAATCGAACGTAGGAGACGTTTCTCAATCATGGAATTTCTAGAGTCTGGCAACTTCGATGGTTGAATGGGTTGCCCTGTCTTTGGCCGCGCCCAAATGGGATCGCAGCCTTCTAAATCAAACACCGGCTCTCGCTGTGATCGTCCCTCCATCAGTCGCTTGAGACATTCACGAAGGTCTCCAAATTCAGCCGAAAGTTTTTCTTCAATCACCTCTTCGATTTTCACACTAAGGGCTTTCCCCGATGAATGATTGGACATTTTCAGTGTTTTCAACCAACCATCAATATCCTTGACAAATTGACACAGGCCGACACCAACCTCTTCCACACTGGAATCAAACCGATATTGAAATTCCGTTTCCAGCTGCTTGAGATCCAGACTGAGGATTTGGGCCATGACTACCGCCTCATCCGCTTCAAATAACCCTGCCCAGGTCCCCTCTGGTTTATTGTTGAGGTTATAAAAGTGCAAATGGGAAGCGACTTTCACACTCAACGCCAGCAAGTCTTCAAAGGTCATTTCATCGACCTTGAAGTAGTCCTCCCGTAGCGCCGCAGGGAACCGCATATTCTGCGCTGTTCCATCCGTGATATGTAATCGAGCCTCATCAGCCATTGACGATCATCCTTTTTCCTGTGACAACGCTGGGAATCCTCCTCCAGGCCGAATATTTGTCCCCTCACGAAAATAGAACGGGAAAACCATATTACTTCGAGCATTGGTCATTCGCACGGTATAATCCAGGTGAATCAAGAGCTTACCTTCATAGAGCTCGTCCGTATTCACATCCACTGCATTGAGAGTAATACGTGGCTCAAAAAATAGGATGGCTCGTGTAATGATATCCGTCAATTCTGCAATGGCACTGTCATTCATATGCTCAAACACTAAGCCTTTCAAACCACATCCATACGAAGGGTACATCACACGCTCTCCGGGTGATGTTAAGAGAAGGATTTTTAGGCTTTCCCAAATATCATCTCCTTCCGAAACCAGCTTGACACCTTTCGCACGCTGATGAAACTCTGGGGGAAACGCCCATCCTGTACCAAGAAATGTTTTGTCGATACCCATAGTCGTCTGTCTGCAGCTCTCTACCCACCAACAATGACTGTTGGACACCCAAGAACAATGACCCCTCCATGCGCCGTGTTGTCGCCCATTCTTGCGGCAGGCTTCTTGCCAATCATCACTGTGGCCGAACCTTTCACGATCGTATCGGGAGGACCAACACAGGTACAGCTATCCCCAACAACTGCTGAAGGCAGCTTTGCAATCAACACCGTGGGAATCCCAGGTCCAATGATCGGCCCACCAACATGAGGCACCACCCCTGTGACCATTGGGCAGGTATGCATATCTGTCAGTCTGGACGCAGGTGGCATGGCAACGCTCCTTAATTAATCATGACCATGGCGCCTTTGACCGTCGTCTGGCCCGATGCAGATAATTCAGCGGTGGCATTGCCTTTGGCCACAAAACCCACATTCGCTGTATTGTTCACGTTCAGCCCTGTCACCTTGACATCGACTTTCGACGTGATCCCGACTTCTCCCACAGCATCAATGGTCACTTTTCCTTTGGCCGTGATGCTAATATCTTTTGGACTATCTAAGACAATGCCACTGGAGCTCAGTTCAACCTTATTGTTATTTTGATCCTGCAGCAGAATTGATTTTTGATCATCACTGATCACAATCGTGTTATTACCGGGAGTGACAAGGGTGATCACCTTTTTATCATCATCAAATTCAACCTTCAGCTCGCTCTTCGTCACAATGGCTTTGATGAAGTTGTCCGCAGTTGGTTCATATGGTGGTTTTCGTTTGCTGCTATACAAGCTGCCGAGGATCACCGGATGCGACGGGTCATTATTGAAATACCCCAAGACAACTTCATCCCCAATTTCTGGGATAAAAAATGAGCCAATCCCGTCCGAGGCATAAAATTTGGTTAACCTCGCCCACACGCCTTCTGTCTCTGTCTGTAATACAGGCACCGTTACTTGAATCTTATATTGCCCTTCGGGATCAGCATCGAGTTTCTTCACGATCCCAACCTGTAACCCATCGACGCCTGGCAATAACCCCGACGCCGAGGGAGCGACCAAGTCCCGTCTTTCGGCAAACCATGCTGAGGGTAGACCAAACTCAACCTCACTAGTCCAGTTCCCCTCTGAAATGTCATGATGCACGGCACTGATAAACACATTACCGTTAAAGCGATTGCCAACGCCTTCGAGTTCGATGAGGGTGCCAATTTTCGCCTTGGCACTCCCTTGAAATTTCATACGGCCTCGAATTCTCGCCAAGCCTGCCTTGACCTGTTGACCATCGCTCCAGGCCTTGATGGCGGTCTTTTCCAAAGGCGCCGAGGTCTGTAACCGAAAAGAGCTCGGGCCTACCACCGTCGCCAATTGTGACGAAGTCAGATCTCCCTGTGCATTGAGCGTCTGGGGGCTCACCTCTTCCTCAACAATGGCCTGAGTCTTCGGGTCCCAGGAAACTCCTTTAACCGCCGTAAGCTGAGTCTTGGCATCAATATCCGCATCAAATTCTATCAAGTCTTCGCCGTAGGTAACCGTAAGCTGAGCCGCCCCACTTACCTGTGGTGCTTGGACCGTCACCTTTCCGTCTTCCACAATCACAAGGAGACCATTCACCTCAGCGCGAGACAGCAAGAAATCCCAGTCGGTGCAATAATGTTGCACCAGTTCTTTGTATTGGACTGTAGTTGCAGAGACATTGGCCGTGAGCCCACTAGCATTCCCAATCAATTTGGTCATGATATCGCTATCTTTGGACTCAACATAATTGGCATTGTTTCGGCCTATTGTCATTTTGATCGCCTTATCCCAGCAATCAATAACTAAACGCGCATAATTATTACCGGTAATCTTGAGACCATGTTTTACAACAATGCCTTTAAAAATCGTTTCTTCTTGTTGGTCATACCCAGCATTGATGGTGATCTCGGCCCCCGGTTTGAAATTGTCGGAGTTACTGACCGGGAAGTCTTTATTGGGCATATCGCCATCCAATAACACAATCCTCGCCGTTGGAATTTTGTTGATGACACTGCTGATTCGAACTGAGACGAGTGCAACGGATGCATCAAGTGGTGCACCATTAACTAACACGGTCAGACTAACAAGACCACTGCCTTCAAGATTTGGTGAGTCAGCCATGCGTGACTTTCAGTGGAGGAAAATGAAGACGACTCCCAGGTTCGATATCCCGGAAGTTGACAAGATTATTCCATCGTGCCACATCAATATAATAAGAGGAGTCTTTATAGATGCGTGCACATAACAGCGGCAAGGTATCACCGGCTTTCACTTCAACAATATGGGTAAGGTCTGGAGAGGTCTTATTTGCTTCAAGCGCTTCCTCTTCCTTACTGACAAACTCGATAAATGACAGTTTCACGGCAGCGCGTAAGGGCTCTCCACTTGGCTTAAACAATGTGTATTGCACAGACAATGTTTCAAGCCGTCCATAAAATAAAAGACTTCCCCACAACAGCCTGACATATTGAGGTTCATGAGCATTACCATCAAACTTATACACTGTGCCTTCAAGGTCCTTCATTCGTGTTTTGACATCAACAGCACTCGTTCCAGCTACCACCCCAGTCCCATCAATCACTAGGTCAAAACTGATTTTTTCCGGTTTGTAAGCATCAAACTTTTGTTCGCTTCCTGTCGCACCCAAAGCCTCATCTTTGTTGTATTGAATGGTAAAGCCATGCGTATAGTCGGACGGGTTAATCATGACTTCGAATTTCTTTTTCGAAGTATCAACACTGATTTTTCCGGAATCGACTTTACACGGTGAGATGGTTAATTTTGTAACAGCCATTTATCGCTCTTGCTGTTCACGTAATAGATCAATGATAAACTGTTTACATTCGGCACGAATGTCTTTTTTGACCTTCTCTAAGTCTTCTCTATCAGGCAGGACACGATCACCAGATGTATCCCGTTGCATTACCGTGGACTTGATTGTCATCTGTCGAACTTCTATCGCCATATCTAGATAAACCTCTTAGCGTAGCTATACCGGAACTCTATTTTTTCGATGGCTACTTCACTTTTCGTTGAATTAAAACTCTCAATTTCCCAATGGACCGGATACGCATTGGCAAACGACCATGATCGGATCGGATCACCTTTTTCATTCAGAAGTCGGACTTGGAAGGCTTTAGGCTTGATGGGAAGTGTAAATTCCTCCAGGACCTCTCGACACCACTCCACTAAGTCAGAGTTTTTTTTCGCAATGCCGCGTTTAAGGACAAGCTTAGGATGTTTTACGACTTTCGGTAATTGGTGTACAAAGGTATTTTCCCCACCCTCAACAACCTCCTGAGTCTCCAATTCCGGACCAATCCCGCTCACCTCTTGAAATGCAACATCGGCAATCCCTGCGCTGCGCTCAAAGACAACTTTAAAATAAAAGGAAGAGGGCGGATATCCGCCCTCTTCCCATATGTTTGGTGGATCTGGCATGTTGCCTTTACCCTAGATCATCAAACCAAGAGAGAATACTTTCGTATTCCTCCCTTTCATACATATTGCGTTCGATTAGCTATTCGCAATCGTCACCCCTTCATGAGCAAGCTCGATGGATTCGATTGCGGTCTCGTTACCATCGGACTTGAGATCCGTACCGGTAATTTTTGTCGGCCAGGCATTCGCCAGGGTCCATACCATGGTAGGAGCACCAGCCTCATCAAGCAGACTAATCGTCACCGGGATTCGTTTGATGGTATTCATCTTAATCTGATTAAACCAATCCCAGAACTTATTGTCAGACTTGAAGACACCTTTCTTCATCGTCACATTCCCAGATTTTTTGATTCCAGGCATTTTAATCGTGCTGAAAGCCTTGTTATCACCATGGCGATATTCGATCACCTGCGCTTCGATATCAAGACCAGACACTTCTTGAAAGGACATGACCTCGGAGTCTCATTTCACTTGAAAATAAAACTTCGGTAAAGGCCATACACTCGTGGATTGAGCGGATCCATCATCTGCCATAATTAACCTCCTTTAATCTCCATAGACATTTTCAACATAGGATGATTACATACCTACTGAGACCTTCCCATACTTATGACTTCTGCATCTGCTGTTGGAAGGTAATCTCAATGAATTCAGCTGGACGGCTAATCGCCACCAAGACGGTTACCCGCAGAATGCCTTCAAGAATGTCCTCAGGTGTCATAGTCTCTCCTAATCCCACATGCACACTGAAGGCATCATCGGGGCTCGCCCCAGCCAACCCACCACGCTTCCAAATACCCGTCAAAAAGTTGCGAATCATGCTTTTAATGGTCACCCAGGTATTCGCATCGTTCGGCTCAAATACATAGGCTTTCGAAGCCAATTTAATTGACTCTTCCAGCATAATCATTGTTCTCCGCACGTTGACATAACGCCAATCCAAGCTGTTGCCGTCGAGCGTCCGAGCACCCCAAACCAGCGTCCCTTCGCCGACAAATGCCCGAATAGCATTAATCGACTTACCTTGCGTCGTCACATTGAGGTCTTCTTGATCATCATGCGTAATATTAACCGAAGGGGATACTACGGCATTCAAACTCACGTTAGCCGGAGCTTTCCAGACGCCCCGTGAGTTATCCACCATGGTATAAATCCCTGCCATGGCTGCGGAAGGCGGAAGAAGATTCAACGTGCCTTTGATACCCGTCAAAATATTATTGAACAGTGGGCTCATCGCCACTAAGCTCTTGTTCAACAAAATTTTGTTGGCGGCATCGGTTTCATTCTGAATGTCATCAACGGCTTTTTTCTGTTGAACAACTTTGGGTGGCGTCGTATCATCTGTTTCATCAGGAAGTTTCAATTCGCTCTTTAGAAGCCCCTGCAATACATCCTTGTTAGAAATATTGTCATAGCTTAAATCTCTATCCTGGACAATGCTGGTGTTAATCCAGGGATAATAGCTAGCGGCATAATCCAAATTATTTATACCAAGGTCGTTACGGAACGTATCAATCGGATCACCTGATGGATCATGTCGGTCTTTATCGCCATTCCGCACATCAAGGATGGCAAACCGATTCTTCATCTTTTCCCCACAATGCATTAAGGAGGCCTGCTGAATCTTTTGGCAATTGGCCTGGTCTAATAAAATTGCCTCAGGAATGACCACCATGGTCGGTTCCTGTTCCTTGATCAGTTGATTAATACCGGCTTGGAGCTTGTCCGACTCAATATCCTGAGAATAATTGCCGACCGAGACAATGTAGCAAGGCCCCCCTCCATTCTGATAAAACAGCAACATACTGTAATACAGAAGATACTTTCCTCCAGCTACCCCCGTAGCTTGAGTCAGGACATATTCCTTGTCTGCCAAAGAAAATGCCGCTTCGTCCGTGGAATCGGCAGCTTTTTCATCAATGGAAAAGATCGGGGTCGGCCCACCTCCAAAGTAACTATGAAATTCGCCCATGGATGTAATCCGCCATGCCTTGTTCAAGAGCGACTTTCCTTTGTTATTGGCTTTTTGGGTGTATCCGATAAAAGCCGGAACAGCAGTAGCCACCTCAACAACGGAATTGGGAAACGCATTTTTTCGACGATATACACGCCGGGTGTTTTCATTGCTCCCATAAAGGCCTCCTCTGATGATGATTAACAGTTAATAAATATTTCCGACACGACCACTTCTTTCCCTTCCACTACTTCTTTATCAATTTGACTCGTTGAAGCCACAGGCAATCGCTTCAGGAGCACTTTGCCCTCTCGCGTCCCATTGGTTCGCAATTGAAACCGCTGATCAAATTTTTCTTGTAAGGGGATCGGTGCTTTTGACCGGAAAGTTAACGCTGTTCTCTCGTTCGGTAACGAGACGTTGCCGGTAGCCTCGAATTCCGTCTTATTATTGAGGTCGGCAATATAGGGATTGTTTTTGGCCATCGCCCCAAGGAGATAGTATTTCCAATAGGTCTGTCGTGCCTTGAATTTGAGATAATACTCAGCAGGAATGAGCGTGCGACTCTTCGCAAGCGGCTTCGGCAATGTCTTCTCCGCTTCAACCCAGATATTAATGAGAAAATGAGGTTTCACAAGCTTTTCCTTTTTCCCGATCAATCCTTCAAGGACAGGGGCATTCAGCTTTTCAAAGTTTTTGTCGGAAACAGATGAGTCCGCATGGAGCCTCAGCTTCCCTGTCGTCTCTGTTTTAGCTTTTCGACTATCAAAATAGAGAATCTCATCATCACGAAGCACCGCGGGCATGGTGTAGTTCACAAATACAGGGTCTCGTGAAACAACCTTAAAGCCAAAGCACAAGGGCTCATCTTGGTCAGCCATCAGCAACTGAAGCGCATCAATCCGGCTATCATCATAAAAATACGCGGATGCCATTGCGCGTATTCCGCGTCAACAGCCCTGCACGTTGGAGCATCATGGCAGACTGTGCCGTTGGGATAAAATCAAGTTTTATACACACCCCATTTAAAAAAAACTGATGCTCCACCGCAATACTAAATAATGGGAAGTATGAACCCATAAGGTCACGTCTCTTAGATATTTACCGAAAACTGCTGGGTTTCTTTTAATGTTGGCACCTGACTTCTGATATCTTCAGAATCAAAAGCCACCATCCTCACCTTGTACAAAATTGAAGGCAAATACTTGCCACTGAGCACCCCCCACAAACTGCTTAAATCATGAATGCTCTGATTCTCGATGTCCAACACCAACTTATCGATTCTTCGGTCTAGATCTGGTGTGTTTTGATGATTAAAGACCGGCTGCCTTTGAAAAAAACTGATGGCATTTGAAAGAAATTTCAGCGCTTCCAGATAATTATTGCCGCTAAAATGTCCAGCAACCATCAAATATAAGTTTAAATATAATGGAGGGTAGTGCATGATCGCTCGGTCACCACCGGGGGCCGATTTTCCTGTCTGATTGGGTGGAACGGTATCTTTCTCAATGTTAATTAAAAAAATCACGAGCTTGTTATTGACATGAGAAGCCACATTGCCATTTTGCTCCAAAATATTGGACACCACGACGATATCCTCATGAAGATCAAAGGTTCTCTTCAGAAACTGATTTAGCTGATTGGCAATGTGGCTGATGGCGGAATCTATCATGAACCCTTGACACCTCCTAGAAGAGTCAACGCAAAAAACCCTGATAGAACGCGTTCGAACGAGTCAACAACGAAAGGGCATGATCTGCCAAAAATGAGATTTTGTCAACCAGTTTTCATGCAATGTTTCGCCAATTTTCATGAATAGATGTCAGTTTATCATATTCCTAAAAACCATTGATCCAAATCCGTTCGAAAACGTTATAGAAACCAACGGCTACCAACACATGCTACAGAAATCTATCATCTTGAGACATGGCATAGCTCAATCAGCAGAGCAGTAGTTTTGGAACTGACAGAAGCATTCTTTCTGTTATATGCTAGCTACTGTTTTTTCAAATCATTAAAATTTCGAGATTCTCGAAAATTATTTTCCGCCAGTTCACGATCCTTTTCATTCAGGCTGGACCATAAACCAGAACTCGAAAATGGGTATTGTGGTTATGAACGAGTATAGAAGGAATGGTGTAGTCTAAAGGGGAAATCTTGCTGAAATTTTCCAAATCTGCACACCCCATGAACATTTGATGGCATTGAAGTCGTCTCTCCGTATTCCTGTCCTGACCAAAACCATCACGGATCTGGAAAAGCTACTAGGGTTGGCTTACTTGTATGGAGCAGACACGTGCATTTGAAGCCTGCGCGGGGGAATGAGTTATTGATTGGAAATATATACACCTAACAAACACATCGAGGCGTTTGCCTCACTCACTGGAACCGTTACGGCCATGGCGCGGACGATGCGCCATGACCGATCTTGATATTGCCAATGAAGGTTGGCGATACGGTCGCGTTTCACCCACCAACATGGGCTCTAAGAATGCCGGAATCTTTTATTTTTGGATCATCCGGAGCAAGCTCCAGAGCCTTTTTGAAATGGTTGGTCGCTGTTCCGTGATCTCCCAGCTTATCTAACGCCAGCGCCAGATTGTAATGCGCTTCCGCAAGACCCGCATTGGCGGCTAACGCTTTATTAAAGTGTTCTTGAGCCACATCCCAATGGCCTTGTTGGTAATGGCCGACCCCCTCGTCGTTTTCTGCTGCGCCGGCGACTCCCTCAGGAGCCATAAGGGCCCCTTTCACTTTTGATACTTCTTCAGTCATGGGAGCTTTGGCAGTCTCCATAGCTTTACTCTCGACCTTGGGCTCTGTTTTGGTTTCCTTTCCATATTGGCCAGAATCACATCCACTCCCTACCAACATCCCAAGCACCAGCACTCCGAGGCTGAAAGATAGCTGTTTCATAGGATCCCCCTTATTGTTGAATGATGAAAACCATCACATACTGTTCAGCTTAGCAACATTCATAAGGCGAAAAAAGAACAAGGAAGATGCTCGGCTAAACAGTCTATGCTAAAGCTGAACCTCTATGTGATTATTGTCAAGTGAGCCGGATGACATCGGCAATTAGATCTTAGCAGATATCCAGACCGCGAGGAGTTTAAGGCAAGGACGGAAATGCGTCTCCATAACCTGCCTATCGGCACACTAGGCACACCAAATGAGTATTGGGTTGTGAATTTTGATATATTGATGCCCAGCTGGTTCACAAAAACACCTAACATCTATGTACAAACGTCTCGCTATCTGCTCAGGGCTCACACAGGTTATCGGGCCCCTTAGACAATGAAACGAATACCACCCTGCAACACACAAAATTTGAAAGCTGCGTGCCGATACTCGCAGATACCAGCGGTGCACAGCCATCGAATTCGACGTTTATCTGGTCTTACTTGGAATAATACCGAATGTGTGAACACAGGTTTCCTATAAAAAACCCCAAACTGCCATCAACTCAAAAACCAAGGAGTGCATGATGACAACCGAAGAAAATATCAATCTCGTAAACGGCATCAACCTGAACGTCCTCAAAGACACGGTGAGTGCAATCGAAGCCGATCCTGAGCTTGGGAAATGTCAATTTCGCGCTCGCAACAAATGGATTGATGCCACTCATAACTGCACAACGATCTCAAGTTTCTACGGAGCCAAACAAGAAATGCCTCACGAGCAAGAGTTTGAATTGCATGCAGATGAACCTCCAATTCTTGCAGGGAAAGATCAAGGGGCCAATCCCGTCGAACACTTGCTAAATGCCTTGGCTGGTTGCGTGACCACGAGCATGGTTGCCCATGCAGCTGTACGCGGCATCCACATCGAGGAATTGGAATCAGAACTAGAAGGCGATATCGACCTACGTGGGTTCCTCGGCCTAGCTCCCACGGTACCAAAGGGCTTCACAAACATCCGACTGAAATTCAAGGTCAAAGCTGACGCAGAAAACGTGAAGAAGTTAAAAAGCCTGGCAGAGTTCTCACCTGTCTATAACACACTCATCCAGGGCGCCAAGGTAGACATTGCAATCGAGCCGCAGTAAGAATTTCTATTGCACCGTGAACTTATAAAAGCCAGACAGCTACTCTGAGAAGGAATGAGAACCTCTCTTATGGCAACGCGTTCAAAGTTTACAGAACGGCTTGCCATCAAGCTTAAAATGGCATACACTCCGTCCATGGTTAGGAAGCGTTTAGCCACCAGGAAGCCAGTGCGAAGGCAATTTGGTCTCTTAGGCAACAGCTTCTGCCTAAGCCATGAGTCAGCATATTTATGCTATGCAGGAAGATTGAAGGCACGTGGCAAAAAAGTTAGCGTAAATGAAATCGGAACACGAAAAACAGCATCCGAAAAATTCATAAAATCAACGGGCTGGCGTAGCTCAATCGGCAGAGCAGCGGTTTTGTAAACCGCAGGTTGGGGGTTCGATTCCCTTCGCCAGCTCCAATATATTCAAGGACTTACGCATCACACCTCGCCTCTACATTCTCCTCCATCCTGGTTACCGTCACGGTTTCACTTGCTAACTGCTGGTTTTTTCCCGTTTTCTGGCCCTTTCCAAACGTCGCTACCATCTCCATCGCCTCGCGTAAAATAGAAGAGGCTCAAATAGGCATAACGCTTCACCAACGCGGTCGTGCTCTGTCACAACAATGATCAATGCCTGAATGGGGCGTTGTATCTCAGGTTCTAAGCCTCGGGGATCAGCCACTTGAGACACCTGATATTGAGACACCTGTAAAGGGGTCATGTAAAGGGGTCAAGTCTATTTTATAATAGCCAAATATTTTTAAATTGATTGCACCTGCCTTTGAAGCTCCCCAGGGTTGAGCAAGCGCTGAATGGCCTGCACAGCGGGTGAAACACTTCCTGCATGCGTCAACCCAAACAGCAAAGCAATCGCTTTCAATGACACGTCACCATATTGCTGACAACAATCCATAGCGACCTTTCGCGGAACGTTTGCCTGTTACCGGCCAACTTGCCGTTTGAGGAGATTGGAGTCGATTATATCGCTGGGTATAGACCCCATTGATATGACGCATAATGCGGTCGAGGTTCACGCGTGGTGTTTCGAGAAGCAGGTGATAGTGATTGCCCATCAGAGAATAGGCATGCACGATGGTCGCAAAGCGCCGATGGGCTTCTTCCAGCGTTGTGAGAAAGCTGTGGCAGTACGCTGGGCCGTGAAAGATGGGCTGCTGTCCTCTTCCCCGATTCATGACATGATAAAACGCATGTTCGTATTGAATGCGGAGAGGCCTTGGCATTTACAAATCCTAACAGACTTGAGAATTATAAAATAGGCTTGACCCCTTTTTCGCCGTTTCCGCTTCCAACGGGAAAATTGGCGTTGCCCATCGGGTTCGTTCTCCGATTTGTAGATCGCTAACCCCTTCGATATCTGACGCAATATCGCTCTATTGAAGCATTTCCATAGCCAGCCAGGCTTCGGTATGCCGCAACGAAGAGTTCGGGGTCTGCCATTCAGCCGCATATCGGTCCGGGTCTTTACCCCACCGTGCCATGAAGCCGGAGCGTAAGCGCAACTTCAAATGAACAGGTCGGTCAGGGTCGAACCCAGGGGGTTCCTTCTCTTCGTCAAGGTGAAAAAGTCCCTCGCGCATTCCCGCGATTGATGACGTGGTAACAGACCCCGCCGACCGAGGCCCGCGCTGTCCGTGGCCTGGCCCTTAGCCGATTCGGCTCAGGTCGTCAACACAAAAAGTAGAACGTCTCCTTTTTCGATCCATACGCTTGATATTATGCTTCGAACTGCACAGGGCGCGCCCGAGTTCGGGCAGTGTCAAACAGGGATGGCGAGTGACAGTGTCCACCGCGATCAGCAGAACCGCTAAGCGTTTGGCGTGGACAGTCGGACAGGTTTTTTTTGGAGATGAGTGTGTAAGAACCGAATCGCGTACATGGCAGCTCCTCCTTTAGGATAAGGCCATGTCAAGCAGACTGGTATAATGCCATGTGCACGCAATTTTCGCAAACGATACGCCCTCATCCATTGAGAAACAAGAGGCTTTTGTGGGGAGCCTTCAGAGTCTGATTCTATTTTTCCGGCCCATCTAATGGATTACGACAACGAGGTAGGATCAATGATGCGAAATCTCACTTCGTCTGTGTGCGTATAGGCGGACACTTCATCTCCGACAAACAAACCACACCGGTGGAGGCCGGGTGTCCACCCCGTTTCAGGAGGAAATAAGACAAAGTAACCAAACTGTTCATTCATGGCCATGACCACCTGGTCCTGGGCTGAGACGATTTGATTTTCGGCAACCTTGGATGTTTCAAGAAAACATTTTGCCGTGAGTTGAACCTCATCATAGGAGGCTGTCACGAGCCCAAATACCAAGTAAATTTCTGGCTGGGTTGGGGGAAAGGTATTACCTGGTTGAATCGGGATAAATTCATGGGCACCCCCGGGCAGATCATCTCGCATGACATGGTAGGCAGGAATCACATATCGAAACATGCTGAAATCTGCATCTCGCCCCATCAGCGTCGCATGCGTGTATATTGGGTCCTCGGACTTCATCGGTTTTGATGCTATCTTTTCATACAATTCTTGTTCGGTCATGACGGCTTGGCTGGAAGGATCGACAGACAGCATCCTTTTATTCGCATCATGCTTCTTGAGTTCGCTCTCGGGAACATGTTGGCGAGCCATCTCTTTCCACTTGACCAGTTTCTCTTTATCCAGAACTCTAATCCCTTCCATGACCCGAACGTCTTTGGTCATTTCTTCAAATTCAATGGCTGCATCATAGAGTATTTCAAAATGGACTAACGCCTCAGACCACCGTTCTAATTTTGCCAGACATACGCCTATCCAAAAAAACGTATCTGCAAGGACTTCGTCCTTTGTCGTCATGGTTAGCACTTTTTCAAGAATGGGCATCGCCTCCTCGTATTGACCAAGTTCCATGAGAGTCACCCCTAAATCGTGGGTCGCTCCGTAATCACTGGGCTTGAGGTCCATAACCTTTCGCAAGAGCGGCTCGGCCTCCTTATAGCGACCCGCCTCGAAGGTTCTCCATGCATCTGCGCGAATAGACGCCCATTCCTTCCGCGTTTCTGCAGTTCCTTCTGGACTAAAAATGTACTCAAAGCGTCGGCCCCGTTCTTTGGTGGCCCCATAGACAACCGAGAGCAGACTTCGAGCAGCCGCTTCCTCAGGAGAACCGGGGGACACCATTTTCAAAACGTGTTGGACTTCGTCACGTGCCCCCCGGCCATCCAAGACGTCAAAACGCGCCCGGGCCAACGCCAACCGCCAACCTGGCAAATCCGGAGCGAGTTCCACCGCCTTCTGATACCATTCCAGCGATTCCTCTAAGCGATCAAGTTTTCGAAGTTCTTGTGCCAACCGCATGTAAACCAAGGGATTGGTGGCATCGTGCTGGGCAATGCGCTGCAACTCGGCGATCGCTTGATCGCCTTCTCCCATGCGAAGCAACACACTCCATTTAGACCATCGCACATCCAATGCCTCCGGTGACCTCTGGAGAATAGCTTCATAGGCCTCAATGGCTTCCCGGGGACGACGGGATGTGGCCAGAATATTGCCGCGTAATTTTTGTAAGATGAGAGCGTGAGTATTGTCTCGAATGCCTTGGGCAAGGATATCCAGCGCTCGAGCGTTGTCGCCATCTCTCCACGCGGCTTCTGCACGATCAGCAACTCTATCCACAGGGTTCATCGGTTGTTCTTGGGCCAATGCCAACATATTCATCGACAAGGTCACGAACAGCACGATAAAAAGAATAGCCTCGATGTTCCATTGGCCTCTTATCAGCCGGACAAAAGATGTCCTATAGGATCCTAAGTGTTTATTCATAAACATAGTTGCAACCTATGATTGGAGCAAACCTTTCAAAAAGAAGGTCATGTAACTGTGAAACATCATTCCATCGAAATAGCGTGGGATGATGAATCCTGGATATTCCAGAATTCATGAAACGAAGACTCATCCACTGCACCCACGTTCTCAGTATACCATAGCCAAGAGTGAGGATTGCTGTCGAGATGAATTATGAAACGCGCACAGTGGCCGCCTAAAACTTCTTGGAGGACAAAAGGGACCCAAGGATCGCCAATCGATGGGAGATACGCGTTTGGCTCGTGGCGAAGCCCAATCCATACGGCTCACTCTTCAAATCCCGAAAGGCTTCCTCAATTTGCATCCGGCGGCGATGGAAAACTGCATGATCTGTTTGTTCTGACACTCCTGTGTCAATTGGACTTCCTCTGAATCGGTAGACACTCCTATACTTTAATTTACAGCATGGGAGGCAGGTCATGACCAAGGGTAAGTTTGCGGATGAGTTCAAAGAAGAAGCGGTCAAACAGGTCATCGAGCGAGGGTACACGGTGGGCGATGTCGCGAAGCGCTTGGGGATTTCCGTGCAAAGCTTATACAAGTGGGTGAAAATGTATGCCCCCAACCCCACCGATCGTTATGAGGCTGAACTTACAGAGTTCCGGCGTGAGAATTTGAAGCTGAAGGCGGAACTTAGCCGTGCCCAGGAAGAGCGGGACATCCTAAAAAAGGCAGCCGCGTACTTCGCGAAAAACCCGGTGTGAAGTACGCGTTCATCTTGCAGCATCAAGATCGGTATGCGGCGCAGCCGCTGTGTCGCCTGTTGGGAGTCTCGCGCAGTGGATATTATGCGTGGTTGGAGCGTCCCCCGTCGCAGCGGTCACGAGACGACGACCGGCTGTTGGGACTGATCCGCGAGTCGTATGAGGCGAGTGGCCGCACTTATGGTGCGCCCCGCATTCTCTGTGATCTGCGGGAGGTGGGGGAATGCGTTGGCAAAAACCGGATTGCCCAGCTCATGAAGCGCCACAAGATCCGCGCCCAGCACGGCTATAAGCAGCCAGGCGTTCGCGACCCCAAGCCGGCGGTGGCGGCACCGAATCGATTGCAGCAACAGTTTGCGATAGAGCGGCCGGATCGGGCATGGGCGACCGACATCACCTATATTCGGACCTACGAAGGGTGGCTCTATTTGGCGGTGGTGATGGATCTCTACTCACGCCGGATCATCGGCTGGTCGATGAAGGCCACGTTGGCTAAGGAGATTGTGTTAGATGCTTTACTGATGGCTGTGTGGCGACGCCAGCCCAAGCATGATGTCATTATCCACTCGGATCAAGGATCGAAGTTTAGCAGCGATGACTGGAATCGGTTCTGCCAGACGCATGGTTTGCTCCCCAGCATGAGTCGCCAAGGAAACTGTTATGATAACGCCGCAGTCGAGTCCTTCTTTGGGAGCTTGAAGAAGGAGAAAATCCGTCGCCACATCTTTAAAACTCGTGAAACAGCACGAGCCGAACTATTCGATTATATTGAAGTGTTTTATAATCGGGCAAGGCGCCATCAGCACCTAGGAAATATTAGCCCAGTCGCGTATGAGCAGCAGATGGCAAAACCAGGCTGAGTGTCTACGGAAACGAAGCAAGTCCAGATAATAGCTGGTGAACGCTAGCTAAATGGAAGAGAGATGTAAGGTTAAACTGCGTTTATTGGGTCTGGGGCCTTGCTTGATAGCCACAATCCCATCTCTGCTTACTCCAGAAGTCTACGGTTTAATCCATCACTGAATGATAGACTTCACCCGGTTATTGTAAATTCAATCCAACCTGTCCTCACTATTAACTAACAATAAACCCTAGGTTTCCTACGTGTAACCTTTTTTGTAACCGTCGGGGCATAGCCCCCTCACACACTATGCAATCATATGCAACATCACCGAATGACCTAACCTGCCTATCAATCAATAGATTTTCGCTCCTGTAGCGGGAATTTGTCGAAGGGAAGATCGAGCTGGTTAAGGTTTTGTAAACCGCAGGTTGGGGGTTCGATTCCCTTCGCCAGCTCCAATATTTCTAACAACTTACCCATCATACCCTGCTTGTACGTTCTTTTTAGTCATGGTTTCCTCTGGTAACTTCCCTATCTTCTCCGAGATTCCCCCTTTCCCAAACACTCTTACCTTCTCCACCGCCTCGCGTAAAATAGAAGGGGCTCAAATGGGCATAACGCTTCACTAACGCGATCGTGCTCTGTCACAACGATGATCAATGCCTGAATGGGGCGTTGTGTCTCAGGTTCCAAACCTCGGGGATCAGCTACTTGAGACACCTGGGTGGAGAATGGCCTGGATCATATAGTTAGTATGAGTCCGATCCGACAACCCCTCAAGATAGAGTTTCTACATCCGTTGGATAAAATCATGGTATATGACAGACCTGACAAACATGACGTGTAAAAAACACAATAGACATGTTCTCCCATGCGCATATGGGGAACAGGGCGTCACGAAGTATGCGTGGAGGGAATGGCATTCTCAGAATGACGTGCGGGCCATGCCCAACAAGGGTCAGAGGTACCCCCACATGACCCGCACATGGCAAAATCGCATTGCTTTCCAGCATCTTAATATAGAGAAGAAAACCATACTATGTCACTTTCAGCTCCGTTCAGATTGATGTTAAGAATTATTATTTTTGTGATTGTAGGGTTTCACGTGGCTGGTTGTGCAGTGTATTACCGTGATCGTGAATCGGGAGCTGAACATATTTGGGGATTTGGTCATCTCGCAATGAAAGTGACGCCTCCCTTGGAGGGGAAGAAGGCGCTCATCCAGCAAATGACGTTAACCGGGGTGGCGGTAGGAACAGACAATGGCTCGTTTGGAGTAAGCGTTGGGTATGATGAGCGTGAGCATCTTCTTATTTATGATGCCAATACGGCTATCGCCATCCGGCGACATCCAAGTAACGACTTTTTTTACTTTAAAATTGGAACCGATCCACTAACCCACCTACCCGATTTAGAGAAACCCCCGAATCTCAATAATTCTCATTCGAAAAAGGAGAGTGAGCCATGACCCTTCTTTTAAGATTAAGTCGTGTTGTAGTCATGCTGATAGGGAGTACACTTTTAACCGGCTGTTTTGGTTATGATCGAATTCTATTTGTAACCAAAACCAATGTAGGGCTTGATGTTGAAAACAAACCTCCAACAGCAGAAATCACCATTGCAAGACGGGAAATAGCTATTGCGCCAACCTTTCAGGATACTACGGATGAGGAACATAAAACTCCTCCATTGCTGGCAGCATTTGGACGAACCGGAGGGCTTTTTACTACGGGTTTAAAATCGCATTTTGCCGGTGGGGATGCTGCAATAGTGCTAGCTCAAGGGAGTGAATCAGAAGGGGCTGGAACTGAAGGGGCCGGAGCTAGAACGGATAAAGCTAAAAATAGTTCTGCTATTTGTCTAGATAAGGAGCCAGATTCACGCCCTCCCTTAAAAAAGTTTTGGCATTGGCTAACGGGAAGACCAGACGAAAATACTCGTGCATTTTATTTTGCGACTGATACGATATTTGGTCTTAAGGTAGGCTGGGATGGTACGGGTGGGCCTTACCCTACAAATTTAAAGCTTGGATATAACCGCAAGGAACTAGCGTTTCCTCCAGTTTTTGTCAAGTCAGTTAAAAAAGATGGTGATAAAAAATGTTCTAAAGGCAGCTGGAAAGTAAAAGTTCCATCTTTCTTTGCCTCACTAGACAATGAAAGTTCACTGGCAGGAGCCCTCAACGCCGAGGAAAATAAGGTATCGCACGTACAATTCTTCGCTACTGGAAGAGCTGCCACGGAATGGGTTCAACGAGACGAGGTTAATAAGAAAGCCTACAAGGAGATGCGAGGGGAGGAATGATCGTAACCAGGGTATTTTATTTCAACTTATATCAAAATTCGAACGCCACATAAAAAATGTACTTCCATAAGAAATCTATGAAGCTTGGTTTCAACTCGCTAGTGCAACGAATGGGTCAATGCCAAAACATTCTTGATTCGGGGTTTTGAACCCAAGGCTTTTTCTGGAGCGATTATTCAGTTTGTTCATCACCAGCTGAATCTCTTCCTGGGTAATGGTTGCAAAGGGCCGCTGCTTGGGGAAATATTGGCGAATGAGCCCAACGGCAAAATTGCCTCGCTCGTCAGCATAAGACATATGGTGGCAGTAAGGTAGTTTTAAGTAAAAGGATGAAACCATGGCCAATCCTGAACATTTGGAAATTCTCATGCAAGGCGCTGTAGTATGGAATGCCTGGAGAAAGAAATATCTGGGGACAAAGGATTATTTCTTTGGGGTGGACCTGTCCTGGGCAGACTTGAAAGGGGCCGACCTCGTCGGGGCCAACCTCTCCAGAACCAACCTCGTTGGGGCCAACCTACTCGGGGCCGACCTCAGACGCGCCAACCTCAGCGGAGCTAATCTCAGTAAGGTACAATATCTGAGACAAGCCCATCTCAATGAAGCCTCTTTCAGAGATGGTCCACCAAAGAACTTGCCTAAAGGACTGACACCCCCTCTCGTTTCTGTTCGCGACACCATCGACTGCGCACGTTAACATGAAGGCTTAGGGTTGCCGCCACTTGCTTGATGGCCAGATTCGCACCTGCCGCTCTTTTGACGGCCTCGTGTTTAAATTCCTTGAAAAATCGCCTCCGCTGTTCCATGACACACCTCCTGGCTCATTATGAACCGTTTCAAATGTATCCACAAAATTGGGGGAAGACCACAAATCGTTTACCTCATTCCTAGAGACAGTCATCACTCTGTCTTCTCTTCTCTATAAAGAATACTTTTTGTACTGTTCTTTCCTCCACACATTAATAATGGATTACAGACTATGGGGGCATTTGAGCTAAGATCAGATTAACGATGAGAGCCAATCTGTACAAAACTATTGGCGCTAACGATGACAAGTACGATGTCCACTGCATCAAGGTCTGGCTTGATTTTTCCAAGGGATTCCTGTTACACACAACGCCTCTCATGTGCCGAGGTAGCTCAGTTGGCAGAGCACAGCCCTGAAAAGGCTGGTGTCGACAGTTCGATTCTGTCCCTCGGCACCAAGATTCTCCTGTAAACATCCTTCCCGTTCTATCACGGCTCAGGTTGTTCCAATACACAGGTCTTTCTATAATGTGTTAGGGTATTATTTTTCCCTAACAAACCATGAATTTTCCATTACACTTAGGTAATTTTAATCAGAGAGGACACACACATGGAAATGTATACGCGTCAGGAAGAAAAAACAGATATCGCAGATGACCCAAAAGCCCGTGAACTCCTACGTCAAGCCTTTGGAAAAACCGCCCGTTGGCAAGCAGATTTTTCGGGATTCCAGGCGGACCTAGTTATTAATGTTAATGGGAAAGAAACACATGGGACCGTCACGGTCAAAGGTCCCAAAGATGTGCAGGTCACACTGCCTGATGAAGAATTACAAAAATGGGCCCAAAATCAAATTGGGATGATTGCAGTCCATCGCGGACCCCGAACATTTGAAGAATCAGACGGCAAGTATGTCTTGACGCTTGATGAAGATCAGCACCCATTAGGGCCGAAACTCACAATTCACGGAGATAGCATGGGGTCTTTTTATCGAATTCACGACAACCGCATTACGCAAATCAATCGGAAAATGCCTTATGTCGCGTTTACGATCAACGTCGAAGAGAGTGCACTCACACAGGATCAGAAAAATCTCACAACTCGATATACGGTCTATTATTTTTCACCAAAAGACGCGGCACTACAAAATGTGGAAAGCTTCTCTGATACCCATATCCGAATTGGGTCCTCAGATCTTCCTGTAACTCGACGCATTATTTCTTATGAAAACGGAGAAGTCACCGTGAAAACCGTCACGTTTGCCAACCACAAGATGCTGTAACAGTCACAAGACCATCATGAAGCAGACGCTTCCCAAGGCAGCGATGAAATGGATATTCACACTCTCCATACTATGGGCCATATGGATGAGCATGGAGTAAGAGTTTGGCAATAAGCAATGGGCGGTCAACTCAATCCTTGACCGCCCATTCCCCCGCCAAATCCCCCAAAGTTACCTCGAAACCCGCCCTGGCCAGTCCCCCAATACTCGCCCCGTTTCCATCGACGAAATGGATGTTGGCGCTCTGGCCGTGTAAATCGCCATAACACGTAGACCATGGCCAACGCGGCGCTTACATTCATCCAAAATCCTGCCTGAGACTTCCCTGGCTTTTTCTCTGATGAAGGCTTAACAGAACCCGAGACCGAGGCAAGCGTCACGACGGCTTGATATATCCCCTCCCCAAACTCGTGCGTCTGAAACATCGGCAGGAAATGTTGTTCCGACAATTGATTTAATTGCTGAGGAGTCATGACTGAAAGGAGCGCACGCCCCAAGACCACCACGGCTTGCTTTTCTTTCAATGCAGCCAGTACCAAGATTCCTCGCTCTTGTTGCGCCGTGCCAATCCTCCAGCCTTCATACATGTTCGACGCAAAATCCTTGGCATGAACCATGGGATGAATGGTCGGCATCATCACCACAATCATCTCTACACCCGTCGCCTTTTCCAATTCTTTACACACTGATCGGATACGAGCCTCCCAGCCTGCCTCTAAAACTTCGGCATAATCCGATACGTATCCCAAAGGAGTGGGCAATGTGACCGCTTCACGATTGTAGGCATACGTCGATGCAAGGAAGGGTCCACAGCCAAAAACGAGAAGAAGGCACCCAAAGACAATGCTTTGAGAGAAACCCACTATAGCTGAAAGCCGCCTTTTCATAAGTGCTCACTTCTTTTTAGATCTTGAATACGGTTAACCAGGTTCTTCAATGTCTCAAGATATCGCTCAAACAACCGTGGGAGTTCGATGCGGCCTGGAGTACTCACCCCGCGTTTCATACTTAAAACCTCTAGTAACACTTCATTTTTTACATTTAGCACAGGCTCGACTTGCTCTAACACCGTTTGGGTTGTTCCATCTGGAGAATGATTCAATAGGTGGAAAAGCCCTCGAATACATGGAAGCAACGCTACCAGGGAAATGGGGAGTAAAGTTTGAATGGCTTCGGGTCGCCCCCATCCTTCGACAAATCGTTGTCGCACACGTAAAAGATTTCCTCGAATTTCCTGTTCACATTGCACAAGCAGGTGGGCAAGGTTGAGATGACAGGCAAGAAAGGGGTCTTGCCCTTCCAACAACACAGACTGGTCTTTCATTTCTAAAAATTCCAGGGGAAAGAGCCCTAGAGAGTCTTGGAGTTCTTGTTCCGTCAGCATGAGGGGGGCCACGACGCCATCTTTTCTCCACCGTGCTTGTAAAGGACCAATCCTTTGGAGCCATTCCAGGGGGTAGTCGGTTGCCACAATGAGAAGGTTGATATTGGATCGGTCAACCACAAAATCACCTCGGGCATAGCTTCCATACAGCATCACCGCCGTGATTGGATTATTCTTCTGCTTTCGCAATGCAGTCAGAACATGCTGAATGGCACGTGAGATACTTGAGGGAAGGTGTTCAGGAATAGGAGACATTGTCAATTCCAATGTTGTTAAAAAAGTTAGCCCCGTGGTGTTCTCATATCGTATATCAACCTCACGGGTTCACAGGCTCTTCCTCTGGGGTACTATGCCTCACCACAACAGACAGAGGGGACAGGAGCCATTCACGAAACAACCGGGACCGCACCTGCTGGAAGATCATTCGCATACGGGTCAGGTAAAAACCCCACAGCTTGCAATCGATCAAGCCATCCAAACGGCGGAGAATCCCGAAGTCCTGCTGTGGCAGCCAAGACATTATATCGAAGCCGCCGGTTACGGTCTAAGGTTGAAAACACCCGATTTCGCAGATACGCTACAATTGGGTTCCCTGTATTCCAAAAAAAGGCTTCTTCGTCTGCCAACCGCTGGAGCATCTCCACATGCGGGCGGCGACATGCTTCAAACACCCGTAAGGTTGCGGCAGAATAATCCCCTTGCTCCAACCAAGTTGGGATGTGTTCAGCCAACACCATGGCATCGACCATAGCCTGCATACGACCTTGTGACGCATGCGGATTCATTCCATGAGCGGCATCTCCTAGAATGAGGGCTCCATCACGCACCCACGTTGCAGCTCTAGCCCGTCCCGTTGGCATATATGCGGTTTGGTTCCAATCGATGAGCGTTTCAAACGTACGGTGTAATTCCGGATAAATGGTCGTCCATTTTTCCCGCAATGCCGATAACCCAGCAGTTTTCACGGCAGCCATGGAATTCGACGGCACCATATACACCACATAGACCTTCTTTTGGGCAACAGGGAAAAGCCCTAAAATGGTTTGTCGACCAATACAATATTGCGTTTCCTCAAGATCATCAGGACAATCCAGTATTGACACCACATAGCTCTCTGGATAGCGATGCAATTGGGTGGGAATGGCCAAAGCTTCTCGAACCTTGGAAAACGGTCCATCAGCCCCAATCACTAGCTTGGCCGCAATCTTGACGGAACGCCCCTCCACCTCAGCTTCAACCCCTACGACCTGCTGATCTTTTCGCAAGAGTTTTCGAAAACTGGCACCATACCATAGGCTGTTAGGGCGACGCTGTTCTAATGCCTGCAACACAATCTGATGCGCAAGATGAGGACGGGTGACTAAGGCTCGATTATACGGAGGAGGCAAGAGATCATAATCAATGGTACATAAACGACCACCACCAATCTGCCGAAAATGAAAGAACTGGACAGGCCGGACCGCGTCACAAGGCAGTTGCTCCAAAATTCCTAGCTCATCTAGGATTTTTTGTCCGTTTGGTTGAAGGATTTCTCCTCGAATACCAGTTGGTGGCCCAAGTGCCTGTTCCAAGACCAGGGTGTCAATATTTTTTTGAGCTAACGCTAGCCCAAGAATAGCCCCACCGCCACCGGCTCCGACAATCACAACATCGGTTTGTTTCTCCATCACATTCCTCACAGCCCCTCAAAAACGGATTCGGGAAGGTATCGCATCTTTAATTCTTCAATCAACAGGGCATCCATCGGGTATCATCGTTCTCTCCAACACAATCATGTTACAGGTTTGACATCACAATGTGTGAACGACATTGTGACAGAAGGTCCGAAAGCAGGGATTCGTAAACGGGAGGCTAATTGGGCTGTAGGGATGCCACATCATGGGCAGCCAATCTCTTCTCAACAGGTGTATTGAAACATCTTCGGGAGGATTGAGCGGAAAGTCTAAGAACACTCACTCGTCGGCAAAAATATCTTGGAAATGGTCTTCGGCCTCTTCCCAAGCTGAAGGGTGGGTGGTGGTCAACCACTGTCTCAAATAGCCTTTTTGTTGAGGAGCGAGTAATTTCTTAATTTCATGTGTTCGCCCTTGAAGAGGCTGCAGAAAGCCGGTCCCTTGGTTTGGGTCCAATGTAGCTGTTCGGGCATATACAGTCGTATATGCCGTCGGTGTCTCTTCCGTGCCTTCCCCCTGCAACCACACAGAAATATATTTTTCCATATGAAGGCCTGTACTATCGAGCGCAGGATCCGTATCATGAAACAGCTCATTCTCTGTCTCCTGACGAGGAATCGCATCACCTTCACGAAACAGAAAATTTTTCTTCCACATCGGGATATAATCCTCTCAAACATATGAGTTTCACTGGTGATTGAGAGGGTCATACTGTCAAGGGAACGAAGAAATGTCAACTACGCTCACTCAACTCTATAGTGTCGTAAGGTAAAAATGTATTAAGATACACGACAGCTGATCCCATGAAGATGCTTGTTCCACATTGCCATGACAAGAGGTCACGCACTTTGCAGACAGCCGCAGGACAACGCCCTCCTCCCAGTAACACACACGATAAATAAAATACATAACCCGTTCACATTTAACGCAAAGGAGACGCTCAGATGAAACGTGTAGGATATCTAGGATTGCTCAGTGCGATTGTATTGCTCGGAGGATGCCAAGGGACAGGTAAGGTGATCAACTTAAACCTCCATTCCCTCGAGTCTACACCACAGATGACCGCACCTAAAATACATGTCACCATTCAACCATTCCAGGATTTACGTGAACACACAGAACAAATTGGCCTCCGGAACCACTGGGGAGGCGGAAAAACCTACTTTACCGCTTGGGATGGAATGATTGGCAATGGCATGGCTCAGACCGCTGTCGAGTATTTTCAGCAACACGGGTGGAAAGCTGAACTTGCTGGCACAAACACCTCTACAGCCGATGTCCTGTTAGTGGGAAAAATTACAGACTTTTCGGCTGAGGTGAACAGTCACTTTTGGTGTAACGAACTAACGGTCCACATGGAAGTGCTCTTTGAAGCGCAAAACCAGCAGGACGGAAGCGTGACCAACATTGTCTTGAAGGCTGATGGGGATGACACCAATTTCATTTTTGAGCTTGCCGACTTAGAAGAACTGATTAATGATGTGCTGGAAGATGCTTTCATGCAATTTCTTGACAACACCCACCTCAAAGGGCAAACGATAAAGATGTAGACCTGACGATCAAAAACTAGGGATAGACACACATGCCTCTTGCGGTAACTCCGCAAGAGGCATGTGTATTTTCTTCAGTCTCATATCTTTTTCACTTCGCCAAACCATCGATACCTGTTTCGAGCAAAGACGCTATACGACCATGAGATCAGAGCCCGAATCCAACGGACCTGCCAAAGACGCAACACATACGCCTCGCCAGGAAGCCCTGTGAGAAAAGGGCGAAAAGCCTCGACACCACGAGACATGCGACCAGCTGAATCAAAAAAATACGCCATCGACGGACGTGACGGAGTATATTCAACACCAAGAAGATGGGCAGCTTCATCACTTTGGTAGGGAACAAAGCGAATAGCAGGATGACAATCTCGACGTTCGAGTCTGTGCTTAAAGGCAACACATACTCGGCAATTTCCATCGTAGACCAGAAGACATTCTTGAGGTTTCGAAGAAGACCGCTTGGTCATCAGATTCCTCTCGCGTCTGCTCAGAAGATTCGAATGTGGAACATGAAGCTCATCGCGTCAGCATACCCACATGGGTTCTTACGATCATCAAGTCAGATGATGGACTGTAACTCCTCATAACCGGGTCGAACAATGCCTTTTTCTGTAATGATCGCGGTGACATACTTGGCTGGAGTCACGTCAAAAGCTGGATTCCACACAGCGACCCCGTCGGGAATAACCGCAGGGCCGCCATTGATGGTTCGGACTTCCTGCTCATCCCGTTGTTCAATTGGAATAGCATCTCCAGTTGGTGTATTGAGATCGACCGTAGAAGAGGGCGCCGCGACATAAAAGGGAAGGCCATGAACATGGGCTAGGACTGCAACCGCATAAGTGCCAATTTTATTTGCCACATCCCCGTTTGCCGCGATGCGATCCGCCCCGACAATACAGACATCGATTCCCTCTTGTCGCATTAACGCCCCAGCCATATTGTCCGTCATCACGGTGACGGGAATACCATCCTGCTTCAACTCCCAAGCTGTTAACCGGGCGCCTTGCAAAACTGGGCGCGTTTCATCAGCAAAGACATGAATCTGTTTACCTTGTTCCCAGGCAGCTCTGACAACACCGAGCGCGGTCCCATACCCCGCAGTGGCTAAAGCTCCAGCATTACAATGAGTTAAGATCCTCTGTCCATCTTGAAGAAGGCGAGCGCCATGAGTGCCAATGGCTCTATTGATGGCAATATCCTCTTCAAGAATGGTTTGTGCTTCTTCAAGGAGTCGTTGTTTCACAAGAGCCACGGGGTTTTCTTGACAGGCTGAGAGAACGCGCTTCATTCGATCGATAGCCCAAAATAAATTCACTGCTGTGGGGCGGGTTGCCGCAAGCTCCTGACATATCCCGAAAACGGCCTTCGTGAACAACTCCATTGTTGGTCCTTGCACAGCTTGAGCCCCCAAGGCCACACCCAGGGCTGCCGTCACACCAATAGCAGGAGCTCCACGAACTTTGAGCTCCCTGATTGCCCGAGCAACGGTTTGATAATCCCGACACTCAAGAATTTCTACGGAATTCGGAAGCCGGCTTTGGTCTAGTAACCTAACCACTCCATCTTTCCATTCAACCGTTGGTATCATTTCAACTCCTTTTCACAATCAATGATCAACCCATTTCCTACATGATACGCGCTATCTTTTTTTCCCTCTTTGTTATTTTCTCATCTAACCCATAGATGAGGCACATACTATTCCGGCTCTTGTTTTCGATCCCGAGGACCTGTGGCTTTTGCATCCGAAGGGACTACAACATCGAGAGAGTCAGTCTGGTCAGAAGACGCATCCTCAGAGGGAGAGTCTTTCAATAATGTGGCAGGAAGCGTGACCGTATTTTTCAAGACATAATAGGCCATTTTTGCCAAACCGGTGAGCCCAGCTTTGAAAGACTGCCCCGGAAGATAGGCCACCTCAGGACTCTGAATGGGCCCATGAACTTCGAACATTGCCGTATCAATCGCTTCACGATCCCCATCGAATAATAAACCAAACAGGGGAATTTGTTTGAGTAAGTCCGAGTATGGGCCAAAAGGACTCACCGCTGAGATCAGTTGCACATGATGATCAGGAAGACGATATTCTCCTGCAGCAGTCATGGTTAAAATAGGACTGCTCAACACAAGGTTTTCAGTGGTCATAACCCCATGGTCTATCATGAACCTCGCGGTACTATGATTAAAGGGAAAGCCTTTCTCCTGAAAATCTACTTTTCCTCGTAAGACGGTCGGCAGGTTTAATAACGCCAGCACCTTGGGCACAACCGTCCCTCGTTGAATGTACCCATCAGTCACTTTGACATCGACGGCTCCTTTGATGGTGTGCATAATCCCGAGTGGATCATGGCCATGGCCTTCAACATTCCCTTTCGCCGAGACCAATCCTGTAACCAGTCGCGCTTCTAAATCTTTTGGCTGAATAAATGCCCGTTCAAGCGTCTCTAGTGAAACATCCTGAAGAGCAAAGTGAGTGTTGACTGCGGCCGGAGCTCCTTGAGGAAGACGAATAACCACTCGTCCATTCACTCGACCCGACTCAGTCGCTCCTTGAACCTTTGCCAAGTCAACGACCCCATTCGCAATCCTCACTTGGGCCGACAGATCTTGAAAATCCAATGCCTTATACCAGGCCTTCGTAAACCGAAACTGTGCATCGACCTCACTCGTGGCAGCGACCTCTTCCAAAATATCACGAATTGGGGAACGCGCACCTTTAGGAATGAGGAGATCGAGGTCAAACTGCGGGGCCCCAATATCAAGCTGAGCAACAGGATGACGGTCCCAATTTCGAATCATACCTCTTCCCTGCGCCGTGCTCTCTTCAATCCGAAAGTCCAATCGTTTCACGGCTATATGATGTTGGGATAATTTCAGACGAAGATACAGATCTTCGATCGGATGATCGAACCCCTGTTTGTCTATCACCCCATCAGTCACCGCCACCCATCCCTTCTTATCCCAACGCTGCCAGTCTCGCCCTATTCCCTTGACATCCACCGACAGATCGAAGATCCCAGACTGGAAAGCTTGCGACCACACCGACATGCCTTCCGGCAGCAATTCCCATGCAACAGGACCTGTAGACAATGAAGCATTGATACCAAATGGAGAAACAAGATTCACGGCACCTCTGCCTAAAAGCTGGAACGGCAGAATCGATAAAGCCATACGGTCAATTGCAAAGGTTCCACGAGGACGAACCTGCGATTCAAACTCGAACACCCCTGGAACCCCTGCCGTTTTTACAAGAACCCCTGGGAAGACCAGACTGGCATCAAGCAAATCCACCTTCCCCTGAATTGCAGGTTCCTCCAGAAGCCCAACGATCATACCATTCAAATGCACAGTGCCAGAGAATGTCTCTTGGGGCAGAGAATCTGGAAACAGTCGTTGGATCAAGTCTGCTACCTGAATATCGCCAGCCACATTCAAGGCATCAAACCGATTGGTTTCTCCAAACGTGATATTTCCTTGAACCTGCCCGAGACTGTCCCCAAAATTAACGGCCACTGTTTCAAATCCAACGTGCTTCGGGGAAAATGTGACTGAGCCTGTAACACCCGTGAATAAATGAGCTGGGGTTCCAAACTCAAAACTCCCATCCCTAATCTGATATTTGGCATCCTGAAACCCCACTAAGTCCGGAGACGCCAGGGGTCCGTTAAACCGAATGGTTATTCCACCATTCCCCCCCACGCCCTTGAACGAAGTCCATGCTGGCGAGGTGTGTTCACTATCAAAAACCCTTCGAAGGATATCGATGAGTTTTCTTGATGACATTTCCCCTTCTAATACCGTGTCCATGGGGAAATGAGGATTCTGTAGGTCAATCGTACCTGCACCAGCTTGAATAGGAATGGAATCATAGATCCCCTGCACATCGAAAAATTTCAGGAGATCATGTTGCAAAACGGCTCGCCCTCGTACACCTTGTGCCATTCCCCACTTGGGTCCTAAATCCAAAAATCCCTCTTCGACCCGAAGATCACCAACAACCGAAAACCCCACATCTGGATGAGGCGACCCTGCAATATGGGCTGACTCTACAGTCAGAACGCCACGCAATTTCTCCTCTTCAAGAGAACGTGTCAAAGATGAAGGGAGAAGACGAAGAGGAAGTAACGAAACAAGGCGTTTCAAGGAAATGGCACTTGACGAAATCGTCCAAAACATCGTTGACGGCTCATCCACAAGCAGGCCTGATACACTGCCCTCACCAGTCAACGACAGGGCCCGAGATTTCGCTTGAAATTTCGAAACCGTCAACGCATAGCCTTGCGAAGCCGGAGCTATACGAAACGAACCTTGAATCCCTATTGGTCCATACTGCGCCAAAGGGATATCATTCAACTGGAAAAACGCCGAAAGCTGCTGTGGGTCAAAACCGACTAGATCAACGGTGCCATCAAATGCGATGCTGGGAAGTAACGACATCGAATGGTCTTGGGCAATCACCGTTGGCGCTTGCACCTGTTCCCATGTGCCACCAAGTGACAAAGACGCCACATCTGAGCGATTGCCTATTTGGCCCGAGAGTTTCATCTCCCGCCCAAGAGCACCAGGATTTTTGGAGAGAGCAAACTGAATGGCCTTCAAGGATAAGGCACGAGGGTTATCTGGATGAGACACATCTTCAACTGTGACTTGGCCATCAACCACCAATAATTCATTCGCCAACAAGATGGTTTGAAAAATCATCTTCTCAGCTTGCGTATTGGAGATCGCCTTGTTGAAGTGCCATGGATCCTGTGATTCACGCCGAAGCACGAGATGTGGTTGTTCAAGAACGAATTTTGTGGGAACAATTTTATCCAGGAACGAAGACATCGCTTCAATATCGACTCGAATGCGAGAAGCCTGAAAGAACAGCACTTTACTGATTCCATGCTTTTCTATCAGCACATTAGTCAATTCAATGCGAGGATGAGGAAAAAAAGAGACCTGAAGATTGTCAAAGCGAATAGATTGGCCAAATGCTTCGTCAATTTCTTCCAGGGCCATTTTCCGTAAAGAATCCCACTGAAAATAGAGCACAAAGGCCAGTAATCCTATACTTACTAAAAGAGCTAGGATCATCCATTGTTTTCTTCGACGAACGGCCATCATCATCCTTATCAATCACATGACTTCGTGCAAAGTTGTCATTTTACCCCATATCCTGTTTCGTCACCACCAAGAGACCAACTTGACAGGAAATAAAGGGACCGCTATTTTTCGATCCTGCGTTCCAACATGAACGGCACGATCGCATGTTTTAGATGGATTTTTTTTATCATGGCACATCCCCTGCATTCCTCCTTCTCTATGATCGACAGCCACCTCACCACGGCCCTGTTGCAGTTCTATGATTATCCAGACCCCAAGCACCCAACGCGAATGATCGAAGGCTATGATAAACCACATGCACTCCGGACTGCATGGATGTGCACGACAGTTGCACAGGACTTAGGATATCAGTCAGAAACATTACAGAGCTTTCATATCGCCTGCTTATTGCATGACCTTGGCCGAGCAGGACTCGATCACGCAATCTTTTCGCAGATCTGGTCTTGGGCCAAAAACCAGAATATTCCAACAAGACCAGGCGAGTGGCGAGCGCGTTTTCCTGCGACCCCATATGGAAAAGAAACGGAAGCCTTCGTCGCACGGTATCAGGTAGAGCTTGAAAAACAAGGGATTTCCATAGATCCTTGGACTATTCAACAAATAGAAATGCGCCTGGGTTTTGCACGTCGATTAAAGCGCCAACTACGTCGAGTGAAACCAGCGCTCGCTCAGATTGGGGTTCAATGGGCCCCATGGATGGGGAAAATTATGTTGTACTATTATTACCCTGAGACATTTGCACGATCCCCTCGATGGATACGACAGCTTGGCGAAATCCTTGTGGCATGCGAACAATTGGAAGCCTATAGCAACCGGCAACGCGGGAAAGATTATTACACGCGTTCACAGGAACAATTTGAAGACGCCTTTGCCTTTCTTGAAGCATTGACACACAACAACATCCTAACTCGCATCGTTGTCAACTCCGTCAAGAAACTCACAGCAACAGGTACATTTGACCATATTTTACAATCAGCCCGTGGAAAAAAACTCTCTAAGAGAGAAATAACTTTTCTTCGTTCTCTGAACACGTGAGTCACCCTATGCCTGTAAAAAGTCATCACTTCTCCGTATCAATGAAAGGCCAGACTCACGTTGAAAACATCACAGATGAAATCCAATGTGCAATAACAACCAGTGGGATGCAATCAGGAATTGTCACGATCTTCATCAAACATACAACTGCCTCTGTCTTGATTATCGAAGACGAACCAGGAATCCGTGCCGACACGCAAACCATCTGGAACCGTTTAATTCCGGCTGATCCATCCTGGCAACATAATGTACGGAATCATGGTGAAGACAATGGCCATAGCCATTTGCGAGGTCAACTGCAAGGCCAATCGATCACCGTTCCATTTATTCAAAGCGCCTTGACATTGGGGACATGGCAACAACTTGTCATACTCGACTTTGATACACGATCCCGGACTCGAGACGTCCTAGTCCAAATCATTGGTGAATAACACTCGGAACGACAGTAGAGCGCAAAACAGACATGGAAGTGAGATACATGGTGCAAAAAACATTCGTGGAGACCTTTTTGGTCATGCGATATGTTTTGTTTGTGCTAGGTGCGCTAAGAACTGGCGTGGGCTTTCGTGATGCAACTCTGGCTTCGAGGATACTATTTTGAGGGCTTTCTGATTGAATCATTCAGGCATTCTTCTTCTCTTGGCTGTCTTCCTCGCATCTCTTGCACCGTGTCAAGCACAAGAGCTGACATTGGACGGGTCCCTCCTCTTCACCGAAACCACCAGATCCGTCTCCCCCACTCGTCTCATTTCTCTCGGTGCCGACGAACTGGCCACCATTGCCACATTTGAAAAAGCTTCACAGTCAGTGGTCTATATCACCAACTCGACAATCCAGCGAGACTTTTGGTCTCTCAATACCTTTGAAGTCCCTCAAGGATCAGGGTCTGGCTTCATTTGGGATACTACCGGCCATATCGTCACAAATTTTCACGTCGTCTATGGAGCCCATACCATTGACGTCATTCTGGAGGATCAATCCACGTATGAGGCATCCATCGTTGGGGTCGATCCAGACCATGATCTTGCCGTCTTGAAAATCTCTGTACCAAGAAAACCATTACCCCCCCTCAACATCGGGAAATCCCGCGACCTCCGGGTCGGACAAAAAGTACTGGCCATTGGCAACCCTTTTGGCTTGGATCATACCTTGACGACTGGCATTGTGAGTGCCTTAGGTCGAAGCATCAAATCACTCAACAACCGAACGATTGAAGATGTTATTCAAACTGATGCAGCAATTAATCCTGGCAATTCCGGAGGCCCTCTTCTTGATAGTTCTGGGAAACTGATCGGAGTCAACACTCAAATTTATAGCCCCAGCGGATCATCGGCAGGTATCGGATTTGCTGTTCCGGTCTCCACAGTGAACCGAGTGATTCCTCAACTCATCAAATATGGGAAAATCATTCGCCCAGGCCTTGGGATCTCGGTCATTCATGATTCTATTGCCAACCGATGGGGAATCTCCGGCATCATCATCAATCGAGTTGCTCCGAATGGGCCAGCCCATCACGCTGGATTACGAGGAATCCGAAAAGCACAAAGAGGCCGGATTGAACTGGGGGATACGATTACGAAAGTTGACGGAGAAACAGTGGCCAACCTCGACGATCTCTTAACGATTTTAGATCGACATGCTGTTGGAGATCGCGTCACATTGACCGTGAAGCATCGTAGGCAATCGAGAACAGTAGCCGTCACTCTCAGTGCGATGCGGTAGGTACGAACGTGTCGGCCTTGTCAAGACCGTATCCTTAGAGAACAGGAGCCATATGACCAAACAACGTACCGGCAGAAACATCATGAACGAGAACAGACACAAGATCACCAGGCTGCGTCATATGGCCATTTTTCTCCCATACGACGGTCGTATTGTCTTCTGCATGTCCCATCCATTGGTCAGGGAATTTTCTTGCATGCCCTTCAACCAGCACCTGCACGGTTCGTCCAATTTTTTGCTGATTTTTCCTAATCGAGATCTTTTTTTGGAGTTCAATTAATTGCATCACGCGCTCTGACTTCACCACGTCAGAAACATCATCAGGATACTTTCGGCTCGCAATTGTTTGCTTGCGTTCGGAATATTTAAAAACAAAAGTAGACTGAAACGCAACCTCTTCGAGCAAACGGTAGGTTTCCAAGTATTCTTCTTGGGTTTCACTACAAAAACCACAAATCACGTCCGTACTCAAAGCGATAGTGCCGTGTTGACGAATCACATCCACAAGCTCCAGGTATTCACGTCTCGTATACGTTCGGCCCATCATCTCAAGCATACGATCATTGCCTGATTGAAGTGGAAGATGAATCTGTCGACAGATATGAGGATGATCCGCAATGGCTTCCAACAACGCAGGGGGAAAATCTTTAGGATGCGGGGACATGAATCGAACGCGTTCAATGCCTGGCACATCCGCAACGACCTTGATCAGTCTGGCAAAACCCCAACCATCCGCCTGATAGGAATTGACGTTTTGCCCCAAAAGCGTAATTTGTTTGTAGCCTCGATCGGCTAGGTCTTGAGCCTCTCTCACAATACCCTGTGGCTCTCTTGATCGTTCTCGCCCACGAGTATAGGGCACCACACAAAAAGTGCAAAAATTATCGCACCCTCGCATCACCGCAATCCATCCATGCACACCAGGAACGCGATCCGGCACAATCTGTTCATAGGTTTCATATTCGGATAATTCAACAGCCTGTCCTTTTTCATGCTGTTCTAAAGCACGTGTCAATAAAACCGGAAGCTGCCGATAGCCATCAGGCCCCACTAAGACATCAATAAATGGTCGGGTCTCCTGCAACTCTTTTTTGAGATTTTGTGCCATGCACCCTAGGACACCAATGACGAGACCACGTTCTTGTTTTGCCACTTTAAACTTACCAAGGTGCCCATAGACACGGTTATGTGCATTCTCTCGAATGGCACAAGTATTAAGCAGAACAACATGGGCTTCCTCTGAATCCTGCGTCATCTGAAACCCGTTGGTTTTGAGCAGAGAACGGACTAATTCCGTGTCATACTCGTTCATCTGGCACCCGAATGTTTCCATATAGACGTGATAGGCCATAGTCGTCTCTTCTTATGAATGACAATCCAACAGCACAGGCTCCTCAACACTCGTGGAAGACCTGCTGACAAGTAAAGGAAGGGCATTGTGTCGTCTTGACGAGTCAATGGGTTCTGAAAATTGGCCAACAGCAACCTCTCCCATGATTCCCGTCACAAGCACAGTCCGTTGCGTATTCTGCACATCTGCCATGGTTGGGACACCCACACGAATGAAATGATCAGTCAAACCCACCCACAAACCATGAGAACCTTTCGACTCAAACAACACTGAAACGGTCTGCCCCACGATACGTTGATAAAATGCCAACCGTTTTGCCCGAGAGAGTTTGGTTAATGTTGCATTCCGATGTTTGATCACCAACGACGAAACAGGATTTGACAATCGACATACTGCCGTCCCGGGCCGTTCAGAATAGGAAAACACATGGAAATAGGCAAACGGCAGATCTCGCAGGAAAGCATGGGTATTGGCAAATTCTAGTTCACCTTCTCCTGGAAACCCAACCATCACATCCGTCCCGACACAAACCCCCGGAACACGACAGATGGCATGCTCAACCCATTGCCGGTAATCCTTCACAGAATATCGACGATTCATGGCCCGTAAGATGGCGTCATCTCCACTCTGTAAAGGAACATGCAAGTAGCGACAAAGTTTTGTCGATGAGGCCATATAGTCGAGAAGTTCGTCAGGAATAGTCGTCGGTTCAATAGACGAAATACGAATTCTCTCAAGCCCATGAATAGCCTCAAGCCGTTCGATCAGATTAATGAGGTCTCTCTCCTGACGACCAAAACGTCCAATGTTGACACCGGTCAGGACAAGCTCTTGATGTCCACGAGCCACAAGGCCTTCAGCTTCTCGAATGGCATCGTCACAATCACGGCTTCGTTCGCGTCCTCGCGCAAAGGGAATCAAACAAAAGGAACACATGAAATTACAGCCATCTTGGATCTTCAGATTGGCTCGGGTGGTTTGGTATTCACCAACACCTTCTATCAGAAAATCATCGCGGTCCATCCGATCAGCATGCCGGATTTCAGGAGTGGTGCGCTTTGGGTCATGTGGCAAATCTGCGACAAAGTTTGGCAGCGCCATTTTATATTGATTCCCAAGAATCAAATCGATTCCAGGAATGGCTTGAAGCGCGGTCATACCAGTTTGTGCATAACACCCTGTTACGGCAATAAAGGCATGAGGAGAATGCCGCAAGGTTTTTCGCACAGCATACCGGCAATCAGCTTCGGCATTTTCGGTGACAGAACAGGTATTGAGGACCAACAGATCCGTGGCTTGACCAAATGGTACAAGTTCATAACCAATAGCTTTTAACCTATTTGTTAAAATGGCCGATTCAGCTTGGTTTAAGCGACATCCAATCGTGTGGATGGATACCGTTCGTGGCTTTGGCAATGCAGGTTCCATATAATAGATGTATCGGGTGAGTCACACCCACGTAATGCTCAGGTCTCCGTCGAAAGAACGTACCTATTTTGTCTCATGCTCTGCAACCCAATGTTTGACAAACGGTAAGAGTAGAAAAGCAGGAAATGCTAAGACTACCGTCAGAGAAAAATAGGCCATGTATCCAATCGACTCAGTGACGATACCAGAGAAACTTCCAGCGACAACCCGAGTGAGGCCAAATAAGGCGCTCAGAATAGCATATTGAGAAGCCGCAAATGTCTTGTTGCAGATGCTCATTAAAAACGCTAAAAATGGAGCTGTGCCCAACCCTCCGCAGAGCGACTCGACAACGGATGCTGTATACATCAGCAAAGCAGAGGGTGAACTGGCCGCCGCAAGGACATACACAAGGTTTGAGCCAGCTTGAGCAACACCGAGAATCCACATGGCTTGATAAAGCCCCCATTTTTCTGTGAGCATTCCTCCAAGCAGCGCACCGACAATGGTGCTGACAACCCCAATGGTCCCAGGTACAATGCCTATTTGGACAGGTGAAAATTCTTGATCGACCCAAAACGGACGAATCATGGGTCCTAATGCCATGTCACCAAGCTTAAATAAGACAATGAATAACGCAACCGGGACAAACCCTGCGCTCCCAAATAATTCTGCAAAGGAGGCCCAAACGCGCCGAGACAATGAGTCGCTCGTTTGGTGAACAGGTTGAACAATTTGGGGAAGCTTCAAAGACAAAAAGAGAGAAGACCCAGCCATGAGCAGGGCTGCCCCAGCGATGGTGGACGACCAACCCAAGACGCCACCAACAGCAAGGAACACCCCGCCTGCGGCAATCAAGGCAATGCGATACGTTGTCACCCTGATGCCATTGCCTGGGCCCAATTCTTTCCGGTCAAGCAATTGAATACTATAGGCATCGATAGCGATGTCTTGTGTCGCAGACGCACAGGCCATCACGAGTAGGAGCACCCAGCCCCAGAGACTCACGTGTGAAGGGATCCATGAAGAGGGATAGGACAAGACCCAGAGTAAGCAAGAGTTGGCAAGAAACGACCCACTGTTTCCTGGTTCCCCACAGATCAACAAAGGGCGCCCATATCCACTTCAGCGTCCAGGTCAACCCAATGAGGCTCAATAGCCCAATCTGCGTGAGACTCACACCATGCAGCCGAAAATAGACTGGATAAAAGTCTAAGAGCAGCCCAAATGGGAACCCTTCACCAAAATAGAGGATGCCAATCCAAAAAAACTTTGTTCGAGTAGAAAGCAACAATGCCGCAACCTCTTCACTACCTCATCGCACTTGAAAGAGAAGAAACACCATGACGACATGGAGGCAAACAGAAAGCCTGGGACGCCGTGTGTGGAGCTGCCTTTTACGCATAAAATTACTGCCAGGACAAATTGTGGCGTTGGCAGCCGGGGTCCTCATTCTGATTGGAGCTGGCCTACTCATGTTGCCCATCGCGACCCCTCCTGGCTTGCCATTAAGGTTTATCGATGCCTTGTTCACCGCCACCTCCGCCGTCTGTGTCACTGGGCTCATTGTGCTAGACACGCCTCACGAATTCACGATGTTTGGACAGCTGGTCATTCTGATCCTCATTCAGATAGGCGGGTTGGGTTATGCCCTGATGGCCACCTTGATTTTGTTGGTCCTAGGACACCGAATTGGATTGCGCGACCGCATGATGCTAGCCGAAACACTGAGTACGATCGACATGGCAGGATCCGTCCGTTTTGTCAAAATTGTTGCACTCGTCACCTTAGGACTTGAAGGTCTTGGCGCCCTGTTACTCACCCTGCGGTTTTGGCAAGACATGGACGTGGGTCAAGCAATGTATTTTGGCCTATTCCATGCTGTGTCTGCATTTAATAATGCAGGGTTTTCCTTATTTTCCAATAGTCTGATCTCCTATCGATCAGATATCGCCCTCAATGTCGTGGTAACCATTCTTATTGTTCTCGGGAGCATCGGATTTTTGGTCTTTGAAGATGCGATCGATTACTGGAAAGGCCGACGGTTCCGCATTCAAACCCATACGAAGCTTGTCCTCATCACCACCCTCATCCTCCTCACAACTGGGACTTTGGGAATTTCAGCGTTGGAATGGAATAACCCACAAACCTTTCAACCCTTGAGTATTGGAGAACGGCTAGCCACCGCGCACTTCCATGCCGTTTCGAGAACCGCCGGATTTACAACCATTGACATCAGCGACATGCATGATGCCACATTATATTTCCTCCTCCTTCTCATGGCCATTGGAGGATCACCGGGCAGCATGTCGGGAGGCATTAAAACCACGACGATCGCCATTGTCTTCCTGACAATTTGGACTGTCCTGCGGAGACGAGAAGACGTCGAAATTTTTCACCGCCGGATTCCACGTGATCTGATCATCCGAGCCTTGTGTCTCTGCATCTTGGCGTTAACCATGATTACCCTCTTTACCCTCTTGCTGTCTTTTACAGAACACCGGCCGTTTCTCAGTATCATGTTCGAAGTAACCTCTGCCATGGGGATTGTCGGCATGTCTTTAGGGGATGACGAAGGTCGCAGCTTATCAGCGCTGTTTACTGATTTTGGGAAAGTAACCATTATCCTTTGCATGCTCTTGGGTCGATTTGGCCCATTGATGATTGGCCTGTTTGCCATAAAAACAGCTGTCCATACACCATACCGGTATGCCGAATCTCGTGTCGTCATTGGGTAAGGACTAGCCCCTCGATGCCTTGATTGGTACAACCGGCATGGATGCCTAAGCATTATGTATCTACTTCGCTCGCCGCTGAAGAACAAGAACAAACGCCATAAGCGTCGGAAGAGGCGCTAAGAAAAACGGCAGAAGCCAGGCCCACACATTTTTCCCTCTGACCCGTGCCTGATCAAACATCCACACGAAGACCCAAACCAACAGGAGAAAATAATTGAGTGCAAGCCAATGAGTTGTCCGGATATCAAGCAAACTCGGATCCGCACCCGTGGCAGTCAACCAAAACAACACTTCCAACAACCCAAATGCGACCAGCAAACTTACGACAATCCGTTTACTCCATACGTACATGCTTGTCCCCTTTCAATACGGTTAAGCCATCACGGTGAAACGATGAAAGATCACACCAGATTCTTTCATCAAGCGTAGAATGCTCATCTACGGCAAAAGATACACTGCCCTCTCACCATAAAGAAAATTTTTTCTTGCCTGCATGCACACAGACTGTGGATAACTACTCATCATCATACGACAACTATCGAAAAAACCTATAGATTTGGCTATGCACAAGTCACCCCATGTTGTTCCAACAATCCACAGGTGACCCACAATATTTAGTATTGACAAATACTTCAAACCGCTATAAATTGCGTTCTCTTATCATATCGATCATGTCCCGTGTACGTATCGTATCCTCATGATCGACAAGGAAAATGCCTTTGCTCCTTGTGAGAGCCTCATTGGGGCTTTCTTAACAGCGAGAGAGAGGTAAAAGGAGAACACCCATGAAAATTGAGCGTCGGTTCACCCAACCTGGACAAGGGCCATACCATGGTATGACCTTTGTCACACGAACATCCGAAATTAAAAATCCTGATGGTTCGAGTGTGTTCTTACTTAATGATATCCAGGTGCCAGAGCAATGGTCGCAATTGGCGGTAGACATCCTGGCTCAGAAATATTTTCGAAAGGCCGGGGTTCCTCAAGTCGATGCCAATGGAACCGTTCAGACCGATGCAACCGGTGCCCCGATCCTAGGAGGAGAAACCGACGCACGACAAGTCTTTCATCGCTTAGCCGGATGCTGGACGCATTGGGGAAAAACCCATCAATACTTTGATACGGACCAGGATACCGAAGCTTTCTACGATGAACTGTCTTTCATGCTAGCCAAACAAATGGCTGCGCCAAACTCGCCCCAATGGTTTAATACTGGTTTACACTTTGCGTATAACCTCTCTGGTCCTTCTCAAGGACACTATTTCATCGAACCAGAATCCGAACGGCTCAGCCGGTCCAAGAATGCCTACGAACGACCACAAGTACATGCCTGCTTTATCCAGTCAGTCTCTGATGATTTGGTCAATGAGGGTGGCATCATGGACTTGTGGGTTCGGGAAGCCCGGCTGTTCAAATACGGCTCTGGCACAGGCACGAACTTTTCTAAACTACGTGGCGACAACGAGCCGCTTTCCGGTGGTGGTCGATCATCTGGCTTAATGTCATTTCTCAAGATCGGAGATCGTGCAGCTGGAGCGATTAAGTCTGGCGGAACGACGAGACGGGCAGCCAAGATGGTCTGTTTGGACTTGGACCACCCAGACATTGAAGAGTTCATTGATTGGAAAGTAATAGAAGAGCAAAAGGTTGCCGCGATGGTGGCTGGATCCAAAATGTGCGCGCAGCGGCTGAATACCGTCCTGAAAGCTTGCCATGTCTCTCACGAACAGGGACAGCCTCGTGTCGAAACCAACCCACGCAAAAATTCACCACTCCAAGAAGCAATTGATGCAGCCCGTGAAGCGGCCATTCCTGAAGCCTACATCCAACGCATGTTTAACTATGCCCACCAAGGCTATACACACTTTCTCTTTCATGAATATGACACCAATTGGGACAGTAAAGCTTATCAGACGGTGTCTGGGCAAAACTCCAATAATAGCATTCGTATTCCTAATACATTTTTTGAAACCTTGCAAAACGATGGAGACTGGACGCTCACTAGACGAACGGATGGGACCATGGCCAAAACGATCAAAGCCATGGATCTATGGGATCGCATTGCTTGGGCAGCGTGGATCTGTGCCGACCCTGGAGTTCAATACGACTCAACCATCAATGAATGGCATACCTGTCCTGAAGATGGCGCAATCACCGCCTCGAATCCCTGTAGTGAATATATGTTTTTGGACGACACCGCGTGCAACTTAGCCTCATTGAATCTAGGCGCCTTTACATCACCTGATGGACAGTTTGATTTAGATGGCTACCGCCATGCCATTCGCCTGTGGACCGTTGTGCTGGAGATTAGCGTCTTGATGGCCAGCTTCCCAAGCAAGGCGATTGCACGAAAAAGTTATGCCTACCGAACCCTGGGATTGGGGTATGCCAACCTCGGCTCCTACCTCATGCAGCAAGGGATTCCCTATGATTCCCCCAAAGCCCTGGCAATCTGCGGGGCATTAACTTCGATCTTAACGGGAGAATCGTATGCCACATCGGCTGAAATGGCCGCCGAGCTTGGTTCATTTCCTGGATTTTCTCGAAATCGTGAGTCCATGCTGCGCGTGATTCGGAATCATCGGCGAGCGGCCTATAACATGCCCGTGGATGACTATGAAGGATTGACGATTACTCCTCATGGTATTCAAGCAGACGAGACCCCCACCCAACTGTTGGATGCGGCGAGACAGGCATGGGATCGAGCCCTAACGCTGGGAGAGGCTCATGGCTATCGAAATGCGCAAGCGACCGTGATTGCCCCCACAGGAACGATCGGTCTTGTCATGGATTGTGACACGACCGGGATCGAGCCAGATTTTGCGTTGGTCAAATTTAAAAAATTAGCGGGAGGGGGCTACTTTAAGATTATCAATCAAAGCCTGCCACCTGCGCTACGAACGTTGGGCTACACTCAAACGCAAATCCAAGACATTATCAGATATGCCTCAGGCACTCGGACCCTCAAAGATGCCCCCTTTATCAATCATGTCTCACTTCGAGAAAAAGGGTTTACCCCTGCAGCGATCGAGAAAGTCGAAGCTGAACTTGATGGGGCATTCGAAATCCAATTTGCCTTCAATAAATGGACACTAGGAGAAGATTTTTGCCGAGACAGCTTGTTGCTCACTGAAACACAACTGAACGACATGCAATTAAACATTCTAAAAACCTTAGAATTCACACCGGAACAAATCATGGCCGCCAATGACTATTGCTGTGGCACCATGACAATTGAAGGTGCGCCACACATTAAAAATGAACACCTGCCCGTCTTTGATTGTGCCAATCGATGTGGACGCACAGGGCAACGATTTATTGCAACCCATGCTCATCTTCGCATGATGGCAGCCGCGCAACCCTTCATTAGTGGCGCCATTAGTAAAACGATTAATATGCCAGCTGATGCATCTGTCGAATCGGTCAAAACAGCCTACCATGTCGGATGGACCTACATGCTTAAGGCCATTGCCTTGTACCGAGATGGCTCAAAGCTCAGTCAACCCTTGAATGTCTCAAGTGACACTGCGTTGCGAGAACCACTGAAAACCGAGGTTCTTGCAGCAGCGCAACAAGCCACTGAACGCATCCTCGTCCGTTATCTGGCAAAACGACGCCCCCTACCAACTCGACGAGGAGGGTACACCCAAAAAGCCAGTATTGGCGGGCATAAAATCTATCTCAGGACCGGAGAATATCAAGATGGTACACTGGGTGAGATCTTCCTCGATATGCATAAAGAAGGGGCGGCCTTTCGCAGCTTGATGAATTGCTTTGCGATTGCCATTTCCTTGGGCTTGCAGCATGGTGTACCTCTTGAAGAATTTGTTGAAGCCTTTTTATTTACACGATTTGAGCCCAATGGCCCTGTCAAACTCAACAATCACATTAAAATGTCGACCTCGATCATCGATTACATCTTTCGGGAATTGGCTATTACCTATCTGGGCCGTCATGACCTAGCGCAAGTGGCGCCGGATGATCTTCGAGGGGATTCCGTGAAACATGATCCCGAATGCACGGATGAGGACCCACCAGACTCCAAAGCGCTCGCGGCTTCCTCTATCCTTCAGGATGTGTTTCCTTCACGAGGGACTCGTCCCAAAGAACCATCAGAAAATGGTAATGGGACCAACAGAAAAACGCTTGAGATTCATGAACAAGCCATGACACTGACCGAAGTGATGGTCGCCAAACAAAAAGGGTATGAAGGTGACCCTTGCCAGCATTGTAAGGAATTCAAACTTGTTCGGAATGGAACCTGCTTGAAATGCATGAATTGTGGCGAGACCAGTGGCTGTTCATAAATAGAATATGATCGTTGCGTTTTGTTGAACTTTCATGATTCCTCAGGTCAATGTCGACGATTTAAAGATTTGTGCCAGTCTCAACAATCCGAAAATTGCACCGATACAGGTTTCAAGAAAAATTCACAAAAGATGATTGTCTATTGCTAGGCATTCTCACCTAACAACCGCCACATCCTCTTTAAAAACCCCTTCGCTCTCCATAAACCCGGCATCAGTGGAAAGAAAGCGAATGTTTAACGGGTTCAAAAGCTTTGGCCTCTGGACAGCCAAAGCTAATTGGTAATGAAGACAGGGCTCGAAAAGGCTAAATGCCCAACAGGCTGGATCATCGGACTTTGTGACAAATTGTATGGCTATCGTGCCATCGTCCTTTAGAAAAAAGCTCATGCTATTCAATGGTTGAGTTAACCCAACACCCTTAGCTTTTAAATACGCTTCTTTTAATGTCCACAGTTCAAAAAACCTTCTGCGTCGTGGCTCATCCGTTAACTCTAACAACCTATCCACTTCAGATTGAGCGAAAAAACGATGGGCAATTCTATCTGCCGAGCAAATGCGATCCGTTCTTTCAAGATCCACACCAATAGGCCCTATCTCACAAATAGCACAAACAGCAAGTTGTGCGCTGTGAGAAACGTTAAAAAAGAACGGTACCTCAAAATTGGCAATCTCAGGCTTGCCATAAGCCCCCCGGTTAAATTTCCATTGCTGGGGAGGCACATCACGATATCGTGACAAGGTTTTTCTTAACAATGCACGGGAGAGCAATGGAAGCATTTTATTGAAAGACTCGCCATCTTGACGCAGCCGGTCGAATTCATCACCATTGAGCAATGCCCGATATGAATCAATTTTTTTAAAGCTGGAAAAGTCAGCCAGCCATACGTGGACTTCATTATTGAGCAACATCACGGCTGCCTTGTAGACTCCTCGTGCTCGTGACCCTCTAGTTGATCAATCACGGCAGCGCCGACCGCATCGCCCCAGACATTGACTGATGTCCGACATCTGTCAAGAAACCAATCAATAACTAAGAGCAAGGAAATTCCCTCTACAGGAAGATTCACGGCTTTCAAGACAATCACCATTGTGACCAACCCCGCTTCGGGAATACCTGCAGCACCAATGGCTGCCAGAGTGGCCGTCAGAAAAATAATCACTGTTTGCCCAAGATCCAACTCAATACCATATGTTTGGGCAATAAACATGGCGGCAATTGCTTCATAGAGGGCCGTTCCATTCATATTGATCGTGGCCCCAAGTGGTAAAACAAAGCTGGCAATTCGCTTAGACACACGATGTCGTCCGATAGCACATTCCATGGTCAATGGAAGCGTAGCCGAGCTTGAACCGGTGGAAAAGGCCGTGGTCAATGCCGTCCCCATGTTTCGGACATACGTGAGGACATTCTGTTTTCCAAGCAATTGGAGAAAGAGCGGTAACGTCACCATGCCATGAATCAGCAAGGCAAGGATAACGGTAGCCGCATAGGCCCCCAATTGGATCAATTGAGGCCAGAATCCACTAAAGCCACCGGCCTCCCCTAAACGTCCAGCAATTAACGCACCAATGCCAACGGGAGCCGTCCACATCAACAGATGCACCATCCCCATAATGGCTTCATTCACACCTTCAAAGAATCGGATGACAAACTGCCCGCGTTCTCCAAGTGTCGTGAGGACGCTACCAAACACCAAGGAAAAAATGATCAACGGCAACACATCGACATTCACCATCGCTTTCAAGAGATTTTGAGGCACTAGATTCATCAGAATAGACTTCAAGAGTTCAGCAACGGTGGTGGGCCGATCTTCCATCCTTTGGGAAAGACTGTAGCCAGACTCAGAGGTCAGGTCTGATGATTCCTGAAGAAGCGGTGTGCCAGGATGAATGATCACGACGAGCAATAATCCAACCAATACAGCCAACCCTGTCGTGGTCACAAAAAACAAGATAGTCCGAAACCCAAGACCGCCGAGTGTCCGAACATCCCCAACACTACTCACCCCAACAATCATGGAGCTCATCACCAGCGGCACAACCATGACAAAGAGTGCGCGGAGAAAAAGATCTCCGAGAAATTGCACGGCTTTACCCCATTCCGGGACCAGCCCCCCAAACATCATTCCTGCCAAGATGCCCAACAAGAGCGCAACAAGAAGTCGATGAGGGCCTGGGGCAATCATGTCAGAATGGTAGCCGTCATGTTGAAAGAGAGAATGTGTCTGATCGAGAGAACGCGGTTAAGACTAATAGCTTTCCATCGGAGGACAGGTACATGCGAGGTTTCGATCGCCATAGGTATTGTCTATTCTCGAGACAGCAGGCCAAAACTTGTATTGCCGTAGCCATGAAGCCGGGTACACCGCGCGCTCTCGAGAATACGGGTGGGTCCAATGTTCTGTGATTAAGGTCTCGATCGTATGCGGAGCATTTTTGAGTGGATTATCGTCTCGTGGCCACTGACCATCTTCAATCGCCGCAATCTCCTGCCGAATGGTGAGAAGGGCATCGCAATACCGATCAAGCTCCGCCTTGGATTCACTCTCAGTCGGTTCAACCATCAATGTTCCAGCGACAGGCCAAGAGATAGTCGGGGCATGAAAACCAAAATCCATCAATCGTTTAGCCACGTCTTCAACCTCGACGTCTGCGGATTTTTTAAATGGCCGAATATCCAAGATAAACTCATGCGCTGATAAGCCATGCTTCCCAGCATATAATACAGGAAAGTTCTTCTCGAGACGTTTTGCCATGTAATTAGCATTCAAAATGGCAACGCTCGTGGCTTTGGTGAGACCATCATGTCCCATCAAGGCAATAAACGCCCAAGAAATTGGCAGGATACTCGGACTGCCATAGGGTGCAGCGGCGATGGCCCCAATCCCCAATGGTCCACCTGAATCCCGAACCGGATGGCCTGGAAGAAATGGGGATAAATGCTCGGCCGTCCCAATAGGACCCATTCCGGGGCCACCCCCTCCATGGGGAATGCAAAATGTTTTATGAAGGTTCAAATGACATACATCCGCGCCAATATCTCCAGGACGGCATAATCCAACCATTGCATTCATATTGGCCCCATCCATGTACACCTGGCCACCATGATCATGAACAACCTGACATACATGGCGAATGGTCTCCTCAAATACGCCATGCGTGGAAGGATACGTAATCATAATGGCCCCTAAGACATCGGCATGCGTACGGGCCTTCGTTTCCAAATCATGTAAATCAATATTGCCAGCCTGATCACAGGCAACTGGCACAACCGTAAACCCGGCGATGACCGCACTGGCAGGATTTGTGCCATGCGCCGATACAGGAATGAGACAGATTGTCCGTTGAGATTGCCCTCGCTGTTCATGATAGGCACGGATGACCATGAGCCCAGCATACTCTCCTTGAGATCCAGCATTGGGTTGCAGGGACACGGCGGCAAATCCCGTAATTTCAGCCAACCAGCCCTCCAATTGTTGAAAAAGCTTTGCATAGCCAACGGTTTGGTCCGATGGCACAAACGGGTGGATCCCACTGAATTCAGGCCACGTCACAGGAATCATTTCCGCTGTAGCATTTAACTTCATCGTGCAGGACCCCAAGGGGATCATAGAATGCACCAGTGATAAATCACGCGACTGCAAGCGGTAAATATATCGAAGCAATTCATGCTCAGAGTGGTAGGTATTAAACACATCATGAGTCAAGTACGGAGAAGTCCGGAGAAAGGATTCGGGAAGACAGGATGTCCGATGTGCCATCAAATCCTCAATCGCAAATGGCAATACAGGGTCAGGTGAAAAGACATATAGGAGCGTGGTGACATCTGAAAGTGTCGTTGTTTCATCAAGCGCAATCCCCACCGAGCCATCGTCAAAGGGACGAACATTCATGCCATGTTGTATGCCTCTTGCCAGAATGTCGTTTTGCGAAAGACCAGCAGGGTATACACGAAGGGTATCGAAAAAATATGTCGCGGTCTGTCGACAGCCAAGACGCGTAAGGCCTTCAGCAAGAAAACAGGTGAGGTCATGAACAGACTGCGCAATCCGCCTAAGACCTATAGGGCCATGGTAGACCGCATACATCCCAGCTAAAATGGCGAGAAGCACTTGTGCCGTACAGATGTTGCTTGTCGCACGATCTCGACGGATATGCTGTTCACGTGTTTGAAGGGCTAACCGATAGGCTGGTCGATCTTGCGAATCACGGGAAACACCGACAAGACGGCCAGGCATTTGCCGCTTATGATCCATCGTAGTCGATAAAAATGCAGCATGTGGTCCACCAAACCCCAATGGGACGCCAAAGCGTTGTGATGAGCCAACAGCAATGTCAGCACCAAATTCACCAGGAGGCGTCAGAAGCGTCAACGCCAATAGATCGGTGGCGACAACCAAAAGCGCCCCAGCCTCATGCATCTGCTTCGCCAATTCGCGATAATCATACAGAGCGCCCTCAGTTGTTGGATATTGTACCAAGACGCCACAGTATCGCTGAGCCGAAGGATCGAGAGAAGAGACAGGACCAATTTGTAGATGAATGCCTGAAGACATGGCACGCGTTTGCACAACGGCTATGGTCTGTGGGTGGCAACCCTCGGCAATAAAAAATGTGTTTTGTTCTCCCCCGACAATCGCTCGGCACATCGACATGGCTTCAGCCGCAGCCGTTGCTTCATCAAGCAACGACGCATTGGCCAATGGCAAGCCCGTCAAATCAGCGACCATCGTCTGAAAGTTCAACAAGGCCTCTAGCCGGCCCTGTGCAATCTCTGCTTGATACGGTGTGTATTGGGTATACCAGGCAGGATTCTCAAAGATGTTTCGAAGAATAACGGGTGGAGTGAGGCAATCATAATAGCCCATCCCAATAAACGAACGATATCGGGTATTGTCATGAGCCACTGCCCTCAACTCTTCAAGCACAGCCTGTTCAGTACGAGAGGCAGGCAAATCCAACGACCTGTGTAAGCGAATCGTATCTGGAACGACAGCATTAATCAGTACATTCAGTGATGCAAAACCAAGCATGCCCACCATTTCTTGAATATCAGATTCACTAGGGCCGAGATGCCGACAAGGGAATGTATCTCCTGGCAAAATGGAAGAATGAGGGCTTTCGGTATTCATCATACTGGAGTCCTTCTAGGAAGATGTTTCACGAAAATTCCCACAGGATATCATGGGAAAATAGTTCTGCAAAGTACAGAAATGCATCAATGTTCTACAAAATTTTTGGTGGTTTTGAGAGGACTCCATGCTGTTCTGTCCTGAGGTTCTACGAGCTTCCGACGTGAAGAGAATGGAGGCATGTTAAAGCAAATCCTCGAAAGCAACCGTGCCAGACGAGGTGACTTTACCGACGCTTGCGCTTGAAGAGCTCCTCGTCATAAGTTTTTTGATAGAGAATCTCCCATTCGGAAGACCCTTCTGGAATAGAACGAGAGTAAGAGGCCAAACGGGCACGAACAATTCGATCAATGTCCTGTTCATGAGACACATGCTCTGCTAGGACTCGTTTAATTTCTCGCAAAGCCTTCGTCGGCTCCCCAATGATCTTCGCATCCGGGCTCTTTTGAAGAGCCTGAAGAATACCATGCGAAAGGTGTGTTTGTTTCTCTTCGCTGAGTAATGCCATTGGGTCTTTCGTACACTCCCCTTCTTCCTTTTGGAGAATGGGAAGGAGTGTTTTACAAGATAATATCACGTTCCTTAATCAATTTGTTTTTGACCATTGAAAACATTTTTTGGTAATCCGCACGGCCCTTCTCGAATTCGGCCTCATACTGTTTCAACATATCCCGAACCTCCGCATTCAAGCGATCTTCGACAGAACATTCCGTCGTAATCGTCTTCTCAATGGCCAAAATCAGGGTATCAAGCGATCCACAGACCTCCAGCAGTTCCGCTACTTGGAGTCGATCAATGAGTAATCGAGAAAGGTGGTGGCTATGCTCTTGTGTGATCCGCATCGAATATTGTCATACCACAGCTTCGACATGAATCGTTTTGGCGCCAATAACCTGACGCAAGACTGTTGGATCACCGACAAGTCGTCCGATAATATTGACACGATCAGCAGGGACAGGATCCTCTCCCATGCTCATAGGCGTTCGACCGAAAAAGATTGCCAACATCTGACCCATGCCCCAAAAGGCAAGATCCCCCACTTTCACTTGGGTCGTGGCAGTTTCCCGGTAATCTTTCACACCAGGCACGTGGCAATAAAACTCTTCACCCCACATATTCATCGGCGCTTCAATGGGAAGAGCTTGATAGATTTCCTGAGCCGTACGAGTAGACTTGAGCTCAGCTTCTAACGTGATGCCACCAACTGAAATTTTGATACGTCGCGTTGTCTCTTCCATTCGTATCCTTTTGTTGGAATAAGGAGGGTGAATAATTCAAAAAAGTCTCAAGCGCAGGAGGCAACGACCATCTATCCGCAAATAATAGAAAAGAATCAAGATCATTCAACAAGACAACCCAGCTGTCTGCGGGTATGAGTGATGAGGCACGCCGCAAGCACGCGAGCCTTTGCGTTTGCAAAGCCTGACGGCTGTTTTCAACAATCACGGAATGTAACTTGTTCCCCGGCTAAAATCAAGAATACAATGCGTTGTGACAGGTATCGGAACCTATGTTACAATCAACATTCGTTTTTCTCAAAGGCAATGGCGAATCGACCGAACGCTGTCTCTGGGAGGCTGGCATTAGAAATTGGCATGATTTTTTAGCCAGTTCTTCCCTGCCTGGCATCGCAACGGCTCGAAAAAACTTGTACGACGAGTACATGTATCACTTACTCGCTGAATACCAACAAGGCAATTTTCGTTTTTTCGCTCGGTGTCTCAAGCCCCGTGACCATTGGCGACTCTTCGATACCTTTCGGACGAGAACTGTTTTCCTTGATATTGAAACAACAGGCGAGCCAGCAGGGATCGGGTACGTCACACTCGTGGGATTATATGCCAACGGCCAGACCACAACACTTATTCGCAATGAAACACTCACCGCAGATCGGCTTGAGAGTGAACTCTCACGCTATGATCTCATTGTCACATTCTTTGGAACTAGCTTCGACGTACCCTACCTTCGGACAACCTTCCCAACGCTCCGTATTGATCATGCCCACTTTGACCTCTGTTTTGCTGCCAGGCGTCTTGGGCTTCGCGGGGGGCTCAAACATATTGAACAGGAATTAGGGTTGGCTCGATCGGCTAACATCCAAGGACTTGACGGATGGGATGCCGTTCGTCTTTGGAGAGCCTGGGAAAATGGGCAGACTGAAGCCAAGGCGCTGTTATGTGACTACAATGAAGCGGATGTTCGGAATCTGGAGCCTTTAGCAGAGCATTTGTATGCCATGTTGCGGGAACGCTCAGGATTTGTTTCTCCCTATCAACCATCTGTGAGAAAAACAAGGAGTGCAGGATGAAATGGGAAGGAACAGGCCTCACGGATAGAGGCAAGGTACGAGCATCGAAGCAAGATGCCTTTGCCATTAATAATCCACTGCAATTGTGGGTGGTGGCAGACGGAATGGGAGGACGTCCAGGAGGAGACATTGCCAGTCAAATAGCTGTAAACACCATCATGACGTCTATTCAGGAGTCTATGGCAGACACGCAGGGAGAACCAGCACACCAACAGGCCATACTGGAAATAGCCATGAAATCGGCAAACACGGCCATACGAGAGGAAGTGCAGAGACGTCCAAAATTAGCCGGGATGGGAACCACGGCTGTTCTATTGTGGATCTCCTCCTCTCCTCCCTCACAAGCCACCATTGTCCATATTGGGGATAGTCGCGCCTATTTGCTGCAGCAGGATACCATCACCCAACTGTCTACCGACCATTCTTGGGTCATTGAGCAAATACAACAAGGACTCCTGAGCCCTGAAGAAGCAAGTATCCACCCTATGCAAAATGCCATAACTCGAGCCCTTGGCATCGAACCCACGAGCGCCCCAGACATTCGCACTCTAGCGCTACAGCCAACAGATCGGGTACTCCTTTGCACAGATGGACTTACCAAAATGATGAGTGATCAGCAGATTTTCAACAGGACTTCATCCTCTCAGAGAAGCAGAGAGGATTATTGTCAGGAGTTGATCACAGAAGCGAACCGTCTAGGAGGGCAGGACAATACCACAGTGATCATTGTTGGCCAAAACGGTCAACCATGAGGTCAGGTTGGTCTCCGAAACAATGCAGACCAGCCAAAATACCCCACAGCATCTTTCATGTTAGAAAACCACCGTTTTGCTGTCCCCATATGAGGATCCGTGACATATTGCAGCGTTAACACAATGCGTTCCTCTGCTTCACCAAGCGGCGTCACGGCATGATAGAGCCTATCGCCATTAAAGAAAACCAGTGACCCAGGATCCGTGCGCAGGGACAGCTCTGTGATTTCTCGTTGTGGGTCCTTGGTATGCAGCCGACAGACTAATTGACTCGTGGACCTGTCGACTAACCCCAACAATACCGTATAGCGAGCGCCTTTATAGTATGACGTATCATAATGAAATCCAATGTGATCCCCTGGCTCGGTATAAAAGTACAACGCACAGGCATGAGGGTCATGATCAGGGCAGAGAAGCAGGGGAACACCAGCAAGACGACTAAGCCAATCAATAAACACTGGGGCACGATAGAATGCGAGAATGGCTGGCGCCTTCTGCTGAAGCAGATACGCACTTACACTACCGCCTTTTTTATGAGTGGGAATATAATTACGATTCAACTGTGGACGAACTTGGGTGACATCCTCCATCAACTGATCAACCACGGGTGGAGAGAAAAAATTTTGAATCGTTAAAAATTCTCCCTGGGCAGTATAGCGCTGTTGGAGTTGAGTAAAGTCAGACTGCTGAATGGCCTGATTCAGTTCTTGCTCAACCCTCTCTCGCACAATGTGCATACAGACTCCCTCATGTTAATCAACCCTCTATGCAGCCCCGTCATGACTATAGCATAATGCAGAAACCCCTTCACTCACATTGCAACCGAGATGCGCGAGTACGATGATGACAATTCAACTACCATATCGAGAACTCACAGCAGGTCAAGATTATTGGATTGAAGACCAGGTCTTACGGAACCCCCTTGAAACTGCTCAACGATGTATTTCCAAAAGCACTTGGACCTTGGGAGCTCCCTGGCGGCCAGAACCGTGGCCGGGAATGCGTGCGACAGACGCCCTAACTCGCGAAGAACTTACAGTGATTGAAACATGTGTCACCACTCGATTTGGACTCAAAGGCGTCCACCCACAAAATGCCGTTGAAATGGGCATTTCCGGGCATAATCACATTCAAATTGTTGGGGGAGCTGAAGGCGTCGCTCGACCACATGTCGATTCCGCCACAATATGTGATTATGCGGGGGTGCTCTATCTCCACCCTAGCCCACCGACCATTCATTGTGGCACGTCGTTTTATCGACTCCATCTACCGGGAGAAGAACCAGGCGGAAATGTCTGTCCCCGGGAATACGAAAGCTTGAGTCAGGTTCCAGGCGTTTCACAAGAAATGGACCCAACCATGTTCGAAGAAATCATCGAAGTTCCTTATGTCTTCAACCGCTTGCTCATCTACAAATCCGATATCATTCATTCCGCAAGCAGCTACTTTGGCTGGGGACATGAATTGGCCTCAAAACGAATGGCCGTCGTCTTCTTTTGGAAAGCCATCTCTTAAGATCGTGAAGGCCTGTGGCCTTTAGCCGTCTTGAGCATTTCCTCAGCAGTGTTTCTCACCGAAGGCGTGATTTTCAGACCGCCCAGCATTCTTGCAATTTCTTCTTGGCGATCTGGATGAGACAACCCACGGACTTGTGTGACAGTCCTTTCATTCATCACCGATTTTTCAATCAGAAAATGGGCATGCCCATGAGAAGCAATTTGAGGAAGATGCGTGATACAAAAAACTTGATGGTATTGGCCCAAGGCCTGTAAGCGTTGTCCCATGACGGCGGCGACGCCTCCACCAATCCCAGTATCAACTTCATCAAAAAATAAGACTGGAATCTGATCCGTTTCGGCCAAGACCGTTTTCATGGCCAGCATCAGCCGTGACAATTCACCACCAGACGCGACTTTGGCAAGAGACTGCGGCACCTCCCCAGGATTGGCAGAAAACAGGTATTCGACCCGATCCATGCCTGTCGCCGTAAGTTCCTCTTCTGGCAGGGGCAACACCATGATGGAAAAATGTGTGTGAGTCATGTGTAATGCAGCTAGTTCGCCTTGAATTTTTTTCTCCATATCTTGCGCAATCTGTCGACGAGCTTGAGAAAGACGCGTAGCCAATTCACCAGCCTGCTGTCGTTCCTTGGTAACCGCCTGCCGAAGCCTCTCTGTTCGTTCCTCTAAGGTCGTCCAGCTTTCACATTCGTGTCTTAACTCCCCAACTCGAGAGATGAGTTCCTCAATGGATTGCCCATATTTCTTTTTTAATCGTTGAAGAAGAGCCAGACGTACATCAATCTCCTCAAGCCGTCCGGGATCCATCTCAAGGCCTCCGACATAATCCCGAAGGCGACTTGCTAATTCTTGCAAGTGAACAGTAGCACTTTCAGCATGTTCATGTATTCCGGCCAACTCTTGATCAATACATTCCAACTCCTGAATATCACCCTGAACGACATTCAGACAATCCAAGAGAGAGTCATCACTGCGATAGACCATTTCATAGGCATGCTGTGCCAGCTCAGACAATCGACCTGCATGTTGCAAACGATGATGTTCACGTTCCAACTCCTCTTCCTCCCCGAAACGCAGCTCGGCATTGTCCAATTCTTGCAATTGAAACTGAAAAAACTCCTGACGCTGTATGTGATCGGACGCGTGGCAAACAAGTTGCTCAAGCTCCGCTTGAACGTCCTGCCAGCGCTGAAAACACTGCGTAAACTCGGTGCGAAGGCTTATCAAATGCCCAAGCCCATCAAGCATATCCAGTTGGACTTTTGGCGATAACAACGACTGTTGGTCATGTTGACCATGTATATCGACTAAGCAACGGCCGAGTTGTTGGATAACGTGCAAGGGGGTGAGATGTCCATTAAGATAGAGCCGATTTCGCCCAGATCGAGAGAGGACCCTCCGAATAATCAGGTCTTCTCCTTCAGAAGGACGAAGATTGACCTTATCCAAATAATCAATACAGGGTCCGGATAAAGGAAGTGAAAAGGCGGCTTCAAGGACAGCCTCCTCGGCACCAATTCGAATCTGATCAGTGGATGCGCGTCCACCAATCAGTAAAATCAGCGCTTCGACAAGCAGCGACTTTCCAGCCCCTGTTTCCCCTGTGAGCACCTGAAAACCAGGAACACATTCAAGATAGAGCCGATCGATAAGCGCAAAATTGGAGATATGCAGCTCGGTAATCATGGAGCCATGCCATCATACGGCACGGAATCATACCGTTGCCGATTACGGTTCAAGGAGAGAGTCGATGGTTTGCTTGAATTGCGGTTTAGGTCTGACACCAACTAACTTTTCGACTGGTTTCCCATCCTTAAAAAACACAATGGTGGGGATACTCATAATTTGATATTGCGCAGCAACTTCTGGGGCCTCATCGGTATTGAGCTTCATGACCTTGAGCTTCCCTTCGTATTCTCCTGCCAATTCCTCCACAATGGGCGCCACCATTTGACAAGGGCCACACCATACAGCCCAAAAATCAACCATCACTAACTGAGACGACTGCATGACCTCTGCTTCCCAATTCGACTGATCAGCTTGTATTACTTGCGTAGCCACCCGGACCTCCTTACTCGTTAAATTGCTAATGTCGGGAAATCATCGTACCCCGACACCTAGAGACTGTCAACTCGCCTACCACTTCTTACCATCCCCACTGTGGGGGAACACTTGCCCACCATTGCTGAGGGTGGGCTTCCTTCCAATCAGCCAATTCCTGCCAAAGCCGGTCGACAGCTGACCGATCCAGACGATTGGCCATAGCCGCCGTCAGGTCAAATTGCTGACGAAGCCCCTCATGAATCAGCTCTTTGGCCATTCGCGAAAGCATATCCGGCGGATCAACTATATCACGAGTTCCTTCAGAGAATAGCCCAAGAGCCAATTGACCAACTTTACCCCATTCATCATGTTTCGCCAAAAATGACAAATACCCATCAATTGCATGGTACACATATGTCAAGTACACATAGCCCTCGACTGAGGGTGCACGATCAAGATATCGCTGACAGGCTTCAACAGCACGCCGGTAATCTCCTACAGCTAGATAGATTTTGGCTCGTTGGAGGGAAGCAGGAGGAGAGTCCACAGGCGTGACGGCAATCCCAAGCCCAGGAGCCAGTAGAAGAAAGACGCACAAGAGAGAACTGATCATGCCAACTCGTTGGGTGAACGTCTGGATAGATTTTTGCATTCGAGCCCCCTTGAAGTTTTGGAAAAGAGTTGCTATTGTCCCCCGCGTTTGACTCGGCATTTCTTCTGAAGGTCACTGGCCCCAACACCACATTCACGATATGGTCACGTTGAGGCACTTTCATATTCAACATGGTCACCATCCTCAAGCCATAGACGTTCTTACGACATGATGGCATTGATCAGAAAGATATTCAGCATGACAATGGGTATGCATACACTCTATCTTAAAACAAGTATGGCGGGATTCGCAGCAGTCATACTGTTCCTGATTCCTTTCTCAACAGCCATGGACCCAAGTGAACGACTCCCAGGGCTCCTAGCTGATTATCCTACCGGATCTTTGACACAAGAACGTTTAAACGACCAAAAGAATCTGGCCCTTTGGGGACCAGACCATCACTTAGCCGCGCTGACGATTTACATGGAAGCCAGGGGAGAAAGTTTTGCTGGCAAACTTGCTGTGGCGGCAGTCATTCGAAACAGGATCAAGCTCAAGTACCAGAGTGACGGAACCATTAATGGCACGGTATTGCGACGCAAACAATTTCAGCCATGGAACCACCGGCACCCGAACCAGGTCAAACTGAATGGAGACGACACGCGAATGCGAGACAGCGTCTTAGCGTGGAAACTGGTTCAGGACGGAAGAAATGTCGTGGATGGCGCCGTGTTGTTTTTTAATCCTCACATTGCCCGCACACCAAACTGGGCCATAGCTAGCCATAAAGTCGCCACGATTGGACGGCATGAATTTTATAGGCCAATGAAACGCACAACGTAACCCTCGTCTCGTCCATTCTTCGACGTCTCTCTAAAACTCACGATAACCCTTCCCTCCCTTGACAGAAGTATCACACACCAACCTTAGAGGCACATCAGCTGCATCAACCTGTTGAGCATGCCCATGTTTGGCTTTCCGATGAATTCATCTATGTATGCAGAGACTCGTCATAATATTGTTTCAGCAAAAACTTCCGTTGGCTTTCCATGATAACCAGTTGACGCTGATCATAGGTATTTGCCCAATACAGATACGCGAAGTTCTCGCTGCCACCAAGTTCGATATGACGTTGGCGACCATCCGGCTCTTCAGATGTGTATGTCTCAAACACAATCCGCCCAGGCAAAGCAGACCACAGATCTTGAGCTGATGGCGTATGATTTTCGTAGAGTGGCAGAGATTGAGGATCGCTTGCACCCGAAGAAGATGGCCAGTACAGTTCAAGGTAGCAGTTCCATGACGGGTGATTGGCTGCCCGCGTTAAGATCTCTTCTATGTCATGGGCAATCATGGTGCCATCATCTACCCCACCGATCTGAATCCCTCGAATCTCATCGTCTATTTGAAACCATCCATAGGTCAGGACATTTCCAATGCCCCCCCACCCGATCTGAATATCACCATGGGAAGCGAGTCGAAGAGCCTGTGTGTGCGTAACGGTCCGGTTAGGCAATCGGTCAAACAAGTCCCGAGCCGCTGACCCGAGACATCCATAAAGCCGCTGTCGAGCATATCGCTCAGGATCTTCATTCCACGGCAAGACAATAGAATTCTGACGACGTGTGACCTGATAGAGGGGACCATCCAATGTCTTCTCTCCTAAGGTGGCATAAGAAAGATTTTGTGGTTCTTCAACAAGATGCAAGTCTCGACGAGCCAATGCACGTTGCAACAGAATACGACGCCCAACATGCCTGGCTTTTTCTACTAAAATCCATTGACCATCCGGCTCAAGATACGATACAAGCGCATCCAGGCGCTGATGCAAACCCGTTTGTTTCTCAAGAGCCATCTGAAGAGCGTCGTTGTGCTCACGGGCAAAAGTGTCCCAACCTTGACTCGGCAGCCCTGGATCGGCCTCTGCCTGAAAGAGCGCATGAGTAGAAATCATGCAGTCAAACTGCCCAGCAATCTGAAAATCTGGAATAGCGCCCTGGATAAATTGGACATTGGAGAGGTTCATCTCCTGAGCAAACTGTTGCGCCCGAGCCACTGATTGAGGGGAACGATCAATGCCGACAAACGTGACGGCTGGGTGTAACTTGGCATACAGCGTAGTCAGAATACCGACACCGCACCCAAAATCCAAAACTTGTCGCGCGTGCTGAAGACGAGCCGCAACGGCCAAGCCGACCGTTTCATAAAATTCGTATCGCTGACTGTAGAGGACAGGAAGCACCGACGGGCTTGCCGCCATATCATAAAACTCAACATCAGCATGCATATCGACGCCACCTTGCCGACGCTGACTGAGAAGACTCAACTGCTGAAGCTGTTGGGCAGAAAGCTGAGAACGCTGCCACGTCGCATACGCCGCGTCAGTATCAACGCGACGAAGGCCCCATTGCGCAAGATGGTCGAAGAAGACCTGATGCTCGTCAGGAACACGTGAAGAATTGGTCATGCTCGCCGAAGACAGAACCCACCCAGAAGGCCCTGTTAGAATTTAGGGGACATCATCATCGCATCTTCATAAGCCTGAGGAACAGGATGAGGATAAGAAAGATGTCCAACACCCAAGCCCACAAACTTCTCGGAAGTCAACGCCTTAAGGGTGAGAGGGCCTCTTGGCTGAAACGGCGTGGTATTCATTCCGAGCTCCGGGCCTAATTCCAACCCAGGACCACTATGCAGACGCGTGGAGGCATTCACAAACACCGCACTCGAGTTCACGTCTCGAACAAACTGCATCGCATTCCCATAGTCCCGAGTCACAATCGTATCTGTATGACCAGGTCCATCTTGCGTAATATGCTCAATAGCTTCATCAACAGTATTCACCACTTTAACTGCCAACGTGAGCGATTGAAATTTTGTCTTCCACGTCTTGTCCGTAGCTGGGTGAATACCTTTGTGGCCTGTCATTTCCATAACGCCCATAATGGAAATTGTTTGAGGACAGCCAAAGAGGTCCACTTTCCACTCTTCGAGCAGTCGCCGAAGAAGCCCCGGCAACAACTTGCGTGCAGCAGCTTGATGGACCAACACGGTATCAACAGCATTTGAAGCTTCAGGATCCTGGACTTTGGAATTCACCACAAGGGTTTGAGCCAAGGGCAAATCGACATCCCCGTCAATATAGACATGCGAGAGACTCCCATCATACCCCAGAACTGGCACTCGAGATTGTTCCATCACAGCCTTGCGTAGCCCGCCTTTTCCCCGTGGCACAATGGCATTCACATATTGTGTCAGACGACACAGTTCCAAGGCACCTTCTGGTTCAGAACGATCAATAAAGGTAAACATGCTGGAAGGCAGATGCTCTGTGGCTAAGACATCATGAATCATCTTGGCCAGAGCGGCATTCGTCTGCTCCCATTCACGGCCGCCTCGATAGAGACAGACATTGCCGCTTTTGAGACAGAGAGCAAACGATTCGATTAGAACCCGCGGGGCCATTTCGGAAATGACGCCAATCACCCCAAGAGGAATACGAACTCGCCGCACCTGCAAACCATCAACCGTATTCCAGAGCTGCGTCGCCTCACCAATTGGATCAGGCAACTCAGCCACGTCCCGTAGAAATGTGATCATATCCTTGACCGATTCATCGGTCAGTCGAACGCGCTCAAGCGCCTGACGGTAAACAGACATATCGCCATCTTTGGGAATCACGTCAAGATCCGCACGATTCGCTTGAAAAATCTCGTCAATGTGCGCATCCAAATGCTCAGCTACAGCAAAGAGAAGATGAACTCGACTCACACCCGATAATAACCCAACAGCGCGCATGGACTCTCGGGCTTGTTTCGCGAGGTTTTGGACATACATTTTTAATGGGATTTCAACCATATTGATGTCGTCTCCATTCCTAAGATTCATGTTTCTGGGAGCTAAGGAGGGAGTTACTGTACTCGCCCGCTGTGGCAGAGTCAAAATCCAGGTCACACTCCAGTCGTCTCATTGAGGCCACGACAGACCAATGACCACAGACGGCACCACATCATGCCACGACCTCTATGTTCACGACGTCACAATGCATATGCTTGCAATAAAATCGAAGCCTATGCTAGCTTTCGTAAGTTTTAGTGTACGCTGCAGCCGAATGAACCCATTCACTTGAGTCAAGGAGGTAACGGTTTCGCCATGGTAACCATTAAAGATATGTTGGAAGCAGGTGTGCATTTTGGGCATCAAACCAATCGCTGGAATCCCAAAATGAAGCCCTATATTTTCGGAGAACGGAACGGGATCTACATCCTGGACCTCCAACAAACCTCTAAGCTCTTTCAGGCTGCGTATAACTTTATTCGGGATACGGTGGCAGCAGGTGAATCCGTGCTCTTTGTGGGAACCAAACGCCAAGCCATTGGAATCATTGAGGAAGAAGCCACACGATGCAACATGTTCTATGTCACCCAACGGTGGCTAGGCGGGATGTTGACCAATTTCCAGACCATCCGTAAAAGCATTAACCAATTGAAAAAGTTTGAAGCCGCGCAGACGGATGGTACCCATGAACGACTCAAGAAAAAAGAAATCTTGTTGATGGAAAAAGAACGCGAAAAGCTGGAAAAGTATCTATGTGGCATAAAAAATATGGAAAAGCTGCCAGGGTGCGTGTTTATTCTTGATACACGCATGCAGCATATTACGGTGAAAGAAGCCAATCGTCTCGGCATCCCAGTTGTCGCCATCATTGACACCAACTGTGACCCGGATGATATCGACTACCCCGTTCCAGGCAATGACGATGCCATCCGTTCACTCAAACTCTTTACAGCCCTCATCGCCAATGCCTGTATTGAAGGCAATGAAATACGACTCAAACAACAAGAACCCCATGAACCCGTCAAAGAAGAAGATACTATTATGGCAGATATGATTTCCGCTAGATCGCCGGAAGAGACTGTCGATAGCACACCGGCCTCGTAACGATAGACCTACCAAACGATATTACTGTCAGACTGGTTTCGGTCACGAAACAGAAAAGGGAGAAATGGAATCATGGCAAATATGAGTGCCTTGGTCAAAGAACTTCGAGCAAAAACCGGCGCTGGCATTTTAGATTGCCAAAACGCGCTCAAAGAGAATGAGCATGATATCGAAAAGTCTATTGACTTTCTACGCCAAAAAGGCCTAGCAGCCGCGCAGAAAAAAGCAGGCCGAGAAACCAAAGAAGGCATTGTGCATGCCTATATTCATGCAGGAAGTAAGATTGGGGTCATGATTGAAGTAAATTGTGAAACAGACTTTGTCGCGCGCAATGAAGAATTCCAAGGATTTGTCAAGGATCTCGCCTTGCAAGTCGCAGCAGCTAATCCAACCTTTGTCAAGCGGGAAGATGTGCCGGGAGATTTATTGGAGCGTGAAAAGGCCATTTACATAGGACAAGCGAAGGATATGGGAAAGCCCGAAGCCGCATGGGAAAAAATTGTTAATGGGAAAGTCGAAAAGTTCTATCAAGACCAATGTCTGGTCGAGCAAGCGTTTATTAAAGATACCAGCATAACCATTAAAGAAATGTTGAATGCAGCGATTGCAAAGATGGGGGAAAACATTTCCATTCATCGCTTTATCCGTTATCAATTAGGGCAAGAATGAGCTCACTCCCCTATCGGCGCATCGTCCTGAAAATCAGTGGGGAAATGTTAGCAGGCTCCCAGGACTATGGGATTGAACCTCAAGTCTTAGAAGCCTTAGCTGATGACATCGCTGAAATTGTCTGTATGGACGTAGAAGTCGCCCTCGTGATTGGAGGAGGAAACATTTTTCGTGGGCTGGCAGCCAGCGCCAAAGGGATGGAACGGGCGTCAGCAGATTATATGGGCATGCTCGCCACCATGTTAAATGCCCTTGCCTTACAAAATGCGTTGGAAAAGAAACACGTTAACACACGCATCCAGTCAGCCATTGAAATGCATCAATTAGCCGAAGGCTATATTCGCCGCCGAGCAATTCGACATTTGGAAAAGAAACGAGTCGTGATCTTTGCCGCCGGAACAGGCAACCCTTATTTTACGACGGATACCGCAGCGGCCCTCCGGGCAATGGAAATTGGCGCAGACGTGATCATGAAAGGCACCAAAGTCGATGGCATTTACGATGCAGACCCTCACGAAACGCCTTCAGCTAAAATGTTTACCGAATTGCCGTTTCTTTCCGTCATTAATAAAAACCTGAAAGTCATGGACTCCACGGCTATTACTCTTTGTATGGATAATAACCTCCCCCTGATCGTCTTTAATTTGTCACACCCTGGCAACTTACGACGGGTTATTCAAGGAGAGAAAATCGGAACGCGAGTCAGCCAACAGACCACACCATAAGACAGGTACGCGATGTCCCAAGACATTCTCAAAAAAACCAACCAACAAATGGAAAACGCGCTCACCCATTTGCGGCAAGAATTGTCTGGGCTACGAACAGGACGCGCATCACTGGCCCTCCTCGATCGAATCACGGTCAATTATTTTGGGACCCCAACCCCGTTAAAACAAGTAGCGAATTTAGCCATGCCGGATGGTCGGCTGATGACGATTCAACCATGGGATCCAACCTTAGTCAATGAAATTGAAAAAGCCATTTTAGCCTCTGAACTCGGCTTAACCCCATCGAATGATGGGAAAATGATCAGACTCCCAGTGCCCCCACTTAGTGAAGAACGTCGCAAAGAATTGGTAAAAATGAGTAAAAAAATAGGGGAAGATACCAAAATTCAGATTCGAAGCATCCGCAGGGAAGCCAATGACGAATTGAAACACCTCCAAAAAGAATCGACTATCACAGAAGATGAGCTACGTCGAGGAGAGGCCGAAGTACAAAAGGTCACGGATCAAGAAGTCAAAAAAGTCGATGAGCTGCTCAAGAAAAAAGAGGAGGAGATTTTAGAAATTTGAGGTGCGTTCTGTGCCCAACCCGATCCCACTAACTCAAGCATTACAGCCTGCTTACCTGTCCCCGGTTACTGCCACGATTTCTCTTCCCGCGATTGCCCACAATCTTGCGGAAATTCGGAATCTCATCGCCCCATCATGCGATATTCTGCCCATTATCAAAGCCGATGGCTATGGGCATGGAGCCATCGCGGTAGCCAACGCGCTGACCCAGCTTGGCATTCACCAATTTGGCGTATCCACAGTTGAAGAAGGATGCGAGCTCAGAGCAAACAATATCCAGGGAGACATTCTGGTTATGGGTGGCATGCTCCCTGAACACCTGTCTGAGATGGTACACCATCAACTCACACCAGTCCTATCAAATCTCGAAATAGCCCAACAACTGGCTCACGTGAGGCACGGACACCCTAAACCCTACCCAGTGCACGTGAAAGTGGACACCGGCATGCGACGGCTAGGCATTGCGGCACACCAGTTAGTATCGTTCCTGGATAATCCACTCTGTAAGGGCCCCCTCCACATCGCCGGCATCATGACCCACTTAGCCGACGCCGATAATCCTGAGCCAAGCTTCACACATGCCCAGCTTACCCAATTTCGAGAATTGCTTGATCTCGTCCAAGGAACCGGTAGAACCATCCCAATGGCCCATGCCGCCAATACCGCGGCCCTCATATCACACCCTTCAGCACATTTGGGAATGGTCCGTCCTGGACTGATGTTGTATGGGTATGCTCCAACCATCCACCTACAGCATAAGGTAAATCTTCAACCGGCCATACGGCTGACCACAAACGTAGTCCATATTCGAAACGTCAAGGCTGGGGAACCGCTAAGTTATAACGGGATTTATCGAACAACCCAACCATCGAGGATTGCCATTCTTCCGGTAGGCTATTCGCATGGCGTCAATCGGCGGTTGGCAAACCAGGGTGAAGTGTTAGTCAAACATGGCCGAGCCCCTATCGTCGGCAACATCTGTATGGACATGATGTTCATTGACGTTACAGCCTGTCCAATGATCAAGCAAGGAGACGAAGTCGTCCTCTTAGGCAAATACGGAGACCATGAGATTTCAGCGCATGACGTAGCTGACTGGCAAGGTACCATTCCATATGAGGTCCTCTGTGCCATTGGACCACGGATGCGACGGATCTATGAACCGTTTAGTTAATGTAACAACGAATCTCTCGAACGAACGCAACAAAAGAAACACAACACCGAACGCGAAATAGTTATGAAGGAGGAACGACCAATGGGATCATTGCACGAAATCTCGTTTTTGAGGGTAGTGATCGGCTTATGCGTCATGAGTCTCGTGGGGACAGGATATGTCGCCACAGCACAACATGCACACCATGTGGCCACATTGCCGCTCACACTAGCCCAAAAAGCCGCCACCGCTGCCTTAGCCAAATGCCAGACAGATGGCTATTTGGTTAGCGTCGCAATTGTTGATCCTGGAGGAAACATGAAGGTCTTAGTACGAGATGATGGCGCTGGCCCGCATACAACTGACAGTAGTACAAAAAAGGCCTATACTTCAGCTAGCCTTCGGCGATCCACCAATGAATTGGCCAAACTCATCAATCAAGTTCCAAACATCGAAGGCTTGCGAGACATGAATGAAAACATCTTAATCCTTGGAGGTGGCCTCCCAATTATCATAGCTGGTGACATCGTAGGTGGCATCGGCGTAGGCGGCGCTCCAGGAGCACACCTGGATGAAGCCTGTGCTCAAGCTGGTCTCGATGCGCTAAAGAAAACTTCGTGATTTTATAGACTGTTGACAAACCCGGTTATGAGGCTATCGTTAACACTCCTGCGCCCTGAATCGTGCCAGCCTTGAGGCATTGCAAGCCTACATTCGCTTCTTCCAGAGGAAACGATTTCGTGTATGGACGAATGGGAATGATTGCCGCCTCTTGAAAAAGGTCTAGGCCATCCTGCTTCGTGTTAGCCGTCACGCTTTGTAACGTTCGTTCCTGGAATAAGTCTTGGGTATAATCCAAAGACGGGATAGGTGTCATGTAAATACCGGCAAGAGCCAACGTACCGCCTTTTTCCAAAGCTCGAAGTGCGGGAGAAACAAGTTCGCCAGCCGGGGCAAACAGAATCGAACTGTGGAGTTTCTCGGGAGGAGAATCCATGGCATTTCCAACCCACACCGCACCTAATTGACGAGCAAGCCGTTGATGGTCTTGACTCAGTGAACAGACATAGACCTCACACCCCCAATATTGCGCAATTTGGATTGTGATATGGGCCGATGCACCAAAGCCATATAACCCCAACCGTTGTCCGGGTTTCACCTGACTACGCCGTAGGGCACGGTATCCAATTATACCGGCACATAACAGTGGAGCGGCCTCCTCATCACTGAAAAGAGACGGAATCGGATAGGCAAATGACTCAGGCACGATGGCATATTCCGCATAGCCACCATGCACATGGTAGCCGGAAAAGATTGGCTGCGCGCACAAATTTTCTCGACCACTTTGGCAAAACTCACAATGACCACATGTTCCCTGCAGCCAGGCAATTCCCACTCGGTCGCCCTCTCGAAAAGTTTTCACTCCATTCCCGATTCGATCAATAATTCCGACAACCTCGTGTCCAGGAATAATCGGACGAGTCGATGGCGAGATTTCGCCTTCGACAATATGTAAGTCTGTCCGACACATTCCACATACTCGCACACGAATGCGTACGTGTCCTGGACCTGGATGAGGTTCAGCTAGTTCTCTGAGTACCAACGGGTTGGTGCTGACGTTAGCCTCGTTCTCCAACACCATAGCCTTCATACAACCTCCCTCGCTTTTTCTCTACATTTCTTTCAAGATCTTATAGAATCTTTTATCCTATTCACTGTTGTCCAATTCCAATGCGTGTAAGGGGCTCCGAGCAATGAAAAGAAGGAGACGTCGGAAACAATCCCTGAACTGGCTTTACAGGAATAAGGTCAAAACAATTTGCCTGGTTGTCTTCCTATATCTCTGCCTCGAAGTCTGGACAATTCCTTTTCAAGACATACGAACACTCAAAACGGAAAATCCCGACCAGACAGCATTAATGCAGCAAAGACAAGAAGAAGCGCTTCAAAAGGATCAACGGTTCGTGATGACTCAGCATTGGGTTCCGCTTTCAACCATTCCTCATCATATGCGGAATGCAATCGTCGTGGCAGAAGATGGCGCGTTTTATGCTCATGCGGGTGTAGATTGGTATGAAGTCTGGGAATCGGTCCAAGCAAATTGGAAACACGGACGTCTGGTGCGAGGAGGGAGCACCATCACACAACAAGTCGCGAAAAACTTGTATTTGTCACCAGCTAAAACTCCCATAAGAAAATTCAAGGAACTGATCATTGCCTTTCTCTTAGAGGCTCATCTGAGTAAGGGAAGAATTCTTGAAATTTACTTGAATAGTATTGAATGGGGACGAGGCATTTTTGGGATTGAGGCCGCAGCGCAGACATATTTTGGCAAATCTGCAAGCAATTTAACACAAGATGAATCTGCCCGATTGGCTGTCGTGGTTCCTAATCCACGCGCCTATCGCCCGAATACGTCACAGACTTACGTCCTTCGTAAGAAACAGCTGGTCTTGGAACGCATGACAGCCCGAGCGAGTCAGCGATGACCAGGGTCCCCCTCAGAGATACGTGAGGCCTTCAGCCATACTGTATGCCACCTCCTCTCGTCCGTTACCACTTTATCCACCCTCATGCTTCTCCTGTATGGTCATGCACAAATGTATTGATTCACCACTCATGAGCCACGCTACTCGTTTGGTACCCCATATTGCTTCACCAACATCGCGACTTCCTCTGGATGACTGGTAGGCGGCGCACAGGTCCTACCCGCACAGACATAGGCTCGCGCTTCTTTTCGATCTCCAAATACATTCACGGCACCAGCGACCGCTGGTGGCAATGTCTCCTTCTTGAGGTCTGTGGGATCATACACCGCGACAATTTTTCCTGGACGATAGGCTATGAGAGCCGCGTGCCAGAGTGCCTGTCTTTTGTGGTCATCTTGCTTTCCAATGATCACCACCTGGACCGAGGGGTTGAGATGATAGTGGAGCGCCAGCGCATAGGAGGGGACCACATATCTATTTCCCTCGATAGCCCCAGCAAAAACCTCAAGTAACTCTTGAGCTTTTAGTCGGTAAGGTTCGTGATTGGTTAGCGCTGCGAGACGGTCTAATACCCTCACCGCAACCCCGTTTGGTGACGCAGTGGGGTGATCATCAATATCTTTGACTGGCCGACTCAACGACGCCAAGGCCGTTTCCTGTGGCCATCGATCAAAGAACCCCCCTGCTTGGGTATCCCAGAATGCCTCGATGACATTCTCCATAAGTTCTTTGGCCACATGCACGTATCGCCATTCTCCTGTCACCTCAAATGCATCAAGCAATGCTCTCGCCATCTGCACTTGATCGTTCAACAGTCCTGAGATTCGCGTGTGCCCCTCGAAATAGGCATGGTAAAACCCCTGGCCCTCCTGATAGGTCTGACGAAGGAGCCGCTCTAAGGTTTTGAGTGCAAAGGCTTTTGCCTGTTCATCTCCTACTACCTGAAAAGCTTCCAAATAGGCTGAAATCAACAAGCCATTACGATCAACATAGATGGTTTGATCCACTAATGGCGCATTACGCATGGCTCTTCTCTGCAACAATCGAGCATTGCCGGTTTCTATGTATGACAGTACCTGCTCAGGAGTTATATCGAGTTCTTGCGCAATTACCTCTGGCGTGGCCGCCACAAAAAGCACATTGCGCTGAGGGGTTTCCAACATTTCCCCTTTAGGACGAATATCATATAACCGACGGATGACCGCGGCTTCCTCTTGTGACAGGACCGCGTCCACCTCTTCGAGTGTCCAGGTGTAATACGCGCCATCATCATCTTGCGTCATATCCGCATCTTGATGGGCATAAAATCCCCCATGTTTCTGGTCGGATAACACAGTATTGAGGTACTGCATAATGCCCTCAGCCACCTCCCGATAGAAGCCATTGCCCGTGGCCTGATAGGCATGGAGATAATTGATCAACAGCTCCGCATTGACATCATTCATTTTTTCAAAATGCGGCACGCGCCATTGTGGATCGGTCGAATACCGAAAAAATCCCCCGCCAATCTGATCATAAATCCCCCCATATGCCATGGCATCCAATGTTTGCACCGCAAGACTCAAGAATGAGGACTTCCGATCTATAAAATGCCTGGCCAAAGCCAACTCCATCGCACTCCCCGCCGGAAATTTTATCTTCGTACCGAACCCGCCATAGACCGGATCAAACTGCTGTCTCATCCGAGTTAACATATTTTGCACCAGAGTATCGGACACGTGGCCTTTCCGATTCATTGCCAACCCTCGTTGCGTTAAGCTGGTGGCAATGTCGTGGGCATGAGCAATAACAGTTGTTTTCTGCTCTTTATAGACATTGGCCACATGTGGCAACAGCGCCTTTAGGCCCGTTTGCTCTTCCCGTGTCTCAGGAGGAAAATACGTTCCCCCAAAGAACACCTGTCCTTCTGGCGTGAGAAATGCTGTAAGAGGCCACCCCCCATTCCCCGTCAATGCTCGAATGGCTTCTTGATAGCGCCGGTCAATATCAGGCCGTTCATCCCTATCTACTTTAATCGCGATAAAATCCCGGTTGATAAGACGTGCAATCTCTTTATTGTTATAGGATTCTCTATCCATGACATGACACCAGTGACACCACACCGCCCCAATATCCAAGAGTATCGGCTTGTCCTCTAATTGGGCTCGACGAAATGCCTCTTCTCCCCATGCCTGCCAATGCACAGGCTGATGCCCTGCTTCTCGCAAGTACGGACTGGCTGCCCCAGCCAATTGATTGCCAGACGGCCCATTGCTTTGATGAAGTGTCGCCGTGCTCTCACACGAACTCATCACTACAAGCACAAGAACTGTGTAGATCGCTCGTCGCCACGTCTTTCCGCTTCTGCAATGGGCCATGTGGAGGCTGTCTGTCATAGTCTGGATCATTTGGTTATTGGGGCAATGCCAAAAGATGTTGAATATCCTGCGTCAACTGCTCGACCGTCTGCGGCCCAAAATACCGTTTGCGAATGCCACCCTGCCGATCGATCAACAAACTTGTTGGGAAGCCAACTACTTGGAACTGTGCTTTCACTACATTGAGTTCACTCATGAATATTGGATAGTTCATCCCCTGTTTGGCTATGAATGTGCGGATGGTCTGAGGGGTTCCAGACTCGACCGCAATGCCCACTACATTCATCTGCTGCGCCGTGAATTGATGCGAGAGCTGCACCAACTCTGGAATTTCTTGCAGACAAGGCACGCACCATGTCCCCCAAAAATTGATGAGCACGACCTTGCCGTTAAAATCAGAGAGGGCGACTGGGGCACCATCCAAATCGTAAATGGCTGCATCTGGGACCACGGTCCATTGTCTGACATCTGCTGCCCGTGCGCCCCCCATCAGATTTACCATAAGCATTATGCCGCAGAGCATTCCTGTGACATACCGCGTTCTCATCCAATGACGCTGCCGATCTAGGCCACTCCGCTGATTCTCCACGGTGTCACTCTCCATACTCTCTTCAGACAATGCTAGTCACATGTCCCTTATCTTTCTTACAGGCATCATCTAGACTTGGTTCCCTCAACTTTGAAATAGTGCAGTAACAGCATTTACCGATTGTTGAGATTTATTGTATCAAACTCTTCGCGCTATGCCAGCCAGCCCATATCGTCCAACTCCCTTAGAGATCTCCACCATGCCGCCTGGGCTTTCGTACCTCATTGCCAATGAAGCGGCCGAACGGTTCAGCTTTTATGGTATGCGGGCCATTCTCGTGGTATTCATGACAGACTATCTCATGAGTCATGATGGCAGCCTCGCCACAATGGGCGACGCCGAGGCTCGTTCATATTTTCATTTATTCACCTCAGCCGTCTACTTTTTGCCAGCGATCGGCGCCCTCATTGCCGATGTCTTTTGGGGGAAATATAAAACCATCATCACGCTCTCGCTAGTCTATTGCTTAGGGCATGGGGTCTTGGCGCTCGATCATACACGGATGGGCTTAGCCCTAGGCTTGACACTCATCGCCATTGGATCAGGCGGAATTAAACCCTGTGTCTCCGCGCATCTGGGCGATCAGTTTGGCGCGATGAATCGACCCCTGATGGGCAAAGCTTTTGGGTGGTTTTATTTTGCCATTAATTTTGGAGCATTTCTCTCAACCATCATTACGCCTTGGCTCCTTAACCACTATGGCCCCCATGCCGCGTTTGGCGCCCCAGGCTTCTTGATGTTGCTCGCAACCTTTTTCTTTTGGGTGGGGCGGTTGGAATATGCCCACATTCCTCCTTCGGGCATGGACGTTGTGCAGGAACTATTCAGTCATAATGGGATCCGAACAATCCTCAAGCTATCTGGGGTGTACCTATTTGTCGCTTTTTTTTGGGCATTATACGACCAGACAGGTTCTGCTTGGGTCTTGCAAGCGAAACACATGGATCGACACTGGATGGGCATTGAGTGGCTGCCTTCACAAATTCAAGCGATTAATCCAATCTTAATCATGCTCTTTATTCCCTTGTTTTCCTATGTCATCTATCCAGCGATCCATAGGATTTTTTCCCTCACGGCACTACGGAAAATCTCCATTGGATTTTTTGTGACAGTGTTGGCCTTTGCACTCTCAGCTGAAATAGAGCGACACATTTCTGCCGGGGCCCATCCCAACATCGGCTGGCAATTGCTCGCCTTTGCGATTATTACCGGCGCTGAGGTCATGGTCTCGATTACCTGTCTGGAGTTTTCGTATACGCAAGCCCCTAAGACCCTCAAGTCCTTTGTGATGGCACTCTTTTTGTTGTCCGTCTCCTTAGGCAACGCATTTACATCACTCGTGAATTATTGGATTCAAAACGATGATGGCACCACATGGTTATCTGGACCAGATTATTACTGGTTTTTTGCCTTGATCATGTTGATCGTTGCCATCATTTTTCTCTTTGTCGCGCATGCCTATCAAGACAAAACGCCTTTGCCACAAGCCAATACCATTCCGTAAAGACCAAATGGCTTTCTAGGCATGTGATTAACCTGTTAGTACCGTCAATAACCTTGTCTGACAAGGGCTTTCTGCCCTTCACGTAATTTGCCCATGTATTTTCGATGTCTTTTGAAGAGTTGACAGAGAAATACCTTACTTTTACAGCGTTTTTTGTCTGTTTGATGCGAAAGCCCCTGTAGGAAGCGATCATTGAAACATTGATCATTTCACACAAAAACCGGCTTTCGAAACTGTCTGTGGATGAGCTGTTGACAAGTTTCTTGTTTGATAGGTCTTTTGCGGGTCAGAAGAAACGAAGATTTTTCAACCAGACTGCCCCCATTCTCCACCTACACAGAAACACGAGAGGAGCTCCTGCTATCGAGCCCCCCTTCAGGTATCAGTACACTGGCGAATATGGAGTTCTTTAAGTTGATCAGCAGAAACTGAAGATGGCGCCTCGGTCATCGGGCATTGAGCCCTCTGGGTTTTGGGGAAGGGAATCACATCGCGAATGGAGTCCGTGTTCCCCAATAACATCACCAGCCGGTCTAGCCCTAACGCGATCCCTCCATGCGGTGGGGCACCAAATTGCAGGGCGTCTAACAAAAATCCAAATTTTTCTTGGGCTTCGTCTTTGGTAATTCCTAAGAGGTCAAACATCTGTCGTTGGAGTTTAGGCTGATGAATACGAATACTCCCCCCACCCACTTCAAACCCATTCAAGACCAAGTCATAGGCTTGTGCTTGTGCTTCCAGCGGATTCGATTCCAAGCAGGCACGGTCTTCTTCACGAGGCGCCGTGAACGGATGATGTATGGCCACATGACGTTGGGTCTCCTGGTCAAATTCCAACAAGGGAAAATCCAACACCCAGAGGGGTTCCCAGCGATTCGGTTCAATCAATTTCAGATCTTCGGCTAAGTACAGTCGAAGGCGTCCTAACACCTCGTGCACAATGGCGACGTTATCCGCGACGAACAAGAGCAAATCACCAGGCTGGGCCTCCGGCAATGCCTGACGCAATGCGGCTGAATCAAGAAATTTCGCAATGACCGAATCCAGTTGCCAATCTTGAGCAATTTTCACCCATGCTAGCCCCTTTGCCCCGAATCCTTTGGCCACATCAATGAGACCATCGATTTTGCTTCGTGACAAGTTGGCTCCATTCTTGACGATGAGCGCTTTGACAGCTCCGCCTTTTTCCACGGTCTCCCGGAACACTTTAAACTCGCTTTTAGCAGCCATTTCTTGCAAATCTTGAATGCGCAATCCAAAACGCCTGTCTGGCTTATCCGTGCCATAGTTGGCCATGGCCTCCTGATAACTCATACGAGGAAAGGGCGTCGGCAAAGTCACGCCCGCTGCTTCTTTGACGATATGCACAATCATCTCCTCGCTGAGCGCCAACACGTCTTCCCGTTCGACAAACGACATCTCCATATCAATCTGTGTAAATTCTGGCTGTCGATCTAATCGGAGATCTTCATCACGAAAACATCGTGCAATTTGGTAATAACGATCGGTTCCGCCAATCATCAGAATTTGCTTGAATAATTGCGGTGACTGCGGCAAAGCAAAAAACTCACCGAGGTTGACACGACTGGGCACCAAATAATCTCTCGCCCCTTCTGGTGTACTTTTTGTCAAAATCGGCGTTTCAATTTCCAGGAACCCCCGGTTATGGAGGAAGCATCGTGTCTGATGTGTGACCTCATGTCGAAGTCGAAGCAGCCGTTGCATGACAGGACGCCGGAGATCGAGATACCGATGTCTAAGCCGTAAGGCTTCTGTGACATGCCCGTCATCTTCAATAAGAAACGGGGTTGTCTGCGAAGCATTTAAAATATTGAGGGTTTCAACTTCGACTTCAATCCTTCCAGTAGGCAAATTGGGATTCTCCGATCCTTCCGGTCTTCTAACCACTTGCCCAATGACATGAATGACAAACTCCCCACGAAGGACATGTGCCTGTTCATGAGAAGCGAGGTGTTTTTCAGAATCAAACACAATTTGTGTCACACCCTCTCGATCACGCAAATCAATAAAGATCACACCTCCATGATTTCGATGCCCTTGGACCCATCCCACTAAGGACACGGTTTGATCAACATGAGCTTGGGTGAGTTCCGCACAATGATGAGTTCGTATCATAGTTTTCTTAAAAGGGAAGGCGTTTCATCCCTTCTTTCCGCACCTTGCATCAGCACATTATTGTTTCAAGGTCCGTCGGCTTGGGGTTAACGAGGCTGTTCCACGTTGTTGCCCTTCTTTTCTTGGATTTGGCTTTCTCGAACGCGTCGGCGGGACATGGCCCACTGTTCGCATCTGCGTTTCTTCTGTTGACAACTGGCGAGAGGAATCACATAGCAGGGCTCGCAAGGCATTGGCTTCTTTGTCTGTGAGGTAACGATGTGCTCCAATCGGAATGTCTCCCAGAGACAAGGGACCAAACCGCACACGCCGCAAACGCAAGACTTGGTGTCCCACTGCTTCCAGCATTCGCTTGACCTGATGCTGCCTTCCTTCATGAATGGTCATCTCGACCCAAGAGTTGACTTTTGCCTTGCCAGATTTTTTGACTCTGGCTGGAGCTGTTGGACCATCGTTCAATACCATGCCCTGCTCCAGTCTCGCAATCTCTTGATTATTGAGCACCCCTGCTACCTTGACGAGATAGCTCTTGGGAATTTTGAAACGTGGATGCAGACAAGCTTGCGCCACATCTCCATTATTGGTAAGCAATAAAAGCCCCTCACTATCATAATCCAACCGTCCAACAGGAAATACTCTGGCACGAATGCCTTTCAACAAATCGGCAATGGTGGAACGACCTAATGGATCTCTCATGCTCGTGACACATCCTGGAGGTTTATTGAGCATGAGAAAAACATCAGGCTCTGTGGACTTGATATGCCGACCATCCACTTTGACGTGATCACGCGAAGGATCAATACTGACCCCCATGGTGCAGATGACTTCACCATTGACCGTCACCTGTCCAGATCGAATCATGGTTTCTGCTTGCCGGCGAGAGGCTAACCCACTTGCCGCAATGACTTTTTGAAGCCTGACTTGCATAGAAGTCGTTGCGTCCTTATTCCCACTCAATGGTGCTAGGCGGTTTTGAACTGATGTCGTAGACAACTCGGTTCACACCTGACACCGCATTAATAATCCGATTAGAGAGCCGTGCGAGGACATCATGCGGAATCTTAGCCCAGTCCGCCGTCATCCCATCAACGCTTGTCACCGCCCGTACGGCTAGGACATGTTCATACGTCCGCCGATCCCCCATCACGCCTACGGTACGAATAGGCAGTAAGACTGCAAACACCTGCCAGATCTCTCGATATAAACCCGATTGCCTGATTTCATCATCCACAATCGCATCAGCTTCCCGCAGCATTGCCAGCCGTTCCGGTGTTACACTGCCCAAAATCCTGACAGCCAATCCAGGGCCAGGAAATGGATGGCGATGAATCATGTCTTCCGGTAACCCCAGTTCTTCTCCAAGTTTTCGCACTTCGTCCTTGAACAGCTCTCGAAGCGGCTCGATCACTTTCAATTTCATGCGTGCCGGCAGCCCGCCCACATTGTGATGGGTCTTAATTGTGGCGGAAGGTCCTTTCGCGCTGATACTTTCAATCACATCAGGATACAACGTGCCTTGGACGAGAAACTCCACACGTCCAATCGCCTTGGCCTCCTTGTCAAAGGCTTTAATGAATTCTCGACCAATGATTTTTCGTTTCTGTTCAGGATTTGCGACATGCGCTAATGCCCGAAGAAAATCATCGGTATGGTCTCTGATTCGGAATTGAAAGTCAGCATACGAGGAAAAGACCTGTTCCAGCTGAGCTGACTCATGTTTCCGGAGCAACCCATTATCAATGAACACACATGTCAGTTGCTTGCCAATTGCATGATGTGTCAACGCTGCTGCTACAGAGGAATCCACGCCTCCACTCAACCCGCAAATTACCCGCCGTGTCCCAACGGTCTCTCGAATATCATGAACGGTTTTCTGTAAAAACGAGCTCATGGTCCATGATGGTTGGCATTGGCAAATGTCATGGACAAAATTCCGAAGAATGGCTGTCCCATTTGTGGTGTGAACCACTTCTGGATGAAATTGCAAACAAAAAATCTTCTTGCCATTGGTGACTGATTTCATAGCCGCAATCGGGACGCTTGGCGTATGGGCCATAATCGAAAATCCTGGAGGCACGGCCTCAATATGATCGCCATGCGACATCCACACAGGAAACGTGCGTTGTGGCGAGACGCCTTTAAATAAGTCATGCTCGTCGGTAACGGTCAGATCCGCACGGCCAAACTCTCTGCGTTCTGCACATCCCACAGCTCCTCCCAGCTTCTGTGCCAGAAGTTGCATGCCATAACAAATACCGAGCAACGGAATGTCTTTTTCCAGAATCGCAGATATCCATGAGGGAGCCACAACTTCTGTCACACTAGCTGGCCCCCCAGAAAAAATGATTCCCTTGGGATTCAACGCTTGAATGGTTTCTAGGGAAGAGGAAGATGGCAGGATCACAGAATGCACCTGTGCTTCACGGATTCGCCGCGCAATGAGCTGGGTGTACTGGGACCCGAAATCAAGGATCACAATGTTTTCATGACAAGACGGCATGTTGGGAAGATTGCTGAGAACTGAACCGTGTTGACTAATGAGGAGAGAAACCGGAAGCCTATTCTACCTCAGCTCGATAATTCGGCGCTTCCTTTGTCACGACGACATCATGGACATGTCCTTCACGAAGACCAGCCTGTGTCAATCGAATAAATTGTGCTTTCTCTTGAAATTCAGGAATCGACCGACATCCACAATAGGCCATGCCCGCTTTGATCCCACCGACTAGTTGATATACGAGTTTTAACAGTGGTCCTTTGAAGGGAACCCGTGCCTCAATGCCTTCAGGCACCAATTTGGCCCCAGACTGACCTTCTTGTTTATATCGGTCTTTTCCTCCTCGCTCCAGGGCACCCAGGGACCCCATGCCACGATATTCTTTATAGGTTCGCCCTTGAAAAAGGACCGTCTCACCAGGGGATTCTTCAGCCCCAGCAAAGAGTGACCCAATCATGACGGCTGAAGCACCGACTGCTAAGGCCTTGCTAATATCCCCTGAATATTTAATGCCTCCATCGGCAATGACGGGAATTCCCGATCCGTGTAGCGCGTTGGCACAATCAGCGACGGCCGTGAGTTGTGGAACTCCCGCACCCGATACCACTCGTGTTGTACAAATTGATCCAGGTCCGACACCAACTTTCACCGCATCCGCTCCACTCTCTGCCAGTTCCTTAGCCGCCTCGGCCGTGGCAATATTGCCCGCAATCACGTCCACTGCTGGATATTGGGCTTTAATCCACTTCACCATATCAATGACAGCCTGTGAATGCCCATGCGCCGTATCAACCACCACCACGTCGACCCCTGTTTTGACAAGACTCGTTGCTCGTTCCTTGGCTTCCGCTCCAACGCCCACAGCCGCTCCAACACGCAGCCGCCCATGTTCATCTTTACACGCATGCGGATATTTGATTTGTTTTTGAATATCTTTGATGGTGATCAGGCCTTTTAATTCATAGTCATTATTCACAACAGGAAGTTTTTCAATCCGATGTTCATGGAGGATTTCTCTCGCTTTCGCTAAGCTTGTGCCTTCGGGAACGGTCACAAGCTTTCCGCGTGTCATGACCTGAGAAATCTTGAGATCCATCCGACTCTCAAACCGAAGGTCACGGTTAGTCAAGATACCCACCAATTTTTTTTCCTGTGTCACTGGAATGCCAGAAATCCGGTAGGTCTCCATAATATGATGGGCATCCCGAATCGTTTGGTCTGGCGCAATGGTGATGGGATCCAAGATCATCCCGCTTTCTGATTTTTTTACCTTGTCGACTTCGATGCTCTGGACGTCTATGGAAAGCGCTCGATGAATGACGCCCAATCCGCCTTCACGTGCAATGGCAATAGCCAACCGCCCTTCAGTTACCGTATCCATAGCCGCACTCAACAGCGGAATGTTAATCTGAATATTCCGTGTGACGGAAGTCCGTGTATCGATGTCCGTCGGCATGACCTCAGACTTTGCTGGGATCAAAACTACATCATCAAATGTCAGACCAACTCGGCTGGCGTTATCCCACACAAACGATCTCCTCGTTAGGTTTCTACACGTTCTTGTAAGGCAGGAATTGTTGCAGATTCGTCACGAATATGGTCTTCTGCATCCTCTGCAGGCATAAAGTGTTGAACCCGCATATTCCCACTATCCACCACAAACAGATGGCCTCGTGCATCCACGCTCAAACCATACGGAAAGTTAAATTGCCCTTTCCCGTTTCCAAAACCACCCCATTGCGTTAGGAAATTTCCATCCCGGTCGAATTTTTGAATGCGCTGATTCCCTGTATCAGAGATAAACACATCACCATTGCCATCAACCGTAATCCCCCATGGCGAACGAAATTGTCCTGGCTCTTGCGCTAATGCGCTACTCGCATGGCCTGCACCACCACCGACCCCCCACTTGGCAATCAATTGTGGAAGCACATTGGTACTTGTATCAAACTTCAGGACACGATGGTTGCCCATGTCGACAACGTACACGGAGCCATCAGTCTGATCAACAGCAACGCCGCGTGCAAAGTAAAATTGGCCATCGTTATTCCCAAAACTCCCCCATTGCATGACAAATTCCCCATCCATATCGAGCTTTTGCACTCGAAAGTTTGCGCTATCTGTCACGTACATGTAACCCCGAACGCGATCGATTGCCACACCCCATGGAGCATTGAACTGTCCTTCCCCATTCCCGCGTCCGCCAAATTTCCTGAGGTATTGCCCAAGCTTGCCATCAAATTTTTGAATGCGGTGGTTATTGGTGTCCGCGACATAGACATTGTCGTCTCCATCACAGGCGACGCCCGTCGGATTATGAAAGTTGCCATTCGATGATCCGAAATTTCCCCATAGCAAAATAAAGTTTCCATTATTTTCAAATTTTTGGATCCGGTTGTTTCCGTTATCCACGACAAAAACTGATCCTTGTCGATCAATGGTCATGCCGTACATTGGGCTCATGAATTCTCCACCATGGAGCAGAGACGCCCCTCGACCAGGTTTTCCCCACGTGGCCATACATACATACCCAGACGTATTCAGAAGAATGCTGGTGCTGGCTGGAACGGAAATGTTGTTCCCGGCATCTTTAAACCAGACATAGACTGTTTTCGAGCCATCCCCTGGTGACAAGGTAAACGGAATCGTCGCACCAAAAACATGTTCCGGATCGACATCGATCCACCCTGGAAGGGTCGCGCTCGGCGTCATGGGGTTTTCTGAAACAAAGTAGCCTGTGACTCCTGTATCCATATCTTTGGCTGAAATCGTGGCGACCACATCCAAAGAATTTGTCATATAAGCCCAATGGTTAAGAACAATATCCGCATTTTGCGGAGCAGCCATATCAATCAAGACAGGAACCACCGACTGTTCTTGCGATAAAAAGCTCTCTCCACCGTCTTCATTGACCGACGTCAGCGCATAATAATAGTGGGTGTTATTCGTCAATCCCGTATGATGAAACGGACTCGTCACGCCTTCAATTTTTGTTGCTGTTTGAGGCGTCAAGTCTTGGGTTGTACCAAAATATAAGTTATAGGCCACTGCACCTGGCACATCAAACCAGCTGAGAATCGATTCGGTATCTCCGGGTTTTGCCACTAGGCTTGCCACTTCTGGGGCATCTCCATCCCCACCCTGCTGTTGTTGGGCTTGTTGTTCTTTTCCACGGTTTAATTCTTCTTCTGTTGGAGCAAACTTCATCACGCGATTATTGCCGCTATCTACAACATAGACATAGCCTTCACCATCAACCGCAATGCCGGATGGAAAATTCAGTTGGCCTTCGGTCAAACCACGATTGCCCCATGAGCATAGATAGGTGCCATGCGAATCAAATTTTTGAACGCGGTGGTTGGCACTATCCACGACATAGAGATTCCCAAGCGCATCACAGGACACACCCCATGGAGATTTCAGTTGTCCAGGAGCATTCCCTTCTTTTCCCCATTTCGCTAGAAAGTTTCCACGATTATCAAATTTTTGAATACGATGGTTGCCTTCATCGGCAACAAACACATTCCCAACAAAATCAACAGCCAACCCGCGAGGATAGAAGAATGCTCCGTCAAAGCTCCCATCACGTCCCCAATGGATTAATGGAGTCCCATCTGGTTGAAACTTTTGCACACGCGCATTGCTGGTATCTGAAACATAGAGCGTCCCTTGAGAGTCAGTCGCGACACCCCATGGGACATCAAACTTCCCAGCTTCCGCGCCCCTCCACGCAAACCCAAACTTTCCCCAAGCATGAACAAAATTCCCATGGCTATCGAATTTCTGGACTCGGTTATTCCCGCTATCAGCGACATAGACTGTTCCATCAGAAGACGTGGCCAACCCGCGAGGATAATAAAAGGTTCCATCTTCAGAATCAGGGTCTCCCCCCCATCGCTCTAAAAACTTGCCATGCTTGTCGAATTTTTGAATAGAATGATTGTCGGTATCGGCAACATAGATGTTGCCGTCCTGATCAAGCGCAATGCCAGTGGGCGATTTAAATTCTCCATCATCGACCCCCTCTTCTCCAAATTGCATGACTGGCAGGTATGGAGACGCAATGGTCATGACTTCTTCAGATTCCGGGCTCTCTCCTTCTGAAGTCACTACGGTGACAATGTAGTGATAACAAGTTCCATTGGCTAAATCATTATGGACATATGGGCTCGAAGCTCCCTCGATACAATTCCCTTTTTCTTTTGTGACACCAAGAATCGGGTTAAAATCATCTCTACTGGCAATCGGCCGTGTCAGCTCCGAGGGCTTGATCACCACACCTTTCGTGGTTAAAAAATAGAGGTTGTAATACAGCGCATCCGCAACAGAATTCCACGAAATGGTAATAGAACCATTTCCAGGCTCTGCCCGAATACCTGTTGGAGCGGGAGGGAGATTGTCCTCTTGCCCGTCACCAGCCCCCCATTCTTCTTCATTTCCTGTGATGTTAAGTCTATTCTGAAGCCATGGTGACATACGATCATTTCCTCTCGTGAACCAAACATTCATAACGATCCCCCTGCAAAACTTTAGTGAGAATGCGGAAGCATTTCCACCGTAATCATGCTGATTGTAAAACAAGAAAGTATTCGACTGGGATAGGCAAAATTTCTCAAATAAAACCAGGTACTTAGGCAAGAAAGTCTAACAAGGGGGTTTTTAGGAAGTCAAGGTAGACTTCTCTACACAGGAAGACACCAAATCTAACGATTTGTCCCTGCTGAGAAGCCGTCACACTCCAAGACCCGTGTCAGGTCATCGAGTGTTTGAATTGTTGAATAGAGAGCATTCCTCTGTTCCCCCTGGCGATCAAGCAAGACCCCTTGCAATCTTGCATTGAGCGCGCCTTGGACATCATCCCGCACGCTATCTCCCACATGTATCGCTTCTTCCGGGTTCACCGCATGTTGGGCCAGCGCATACGAAAAGATCCCTGGGCCCGGTTTGGCAACACCTGCCAGACTTGAAATTGTGATGGAATCGAACAATGTCTGGAGACCCAACTCACGAAGGATAGAAAACAGTCGCGTATCAAAATTCGAAATGATCCCAAGTTCATATCCTGCCTCTTTTAGTTGCTGAAGAGCCGGAATCGTATCAGGGTACAACACCCACGACTCCTTCTGGGAAAAAGCCTGATAGACTTCCTCGAAAAAGTCATCAAACCCTTCAAACATCCCAACCCGATAGAAGACCGCATGCACAAGATCAAACCACCAGAGTCGCTCACATTGCTTCAGTTTCTCAGGAGACGTCACGGAAAAAATGGGTGGTGGCGCTTTTTGAAACGCCTCGGCGAAGGCCTGATTGACCGCCTGAACTTTTTCCGGCGTCGTGGGCACACCATAGGGCTTGGCATACCTCAGGTAAATGTCGCCCACTGATCCCTTCACATTAAACAATGTCCCGGCTGCATCAAAAAACACAACTGTCATAGCAGAGTTTTTCATACTATACCGGTTGAAGCTGCTTAAACACTTTCCATGTTTTGAGAAGTTCAATGGCCTTTTGAAGTTGCACATCGTTTTTCACAGCCTGTGCTTCTTTATCGGACAAGGCCTCACGACTCTCATCCGCCTTCGGCGAATTGCTGCTTTCGTTTGATTCAATGGCTTGAGGCAAACGAGGTTCGGCTTTTGTCTCATCCTTCTGCTCCCCTGACACATTTTTCTTTACAGGCACGGGCGCTGGTTCGACAACAATATCAGGTTTGACCCCAATGGAATGGATGGACTCTCCACTTGGCGTATAGTATTTCGCTGTCGTTAAGCGCAGACCCGATCCATCTGTCAAAGGCAGAATTGTTTGGACCGATCCTTTTCCAAACGTCGTTTTCCCAACAATGACAGCCTTTCCCCAATCTTGCATCGCGGCCGCCACAATCTCCGACGCACTCGCCGATCCCTCGTTGACTAACACAATCATCGGATACGCAAACGGCTCTCCATTCAGACCTGCGCGGTATTCATCTTTTCGCCCATTGCGTCCCTTAATTGAAACGATTAATTTATCTGCTGGCAAAAAATATTCAGAGACGCCCACAGCAGCTGTTAACAACCCGCCGGGATTATTACGAAGATCGATAATCAATGCCTGAACGTTTTTTTCACGCAATTCGTTGAGCGCTATTCCTAAATCTTGAGGTGTGGCCTCTTGAAATTGGGTAATCCGGACATACCCAATGGTGTCATCTAATACTTTGGACCGAACACTATGGATTTTAATGGTGTCTCTCGTGATGGTGAATTCTAGTGGGTCTGGGCTCCCTTCCCGCAACACGGTTAAAGAAACTTGCGTCCCTTTGAGCCCACGTAATTTCTGCACAGCCTCCATCAAGGTCAGATCCTTTGTCGGTGTTTCATGGACATGACTAATCACATCCCCTGCTTGAATCCCTGCGGCATGCGCCGGTGTGTCCTCGATTGGAGCAATCACAGTCAATCGATGGTTTTTAATACCGATTTGAATGCCCAAGCCGCCAAATTCTCCTTTGGTTTCGACTTGCATCTCTTTGTACATATCAGATGTCATGTATGAGGAATGAGGATCTAACCCTGCCAACATGCCTCGAATAGCGCCATAGACTAAACTTTTAGTTTCGCTCTCTTCGACATAATGCTTTTTGACTTGCGTCAATACTTCGGCAAAAACCTTTAACTCCTCATACGATTCGCTAGCGTACCCAGTAGGTTCCCAGCCTTTGCCAATCACCACACCAAACACTAACGTGGCTATGATCACCAAGCCAGAAAACCACTTAAATGAATGCTGTTCCTGTTTCATTGGCCTTCTTCCTGTTCTGACATCAAAAACGTCTTAAGGTCTGTCTCCACAATGCCCGTGCTCCTTCACGAGGACCTGTTCGCTCATTCCATCATACCATGAAACAGCACGACGTGGTGGACCTTCACCATGCCATTTAGGGGCGCTTCACTAAAAACTTCAAGGGATCAACCGGCGTGGTCCCTTCTCGCAATTCGAAATACAGCTTATTACCTTCAGTCAGCCCTGAATCCCCGGTCCGACCAAGCAGATGGCCAACCGGTACGCGTTCCCCCTCTTTCACCAATAATTCAGACGCATGGGCATAGAGGGAAAAATAGTCGTCGGCGTGATCCAGGATGACAACCAAACCATAGCCTTTTAGCCAATCAGCATACACGACTTTTCCGGAGGACACGGCTTGAATGGCACTCCCATTATTAGTTTGAATTTCGATGCCTTTTTTATTAACAAATGTGTCAAAGTCCAGATGTTTTTGACGACCAAAACGCGAGACCACTGTTCCTTCCACTGGCCAAAGAAGCTGGGAGGTTTTCCCTTTTGTGTGTTTTTGTTTCGGCACTCGGCTCTGTGTTAGTTTCCGCTTCTGCTCTAAAGCCTTGAGAAGGGTTTCTTTTGAATGCTCTCGCCGTTGTAATGCCGCTAAAGCCTGTTCGTGCAACGTTTGTTCTTTTTTCAAGCTCGTGAATAACACATGTTTCTTCGCTTGGACAGCCTTCCGTTCTCTACGTTTCTGGTCAATGTGCGTTTTATGATTGAGTAGAGCTAAGCGAGCATTCATTCGTTGCTGTTTGAGATGATCGATCTTCTCCACATCGCCCCGATAGGCTTCAAATAGGGCGTAATCCCGATTGGCCATTGCCGACAAGGCATCAAACCGGCGTTGAAATGCATCAAAATTCTGTGCCGCGAGTAATGGCTGTAAGTATCGACCTCGCCCTTCAAGGTACAAGAGGCGCAACCGATTCAAAACCGCGTGGCGTTTTGTCTTCATTCGGGATTGCACTTCTGTCAATTGCAAGGCAATTTCTCGTATGGCTTGATCCACATCATGAATTTGTCGGTCAATCTGAGCATGCTCATGTCGCAGCTGGACCAACTGCCGGTCAAGGGTTTCCATGTTTTGGAGCAAAGCATTCTGCTTTTTCTGTGCGGAGTCTCGTTTCTTTTGTGTTTTGCGAATTTCTTTTTTAAGTTGGCCGAGGCCTTTCCGTTCCTTCGTAATTTTTTCTTGAAGAGGGGCTTCTTTGCCTAACACCTCGACGGAAGACCATAGGAACCCTACAAGCCCCACACAAAACCAAACCCAAGAAGAAGACCTCATCGAGATTTCATCACCCCATAGACAGAAAACAGACTACTGCCACATCCAAGGACAAGGCCTCCGATCACCAATAGCACTGCCTCTTGAATAGAAAAAAATATTAAAGTCGAATCGATACCATGAAACCATCCTGAACCATTGAATTCCAGACGGAAGAATTCAAACCCGCCCTTCAACAGCACCAAGGAGATCCCTCCTCCAAGCATGCCAAGCAACGAGCCTTCAACCAAATAAGGAATAGCTATAAAATGCGAAGGCGCTCCAATCAGACGTAAAATTTCTATTTCTTCTCTTCGGGCATGAAAGGAAAGACGAATGACATTGGCAATGATTGTGACCGTAGCAAGCGCAAGAATGCAGCCAATGACCAGTGCCACTAATTCAAAATATCGGACAAAGAGAGACAGGGTATCAATCCACTCTTGACTATACCGAATATACTGGACCCCCTCCAAGGCCTTCACATTAGCAACAAATGCTGAAATAGTATCTGGTGCTTGAAACCCTGGACGGACCGTGACCGTCAAAGAGGCTGGCAGTGGATTCTCATCCAGAGTCTCCAACAACAACGATTCAGAAGGAAACTGCTGATAAAAATCTTCCAGTGCTGCCTTTTGGGTCGTTCCGAATAACGACGCCACAGCAGATTCAGACTGTAACTGTTTTTTAATGGCTTGACTACGGTCATGCGCAAGATCTTCATCAAGGTACACAATGAACTGCACATCATCCTGGACCTCTCCGACCATATTCTTGAGATTCACATACAATAACGCAAAGACTCCAAAACTAGTAATCGTAAAAGCCGTTGTCACGACACCAATCATCATGGAAGTTCTATTCGCTCGCATGCCGGACAACGCCTCGCCCAGGAGATACATGATCCGTTTCATACTTGTCCCTCTTGATCCGACAACACTCGCCCCGAATGCAGTTGGACAATCCGGCCTTTCATTTGCTCGACGACCTGATTATTGTGGGTTGCCAACATCACGGTCGTCCCTCTCGCATGGATTGACTGAAATAATTCCGTAATTTCTTCAGTCAGATGTGCATCCAAGTTTCCTGTCGGTTCATCGGCCAAGAGAATCATTGGCGTATTCACCAACGCTCTCGCAATACAGACACGCTGTTGTTCACCCGCCGAAAGCCCCCCAGTGAGTGCACTGTATTTATGTCCTAACCCAACAGCCGCTAACACTTCTTTGACTTTTCGATTGGTATCAAAAGTCGAAGCACCCTGGATGATAAGAGGCAATGCCACGTTATTAAAGACCGTTTTGTGAGGCAGTAATTTGAAATCTTGTAAGACAAATCCCATGGTTCGACGAAGATAGGGAATATCTGAAGCACGCAACCGCGCAACATTTCGATTTTGAACAAGAATTTGCCCTTCATCCGGAAACTCCGCGCCAAAAATAAGTTTTAGCAACGTCGTCTTACCTGCTCCGCTGGGTCCCGTCAATAAGACACAATCTCCTTTGTCGATTCGCAAGGTGACATCATTCAAAGCCGCACACCGACCATAACACTTTGAGACATGGAATAATTGGATCATCGGTCCGAATGACTCGACATTATGAGCAACCCTTCACACATCACGAGCAGGCGATGAACACATAGGCTTACCATCGCAAATCATCTCCTGGCACTTCAAAAGCATCTTCAATATGTTCAATTGTCTTTAGCATTGTGGCCTCACCATGACACAAAATTACATCAAACCGGCATGCGCGATCGCTCCATTTTCGTCTCGCTAGATAACTTGCCGCTAGTCGAACGAGCCGGCGTTCTTTACGTTGGTCAATCGCATGCACGACGCCCCCAAAAGACGCCGTACGCCGAGCTTTCACCTCAACGAAAACCACAGTGTCCGCTTTGCTCACAATCAAATCAAGCCCTCCCATCGCAGACCGGACGTTTCGATCAAGGATCTGGTAGCCTTTTTGACGTAAATATTGTTCCGCCACGATCTCGGCAGTTTTTCCAAAATGCTTGGGATTATCGGTCACACCATATCCTTCCGTACAACAGAACAGTCCCGAACAGGACGAAAGCTATATCGGTGTGCTGGACAAGGGCCAAATTGCTCGAGGAGTCGGAGGTGTTGTGGGGTGGGATACCCTTTATGCACATGAAATTGATAAGAAGGGTATTGCTGATGATAGTCGTGCATGACGCGATCACGATGCACTTTAGCAAGAATAGAAGCAGCCGCAATTGAGAAAGAGAGCTGGTCGCCTTTGACAACAGATCGCTGAGGAATTCGTAGGGCCGGCAGCAATGCCGCATCAATTAACAGAAAATCTGGAGGGCAGGACAAGCTTGCAACCGCACGCCGCCATGCAAGCTTTGTGGCCTCGAGAATGTTGAGCGCATCGATTTCTCTTTCCGTGGCTAGGCCAATGGCCCAATCAATTGCACGATCAGTGATCTCCTCAAAAAGCATGTCCCGAACTGTGGGATCTACCGTTTTGGAGTCGTCGAGATAAGGCCACTCACCATGCCGGGGAAGGATGACGACGGCTCCAACTACTGGCCCAGCTAATGGTCCACGGCCAGCTTCATCAAGCCCAGCTACCCTCCGATAGCCACAGGCTCGAGCTTCTTCCTCAAAAAACCATGTTGGACCTCCATATGGGCGCTGTCCTTTCGAAGCAGACACCATCCAGACTCAAACATCCACAAGCTTGAGGTTATGATCCTTCTGTCCCACTTGAAGCCGCAGCCGTTTCACGGGCTTTGGAAATAGTCCCAACCTTTTTCGCTGTCCCTTTTCCAACTCTGAAAAAATCACGTTCCGGAACTTTGGCTTCTTTACCTTTTTTCGTACGAAGGTAATACAACTTGGCTCTCCGGACTTTCCCTTTGCGGATGACATCAATCTTGGCTAGCATCGGAGAATTGACAGGGAACACCCGTTCAACTCCCACTCCATAAGAAATTTTTCTGACTGTAACCATTTCACGAACTCGTTTGCCCTTCCGCGCAATGACAAATCCTTCAAAGACCTGAACTCGTTCTTTTTCCCCTTCAACCACTTTCACATGAACCCGCACCGTATCCCCAATCTCAAAAGGTGTTGAGTTCATGGTACATAATGTTTCCTCAAGTCGTTCTAACTGATTCATTTCATTACCTCTCTTTCTCACTGCCGACAAATTTTTCCTTGTCCTGCTCTTGAATCACTTCTGCTAACAAATTGGTATCTTCTGGTGTAAAGTGATGCTGTTCTAACAAATCCGGCCGTTTGACATAAGTGTTCCGAAGAGCCTCTTTTCTCCTCCAGACCCGAATGGCTTCATGATTTCCAGAACGGAGTACATCTGGAACAACCTGCCCTCTGACACCCGCAGGTCTGGTAAAGTGTGGAAAATCTAAGAGCGACTCAACAAATGAATCTTGTTGGGCTGATTCAGGATCTCCCAAGACACCAGGGACTAATCGGACAGCTGCATCAATCATCACAAGAGCTGGCAATTCTCCACCGGTCAACACATAATCCCCGATTGAAATCTCTTCAGGGTGCAAATGCTGAAATACCCGTTCGTCAAACCCTTCATAATGGCCACACACCCACACAATTCTTCGGCCTTCGGCACTCAAATCTTGCGCTATTCGTTGGGTAAAGGGAATACCCTGCGGGGAGGGAAGGATGACTCGCAGTTCTGTCCCTTCAGCTTGAAGACATTCAACTGCACGAAAAACCGGCTCCGCCTTCATGACCATCCCTGCTCCACCACCATAGGGAGCATCATCTGCCATACGATGCACATCATCAATAAAACCTCGAAGGTCATGGACACGAATGTGAACTAGTCCCTTTTCGTGGGCTCGCCCGAGAATACTCTGCGACAGCACTCCGGAGATCAACTCAGGAAACAACGTGAGCACATCACATTGCATCGTGTGGCGCGCCTCCCTCCTCTACATTTGACAATCCATCCAAGCTTGAAACAGTCATCACATGTTCAAGCAGATCGACAGATCTGACCATATTCTGTGTTGCAGGAATCAAGACTTCTCCAGATGGCCCCCGAACCACAAACAGATGTTGTCCAGGAAGCGTCAACACTTCTTCCAGAACCCCTAACACCTTCCCAGTCTCCTCTTGCACGGTTAAGCCAATCAATTGAAACTGATAATAACATGCACCCGGAAGCGGTGGCACAGCTTGCTGCGGGATTTTCAGCCATGCTCCACGAAATCGACCTGCCTCTTCAGGGGTTGAACAGACCGAAAACCCCATCAGATATGATCGGCCATTCAAGCCTACACTCGTGACGCCTGTCTCCACATGCTCTCCTGTCCTCAGCTCCAATGTGACCTGGGCAAGCTCTTCCAAACGGCCAGGAACATCCGTCAGAGACTGCACACGTAACTGACCTTTGACGCCAAAGGGTTTGAGAACCTTACCAACGGTAATAAATTCCACCGTCCGAAGCATCTTGAACAACCTTCGTCACATTGATTATACGATTCGTCAGGTTGCCGCAAGACATTGACAACCAGAGAACCCTGCGGCACAAACGAAAGTCGATCTTCTATCAGGAAGCAGGTGCGGGTGTTTTTTTCGCATCCTCAAACGTCTTTAAAATTCCCGAACGTTTGAGCAATGTTCGAACCGTCACGCTGGGCTGAGCCCCATGCCGTAGCCATTCGAGAACACGATCTTCTTTAAACGTCGTATTCACCGATTCCTTCAACGGATCATAGGTTCCAACAACTTCCAGGCATCGACCATCTCGTCGCTTCCGAGAATCAATGGCTACCACGCGATAAAAAGGTCGTTTATGCCGACCTATTCGAGATAAACGTAAATGAACTGCCACAAATCTGCTCCTTTATTAGTTTTAATGTGACTGCAGCGCCCGAATCAACTTACGACGCTTTCCTTTTTTGCCCGGACGCCCGCCTATCAAGGATTTCATCATCGTCCGGGCCCCTAAAAATTGTTTGATTAACCGATTCACATCCTGAACCGATGTTCCACTTCCCCGCGCAATCCGTTTTTTTCGGCTACCATTTAATACGGTATGATCGCGTCGTTCCCGACGAGTCATGGAGTCAATCATCGCCACAACACGCTTCATTTCCTGCTCCGGGAGCCCGCCATTAAGATTGCCCGCCATTGATTTAATCTTGTCCCCACCTGGAATCATCCCCAAAATCTGATCGAACGATCCCATCCGATTGACTTGCTGAATTTGATCACGAAAATCTTCAAACGTCAGGTTATTGCTGGTCACTTTTCGTTGAAGGGCTGCGGCTTCCTCTCGTGAAAACGTTTCCTCAGCTTTTTCAATCAACGAGAGCACATCACCCATTCCCAAAATGCGAGAGGCCATCCTATCCGGGTGAAAGACTTCAAGGGCATCAAACTTTTCCCCAATCCCCAGAAATTTAATGGGCTTGCCAGTCGCCGCCCGCACAGACAATACAGCACCACCTCGCGCATCGCCTTCAACTTTCGTGAGAATCACCCCGGTTAGCCCGATACTGGCATCAAAACGTTCAGCTACCGTCACGGCATCTTGCCCCGTCATGGCATCGACCACTAATAAGACCTCGTGCGGCTGCACCACCTCTTTGATCTCGACCAATTCCTGCATCAATTCATCATCAATGTGCAGCCGTCCCCCTGTATCGAACACGACCACGTCATACCCCTGGTCTCGTCCACGATCGTATCCTTCTCGACACATGCGGATCACATCCGCCCGAGAATCCCTAATGCGATCAGCCCGATGGACAGTAACATCAAGAGCCTCCCCAATGGACGCTAACTGTTCTCCGGCTGCCGGACGTCGCGGGTCAGCCGCCACGAGCAGCACGCGTTTTCCTTGAGCCTTAAAGCGCTGTCCTAGTTTTCCACACGTGGTGGTTTTTCCAGAGCCTTGAAGACCCACCATCATCATGACCGTGGGGGGCATTGAAGAGAGGGATAATGCCACCTGTTCATGGCCCATGAGGTCGCGTAGCTCTTCCCAGACGACCTTCACGACTTGATGCCCAGGCGTCAGGCTGCCCAAGACCTCCTGCCCAGTCGCTTTATCCTGTACCCGCTGAATGAAGTCTTTGACGAGTTTAAAATTGACATCAGCCTCTAACAGGGCAACACGGACCTCCTTCAGCGCCTCCGTCACATCTTGCGCGGAGAGCACACCTTGACCACGAAGCCGTTTAAAGACACGTTCAATCTTTTCTGATAATGAAGAAAACATGAGGAAGGCAATCTGACAGGTTAAAAATTCATGAAAAATCTGTGCCAGTCTAGACAAGGGTGGGAGGCACTGTCAAGCGAAGCCGTTTTAGGAATTTTCCTTGACATATCAATGAGTTTACAGTACGTTTTCTAGAAGTTTACACCTAGAATTATTTTAGGACTTCTTCTGTTCTTTTTGATTACAAACGAGCGACGAGAATGAAACGTTCAGGGTTAACACTTTTAGGCTTTATCTTTGTCGGTGGGTTACTAGGAGGCGTACTTGGGGAAATCCTTCGCGTGTTTGCCCCAGCCGGCATGATTCAAGACATCTTTACCCAATCCGTATCCCCAGGATTAGACCCACCCTTTACCGTCAATTTGGTCTTGCTCAAGTTGACGATCGGGTTTATCTTCAAAATAAATCTCCTGACGCTACTGGGAATATTCCTAGGTATTTACCTGTATAAAAACATTTAGGAGCCAACCTGAAGTTCTTTTTTTCTGAGGCTCCGGATCTTATCACGCAATTTCGCCGCCCGCTCAAACTCTAGCGCCTTCGCGGCAGCTTTCATCTCTTTTTCTAATGTCTCAATCACAGAATCAATGCCTCCGTCTACTGCAAACGCCGCTTCTTCCTCTGCTGCAAGCGAAAACTCCAAATAATCTGCTTCGGCGATTTGATAGTCTAAATCATAAATGCGTTTTTTGATGGTCTCTGGAGTGATGTGATGCGCAGCATTATAATCCGCTTGAATCTGCCGACGACGAGTCGTCTCCTCAAGGGTCACACGCATAGAGTCTGTGATGTGGTCTCCATACAAAATAACCTTTCCCGCACTATTCCGCGCAGCCCGACCCGCCGTCTGAATTAGCGCCCGATGTCCACGTAAAAACCCTTCCTTGTCTGCATCCAACACGCCAACAAGACTGACCTCAGGCAAATCGAGTCCTTCACGAAGCAAATTAATCCCCACCAACACATCAAACACACCTCGACGAAGATCTCGAATAATCTCCGCACGTTCGAGCGTTTTAATATCGGAATGAAGATAGCGCACCTTTATACCCATATCATGGTAATACTCCGTCAAATCTTCAGCCATCCGCTTGGTTAACGTCGTGACAAGGACACGGCAATGCTGTGCAATGACCTCCTTAATCTCATTGAGCAAGTGATCCACCTGACCTTTGGCAGGCTTCACTTCTATAACTGGATCCATCAACCCTGTTGGTCGGATAATCTGTTCGACAAGGGACGAACCAGCATGCTTCAACTCATACGGCCCTGGTGTCGCGGATATATACACCACCTGATTCATATACCGTTCAAACTCTTGAAACATCAATGGCCGATTATCCAACGCCGAAGGCAATCGAAACCCATACTGGACCAGGCTCTGTTTTCGAGAATGATCGCCTTCGTACATCCCACCAAACTGCGGCACGGTAACATGCGATTCATCGACAATCAGCAAAAAATCTTTGGGGAAATAATCCAGCAACGTCGGAGGTGCCTCGCCAGGGGACCGGCCACTCAAATGACGAGAATAATTTTCGATCCCATGGCAATATCCCATTGCACGAATCATCTCCAAATCAAACTTTGTCCGCTGCTCAATGCGTTGGGCCTCGAGTAATTGATTATGTCGACGAAAAAAGGCCACACGTTCGTCTAATTCATCTTCGATGCTGTCTAATGCCTGGTGGTATCGATCCGGGGCAATGACATAATGGCTTTTAGGATAAATCGCAATTTTGGGCAGCTTATGAAGAGACGTACCTGTAAGGGGATCAGTCTCGTGAATTGCCTCGACTTCATCGCCAAACATCTCAAGGCGAATCGTATTCGAATCCGACGCTGCTGGAAAAATCTCAATCACATCGCCACGAACGCGAAATGTCCCACGTTGTAAATCGAGATCGTTTCGGGAATATTGAATCTCTACAAGCTTGGCAAGAATGGCTTCTCGCCGAATCTTCATCCCAACCTCAAGATACAATAACATGCCATGGTACACCTCAGGTGACCCCAAACCATAAATGCACGACACCGATGCGACAATGATAATGTCATTCCGTTCTAACAAGGCGGATGTCGCTGCATGACGCATCTGGTCAATCGTATCGTTAATCGACGCATCCTTGGCGATATAGGTATCGGTCGTGGGGATATAGGCTTCGGGTTGATAGTAATCGTAATAACTCACGAAATACTCAACCGCATTGTCAGGAAAGAAACTCTTAAATTCTTGATAGAGCTGCGCCGCCAAAGTTTTGTTGTGGACCACCACCAACGTCGGTTTTTGCACATTCGCAATGACATTCGCCATCGTGAACGTCTTACCAGACCCGGTCACCCCCAGCAATACCTGATGCTTCTTCCCTTGGCACACACCCTCTGTCAGCGCAGGGATCGCTGTTTCTTGATCACCTTTAGGAATAAACTCTGAATGGAGAGAAAAATTCGGCATCGAAACACTCAACGCGTTAGTGTACCACAGTACATACAGGGAGCAAGACATCGGCAGGCCTGAACCACACCAGGACAACATATCTGATCAATGTATGGATAGGACATCCGATATGTCAGGAAACAGGAAGCGCAAAAGTCATAGAAGAAAATCGCCATTCTCCACATCAATACCTCAGCATAACATTCAGTTGAATTGACCAAGGTGGCACTCTCGAAGTAAAAGAAACATCATGTCCCCTTTCTTGCAATAAGGAAATGGCCTGCTCATGAAATCATCCTCGCCAGGATATCCAGAGAAATACCTCTCTCTGCCAATATTCCTCATGATCATCGTCATCACAAGCCTGCCGCAATTAACCTTTGGCGAGACCGGCCATGCGATAGTATCCTCCTCACAAGGAAAATTAGGTACCATTGAATTTCCCACATCAGGGTCAGCCCAAGCCCATCACCAGTTTTTACAAGGCATCGCAGCATTGCATTCGTTTTGGTACGAAGAAGCCGTAGACGCATTCCAGCGCGCCACCACGATCGATCCGAATTTCGTGATGGGTTATTGGGGGGAAGCCATGGCCCATAATCATCCGATCTGGAATGAGGAAAATCTCAATGAGGCACGAACGGCGCTTCAAGCGATTCCGAACGATTCGTCTTCAACTGAACGAGAACGCCGGTATCTTCATGCAGTCCGCACCTTGTTCGGAGAAGGCAACAAACTGTCACGAGACCGAGCATACGCAGCCGAAATGGAACAGCTCTCACGAGCATTCCCCAAAGACCAAGAAGCCTCATGTTTTTATGCGCTGTCTTTACTTGGACTTGCTACGCATTTTAATGACCAACCAAAGATGCAAGAGAAATATCGCGTGCAGGCCGGTGCCATCACATTAGCCATCGCTCGAATCAATCCCGATCATCCATGCGCCGCCCATTATACAATCCATGCCTTTGACGACCCAATCCACGCAAGCTTAGCCCTCCCACAAGCACGTCGCTATGCCCAAATTGCTCCAGGAGCACATCATGCACAACACATGCCTGCCCATATTTTCATTCAACTCGGAATGTGGGACGAAGCAGCGGCCTCGAACAAAGCCGGCTGGGAACATTCTAAAATCTGGGTGGCGAAAGAGAATTTGCCGTTATCGCTTCAAGATTATCATAGCCTCTATTGGTTGCTGTACGCGTATCTTCAGCAAGGCTGTTATGAAGAGGCAAAGGCGGTGTTATCACAAAAACAACAGGATATGATTCAGGCTCAATCCCAGCACCAAACACAAACCCATGGCTACACCCGAAGAGTCAGCCGATATTATGACAAGATGGTAGCGGCATACATTGTGGAAACTGAACAATGGGACGAAGCTCACAAGTCTTGGGACGTCGGCAGCTATCAATTTGGCAAAAAGTACGCATTACCAGCAGCATATCTTCGAGGATTGGTTCAAAGCCTGCACAGTCTTCACGCCGATGCTGGCACTCATCTAGATCATAGTGAATTCGAATCGATATTTCAGAAAGATATTATGAAATCTCGAAAATCCGTCGTTTCTCGAACCTGGCGTTTGCAACTCATGGCGTTAAGAGCTGTCATCCAAGGAAGTCACGCTGAATCTATCACCCTGCTGGATCAAGCCGTTAAGTTAGAAGAGCAACTCCCGCCGCCTTCGGGGCCACCAAGTCTCATCAAACCTACACATGAATTGTCTGGCGAAGTTCTGCTTTTCATGGATAAGCCAGCAGAAGCACAACGACATTTCGAACAAGCCCTTGTGTGGCATACTAATCGGGCACGGTCACTCCTTGGCCTGGCACGAGCAGCTGCTCGAAGTGGAGAAATCAACACGGCACGTATCGCCTACTCCACTCTTTTGAACATCTGGCACCAAGCCGACTCGGACCGCCCCGAACTCCACGAAGCCAAACAGTTTCTCCAACAAACGACTCAAACCTCGAAGTAACACCATTTCGGTGTTTCGTCCTTAACAAAGGAGGTCTTGTTTCGAACGACTCTCAACTATTCCGGAGATTGTAAGCTGCCTCTCTCCTCCAAGCACTATTCCAAATGCACCTGTACTTTTTTCTAAAGGTGGGCTAGCATTTGTAGGTGATTCACGCACGAACTGAAAAAGCCTCACGGTTAAAGTATCCTATTCAAAGACCATAACACTTCTAAATAATCAGAGAACTCCATGACTGACCCGACAATTACCTGTCCAAACTGCAAAACAGACATTAAACTCACCGAATCGCTTGCAGCGCCCCTCATTGAAACCACCAAGCGAGACTTCGAAACACGACTGGCACAAAAAGACGCTGACTTTGCCAAACGCGAACAGACCCTTCGTAGCCAAGAAGAAGCCCTTGCCAAGGCCAAAGGACAGCAAGACAGTCAGATTGCTGAACAACTGAAAGTAGAACGCGCCAAAATCGCCGAAGATGAAGCCAAGAAAGCAAAGGTTGCCCTCTCCAATGACCTAGAGCAAAAAGCCAAAGAACTCGACGAACTACGCACTGTCATACAACAACGGGACGAAAAACTCGCCGAAGCACAAAAAACACAAGTGGAATATCTCCAAAAGCAACGCGAGCTGGAAGATACCAAACGCGAGTTAGACCTCACCGTGGAAAAACGCATCCAGGAAGGTCTCACGGTCACGCGGGATCAGGCTAAAAAAGAAGTGGAGGAAGCTCTAAAGTTCAAGGTCATGGAAAAAGAACAGACCATCCTGGCTATGCAGAAAAAGATTGAAGAACTTAATCGAAAAGCCGAACAAGGCTCACAACAACTCCAAGGGGAAGTACAAGAACTCGAACTCGAAGCCCTTCTCACCACCAAATTCCCATCCGACCAGGTCATGCCTGTTCCCAAAGGCGAACATGGCGGCGATGTTCTCCATCGTGTCGTCAACGCATTTGGCCAACCCTGCGGGACCATGCTCTGGGAATCTAAACGCACGAAAAACTGGAGCGATGGCTGGCTTACCAAACTAAGAGACGATCAACGGGCCGCCAAAGCAGAAATCGCCATTATGATCAGCCAGGCTTTACCAAAAGATGTAGAGAGCTTTGAATTCATCGATGGAGTGTGGGTCGTCCATCCCAAGATGACTCTACCTGTGGCTTTCATGCTTCGCCAGTCACTCCTCGAAGTTGCCTTGGTGCGGCAAGCATCCGAAGGGCAACAAACCAAGATGGAAATGGTCTACCAATATTTGATGGGGCCCCGTTTCCGTCAACGGGTCGAAGCTTTGGCAGAAGCCTTTACAACAATGCAGGACGAGTTGAACAAAGAACGGAAAGTCATAACCAAGCAATGGGCCAAACGAGAAGAACAAATCGACCGCGTTATGAACGCCACCGTGGGCATGTACGGCGATCTCCAAGGCATCGCCGGCCAATCCCTCCAGGAAATCGAAGGCCTGGAACTCCAGGCTCTAGAAGCACCAAAAGATAAACAAGACGAAACAGTCGGAAAGTTATTTGAGTAATATTTCTGTGGGTTCTTAACATTTACGAAATGTCGTGAAGACCGATCTGAGAGTATGGCATTGCATAATCTAGTTGATTTCAAAATGAAACATGTTATGACAAGACTTAACTCTATTGTCCCTAGACCTAGATTGCTACTACTTTGTGGATAAAAGCATGAAAAGTTCATTAAAGCAGAGAGGCTACGACCTTCCAAATAAAGTCAGAGCAAGAAGACTCCTTCAATTGAACAAGCCTTGCTTCCAAGTTATGCGAAATCGCAGGTAAAGCACCTGTGTGAGTTGGGATGCTGCCATCCTCGAAATTGAGTCCACCCATAAAATAATAATCTTTTGGCAAAAGGTGGACGATGGCCGAGGAACCTAAAAAGTCAAAAATAGTGTCATAGGGTCAAGTCTAGTTTTATATGTTTAAGACCCGCAGCAACTTCATTGAAGCCATCATTGATTCTCTTTTATTAGTGTGAGCAGCAGGTAAATATTTCTTGGTTTCTACAACGATAAAAACTTTGCACCTCGTTCGGCACACCAAATCTTCTTGGAATAATGCAACCCATCTGATCATGATCGTCCCTTAACCGCCAGAGGAGAGCAAGATGCGTCTCGAATGAGAAACCGCTTATAACGACGAGAGCCTCAGCCAACAATTATTATTTCGAGCTCTGCCGTCCGTGTTCAAACCATCGCGACTATTCTGGCCAATAGCATTTGGTTATTCCGAATAAGGTAACTCCACTTCTTTTTTCTCTAAAGTCCGGACGTTATAAAAAAGCTTTTACTATGTCTTTGCTTGATAACCATTTGGGGCTGAAGTAGAGTGGGTTGTTCCCTTTCGTCCATTGGTCTTTCTTATCTTTCCCAGGAGACTTTTCACTGAGGAATTGTTGAGACTCCATGCCTGACACCCCCCAAAATGGAGAATCTGGAATTGTTCAATGGTTAATCAAGGAATATGGTTTTGCCACGGCAGGAGGAGTCCTCATCGTTGTCGTTGGAATATTTTGGGGTGGCACACATCTCCTTGCAGATCCCGGAGGTTCTGTCAAAGTCTTATGGGGATTGATTGAATATACAAAGGAAGGCACACCTTCGACAGATACCAGCTCCACAGATTCAACAAATGCCTGTCAACAAGAGCTTGACACGATAAAGAAGTCAACCGCGCAGCTGAGCAAACAGGTTGAGGCTTGTACCGCTGAATTGAGTAGCTCAATCCCAATTTTAGACATCGGGGTAGCAACCGGGGAAAAGGTTCCGAAAGAAGAGATTCCTGAGCACCTTCGTCAGCTTGCCGATCGCGATAAAGAACTTCGGAAATACGAAACGAGCTTTGCGTTTAAGCTATTTAAGTTGGAACGAGCTGTTCGGGATCGTGGTGGGTCGATCAATGTCTCAATAGACAGCCAGGACAGGCATTCAGATTATCGGTTGATTCAACAAGTTCTCCAAGAGATCGGGCACTTTTTCGGGTCCATCGATGGAGCTTCGCAGAATACTTACAACGCGCTGAAGGCCTATCAAGAGACATATAATCAACAAGTGGAAGAGGAGTTTCGTTTCAAACAACTTGGCTACTTGGGGTATGGCACTTTAGAATCCATCAGGAGTACCAAGCGCATGCGGGAACGTAACTCCTGATGAGGGCGCCTGAACTTCCATACACCTTCATACTCAAGATTCTTAAAACCTGTTGTGAATAAATCTGTCACCTAATTAAGAGGATAAGACCTTGCCAAAACTCATTAAACAACCTTCTGTGATCAGCGCTGCAGGGAATAAGCCCAAACGGATTGAAGAATACGCCGGACGTGTTTCAACAAAAGATGAGTCAATGAGTATCGCGAGAATGGTTTCCCCCCAAGGCTGGGTGGAGCCGGGGCAACGTCCGGGCTTTACAGAGACAACAGTCGTCTTGAAAGGGATGCTCAGAATAGAATACGAAGATGGTGTGATCGACCTGCGTGCCGGACAATCGATCATATGTTCGCCTGGCGAATGGATTCGGTACAGTTCCCCTGAAGAAGGTGGGGCGGAATATGTAGCGGTCTGCGTGCCAGCGTTTTCGCCCGACACAGTCCATCGTGATCCAGAGTAATTCCATGCACATGCATTAAAGAATAAAGGGGACAAATTTTTTGTTGGAGCCAAGCCAATTGACTAGCACCTAGCGTCTAGGTGTCTCCTCCCTTTGGCATGGCTGAGAAGCGCAGCCGACTTCGGAATAAGAAAAGGCCAGAGCTTACTTTGTGCATTGAGAGAAACGACATCAGATTTGTATCCATCGACGTCTGTCAATGCATAATTTCATTCCTCGAGAGGAACCCATTTTGAAGGAATCTATAAATGGTATGGCAAGCCCTCGCAGATTTGGTGTTGCTTCTTCATTTGGGCTTTGTCGTCTTTGTTGTGATAGGTGGTTTTCTAGCCATTCGATGGCAGTGGCTTCCCTGGCTTCATCTTCCCGCTGTCTTGTGGGGTTCCACTCTTGAGTTTGGCGGGTGGATTTGTCCTCTGACTCCGCTTGAAAATTGGCTGAGACAGGCCAGCGGTGAAGCCGGATATACCGGAGGATTTATCGAGCACTATGGTTTGTCATTACTCTATCCGGAAGACCTCACGACTCAGATTCAACTGTTCTTAGGTCTGGGCGTCATCCTTATCAATGGGGCTGCTTATGCTTTTGTGTTTTGGCACAGGACCAGCAAGAGTTAAGGCGCAGAAGAAAAGAAATCATGCCCTGTTTTACAGAACATTGCATTAGGGTCAGGGCTTGAATCATGTATCTACTTTTCCACATGCCTAGCCCGTCTTCAGTAAAGAAACTATTTTCTGCTAGAATTACCTTCAGAGGATAATTCTATATCTCATCCTCACAATCGCATCTTCATTATTCCCTTCTTCCAGGAGGTGCACTATGTCCATCTACGTCAGCTTAGTGAACCTTATCCACGAAGGGCTCATGACCATGAAAGAAAGAGACATGCACCGAGCCGACACGATCAAGCAAAATAAAGAGGTCGGGAATCTTTTTTTGACTTTCAATTAGCAAGCAAAATGATTCTGGACCCCATTTTTGTGCCCCTATCTATATGCTCTCGTATTTCTAAGAAGAAGACTCTCATTTGAGTATCCGGTGCGTTTGACAATCCTTCAATTTTTTCACTGATGGTATCCCCACGTCTTTTCCTCAGCATCGAAGTATTCGTCATCAAGGTGTTTTTGGGCTACGCCGCTCGTCATCGCCGCTTTGGCGACTGCCTTGGTGACAGTCTTATGCACCGTGGGATCAAGGGGGCTGGGCACAATTTCGCCTTGAGGCGTGGTCTCGATGAGGGCCTGGACTGCAGCAAGCAGCATGGACTCGTTGATCTCCATCGCTCGCGTTTCCAATGCCCCTTTGAAAATCCCAGGATAAGCCAGCAAGTTGTTGACGTATCGTCCATCCGAATAGAAGGCGGCTCCAGCCTTCAGCGCTTGCTCCTCGGTAATTTCCGGGACAGGATTGGTCAATGCCAGGATGATTTGTCCTTTTTTTACCATGGATGGATCAATTAATCCTTCAACGCCAGTCGTTGAAATGACAACGTCGCAGCGCTTCATAATCTCTTCCAGAGAGGCACTGTTCTGACGAAACTCTTCCAGACGATCGATCGCCGCAGGATTATTGTCACAACACCAGACGTTACGTTTCGTATAGGCCATGATCAGACGGGCAATTGCGCTTCCAGCCGCACCAAGTCCAACTTGACCAATCTGGACTTTCTCCAGATCGCCTTTGACCATTCGGCATGCGTTGATGACGGCAGATAAACAGACGACAGCCGTCCCATCTTGGTCATCATGCATCACAGGAATATTCAGGTGTTTCACCAGTGCAGATTCGATTTCAAAGCATTCCGGGGCCGAAATATCCTCCAAATGAATTGCCCCGAATCCAGGCGAGATCCGTATGGCGGTATCGATAAACTCCTGTGGGTCTGTGGTATTGATCGGAATAGGGATCATGTTGTATCCGGTAAATTTTCTAAATAGGGCAGCTTTCCCTTCCATGACAGGCATGGCGGCCAAGGGGCCAATATTCCCCAATCCCAGAGTCCTGCTCCCATTAGTTAGAAGGGCTACTGTCTGGTGAATCCAGGTGTAATTGTACGCCTCATTTGGATAATTCTGGATGAGCCGGCAAACATCTGCCACGCCCGGTGTGTACACTGCCCGCATGTCGTTAGTGGTGTCAATCGAGTGGTTTAACTCCATCTTGATTTTTCCACCCTGATGTCGTTCCAGCACTTCATCAATGATTTGCTCAACGATGGTCTTCTTTAATGCATGAATGGCCTTGAGGATTCGGAGAAAGTGTTCTCGATCATTGGCAATAATGGTGACATCTCGCCAGATGTAAAATTTTCCAAGCTTCCGTGTTTTGACATCACCCACACTTCCGCCTTCGTTTGCAATTGCTGTCATAAATTCCGCTAATACGCCAACTTGATTTTCGCTCTTATAGCGGATCATTCGGATAAATTCCGTTTTTCCAGTTCGAGATAGGATGGGTCTATTATCTGTCATGGTCTTTGATCTCCTTGGATTCTCACGGCTCACAGCGTCTGCCCCTCTCCCCTATGACACCATAAGGTTAAACAGACTATCAGGTTTTAGGTAACACTGTGGAAAGCGTTGCTTGGCGAGGTGTGCGGCTACCGATTGTCCCTTTGTAAGCCTGTAGTCACAACAGTTACGATAATTTTGGAACTAGGTTGGAATTTAAAATCATACGCTCAAAATGAGCGTATGCACAATCTTTTAGCCTAAAAGGTTGACCAATAAAAAGCAAGGTTGAACAAGGGGTCAAGTCTAGTTTTATATGTTTACGTCTCATAGCAATCTATTCAGTCCACTGACAGACCACGACATCTTTCATGCTTTGTCTCCGATACCTACCTCGCTCCCTTCATCTCTGATGAACATGAATGATGGATTTCCTTCTCCGCTATCCTTCCAAAACGCATTATGCTAAATTGCCTTGCTTTGGAATCCTTTCACACAAGGCGGTATTTGAACATGAGAAACTCATATCACACCATACCATTTCGTTTGCTGATATCCACTGGACTCTTCCTATTTTCGACATTCTTTCTTTTCAACGTTGCCGGAGCTGAGAACAGGCTAAAACCCGAGCTAAGTACGTTGGACAGTGTCCTGAAAAAAGGGAAATTGCGGGTAGGGGTTTCCTTATTCACCCCCTGGACACTTAAAAATAAGCAGGGGGAACTTATTGGTTTTGAAATTGATGTGGCGAAGCAATTGGCCAAAGACCTAGGAGTTCAGCTGGAATTCAGTGAGTTTGAGTGGAAGGATATTTTACCAGCGTTATTGAAGAACAACATCGACATTATCATCGCAGGCATGGTGATTACACCACAACGCGCCCTCAAAGTGAATTTCAGTCAAGCTTACGCCGACTCAGGAATCGGGTTAGCAACCAATATGACACTTACGAAAAATTCACAGGCCTGAACAACCTCAACCAACCAAATACCAAAATTGCGGTTGTTGCAGGAACAGTGGCAGAAGGCCTGGCGCAACGCATTTTCCCAAAAACAACGATCAAAATTTTTCAAAAAAGTGCAGAGGCAATCCAAGCTGTCACACAAGGTACCGTCCATGCCTATGTCGAGCACAATCCCATTCCTACCTTTATCGCTTTAGACCACCCCCAAAAGGTCGATGAACCGTTATCCAAACCTCTTCTCACCACCAAATCCGGATTTGCCGTCAACAAAGGGAGTTTTGATTTCATCAACTTCCTCAATGCCTGGATAACAACAAGCCGATGCCTGGCTCACTTCTGCGCATGAGTATTGGTTCAAATCATTGCGATGGCGACGAGAGGTTGAGAAGAACAAATGAATTGGGCGATCAACTATGAAGAGCAGAGACCTCAAACGATATGGTACTGGCTCCTGGCTCTTACCTTACCCATTTTAATGGCAGCAGACATCGCTGAACATTCTAGGACCGGTCCTTTCTTACCTGAAAAACAGTCTTATCGCTCAAACTTATCAGACATCGTCATAGAATCATCAGGCTGGCGGGAAAAAAAACAGGAAACCATTGACTGGCGAAACCCGCGCTCTCCAGAAATCAAATGGCGAACAGAGCCGAGGGTTACTAGCCAAGAGTCAACAACAAGGAAACGGCTTCAGTTATTTCCTGCTTATCGCCCTGGAGAAACATCAGCATTTGATTTTGAGGAGCGAGAAGATAAATCATTAATCAAAATTTTTGAATTTGGCCATTGAGTCCTGTCTACCCCCCTCACACCCTAAGTTTATCAAACCCCGATCTTGCTATCACGCGGCGAACCCTTTTGAACTTCATCTGGCAAAATCATACTGAAGTAATAGAGTTAGGTCTTGTTTCATGTATTCAGTTGCTATAGCAATCTCTTCATAACATTTAAGAGTACAACCTTTTTTATTCTTTGTCTCCGATGACAACTCCGTTTTCTTCATCATGCCATGTTGAATAGCTTCCATGTTTCCCAACAAAAGCAAAGCGAAAAGACTCAAAAAGGTCAACCCACGTTGAGTTTCAATACTGTTCAAGGCCAACGGGTGGCCCCTCGCCTTGTTCTTTGCATTGCACTTTTCATTCCTGATAAATATGAAGGATGCATTCTGGTGCCATCGATGATCTTCTCTGTGATATGGTAAACCAATCGGCAATCAGACAATTCTCGCTTTATTAGATACACCTATGAAAACGTTGTATCTCGTTCGACACGCCAACTCTTCCTGGGATAATGCCAGCCAGTCCGATCATGACCGTCCCTTAAACCCTAGAGGGGAACAGGACGCGCCTCGAATGGGAAACCGCTTACAAAAACATGATCCCCAGCCAGCAATTATTATTTCGAGCTCCGCTGTGCGTGCTCAAACCACCGCGATTATTCTGGCAACCACCATTGGCTATTCCGAATCGGACATTACGATTGACGACCGTCTATATGGGGCCGAGCCCAAGGATGTCATGTCCATCATTGCTGAGTTGGATGAAACAATTGATTGCGCTATGTTGGTTGGTCATAATCCCACCTTCATCACACTTGTCAATGCCTTGGGTCACTGCAATCTCGACACTATGCCGACCTGCAGCATGGCCGTTCTGACCTTTTCCACTAACTCTTGGAAGAAACTCGCCAAAGTTCAAGGCACGCTAGTGGATTTTGATTTCCCCAAGCAATAAACGACCATGTTGGTCTGTACGAGCCTGGAATAGGGTCAAATCTAGTTTTATATATTTAAGAACCACAGCAATCCCTTCAAGCTACCTAAAACCATGCCCTTTTCAAAACCTTTGTTCATTTTTCCCCAAAAAACGACCGATCATTCTTAGCCGATCCCCCTCTGTAAGCTTCCCCGTCAAGCGGACAGGTTCAACATAGAGTTTTCCGGCCTTTTGGGTTTGTGATACGTACACGGGGTCATGCCTTGTAACGCCTTGTGAGGGCGGTGTTCGTTATAGACGGTCATCCATTTTGCTGTGAGCTCTTGGACCTCCTCCAAACTCCGAAACACATAGAGATTGAGGACTTCATTCCGATAGGTGCGATTAAATCGTTCAATGAACGCATTCTGGGTCGGGCGCCCGGGCTGGATGTAATAGATCAGCACGCGATTGGTCTTTCCCCAATCTTGAAGAACCTGAGCGAGAAATTCTGGGCCATTATCCACCCGAATCATATGGGGCAGGTCACGTTCTGTCTTCAAGCGTTCGAGGACACGAATAACCCGCTCGGCCCGCAGGGACGTATCCACTTCAATCGCTAAGGCTTCTCGATTAAAGTCATCAATGATATTCAAGGTGCGAAACCGCGAGCCGTGATAGAGGGCATCGCTCATGAAATCAGCGGACCACACCTCGTTCGGCCCCTCTGGCACAAACACGGGCAGGGAGGGTCGTGTGGGGAGTCGGCGTTTCGTACGGCGAGGCTGATTGAGCCTCAAGTGCCGATAGACGCGGTAAATCCGTTTGTGATTCCAGCGATACCCTAACGTTCGTAACCGATCAATATACTTCCAGACACCCCAGCGGGGGTGGGCCTTGACCAACTGATTCAGAGCATCAATCACATCCCGATCCCGGGTGTGCCAATCACGTGGCACCTGATAGTACGCCGACCGAGCCAGATGCACTGCGGCACAGCCTCGAACGATGGACACGCCATGAGCTTCCTGCATCGTCTGCACCGCCATTCGTTTCTCCGTCGGCGTTAGAGCTTTTTTTCGATGAGATCCTTGAGAGCCCGATTCTCTAAGGCCAGATCCGCATACATGCGTTTGAGTTTGGCCAGTTCGCTCTCGGTCTCCTTCAGACGCTTGAGATCCGAGGCCTCAAGCCCGCCATACTTTGCTTTCCAATTGTAGTCGGTAGCATCGCTAATGCCATGCTCCCGACACAGGTCTTTGACTTTGACCCCGGCATCGGCTTGTTTCAAGATGGCGACAATTTGCGTTTCGCTGAATCGACTCGTTTTCATAAGAACCTCCTGGGTCATTCTGCCAGAAAGCTCTACATTGCGCCTGTCCGTGGTTGGGGGAAGCTTACACAATCACCTCATTCATGTAACCTTGCGCTGGGTCAGGATTCACGTCCCGACTGCCGGTTTAATCCCTTTTCTGTTCTCAAAAATCTTGATGGGTTCGTGCTTCCCAAGGATTACGTCTTCCGTCATAATCACTTCATTGACTTCAGGCTCGGATGGCACTTCATACATCACATTCAACATGGTCTCTTCTAAAATCGAGCGCAATCCTCGTGCACCAGTTTTTTGCAAATAGGCTTTATTAGCAATGGCTGCCAACGCACCATCGGTAAATTTCAGTTTAACCTTATCGAATGAAAGAAGTTTTTGATATTGCTTGGTAAGCGCATTCTTGGGTTCAGTCAAAATACGAGTTAGCGCTTCTTCATTGAGATTTTCAAGAGTCGTGACAACGGGAAGCCGTCCAATAAATTCTGGGATCAATCCATATTGCAGTAAGTCTTCCGGCTGCACATATGTTAATAAGGATCCATCTCGTTCTTGATTGTGCGTCATGCCTTTTGTTTTAAAGCCTAACCGTTTTTGATTGAGACGCCGTTCAATAATCGGTTCAAGCCCAATGAATGCTCCGCCACAAATGACCAAAATATTTTTTGTATCGACTTGAATAAATTCTTGGTGAGGATGTTTCCGCCCACCTTGAGGAGGCACGTTGGCAATGGTGCCTTCAATTAACTTTAGCAGCGCCTGCTGGACACCTTCACCAGACACATCTCTGGTAATTGACGGACCATCGGCTTTTCGAGTGATCTTATCAATTTCATCGATATAGATGATGCCTCGTTCAGCACGTTCAACTTCATAGTCAGCAGCTTGCAGCAATTTCAGAATAATGTTTTCGACATCTTCGCCGACATAGCCGGCTTCGGTGAGCGTCGTCGCATCTGCCAGGGTAAATGGCACATCGAGGTAATCTGCTAACGTTTGGGCCAGGAGGGTTTTGCCCGTTCCTGTGGGCCCTACCATGAGGATGTTCCCCTTCTGCAATTCGACCGCATCTTCAGCGGTATGGGCGGCAATCCGTTTATAATGATTATGAACGGCAACGGATAAAATCCGTTTGGCTCGTTCTTGCCCAATGACGTATTGGTCTAAATGGCCATGGATATCTACTGGCTTAGAAAGTTTCGAAGAAATTTCTTCTTTTGTTTCTTGCCATTCCTCGGCCATGATGTCATTGCACAGCTCCACACACTCATCACAAATATAGACCGTCGGACCAGCAATCAGCTTGCGAACTTGATCACGGCTCTTACCACAGAACGAACATTGCAGGTTGGCATCTGTCTTGACCTGTTTTGCCATAGGACCTCCAGCCGTTTTCGAAGCTACCCTTTTTCCCCAGGCTTTTCCTTTTTGGATTCGGCATTCCCGAATTCACCATTGCTAGGGTTACGGGCAATAACCTCATCGATCAATCCATAAGCTTGAGCCTCTGCACCAGACATAAAATAGTCACGCTCTGTATCATGCTGAATTTTTTCCAAAGGTTGCCCCGTATGTGATGCCATAATCTCATTGAGACGTTCACGAATTTTTAAAATTTCTTTCGCATGAATATCAATCTCCGTGGCTTGTCCCTGAAATCCCCCCATTGGCTGATGAATCATAACACGCGCATTTGGCAAGACAAAGCGTTTACCTTTGCTGCCTGCACACAGTAACAACGCGCCCATGCTCGCGGCCTGCCCTAAACAAATCGTGGTGATTGGCGCTTTCACATATTGCATGGTGTCGTAAATCCCTAAGCCAGCCGTTACACTTCCTCCCGGAGAGTTGATATACAAGTTAATATCTTTTTCTGGATCCTCGGCTTCTAAGAATAATAATTGCGCGATGACTAAGTTTGAAAAGACATCATCGATAGGCGCCCCGAGAAAAATAATGCGGTCTTTGAGCAGTCGAGAATAAATATCGTAAGCTCGTTCGCCTCGGGTTGTTGACTCTATTACCATTGGAACTAACATACTGATCTTCCCTTTCCCTATTGAATACCCATGCTTGATCATGACAGACTATCTGACATGATCAAGCCGTCATACGTATCATCCTAAAGCTCTTAGCCTTGAATCACTGAGAACCGGTAAACTAACTGCAATGCCTTTTCTGAAAGCAGCCTGTCTCGAAACTCTCGTCGGGATTCATCTCCTCCGGCTTGCACCATCCGGTGAATGTCTTCAACTGGAAGCTTAAGGTTTTGGGCAAGCCTGGCAATTTCCTCTTGGACATCCTCTTCTTCAACCGTCACCTGTTCTTTTTCTGCAATGCTTTCTAGAATCAAGGCCAGCTTGACGCGTCGCTTGGCTTCAGGCAGTAGTTCCTCTTTGAGGCGCTTCACATTTTCTTCTAGCTGAATATGGTCTTCAAGGCCAGTGCCACCTCTTTTTTGATGTTCTTCCATTAAACGCTGACGAACCATGGCCTGCACTTCTCGATCAATCAACACATCAGGAATATCAAAATAATGCATTGTCAATAAGCGCTCAATAACTTGGTTTTTGTAACCATCTTCTTTATCCCGTTTCAGAATCGCTTCTAACTGTGTCTGGATCGTTTCTTGAAGGGCTGCCAATGTTTCATATGACCCACAGTCTTTAGCAAATTCATCATCGGCTTCTGGCAACTGCTTCTGTTTGATACCTGCAATCGTCATACGAAAGACCACCGTTTGCCCCGACAAATTTTGATCAGGATGCGAAGAGGGATAGACCTGAGAGAGCTCAACCACATCACCGTCCTGTTTACCCACCAATGCTTCATCAATCTCCAAACCCAACACTGGCTCATTGGAGCCAACTTTGTACAAATGGCCATCTTTTTGGGCGCCTTCTACCGGTTTGCCATCAAGTAGGCCTTCGATATTCACAACAGCATAGAGTCCATCAGCCAATAGCGTTCCTGCAGGAGCAGCATCCACGCGCGCATGCTTTTCCCGTAAGGTCTCAAGGGCACCTTGACATTGTTCATCTGTCACCGTTCGATTATCGATCTTTAAAGAAATAGGATTGGGCGGACGGTAATCACGAAGTTCAATAGTGGGTTTAATATCAACGGTTGCGGTAAACGTAAATGCTGTGTTGCGTTCGATTTTCATCCGCTCGATCGGAGGGATATCCACAAAGACAGGCGTCACACCTGCTTCCTGTACCGCTCGTTGGTAATAATCTGGCACCAACCGTTGCACCACGTCTTGGGCCACAGCATTCGAATAGCGTTGCTCCAACACCTTCACTGGTGCCTTGCCGGGGCGAAATCCAGGGATTTTCACCTGACGTTTCAATTCCTGGTAGACCTTATCAAATTCCTGGTTCACCGCTTCCTCGGAAATCTCAATTTTTATGGCCCGCTTCATGGGGCCTAATTCAGAAATGTCTAATTTCATCATACAATGGATCCTTTGGGATATGTGATCAAGAGGCAGTCACGTGATACATGAGAAATGGTGCGAGAGGGGGGACTTGAACCCCCACGGTTACCCACGAGATCCTAAATCTCGCGCGTCTGCCAGTTCCGCCACTCTCGCATCGTTGTGATTCGACAAGAGACTCGCTACTTTTACAGATGATCATAGCATACTGTCAACGATAACCAGCTGCCCACAAAAAGAGGCCATGAAAGCCAAACCACCTTGTACGTCATGCCTCCCAACCTCTTGCCTGACTAAGGAACAATCAGCTATGTTCACAGAATCATGATTGGTAAAAAACTCTACAAACACATTTACGAACAATTTTTGGAAAAGCATACTCATGCTAAGGGGTATGACTTTCAAGAATCAGACGTAGGGAGTACGAGACCGCAATCGGTTTCATTTATGGAAAAATTAAAATGGTGGACTTTGAACCGTCCAACACGGTTACGCGCCATCACCAAAGAACGGGATCGGTTACAACAAGATATCCTCGCAATCAAACAGCCCATCGACTCCCCAACCAGTTCGTCATCCGAATAAAGCCACTCTCACGTTTGGAATGTCAGGCACAGCCCTTGGCACCACCTCAACGTGTTAATAGCAAAACCCTAATTTCACCTATTTGTCATTGAAGATGTCGGAACGATGTTCGTTCAACGACGCTCACACAAGTGGTCATATTGATGAAGACGCATGAGACGGGTAGGACACGAACCAATGATAGACTTCATCATCAGGTTTGAAGCTTGCGGTTCAATCGTTTTTCCACACTAGCAACTTTTCCACTAAGACGGCCCTTTGCCCCTCGCCGATAATCGACTTTAATCACACAGGATACGCGCTCACAATCTTCTCGCATCCGTTCGTAACACTGTTTGACAACCCCAAAGACTTCATCCCACTCACCTTCGAGGACTGTCCCCATTGGATTCAATCGGTAATCTACACCACTCTGATCAATAATCTCCAAGGACCGCGACACATACTCACCAACACTCGTGCCTTTTCCAAGAGGAGACATGCTAAATTCTAATAACATCATGAATTATGATTCCTTTTCTCTTATCGTTGTTTGTTGTTGCTTTTCGGCTATCCAAGAAAATGGATATTCAATTTTCCCGATGAGTTGAAAACCTTGAACCAATTCTTTCAGTCGTTCCTGACGCCGCACAGAATTTGGTTCATTCTCTCGCAACTCCTGTCTTTGAGTACCCAACCAGTCTAAAAATTGCACAAATTCTTCATCAAAGATGTGCTCAGTCTGCCGACGAAGAGTCCCAGCCAAGGCAGGAGAAGCTTGACTGGTACTAATGGCCACACGAAGATGTCCTCGGTTCACCACAGCCGGCATCATAAATGTGGAGAGTTCAGGCTGATCAATCGACCAAACTAAGAACTTCTGTTCCTTTGATAACTCATACAGTGACGTGGCCAAATCGGAATCATCCGGAAGAGTGTTACACACCAGGCAGACGTCATGCGTGTCGGAAGACCGAAATCTTCTTCCTCGATGAATAACTTTTCCAGAGGATGTCATTTTTCGAAGGGTTGTGTTCAGGGTTGGATTGATTACCACCACCAAGCCTTCGGCATCCGCAAGACGTTGTGCTTTATCAGCGGCTTCGTCCTCACCCCCAATGACCAGACAGAGACGCTTCTGAATATCAAAAGAAATAGGAAATCCTGAATCTGCACTCATGATGTACTCCTCTATCTCCACAGACTCGATGCATCAATCATCCACATCAAGTTCTACATGCCAATATAAATAATCTCGCCAAGTCTTGGGTGTTTTTCTCAATCCCAGCATTAAGGTCAGTGACGGAGTCCACCGTGGCTTGACAGGTTTTTTCTTCAGAAGCATCCCAGCTTCATCAGGAGTCCGGCCACTTTTTTTGTTATTACACCGCCAACAGGCCGTCACAATATTTTCCCATGTTTTTTTCCCACCTTTGGCAATCGGCAGTACATGATCAAAGGTCAAGCTTTCTGTCCGATGCCGTTTGCAACAATATTGGCAGGTATACCGATCTCTGGTAAAAATATTGATTCGTGAAAATTTCACACTTCGGTGTTGCGATTTTAATTTTACCATTTTCAGCAACCGTAATACCGAAGGCAGCTGAAATGTGACACTGACCCCGTGAATGTCCTGATTATGAAACTCCAGAACTTCAACTTTTCCTTGACACAATAAGGTGATCGCTTTTTTCCAGTGAACCACCCGAAGCGGTTCATAGCTAGAATTAAGAACGAGTGTCATTTCCATATCATCAAGGCCTTACACGCTCAATCCACCTTGTCAACATTATGACAAATGAGATTTTGTATAGCATTGAGGCAGATTCAGAATCAACAAAGATGTTGCTCTTGCTTGCTAGCGAAAAAACCATCCTGTTACACTGCTCTCTTCATTGACATTGGGAGAAGGAGCCACTGATGAAATGTCTGCGAGCCGGCACATTGAATGACCTTGCCCCAGGAACCTGTATCTCCGTTGACCTTGATGGGAAATATGGATTCGCACTAGCGAATCTAAATGGCAAAATCTTTGCTCTCGATAATACATGTCCTCACGCTGGAGGGCCATTAGGCGAAGGTACCCTTGAAGGCGAACATGTCATATGCCCTTGGCATGGATGGAAATTTCATGTTCAGACCGGCTACCGAAAAAGCAATCCCAATGAGGCCTGGAAAGTGCCGACGTATGAAACCCGTGTGGTGGATGATATTATCCAAGTCGTGATTCCAGAGGCAGAACAGGGCTAAGCAATGACATTTCTTGGGAATGCGGCAATGGCGGCAACTCATGAAACGGCATCAGGTGAATAGCCGGTAGCGTGACTACTTTAATCCAATCTTCCTTCACATGGACTCGCCAGGCATAGTCCCGTTCAATCCACCCCACCGCGCCTTTTTCACGGATTACAATACTGACCATATAGACATCCCCTTTTTCCGGAGCTGCTCGCCATTCTCCCACATGAACCGACTGTCCACGATCTTCCATCTCATTCACCAAATTATTGATGGCTTGTTCGATTGTCGGCGCCTTACGAGATTGATGCGCTTTAACTAACTGTAACGCCTTCATAGCTTGAGGGTCTTGAGGCGTGTTCGGTTTCTGGAGCATCCAATTCATAAACAGAACACCGCTAACCAACAACACCATCACGATTATCACCCAAAAAATTTTATTCACAATTTTTCATAACCTCAACAGCGAATGAATGGCCACAAGACGTGCTCATTCATAGCTCATAACACATTATCTTCACGATTGACGTTCCCATAGGAATTCCGACTCCCCTTGTGTCTTGGCAACCCATCGTGCAAGCACAAACAACGCATCACTGAGCCTATTTAGAAATCGAATAATCGTTGGATCAACTGATTCTTCTTTGGCTAACCGTACGCACACCCGCTCAGCACGGCGGCAGACAGTCCGTGCCTGGTGAAGAAACCCTGAGACCTTTCCTCCACCCGGCAAAATAAATTCCGTTAATGGCGCTAATGCTTCTTGGCATTGATCCATGCACTGTTCCAAACGTAACACATCTTCCTCTGTAACCTGAGGCATGTTATTGAATGTTGTCCCTGGCGCTGTTGCTAGTAACCCGCCAATATCAAATAACTTATTTTGTATCCACTGCGTTTCTTTCTCCATCCATGCCGCCGAGGAACACGCAACATCACCTTCGGTATGAAAGACTCGCACAAGCCCAATCAGTGCATTGACCTCATCAACGGTCCCATACGCCTCGACTCGAAGGCTATCCTTCCACACCTGTTGGCCACCCGCCAACCGGGTTTGTCCGTCATCTCCTGTTTTGGTGTAGACCTTAGTAATACGCATCTCTCTTCCCTTTCAGTGATAACCTTTTGAATAAAGAACACCGCAATTTGCTAAGGAGAATAGCTCTTCATATCGCTTCCTGCTGAAGCAGCTTAGCGCAAAGAGGATCTCAATGGGAAATATCACCACCATGATCATCGTTTCTGCATTTCACCACTCATTGCTAGACCAACAATTGGTGTGAGCCCTTCGTTCACCCCACGAGCCACAACGCGTCCGATGAGTTCGCCAATTTTGGTATGTGTCCCGCTATACCGTAATCTTGGCCCATCTCCCGTCGCAATGACTAGTGCATCAGTCCCCGTCCCTGTGGCAATATCCGAGCCTGAGTCATTGAGGATGTGTCTTTCGAAAAGCACAGCGGTTTTGCTCTCCGTCGCGACCCCAACAGCACCAATCAATGCAGCTGAGCTTAACCTCGCATTGGTGATCAGAATGATGTTGATGGTTCCTGTTTGGAAAGAATCAGCGGGTCGAGGCCTTTTACGGATTGGCTCGCCTGCATGGACCGCGTTCGTCACACCCACGGTAAAAAATCCTTCAACCCATACCCCTTCGGCCTCTTCTCGTTTCACCACCAACCAACGCATATCCACAGCTGTCATGAGTCCAACGCACGGCGATGGGACACCCAAAGTTTGCGCTATTTGCCCTAGATACCGACGAGGATCTGGAAAACTATTGGGCTTGCATGGAAGGGCATCCCCATCAAGAAGGTCTAAATCTACTTGGTGATTGATGATAGCCGAAGCCCGCACAATACCTCCGCCATAGACAGCAGAAGAAACCAGACGCCGCGCATGCGCAAAACGGATCACAAGTGTTCGGTCCACAATGTTGTATGCGGTCATCCATATTTTGGGTCGCGTTAACGGCATGCTGGCAATGCCCATTTTAATGCTCTGACTAATCGATTATTCTCTCTTACACGACGAACGGCAAGACGTATGGTTGGGGCATGGATTCCCGAAAAACTCTGACAATCTCGAATAAGCAATCCCTCTTCTTGAAGAATCTGCACTAGCACAGGCACCTGATACTCAACGGATAACTCGACTAGAAGAAAGTTCGTAGAAGATGGATAGACCTGTAGCCCAGGCAAACGTTGCAATTGACGACGAAACCGCGTTCGTTCCCGGCGCATAAACTCTACACATTTCTTGGGGTAGACCGTATCGCGAAGCGCGGCTAACGCCGCATTATGCGCTAAAGTATTGACCGACCAAGGAGGAAGGAGAGAGACAACGTGACTAACAACATCAGACGGCCCCACGAGATACCCAAGGCGGAGACCAGGCATGGCATAGAACTTCGTAAAGCTACGAAGCACAATGAGCCTCTTCATGCTATCAACATCTTGAAGCATTGAATGGGATGCACAATAATCGATAAACGCTTCGTCAACAATCAACGATATTTTCGTTTTCTGAACGACATTTAACAACTGACGCACTCGGGAACGTGAGCACACATGGCCCGTTGGACTGTTGGGGTTACACAGAAACACCGTATCAATGGGAAGTCCACGACTTCCTGCCTTTCGCTTCTTTCCAGAAAAAGCCCCCTGTTTCAAAAGCATTTGGCATACGTCATCAATAGGAGACTGGTACCGCGCATCTTTACGAGCATGAACATATGTACATTGCGCTCCGGTGAGTATAAGGGCGCGCTCAAATTCCATAAACGTCGGACCGATGACAAGGCCATGCTGGCTACCAAGCGCACGTGGCAACACGGTAATAAGTTCAGCAGAGCCATTCCCTAAAACAATCAAATCTTCCGAGATACCTTGTGCCACAGCAATGCCTTTTCTTAACTGCTGTCCGCTACGATCTGGGTAATGTATCGTATCTGGAATCGATTGCTGAATGGCACGACGAACAACAGGAGAGAGGCCAAGCGGATTAATGCTCGCGCTAAAATCTATTAATCGGCCAAGTGGTTTTCCTTGTGCTTGAGCCACATTATGGATATTGCCGCCGTGTCGTACAGGAAGAATCACAAACACAAAATCCCAACAAAAAGACTCCCCGCTAAACTTGATGCAACAATCATTAATTGAACTGCATGAAGGATCTGTCTCGGCATGAGGGGATGACAGTCATCTCCCATTAATTGATAATCCAACCGTGTGCCATTGTAAAAATTGGTTCCTCCAAGTTGAACATGAAGACCTCCTGCCATGGCCGCTTCAGGCCATCCACTGTTCGGACTGCTGTGCTTACTCCCATCGCGAAGAAATATTCGCCATGCATGGGCTCCACTTTTCAGCCAAAGACTTGAGGCCAGCACGAACAAGACCCCGGTCATTCGAGCAGGGACCCAATTCAGGACATCATCAAACCGAGCAGAAGCCCATCCGAAATATCGATATTTTATGCTTCGGTGCCCAATCATGGAATCTAAAGTATTGATCGCTTTATACGCGAGGGCCAATGGAGGCCCACCCACCGCAAGGTAAAACAAAGGGGCAATAATCCCATCTGACGTACTTTCCGCTACCGTCTCAATGGTTGCGCGGACAACTTCCGGTTCTGAAAGATTTTCCGTATCGCGCCCGACGATATAAGACACGGCCGCTTGCGCTTCCCCAAGTGCCCCGGCCTGTAAGGCATGATAGACACGAATCGCATGATCAAACAGATCTCTTGCCGCTAGTGTGGTATATCCGAGAAGAATCCAGACTATGCTGCCAATATGATCGTGAAATTGACCAGCAATATGAATAACCCATTGTGCACTGGCATAACACAGTGTAGGAAGACCAAGGGCCAAAATGACACCCACGATATACTGGCCAACTCGGCCTCGACAGCACCGTATCGCTAGGTATTCATACCATTGAATAAGAAGTCCGATCAGGCGAACAGGATGGGGCAACCATCTTGGATCGCCAAGTACAGCATCAAGACCACATGCGGCCAAGACTTTGAGTCCAATCATCGTGTATCTGATGGTGGGTTCAAAACGAGACCGTCACACGGTTGCCCTGCCAGTTCAGCCAGACACGAGGGACAAAGACAATCATCGTACTGTTCCACAATGTCCGCATACTGCCTATTTGTGATTGGCACGCGACTACACCAACACCCAGCATATCCACAGAGAAAGGCTTGTTTACAGCGTTCACACGCTTTAGGAATGTGCCGTTTCATACAAATCCCATCTCTGTTACAAGCCAGGAAGCTGCTATAAGAAACATAAGTTCTGTGACTTCATTCATTGCCCCAAGGATGTCCCCTGTGATACCGCCAAATAGAGAAGAAGCCCCCCATACCATTAACCGAATTCCAACCGCCACAATCAGTAAGATCACGATCGCCTTCAATGGATTAATCGCCCCGATCAAACCAATGCCGATGATCATCGTTGCCAGACATAGATCTCGAAACGAGATATGTTGGAGAAACGGTGCAGCGACACCACCTTCGAGACGAGGATAAGCCACCTTCCACGAACCGATAACCATCGACCAACGACCAAGAGCCGGCATGCAGAATAACAGTGACTCACGCCCACCTGGTGGAAGACTCACAAACCCTGCATACCGGAGCCCAAGGGCCAGGATCAATCCTGTCGCCCCGATTGCCCCGATTCGAGAATCACGAAGAATCGTCAGACGATGTGCAGGATTTTTCCCTCCCGCAAGACCATCAATGGTATCAGCCAGCCCATCTTGGTGTAGCCCACCCGTGATAACCACTAAAAGAACCACCAGCAACATATTAACCAGGGGTTGGGCAAGAACGGCAGACAAGAGTCTATCACTAAGCACAAGCATCATCCCCAAGACAAATCCTACGAACGGATACCACCCCAACGAAGCCGCCAGCCTCTCTGGTGGAAGATGTGTGTGAATACTCCAAGGCAAAGGAATAATGGTCAAAAAATTCCAGGCCAGCGAGAACCTTGCCCATATGGCTTTCATGTGGATTCCAATTCAGTCGTTATCATACGATCAACGGCTGCACTGTCAAACGTCGCCATCTGAGTCATCAATTGAATACTAGTCTGAAGAAGCCCAATCGCCAAACAAGCACCAGTGCCTTCGCCAAGACACAGTTCAAGGTGCAACAACGGACGAAGTTGCAAATGATCCAGCACCACACGATGCCCGACCTCTCCTGACAGATGCGAAGCAATCAGGTATTGCTGACAAACTGGCGCTAGCCCGACAGCAAGAAGCGCTGCGGCACCCGCTATAAAGCCATCTAATACTACAGGAATGCTACGGGCAGCCCCGCCAAGAATCATACCCACCAATCCACCAATTTCAAATCCCCCAACTTTGGCGAGGACATCCAGAGGATCTTCAGCCTGAGGTTGATTCACGGCAAGAGCCTGCTCAATAACCTGAATTTTATGGGCCAATCTTGTATTCTCAATCCCCGTCCCTCTCCCAGTCATATGTGAGACAGACTGTCTCGTCATCACAGCTGAAATGGCTGTACTCGATGTGGTGTTACCAATACCCATTTCCCCCATGGCCACAAGGCGCACGCCTTCGGCATACGCTTGTTCGACTAATGCAATACCAGCCTCCACAGATTGAATGGCCTCTTCTCTCGTCATTGCTGGTCCATGCAGAAAGTTTTTAGTACCTAATCCAACTTTTCGAACAACTAATCCTGTAAGGTGACTAAGATCACGACTAACTCCCATATCAACCACTTGTACTTCTGCGCCAACATGACGAGCTAAAATATTAATAGCGGCTCCACCATTGAGGAAGTTTGATACCATCTGACTCGTGACAGAACTCGGATAGGCGCTCACGCCTTCGCAAGCAATGCCGTGATCTGCGGCAAGAGTTAAGACTCGAGATCGTGGGCAGGATGGATTGAGATTACCAGAAATTGCCACATACTGCGCAGCCAATTCTTCAAGCCGGCCAAGGCTACCAAGTGGTTTTGTTAACTGGTCAAGTTTGATCTGAGCCTGTACCAGCAGGTTGGGATCAACTGGCTCAATTCTCCGGAGAGTTTGGTGAAGCATTATTGTGTCCTACTCAAGGAACTACTTTAATCGAAGAGGCAACCCACTCACGACAAGATGCACCTCATCAGCAGCCGCAGCAACCAATTGGTTCATTTGGCCAGCTACTGTACGAAATTGTCGACTCACGAGATCTCCAGGGACTAGCCCCAGCCCTAGCTCATTGCTCACAATCACCACTCGTCCAGATACCCATCGAACCGCGCGCAGCAGGGCTTTTGTTCGTGTTAATACTTGGCGTGTTCGTACACCATCTCGCTGAAGATTACTCAGCCAGAGCGTTAAACAATCAAGGAGAACCGCTGCATATCGATGGCCCTCTTGCTCAAACCAATCTGCGACATGAAGGGGGATTTCAATTGTTTCCCATGTTTTACCTCGAGCTTTTTGATGTGCATGAATTCGCCGACTCATCTCTGCATCTAACGGCTCACCCGTTGCGAGAAAAGCCCGAGGGGTCGAAGCCTCACAGAGATTCAAGGCATACGCACTTTTTCCAGAACTGGCTCCACCCAACACAAAGATGAGCTTTGTTAGTTGCATATGATTCGGAGCTTCACATTTCTGTTTCACGATTGGCCTTACACCCTGATCAACATTTATCTTTTTCTAATAATGCGCCTCCTGCTTCTCAGCAGCGACACATACCTACAAGCACCACGCATCATTACATTTTGCCATTTTTGTTGCCCCAGGCCTCATAATGCACCAATTGTTCCAGGGGAAGTCGTTTTCTCCACCCGGCTTGTTCTAAATCTGGGTTGAGCGAAAATGTTTTGACATACCCAACACACAAATACGCAACAACTTTGACCGGTCGAGGAATACTCAATAATGCCTTGAGTGATTCGTAATTCAAGATACTGACCCATCCAATCCCAATCCCTTCTGCGCGAGCAGCCAACCATAAGTTTTGAATCGCACAGCAAGTACTGTATACATCTGTGTCGCGAACGGTTGATCGCCCAAGAACATGGGGACCGCCACGTTGGCGTGTACAGGTAATACAGAGATTGATCGGCGCTTCCTCAATGCCTTCAAGCTTAAGACGACCATACAGCTCCGCCTTAGGTCCTCGGTAATGTTGCGCGGCCTGCGCATTTGCTTCCGTAAAGAGTTGCTTGACCGATTGCTTTGTTTTGCTATCCTGAATCACGACAAAATCCCATGGCTGCATAAATCCTACAGAACCAGCATGATGCGATGCCTTTAGAATGCGAGCCAAAGCAACTTTAGGTATTGGCTTTGACAGAAAATCTCTTCGAACATCTCGCCGTTCAAAAATAGCCCGATATACGGCATCACGTTCATCAATTGAAAAATCCCCATTATTCTTTTTTAAAAAAGACATATCGTTAACCTATCAAAATTCTATGCCCTTTTGAGCTTTAATACCTTTCCGAAAAGGATGTTTTATCATTTTCATTTCCGATACAAGATCAGCGGCTTCAAGTAACTCCTGTTTGGCCCCACGACCTGTAATCACCACATGCATCATGGGAGGACGTTGGTTGAGTCCATCCAATACTTGTTGAATGGTGACATACTCATGATGAATGGCAATATTGAGCTCATCCAAAATAATCATCCCATACTGGGAATCTTTTAGAAGCGTGATCACAACGTTCCAGGCTTCTTGTACGAATTGCTTGTCACGTTCACGATCTTGTGTTTCCCACGTATAGCCTTCTCCCATACGCAGGAATGTGACCTGCTCACCAAACTCTTTTAAAACGCGCTCTTCTGCCGTATCAATTGCCCCTTTGATAAATTGCACCACAGCAATCTTCATGCCATGACCAACACCACGCATTGCCATACCGAGAGCAGCTGTCGTCTTTCCCTTTCCTGCTCCAGTGTAGACAATCAACAGGCCTTTTTCTCCTTGCGCCGCTTCGATCCGCCGATCAACCGATGCTTTCAACCTTTGCATCCGTGCTTTATGGTCTTCTTCGGTCATAAATAAATCCTTATGGTTTTAGAGGCGTGTGCCCTTGCATTGAGCAGTATGCAACGAAGGACATCATAGTCACAATCGTTTTACCGACACCCACAGTGGTGTCGGTAATAAGAATTTGAGAATAGGTCATATACTACTTATCCGGCTGAGAATCACATAACAAATGGAATGTCAAAATTTACTCGAACACCTCCATAAATTGATCGAACTGGAGTAGCAAAGAATTGAATTTCTTCATAATTACGATCTAGAACATTGTCCACTCGAATATACCCTTGCAGGTTGTTAGAGAAATCATACGAAGCCGCCAAGTTAATGACATGAAAATCAGCAAGTGGTTGTTGGTTCCCTGTCGTATTAAATCGCGAACCTACATACCTAAATGTAGTGGTAAAACTCAACGGAGCGATTGGTTTATAGGTCAAATCAATGCTGGCCTGATGAACTGGCCACCGAGGAAGACGATTTCCAGTGGCATTATCACGTGTCAGGGTATAGGTATATTGGCTGCTGATTTCGAATAAATTCATGTAGGGTAACTCTTTCGCTAATATCACATTGCCGGAAACCTCCCAGCCTTGACTTTTTGCCGAGCCGACGTTTTGTGCGCAAAACCCAAATGGAAAATTAGGAGGAGGACACTGATCAACATCAAAGACTGTCTGAATTAAATTACGAAACCGATTCCAAAAATACCCGACGCTTAACTTTACCCGATTGCCAAAAAATTGTTGGTCAACGCCTACATCGAAACTTTGACTTTTTTCTGCTCCCAAATTCGGGTTCCCAAAACCGGGAAAATACAGTTCGTTAATACTAGGAGCCCGGAATCCTGTTGAATAGCTTGATCGAATTTTCGTGCCGGTCTCTTTCAAGAGATATCCTCCGGTCACACGGTAGGTGGTTGAATCACCAAAGGAATTATATGAATCTTGTCGAAACCCACCCGTTGCGAAAAATCGATCAAACAGGTTCAATTGGATCTGGGCAAACCCAGCATGACTTGAGAGAATCTGTTCAGAAAAGCCCCCTTCATTTTTTCCTAGTTGTTCTCGAAATTGATACCCAACCGTCAAGACAGCCATTTCCTCATATCGAAAGTTACTCTGCCATTCAATCCGATTACTTTTTGTTCGAATGTTCGCATTATTGAAATCTCCCGGAGTACTTTCCATTCCGTCCATAATACTCCGCTGGTTCGTCCCCGCTTGCGTAACGTTTTTATCTCGCGCATGAGCCAAGGTAATTTTCTGGTCCCACCAATCCGTTATAGGTTGATGATAACTGCTACTGAAAATATACTGTCGACTGGTCGCCTTAGATTTGAACACATCAAAAGGCCCCCCTCCAAAAGTAGTTGGATTATCTAAGTCGATATCATTATTAATCCACCGAAATACAAGTTCCAATCGCCCATTCATTGGTCCCGCCATTCCCAGCAGTGAAGACGCCTGCCAATTCCTAAGTGCGTCTCGTTCACTAGCCCCCCGCTTATGATTGATAGCAGAAAAATTTGCCGCATCCCAACGGGACAAGGAGGCTGAAAAATCCACTGGCCCTACTTCACCGGCTACGCTGCCGCCTTCTCGAATCGAAGCAAAGGATCCATATTCCGCGAAGATTCGAGCCTTTGGAGTTCCTTTGCCACGCTTGGTTCGAATATCCACAATCCCTCCAATCGCATCCGAACCCCACAACATGCTCTGAGCACCACGGAGAACCGTCACCGATTCGATATTATCCGTCGTAAGTGTCCCAAAATTAAATTGGCCCAACGTAGCACTATTCATGATAGCTCCATCGATGAGGACCAAGGTTTGTGCGGCTGACCCCCCTCTGAGCCGAACTGTATTGGTTGAACCTGACGGACCATTGGACAAGGAGGACATTCCCTGACTCAAACGCAAAGCATCGACGATGGTTCGATCCCCACGTCTTTCAAAATCTTTTTCGGTAATAACTTCAACAGCACTTGTAACTTGACTAGCCGGAACCGGCGTTTTTGTAGCACTAACAATAACAGGGTCAAGTCGTTGGACGTTGGCAGAAGGTGGGTCATCGACTGCGTAGGCTATGAGAGGAACGCTCTGCGAAAGAGCAAATAGCAAGGAAAAAAGAATAGAATGGCGATATCTGCAAAACACACACAACATAAGTCCGACCTCCCTTTGGCACGAAGGGTGTGATGGAAATGACGAGCAGTTGGATGTCCTGACTTGCGGATCATGGCTTCCCTGCGCCTTCCCATAGGCTTTTGCCCACAGTGGCATTTCTGCAGAGTTGCTTCCCGCTTACAGTGGCGGCACCGTGCTGGAGTTACACCAGCTTCCCCATGACTGTTGTCGGTATTCCTGAGGTTCCCCCTCCTTCTTTGTAATAAAAAGTAAACATTTATTCGTATCGTGTAAAACATCTTTCACAAGATACAAATTCCTTACACGGGCAATGACACTCGTGGCATTCCCGATTGAGGATGACGATCGACTAAGACCGTACATCCATAAACCTGCGCTAACACATCAGGCCTAATAACCTCCTCGGGCGTTCCAGTCTTCACAATATGCCCGTGATCTAAAAGCATCAACTGATCACAATATTGGCTTGCTAAATTGAGATCATGCGAAACCAGAATTACCGTCAATCCTCGTTCGTGATTCAACCGCTGAATGATCCGAGCAATATCCAGTTGATGATGGAGATCTAAAAAGGCCGTTGGTTCATCCAACAACAGGATCTGTGGCTCTTGCACCAAGGCCCGAGCAATGACAGCACGCTGCCGTTCGCCACCAGACACTTCATTCACCAAACGATGGCTGAGATGCCTCACATCAAGTTCATCCATGGCATTGTGTGCAACCGTGCAATCTTCTGCATCTTCCCAATGCCATCCACCCCACCCTTGATGATGCGGTGAGCGGCCCATCATCACCATCTCCGCAATCGTAAACGGAAAGACTTGAAGGGTTTCTTGCGGAACCAACGCCACCTGTTTGGCTACATACGCCTGAGAAAGGCCGGATAATGATTCACCCAATAATTCAATCGTCCCTGTTTGTGGCTGCATGACTCGAGCTAACAACTTTAGTAAGGTGCTTTTCCCCGACCCATTTGGACCGAGAATTCCTAATACACGTCCAGAAGAAACCAGGCAGGAGAGTTCTTGTATGACAGCCTGCGATGCAGACCGTCTCCCCCTTGCATAAGCAAAGGTCACTCGATCCAATGAATAGGCAACATGAGCCATGCATGAGTTATTCATGATCGTGCTATTTCATCCCCAATCGCATTTGACGATTTGTCAACAACCATAAAAAAATGGGGCCTCCAACCAACGCGGTTATCACACCAACTGGAAATTCACTAGGACTCAACGCCGTCCGGGCCACCGTATCTGCCATCATCAAAAACATCCCACCCACCAATCCAGCTAGGGGTAGCAAGAGACGATGATCGGCTGAAACAACTAATCGCACGGCATGCGGAATAATGAGTCCAACAAAGCCGATAATACCGCTGAAACTGACTACCGCTCCGGTGAGGAGTGCCGCAGCAAGAAACACCGATTTTTTCACTCGCTCCACCTCAACACCCAACGAACGAGCTGTTTCCTCTCCAAGCGTTAGCAAATTTAGCAATTGCGCATGCATTCCCAATATGATTAGACCAGCTCCTAGATACAATACCAATATTCCCAATGTTGTCCAATCTGGCCCGGTCAATGTGCCCATGAGCCAGGCATACATCCCAAACGCACGATTCGGGTCAGCAATGCTTGTGAGAAACATGATGAAAGCCGAGAAAATAGCATTCAATACAACCCCCGCGAGCAAGAGGGTATAGACCGAAAAACCATATTGCACCGAAGAAATACGGTACATGATCATTAGCGACAACAACGCTCCCGTAAACGCACAGATAGGCAGTGCTGAGATGCTCCCCACTGATATCCCAATGCCAAAGAGTAAGGCAATGGCAGCCCCAAGAGCAGCCCCACTAGAAATACCAATAACGAATGGATCGGCTAAGGGATTGCGCAACAGGGCCTGCAGTGCTACGCCGACCATGGCTAAACTCCCACCTACAAAAAAGGCCAACAACACTCGGGGCATCCGGACCTGCAAAAGAATGACCGAGCTGGGATCACCACTGCTCTCTTTCATGGATAATCCCATGACTGAATCAATCACCACTGCAATGATCCTCGAATAGGGAATGGCTTGTATGCCAAGTCCTAAACACCCCACAAAGACCACGACGACCACGATACAGGCTGAGCTCACCCAAACCCACCAGCGACTCCGTGTAAGCATTCGCTCTGAACCAGCTGCCCTATTGGCCATCACATCCGTTGAGACCGAACGCTCCAATCCAGGCGATGATGGCACACGGGAGAGCGATGGGGCATCAAGTGTTGGTTTCACAAACAATGTTCCCAAAGAGCATCGTTGGAGGTCATAACATGGTCCATCGTGGAACGTTGTTATGGCTTTGATTCATCTAGGGTCTCATCGAGAGAAACATCCGGATGCAGCAATGTAATCAAATGTCGTAATCCTTCAATGACGCGAGGCCCAGGACGATTTAACAAATCACTTTGGACCTGAAACAACTTGCCCTCTTGCACGGCACGCAATGAATCCCATCGTTTCCATCGATCTTGTTCGGCCTGCGGGATCCCTTCATATTCCCCCACCGGAAAGAGCAAGATATCGGGGTTTTGCGTCAAGACCTCTTCCATTGTGAGCCTTGGATAGGGCGCGCTCGCTCGTTCAGCGGCATTCCGCCCGCCCGCCAGTTCAATCACATGATGGATAAAACTTCCGGGGCCCACCGTAATCAACGGTTCTGAATTGAGCACGTAAAGTAAGGTCGGACGAGGTCGCGCTTCGACTTGCTTGGTCAGGTTTGCTACTTGCTTGCGCAGAGCCGTCGTAGACGCATTGGCCTCTCGGGCTCGACCAACCATTCTTCCTAACAATTGCATATGGCCGAAAATGCCTTCGACTGTTTTTGATTCAAGCACAAAAGTCGGAATTTTGAGCTGTTCCAGCTTGGCAAGCAAATCCGCGCGAAGGAACAAGGGGGGAGCAAGAACAAGTTGCGGCTCAAGCGCCACTAGCGCTTCGAGGTTTGGCTGAGAATAGGCGACTTTTGGCTTGGTCAAGGCAGCCGGCGGATAATTACAAAAATCCGTGACGCCAACAATTTCTTCGCCTGCTCCAATGGCAAACAGAATTTCCGTAATGCTAGGAGCCAGAGAGACGATCCGTTGGGGTGGTTTCGCCAGATAGAGCTTTCGAGCAAGATCATCGACAAACGTCCGTGGCGCAATGTTGGCCATGAATGGCATGCCCGTTAAAATGCCTTGTTGGCGACGCTTCACAAGATCTTCCTCAAAAGCAAGCGCTGGAGCAAACAAAAACGCGCACAGAAGCCATCCGCTCCCTATCCCGTAGAGATATGTCCAAAATGAAACACATTTCCCCAAAATAAAAAATCCCCAAGGCTTGATTAACCTTGAGGATTGCACCCGATTCTTCATCCTCTACCACTTCCCCAGCCCTCGAGGGAAATACGGCCATAGAACGGAGAGGTATTCTGGCTTCTGGGTGATAACCTATTCCCCGCGCCTTCCCATCTACATTGTCAGACAGTGGCATTGCGGAGATCGTCCCCAGTCACAGCGGCGGGACCACGCGGGAATTCCACCCGCTTCCCTCCATCCGTTCCGCATGTATATGTTGGCACTGACTGTAGGTTACGAGTTAAAGGGTTGTCAACTCACAATAAAACATGCTCTTAAGATGAAAGCCAGTTTAGAAGAGTCTTTTGATCATGTCATGCCATACTTTTAACAACCATGAAAGTAGAATGATAAATAATACATATTGACCTAAAACACAATTTCCTTCACCCTATACCACCTTATGAGTCTCTCATCCTCATCGAGGTTTCTCACAAAACACGGTTATTTGTCACTTCTAATTCCGCCCATCTTCGTCTATATCCTAGCCACGACTCTTTTCGAGCTGAGTCTAAACACAAACGGCGTCGAATGGACGGCTGCCATCAGTGCTCATATCGCTTCACAAGACGTTAGTACATTGTCTTTCGACGTTATCGAAATGAAGGTACGATATATTTGGTTCACGACAGTACTCTTAAATTTTGTCATCTGTCTTTATGCCGCCTCGTCATGTGGCATCATCATTTACCGCTCCCATACAGATCAACGCTTGATCACCATTATAGCCATTGGCAGTCTCTTAATCGTTTTAGGTATTGTCGGTTTGATCTACAGCGCCGCTACGCGCAATGCCATGTTCGAGCTAATCTATCATTCCAGCCTTTCCATTCTTCAAGCAACGGGAGTTTACAAAAAAGCATTCTTAACTCACGTGGATGTGTTACTTGCACTCACCAATACACTAGCCGTCATTGTCCCCAGCATTGTCTTGCTCGCCGCATCGAGCACATTGGCCCCTTCACCAAAACAGAACAGAAATGATTTCACACATCTCACCACCCAAATGCGTCATCTCAAAAGTGCGCTTAACGCAGGGTCAGCGTTGTTGGTCAGCGGAATACTTCACATGGGTGCATGGCTTCGATGGCCGGCTGGACTCCAGAACAGGCAGCGCTCTCTGAAGCCGTTCTCTCAATTACGATGTTCTGGGGAGCCACATTTACATTAATGCTCATCACTACATATGGCCCAGCTGCGAGTTATCTGAGTGCACAAGCTCGAACCTTCGCTGAAGAAGCACAACGGACAGGAACAATTCAGGATCCCCAACGATGGTTGCACGATAACCATTTCTCCATTACCTTGGGAGAACAATTACCACAAATCAGTGTCATCCTTGGCCCTGTCTTGGCAGGTCCTGTTGGTTCCTTTCTCATGTCCCACGTGAGTGCGTAGTTCATTGGCTTATCACAATCTCACAAATTCTTGAATCCAAGAATAGAGAAAAGAGATTCAATATTCATGTGTTTCTCCATATGATTGGCCCATCGATCAAGTGCATTTGACAATCGTTGAGACACGGCTATTGAAACCGAAACATTCAGTGAAGCTAGTTTTTTTCGTTGACGTATTCGATTCAACCAGAGACGCCGAAATACCGGTTGATCAAACACTCCATGAATATACGTTCCCCACACCAATCCATTTTCGCACACTGCTCCATCAAAAGAAGCACAGGCTTCACCTCCATTTTGAGGGACAATCCGAAATACAGGCTGAAGAGATTCGACAGATGTCACACCCATATGAATTTCGTATCCTTCAACGACACAGGCTACTGTCATATGGATATGTAGTGGACGCGCTGCAACCTGCGTCGTTTTTTTATCAGCAATGAGTTCTGTCGTGACATCTAGCAGACCGAAGCCATTAACTAATCCACCCCCTTCAGTACCTTGTGGATCCACAATCTGACGACCCAACATTTGGAACCCACCACAAATACCTACAATTTCAACTTCATGATCTAGCTGCCTAATCAATGCTTGCACAAAACCTTCTTTCTGCAAGTACATCAGATCGGCAATCGTGGTTTTACTTCCTGGAATGATCACCACATCAGCGCCATTGAGATCATCAGGATTTCTTACGTACCGAAGCACAACATCAGCCTCCGCCGAAAGTTGATTGAAATCTGTAAAGTTACTCATATGCGGCAACAAGAGCACTGCGATATTGACCATCGTTGGAAGAAAGGGCGTCATTCGAAACTGATCGACTTCCACACTGTCCTCTTGATCGAGTTCAAGCTTTTTAAGATACGGCAACACTCCCAAGACTGGCACGCCAGTTCGTGCTTCAATCATTTGCACACCATCTTCAAACAATGTCGCATCCCCTCGAAACTTATTAATGATCACACCACGCACCCGTCGACGTTCTTCTGGCCTCAATAAATCCATTGTGCCAATAACTTGGGCAAATACCCCGCCTCGATCAATATCCGCGACTAACACAACTGACGCATCTGCCATCTCTACCACTGGCCAATTGACAATGTCACGATCTCGTAAGTTTATTTCTGCCGCACTCCCCGCCCCCTCAATCACCACAACTTCATGTTCCTGAGCTAACCGTGTATAGCTTTCCTTCACAACTTCAAAAACTTCTAATTTCTTGTTAAAATATTCAACCGCGTCCTGGCTGTTCCAGACCTTTCCAAGGACGATCACTTGAGACTTATGGTCTGCTTCTGGTTTTAGCAAAATTGGGTTCATATCCACATGAGGCTCTAACCCACAAGCCTGAGCTTGTAACACCTGCGCCCGGCCCATCTCTCCTCCATCTGGCGTCACGAATGAATTCAACGACATATTCTGAGCTTTAAATGGGGCCACTCGCATGCCTACACGATGCAAGATCCGGCAAAATCCTGCCGCAACAAGACTTTTCCCCACATCAGATCCTGTTCCCAGAACAGCAAGTGCCCGAGCCTTTGGGCTATCGTCTGACATGATTGCTGCCTCTCTCACAATCAAGCACCAGTATGGTTTCGTTCACAAAAAATAGTTTCCTGCCAAGCTGACACATATAAAAAATCCTCAAGGCCCATTGGACTTTGAGGATTGTACATTTTGGCAACTCTCACAGGGAAAGATTCAACCACGTGGCAGCTCAACATGCCTATTGAGAATCATATGACTCTGCCTCATTGGCGAACACAGGCGTACAAGAGAGAGCTCGATTAAGAAACATTTGCTCTTTTCATGTCGCACTCGCTCCAGTCACGACAACGGTCATCTCAATGCGACCCAAGGGATTATCATTACCATCTCGCTTCGCACTGACGACTTTATCGACAACCTCCATTCCACTCACCACTTCACCAAACGCCGTGTATTGACCGTCTAAAAATGAGGAGTCAGCCACACAAATAAAAAATTGTGAGCCAGCGCTGTTTGGGTCTTGTGAGCGGGCCATTGAGAGTACCCCGCGTTTATGCGGTTTGTTATTAAACTCCGCCTGAACGCGATGCCCTGGGCCACCCATTCCATGCGTGGCTCGGTCTGGGTTTTTGCTATTGGGATCACCGCCTTGAATCATAAACCCAGGGATCACCCGATGAAAGGTTGTCCCATTATAAAACGCTTCTTGCGCCAGTGTACAAAAATTCTTGACATGATTTGGTGCAACATCCGAATAAAACTGGAGTATAATCTCACCCCATGCTTCTTGATCACTCGACACCGAAATCACCGCACGCATGTTGTCTGTGGATGCGTCTTCACTCATTGCTTACACTCCTCTGGTTAAATATGACATTAGATTGCTCTTGTGATGATATGGCGAGTAGCTCGCAAGGCAGGCCAAACACGGAATGCGTGGTTGCAACTGATTACCGATGATAGGGGCCTGGGATAATAGGTTGCAGACCAAAGCCCTCACTAATATTGATCCATTGCTGTCCACCATTATCGCTTCGAAAGGCGCCGGAACTTGTTCCGGCATACATGATCCCTTTCTGAGAAATCATCAAGACCTGAAGAGATAATTCTGTTATGCCTTCATTCATTGGCGCCCATTGTTTTCGCCGCTGCTCGGTTTTTTTGTAGATACCCCGCCCCGTGGCCACAAACACCCCAAAAGCTGTCGGCACGATGCTGCGGATAGAATCATTAGGAAGAGATCGACCAATGGATGTCCAGGGTGCCCCAGCAACCTGGCTGTGAAAAATTCCTCCATCTTGCGTTCCCACGTAAATGCCTTGATCCTCTCCCATAGCCACAATACGAATGAATCTGTGGGTCAGCCCTTCTTTCGGATCGACAAGAGTCTGACGGTAGGCCTTCCACTCATGCGAAGAAGACCCTTTCGTATCATACATATACAATCCTCTCCCTAACGTCCCAGCGAGCAGCAGGCCATTGTCCATCATTACCAAGCTGGACACCAACAATTGATCCAACCCTTTCCCCACAACCACCCATTGTCGTTCATGTTCTATCCATCGATACACTCCTCGCCCAGTACCAGCAAAAAGCTCATGATTGTGCATGAGTAATGACTTCACTTCCACCCGTTTTAACCCTTGGCTGACTCGTTCCCAACCCGTTTGATCAACATTCGTCCGAAAGATACCGCCACGCACCGTCCCAACATAGATCGTGTCATGGTGATCCACGCCTAAGCATAAAATGAATGTATCGGTTAACCCAGAGTTAAATAGTTCCCATGAGCCCCCATTATCCTGACTCCGGAACATGCCCATCCCAAATGACCCGGCATACACCACCCCCATTTTCGTCGTCACGATGGCCTGGATACTTGGGGCTAAGCCCGCCTGACGATTTCCATGAGGTAAATCGTGGCCTTGCACAGGCAATACGTTGTTGACAACATGCTCATTGCTGGTTGTCGCGCCAACAGAGGGAAGGAGAGAGAGGATTAACAACCATACACTCCATCGGCCAGATGTTCTTGCCTGTGTATGCATCGACCTATTCCATTTTCTCAACAGATTCAGAAAAGTTTACGTCACCCTCACCTTCGGACGGTGTTCATTCTTTCTCATTCCGTCCAAACAGTTTTGTGCCAACAATCCCAATTTCATACAAGACCATGAGAGGCACAGCCATGAGCAAAAGGGTGAAGAGCGTCGCATCGGGGGTAATCAATGCCGAAAGAATCAAGGCCACGAGAGCCGCATGTTTGCGATACCGGACAAGCCATGCCGTCGTCACGACTCCAATTCTGGCAAGGAGCGTGAGAGCAAGGGGCAATTCAAACGCAAAACCAAAGGCCAAAAGAAATCGCACATTAAAATCAACATAGGTGCCGACGGCCAATTCCGGGGTGAGGGCTCGTTCCATCCCAAATGTCACAAAAAAGTCAATTACTAGAGGAAGAATGATGAGGTTACAAAACCCTAACCCAAGGACAAAAAAACCAGATGCTAATAGAAACAATGGCATCGCCCAGCGTTGTTCCTGTTGAAGTAACGCCGGACGAATGAGCTTCCAGCATTGGTTTAGAATAACGGGAAAGCTCAGGATGATCCCGGCCAAAAATGAAATTTTAATCGAAGCAAACAATGCCTCAGCCGGTCCATAAAAGATGAGGTCATCTGCAAAGGGGCGTTTAAACCACTCAATCAGAGAAGAGGAATAGGTAAACGCCAACGCAAAGGCCGCCATGATGGTAGCCCCAATAATCAGCAAACGCCGTTTTAATTCTGTAATATGCCGACTCAGTGGATGAGTCATTGAGGCCAGCATGGCCATACTGTCTACTCCTTAAGTACGCACTCTACGAACCTTCCCAGCAACGCCCAACATCTCTCGTTCAGACTGTAGATTGACTGGGTGATTCTCGAAATTGTCGAATGAGTTCTGCCATCATATCCTTCTTCCCAAGCTTCTCTTTTTGAAGTTGCTTCTTGAGTAATTCTTCTTGAGGTGTGAGAATCGGATGTTTCAATAATTCGTTCAGCTCGTCCTCCAACTGATGATGCGAGGCTTCTAATTCACGAAATTGTTCATTCGACGATCGGAGTTGCCCTTTCACTTCCTCATCATTCAACATAACAAGGCTCCTTTCCTCAAAATTGTTCAATAACAGGCCTCACTCAGGTCACGCATCTCGTCCCCAAGCAATTTCACAGGATCTAAGCACATAAGGATAGCATCCTCATCTGGATTCGTATAGTACGCTTTTCGAACCCCATATTCCTGAAATCCAAGTTTGCCATATAACGCCAGAGCAATGGTATTGGACGATCGAACCTCAAGCAGCGCTCGAGTCGCGCCTTGACCAATTGCATCATGAAGCGCACAAGTGACTAGCTGCAGACCAATGCCTTGTCGACGAGCACTCGGCTCAACAGCCAAATTCATGACACGCAGTTCATCAAACACAATCCAAAAACAGATATAGCCAGAGACATGATCTTGCTCCATCTGAGCGGAAGACATGCGCGCGGTCAACACGTAACTATACGGGTTTGCCATCAGCTCCACTTCAAGCATACGGCGCGTCCAAGGAACCGAAAACGATGCCGCTTCAATATTGGCAAGGACATCCAGGTCAGCTTCCGTGGCTGCGGTAATTTTAACCATTCGCGTGTCTTTATTTCTTGGCATTTCTCACCGCAGCCGGTAGCTGAATATAGCGTGGGGCCATCCCAGGTTCGCCTATTTTACCATCCCGAAACCGAGGACCGGCTGCAGATGCCAGACTCACAGCAGACGTAACCATCGCCTCACCAGGAACATTACAGTGCAAAACCCCTAAACGCTCCGTCAATTCATGTTGATTCGCAACAACCCCATCCCCAAACACCATAGTCGGTTCTTGAATCGACGCAGCCATCGACGCAACAGTTCCAACTTGATCCTCAACGACTTGTGCAAGCTGATTGTTTATCCATTGGAAAACAGCCCAATAGACTTCTCCTGTCCTTGCCCGTAAGACTGGGCAAATAGGGAGGGCGGCATTGTGAAGATTCCAGGCCATGGCTTCAAGCGTTGGAACAGGCACCACAGGAATATCAGTCACCAACCGAAAAGCGGAGACCGTCGCCAAACCCACCCGAAGCCCAGTAAATGATCCTGGGCCAATCGACACGGCAAACGCATCACAGTCCCCCACATGAAGTGACTGTGAAGCCAAGAGGTCACGAATGGCTGGAACCAATGTGGCCGTATGAGAACGACCAGCCTCACAATGAAACTGGGCCAGCACATGCGCGTCTTTTACGACTGCGACACTTTGCCGACTCGTTGCAGTTTCTATAGCAAGAATCAACATAAACAATGAGACTCATTGCCACTGGGACTGCTCAATGGGTCGATTGGCAATGATTTCTTGGAAGCTCAACGAGACCTCTCCATTATCTTGTTTGTTTACGGCATAGAGATGAAATGGTAGCATAAATGTTTCAGCTTCAAGCAAAGAACCATTGAGTACCGGACGAAAATCTTCAGCTCGAATGGCCACAGTCGGTTCTCCCATCATTGTAAAACATTCCAATCGGTTAACGAAAAAATTTCGACGGTCCACCCAAATTCGACGAATGGAAGGCACCTGGGAACCCAGAGTATTGAGAGAGGAGTTGCTCACGTCAAACCGATATTGATCTTCTTCCTCAAAAAATTTTACATCGTGGTCACCCTTGTCCACCACCCGGCCCAACAACGTCTCTAGGGCCATGAGGCTTAATCGAATAGGCATGGCAAATCCCTCGTTGTCTTCTAAATCTCGAAGCGTACCCGTGATATATTGTCGTTCACCTGGGACAGACAATGTATATCGATTATGCTTGAGGAAAAAATCAAAGACTAATCCGCCAAATCGCGTAAATCCCTTGAGCCGAATCATCTCAGGCTTCTGATACCAAAATACACCATTCAATCGATAGGACAAGGGCCAACCATCACCACGCAGGTCAGCTCGAAAGAGCCCTTTAAGTGTATGGATCGCTGACTCTTTTTGATGTAATTGCGCCAGTAACTGATCGGCTGTGGCTTCTCGTATTGGCAGCGTCGGTTGAGGGGGATGAATGGCACAAGCAGATACAGACAGACACAACCCACAGAGAAGGCCAACAACAAGTTGTTTAGGAATTCGTGCACGGAAGGAACACATGTCCGGAAGGCGGAAGACCTCACACATAGGCTAGCACTTGATCAAACATCTGCGTAATTTCCTGAACTCCAATCATCTCCATTCCCTCGATAGGCGGACATTTTTCAATATTGCGTTCAGGAAGCACGCACCGACGGAATCCCAGTTTCATGGCTTCTTTGAGACGGATTTCTACTTGATTGACTGGCCTGACTTCACCACCTAACCCTACTTCGCCCATCACCAAAGTCCGAGAATCAATAGGCTGTTCACGCAAGCTTGATGCCACAGCTGCAACAATCCCTAAATCAATGGAAGGCTCATCGACTCGTAATCCTCCGACCACATTGACGTAGACATCTTGCCCTGACAAATGGAATCCTGACCTTTTTTCCATGACCGCCAACAATAATGACATACGGTTCAGTTCCACACCATTGGCCATCCGTTTGGGCATCGCATAGCCCGTTGCCGTAACCAAGGCCTGGAGCTCTACCAAAATCGGACGGGATCCTTCCAAGCTGGAAACCACCACCGAACCCGTACTCCGTTCCGGGCGGCCCGCTAAAAACAATTCTGATGGATTGGCCACTTCTTCCAACCCGGAATCCTTCATTTCGAAGACACCAATTTCATTCGTTGCGCCAAACCGATTTTTCACGGCCCGTAAGATGCGGAACGCATGACTTTTGTCTCCTTCAAAATACAACACGGTATCCACAATATGTTCTAACAGCCGCGGGCCGGCAATCACACCTTCCTTGGTGACATGGCCGATAATGAACACCGGCACGGCACTCCGTTTGGCATACCACATCAACTGGCATGCCACTTCCTGAACTTGGCTCACACTACCAGGAGCAGAGGAAACCTGGTCTGTATAGACCGTTTGAATAGAATCAACCACTAAGGCTGCTGGCTTGAGCTGTTGCGCGGCTTTCAGAATTTCTTCAAATGATGTTTCTGCAAGCACATACAATTGCGAATGATGAACACCAAGGCGGTCTCCCCGCATTTTGATTTGTCTTGGCGATTCTTCACCCGACACATACAACAGGGCTTCAGCTCCATGACCGAGCTGCTCAAGGGCTTGCAGCAAGAGGGTCGTTTTGCCAATACCGGGATCACCGCCAACCAGAATTACTGACCCTGGCACAACTCCACCGCCAAGGACCCGGTCCAACTCCCCTAACCCAGTTTCCAGACGCATTTCATCGGTACCCTCAATTTGATCAATCGGTGTAGCCGCGGCAGGTCCACCAGACACGGCCTTAGGGCGCCCTCGTTCCTCACGTTGGGAGACTTCTTCTCTTAAAGAATTCCATTGTCCACAATCTGGACACCGTCCCGCCCATCGTGGCGTCTGATGCCCACAAGACTGACAGACAAACTGCACTCGAGATCGAACAGGTTTCATGAAAAGTTCAACAATATTAGGGGTGGATCACTTAGTTAAAAATAAGGGACAATGAAAAACATCACGTTGGCAGCGTGTCATGAGATTAAAAAACAGAATTACATGGCTGTCAATATTAGCAATCTATTGTATTCAAGCATGATACACCTTTTTTTACTATCGAAATAGAGTACAGGCGATATAGCTGAAGTGAAAATATTCTTCACAGATTTTCGTGCCAACAAGAATGAAATAGGGGCAATATCCATGCTAATAATTGTAAAGAAGATAGAATGACACATTCCGAAAAATACAGACAGAACCATCAGTCTTTGATAAGATGTTCTCATTAGGCAGGAATCTCCTTTTATGGCTCAACCTATTTCCATCGGACAAATAGACGTTTCTCTGACAGCCGATATGGCTGAGCCATCATATCGTGCTACGCCAGACATACCCTTTCGAATCCTCGTTCTGGGAGACTTCAGTGGACGAGCCAAGAGCGATCTGCTTGAGGACATGCTCCCGTCATCCGATTATCACCCTATTTTGGTAGATCGCGATAACGTTGACCAGGTGATCACTCAACTCACGGTTGGAATCCAGCTTCCTCTATTCACCAAAACCAGTCAGGTCCTTTCTCTTCAGTTTGGAGAATTAGATGATTTTCATCCAGATCATCTTATTCAGCAGAACAGCTTCTTCAGCGCGCTCATGGCATTGCGAAAGCGCTTAACCAATCCTTATCTTCTGACGAATCAGCATCACTCGCTCCCGAGGAATTATTAAACAAAATTCTGGAGGAAACCTCGGAACGCACGTCACAGACACTCAATTTAAGCAATGAAGAAAGCTGGGGAAAATATATAGAGGAGATTGTCGCACCGTATGTCGTTCCCAACTCTGATCCTCAACAAATACAGCTTCTTGCGCAAGTTGATGCTGCTATTGCCAAACATCTGAAAGCTGTTTTGCACCATCCTGATTTTCAAGCGCTCGAAGCTGCCTGGCGTGGGTTGTTCTTCTTGACCCAACGACTGGAAACCAGTCCGCAACTCAAACTGTATCTCTTGGATCTAACCAAAACCGATTTGGCAGCCGATTTGGGGAAGTCTGACGATCTTAGATCAACAAAACTCTATCAGCTGCTTGTCAGACAAGCGGTTGAAACTCCTGGGGCTCAACCTTGGGCTGTCGTCGCAGGCAACTATACTTTCGACCACATGACGGTGTAAGCTTCCCCCAACCACGGACAGGCGCAATGTAGAGCTTTCTGGCAGAATGACCCAGGAGGTTCTTATGAAAACGAGTCGATTCAGCGAAACGCAAATTGTCGCCATCTTGAAACAAGCCGATGCCGGGGTCAAAGTCAAAGACCTGTGTCGGGAGCATGGCATTAGCGATGCTACCGACTACAATTGGAAAGCAAAGTATGGCGGGCTTGAGGCCTCGGATCTCAAGCGTCTGAAGGAGACCGAGAGCGAACTGGCCAAACTCAAACGCATGTATGCGGATCTGGCCTTAGAGAATCGGGCTCTCAAGGATCTCATCGAAAAAAAGCTCTAACGCCGACGGAGAAACGAATGGCGGTGCAGACGATGCAGGAAGCTCATGGCGTGTCCATCGTTCGAGGCTGTGCCGCAGTGCATCTGGCTCGGTCGGCGTACTATCAGGTGCCACGTGATTGGCACACCCGGGATCGGGATGTGATTGATGCTCTGAATCAGTTGGTCAAGGCCCACCCCCGCTGGGGTGTCTGGAAGTATATTGATCGGTTACGAACGTTAGGGTATCGCTGGAATCACAAACGGATTTACCGCGTCTATCGGCACTTGAGGCTCAATCAGCCTCGCCGTACGAAACGCCGACTCCCCACACGACCCTCCCTGCCCGTGTTTGTGCCAGAGGGGCCGAACGAGGTGTGGTCCGCTGATTTCATGAGCGATGCCCTCTATCACGGCTCGCGGTTTCGCACCTTGAATATCATTGATGACTTTAATCGAGAAGCCTTAGCGATTGAAGTGGATACGTCCCTGCGGGCCGAGCGGGTTATTCGTGTCCTCGAACGCTTGAAGACAGAACGTGACCTGCCCCATATGATTCGGGTGGATAATGGCCCAGAATTTCTCGCTCAGGTTCTTCAAGATTGGGGAAAGACCAATCGCGTGCTGATCTATTACATCCAGCCCGGGCGCCCGACCCAGAATGCGTTCATTGAACGATTTAATCGCACCTATCGGAATGAAGTCCTCAATCTCTATGTGTTTCGGAGTTTGGAGGAGGTCCAAGAGCTCACAGCAAAATGGATGACCGTCTATAACGAACACCGCCCTCACAAGGCGTTACAAGGCATGACCCCGTGTACGTATCACAAACCCAAAAGGCCGGAAAACTCTATGTTGAACCTGTCCGCTTGACGGGGAAGCTTACAGCTTGATTTCAGGGGAGCACTACAGGTCGAGGGGCGGCGGGCAAAGTCCCGGTCTTTGGGATTCTCAAGCGTGGGGGCCGCGTGTATACGAAAGTGATTCCCGATACGAAAGCCAAGACATTGATGGGAATCATGCAGGAACGGATTATTCCCGATAGCATCGTGTATACCGATACCTATCGCTCTTATAATGTACTCGATGTGTCAGAATTTAAGCATTATCGGATCAATCATTCAAAACAGTTTGTCAAAAAACACAAGCACATTAACGGGATCGAGAATTTCTGGAATCAGGCCAAGCGACATATGCGTAAATTTAATGGAGTCCCTCGGCCGCATTTCCCGCTTTTTTTAAAGGAATGTGAATGGCGCTTTAATACCCCGAACCCACAACGCCAATTTACTCAATTAAAACAGTGGGTTAAGCCTTATATGAAATAGTTATCTAGGACAGCCCCAAAAATAATCTTTGACGACCTATCATATTAATTTCTCCTTATTGAGAAACTCTTTTCCGCTCGACAACTTTTTGGGGAAAAATATTAAGATACCCAAGAAGTTGCTTTTAACATCCTTAGACACATGGCAGGAATTTTCCAGCCTATGCAACTAACTAGACAGTTGAGTCAGATTTTTGTGTCATGAGAAACCAACTCCGCGCTTTCAAAATGAGAGTTTTATGAATAATTTACGCATTCGCGGCCAGGTCATAGGACTGGGTGGCCGTGCCATAGCGCCAGGTAGCCTTCCGATAACTTAACGTAATCGTCTCTGTCGGCCGATTATCCCCCGAGCTGTACCCAATGCTGACACTGGTCACAATCACTTTCTCCAACGTCACCGTTAAATACGCCTCCGACCCCGCCACTAAATTCATCTCCGCATCATCATACTGCGTCTTCATCGCACAGGCATGGGCTAACGCGGGACTCCCATTGTCCATGACCTTTGTCACCGTCAGATCGCCAAACGTCGTCACCCGTCCGGTAATTTGATCCCCTTCTTCCCATTCCCCCCCTTGCGAAATGCCATAGGAAACCGCTTGCACCACGGTCTGGTTTCATACCCGGACACCGTCGCATTCCCGGGAATTGCCCCGGCCCCAATGTTCAAAAAGCCATTTTGTTCCGCCATGATGTATCCCTCCTTAAGGATTAAAAATGTAGGTTGGCCAAGGCTAATGCCCCCGCCCCTCTCTCCCCAGTCTTCGTAACCAGGGTCCGCGACAACTGCCTGTCCCATCTGAGGAAGCAAGAGCGATGCCAGTTTTTCTTCATGCCATCAAATGTGCTGTGAAGATAGCGAAATATCTGTCATGATGCCGTTCCCCCGCTATTAGAGGCTACCTGAAGAGCGCTCCCTTCCAGCAAGGCATTGCTATCTTTTTAAAAAGATTTCCAATGAATTTAAAATTATTGAATTATTATTAAAAGAAAACATCTTTATTAAACAAAAATAGCTATAGATGTTTCCGAACTGTTTTCCATGTCTTCGCCAATTTTGTTCGACGCGGAAATTTCTCTTTCTGATTAGGTTGTTCGAGAATCACCGTGCGAATGCGATCCTTCACCAACACCTGTGCAAAATCCAAGGTTCGTCCAATGGCTGCGTCCAGATTATCCCACCCATCTTCTTTCAATTGATCAATAAATGCTTTCAAAGCCGTTGAACCAGGTCCGATGGTTCGTGTCAAACCAAGAGGAAATTCATGCATGTGCAGCCATTCCCTGATGACAGGAACACCTTGCCCTTCCTGCCGAGCAAGGTAGATCACGTTGTAATAAAATCGTGCTAATTTTTCTAATTCTGAGGCCGCTTCAGGAATTGGAGTGGGCAAATCACCTCCGAGAGCCAAAGATAGGGTTGAAAGAGAAAATCTTGAGGACTCCCCTACCGGCATCAACGCGTCAAGATCAACGAGAAGAATCGGACGGCGTCGTTCCCAGACAGCGAGCACACCGCGCTGCTCTGTGGCTTCCACACGAGGGCTCTTTTCAAGGCTCACGACTACGTCTAAGGTACCAGACATATGACGACGATATTCCAAAAACGCACGGCCATCTCCGCCAGTTAATGCGGTGCCTACTGTTTTTGGTCCTACCATAAACACAACATTTTCCCCTCCAAGACCAATATGACTCAAGACCCCAGAACGAACAAGTCGAGCTTTCAAACTTGTTGGTTTTCCTGGAAAAACCAACACATCAGGAACAAGCAGTGTGGCCTGAACTTTGTCGGCAGCATAGCTGCTGCCAACACACATCGTTCCCCCGACAAGCATTAATGCCATCAACAGCCCAGCAGCCATACAGCTATCACGATAGTGTTTCATTCCACTATTCACTCCTCATTCACCACACATTGCCTATAGAGTGGCGGATCCTAACCCGCAACAATTATCTCACGTCATGTACGTGTTCTCTTAAAACAGTCCATGCCCCCGTTTGGCAAATGAAAACGCATCGACAGCAAAAATAATCGCAAATTGAATGTAGAACATGTCTGCTAGAGGCCAATAGACTCTTCCAATGAAAAAAAAGACCGCTGTAGACCCCAACAAGATGTATCCCCGCTTTGCAACACCTAAATAGAGGTGGCCAAGCCCGGTAACAAGAATAGACAATACAGCGGCCGCAATTCCCTGCCATAGTTTTTCACGATCCGTCTTTTCTTCGAGATAAGGCTTCTCTTCCATGCCCTCACACAATCCCCATGGAGCTCCCAAGCACATCATCATCCCTTGACTCAATGTGACATGGGTGACGCTTCTGGCGGAAGAACTCTTTTGCCCTCTTTGTTAAAACTTCACTTTGGGAGCAACTCTCGCGGCATCGTCAATTTCAAAATATTCGGCCGATTCGACACCAGCTAACCCGGCATACAGGCGACCCAGGAGCTTCCGAATATACGTATTAAGTCCACGCACCGCATCATTGTACCGTTTTCGTTCTACAGACAATCGATTTTCTGTTCCTTCTAACTGATCCTGTAATTTCAAAAATGATTGATCTGATTTTAATTGAGGATAGGTTTCTCGTAAGACCAATAACCGGGACAGCGCGCCCTCCAACCCACCGGCAGCTTTCGCTTTTTCATTAATGGACCCCGCCTGAAAATAAGATTTCCTAGCTTCGGCCACACCTAAAAATATTTCCTGTTCCTGTTTTGCCACCCCTTTCACCGTCTCCACCAAGTTAGGCAGCAATTCAAACCGGCGCTGTAGTTGGTTCTCGACTTGTGCCCACTGACTTTTGACGGCTTCGTCTAATATAATAACGCGATTATACCCAGAATACACACATCCACCAGCCATCAACATTGCGATGACAATGATCCCAAACACCATCAGTACTATTCGTCCTGCACTCACAAGATTCCCCCCACATTCCCGTTGTTTTACCAAAATAAACTACCAGCTTGCGCCACCACCCCCACCACCGAAGCTACCACCCCCACCAAATGAGCCACCAAACCCTCCGCTCAATCCCCCACCAAATCCACTACTATATCCACCGCCCCAATGCCTAGAACGACCGCCAAGAGCACTCCCAAGGAGGAGGCCACCCATCATTCCCCCCATTCCGCCACCACCCCAGGCACGTTGATAACGACGTCGTCGCATCATGGAAGACAAAATGCCAAAGCCAATTAAAATAGGAAGAAGGCCTGCCCCAAACAACGATCCTGTTCCACTTTGTTGACGAGGCTGGTATCGGTACGTTGGCACTCCCGTTAGTTGCACTTTCGCCTCATCGGCTACTTTGTTCGCCGTTGCCACGGTTAGCTGCAACAGCCCTTGAGAATACTGCCTTTTCTTGAAAAACTGGCTCGCTACGACACGGGAAATCGATCCGGCCCACGAGTCGGGCAAAGCCCCTTCTAATCCATAACCCGTATGAATCCGAACTCGACGTTCTTGTAACGCAAGTGCAATGAGCGCACCATTATCCTTCCCTGACTGCCCCAACTTCCATGCTGCCGCATGTCGTTGAACAAAACTAAAAAAATCTTCGTTTTCAAGGCTCGGAACTGTGAGCACCTTGACCTGTGCCATAGTTTTTTGTTCCAATTCTCGAAGCCATCGTTCCAATTCCTGTTCAGTCTGACCATCAATAACCCCAGCCATATCAATCACATACGTTCCTGGATCGGACACGGTCACCTTGCCCCATGCCACAGGAACCAGGCACAAGACAACAAGGCCAATGACTGACAATGGTCCTCTCCAGCTCTTACCATGCATCGACAAGTTTCCTTAAAGCATCCACATCCTCATACAGGGCACAAAATTCATCCCATCCATGGGTATGACGGTGATCCATACTACCCTGAATCCCTTTCAAGGGCCGATTAACCTCCCGTGAAACGGCATCAATAACCTGTGATGCGGGAAGCCCTTCACGTTGATCGTGCAACCACAACAGTCCTCGCAATGTCCGAATGACTCGCTCAGCAACGTCTGATTCAATCTCACTAAACAGTTTTTCGCGACCCGCTGCAGCTAGCAACCCTTGCCGCATTCCAATCAAAATGGTTTTTAGCTCACGCTCACATTGCAACCGAACATGGGCCTCAATAAAAGTGAGGGGTTCAAAATGATCAGGTCCCGACAAACACAGCCGACTTTGTTGAATCTCAATAAATTCTAATGGAAAACTGTCTACTGAGGCGGCAATGTACTCCGGTGTCATAATCAATGGAGCCGCAATTCGAACCTTTCCTAATTTAGCCCCCTCCTTGGCTAATTGACGCAGCATCATCAAATCAATGGCTTGGAGAACCACAACGCTGCGAGCCATGTGTTGTGCCAAATCAAACGTCGTGCTCGCAATTGCCCCATATAACGTAATTGCTAAGCCATTTGACCCAGCCAATGCGTGAATCTGTTCTCCATAACGCCGAACTGGTTCTTGCATAGGCGCAATGATTCGCGCCAATGCCTCTTTTGTAATTGTCATGTCACATAATCTCCTTGAGTACCACAATGCATAGGCTCCCTGACCTTATCAAAAATAGCTGTCTCCGTCCTCTTTTTCGCAATGATTCAGAAAACTGTGTCATCTTCATCGTCTCATTTTGCATTTTTTCACTTATTCAAGGCGTGTTTTAATTCCTAATCTTATTCTAGCACGGGCATTTTGCAACAAAATTTATACCCTTGGGTTGACTTCCCTTATAACCATGACTATCTGGGTGAAGATACCAGGGGTATGATCTATGGAAAACTCAGAAAATCAAAAGAACCCAGACACATCAGGTGCAAGCATCGACTCCACATCAACAATGGACTCAATACTGGAGACTCAAGAAGATTCGATAACGACAGAAAAACAAGAAGAGTCACTCCAGCTAGTAGAAGGTAATGAAACGCCTCAGAGTGATTATAATACAAAAATTGAGGAACTTCAGGCTTTAAATGAGAAATACCTTCGCTTGTATGCCGAATTTGAAAATTACAAGCGTCGTGCTCAGCGTGACCAAGGCGAAACTGCTCGGTTTGCGAATGAAAGATTACTGAAAGATTTCCTTCCAACAGTCGATAATCTTGAACGGGCAATCCAATGTGGAGAATCGCAGACTTCAGGTGACGGCCTGCTTGAAGGAGTCAAGCTCACGTATAAACAGTTTTTGGATACCTTAACGAAACTTGGGGTCCGTCAAATCACGAGCATTGGAGAATCATTTGATCCCACGAAACATCAAGCCGTGGCACAAGTTGAATCATTGACAGTTGAACCAAATTCCATAGTGGAAGAATTTCAAAAGGGCTATTTCTTGTATGAGCGAATTTTACGTCCAGCTATGGTCACTGTCGCCGCAAATCAGTCTGGGTCTGACCCAATACCGACCGACGAAACACATCGTCATGATGAAGGAGAAGAGGCATGAGTAAAATTATTGGCATTGACTTGGGAACCACGAATTCTTGTGTGGCCGTGATGAGTGGGGGGGACCCCGAGGTCATTGCGAATTCAGAAGGAGCTCGGACAACACCGTCCGTTGTCGCACTAAACGATAAAGAAGAGCGATTGGTTGGGCAGATTGCTAAGCGTCAAGCCATCACCAATCACGAAAACACCATTTTCTCAGTGAAACGCTTAATGGGACGAAAAATGTCAGCCGGGGAAGTCCAAGACGCCATGAAGCGATTGCCGTATAAAATTGTGGAAGGGCCGAATGGTGATGCCCATGTAGAAATACGTGCCAAGAAATATAGCCCACCTGAAGTCTCTGCCATGATTTTACAAAAAATGAGACAAACTGCTGAAGATTATATAGGGGAAAAAGTCACGGATGCCGTGATCACCGTTCCTGCATATTTTGACGATAGTCAACGACAAGCCACAAAAGATGCCGGCCAAGTGGCTGGACTCAACGTGCTTCGCATTATTAATGAACCGACTGCAGCATCCCTCGCATATGGACTGGATAAAAAGAAGGAAGAGCGAATTGCCGTCTACGATTTAGGCGGTGGCACCTTTGACATCTCAATCCTTGAGATTGGAGAAGGCGTGTTTGAAGTGAAAGCCACGAATGGGGACACCTACCTAGGAGGCGATGACTTTGACCTTCGAATCATTGACTGGTTGGTTGATGAGTTTAAAAGAGAGCAAGGCATTGACCTACATAAAGACCGCATGGCACTTCAACGATTAAAAGAGGCTGCAGAACGGGCAAAAATCGAACTATCCTCCTCACAAGAATCTGAAATTAATCTTCCATTCATTACCGCGGATGCAAGTGGGCCCAAACATCTCGTGATCAAACTCACTCGAGCAAAACTGGAACAATTAGTTGAAGATTTGGTCGTTCGCTCAATTGAGCCCTGTAAAAAAGCTTTGGCTGATTCGGGATTGACCACACAAGAAATTAATGAAGTCGTCTTAGTTGGCGGCATGACCAGAATGCCAAAAGTTATTGAAAAGGTCAAAAATTTCTTTGGGAAAGAGCCTCACCGAGGAGTCAACCCCGATGAAGTAGTGGCCATCGGCGCAGCCATTCAAGGTGGCGTGCTCCGAGGCGACGTCAAAGACGTTCTGCTGCTTGATGTGACACCTCTCTCTCTTGGCATTGAGACTCTTGGAGGGATTTTCACTCGCTTAATTGATCGGAATACCACCATTCCAACAAAAAAGAGTCAAATCTTTTCTACTGCGGCAGACAGTCAAACGGCCGTGACGATTCGAGTGTTTCAAGGAGAACGTGAGTTAGCAAACGATAATAAGCTATTGGGCCAATTCGACTTAGTAGGGATTCCTCCTGCTCCACGTGGCATGCCTCAAATTGAGGTGACCTTTGACATTGATGCTAATGGCATTGTCCATGTTTCCGCCAAAGACATGGCCACACAAAAAGAACAATCGATTAAAATTACGGCATCCAGTGGATTAAGCAATGAGGAAGTTGAACGGCTGGTGAAAGAAGCCGAGGCCCATACGGAAGAAGACAAAAAACGTCGTGAAGTGATTGAGATTCGGAACCAGGCAGATAACCTGATCTACACGACAGAGAAAAACCTTACAGAGCATGGAGAAGCCATTGCCGATGAGGAAAAAACCAAGATTGCCGATGCTGTTACTGCAATGAAAACAGCGATGGAAGGTGAAGATCTTGAAACAATGAAAACAGCCATGCAAAACTTGACCACCGCCTCGCATAAACTTGCGGAGGAAATGTATAAAAAAACATCAGCTGAGGCAGCCACGAATGCGGCAGCAGGCCCTGAGTCATCACCCGACTCATCAGACACCGTAAACGGTGAGGCTCCTACGAGTGATGAAAAAGTCGTGGATGCCGAATTCGAAGAAGTCGACAAAGATAAAAAATAACGGCAAACTAGCAGCCAGCAATTTCTACAGAATATGAATTGCTGGCTGCTCATGTACTAACCCTATTACGATTATCCTTATGCCATCAGCGGAAAAACGCGACTACTACGAAATTCTCGGGATTGATCGGAATGCCTCGGATGATGAGATCAAAAAGGCATTCCGGAAGCTCGCCCGCGAACATCACCCTGATCTCCATAACGACCCTCCAAAGAAGAAAAAAGCTGAAGAAAAATTCAAAGAAGCCAATGAAGCCTATGAGGTCCTGAGTAACGCCGACCAACGTAAAAAATATGACATGTTTGGACATACAGGAGGCCCACAAGGATTTGGCGGAGCCGAAGGCTTTGATTTTGGTCGTGGGTTTGGCGATACATTCAGCGATATTTTTGAAGACTTTTTTGGAGGCGGGCGAAGCCGAACTCGACCTGAGCAAGGAACTGACCTTCAATATAATCTCGAAATCGCGTTTGAAGAAGCTATTACAGGGAAAGAAGCCAAACTAAAAATTCCCAGATGGGAAATATGTGAGAAATGTTCAGGAACTGGCGCCCATTCGACTAAAGGAGTGAAACCCTGTTCAGGGTGTCAAGGTACAGGGCAACTGCGACTGCAACAGGGCTTTTTTACGATCAATCGATCCTGTGGACAATGCCAAGGAACCGGGCAAATCATCTCTGATCCCTGTCCTGCCTGCCGTGGCCAAAAGCGTATCTATCAAGAGCGCATGCTTTCTGTCACGATCCCCCCAGGAATTGACACAGGCATGCGGTTACGTCTGGCCCATGAAGGGGAGCATGGTGTCAATGGAGGCCCTCCTGGGGATCTCTATGTCGCCATTAGCGTTAAAGCCCACCCAATCTTTGCTAGAAAAGGCAATGATATTCTCGTCACTTTGCCCATTCACTTCGCAACCGCAACACTTGGGGGCAAAGTGGAAGTCCAAACCTTAAAAGGAAAGACAACGGTCAAAATTCCTGCAGGCACGCAACATGATCGAGTCCTTCGATTAAAAGGGCTGGGAGCTCAAGGGCTGAAGACACACCAACCTGGGGATCAGCTTGTTCGAATCAAAGTAGAAATTCCTAAAAAGCTCACGGCCCAACAAAAAGAACTCCTTGTTGCCTTTGCCAAAGAGAGTGGCATTGCAATTGATGAGAGCGAAGAAGGCTTACTCGATAAAGTCAAAAACATGTTTGAATGACCTGGTTTCTTCGTAGCTTGCAACGGGGATACGGCTTCAAGAGAAGACATTGAGAAACCGTAGTTTCTCAATGTAATGCATACGCTCATGCAATCTCTCGTAGCAGGCTATGAGGGATTGTCTGAGTTGTTTTTGATCCCTATGCCTGTTTTTTTTATCTCGTCCTCCTTCATCCAAAACGACCACGTTTCAATCGGCGACCCTCTTTTCTCGCATCTTTACAAAAGTCTACGCGTCAAACCAGGTGAAACGCTTTGGTTTGGAGACGAGCAACGAACCCGTTACTTAGCTCATGTCCGATCTATTGGTTCCAATCATCTTATCGCCGATATTCTTGAAAAACATGCAGGCCCTGCCCCCTCTGGACCACAGCTCATTGTTGGGCAAGCTATCCTGAAAAATCATCAGATGAATTGGGCAATTCAAAAAGCGATAGAGTTAGGCGTTAGGACATTGATGCCTGTCATTACCGCTCGAACTGTCATTGATTGTAAATCTAGCCGATTGCAGGCCTATCAGGAACGTTGGCAACGAATTGCGCTCGAAGCTGCACAGCAGTCTGAACAATGGACAATCCCAGAGGTTACCCTCCCCTATTCAATGACAGACTTTTGCCAAAAAACGAGGGAGGCAGCTGTTTGTAGTCTCTTAGTTGAACGACACGAGGGCCCAGGGCTCCATACCCTGCCCCTTGCTCAGAAACCAGAAGAACAGATTGTCGTCACAATTGGACCAGAAGGAGGATGGACTACTGAGGAGCTTCGGATTGCGCAAGAGAATGGATTTCACACGGTGACATTAGGAGAACACATCTTGCGGGCAGAAACGGCGACGATCGCCGCGACCACGATTATACAAAACCGTTTAGGAAATCTCGGATAACCAAGATAAAGAAGTTATGGGGCAAGTGTGGAGATTTTCATCACAGCCCCCTGGCTTCCAACAGCCCACCCCTCAGTAGGCTTGGGAAAGGAAAGCCCATACAACGAAAGACCTTCAGAGGCCTCAGAATCCTGCCAAGTGAATCCTGCATCTCGTGTAGAGAAGAACGCACCCGCTTCGCCAACCACCCAGCCTTCTTTGATATTCGTAAAATGAATACGCAAGAGGTCTGCGGGACGGATACATGGCGATCCACAAGGTCGAGTTTTGTCAATCCACTGTTTTCCGCCGGTAATGGTCCGAAACATTGACCCTTGTGAACCAACCACCCAGCCAGAGAGAGAGTCAACAAAAAAAACATCAAAAAACGTCGCTGTACTATCTGTCTGTTGCTGCGTCCAATGCTGCCCCCCATCCATCGTGGTAAGAATCACTCCCAGGGCCCCCACAACCCATCCTTGTTGCTCATTAAGAAACTGGATTCCAAATAAATCAGCATTCGTTCCACTATCCAGGTCTATCCAGGTTTCTCCATGATCTTGAGTGTGTAGGATCGTACCACGCGCGCCCACCACCCAAGCCTTGTGGGTATCAAAAGCATGAATGCCATATAAGGATGAGGTCGTACCACTCTGCTGCGGGTTCCATTGTTTCCCTCTAGTGTCGGAATGGAGAATGGTGCCATTTTGCCCAACGATCCATCCATGAGTGTTCTCAGCAAAGGTAATATTGGTTAACATGGTTCTTGTTCGTCGAGGAAGCGCTTGCCATGTTTTTCCACTCGTGGCTGTATGCAGGATAGTTCCACCAGCGCCCACAGCCCATCCTTCTTGAGAATCCACAAAGAAGGTATCGAGCAACGTGACTTGGGTTCCACTTGGCTGTATAACCCCAACAAAAGAAGGTTGGACTTGTTGAGCATGAACCAGGGAACTTACGGACAAAACCAGGAGGCTTGCCAAAAAGACACAAGGGTTCCAGATACGGAGAAAAGTATTCATTGATCCTTTATGTGGGTTAATCCCGTCTTGGGTTTGGGATGTTAAAGTAGTCAGGGTCAGGAAGACCACGCTTGAGAATAGTAAAGTCCCCAGCCACGGCATTCACCCATTTCTTCGGCGTACAACATTTGCCATTCTCAAGAATATCCCACGACCCTCGGCGCACAACAATTTCGCCTTCGGTGAGGTCTGTGACAAAGCCCCGTGGCGTTCCAAAACCAAAGACCTGTCGACGGGGGACTCGAACTTGAATTTCAGAGTCGGTCCATGCCATGACTTGGGCTGCGGTTCCATTCAAGAGCACTTCACTCCGAGAAACGTCAGAGCCTAATTCATATGTCTGCCATTCATGGGCTTCATGATGAAGCTCTAACCGAGTTGACTCTGATATCTTGATAAAACTTCCAAACCCTGAGCCTTGAATGGTCACCAGCTCATCCAGACCCGCTGATTTTGGCGAATAGGAAGACACACGAGGCGTTACCACCGTAAATGATCCGGCGGTCAATTGCACATCAGCTTGTTTTGCACAACAGGTGCCATCCGCATGTGGTATATTGGCACCCCGCTTGATAACAATAGGGCCACTTTTGGCACTGAACGGAACCCAAACATTAATTTCCGTGTCTTGCCATCGATGGATAATCCCAGGAACGCCTCCAAATTCTACAGCATTACGACCAGGATCAAAGTCAAACGCATAGGCTGTTGAGCCACCTTCTGAAAACACTCCAAAATGCTCTCCTTGAATACGAACCAATGTACCGATAGGACCATGGGTCGGGGACACCTTATCAACGTGGCTCTCCACAACGTGGAACTGTCCAAGAGTCCGCTTGCGACCACCATAGTTGAGAACAAAGGGTCCGCTTGTCGCATTGAGAGGAACATGGACGACAATCGTACGTGCACCCCATTCCGCAACCGTGGCTAATTGATCATTAAAATACACCGCATCGGTAGGACTCTTGCCTACCAGAAAATCTTGGCCGCTTAAGACCACTTTTGTGCCAACTGGCCCTTCGGTTGGTTGGAATTCAACATGAGGAATTAAATTCAAATGAAGTCCATTACTCGTAGCATACTTGACCGGCGCACAACATGAGCCGTCCGGCAGAGGGTCAGAAGAAGCTAAACGAACTGTCACCTCACCTGATGTCGCATTGGCAGGGATACGGACTTCAATTTTATTGGGGCGCCATTTTTGGACTTGCGCCCGGACTCCATTGATCATGACTTGGTTCACCCCAAACATCGTATTGGGATCTCTCGAACCTGCACTGTTACCAAAATGCGCCCCTTCAATGACTAACATATCTCCAGGTTCAGCTTCTGCGGGAATCAATGTGGTCAGCTTTGCGGTTTGAACTGAAAAAGTCCCTGCTGAGATTGATCCATCCTGTCCTATAAGCGTCACAAGCCCTGACTTTGCCCGAAGAGGCACTTTGACCATTACCAGATCAGATTCCCACGATTGAATAAGCGCAGGAGTACCAGAGAAAAGCACTCGATTGACTTCAGTGGAGACGAAATCTCCAAATTGTCCTCCACCAATGGTTACCGTGGTTCCCGGAGGACCAGCATCTGGAAACAATTCAGCGTGAGCGAGGGAAGCCTGAAATAGGCAACATGCAAATACCCCAAGAACTATCCATCGTGCAGACCACATAAGACAGAGGGCCCCTTTCCCAAATATATAGTCTAAAAGCTTATAAATATTTTGGATAATTAACGCGCGAATGAGATGAGAATGAATGTAAAAAATTATGAAGATAACGCTGCGGTACGAGCGGAAAACCACTGACCGTCAAGCAACATTCAACCTACTGTGAAGCACTTTACCAGCCGATCTTTTTTATTGTCAACCAACATAAATGGAGATCCGATAAGATCGACTCCATTCATTGACGGAACAGAAAGGGATGGCTCGGATCTCATTGCAACCCAGCAGAAAGATGAGATGGCACTGCGACTCCTTGCGATCTATTCCAAGGGTACCTGGATAACCAACCCGCCCATCACATCGTTGAGTTTAAAGTCGCGTTTTGGGCTTTGAGGGTGGGCATTGTGACATGAGACACAGGCTCGACTCACCGCACGATCCGGATAAATAGCTTTAAAATACGGTTTGTCATTAATTGTCACCTCACCTTCCACGACCTCGCCATATTCCACCACTTGTTCTAAGGCAGCTTGTTCTTCCTTTGACGAAGGCTTATTGTGAGAATGGACAGGCCATGAACTAATTAAGCGATATCTAAACGAAGCGCCCCGAACATCGAGACTCCGCGAGGCTTCTTGCAAAAATTGCGCTGGAAGCGGAAGCGCTTGCTTTGTACGCCATTCCTCTTCCGCGGTTACAATCAACATGGCTTCCATCCGTTCAACGACATGTTGGGTATAAAATGTCCGATCGGCTTGAATCACGGCATGCAAATAATCCGCAACCGTACGTGGAGAAAGACTGTAAGAGGGTATTGTTTGCAAACCAAGTCCCCACCCAAGAAGAAGCCCCAGCAACCCAACCGAGACCATAAGCAGAAATGTCTTTCCAGACATCAACCACATCCTCGATTTTTAATAGGCCAGTGCGTATTCGACACGTCTAACCAAAAAGCCCACAGACGCTTTGCAATCATAGCAGCTCTGCCTAGAAGACTGCACGAAAAAAGCACGACACCTTTCATCTATATGGTATACCCTGTCAGTTGAAACTATAAGTCACGCAATGGTAAGACCAGCCTATCTGCAAATGGCACGCACAGAAACCAGTGGAGAAAGACAAGGTTTGGCCTGCGTGTGAGTCTTCTCTCAAAAAGGGGGCTACTTGAAAAACTTTTTCTTCGATCTTCCGATTGAACGAAAACTCCTTTTGGTCTCTGCCGTTCCTGTGCTAACGGTATTCACGCTAAGTTTCTTAACCTATACCAGCGTGCAAACCTTTTCTCATGACGAAGATCGCTTGAACCTGGTGTATCATATCCAAAGTGATTCCGCAGAATACATGCGGCTCGTGGTTGATCTAGAGACAGGATTTCGTGGATTTGTCCTCACGAAACAACCCGCATTTCTGAAACCCTACCGTGCCGCCAAACAGCGTGTGCATACAGTCGAACGAGCGCTGTTGCAGATGGTTTCCCCTCAGAGTCAACAACATGCGCTCTTGCGTGGTGTGCAACAATTGGTCGATCAATTACTCACCGATAAAGATGCGCTCATTCTAAAAGTAAAAAACGGATACACGAATGAAGCAATACAGTATATTGAAACGGGACAAGGTCGAGAGCTGATGTCAGCCATCCGTGAAAAAATGGCTGAATTTGATCGTCGAGAAGTAACGCAGTTACAAGAAGCTCTATTAAGCAGTGGAAAGGATCGTGACGTCCTCCTATGGATTGTCGTCGGTGGGGGCATGGTCACGCTGCTGCTCATGTTCGTCTCATTACACTTTATTGCACGATCAATCACAAGTCCTTTGCGCTCATTAGCACGAACAGTTGGAGGAACATCAGAAGGGACCGTCCCTCAGGTCTCTGTGCTGGAACGTCAGGATGAAATTGGAGAGCTGACACGAGTCATGCACTCAATGAGCACACAGACCCAAGAACATATTAACCGCATTCAACATTCGGAACACGAACTTCGTATGCTGAATCATGATTTAGCGGCATCTGAAGCAAAATATCGAGGAATCGTTGATCATGCCCCCATCGGCATTTTCACGACAGAGGGCACGCACGTAATTTTTTCTAATCAAGCCAACTGGGAATTGGCGGGACGCAAAGACACTCCACAAGCCGACCCAGAACTCATGTGGCACTCGGTTCATGAATACGATCGTGAACAGACCTATCAATCATTTGTGTCATCAGTTGAAAAAGGAGCATCCTTCGAAAAAGTGTTTCGGTTTCAACGTGCTGATGGCATGGTTCGAAAAGTTTTTTGCCGAGCGATTCCTATTACCGATCGAAAAAGTCAACCTGTCGTCTATCAAGGCTTTAACGTGGACATCACCACCTTAGAACAAATGCGGGCGAAACTCATTCGGTCCGAACGCCTGGCGATGTTAGGACAAGTGGCTGCGGGCATCGCCCATGAGATTCGAAACCCTTTGGTTGGCATTGGATCAACCGCGTCATTACTGTTAGAAGAATTGCCTGACACGGATAGCCATCGTGCAGATTTAACAACGATTTTACAGGAGACGAAACGACTTGATCGCATTGTGAATCAAATTGTCGACTTTGCCAAACCTCGTACATTTGCGCCACAGATCTTTTCACTTGAAGAAAAAATCCAAGAAGCCTTACGGCTGTTGACCCGTCCTCTCTCTGAGAAAGAAATTTCGGTCATCTTTGACAAACCCGATCACCTTCCGTCTATCGAGGCCGATCAAGATCAAATCAAACAAATTCTCTTGAACGTCCTACAAAACGCCATTGAAGCATTACCCACGAAAGGAAAACTCACCATTCGATTATGCGATGTACAAGACCATACAGAACCTACCGTGCAGGTTGATATTACCGATAATGGTGTAGGCATTGCCGCATCAGACCTCCCACATCTCTTTGAACCATTTTTCACTAGTGGAAAGCCAAAAGGCACCGGACTTGGGTTAGCCATTTGTCGCAATATTGTCGACCAGCATCATGGGGACATGACCGTCACGAGCCAAAAGGATCACGGTACAACTATTTCCATCTCGCTGCCATGGTCTCAAGGAAGTGAGGCTATTCTTACATGATCCAAGCCACTATTTATGTGACCGATGATGAACATGCGATCCGGTCGGTCATCGCCAGGCGGCTCTCACGCCGGCATCACCATGTACGAACCTTTGATTCAGGCGAAGCGCTCGTGGAGGCACTCACACAAGAAGTTCCAGACCTTGTCGTTTTGGACGTTAAAATGGGTGGAATGACGGGCCTTGAAACACTCAAAACTATCCGTGCGCAATTCCCACAGCTCATCGTCATTATGCTAACAGCCTATGGCACCGTGGAAGATGCTGTAGAAGCCATGAAACGGGGTGCCCAAGATTTCGTCATTAAAACGGTGGAATTGGAAAATTTCGATCCTGTGCTCAATCGAGCTTTGGAATTGCTATCACTCCGACGCCGGGTGTTATTGGCCAGTGAAAAAGAAGGCAGTCCTTATGCATTGTCACACTTGGCCACACTCAGCACGTCCATGCAAGAACTCATGGAACAAATTCGAGAATTGACACAAAACTCGAAAACCACTGTCTTGTTAGTTGGTGAGACAGGAACTGGCAAGGAATTTCTATCTCGGATTCTCCACCATAACGGCCCACGAGCAAAAGGCCCCTTTATTGGGGTGAATTGTACAGCCATTCCCAGTGGACTATTTGAAAGTGAACTATTTGGGTATGAACGGGGCGCCTTCACAGGGGCCAACCAAAGGAAGTTAGGCCTACTCGAGCAAGCTGATGGCGGCACCTTATTTTTGGATGAAATTGGTGATTTGGATTTGGCCATGCAAGCTAAGCTGTTACGAGTGCTCCAAGAACGCGTATTTCGCCGATTAGGGGGCACAGAAGATATTCCTGTTGATTTTCGCTTAATCGCTGCAACCAATCGGGATTTAAAAAAAGCCGTTGGACAGGGCGCGTTTCGAGAGGACCTCTTCTTTCGGCTGAATGTAATCATGCTGGAAATTCCGCCTCTCCGGATGCGTGTCGCAGATATTGTGCCATTAGCAATGAATGCGCTCATCCGCTATAGCAAGGAGATGGGAAAAGACATTCTAGAAATCGACCCTGAAACACGGCATCTTCTTGAAGAGTATGCCTATCCCGGTAATATCCGTGAGCTCCAAAATTTAATCGAGCGGGCCGTCATTTTTTGTCGAAGCCAAACATTGATACCCAGCGATCTACCACAGGAATTACGTGAAGAACAAGAAGCAAGCGTGCAAACCATCACCTCAGATTCGCAAACAAAAATTCGGATTGAGCTAACCTTGGGAGAGCAAACACTAGCCGATATTGAGATGGCAATTATTGAACAAGTGCTGCATCTCGTCGGATACAATAAAAGCGCCGCAGCAAAACACCTAGGCCTCTCTCGGTTTGCCTTAGATCGACGGCTTAAACGAACACCGGACGGCTAGAGAACACACCACCATTGTCATTGATGTTTTTTCGGAAATGAAAAGGGTAAGGCTTACTAGCCAATATCAGTAAAGGATCCCTCAAAATTCTGTCACCCGACTTGCCTTTCACAATGTAAAGTTTCTACATTGAACCGAGTGTTTCGCTAGCTTCGTCTCTTGAATTATCACGAAATTGTTCCGCCTGATGTTCTACCCTGATTAGATACTTACGTTATTATGTTATATTTATTATTCGACCATGATCCTTAAACCATGACAACCAGGTTACAACACTTGTATAGCTTATACTTGGAAAATCCATAACCAATCCTGTACAACATCGAATGTTTCTTAGCATTTCATATGATTTTGATAATTGAGAAAGCAGGAACTGGGACTATTGAACAACACCGTTGGTATATGTGCCGGAGCTTTTGCGAAGGCTGGAGGGCTTTGCCGACCGCTCCAGAAAGGGTGTCATGCACATTAGCGTATTAGGCACAGGGTATGTGGGGTTGGTCACAGGCGCTTGTTTTGCGGAATTTGGGCTAAACGTTCTCTGTATGGACACAGATCCAACCCGCATCCAGAAGTTGAACCAAGGAGAAGTGCCTTTTTTCGAGCCAGGCCTCACGGAGTTAGTGTCCAAAGGTCGAAAATCTGGCCGGCTTGAATTTACAGTTGACTTAACGAAAGCGGTGGATAACGGCTTGGTCATTTTCATTGCTGTTGGCACCCCTTCACGCTCAGATGGATCGGCTGACTTATCCTATATCGATGAAGTTGCCCGGAATATTGGCTCCCGCATGACTGGGTACAAAGTGGTTGTCACGAAATCGACGGTTCCCATTGGCACATCCGAGCGAGTTCGGGATTTAATTAAATCTCACCAAACAACATCGGTGAACTTTGATGTGGTGTCCAATCCGGAATTCCTCCGTGAAGGCTCTGCCATTGGCGATTTTCTTCGTCCGGATCGCGTAGTGATTGGGGCAGAAAGTGCGCAAGCAGTGGCAATCATGAAGGATCTTTATCGTCCACTCTATTTGATTGAGACACCGGTGGTTGTCACAAACGTGCCAACTGCGGAAATGATTAAGTACGCCTCCAATGTCTTTTTGGCTACAAAAATTTCTTTCATTAATGAAGTTGCCAATCTGTGCGAACAAGTTAGCGCCAATGTTCAAACGGTGGCGAAGGCCATGGGATTAGACAAACGGATTGGCAGTAAATTCCTACACGCTGGGCCTGGTTTTGGCGGATCGTGTTTTGGAAAGGATACCGCTGCGCTTGTCCACATCGGCGAACAAGCCGGGTATTCCATGCAATTAGCCCATACAACCAAACACGTTAATCAACAGCAACGGTCGCGCATGGTAGATAAAATTCGTGAGACGTTAGGCATACTTGACGGGAAAACTATTGGGATTTTGGGGTTGACATTTAAGCCCAATACCAATGACTTGCGCGATTCACCAGCCATGTGGATTGCGGAACAGCTGATTCAAGCCAACTGTACGATTCGGGCGAGTGATCCGGAAGGATTGGAAGAAGCGGTAACGATCCTGCCTGAGTTAGTGGCCTGTCAGGATGCGTATGAGGCTGCTGAGGGCGCTGATGCCCTGGTGCTGCTTACTGAATGGAATCAGTTTCGCAATCTCGATTTCGACCGGCTCAAAAATCTGATGCGCTCCCCTACGTTGCTTGATCTGCGCAATGTCTATGACTCGGAACGCATCGCAGGCTATGGGTTTTACTACGTCTCAGTTGGCAGGCCTTCAACCGGTACGTGCACGCACTCAGACTCCTGAGCTTCTTTCCCCACCCCCTTCTTAGGTTGAGGGGATGGGGCTTTCCTTTGGTTTATAGCCCATTCGATCTAACACTTTGAGAATTCTCTTTCGGAGCAGGTCTTCTGAAGAAGCTAAGGCAGTGGCCAATGGCTCCACCGCTGGTTTTCCAATTTTTCGAAGAATTTCGGTCGCAGCCTGTCGCAACTCATCTTCTTCCGACACCAGAAACGGGATTATTTGTGTCACAGATGGCCCTCCGATTTTGATCAGCGCATCATAGGCTCGTTGCCGAACATCGCCGACTTCGTCAGACAGACATTCCACCAATGCACTGACGGCCTCCGCGGCTTTCAGTTCTCCCAGTTTTTCCACAGCATGTTTTCGGTTGAGCCAATGAGTATCCTTTAGATCCAGCAAGGCTGCATCCACTTGCACGACATTAGGGTCTTTTGCTCGAATTCGAAACTGTTTAACAACCCGCTTTCCATCTTCCTCAACAACACGTAACGTGGCGCCATCGCCAAGGTTGACTTTCTTGAGGTCTTCTAATGCCTCTTCAGCCACATCCATCAATACAGTTTTTCCATCATAGGCCAGCAATTCAATTTCAATCTGCCCCGCCTCAACATTCACCGCTGTGACATTTTCTGTCACGAGGTTGAAGCCATCTTTTTTGCCTCCTCCCTTGGGCATAATCTGTACGAGCTTTGTGGGAGTATCGTCCGCCATGCTGACTCCTTTCTTACCGATCACTCAATTGTATACGGTTTTGGTTGATATCATGATGTAGATTCTGGTTTCCACCCGAGACTGGCCAACACCCCTTCCGCGGTATCTCTGACCATCTCATTTTCATCTTCTAATAATGGCACGAGCGAATCGATGGCCCCAGCGTTACCTAAACGGGCTAAGGATTCAGCCGCATTCCTACGCACCAGCCAATCTTCATCCTCCAATGCCTCAATCAGCGACTCCACGCCACGCTGGTCCCCGATTTTCCCCAAAGCTTCAGCCGCATGACGTCGCACGATCCAATTCGGTCCTTTTAAACCATCAATGAGTGCGCTCGTTGCACGTTCATCGCCAATTTTCTTTAAGACTCGTGCAGCATCTTCTCGAATCATGGCATCCATGAGCGCATTGACTAATGCGGGCACCGCACGCGAGTCGCCAATGCGTTCAAGGGCCCACACGGCTGCTGTTCGCACACCGCCATCCTTGTCTTCGAGGGCCTGCATGAGGGGTTCCACGCCCCGAGGATCTTTCAATTTGCCTAGTGCCGACGCGGCCTGCTCCCGTACAGCCCATTCATCATTATCGTGCAATGCCTCAATAAGTGGATTGACTGCTGGCTCACCAATTTGCACAAGAGCCGAAGTTGCCGCTTCTCGGACTACTAAATCATCTTCCTCCAACAATTCAAGTAATTGGGGAATGGCTGAGGCTCCGATATGGCCCAGCCCCGCCGCCGCATGATCCCGTAGCGCTTCATGATCATCACGAAGCGATGCTAATAATTGCTCAATCCGTGAACTCTCACTCATTCTTTTCCTCCTTGTCCAACCAAAACTGTTCGTCGGTTTGAGCTGCAGCGGCTTCCAGTTTTGTGAGAATGATACCTGAATTATAGGATATTAACCCATCGCGGTCTGTTTTGAGTTTCATAAAGAGGTCGGTGTAAGGTCGCAAGACTTCCACATCTTTAACTTTTTCCAAGGCTTCGACAGCCAATACCCGCAAAGGCCGAATGGGAATCATTTCAATGAGCAAATCCACTGGGCTCGCATCACCGATCAAACCCAATGACTTTGTCGCCAATTCCTTGACTCCCGTGTCTTTATCATGGCGAAGGCGTTCAATAAGTGGAGGCACGGCCCGAACATCTCCAATTTTCCCCAACAGATCAGCCGCCGCCTCTCTGACCACCCAATCATCATCTTCTAGGTATTCGATAAGAATTTCCACGCTGGGTCGACCAATAGGATGGAGAGCAATCACGGCTTCTTGCCGAGCCCCTTCACGAAGCTCAGACTCTTCAACATCTCGCAAATCATCAAAGACTTGATCAATTCGGGAACGAATCGCATCTAATCTCTTGAGGGTGTGAACAGCCGAATCTCGAATGAGCGGATCACCCATAGCATCCACCAACGCATCTGCTGATCGTGGGTCTAAGAGATGATCTAAAATGTCCATAGCCATGAGCCGCGCTTGTTCATCTGTATCTCGCAGCATGCTCGTCAAAGGCCCAATCGATGTAGGAATCATCCCTAGGAGAGCAGTAACTGTGGAACAGAGCGCCTCTTGTTTGAGAAGATCAACCAGCGCTGCCGCCGTTTCCTCATCGATGATCCCTGCCATCTGTTCTAATGCCGCTCCCGCCGCCTGCCTGACTTCCTCTTCTTCTTCCCCGAGCAAGCGAACGAGCGCAATCCCTGTTCGAGGATCTCGGATACGCGCAAGCATTCTCGCTGCTTCCACTTTAAAGTTTGGTGTTCCAGCCTCCATTGCGCGCATGAGCTCTTCAATCGCTTTGGGGCCCCCTTTCAGACAGGTGGCCGTAGCTCGCATACGCCGCCAGTCTTCTTCGTGATCCAGTTCAGAAACAATAGTTGCGAGTGATTCTTTTGGCATAACTTCTTTCAGGAGAAGGACTACAGCCGAATCTGTCCCGGCCGCCAGCCTAAACGAGTCAGTGTTTCTTTGGCATAAAATAGAATATTAGTGTCTTGTTCCGTTTTGAGCACATCCAGGAGCGAGGGAATAGCCTGTGGTCCAAAAATCACTAATGCCTGTGCAGCTTCCTGGCGAATCAAGGTACTCTGAAGCGCAGAGACTAACACAGGAAGCGTATGAGGTGCTTTGATACGAGCCAATGCCGTCACGGCTGCTTCAATCGCAGACAGCTCCATCTTATACTGGTTATCTTCGCAAGCTGGGGTGCGATCTTCATAATCTTCCGTTCGTAACGCCTTGATCATCTTAACCAACGGTTTACTGGCCTTGGAATCTCCAATTTTTCCCAAGGCTTCAATCGCTGGCGTTTGAAGGGAAGGCACATCCAAAATTGCTAACAATGCATCAACCGCTCCAACGTTTCCAATTTCGCCCAAAGCTTTTGCCGCATCTTGGCGAACAGCCGTATCAGGATCTTGCAGCAAGCGGTCCACTAAGGGCCCAACAGCTTGGAGGGCACGCAATTTCCCTAGGGCTTCAGCCGCTCGTAGTCGTATCGTCCATTCCTTATGGTGCAACGTTTTCAATAATGGTGCCACCGCAGGCTCACCAATCGCTTCCAACGCCGACACCGCTTCATCCCGTACGGCTTTGACAGTGTCCTGTAAGAGCAACACCAGGGTCTCTGTTGCTTCCACCCATTTCAGCTTCGCCAAGGCCTTTGTGGCATACATACGCACAGCCCAGTCTCTGCTCAGCAGGGCTGACTGTAAAGGCGTTGCCACGCGTTCATCGGCTATGACTGAGAGCACTTTCGCCACCGCCTCTTGCACTGAGAGATTGGGACCGTTAAGACACATCCCTAAATCAGGCACCGCCGCTTCTCCAATGGACATCAAGGCTGCTATCGCAGCCTCTCTGACGGCACGGTCCGTGTCTTCTAAAGCCTCAATCAGCCCCGATACGCCTTCGGGACTGCGAAGGTCTCCCAACGCCTTTGCGGCATCTTCCCGCACACCCCAGTCTTCGTCCCGTAGGGCCGCAATCTGTTCTGCTACATCATCGCTCATCATTTAGAATCAATCGAGGAACTGCTGAATCCTGCAAACATCTCTTAATCACATGCTGTCACAGGCACAGGCCTTCATACGTCAGGAGGAATGGGAACCTTTGAAACCACTGTCCAGCAACACTACACGTTGAGAGAGCTTGGCCTTTCCATACCATAACTGCGAAGACTTAGGGATCTCCACCCTACCACAGCATTTTTTGAGGGGTCAATTAGATTCAAGGCTTACGCTTTGTGGCCCTACGCACCCAGAGGTGGGTCATCAGGATGGTGATTTGTCTTCAGAAGCCGCTGGCTTGGCGCTTCGTGGCTTTCCTCGTCGTCTATGGGGGATGCGAGGACGAAGAGCGGGGAGATGTAATGTCACCGTCGTGCCATGATCAGGTTGGCTCTCAATAGCAATATGACCCTGGTGTTCTTCGACAATCTTTTTAACAGTTGCCAACCCCAACCCTGTTCCCGAACGTTTGGTTGTAAAATATGGCTCAAATATTTTATCTGCATGTTCGGCAGGGATCGGAATGCCATTATTGTGAATCGAAATCACAATTTCTGGTTGCTTCCCTCTTTTGGCTGTAACGGTAATCTGAAGATGGCCTTCCGACGACATTGCATCAAGGGCATTTTGAAAAATGCAGAGGAAAACATGTTGCATTTTCACTTCATCCCACCGCACCTGTGCCAGTCGTGCGGCATACGACTTTGTCACTTCAATGCGCGTAGCCACAAGGTCTGTCTGAATAAGAGACAATGCATGATCTAACAATTTTGGCACACGGCACAAGCGTCGTTCCAACTTCAAGGGTTTGGCAAAGTCGAGAATTTCATGGAGAAGGGTTTCAATCCTAATAAGATCTCTCATCGCAGTCTCAACTCGAGTTTGCGCCTCGTGATCTAAGGAGCCTTCTCCTGTGATCTCTTCCATTTGTGCGCGGACATACCCAAGCGGTTCACGAATTTCGGCAGCCAGGAATGAACTGACCTCATTTAGAGCCGATTGTCGTTCTTGTCGACGAATAGTTGGCTCTTGGGATTCTTCTTCCTGTGACACCGTGGACTCTTGGCGAGTGGCATCGGGAGCAGCAAATAGTGACAGTTTGAGGGAAGGATCTTCAAATAACTTCGCAAGTTTTGTGCTGAGTCCTTCGAGTCGCCGTGCATCAGTATCTGCCGATTCATAGAGTGCTGCGGTTTTCGTCGCGAGCGTAATGGTCCCAGCAACCCGGCCTCTAACAAAAAATGGAACAATCATCGTGCATTTGAATCGTTCCCGATACAACTGTTTATAGTCGAGAAATCTTCCCTGCGTTGAGGCTAAGTTCTGATCAATCCTTGGTTTTCGATGTCGCACCGACCACCCTGACGCTGATTGATCCAGTAACAACCTATGCCCCGGCAGCAACTCTTTTTTATGTCCAGCGACACACCCTAAAATTTCTAGTGATGCCGCAATGGGGTCATAGAGGGTCACCCACCCGCGATCAAACGCCAGCACCTCACGCGATTCATTCAGTAAATCCACGATTTGGCCTTCGACTTCCGGGTTGGTATAAGTTGAGGGCAGATCTTGCGCCCCTTGTTCTTGAGGCAATGGCTTTTCTGGTTCTTGTTGGACTGCCACCCGACTCAAGATCGCGGTCGAGTCGAAAAGTCTCGCCTGCCGCAGTTCCTCAGTGATGGTCGTACGCGCAGTCTCAATCGATGTCTTGTCACGCTTAGAGAAATGACTACCTTCCTTCCGAGCCAACACCAAGGCACCATACACCAACGGACCATGCCGTAATGGTGACGCCAAGAGGACCTTGGAGCCAGGAGTAATCATTCGAAGTCGAATGGCCTGTTGAAGCACTGGGGTATTCTTTTGACTCGACGATTTTTCAATTTTCCATTCCTCATGAGAAAGTGAGCGGAAAATGGCTCGCACTTCTCTGTCTGAAAGTCCACGAGATACTTGAGGAATGAAGGGACCCTCCTCGTGAGTCCTAATCGCAACGGCACTATCCATCCCTAGCTCGTTGACGACCGCCGTTAATGTTTTTTGCAATGTGCTTTGCTTCGTCGCGTGGGACGACAAACGCTTGTCTTGATTCATCCAAGATTCTCCTAACACATGACGTGCAACACGTGAACGCCATGCGGATTCTAATCCATTTCAATTGATATGGCGAATATTGCGAGACCGATTCATTGAAACGGCCACATTAATGCGCCCTTTATCCGATATAAAAAAATTCAGTATCGTACCCACGATGCTAATAAATATTGCGCCGCCTACAGCCGACCAAAAATCATTGACCTCAAACCCTGTCACAAACCATGAGACCACCTGGAGAAGCACCGCGTTAATAACAACGATGAACAGTCCAAATGTGACGATGATAAATGGAGCCGAGAGAAAGTACAGCACCGGACGAACTAACGCGTTCAGGAATGAAAGCACGAAGACCCCAATGATGCCAGAAGTGAAGGTCTCAACATGAATGCCCTCAATGAGTTGACTGGCGACGAAAACGGCAATGCCTGTCACGGCAAACCGAATGAAAAACCCTCGCATGGTTTTACCTGTCCCTCACCATTCCGTTCTTGATCATGGCCATGTCAACTCTGTACCAACCCATCTTGTCATCATAAGAAGACAGTAAGAATGTTTCACGTCACAGTATCAGCTTACTGGCAGGACCAGGTCCACTGATTGTTGTCGCTTGGTGACCTTATCAGAAGGATCGTATTCCGCCACAAACTCACCTGTGGCTGATTGCGCGGTCACCGTCACGCTGACTCCGACATCCTCATTATGCATATGTATGAAAATTTCATAATATCCTGAATCGTTGGTTTTTGCGGATGCTCCATGGCCACCTTTTTTCTGAGGCATCGCATGAACTTCAACTCCAACCGCTGGACGGCCTTTGACATCACGAACATACCCAAAGACGGTGAACCCATGCTGCACATTGGATTTCACAAATACCGGCTTCGGCGTATTGGCCTCTGGATTTTTGAGTGTCGATAAATATGTGGCTAATGCGGTCACTTCCTCATCAGTCATGAGGTCTTTATACGTATCAGGCATTCGTCCTTTTTTATGTTCTTTCTCAAATCCTTCAGCATATAAATACGTCGGATCGAAAATCTTTCGCTTTACATCTTCAACTGTGAGAAAGCTGCCAATATTATCCAGGATGGGGCCACGCTTCTTCACACTCCCCTGGCCACCAATTTTATGACAGTTATAACATTCATACAGCTCATACACCTCACGACCACGATCGACAACCGATATTGGTCCTCTCTCCGGTTCATCTGCTATCACTGGAGCCGGGACATAGGCATTCAACCGAACAAAGAGCATTTGCGTTTGTGTTTCAAGAGATTTGACTTGTGTCAACTCTTTTTCAACTCTGGTTTTTTCAGCTAACAGTCGTTTGAGTCTGGGCTTTAAGATTTTTTCGATCTTACCTTTTTCGATGGCCGGATCATATTGCGGAAGGATTGTGGCTCCAAAGATATAGACGCCTGAGAGCACGATATAAAAACCAAGAAGAGCCCAAACCGCATTCCACCCTGAAAATCGCCCTAATGCAGGGGCATCGAGCAAAAGAAACACCAATAACCCTAACCCGACATAAATCACAAACATCACCTGAAAGACATGAGGAAATCCCAGCAAACCGCTCCCAACCCAGGCGACCACAGCCAGAATACTTGAAATCACCAATTTTCGAGCGACGGTTCCTCTGCCCATCATTTTCAGGCCCCTTTTTCTTTCATACGTATTCTCCCATCATACGTGGCATGAAGATCTCCCACAAGCCCACCGCATGATCACCAATGCTGTGATGGGTAAATACAGGAAGCATCCCACCATTGCTAATAATGGTTCTCCAATCCAAACAGTTATGGATAGGTTAAAAACCAATACCCCATAGTACAATCCACACCCAAGAAAAACATCCCTTGGATTGAAGGTCATAGAAGCAAAAGACTCCGCCCAGCCCCAGGCTTCGACTAATCGATAGCCCAACATGGCAAGCAGCCCGACCACCATCCACCCAGCAAAGTTGGCCAATGGCACTCCAAAATAGATGCCTGGTTCAGGATAGCCATAGATTTGCCCTAAAAACCATTGGTTCCCTCGCAACGCGACAGGGTCAATGACAATATCGATAAACATCAACAATAGCGCAGTCAGAAACACTACCGACCAAGGTGTCACGACAGGCAGCACTTTGGGTTGTTCAGATTTGACAGTCAGTTTTTCATAAGGGAGGTAAAAGATGAGTGCCAAACAGTAACTGGCAAAGACCAAAAACGTGAACGAGAGGAAATCCATAAATGGAATATTCGAAAGATAAAGTTCCTGCCCATGCGTCGAGCCCGTGTAGTAATAGGCACCGAAGGGTACGTTAATTCTGGTGGAAGCAAATTCACAGACAAATGCTGTGACCCACGTGATGCCAAAGAGGATGCTGGTTCGCCGCCATCCGATCAGCCGCTGCGCAACCACAAGGGCTACCGCCAAGAAGACGAAGACGTATGGTCGGAGCAGAATGGTTTTAAAGAAGAGAAGTGGGAAGTCCATCGTCTAATGAGAAACGTCTCAATCACCTTGCAGAGATTACCTCGTCAAGGAGAAAGCCCTAGGCATATCCGTGATCTCGAAACCACCGAACGGCTTTTTCCAATGCATGTTCAATAGGTGTTTGAGGTAACCCTAAGTCGCGAATGGCCTTTGAACAATCATAATGCATATGGTATTGGGCCATCTTCACACCTTCTAAGGGAATCCTTGGTGTGCGATGAGTCAAATAATTGGCAATCCAGGTATTAACATGTGCCAACGGTAAAATAGCGTTTCTCGGCAATTTGAGTATCGGAGCTCGAATGCCTGTGATCTTGCTCAAGAGCGCAAAAAGCTGCTGCAGGGTGACATTACGATGTCCCAGAATGTACCGTTCGCCCAACGTGCCACGTTTCATAGCATACAAATGACCAAGAGCCACGTCATCAACATCAATAATGTTCATACCCGTATCAAGGAATGCCCACATACGACTTCGCATGAAATCAACAATGATCTGGCCCGTTGGTGTAGGTTTAATATCATAGGCCCCCACCGGTGCCGAAGGATTGACGATCACCACGGGAAGCCCAGATTGCGCAAGCGTGAGCACTTCTTGCTCAGCAAGCCATTTGGAACGTTTGTAATCTCCAGCAATCTGGGTTGATGCCATCGGTGTTGTTTCAATCCCGAGACCATCCTGCTCCGGCAGCCCAATGGCGCCTATTGTGCTCGTATAGACAATCCGCTCAATGCCAGCGTCTCTTGCCGTTTCCAACAACTGTTTTGTCCCCTGCACATTCGTGGCATAGAAGACAGAAGGGTCTTGATGCCAGAGGGCATACTGGGCTGCCACATGATATAGGTGCTGGCAACCGGACACAGCTTGCTCGAGTGATTGAACGTCCTGCAAATCACCATAGGTGACTTCTACATCCAGCCCGTCTAGATTTTGCAGGGTGCTCGTTGGACGAACCAACACCCGAACCGGTGTACCCTCGGCCCGTAACGCCCGCACGACTGCCGACCCAATGAACCCTGTCGCGCCTGTCACCAATGCTTTTACAGGATTTGCAGGCATGGGTTCGCCCCAATCAGGATCATGGAAATTTCGACGTGAAGGACTAATGTTTGCGATCGACGATAAATCGTGCCAACTCTCGAAGCGGATCGGCCTTTTCATCGAAATCGGTGAGGTGTTCGATAGCTTGATTCATGTGGTCCTTTGCCATAATGGTCGCTTGATCAAGACCATATAAAGATGGATAGGTCATTTTCCCACGTTCAGCATCGGTATTCGGATCTTTCCCAAGATCTTCTCGTGTTCCCGTCACATTTAACACATCGTCGGCAATTTGAAAGGCAAGACCAATATGTTCAGCATAGTCGGTCAGTCGCGCTAATTGTGTAGTGGTCGCATTTGAAAGAATCCCGCCCACACGGACAGCCGCTCGAATGAGTCGACCGGTCTTATGGACATGGATATCCTCTAGAGTGGGCTTATCAACAGCTTGATGTTCCGACTGCATATCCAACACCTGCCCAGCAACCATTCCCTGCCGTCCAGAACCAATGACCAGCTCATGGATCGCCTGAATCTGAAGAACAGGACTTAACCCAAACACGAAATCGGGGCGGCAACAGAATTCAAAGGCCATGGTCTGCAACGCATCACCGGCCAAGATCGCCATCGCATCCCCATACACTTTATGGTTTGTCGGCTTGCCACGTCGAAAATCATCGTTATCCATCGCTGGTAGATCATCGTGAATGAGCGAATAGGTATGAATAAGTTCAAAGGCAGACGCGACGGCAAAAATCGCTGAAGGCGGCGACCCTACCGCCTCGGCAGCCGCAAGTGTCAAGATAGGACGAATGCGCTTACCTCCTGCTAGAAGGCTATACCTCATCGATTGATAGAGAAGCGTGGGAACGGTATCGGCAGCTGGAACAGCAGATTCCAGGAATCGATCAATTTCTTGCCGTCGCTGGTCTAAGTACTGTTCGATATTCATGGAAAAATATAGGATTTTCTGACTTTCAATCCAAGAGGACCAAACTGGCTGGAGCCTAGCAGATGAAAAAATTTTGTGTCAAATCATGAAGACATGCCGCCGTCTAACCCATGAGAGACGACAGACTGAGCATTGTAATTGGACAGAGGGCTCGCTATACTTTTGAGATGAGCATTCGAAAGGGAGGAGGAGAGTGGGAGACACTGGTCTTAGGAATCGAACCCGAAGCCTGTGGGGTCTGTCAGGGTGGTCTTTCTCGCGACAGAACCTTCTTGCGAGGAGGGTGGGCTCGTTGCTCCCATTGTCATCACTTTGTTCACTATGCCTGTTTGGCAAGCGGAAAATTCAAGTTTCTCAAAAAACGCCCTCGAGTCTGCCAAGCATGCCAGAACTCTCCTTCATCACAGGACCCTTCACATTCCCTTTCTTCCCAACCAACGCCCATATGAGCCATTTGCCATCAGGCCCTACGCTTTCGCCCCAATCCTCTTCACTCTCCGCCAAGGTTCAACTCATTCTTTCTACGCTGCTGTTTGGATGGGCAGGATTCTTTATGATGGACTTTCTCCTCAGTAGCGTCTATACCTGGCCTCGAGTGAGCCGAGCATTGGTCCTTGTTGGAGCCGCAGTGATTCATTCGTACGAGTTTGTCTATAAAGAACGCCGAAATCTGGCATTGGCCCAAGGCGAGACCTGGAATAGCAAGATTGTGTTTTACACGTCAGCACTCCCATTTATGCTGGGGAGCCTCATCCTTCTGACTGTGGCAAGTCTTTCGTCATTTTTCAAATAATAAGGAGCCTCCCCATGAAAAACATTGACATGCAGGTCGAAGGATCCCTCCTCACCATTAAAGTTGATCTTTCAAAAGAATTTGGGCCGTCTTCATCAGGAAAAACTACCATTATCGCCACAACTGAAGGCAACATCAGCATTCCAGGCCGAGAAGACAAGATCGGGCTAAATATTTATAAAAAGAAGTAAATTGGTGCCGGAGACCAGACTAACACCACCTCCAGTAACTAGAGGTGGCAAAGCTCCGATACCCCAAGTCCACCATCATTCTTTTTCTATATAGAGAACGTGGCCTTGGCTATCTCCACCTTACGACAGAACAACCTAGGTCTAGGTCTCCGCTTGCCGTAAAACAAAGGCAATCTGTTCCTCTGTAAACTTCGTCTTTTTGATCACGGATCTTCCTGCTGAATCAAATACGTGATCTATGTGACCACCTCTGTCATGCGGTTAATGGCACAGATGAAGTGCATTTTGACCCTCCCCAAGATTTTGCACGAGCGATCGCGGCTGAACTGCGAAAGGCAAAGATTTTTTCTTCCGTGATCTATGCGGATGAGTTGCAGATGCCTGCTGCCGATCTCATCGTACGTGGAACCATCCACTCGACCCAATGGAATCGTACCCTCACAACCTACTTGTTAGGACCCCTTGGACCGACCCTATGGTTTCTAGGGCTGCCCATGGGAAATACGACCACGACGTTGATGATGGAGGTAACGTTGATTCCGGCAAATACACACACCCGCAACCCCGTCTGGAGCTTTTCGATGGACTTTCAAGAAAAGCTCTTGGACAGTCCCTACTATGGATGGGAAGACGCCGTATTGAGTTATCCCCTTGCGCTCCAGGATGCGTTAAGGCTCGCGATTGCTGACTTGCTGGAGATTACTCAGGAAAACCCGCAGTTCTGGACAAGTCTCGGCGAAACACCTTAGAATAATGTAAGCTTCCCCGTCAAGCGGACAGGTTCAACATAGAGTTTTCCGGCCTTTTGGGTTTGTGATACGTACACGGGGTCATGCCTTGTAACGCCTTGTGAGGGCGGTGTTCGTTATAGACGGTCATCCATTTTGCTGTGAGCTCTTGGACCTCCTCCAAACTCCGAAACACATAGAGATTGAGGACTTCATTCCGATAGGTGCGATTAAATCGTTCAATGAACGCATTCTGGGTCGGGCGCCCGGGCTGGATGTAATAGATCAGCACGCGATTGGTCTTTCCCCAATCTTGAAGAACCTGAGCGAGAAATTCTGGGCCATTATCCACCCGAATCATATGGGGCAGGTCACGTTCTGTCTTCAAGCGTTCGAGGACACGAATAACCCGCTCGGCCCGCAGGGACGTATCCACTTCAATCGCTAAGGCTTCTCGATTAAAGTCATCAATGATATTCAAGGTGCGAAACCGCGAGCCGTGATAGAGGGCATCGCTCATGAAATCAGCGGACCACACCTCGTTCGGCCCCTCTGGCACAAACACGGGCAGGGAGGGTCGTGTGGGGAGTCGGCGTTTCGTACGGCGAGGCTGATTGAGCCTCAAGTGCCGATAGACGCGGTAAATCCGTTTGTGATTCCAGCGATACCCTAACGTTCGTAACCGATCAATATACTTCCAGACACCCCAGCGGGGGTGGGCCTTGACCAACTGATTCAGAGCATCAATCACATCCCGATCCCGGGTGTGCCAATCACGTGGCACCTGATAGTACGCCGACCGAGCCAGATGCACTGCGGCACAGCCTCGAACGATGGACACGCCATGAGCTTCCTGCATCGTCTGCACCGCCATTCGTTTCTCCGTCGGCGTTAGAGCTTTTTTTCGATGAGATCCTTGAGAGCCCGATTCTCTAAGGCCAGATCCGCATACATGCGTTTGAGTTTGGCCAGTTCGCTCTCGGTCTCCTTCAGACGCTTGAGATCCGAGGCCTCAAGCCCGCCATACTTTGCTTTCCAATTGTAGTCGGTAGCATCGCTAATGCCATGCTCCCGACACAGGTCTTTGACTTTGACCCCGGCATCGGCTTGTTTCAAGATGGCGACAATTTGCGTTTCGCTGAATCGACTCGTTTTCATAAGAACCTCCTGGGTCATTCTGCCAGAAAGCTCTACATTGCGCCTGTCCGTGGTTGGGGGAAGCTTACACATCTGTCAGAGTATCATGGACAAAGTCCATACTCCAGCACTCGGTCGGTCCCACGGGAGTGGGAGCCGGACCCCGATGCAGCGCGCTGTGTTTCCGTCTCCGTACCCGCAGCCGTAATTGTAGCCCTTCCAGTCAATAGCGCCGGCGCACCCGTTTCTTATTCACCAGCCAGCCTTCGCGCCGCAAGAGGACCCAAATCCGCAGCTAACCAACCCGCGGGCAGGCATGAGCGAGATCGCGAATCCGCAGCCGTAACGCTGATCGATCAGTGGCTCGACTCCGTCGATACCACGAAGAGCGCGCAAACGGGGCTAACCGACAGGCCCGCACACAACTCACCGAAAATGTTCCCTGAAACCACTGGGCTAATTCCCGGCGACGGGCGGGCCTTAGTCTTTTTTTCGTAAGGCCTCCGACAGCATGTGTTTATCTAGCGAGAGGTTGGCCACGAGTCGTTTCACCCGACTGTTTTCTTCCTTCACCTTCCGGAGTCGCTGCAGTTCACTCACCCCGAGATGCGCGTACTTTTTCTTCCAGACATAAAACGTGGCCTCACTCACGTCCCGTTGGCGACAGACGTCGCCCACGGGTGTGTCCGCTTCGCTTTGCCGAAGGGCATAGATGACCGGCTCTTCCGAAAATCGTGACCGCTTCATGGCTCCTCTCCTTTCGTCAAGGCCTACCGAAGCCGCCATTCTAGGCTCGTTTCACCCTGCCATCGTTTTTGGGAGTGACGTCACACAGGGGCAGCCCAGGAATTGAAGGTGCGAAGAGACTATGCCATCGGGTGTGTGATGGGCTCAGCAGCTATGCCAACCATCTATCGCATTTAGATAGTGCGAGTGAGATCTTGATCGTGCGGAGAGTACCACAAGCGTTAGAAAGAAACGTATATTGGTGCCGGAGACCGGACTTGAACCGGTACGCCCCTTTCGGAGCAAGGGATTTTAAGTCCCTGGCGTCTGCCTATTCCGCCACTCCGGCATTTTGGAGTATGGGCATCACTCTACCATCAGGGTTACCAACTGGCAAGAATCCAGTCGCTCAAACCTCAATGGCAAAATGGAACGTGTTGGGATGAAAACGAAAGTTTGTTGAGAGAATGACCAAAATATCTTAGAAATTAGGCTGAGCAATTTTTCAAAATCGTGGTTTGATACCATTCCCAAAATCGTTCAACACCTTCTTTGATGGATGTCTGAGGATTATATCCCAATAACTTTTTTGCCTTACTGACGTCGGCATAGGTATAGGGAACATCGGCATCCAACATCGGGGTAGAAACCAAACTGGCTTTCCGGCCAGTAAGATTTTCGATGAGCGTGACAAAGTCAGCTAACAGCACCGGCTCTCCTCGACCCAAATTGATCACTTCATATCCCATTGGCCGATCAACCGCACCGAGAATTCCTTGAATAATGTCTCCAATGTAGGTCCAATCCCTGTGCATACGACCTTCATTGTATAAGGGAACTTCACGTCCACGGAAAAGGTTATCGAGGACTTTATACGCCATCATATCAGGACGACCTCTTGGGCCATAGACTGTAAAAAAACGCAAGGCCGTAAATGAAAGCTTGTAGAGATGATGGTACGAATGTCCTAGTAATTCTGCGCCTCTCTTACTCGCAGAGTATGGGGCCAGGGGACGGTCACAGGCATCATCCTCAACAAATGGAATGCGTTGAGTCTGTCCATACACAGACGATGTTGAGGCAAATACAACATGCGGCAAGACTCGCTTGGAAGATGCCCCCTCACAATGTCTCACCGCTGCATCGAGTAAATGAAGTGTGCCGGTGACGTTAACATCATAATACAATTGGGGTTTATGAATAGACGCTCTCACGCCAGCCATAGCGGCAAGATGCACGATCGCATCAAATGGATGCGTGTGAAACAAGTCATTAACTAAGGTCTGGTCTCGAATATCACCTTTGACAAAGGTAAATGATCCTGCCTGTGGCCATTGCGCCTTCTTCTCCTGAATCTCCACAAGATTTGCTTTTTTCTGCGCAGGGTCATAGTAGTCATTGAGGTTATCCACGCCAATAACATGATCTCCTCGTTGGATGAGCGTCTCTGCAGCATGACTCCCAACAAAGCCTGCGACACCTGTCAAAAGAATGGTTTTGCTCAATATCAACTCCCCCTATTCTGTTACCGATCTATTCCTGTATGATTCTTTTAGACTTGGGCACAACCCGAGGTGGCTTGAGCCCTTTTCAAAAGTATCATAGAATGTTTTCCATAACAGACTGAGTAAGAAAGGATTTTTTTCGCATGCTCGCCGCTCCACCTATTCCAGACGTTACAGAATATACAAGTGAAGAAATCGAAGTGCGGACGAAAAATGACTTGGAAGGAGAAGTCATTGTCCATAACTGCGATTGTCATACATATGAACAAGTCATTGAATTGTTTTGCAATGTTATCCCGAGGATGAGTTCTCCGAAAGCCTTTGAATTAGCCTGGAAAATTGACCATGAAGGAAGCGCGTGTGTCTTCTCTGGCGAGCGAAACCTCGCAGACCAAATTGGGACACAATTAGCAGAAGGTGGGCTGAAAGTCGAGGTACGGTAACAACCGCTATTAGCGAGACTTCTTTTTTGGCACAGTCGCCCGTGATGCAGGCTGGCTTCTCTTCGTTGTTCGTGACGAAGCATGAGGAGCCTCCTGCCACTGCTTCGCTCGTTTTGCTGGAGACTTGACGGCTTTCTCTTGTTTAACCTTTGTTGTCTTGACAGTTGTCTTGGCCTTTGGTGATGATTTAGGTGTTCGAGTAGATTGCCGGGTAGATTGAAACGTTTCCCCACTATAGACACGAACTTGATACAGTTCTAGCAGTTGATTAATCGCCTTTTCATCACCCTTTCTTGCCAACCCTAAGAGATGCCTCCGTTGGTTCATTTCCTCTTCTTCAGTATGTGATGTTACCCTACGTTCCATATTAAGTCCTTTCAGTAAAGAGGAATCTGGGTTCCTTTAGCGAACGAAACCTATTATACAGGACTTTTTCCCTATATCAAAATCACCGTGCTTCGACACAACATAAATTTTATGTTTTACTTTAATTTTCAATCGTAACCATCCTAACTGTTGGGACTTTTATTGAAAACAGCTGCATCACAGGAAAAATATTTAATCTGTTTCAAAGGAATAATTGTGACTTCCTTATTTGTATCAATCTCCAAAATCTCCATGTCGTCACTAATGGTATGTCGAACAGCATTTCGCACAACAAGTTCTTGATTATCTGTAAACACAACCGTTATCCAGTATTCCACACGTACTCCTTTCTTTAAAATAGGCGATCGTGATTTACGCCGCCCCAATAGCTTCCGATCGCTTGGTGGCCTCTTCAACTGCATTGATCAATGTTGCACGCAAGCGGCCTTCCTCCACGGCATGCAGTCCTGCAATGGTCGTCCCTCCTGGTGAAGCAACTCGATCTTTAAGCACACCAGGATGTTCTTCGCTTTCAAGAACCATTTTTGCTGCTCCCAATACCGTCTGCGCAGCCAAAACCTGTGCAATAGACCGAGGCAACCCCATCTTCACTCCTCCATCCGCTAAGGCTTCAATCATGACATACACATAGGCTGGCCCCCCACCACTTAAGCCAGTCACTGCATTCATGAATAGTTCCGGGATCATGACCACTTTTCCCACTGCCTCAAATACCTGTTGGGCAAAGGCACGCTGTTGAGATGTGACACCCGGCCCTTCGGCAAGCGCCGTGGCTCCTTCTAGGACCAACGCAGGCGTGTTTGGCATGGCTCGAATGATAGGAATTGTCGATTGTAGCCTCGCTGCTATTTTAGCAATAGGCAACCCCGCAACAACGGAAATAAGCACGCAATCCTGACGGATTGAATCCTGTAATTCAGCAAGGACATCATGGACCAGTTGCGGCTTGACGCATAGAACAAGAAGACTTGCCCATTGCGCCGCTTCTTGATTACTGGCCCCGCCCCTAATACCAAACCGATCTGTCAAGATTTCGAGTCGTTCGGATACCACATCAGTGGCGAATAGTTGACTGGGATGGACAACCTGGCCTTTTACTAACCCTGAGATCAAGGCTTCCGCCATGTTCCCCGCCCCGATGAAGGCAATCTGTTGATCTTGAATGGACATGGCGAGAGTATATCGTGTGGGAAATTCCCATTCAACCTGTCCTCTTCTCAATGGCCATCAAGAGAACAGACAGAAAACATCTAATTGAGACGCTTCATCTCTCTACATAACAAAAATCAATAGCAGGATGGGAAGAGCCCTGCATCAGGATCAGGCCTAAGGGTTGCTGGAGATTTCCCCTAAAGAGTATATTTAACGCATGTTGACGCACAACTTATAGGAAGAATATGGAATAGGGAGGGTCCCATGAAGACGTGGTCCTTCTTCATCATTATTATTTGTTCGCTTCTCGTCACCACCGATGCACTAGCTCGCCGCACGCACCTCACCCCGCAACAAAAGTCACATCTTGAACATGCACAGACAATCTTCCTCAATGTCTTGACGCTTACAGAAAAAGGCCCCGTCGACCCATCGGCTCTCCAGCATATTGTGATAGATCGTCTAAGAGAAGTTGGGTTTGCCATCACAACAGATCGAGCACAACCGTTCGATGTCGAGTTTAAGGTCAAATGCGAAGAACAAAAAACCTGGACCGGGACCACATCCGCTGGTGGAGATGCTGAATTAGCTGATGCTCCCTCTCGATTATGGAAAGGCCCTGCCTGTCTCTTCAGTTACACTTTGGCTGGAAAAGACTTCGGTTGGAAAAAAGAGATCCGTACATCCTTTGAAAATGCCGTACAGGCCGCACAAACCGCCAATACCTCGGATTCAGGACATTATGCCATTGATCATTTGCTGACCCGTGTCAAAGAATATGATTTCCCTGTCCTGATTGCCACCGAATGGGGCCAAGTGTCCAGATTACTGAACCTTTTGGATTCTTCCGATACTTCTAAACTCCGCAAATTAAAAATTCTTTCAGTCCTACACGAGCTTCAATCCAATGAAGCCCTGCCTCATCTTCAGGAAATCATGCGTAACAAAGACCTTGCTCAAGAAGCCATCGTGGCCATGGCCGGTGTGGGGACAGACTCCATCCCAACATTGATTGACCTCTTCACAACCACGAAACAACCTAATATCCAAGCGGCAGCAGCAAAAGGATTAGGAGACATTGCCGCTGCCAGTGGAGATCCTCGGACCATTCCGCCTCTCCTGCAATACCTCAAAGAGGCCCTTCTCCACATGAAGACGGCAGCTGACATTAACTATCCCGTGCTCACTCAAGTGGTCTGGGCCCTTGGGAAGTTAAGAGACGACAATTCTTTAGAGCCTATGACACAACTGAACGAAAAAGTTTGGCTTATTTACGACACCTCTCCTGCCATGGTGGAACTTCGGGAGGCCACAAACTGGACCTATAAACAGCTGGATTTAGATGGGCACATCAGTTAATACAACCCATTTCCTTTTATTCCTGACATGAGGAGATCACATGATCAAGCGCTGGACTTATCTCATCCTGTTTTTCATAGTGCTGTTGGTCACCACGGACAGTTTCGCTCGACGAAGCCACGTGACCCCTGAACAAAAAACTCAATTGCAACAAGCCACAACGATTTATGTGAAAACCATTGCTCTCACAGAAGATGGTCGAGTTGATGCCACCCCGTTAACCGCAATTATCCAAACCAGATTAGAAGAAATTGGCTATTCAGTGGTGACCAACCGCAAAGAGCCTCACGATGTCGTATTCCAAGTCAAATGTGAAGAACGGAAACGATGGGCAGGAACGACCAGATCCGGAGGTGATGCCGAACTCGCTGATGCCCCTTCCCGTTTGTGGAAAGGGCCAGCCTGCTTATTCTCTTACCGACTTCAGGGAAAAGATCTGGGATGGTATAAGGAAGTACGCACCTCATTTGAAAATGCGACAGAAGCTGCACGAAATGCCAAAGAAACCAATCCTGGACATTATGCGTTACAGCAACTTTATCTCCGTCTTCAAATATTTGACTTTCCAGTTCTTGTGTCCAGTGAATTTGGACAAACACATCGTCTCTTTGCGTTATTAAAATCCCCGGAGACCCCCAAACCTAGAAAGCTCACTATCCTGTCCGTTTTAGAAAACAAGAAATCAACAGAGGCGCTTCCTTACTTACTGGATCTCATTACACGTAACGAAGTTGGAGAAGCAGCCATCGGCGCACTGGCTGGCATTGGCAGTCCTGCGATTCCTCACCTTATTAAGTTTTTTAAGGATTCTGACGACAATGTCATCAAGGCAGCAGCGGCAAAAGGGCTAGGCCACATCGGCGCCTATACGGGTGATCCGACGATCACACCCCCGCTGCTTGACTATCTGAATGAATCACTTGAACACATGAACCAGGCATCAGACATTAATTTTCCTGTCCTGACTGAGGTCGTTGTGGCCATCTATAAGTTACGGAATGAGGAATCCATCCGCCCCATTGAAATTCTCAACGAAAAAATTTGGCTCATTCATGACAATTCACCAGAAATGAAAAGGCTACGAGATGAAGCAAATGTCGCCACTAAAATGGTCGACCTTGACTATCAGATTATGTAACCTGAATGAGGGAAAAGTGTATCTGGCAAGCGAGTCAACCCCTTAGGATCCATGGCATTTTTTGTATTTCTTCCCACTGCCACAAGGACAAGGGTCATTTCGTCCAACTTTATCATGCGTCCGCTGGACCGTACGAGAAGCTGGGGCTGCAGACTCCCCGCGATTTAAAGAAAATTGCGGTGTTTGTGGGGATAGGCGAGGCGAGTCCTGAAGCTCGCTCTTGACTGCCTGTACCTTAAATAACCGTTCCAATCCGTCTGATTTCACACGATTCATCATCGCCGCAAACATATCAAACCCCTCGCGTTTATACTCGGCTAACGGATCTTTTTGACCATAGCCTCGAAGGCCAATGCCATCTCGAAGCTGATCCATGCCCAACAGATGGTCTTTCCAATGATGGTCAACAACTTGGAGTAGAATCATTTTTTCCAGATAGCGAAGTAACTCAGCGCCCAGTTCGGTTTCTTTCTGTTGATAGGTATCTCGTGTACGTGTTTGCAATTCTTCTTCAATCGCATCACGCCCCATGTCTTCTAATTCACCGGGCTGAATAAGATGACTACCAAACTGGCCTTGCACGGATTCACAGAGTCCTGCGAAATCCCAACTTTCCGCATATTGATCTTCTGGACAGTACGTGGTGAGAAGTGAATCAATGACATCGGCCATCATCGTTTGAACGTCTTCCGATAAATCTTCTCCACGAAGCATTTCAGCCCGATGTTGATAAATAATCTCTCGTTGCTTATTCATCACATCGTCATATTCAAGAAGCTGCTTCCGAATTTCAAAGTTATGCGCTTCTACCTTTTTTTGCGCATTTTCAATAGACTTGGTCACCATTCGGTGTTCGATAGGCACCCCTTCTTCCATCCCAAGCTTAAGCATTAAATTTGATACCCGTTCAGATGCAAAAATACGCATCAGATCATCCTGCAACGAGAGAAAAAATCTCGAAGAGCCAGGGTCACCCTGCCGGCCTGACCTACCTCGAAGCTGATTATCGATTCGTCGGCTTTCATGCCGTTCAGTTCCAACAATATGCACTCCTCCCAACGCCACAACCGATTGCTTGTTCTCGTCACATTCGACTTGAATCTTTTCAGATATGACCTGTCGTTGGTCTTCAGAGAGCGTCTCGTCCTTATAGAAGATTTGTTTAAACAAGAACTCTGGATTCCCACCCAGCACAATATCGGTTCCACGTCCCGCCATGTTCGTTGCTAGTGTCACAGCACCTTTTTGCCCGGCCTGGGCAATAATTTCAGCTTCTTTTTCATGAAATTTCGCATTCAACACATGATGTGGGACGCCATGGTGCTTGAGCATGGTAGAGAGTCGTTCGGACTTTTCAATCGAGATGGTTCCAACCAACACCGGTTGCCCACTCTCATGATAGGCTTTGATTTCCTGTGCAATGGCTTCAAATTTTTCTTTTTCCGTTCGATAGACCACATCAGGGTGATCGTTCCGAACCATTGGCCGATTGGGAGGAATGACATTCACATCCAAATTGTATGTCTTGGCAAATTCTGAGGCTTCGGTATCCGCGGTTCCCGTCATCCCGGCTAATTTGTCATACATACGAAAGTAGTTTTGAAAGGTGATAGAGGCCAACGTTTGATTTTCATTGGCAATTTTCACTCCCTCCTTAGCCTCGACGGCTTGATGCAATCCGTCGCTCCACCGACGGCCTGGCATTAACCGGCCTGTAAATTCATCGACAATTTGCACCTCGCCATCTTTCACCACGTAATCGACATCTCGTTTATAGAGAGCATGAGCCTGTAAGGCTTTGATGACATGGTGCACAAGACTCAACTGTGAAAGATCATAGAGATTCTCGACACCGAGAAGTTTTTCAACTTTGGCATTGCCGTCATCGGTTAAAACGACCGTTTTCGTTTTTTCCTCAATCGTATAGTCGTCTTCAGGCTTAAGCTGAGGGATAATACGGTTCACTCGATAATAAAGTTCCGTGCTTTGCTCGGCTGGACCGGAGATGATCAGCGGCGTTCTGGCCTCATCGATCAGAATGCTATCCACCTCATCGACAATCGCAAAATGCAACTCACGTTGAACTTTCTGGTTCAACTCCTCGACAATCAGATTGTCTCTCAAATAATCAAAGCCAAACTCATTGTTAGTACCATACGTAATATCAGCCATATAGGCTTCAGCACGTTCACATGGTCGCAGACATTGCAGTCGCTTATCCGATGCCTCATACGCTGGATCATAGATAAACGAGACCTCATGCTGAATAACCCCAAGAGAACACCCCAGAGCATGGTACAGTAGCCCCATCCATTGCGCATCGCGTTTTGCCAGATAATCATTGACGGTCACAAGATGAACACCACGACTGGTCAAGGCATTGAGATAGACCGGAAGCGTTGCCACCAAGGTCTTCCCCTCTCCCGTCTTCATCTCGGAAATTTTTCCCTGATGAAGCACCATACCACCCACTAATTGAACATCATAATGGCGAAGTCCTAATTTTCGCTTTGACATTTCTCGGCAAACGGCAAAGGCTTCCGGCAAAACATCGTCCGTCGACTCTCCCTCAGAAAGCCGCTGTTTAAAGGAATCCGATTGACTAGCTAAGGCATCGTTTGACAAGGACGTCAACGTCGATTCAAGTGCATTCACACGATCGACCAATGGTTGAAGCGTTTTTAACTCTCGATCGTTTTTACTGCCGAACAATAAATTTAACAAACGGACGATCATAAGAAATACGTATCCTTAATTGGCATAGTAAATTGAAAATTGGCGGACAACCTTTGTAGTATACTGAATTACGCAACTCGTGTCATGAGTCATACAGTCAAAATCCTCGAGAAATCGGGAACCATTTGAAACACTGACTTTGGACACCGTATGATAATGAGTTGCCTTTGAAGGGTACGCGCTTGTAATGATATGGATATGCAGCATTATGGATGCACTCCTTGCTTACTCGAAGTATCAGACTTGTGATCATCGGAGGATTACTGTGCTCGACAGCACCCGTTTTCTCAGCGAATAATGAGGTCACGGCAGAAATAGAGATATTGTCGGCGATAGAAGTGCCTGGAACCATTGTCATTCAAAAACAACGCGAGTTCTCTCGGCTCACATTAGAGATGACAGCATTAACACAATCCCCTCCCGATGAAATTGTACAGAGTCCGTTTCACAACACAATGAGCATGGCACCATTCGACCCACCACCATCGTTACGGGACCCTATCGCCGACACTCTTGGCGTTCAGACCCCCGTTTCACCAATAAAAGCGGAACGTCCCCCGTATCCGCTTATTGCCCGCCAGCAAGGATGGGAAGGCACCGTCATCCTTCGACTAGAGGTATTACCTGACGGCACTGTTGGCAGCACCACACTGAAACAAACATCAGGGCATCAATTATTAGACGAAAGCGCGATACGAAGCATCCGACAGTGGCAATTCATCCCAGCGAAGGATGGCGAATTTTCAATTCGAGTATTCGTCGATCTCCCTGTGACTTTTAACCTCAATCGGTAAAACATCATCCATCGCATCATGAAGACCGCACCGATAACACACCAAGCATTCTCACGATATTCATGGGCCAACATCCTATGGGTCATCATGATCTCTATCCTTGGCATCCCCTCTTTTGGACAAGCGGATGAAGCCCAGGATCTCTACAACCAAGGATTAGCGCAATCCCAAGCCCAACGTTATGAGGAAGCCGTGTTCTCTTTACAATCGGCCATTCGCCTCTTCCCACGATTTGCGGAAGCACACCATTTGTTGGGACTTGTCTATTTCAATGGTCTGCATGAGTCCGATAAGGCCATTGCCCACATCACACAAGCTGTGACCTTACATCCAAATTTTGCTCGAGCATATTTAGATTTGGGACGACTCTATCAAAATCAAGGCCAACTCCCTCAAGCAGAGTCTGCGCTGCATCAAGCACTTGACGTGTATCCTGGGTATGCCGATGCCTATCTGGCGCTGATATTGGTTCAAGATCAACTTGGCAAGATTCCGGTAGCCACGAAAGGCTATGAGGCCATTCTCAAGCGTCAGCCGCATCAGCCTCAGGCACTGTTCAATCTGGCTATACGGTATGATCAAGCAGGAAAAACACACAAAGCCAGGATGTTGCTCAACACTTTGACTGAAGCCCATCCCAAACATGTTGAGGGGTGGATGCTTCGGGCGCGTCTGGCAGAAAAAGGGAATCAACAAACACAGGCCATTGAATCCTATGAACGCGCGTTACATATTCAGCCCGACCAGTTGGATGCCCATTATGCATTGGGATTCCTAAAACAAGCACAAGGCCAACCTGAGCAAGCCATCAAACATTTCCAAGAGGTCATCCGACTCGATACAGACCATGCTGAAGCACACCTCAACCTTGGTGTCTTATATGCACAACAAACTCATTTGGCCAAAGCCGAACAAGAATATCTACGAGCCCTGGCACTCAATCCATCCCTAGCAGAAGCCTACTATAACCTTGGCGTGTTTTATGAGTTTTATCAAAAAGATACAGACAAGGCGCTGCGCCAATACCAGCAATATATTGACCGGGGTGGAAAAGATGAACGGATACAAAACCTATTAAAGAAAACTGGGTCATGACCACGTTTCTTAAGCGGCCTTCTTCCATGAGAGAACGGCCATTTGTTATGAGTGGCATCCTTGCCTTTTGTGTCCATGGCGGGCTGTTCAGTCTCATAGCTGTTTTCTCATCAATGGAGGCTCCTTCGGCAACGATTTCCATGGTCGAGGTGACGATGGTGGAAAGTGCTTTTGCAGAAACCCCGCCCTCCCGGCGAATTGAAACCCCACCGATGCGTTCCACACCACGACAGACAGCACCGAGTAAGACTCAAGCACCAATCAAACAGCTGGTAAAATTCTCTGCCTCATTGGCACAACCACGGCTCGGTGTACGCTTCTCACCATCATCACCTGTGTCCGTACCAACAACGAGACAGATTCTTCAAGATTCTAAGGCTGCACAGACGCTTGCGATGCAAGACCTATTCAAAATGACGCAACCGACTCACCAGACCAAGCCCTCAACACCATCAATAGTACGACACACTTCAATGAATACCAATACATGGATGCCATTACCTATAGGCCATACGAAAATGGATGAGCCACCCATGGCAGTCACCTTTCCACATCATGCGGCGACATCATCCGTCAAACGACTACCATTGACCCTCCAGCCTCATTCTTTAGAAGAACAAGCCCCGACGGGATCAAAAGTCCATGTGGATCATACCATTCCACCAGTCTATCCTCGTATTGCCCTTGAACAAGGGTGGGAAGGCACCGTCTTTCTCCGAATAGCTATTCAACCTGATGGAACCCCGAAAAATCTAACCGTGAGAAAAAGTAGTGGATATGATATTTTAGACAATGCCGCGATTCACGCGGTTTCATCCTGGCACTTTGTCGCAGCACGTGATGGCAATGTTCCTATTCAAAGCATCGTCGAAGTTCCTATCCGTTTTCACCTTCAAAAACCCCAGAAATAAACGTGTGCTATGGTTGATGTACTTGTCAGTGGCGGATGGATGATGATTCCCATTATGGGATGTTCATTAATTGCCGTGACCGTGGTCTTTGAGCGATTGTTTTTTTTTCGTACTATTCAAGATGTGTCACATATCAATGACATGATCAATCTGATTCGACAAGAAAAACTCTCAGATGCCCTAGCGATCAATGAACAGGTCTCACACCCAACCCTTCGAGTGCTCGCTGCAGGTATTCTAGGTCAGCCCGATCACACCGCAAAGGCTATGGAGACAGCAGGAATAGAAGAGATAACCACAATGAGACGTGGATTGCCAATCTTGGATACCATCATTACCCTTGCCCCCCTTCTTGGCTTATTGGGAACAATCATTGGCATGATTGATTCATTTGCTATCATGTCAGAATCTGGCATCGGCCAGCCTCATGCGGTAACAGGCGGCATCGCAGAGGCCTTGATTTGTACCGCAGCGGGCATTGGAGTTGCTGTCGTCACTTTAGTGCCCTACAATTACTTTCTTGCACGGATTGAATGGGCAACAACCGCTATGGAGCAATGGGCAACAAAGGCCGAAATGGCTTTTGAAAAAGCCGCAACGAGAAAAGACACATGAAGCTACCTCGAGCGCAGCAAAAAAGAGCGCGCATTGAAATTATCCCCATGATTGATACGATGTTTTTTCTTCTTGTCTTTTTCATGCTGGCAACATTGTCAATGACCTGGCAAAAAGGTATCGCCGTCAATCTGCCTACAGCTGTATCCTCAACACAGAACGTGACCGAAGAACTGGTATTGTCCCTCACCAAAACGGGAGAGCTCTTCTTGAATAAAGAATCCATTCTCTTCCCAGAGCTTCAAACCCGTGTCATCAACTGGCTCACCATGCATCCTAACTCAGCCGTCATCATCAATGCTGACACAGAAGTCGCCCACGGGCGTGTGATTGCGTTGATGGATAACATTCGACAGGCTGGCATAACCAAAATGGCCATCGCGACAAAGCCTAGGACATTTTCAGACAGCCCATCAAGGCCATGACGTGACAAGAAACTTCCACCATTCGACAATCGTACGTAGTGTGGCAGGGATCGTGGTTGGGTGCTACCTCACGTTGGGCTTGGTAGTCTTTCTTTGCGAAATGCTCCATGCTCATTCCACGCACCATCAACCCTCAGCCCAACACTCGACTCTTTGTGCATGGGCATGCCAAGGCACGAACTCCTCCGGGTTAGTATCACTCCCTTCCCCACTCACCCCACGTCTCATGGCCATAGTCATTTGGCAGGATTCCCCTTTCATTTTCCACCACGACCATCGACCCTTTGCCTTCTCACGAGGACCTCCAGTTTAGTCACGACTCTTTACAAAACAGATAACCGAAGACAGGCTTTCATCGGGTATCCACTTAGCGGATCATGCACGGAAACTCGAAGAACCTTCTTCACGTGACGTCTCACTATTCAGGGGTTTCTCCGATAAATCCGTGAACCACTGAACGGTGAGCCCCTTGTCATGGAGGCACCATAAGCTGCTCCTGACTCTAAAGTGAGGAGAGAGGACAATGGATTACAAAGATCTCTTGCGTGTAAATGAAGCAGCCGAAGCACTAAATGTGAGCCGCTGGACCATCTACCGATGGATTGACGAAGGTCGGTTAGAGGCCACAAAAATTGGAAAAGGCAGTGTCCGAATTTTTCGGGCGTCGGTTTCAACACTTATCAACCAAAATCGAAAAAGTGATTGGGGGTATCCTGCAAACTCTTCTTAGCGGATGCTCAAAATGGTGCATCGATGAGTAAAGATCTGTAGATACCTTTCTTTGAGAGCAGTACAATTTTATTGAATCGTTCTAGAAAATGCCTCTTGTAGCGGACGGACGTTGCAGAGTAATCGAAACCGACACATTCTGATCTGGAGTCTTCTGGCTTCTTTTTTCATCATGGGCATTGCCATGGCCGGAGGAGCGGCTCAACATGCCACCGTTACCCATCATGACCATAACATGCATTCACAAACCTGGTGCGGATGGATGTGTGCAGCAGGTCAGGCATTGCAAGGCCCTGCCACGGCCCCAGAAGAAACCTGGCAACCTATTGCGCAGATAGATCTTGCTATTCCGCAACCGGCACTCATACTCCTCGTTTTTTCTCCTGGCTCACGCGGTCCACCCTCTACCTCCTAGTCGCTTCAACACTAAAATCCCGTAGTCATCATGCAATGGTCTTCCTTGCCTCAAGGGAGAACTGCACGCATCGTATTTCTTCGTACGAACGAACTGTTCATGTGGAGGACTGTGAGCCATGGAAAATGCTAGCCAGGTCAAGGCAATGATGGGACTCATCATTCTGATGAGTTCAATATTAATAGCGCAGCCGTCTCAGGCCGAACATCTTTTCGCCCTGAAGCTTGAAGCAAAACCCTTTAGCGTGAAGATGTGCAAAAAGATGAGACAAGAAGGCACCATTAGAGTTACGGTGGCCAACCACCGGGATATTATTATCAGAAAATTTCCTGGACAATATATCCCTAAAAATCCAAACCAAGCCCGCAAGAAGAATTACGTCCATCATGTCTTTCTGAAAGATCTCACGAATGGGCAACTTCGAAATGGTTCCATCGTGTTCAACTCAAGTCACGCCGTAATTACTACAGAGGGCCACCCCCAAGGCCTCTCACGGCCACAGTTTGAATCATTGGCTCCTTTGGAGAAACGAGAGGTCATTGAAAAAACATTTAATACATTTCTTCGTTTGCATCCAATCTTCAATGCAGCCATTGATGCTTGCCGTCCTCACCCGAACAAAATCATATATGAAACAGACGATGAACTCTTGAAGATTGAGAAAGGCCAGCAAACCTTCATGCAATTGGTTCAAGAATATAACGCTCATCCGCAACCACATCGGCCACTTGTCCGCCATGAAACAGGGAAAGCCCTAGGATTCGTCGATCCAGATGCTGGAAAACACACGAATGTAAGTTATCAGGCGATGAATCCATTGAATTTCTACGTTCCAATTAAACACCCATAATCAAAAGGAGGTTATTTATAATTATGAGAAAGAGCTTTCTAGCAATATTAATAGTCGTGGGGTGGGTTTCACTATCTATAGCACCACCAGCACAATCTGGACCGGTCTTAAAAGATGGAATGTTACCTTTTCCGACAAACTATACTTCGTTTCCTCCATTCTTAAAGGACATTCAAAAGCCCAACGCTGTAAGGGATATTTATATCAATGCCATCGGAACTAGTGCCCAACAAGGTGAACAATTTGCTAATGAGTCAATCCTCGTCATGGCCATTTATAATGCTCAAAAAGATGAAAATGGGAATTTCAAAAAAGACCATCACGGCAATCTGATCAAGGCAGACCTCGCTAAAATCTACATAATGCAGAAAGGCAAAAACTGGGGGAATCATGCGCCCAGTACATTAAAAAATGGAGATTGGATCTATTCCGCTTTTAAACCTAATGGGGATCGACTCGAGGTTGAGTACACGAAGTGTCGTAGCTGCCATATGCCATTAGGCAATGCGAAAGATTATGTGCACCGCTATGACGAATATTTTGCGAAGCGAGATCACCACGCGCATTAAATCGCCAAAATGATCGACGTCACATCCAAGGTTGGTTTCCTCCTAGCCTTGGATCTTCCAGGGTGGAGGTATTTTGGACTTGCAACCTCCTTGGCCTTCACCCTGGCCCCTTACGTGTAGCAGGGACAGATACTTCAATTGCTTTAAGAAGTTTATCAAAAAGGCATCCAGGGGAAGACCGGCCTCTGACCTTGGATTTTCCAGAGTGAAGGTGTGTGGATCGCACCGCTCCCGCACCTTCACCTTGGATTTGGCCTGCTATCGTTTCTTCTCATCACACAACCTTCTCTTACAATTCTTTTCCGACGAACCGCTCTAATTCTGTTAGGGCAATGGCTAAATCAAACTGAGCATAGGCATACGCTTGAAATGTTTGCCATAACACGCGCTGAGCATCGACAACTTCTAGTAAACTTGCTTCACCAAACTTAAAACTGGTCCGAGCAATACGGACAGCCTCTTTCGCTTGCTTTAAGAGACCCTCTTGAAACGTGTGAAGTTGCGCCAAAGCCGTCCTAGAATTTTGCAGCTGTTCCGCGATACCTTTTCTGAGAGCAATGTGGACTTGTCGGAGATTCGCTTCTGCCTGACGCCGACCCCCTAAAGCCTTCGCAATGTCGCCCTGTCGCTGATTCCAAATAGGTAAGGGAACAGAAAGCCCTCCAATAAACCCTTCTCGACCGGCATCACGTTGATAGGCCCCGTTAATCGTGACATCCGGGATACGAGCCTGTCGCTCTTGATGATGTTGGGCTCTGGCGGCATCAATCAACTTTTCAAGCTTTCGGACTCTAGGGTGCCGCTGAAACGCTTCTTCTAGCAATTGCTGTTCAACAAAATGCACATTCGCCGATCGAGATTCTTTTTGAATGACAAACACATCGCCGAGATTTCCAGCTGTGAGCTGATTCAACGCAACCTTGCTTGTTCGCACCTTCCCCTTGGTCTGACTGACATGCTTTTGTGCTTGCAGCGACTCAACATTCACTTTCACCAGTTCAAATGGTGAGGCTTCTCCTGATTCCACACGAAGTGTGACGGCCCTCTTCAAATCCATGACAGTCACCAACATTCGGGAAGCCAAGGAGGCCAGCGTTTCAGCTAAGAGTAATTCATGAAAGGTTCGTTTCACTTGAGCTTTTACATTTCACTTGAGCTTTTACATTCAATTGTATTTCTTCAAAACTTGCTTCAGCACTACCGACTTGAGCGTGCGCGGATTTTTGGCGAGCCATACGAGTCCCTGGCCATTCCAACGGCTGGCTCAAGGAAACGTATCGTTCTGTTAAAGACGGCCCTGTTGGGTCGAGAACTTGACCGTGCCCGCTTTGTATGCCCAATGAGGGATTTGGATAGGCTTGGCTGGTTAGTTCTTCTCCAGCTTTCTCATCAATGAAGCCTTTCCCCAATTGAATAGCGGGATTGTGTGTGAGCGCAAGCGCCACAACCTCTTGAAGAGTATAAGACCGCACTGAGACATCTTCACCCCAAACCTCTGTCCCACAGAGAACCAACAGGCACACACACCCAATCAGGAGCTGTATTGGAAAGATCTTGAACACACTACATCGTGGGATTTGGTACATGATCACTCCTCAGAGAAAAATATCGATAGACGGCAGGAATGACTAAAAGCGTGAGTGCAGTAGAAGTCACTAACCCACCGATAACGACTGTTGCGAGTGGACGTTGAACTTCAGCTCCCATACTCGTCGCTAAGGCCATAGGCAAAAATCCTAAGCTTGCCACTAAGGCTGTCATCAACACAGGACGGAGTCGGTCTGAGGCGCCTTGGGTAATGGCCTGGTCAAGAGACCGCCCTTCCTCTTCCAGCATACGAATTCGTGAGACGAGAACGACGCCATTAAGGACGGCAATGCCAAACAACGCAATAAACCCCACACTGGCTGAAATGCTGAAGGGAAGCCCTCGAATCCACAACGCAAAAATCCCTCCTGATAAGGCTAAGGGTACATTGAGGAAAATGAGCAATGCCGGTCGAAGAGTGCCAAAGATCAGAGAGAGAATGCCAAGGATTAATAGCAAAGTAATCGGCACGACGATCGCTAAACGTTGCAGGGCATCCTCCAAATGTTCAAATTGGCCACCCCATTCCATATAATATCCAGAAGGAAGCGACAAATTTTTTCGAATAACCCTTTGTGCTTCAGCCATGAACCCGCCTAAATCTCGCCCTCGGATGTTGGCTTCTACAACAATTCGCCGCTGTATATGTTCACGGCTAATCTGTGCTGGCCCCTCATCCACCACTACCTGAGCAACACGGGACAATAGCACTAATTCCCCATGCGGAGCTGGGAGAAGGAGATTTTGGATTGCCGCAGGGCTAGCCGAAGAGGAATCAGTCAACCGGATGACTAAAGCAAAGCGACGCTCACCTTCGAAGACGGTCTTCTACCTGAAGCGATGTGGCAATTGATTCATCTAGAGACACACTTGGCAGACGCCACACCTGAATAGCCACATCCCCTTCATCCAAACGCGGCATAAACACCATGCCCAAAGACGACGCCAGGAAAAGACTACTGATAAATAGGACAACAGCCACACCTGAAGCCCATTGAGGCTTGAGGATCGAGAGGCGAAGACAGGGTTCATACAGATGCCGAAATTTTCGCAGCAACCAGACTTCTTTGTCGTGTGTTTGGGTTCTGGCAAACCAAAAGGCGAGAGTGGGAACGGCCGCCACGGCAAAGAGGAGCGAGCCCACGAGAGCAAAAATCACGGTGAACGCCATAGGGTGAAACATTTTCCCCTTTAATCCCGTGAGAGTCAGAATGGGTAGATAGACCAAGATGATAATGCACACGGCAAACGTAATCGGGCGCAGCACTTCTCGTGCCGCTTCTTGGATGACCTGAACCCTAGATTGCGCCGACTGATCCTTCAGGCCGGCAAGCCGGCGAAGGATGTTATCAATCATCACGACTGCCCCATCAACCAGCAGTCCAAAATCAATAGCGCCAAAGCTCATGAGATTTCCAGATAGCCCAACCGTGAGCATACCGGTAAACGCGATGAGCATAGACAAAGGAATGGCTGCCGCGACAATCAACCCGGATCGAAAGTTTCCAAGAAACAAAAATAAAATGGCAACGACAAGCAAGCCCCCTTCTAGCAGATTGTTTCGAACGGCATGAATGACTCGTGAGACAAAGACTGAACGATCGTAATAGGGTTCAATGACAACACCTGGAGGCAGAGAGGATTGAATAGCGTTCACTTGAGCTTTGACCTGTTCGACTACTTGCTGGGCATTCGCTCCAGCCAGCATTTGCACCATGCCAATGACGGTCTCTCCTTCACCCATCCTCGTGGCAGCGCCAATTCGAAGATTGGCGCCTTCTTGCACCACAGCCACATCCTGAATGTAAATGGGAATCCCGCCAGGAGCATGGTGAATGAGAATTTGTTCCAAGTCATTGATACCCTCAGCCATGGCTTCACCGCGAATGAGGAATTGTTCACGCTCATGCACAATGTATCCCCCACCCGACAACGCATGGTTGCGTTCTAATGCTTCATACACATCTTTGAGAGACAGTTTGAAGGCCAACAGTTTTTGAGGATCGACTAGTACTTGAAACTGTTTTTCCTCCCCTCCCCAAATATTGACTTCAACAACGCCAGCGATGGCGCGAAGACGGCGTCCAATATCCCATTCCAACAATGTTCGAAGCTCCATGGGACTGTAGCCGTCACCGCTAAGCGTAAATTGAAAGACTTCGCCAAGGCCGGTGGTCAGTGGCCCCATCAGTGGTCGAGCATATTGTGCGGGAATTTGATCAACAGCAATTGACAATCGTTCGTTCACCAGTTGCCTGGCAAAATAAAGATCGACATGATCTTCAAAAATTGCGGTCACGACAGAAATGCCATAACGTGAAATGGAACGAATGTCTTTGAGCCCCGGCAGCCCACTTAAGTTGGTTTCAATGGGAAACGTCACGAACTGTTCGACTTCGACCGGACCTAAGGCTGGGGCACGTGTCAAAATTTGGACTTGGACAGGGGTCAGATCGGGAACAGCATCGATGGGGAGTTCCCCCATAGCGTATAAACCCAAGCCCATCACGAACAGAAGCGCCACAAGGGTAAAAAAAACGATACCGTAGAGAGAGCGTGAGAAGGCGTTCCATATGACTAATGGCCTTCCCCTTCGATCAAATCTTTTAGAATCGTGTTTTTCAAATCAAACACACCGTGAATAACGATATCCTCACCAATCGTGACTCCCTCAATGACCTCGATCCATCCATCATTTTCTTGGCCCACTGTAATAGGCCTAAAGGTATACGTGTTCATATGTCGCACAAAGACGCCCCGCCTCCCATTCACAAAGGTCAGCGCAGTCACGGGGATCGCCAACAGAGAAGTGGGGCGCGTGCTTAACCGTACCTCCACGTATTCATTTGGCTTTAAGAAACCCTGGTGATTGTCGACATCAAATCGTAACTGAATAGTCAACGTGGCTTTGTCTGCCACAGGTGCAATATAGGCTAACGGAGCATCAATAGGGTCCCGGCCTTGAGCAATGATGGTGCCGCAATCCCCTACGGTGAATCGTTGAGCTTGTTCAATCGGAAGATTTGCAAAAACCCAGACCTGCTGGGTATCCACGACTTCGAACAAGTGATCACTCATTTTCACTCCTTGGCCAAGCACAACAGTCTGCGTTGAAATGGTCCCTGTCAATGGGGATCGAATGATATAGTAATGGCCCTCTAGGGTATGGTGGGCAAGAAGAGCATCGAGTTCTTTTGGCCCTAAGCCCATATTCTGAAGTTTTTCTTTGACATGCTGGTTGACCGCTCGGGCCTCTAAAAAACGTGCACGATCTTCCATGAGACGTCGCTCTGAGATAATTCGTTCCTTGTGTAATGTTTGCGTCCTTTTGAAATTCCCGTGACGTAGCTCAACTTGCACTTGAGAAACCAAAAACTCCTGAACCAATTCGTCCAGTTGGAGGCTGCCAATCGCGAGTAGCGGGTCACCTTTGTTGACTTGCTTCCCTAACTGAACAAAGATTTTTTCGACCTGTCCCTCAATTCGAGAGGACACCTTGGCCATCTTTGCAAGATCTAATGCGACTCCCCCTGGTGCCGAAATTGATTGAGAGAACAACTGCTTCATAACCGGCACAACCTTGATCCGCTTTTGAATGTTAGCTGGAGGCTGGAATGATAAAGCCTGTGAAGTGGCCGACCGTTCAGGACCCTCTACATGAATACCTTCAGTGGATTCAGGGTTCTCAGAGCATGCTGGAATAAGAAGCAACGACAGGAGAATGATGAGATGAATGGCCACGATACCCCTCTTCACGATTTACAAAATCTCAAGGAAGATTCCCATAAAACGGAAGTCTCCATGGTTCGCATACATGCGATAGACTTCAATAAGCTGAAGTATGCTTAAAAGAACTTCGCACCTTTACAAACGCGAAGACCCACGACAACATTACAGAGTGAGGGCCGGAGGCGCACGAGCGGAAAGGTTTTGAGGAAGGAGGAAGGACGGGTGATACCGAAGAGAAATATTCAGGGTTGAAGCATTGGGCAATCTCAATAATCCAACAGGACTAGTTGCAACGCCATGTTGAGGTAAGTCAGGACTCCCCCACTCAAAGTCTATCCAGGAATTAAGTGCTGAAAAGCCATATGGCGCATATTCAAAGTCATGAGGGAGGTCTGAGGAAGGATGAGCATGCCCAACCGTTTGGCTAGGCGAAAACAAATCATGCGGTTGGTGGACATCATGATGATATGACCGATCATGGACGGCACAAATCGGCGCACAGGACAATACCGTGTGATAGGTGCCACCATGAACATGACCAGGCATTCCATGGGCATGGTCAGCCTCTGGATGGATGTGGACTAAGGGTAGAAATAGTACCCAAACAATCAACCAGATTTTGAGGCAGGCTTTAGTCATGGTGTGCCTCCAAAGGATTCACTTCATCGCAATCAGTTCATAGAACCTACTGTCTTAAGAGTATCACATATTCAAGACAAAGAGAAAAGTTGACTAACCCTGGCAAGCAAGGCGAAACAAGCATTCAGCAAAAGTTCTGCTGCTACTGTCATCTATCATGCCCTTCGAAAGGTTCTTCAAGTATGTGGCAGACGCATGTTTCTAGAGGAAGCATGGAGATAAAGATGGTTCCACGGATAGCATGGACTACTTTGATAAGCGCAACAGAGGAATTCTAGGCAGGCAATGATGTGTAAGAACAATCTGGTATGTGTAGACCTTCATCCGTACGATTCCACCTAACTGCACGAATTTTGAATTGTTATCTAAGACAGAGGCCCAGCAACATGAAGCTGAACACATGGCCGCCGGGTCATATTCCCGGCAACCACGCATTCTCTAGCTGTCACCGAGGCGAACGCTTGGCCGGCCAAAATCCTTTAATCGGCAAGTATTCATCAATATCATGCGCAGAAGGTGAAGCGGCAATTTCAAAACCATCACCACAAGCAGGTGGAAGAGGATTATTGTCGAGATCTCTCACGACAGCAAGTGTTGGCCAAAAACCTGGAGGGCTTTGCACAACGACGACAGGATCGTCAAAAAGAGGTGTCAGGGCACCAATCCAAATATCCGCTCGATCATCGTCTTTGTTCGACTTCGTACAGTAATTTGCGATCGCAATATTCACATGTAATTTGGCTGCACAGGAATGAGATTTGAATGTCGGATAACTCCCACGCCATGGCACCAGCCCAACAAGATCAGCTTCAAGTTTGCCCTTTGTATAATGAAACGCACGTGCATCTGTGCCTCCACCGAGAGCAGGGCCATCGATTCGTTTAATTTTTTTAAAAATATTACGGTCCTGAACGGGACTCGGACTGATAATCGGGTTGCCCACGATATGTTCTAAGAGGTCGACTTCTGCGCCAGTGTCTGTTCGCGCCGCATCAACATCTCCATTGGGAAATACAATGCCCATTGCACGGATAGGCGTTCCATTACATCCATGGGGCACGTTAAATGAATTGATGACGCTACTGGAACCCTCTAATTCTTCCCTCGCAGCAAATTTCGTTGGCGTGTTTTTTTGAGCACCGTCGTATGCGGGTTTGCCAATACTTCACTAGCCAAGCTAAAGGACAGGATGCAGGCCCCAGTGAATGCGAGACATCCTCCTGCAATTGTTCCCTTCATAAGGAACTGGTTGTTGCTTGTCACATTTCCCTCCTTGATGAATATGAGCGGTGAAATGACATGGCCCGGCAGACGCTTCGAGAAATGCTTCCGGCAGAGTCATGCCAACGAAGGGAAAAGATAAGACACCTTACACACTTTCTCTACCGGCAGGTGCTTACGAGCACTAATGTTTGCAACACACTTTACGATACTGGAAAGATTTTCAGGGGGATGTAGGAAGAGAAATGCCCATATGCGGGGAAATTTGAAATCCATGCCGATTAGGCATGTGAATCGTCGGTAACGTAAAACGGTCTAAAACCATGTTTTCATCAATAATGTCATTTCGGTAGAGAATCCATGCCACAAGGGCATATACCTTGTTGGCAGAGAGTGATTGAGGAGCCGTCAACGGCATGGCACGGAAAATATAATCAAAAAGTGTGGTAGCATAAGGCCAATAACTCCCAACCGTTTTGTGTGGACGATCAGTGCCTAAGGAACCCTGTCCACCCACCAAACGATTATACGGGCCTTCAACTCCCGTTGGCCCATGACAGCCCGCACACTTTGCTGCATAGACCTTAGCCCCTTCATCCACGCTGCCTTGTCCATTGGGCAACCCATCGCCGTTGGGAGTCACATCGATATTCCAACCTTGAATATCTTCCTGTGTTGCCGTCTGGCCTATCTCAAACTCGATCGGCTCCCCTTGAACAAGCACTCCAAAACATAACCCCGTGATAGCAAATCCTATGATCCTACCGATCTTCATCGTATGTACACATTTTCTACATGCCCATTTTCTAAAACTTTCCAGCTTTGAATGGCATGATTGTGGTAATACGAATTGGTGCCACGGACTTTGACTAACTCTTGGAGAGTGGGTTGTCGATAACCAGTGTCATCAATGCAGCGACTTTGGAGAATGGCTTCTTTTCCATCCCATTGCCAGGCCAGACGAAACCGTGTATGACATTTGGGCAGCACCGGACCTTGTAATTCTGCCGTGCGCCATGTGTGTCCACCATCAACACTCACCTCAACTGCCGTAATTGCTCCTCGGCCACTCCATGCCAATCCCCGAATCTCGACAAAACCTGGCTTGGGAATGCGTTGGTTACCGGAAGGATGAGTAATGACCGATTTCGCTTCCATAACAAAGGTAAATTGTTGGGCCACCCCATCCGGCATAAGATCGGTATATTTGGCAGTTTCTTCTCGCGTCATTGCCGGGCCAGGGATTAATTTGAGGCGACGCACCCATTTAATGTTTGTATTCCCTTCCCATCCCGGAAGAAGTAATCGTAAGGGGTAGCCTTGTTCTGGTCGAAGCGGCTCACCATTTTGGGCATAGCAAATAACTGCCTCATCGATAATTGCTTCTACAGGAAAACTTCGAGTCATCGCTGCAGCATCACTCCCTTCAGCAAGAAGCCACAAGCCCTCTGGTTTCACTCCAGTTTGCTCCAAAAGTGTCTTCAACATTACTCCAGTCCATTCACTGGTACTGGTAAGACCATGGGTTTCCTGTGCGGTTTTGCCATGAGCTCGCTTCCATTCTTTTCCTGTGTTCCCCGAACATTCAATGAAGCCCAAGCGCGAGACAGCTGGAAATAGTTTGAGTTCATCGACTTGAAAGAGCATCGGTCGCTCGACGAGCCCATGGATCAGCAACCGGTGTTGAGCAGGATCGATCAATGGCACACCATTGTGGTGCCGCTCAAAATGAAGTGCTGATGGCGTGATGATACCATGCAAATCTTGCAAAGGCGTTAGCGATCGCGTTGCGGACGGAAGCCGTTGGGCTTGCTCATGGACAGAACGTCGTCCATAGACACTGGCTGGCCCACCTGGCACGCGCATCGGGTCTTGGGAAGCAGGTTGAGATGAAGCAGGAATTACTGGCAGCAATACCTGACTCGCGGTGACGCCAAGCAGTGATGTCGCTCCAAGCAAAAAATGCCTGCGGCTCAAAGATTGTTTACTTTTGGATGCTGGGGACTTTTTGGCACGCATGATGTTCCTCGAAGCGTTATGGACAAAGGGAATTTTTGTCAACGGACCATGTTTGTAAAAGAATGGTCACTGCAGTATAACGCTTTCATCATATCCTAGAAACAGTTACTGAACCATACATGTTCACGCAGCCTCTGCCAGTTATCGATGAAAGGAGTGTGACGATGAACCGAATCTTTCTTATCTGTCTTTGTTTTTGTCTCACAGCCACACTGACTCAGGCCGAGATACAGACCAAAACCATCACCTATCAGGATGGTGATCAACAACTTGAAGGATTTCTGGCCTGGGATGATACCATTCAAGACAAACAGCCGGGTGTCCTCGTTGTTCATGAATGGTGGGGGCTCAATAATTATGCTCGGCACCGGGCAACGCAATTAGCCGCATTAGGCTATGTCGCGTTTGCGGCAGACATGTACGGGAAAGGCCAAGTCACGACTCATCCTGATGAAGCGGGAAAATGGATGAACACCATACAACAGAATATCCAAGCCTGGCAGACACGTGCGCAAAAGGCTTTAGCCGTGTTACAAGCCCAAACACTGGTTGACTCACAACGATTGGCGGCCATTGGCTATTGTTTTGGTGGAGCAACCGTCGTGCAATTAGCATACAGCGGTGCCCCCGTGAAGGGCATCGTGAGCTTTCATGGCTCGTTGCCGCTCCCTCCAAATACCCAACAGGCTAAGACCAAAGCCAAAATATTCATTGCCCATGGTCATGCGGACCCATTTATTTCCAAAGCCCATATTCAAAATTTTCAAACGGCATTAGATCAAGCAGGTGTCGATTGGCAAATGGTTCTCTATGCTGGAGCTCGACATAGTTTTACCAATCCAGGCGCAGACCAACATGGCATGGATGCCTTGCGATACGATCAAGACGCTGACCGACGGTCCTGGCAACATATGCAACTCTTTTTCGATGAAATTTTCGAGGATACTCACAAATTTTAACAAACCAGCCTAATAAGGCCAGGTGAGCGTTAAAAGAAACTCATTTTTCAACCCGTTTCTGCAAGCACGAAACGTTTCTTCAAGGTAAAGCTTGTCTGTATAGACAGAGGCCTTCGGCTTTCTAGAACCAGCAAGAAAGCCGAAGTGTAAGATGTCAGACCATTCGGGATTTGACACTCTGGCAATCAACCCCGGAAGATACTAAGAGAGACTACTATGTTCATGACAAGGATAGCGTTCCTGAATGCCTCATGGGAAACATAGACGATGTTCGAGACATTGGATTTATAGGAAGGGCGCAACAGGCTATTTCTTTCAGGCTTTCTAATATGAGATGGTACACTAAAGAAGCAATACACTTTATCAGATCGGCTCAGCGACATCTTTAGCCACATAAGGAAAAGGAAAGTGATATACGCATCATGAAACGTAAGATGTTTCTTCTTTTCAGTGGAATGCTCCTGTGGGGAGTTGCATTCACTCAAGCTTCACCAGGCAGTTTTCGGATTCTCATCGAAAGCGGTTCGCCTTACTACTCTCCTCAAACGATTTCGGTACAACCCGGCATACCCATTCACTGGGAAAACCCAACCGCCACGTACCACACGGTAACCCATGACGGATGCCTCGATGGCTCAGGCTGTGCATTTGACTCAGGAGCCATTTTGCCTGATAAAATGTTTGAAGTGATAAATCTCCAACCTGGGATCTATCCCTACCACTGCACATTGCACCCCATCATGCGTGGCCATTTAGTGATTACCACGGACAACAAACAACAACGGCAACCTCAAGAGCTGTAGCAAGAATCCAGCGAGAATTCTTTGGATCGTCATGAACGACTCTTGACTTCTGACATGAGTGTTTTATTATAAAAAGAAACCACATGATGTGGGCAAACACCATAGCGAATTCTATGATGTCTCTGATTTATTGTAATGTCGGAACCTGAACACGACGAGCTCCTTCGGCTCCAAACCTACCTCAATCAACAGGTCATTGGACAAACAGGGTTAACCCTCCGTCTCTTAGTCTGTCTATTGGCTGATGGGCACCTCCTTGTTGAGGGAGCTCCGGGCTTAGCTAAAACCACAGCCATTAAAATCTTGGCCTCGGGCATTGAAGCGGATTTTCACCGAATTCAATTTACGCCGGACCTCCTTCCTGCCGATCTGACGGGTACAGAGATGTATCGTCCACAGGACGGATCGTTTCGGTTTCAACAAGGCCCAATTTTTCATAATCTCCTTCTGGCTGATGAAATTAACCGTGCCCCAGCAAAAGTCCAAGCGGCCTTGCTCGAAGCCATGGCCGAGCGACAAGTCTCCGTTGGACGACAAAGCTACCAACTCCCAGATCTTTTTATGGTTATGGCCACGCAGAATCCCATTGAACAAGAAGGCACCTACCCCTTACCAGAAGCCCAGCTCGACCGATTCCTCATGTATATTCACGTGGGATATCCTCAAATAGACGACGAGCGAAAAATTGCGCAACTCGTCCGTGAGCAAGCCCAGATGGGTCCATCGAGCCTGGCTACCACGATCAGCCCTATTCCGCAAAAATCCATCATGGCTGCGCGTCACGCTATTCTCCAGCTCCATCTTGCGCCGTCGCTACAAGAGTACATTGTGCAACTGGTTGTGGCCACCAGAAACCCCACACCCTACGGAGAGGAACTCGGAAAATGGGTGCGGTTTGGCGCAAGCCCACGCGCGACGATCGGCATGGAACGATGTGCACGCGCGCATGCCTGGCTAGCAGGTCGTGATTATGTGTCGCCTGAAGATGTACAAACAATTGTCCATGATGTCTTACGCCACCGAATCCTACTGTCGTTTGAAGCAGAGGCTGATGGCGTAACGCCTGACCAGTTTGTGAGCGAATTGGTCGCTCGAGTGGCTGTTCCCTGACCAATTGCATTATGCCCGTCGATTCCCCTCCCCGCCCATCGGTTCACAACGGACTCACCCTTCACCTGAAGGATCTGATTCGTTTGCGCCACCACATTACCGCATTAGAAATGGGATCAAGGAAAAAAGTGGACTCGTTATTAAGTGGGCATGAACAGTCCCCATTTAAAGGAAGAGGCATGGACTTTGAAGAAGTCCGGCGCTATCAGCCTGGTGACGATATTCGACACATGGATTGGCGGGTGACCGCTCGCTCCGGCAATCCACACCTAAAAGTCTTTCGAGAAGAACGGCAGCGGAGCGTCTTTCTCATCGTCGATTTTTCCTCGTCAATGTTATTTGGAACCCGCGTTGCCTTGAAATCCGTCATTGCCGCTCAAGCAGCTTCATTGCTTGCGTGGGCCTCAACAAAGCATGGGAACCGGATTGGCGGTGATGTGTTCTCGAATGACTATCACCGTGACGTTAAACCTCAGGGCGGACACCCAGGTACGCTTCGGTTCCTCCACATGCTTGTTGACGTCCATGAACATGCGACACCTGCTGAGACTGGACAATCACCTGCGCCGTTCTCCCACGCCTTAGAAAGAGTTGTACGAACAGCTCGGCCTGGCAGCTTGATTTTTGTCTTGACTGACTTTCCACGTCTTGACCGACAAATAGAATCTTCTTTGAAGTATTTGAGTGCGCATCATGACGTGATGACAATTTCCATTACCGACCCTTTGGAACAAGAGCCCCCCCTGTCAGGACAGTACCGTATTAGTGATGGAACTCAATTTTTTGACCTCGATACCACATCACATACCTGGCGAGAAGCCTATCGGGATCGATTTCAACACCGTCAAAAAACCTATAAAAACTTTTGCCAACATGCCGGAATCGGGGTCTTGCGTCTCACGACCGACGCGTCCGTTCCTCAAGCGTTACGAGATGAACTACGGAAACTTAGTCAACATAAACATCAACACCTTTGGGGCCATAGAAGCCTAAACGCATGAACACATAATCACGATGGAACTGTTAGCAAACCTCCGTGGTCTTCACGTACCAGCGGCCATTTCATTTTGGCCGCTAGCCCCAGGATGGTGGGGACTTGGCGCATGCCTCATGCTTCTTACATTCTTGGCCATCTGGTGGTATCAACGAAGAATAACGCTGGCGCCTCGTCGTGCGGCCTTAGCTGAACTCAAACAACTACGAGCAGCCTATCAGGCTGGAGAACCCGATGTTCACATTCTTCAAACACTCTCGATGCTTCTCCGTCGCTATGCCCTTGCCTGTTTTCCCCGTCACCATGTCGCCGGACTCGCTGGGCACGCATGGTTAGCCTTTTTAGATAAGGCAGGGAAAACTCGGAACTTTACCAACGGACCAGGCACCGCTCTCGCAGAAGCTCCGTATCAATTAACTAGAGAATGTGACATACAGGCGCTCACGAAATCCGTCGAATCCTGGATCAAGCACGTCAGAAAGGGACAACCATGATCGTCTTTGCTTGGCCATGGCTTTTTTTCCTGATCTTTTTGCCTTGGTTCCTACGATGGATGATACCACACGCCTCGCAAAACCAGGGTGCCGCACTCAAAGTGCCATTTTTTCACGAACTTGTTGATGATCCATTACGACCTGCTGACCAACACGGCCTCACGGTTTGGAAAATGCGATTCTGGATTGGGATTGGAATCTGGTGTGTCCTACTCACCGCTGCCGCTCGCCCAGAATGGGTTGGAGAGCCCATCGCGCTTCCAGTCAGCGGACGAAATCTTTTGATGGCTGTCGATATTTCTGGAAGTATGAAAACACCCGATTTCACAATTGAAGGTGAACGCGTCACACGGCTCACGGCGTTGAAAGCCCTCGGAGGACAATTTATCAGCCGTCGGGTCGGTGATCGTATCAGACTTATTGTGTTTGGCAGTCAGGCTTATCTCCAAACACCTCTGACGTTTGATCGGACGACGGTACAAACCATGTTGAATGAAGCCGAAATTGGTATGGCCGGAGAAAAAACCGCTATTGGAGATGCCTTAGGCTTGGCTGTGAAACGACTCAACGATCAGCCAGATGAAGAACATGTGCTGGTATTGTTAACAGATGGCAGTAATACGACCGGTGAAATCACCCCGCTTGAGGCAACACAATTAGCCCAGGAGGCGGGCATTCGAATTTATACCATTGGGATTGGCGCCAATCGCATGGAAGTCTCCACCGTATTTGGAAGACGAACGGTCAATCCTTCAAGAGATTTGGATGAAGCCACCTTGCAATCCATTGCATCACTCACAGGAGGACTGTACTTTCGTGCCCAAGATACGCTTGAGCTTGACCATATTTATCGCCAAATTGATGAACTCGAACCGCTTGAACGCGAATCAGAACTTCTAAGGCCAATTGAACCATTGTTCATGTGGCCACTGGGTGTAGCCTTTATTCTGTCTATCTTGCTCGCCCTTCATCTTTCAGGGTGGACAACCAATGGAAAACGCCTGGTCTTTGGAAAGAAACAATCTTCGTTGAAACGCCCTCCATTTTCGATGCCATCACCTTCCTCCTTATCAAAAGGCAAGCAACCATTGACATGATAGGGAACACCTTTCATTTTCTTAGGCCTTGGTGGCTAATGGCGCTGATTCCACTCTTCGCCATTGTGATCGCATGCTATCGAAGGCAAGGCCAGCAAGGAGGCTGGGCCTCTGTCTGTGATGCGCATTTGTTACCCCATTTGCTTGTTGGATCGGACCGCTCATCCTTGACCATGCCGCTTGTACTTTTGAGTTGCGGCTGGGTTTTGGCCACCGTTGCATTGGCAGGCCCTGCATGGTCAAAACTGCCTCAATCAGTATTTCGAAATCAATCAGCCCTTATCATTGTGCTTGACTTGTCCCAATCGATGGACTCCCAAGATATTCAACCGTCACGTTTAGAGCGCGCCAAGTTTAAAACACTCGATATTCTCGACAATCGACAGGAAGGCCTGACAGGGTTGATTGTCTTTGCAAAAGAATCTTTCGTCGTCTCTCCGTTAACCGATGACAATAAAACCATTTCGGCGATGATTCCTTCTCTGGAGACGCAACTCATGCCGGAACAAGGCAGCCATGTGGAACAGGCTCTCCAGGAAGCCAATCATTTATTCGATCAAAGTAGGGTTCAGAACGGGCAGATTCTGGTCATTACTGATGGCCCACCCTCAACCCCAGATTATACAGTGTTAGCAAAACTGCATAATACAGGAAGAACCGTGTCTATTCTCGGGATTGGGACAGAAGAGGGAGCACCTATCCCCACCCAAGGAGGAGGGTTTCTCAAAGACGCCGCTGGGTCTATTGTCATCCCAAAGCGAAACGTTCATACCCTGCAAGCCATGGCAGAGGCTGGCGGTGGCACCTACATGTCAATGACGATGGACAATGATGATGTCCAAACACTGCTGTCCCAGACCTCCCCTCGAAATCTCTCGCCAACCATTGAGGTGAAAGAACGAACGACTGAACGATGGAGAGAGGAAGGACCTTGGGTGGTATTAGCCATTCTTCTTTTTGCGGCTCCCGCGTTTAGAGTCGGATGGCTAGAAACCGTTCTTATCCTCTTGATGATCCCATCTGGCGCTTACGCGTTGAATTGGGAAGACTTGTGGTTTCGCCCTGATCAACGAGGAGCACAACTTCTTGAGGAAAAGGACCCGGCTCAGGCTGCCCAGACCTTTCAAGATCCAGCATGGAAAGGCATCGCGCATTATCAGGCTGGCGAGTATGCACAGGCGGCTGAAGCTTTCAAGGGGATAGACTCTGCAGATGCACAATTTAACTTGGGAAACGTGCTGGCCCAGTCTGGTAGACTCCAAGAGGCCTTAACTGCCTATCAAACTGCCTTGACCAAAGACCCGCACCATGATGACGCCCAGTTTAATTATGATTTGATCAAAGAATTCCTTAGTCAACAGGACTCCTCACAAAATCAAGAAGAAAGGAAACAATCACCAGGGTCCGATTCCGACTCAAACTCTTCACAGAGCGAGCCCCAGGAGCAATCACCAGACTCCAATTCCACTTCAAATCCTTTGCAAGAAGAATCCCAAACATCTCAAGCCATGCCTGCTACGACTGACAACCATTCGGCTCCTTTGCAAAGCCAAGAACCATCACACACGCAAGACACACCATCTACTCAACAGCATAAAGCCACCCAGCCTCAGCCTGATGTCATGAATGATGATCTGTCGCTTGAAGATTTTGCCAACAAAAAAGAGCCAAACCAACGAGCACATACCGATGCATCCCCTAAGACATTCAATAAAGAAAAAGACCAAGCATTGGCGAGTTCAGCAACCGATCATGCGGATTCAGATCACCCTCCAGACGCTCCCTCACTAGATCAATCCGAGAATCAACATCCCGATCAGGAAAGACAACAAGCTCTGGCACAATGGCTCCGTCGGGTTCCTGATGATCCAGGAGGGCTCTTACGCCGAAAGTTTTATCTGGAACATCTCAAACGAAAGCAACGCCACGAAATCGTGAAATCTCCTGGAGAACAAGCATGGTGAAAATATCCCTTACCCTGTCTTCTCTGTGGCTTCTGGGATTTCTGATGCTCTCGCCATCTGTCAACGCCCAAAACCTCACCGTTCAAGTCGACAGGAATCCGATTCATCAAGATGAAACCGTGAAATTATTGATCCGTTTAGAAGGAGACACCGGTGGGGATTCCCCAGACTTTGGTGTCTTGGAAGACCATTTTGAGGTCTTAGGGACAACGGAGAGTAACAGCATCAAGATAATCAATGGGCAAACCACGAGCAGCAAGGAATGGCTAGCGACGCTAATGCCGAAACATACCGGAGGTCTAACGCTCCCCTCTCTTCATGTTGGCCAAGCCCAAAGCACCCCCCTTCAATTAACCGTCCTTGCAGCGGAGCAACCACACAATATCCCAGAGGGACGCGATATCTTTCTCGAGACAAGTCTGACCCCCAATGCCCCATACGTACAAAGCCAATTGGTGTACACCGTTCGACTCTTTCATGCAATTCCCCTACAAGAAGGGCAGATTACTGATCCGCCATTACCGAATACCCTCATCAAACGATTAGGTGAAGATGTGTCATTTGAGACGATGCGGTATGGGCGTTCCTACCATGTGACAGAAAGAAAATTTTTGATCATTCCTGAAAAAAGTGGCCCGTTGACCATTCCCCCTACAATTTTCACAGGAACCGTGATTGACTCAGCACATCAACAACCCTCTAGAAATCAGTCTTTTCAAAACGGTTCGAATATCTTTGGCTCTGAATTTTTCCGCTCCTTTTCAACCCCTCTTAAACCAGCGCGCGCGCGCAGTCAGGAGCTGACTGTCACCGTCAAACCAATTCCTGCCCACATGCATGGACAACCGTGGTTGCCGTCTGAAGAATTGCGCTTATCCGAATCATGGTCGATTGATATTGCTCAGGCCCATCCGAATATCCATATTGGCGATCCCCTCACACGAACGATCACTATGAAAGTTAAAGGCATGATGGGCGAACACTTACCAGATATTTCTCTTCAGGAAAGTTCCAAATCTCTTAATGTGTATCCAGATCAGCCCAAAAAAGAGACGCTGGCTGAAAACGCTAACATCCTTGGCATTCGCGAACAAAAAATTGCTTTGGTGCCGACGAAGGCAGGACGACTCACGATCCCTGAAATTCGCGTATCCTGGTGGGATATTCATGAGGATGCAAAAAAAACGGCGGTTCTTCCGGCTCGAACCTTCACGATTTTGCCCCAGGGTGGGCAGGCTTTGCAGTACTCATCCAGTTTACCCCAAGATTCACGGGCGCTCACGCCTTTGCCAACTTCAGAACAATCACAGCAGGAAACCCTATCCGACGCAACGCAAACGCCCATTGATTCTGGCTCTGTCCCAGGCCTATGGCCAAGTCTCGCTGGGGTGTTCTTTCTTGCGTGGGTTATCACCATCATCGGTTGGTGGCGAACTCGACTGAGCCCCCCTCACCACGCGGCCATACCCTCTTCGGAAACATCATCCTCGTTAGCCCAAGCGTATAAGGCCATTCGAGCAGCTTCTACTCAACAGTCTCGTCAGCAAACCAAAGAAGCGCTGCTACGATGGGGAGCCATTCGATGGAAACAGCAGCCTCCCCGCAGTCTAGGAAATTTGGCTGGAAGGTTTTTAGATCATCAAGCGCAAACGGCGCTTCGTGAACTCGACCGAATGTTGTACACTGCTTCGGAATCCTGTTGGGATGGCGCATCCTTTTGGAAAATTATGGCTCCTGTCCTTCAAAAAGGTCATTCAGCAGTATCTCGCAAATCCCCGAATCCATTACCTTCATTACATCTAGAACTGGAAAATAGCAAAGCAATATGATGAGATAAAGACAGAGACGTGGTACTTTTTCAATAAAGGTCATTATGGAAAACATGGTTCATATTCAACAATTGCGAAAAGAGTTTGGCCCCATTACGGCAGTTGATGGGATCTCATTTTCAGTCAATAAAGGGGAAGTTCTTGGTTTTCTTGGTCCGAACGGCGCCGGAAAATCCACGACCATGAAAATGATTACAGGATTTCTGACGCCAACCAGCGGCACGGTAATCGTGAAAGGGTTTGATATTCAGGATCAGCCGCTTCAAGCCAAACAACAATTGGGTTATTTACCTGAAGGCGCCCCGGCATATCCTGATATGACCCCTGCAGATTTTCTGGCCTTTATTGCAGAAATGCGTGGCTTTCGGGGAGAAGAGATCAAACGGCGCGTAGAGGAGACTATCACACACGTACATTTAGAAAATGTGCTCAACCAGCCCATTGAGACTCTTTCAAAAGGCTTTAAACGACGCGTGGGATTAGCGCAAGCTATTTTGCATGACCCCGATGTCCTCATCCTTGATGAACCGACTGACGGTCTAGACCCGAATCAAAAGCATGAGGTGCGATCGCTGATTCAAACCATGGCTGCATACAAAGCCATTATTTTATCGACTCATATTCTGGAAGAAGTCCATGCCGTCTGCACCCGAGCCATGATCATTGCCAAAGGGAAAATCATCACCGATGGCACACCTGCAGAATTAGAATCTCAATCACCACATCACCATGCGGTTAGACTTCGAGTTAAAACTGGACATGCATCCAGAATACGTGAGGCCTTACAGCAACTCCCAGGAATTCGCGCAATTGAAGATCTCGAGAGAACAGAAGACACGCTGGGCTTTCTCGCCATCCCCATAAAAGGCCAATCTATACTTGGCGATATCAGTCAATGCTCTCGGGAACACAAATGGGAGGTGGTGGAATTATCCATTGAGCAAGGACAACTAGATGACGTGTTCCGTTCATTAACCGTCGAGACCCAACCATTAAGTTAAGCAATCAGGAAGGATGTGAACGTGGGACGAATACGGATTATTTTCAAACGAGAACTTGCAGGGTACTTTGCGACGCCCATTGCTGCTGTGTTCATTGTGATTTTCTTGCTACTGAGCGGCGCATTTACCTTTTACCTTGGGGACTTCTTTCTGCGAGATCAAGCCGACCTGCTCCCATTTTTTAATTTTCACCCCTGGCTGTACCTAGTCTTGATTCCTGCCTTGGCGATGCGACTATGGTCGGAGGAACGCAAAAGTGGCACCATCGAGATTCTTTTTACACTTCCCGTAACAATGGGAGAAGCCGTTCTTGGCAAGTTTTTAGCCGCATGGTGTTTTACGGCTATTACCTTGGCGCTCACGTTTCCCATTTGGATCACCGTGAATTACCTTGGCGAACCAGACAATGGCGTGATCATCGCAGGATATCTGGGAAGCCTCTTGCTCGCGGGCGGGTTTTTATCGATCGGCTCCTGTATCTCAGCACTCACGAAAAACCAAGTGATTGCCTTTGTGGTCAGTGTGATGGTGTGTCTCATGTTCATCCTAAGCGGATTCCCATTGGTCCTGGATTTCTTTGCCGGCTGGACACCAACTTTTCTTCTCAGCCTCATTAGTTCATTCAGTTTTCTGACACATTTTTCGTCGATCAGTAAGGGTGTTGTTGACCTACGAGATGTAATCTATTTTGTATCGTTAATAGGATTCTGGCTCTTTGCCACCACAATTGTGTTGAGTCTAAAAAAGGCTGAATAAGGAAAGACCATGAATAAAAAAATGCTAACGAGTAGCGGGATTGTCCTGGCCCTTACATTGTTTTTTTCTGTCAATGTCTTGAGCAACATGGTGCTAAAATCGGCCCGCTTAGACTTAACTGAACACAGTCTCTTTACCTTGTCCGATGGAACACGAAATATTTTGCGCACACTCGACGAACCCATCACACTCCGACTGTACCTATCCAAGAAACTGGCAACGAGCCTACCTGGCATTAACAGCTATGCCACGCGGGTTGAAGAATTACTGGAAGAGTTTGAACAGGCTGCGGGAGGCAATCTCACGTTATTCGTGATCGACCCTGAGCCTTTCTCAGAGGAAGAAGATCGAGCAGTTGGGTACGGATTGCAAGGAGTTCCGGTGACCAATGGCAATACGCTTTTTTACTTTGGCCTGGCAGGTAGTAGTTCAACTGACAAAGAGGAAACCATTCCTTTCTTCCAACCAGACCGCGAGGAATTTTTAGAATACGACCTTGCAAAGCTGGTATATCAGTTGGCGCATCCCAAACAAAAAACTGTTGGTCTCATCAGCTCTTTACCTCTTGATGGAGGCCCGACCAATCCATTGATGCCAGGGGGGGGTGGAGGGCAACCAGTGATGATCATGGATCAAATCCGTCAGCTGTTTGAGGTACAAACGCTTCAAACAGATATCACAGACATTCCTGAGTCTGTGGATGTCTTGATGATTGTCCACCCCAAACATTTCAGCGATCCAACCTTATATGCCATTGACCAATTTGTGTTGAAAGGAGGACGAGCCTTGGTCTTCGTTGATCCTCATGCAGAAAGCGATCGAGGGACACCGAATCCAATGAATCCCATGGCTGCTATGCAAGCCCCTAAGAACTCAGACCTTTCCAAACTTTTTACGGCATGGGGAGTAGAGCTCACGTCAGGAAAGGTTGTTGGGGATTTGCCATTAGCGCGAAAAGTGAACTTTCGCAACCAATCTCGCATGCAGGTTATCGATTATCCTGTTTGGATTGATCTTCCACCATCACACCTCAATCAAGAGGATATTGTGACAGGACAATTACCCAACCTGACAATGGCAACTGCCGGCATCTTGCAAAAAACCAAGGAGAGCACCACAGAATTGATTCCGTTGATCGAATCAGATACAGCCGCCATGCAAATTGATGTCGCCCGACTCCAATTCCTCACAGATGCCAATAGCTTACTCAGGTCCTATCACCCTGAAGACGAACGGTTCACAATGGCTGCCCGCCTTACCGGTTCTGTCAAAACAGCCTTTCCGAACGGACAACCCTCGAGCAAGAAAGACGATGACCCAAATGCCTTGGTCTCCAAGGACGAAAACCTCAACACGAATACTCATGTAACTGAGTCACATGAACCGATCAACGTCATCGTCGTTGCGGACACAGATCTGCTGCAAGATCGGTTTTGGGTTCAAGTGCAATCATTTCTTGGGCAACGCATCGGATTTCCCACTGCAGGAAACGGCAGTTTTGTGACGAATGCATTGGACAACCTGACTGGCAGCAATGATCTCATCAGCGTGAGGAATCGTGGAAGCTTTTCTAGACCCTTTACCCACGTCCGCGCCATTCAACAAGAAGCCGAACAACGATTTCGCCAAAAAGAGCAACGCTTACAAGAACGGGTGAAAACAACAGAACGAAAGCTACAAGAGTTACAGCAAAAAGACCCAGAAGGTGGAGCCTTAATTTTGACTCAAGAACAACAAGAAGAAATCGCGCTCTTCAGAGAGAATCTCCTCCAAACGAGGAAAGAACTACGAGCCGTCCAACATGAACTCCAGAAGGACATTGAAAGCCTAGAGGGCATCATCAAGTTTATGAACATCGGCCTTGTTCCCCTTATCATCACAGGCAGCGGCTTGGCCTTCAGTGCATATCGAATCAGACGAAGGAACCCTTCTCGATGAAAAAAACTACGCTTCTTCTCCTTGCCACCGTGACAGCAACCCTCGTCCTCGCCATCGTTCTGCTCAGCAATCGCCAAGAGATCGAACTGTCTCAACCTACACCACAGGTGTTTCCCAAACTGTTGGATGCGATTAATACGGTGGCGACAATTCATATTGCCACACAAGCAGGCACGATTACTGTCATACGAGACGGCAATCACTGGAACGTCAAAGAAAAATTTGGATATGCCGCTGATAGGGGAAAAGTCCGTGAAGCATTGCTTGGATTGGCTGATCTCAGACTCTATGAACCAAAGACCAAAAACCCTGAACTCTATGAAAGACTCGACCTTTTGGACGTCGAAGCAGAAGGTTCAACCTCAACCTTTGTTCAACTCAAAACGGCTGAAGAGACATCACTCGCTGAACTTATCATTGGCAAGCAACACGTGGCGAAAGGGAACCCTCGCCAGGATGAAATCTACATTCGGAAACCACAAGACCCTCAAGCCTGGCTTGCGTTAGGGAAATTACAGATTATCCAATCGGCCGATAAATGGCTGGATACAGCAATTACCAATATTGATGAAAAACGGATTCATCGCGTTCGAATCCTCCATGCTGACGGGACATCCCTCACGATTGAGAAGGACACACCATCAGCAACAGACTTCAAAGTGCTTCACCTCCCTGAAGGCGCCACCATCGCCGCACCATTTAATGTCAATAATATTGCCAGCACATTGGCAGACTTGTCCTTTGATGATATCCACCCAGCAAGCGAAAATATCGTGTCAACGACAGTTCAAAACACCGCCATCCTTGAAACATTTGATGGCTTGCAAGTGACCATCAAGACAACAGCCCAAGACGGCCAGCATTATCTCAGAGGATCCGCGGCGTATAAGCCAGAGTTGCGTCAAGAAATTGAGCTGGAGCAGAAAGAGTCAGACAAAAAAGAAAATGAATCGGCAAAAACTGAGACGGCAGAGATGAATCAACCTCCCAAGGTTCCGCCAAAATCCCCTGAAGAAGTGGAAGAAGAGGCCTCGGTCTTGATGAACAAGTTACAGAACTGGGTGTTTGTCATCCCAAGGTTTAAAGTGGAAAACTTTTCAAAACACTTGGATGATCTTTTAGAAAAAATCCCCTAAACCCTGCCCGGTATCCTCAAACGATTATGGAGATTCAAGCGTATCGACTTCAGAGACTTTCCCCAATGCTCGCTCAAGTTCTTGATAAACTAGCATAAGTCGATGATCTTCTAAGCGATAAGCCAACGAGACAAGAATAGCTCCAAACACGAGGACTAATATACCCAATCCAACAACACCGATTCCCATTAATGCGCCGCTAAACGAACCAAATCCGCCATCAATGGCAAATGAGATGACAAAGACCAACGTCCCTATACTCACTAACCCGCACCAAAGTCCGGTCAGAATGGCTGAGGACCAGGGCATACGTTTGACAAATGTCAACTGAAGCTCATCCTTCTCCACCACCTGAAATTGAATAGAGCCCTTGAGTGGCCACGCCGTCCGGAACCGCATGGTAAACAACTGGTAATATGGGCGAATGACGATGAATTGTTCTTCGGCAAACAAGCGAGCCATACCATGTGGCAGCTGGAGGAGCCGATTACGATCAAAATGTTGCTGAAGTTTTTTGAGGCTACGCTGGGGAATACGTTCATACCGTGTCGCCACACCACAACCATAACGGGCGAAAAATGGTCTGAGGTTGGTGAACTGGTACCAATCCCCAATAATAAGAACGATAATTAAAACAGCTCCAAACACGCTAGCAAGTATCATAATCGATGGACCATACCACAGATAAAGAGTCTGCTCAAAAGCAATGCCCTCACACCATTTGTTCTCGTGCGTTGACTTTTCGTTGAGTGCCCGGCTACTATCCGAATGCGGGGTGGAGCAGCCTGGTAGCTCGTTGGGCTCATAACCCAAAGGTCGGCGGTTCAAATCCGTCCCCCGCAACCAAAGAGACCATCCATTCTTGATAAGGCCCTGTCGTATTAAACGACAGGGCCTTTTTGCTTTAGGAAACGAGTGCCTCCCTTAACCCCACACCACAATGGAACACATCTTCTTATAAAGCTACGATAATCTAGCTGATCTATTGTGAACAGGCCCTAGCCAATTATCGCGAATAAGAGCTGTTTCACACACATAGACACCGAGAGACATCCCTTTGCCTTGTTCTCTTCTCGTGCATCTCGTACAATGCCGTGAGCTCCCTCCCCTGCATGCAGTGGAAAGACCTCAGAGGCATGCTCATTAGTATTGAGAAACTATAATTTCTCAATTTCTTCTGTTGTATAACCCCGTAGTCTGTTATAGGAAAAACAACCTGCTAGCCTATCATTTGTAAAAAGGATCCCCCATGACTCAAGAAGAAGCCCGATCTTATCTTAATTATCTACTCACATTGAGTCTTCGTCGTGAAGAAGCTTTTGGCCCATTGGCTATGACATTTATTCGAGAACAAGACCTAGGGCAACTCGGGTTGTCCCCCGAAGAACAGTTCAGCTTGATGTTGGCAGTCATCCAGGTCTTTGCCCCCGAGCCCAAAAGATATTCGCTCAAACTGGAACTCTTGCAAAAAGCCCGTCAGCTCCTCCCACAGACTCGATATTTTGATCCGGATCTCGCCCAACAACTCGACCATGATGTCGAAAAAACCCAGGCAGAGTTGGGTATTTATAATGACGCTATGAAAGTGGCGCGGACATCCTCGCTAGAAAAACAACAGCTCATTGTCGAAACAGATCTTCCAGAATACTTTTTGGACATCGCGCAAAAACGGGCCGCAGCCTATTACCAATCCAAATATCGTTTAACAAAAGAAGCCAAAACTGCTCAACATTTTGGCGGTTCCCCCAAGAATTTTGAACCGGAGAATCTTGCTATCCACAAGGAGTTCCCTGGAGCCTGCGCGCCCTTTATGGCCGTCCGCACAAACACCTTTCATATGATGCTGCCCTTTGATTTACAAATTAGCCGAACACCACATGATCCTCTGGAAGCCGGAGTCCGGATATTTTATACCAAAATGGGCTACTCCTACCCCCTTCGCTACGAAATGGGCAAACTCTGTAGTTATCACGATGGACAAGTCTATGATATTGCGTTGGATAACCCTCATCTCCTCTTTGTTTCTGTTTCAAGCGTGAAAGACCCAGAATTTCCTGTTCAAGCATCTCCAGATGACCCGAATACTCCTCCAGCCTTTGCCTACCCTTCAGCTGTCTTGGAACATACCGGAAGCCTGGGGCCGTTTATCCAGGTAAGTTGTAATTTCAAAGTGTGGTTTGATGCCTCTCTGGTTTCTTTGTTAATTCAAGGCGCTCCTGATTTGTATGAATATGGGTTACAAGGAGGGTCAGGATTGATGACACGGACCTATGCCTCGGATAAGGTCCCGACGTATGCAGAGGCAACCAGCCAACCGTGGCAGGAAGGCCTCAGTTTTAACTTTGTGAATTTGCACTTACAACTTAGTCCAGGACAGGACACGGCATTGGTGCCACACAGCACACCGATTTTTAGTGTCTATCCTGTCTTAAATCGGCAATGCTATAAGTTTGAAGATCGAGGTCGACTCTCGACCTCGTGAAGGGGGTCTCTCTTTTTTTCTGTTGCATGCGTGACAATCCTATGCTAGGCTATAGGCACGTATGGATGATGATGGGCCAGAACGCGTAAGTCGTTCCCATTTTCTTCGTTTCCAACCAACCCAATATACATTCCTCTGTTTTCGTATTGTTTCATACTACTCTTGGACGCAACGGGCAAGGTCTGTCTTTACTTTCGACCTGCGTCTTTTTATCCACCCCGCCTATAACTAATCCATGGATGTTCTGTTAGTTTTTATCTGTCTCCTGTTTTCCGCATTTTTTTCCGGTGCTGAGATCGCATTTTTTTCGATCAGTGAATCAAAGCTTCAGACGCTGGCCGATGAAGGGTTCAAAGGGGCTAAATTAGCCCTTCACCTCCGTGCCAATCCTCAACGGTTGTTATCCACGATCTTAATTGGAAACAACTTTGCCAACATTACGGCTGCTTCGTTAGCCACAATGATTGCCTTTGATCATTTTGGGGCAAAAGCGGTCGCTGTTGCCACAGGACTCCTCACATTGATTGTGCTGTTGTTTGGAGAAATTGTCCCAAAAACACTCTGTACGAAACATGCAGAATCGGCGGTCCAACTATTTGCGTATCCCGTCTATTGGCTAGAAACGTTATTTACTCCTGTTCTCTACTTAATCGAACCACTGATTTTGAAACTGACGGGAGGCCGAGGCCTCACCGTTCCATTCGTGACCGAGGAAGAATTAAAAATTATGCTGGACGCTGGAGGAAAGGCGGGGGTACTCGAAACTGACGAAGTCAAAATGATTAAAAACGTGTTTGAATTCAATGACCTAACCGCTGAAGACGTCATGACACCACGTATTTACATGTTTGGCCTAGATGGCAACATGACTTTGGAAGATGCCAGGAAAGAGTTATTCAAATCAAAGTTTTCGAGGATTCCTATCTATGACGGAGATATGGATCACATCACAGGCATTTTGTATAGAAACCATGCTTTAAAGGAGATGGCTAAAGGACAAACGGCTTCTCGGCTGCAAGACATTGCCCAACCCACCCTCTTTATCCCCACCGCTAAGGCAGCCGATGATCTGCTAAAACAATTTCAACGAGAAAAACGGCATATTGCTATTGCAGTGAATGAGTTTGGAGGAGTCATGGGACTCGTGACCACCGAAGACCTGCTAGAAGAAGTGGTGGGAGAAATTCTGGATGAAACAGACTTGACGGAAGAATTGATTCAACGAATCGGAGAAGGGCACATTTTAGTACATGGCAAGGCTGAAGTTCGAAAAATCAATGAAGTCCTTCATGCGGAACTTGATGAAGAACAAAATACGATTAGTGGACTCATCCAACAAAACCTAGGACATATCCCCAAGGTGGGGGAAGAAGTCCATGTCGATCATTGCCAACTCATCGTCTACGATGCTGATGAAAAATCGATTAAACGGGTACGAATTCTCAAAGTTGAAAAGTCGCCTGATGATCAACAAGAAGCCGAAGCCACCACACCCTCATCCGTCTCTGAAATCGTGCCCTAAAACATCCTCCACTGTTCAAATACTGATCTTCATGGTCTACACCAGGTTGATGCACTTGTCGTCAACCCGGGGCACTATGATTCAAAGCTGTACCCAACGGTCAGAAGATATTGAAAATCTGATTTCTTATTGCCGGAAGTCGGTTGATTTTGGAATCGCCAGTTCACTTGCAAGGTTGAGATAAAGTTTTTCAAAAGATGAACCCGAACACCTTGCTGACTCGTCAGATAAAAATCCTTCGTTTTTTCAAATGAAGGAAAACCTTGGTGTTGATGAAAGATCGTGACCACTGAAGAAACAGGCCATTTGAAATCTAGCGCCCAACGTCCCGCAAAGAAATTTCGATCTTCCGCAACCTTGAAATCTTCATTCAAGAAACCAAGCCCCAACTCCCCGTTCAGCTCCATCTTCTCGAAAGACGCCCCGGCATAATCCCCTTTCTCAATAAACTGATAACCAGGCCCAGCATTGATGGCCGTTCGAAGTTGCAACTCTTGAAAGGTATCTTGTTCGAGCAACACACTCGTAAAGGCATACAGGCGTTCCGTAAGGAAAAAATCCATTTTGACATTGCCAAATGTATTGCGCGCAAAGAGATCACCATCGTCTTCCGAATAGATCCACCGCCCAAGCAGTGTTAACCGAAGCCGCTCACTGCGAGCCACGAATTCACCTGTCACATTAACTTGCCGAAGATCCGTGTTCCCTGTCGCAACTGAGGCCCCTCCATTCAGATTTCCACTAAACCGAACAACTGGTTTTAAGGGTTGATTAATCGACACAACCCGAGTCATCTCGATTGGAAGCAAAATATCTTGAAAGTCTGTCTGTAACATCATGATCTCAGGCTCGCCCAGTTGCACATTCCCCTTTAACTTGACACCCGTGTCTAACACGAGCGTCAATGACTCCCACGTCTTGAGCCCCACCACCTTGTCCCACTGAATCGGAATCGGCGCGCCATCACTGAAGTCCACACGAACCGTCAGCACACCATTTGTCATATCGAGAATCTCGCCCCAGAAGCGGCTTCCATCTTTTAGCTGAACTTGGCCGGATGTATTTCCCCATGCCATAACACCAGGCCCGCAGCAAAACAAAACCACACATGCAACAAGTACCCTTTTGCGAAGCAATCGTTTTCTCATGAACAGGATATTCATTCAGTATGGACACATGACCAAGCTGCTAAGACCGAACATTGGAAACAATGTCCGGGACAATGCAAGTCACGTGAATGGTATGGGGCAGGATTGTATTTGAGAAAAACATTTTCGTTATGATTAACAAATCAGATTCATGGTTTCAATACGTTTTCGTATTCACGCATACCAATTTTATTATGTTTACTGCTCATTTGGAGGCGCATTATGCCATCTCACACAACAGGGTTAACGCATAAACCAAAGAAAACAACGAAACATCTTCCCCAGTGGAATCTCTCGGACCTCTTAGCCGACCCAAACAATTATGCATCCCTGTTCAAAGAATTAGATCAACACGTCACACGATTTGAACGTTATCGGGCTCACCTCAACTCAGGTCTTTCTGTTCGTCGATTTCAAACAATCCTCCAGCTTCACGAAACAATCCGCATACTCACATCTCGCCTAGCCGCTTATGCACAACTATGGTTTGCACAAAATACGACCAACCAAAAAGCTCGAGCGCTTGATACTACGATGAAAGAACAGATCACGGCATGCAACAATCGAATGCTCTTTTTTGACCTGTGGTGGCAACGTCTTAAACCAATACAGGCGACACGACTGATGAAACACGCTGGCAGCGTTCGCTATTACTTGGAGATACTGAGACAATTGACACCACATACATTAACTGAGGCTGAAGAACGAATTGTAAATCTTAAAAATAGTACAGGACGAGATGCATTAGATATGGTCTATGATATTGCCACCAACAATTTTTCCTACACACTCAAAACTGGACGGTCAACCAAAACGCTGACACGGGAAACCCTATCACAACTCTTTCGCCATCCAGCACCACAGACGAGACAGGCAGCGTATCAGACATTGTTTCAGGTCTATGCCAACCAAAAAGATATTATTGGCGAACTTTACAAGACGATTGTACTCGATTGGAAAAATGAAGGAACCATCCTCCGTGGCTACTCATCCCCCATTGCCGTCAGAAATGTTAGCAACGACATTCCCAATCAAGCCATTCACTCCCTACTTCAAACCTGTCAAAAAAATACCGCGATGTTCCAACGATACTTTTGCCTAAAGGCGAAGATTTGCGGCATATCCTCCATGAACCGATATCATCTGCATGCCACACAACCTACATCATACACTCGTATTCCCTACCCTGATGCCATCAAGATAGTACTGGAAGCCTACCATCGTTTCTCCCCAACATTAGCAGAAAAGGCGCGACGCGTTGTCACATCTTGGCATATTGATGCCCGGCTTCATTCGGGAAAAGTCAGCGGGGCGTTTTGTTATAGCGTCTTACCGACTCTGACACCGTATGTGTTGGTCAATTACACAGAAGACGCTCGAGACGTCGCAACCATCGCCCATGAACTAGGACATGCCGTCCATAGTATGATGGCCTCGCATCACTCCATTTTCACCTTTCACCCAACGCTTCCTCTCGCTGAGACAGCATCCGTATTCGGCGAGCAATTATTAGCAGATGCCTTATTACAACAGGCCAACAACCGTCGTCTTCGCCAACATCTCTTGATGTCGCAACTTGATAACCTCTACGCGACAATTCTTCGCCAAGCCTACTTTGTGATTTTTGAAAATCAAGCGCATGAGATGATTGCCAACGGCGCAACGATTGACGAATTAGGCAAACAATACCTGAAATTGCTTCGAGAACAGTTTGGCAAAGCCATGCCAATCCCGGAAGAATTTCAATGGGAATGGCTGACAATTCCCCACCTATTTCGGACACCGTTTTACTGCTATGCCTACAGCTTTGGTAATCTGCTCGTGTTGGCGTTGTACCAACGGTATCAAGAGGAAGGCGACTCGTTTGTTCCTAAATATTTACAATTACTGGCGGCTGGCGGATCACAAAGCCCAGACGCACTTCTATCACCTCTTGGCGTCAATATCCGTTCAACACAGTTCTGGCAAGCAGGATTTGACCGAATCGAACAGATGGTCAACCATTTGGAACAGACGGTATCCTAACATCATCCAAGATCTAGATAACCCTTGGCACACATACCTCAATCTTTTCACCATTGATTGAGATAGAACCGTTCACTCTATTGGGGAAAACCGTTAAAATGGTCCATACGAGACAGATAACCCGAACCGAGAGTTGAATCTAGATAATGTTCAAAGAGGAGGAAGCATAATGAATGTGGTCAATCTGACAGACTTTCAGGATTTTTCACCTGAAAAACTCAAAAAACACAATCTATTCCAAACACCACGGTTTTTTTGTGACGTGTATTGTTTTGAGCCTGGCCAAGAACAAAAAGGCCATGTCCATGCCGATCAAGATAAAGTGTACCTGGTTTTGGATGGCCAAGGCACATTTCACATTGGCAATCAGCAAAAAGTCTTAGGGCCAGGGCAAGGCACCCTTGCGCCAGCCGGAGAAGAACATGGCGTGCTGAACCATAGTACAAGCCGTTTACGAGTGCTGGTCTTTATGGCACCCAACCCATCCTGAACATCAGGTGACAGATACGCAGTCTTTAGAAGACAGGACAGACAAGAAGGTAGAGGAGAAGATTGAAATCTTTGCGTGACTTGGGAAAGAGATACCTTCAAACAATGAAGGGGCAGTGCCACCACTGCCCCTTCGAAGATTTTTGCAGCTTATGGTGTTCGAAGATTCTTAAAAATAGTCGGGTGTTCATCACCTGTGACAGACAAAATACCAACCGCACCTTTAGCCACGCGAAAAATGCTATGGTCAACTAACAAGAGATCCGCTGGCCCATCGACTTTAAACTCAACAATCGTCGACCCAGCTGAAGGAACGAGTGTTGTTTGGACATTGTGGTTGAGCTGCCCCCCAATGGCCCCTTCCATATAGACCGTATCAAAAATTTCGCCAATGATATGAAAGGATGCAATGCTATTCGGCCCGATGTTGCCATAATACATTCGAACGGTCTCACCTGCTTTGGCTTGTAAGGCCCCGTCTCCCGTCAATATGCCAGGTTTGCCATTTAACACCACATAGTCTGGATGTTCGGCCAATCCTTTTTCCATGGACAATTCCAATACATTTGGCTCATCCGCTGGCTTTGTAAAAAATTCACTTTGCAAGATATAAAATTCTCTATCCACCTTTGGTAAGCCTGATTCTGGTTCGACTAAAATCATTCCATACATCCCATTCGCGATATGCGCTGGAATATTGGGAACTGGGGAGGCACAGTGATAGATATACAAACCAGGATTGAGCGCTTTGAACGCAAACGCCGCTTCCTGACCAGGCGCAACTAATGATACACCCGCACCACCGCCAGGACCATTCACGGCATGCAGATCAATATTATGCGGAAACCGGTTATTTGCATGGTTTTTAAGATGCAGTTCAACCGTGTCCCCAACACGCACGCGAATCATGGGTCCAGGCACGGTGCCATTAAAACTCCAGAATTTATACTGTTTGCCATCAGCAAAATCACCGACATATTCCTTTGCTTCCAAGTTGACCATCACTCGAGCTGGTATTGATCGTGTGATAGGAGGTGGAACTTGTGGAGCATGTGTTAATTGAGCCATCACTGTTTGTTGTGAAGCATAGAGTGGACTCGTGAAGAGCCCTAAAGCCACCGTAAGCGTGACGAGAGATGTAGCTTTTCTGAACATATGTGCAACCTCCTTCTAAACCATCGCCATGATGTTTTTTAGACGAACGCCGTTGATTAGTAGCAGACAGTATAAAAGAACCAAGACGGAAAAAGTATGATCTATCTCAGGATTCTGAGAGCTGTGGTGAAGAGGAATGAAGGTAGTCTGGAGGGTCAGACAACGTTGCTAAGGCTTTCAATTTTGATAGATCTCGCACAACTAGGCGTTTTGCGGTGCCCCAAATCATTTGCGCTTGCTTAAAGCGGCTCATAATGCGAATCGTGGTCTCAACTGTCAACCCAGCCATATCGGCAAGGTCCTGTCGAGTCAGGGGAACTGTCAATCGTAACCCATCCGTATCTTGAACACTCGCCCGTTCTGCTAGATCAACAAACAGCGAGGCCAAACGTTGTTCCGCACGGTCCAGGGCAAATGATTTTGCACTTTCTTGCGCCTCCCTCAGGCGACGCCCAAGGTATGTGATCACTTCAATTGCCGCTTCTGGGTTGCGTTTTAACATAGCCATATATGGCTTTTTGCTCACTCGTAGGATTTTTGCCTGATCGATCACCTGAGCACATCCCGGGTGAACTGAATTGTCCATCACCGCAGCATCGCAGCAAAAGAGCTCACCAGGGAGCAGCACTTTTAAGGTCACTTCTCGACCATCAGGTGAAGACTTCACACATTTGACAGTTCCTTCTTTGACGATATGAAACCACGAAGCCGGATCGCCTTCCCGAAAGACGAATTCACCTTTTTTATAAGGCATTTCAGTGGTATGCCGAGCAAGTTCTTCACGATCGGATTTGGTGAAATGATGAAATAATGGAATGGATTTCAGTGGATCGGAATTTGCCATACGTTTACCGGATCATATGCTTCACAGCTTCAACAATAGCTCGTGCATTGATGCCATACCGATCCAACAATTCTGCGGACTTGCCGCTGTGAGGAATCTCTCGAACAGCCAGTTTCTGAAGACGCACCGGTTCATCGGAAAGGGCATTGAGTACCGCATCGCCTAACCCACCATGGGCATAATGGTCTTCCACCGTAAGGAATCGATGATCCGTCGCTTGTGCAGCATCCACCAGAGTTTGTTGATCGATTGGCACGATGCTATACAGATCAATGACTCTGACAGCAATGCCTAATGTCTGTAACTGTTCGTAGGCATTCAACGCCTCAATTAACGTCACACCAGCAGCCACAATAGTAAGACGATCGTGAGGGCTTTGCCGTAAAACTTTTGAGCCTCCGAGAGGAAATGACTCTTCATTTCCATACAAGACAGGTGTTTTAGGCCGACTCGTTCTGATATAGACGAGACCTGGCTGGTTGGCCGCCGCCTCAACCAATCGATAGGCCGACACAGCATCCGAGGGATACAGTACGGTGACGCCAGGAAAGGCTGACATCATGGCAATATCCTCTAACCCCATTTGCGACGGGCCATCTTCGCCAATACTCACGCCCGCATGTGATCCCATCAGTTTGACATTCGACTGACTAATGGCCGCCATTCGAATAAAATCATAGGCTCGCGTGAGAAAACAGGCAAATGTCGCCGCAAAAGGGATTTTCCCGCACGCGGCTAACCCTGAAGCAACCCCTACCATGTTTTGTTCAGCAATAAAATTTTGAACAAACCGATCAGGAAACTGTTTGGCAAACTTTTCAGTGAACGTCGAGTTTTTCACGTCGGCATCTAATCCCATCACGAAAGGATTAGCAGCCCCTAATTCAGCAAGAGCCACACCAAATGCTTCACGCGTGGCTACAGATTCACCCATTGTATAGGTGGGTGCTGAACATGGTCGGACAGAGGGTGTCGCCTCCATGACTATTTGAGGTTGTGAAATGGATATCACGGGTGTAGGAATTGGTAATGTCTTCTCCAGCATATCCACAACCTGTTGGGCCTGCTCTGCCGGAATTGGCTTTCCATGCCAATTTGCTTGATCTTCAGCATGAGGAATCCCTTTGCCCTTCAAGGTCTTTGCGAGCAAGACCGTCGGCACCCCACGATGTGCGGCAGCTTCTTGAAATGCATGTAGTAACGCATCATGGTCGTGACCATCAACGACAAGAGCATGCCAGCCAAACCCTTCCCATCGAGCACGATATGCTTCAAGATCATGTGCAAGGAGCGTGGGATCCGATTGCCCGAACCGATTTACATCCACAATGGCACAAAGATTATCTAATTGATAATATCGACCCAACTCTGCCGCTTCCCACACTGAACCCTCAACGGACTCGCCATCGCCCAAAAGTACATAGGTTCGATAAGGATTTTTTTCAAGCCGTTTGGCATTCAGGGCAATGCCAACTCCTGCGGAAAGCCCTTGTCCTAAAGATCCGGTGGCCACATCGACAAATTCAAGCCGAGGCGTTGGATGGCCTTCTAAGTCAGAAGACAGCCGACGCAATTGCTGAAGGTCCGATGTGGGAAATAACCCCGCTTCAGCCCATGCCGCATACAACAATGGCGCAGCATGCCCTTTGGAGAGTACGAACCGGTCACTGCCAGGCTGCTTAGGATGTTTGGGGTTGTATCTCATGACCCCGAAAAATAAGACAGCCACAATGTCCGCAGCGGAACAGCAACTTGTCGGATGCCCACTCCCAGCCTCCGTTGTTGCTTGAATACTGTGAATACGAAGTTGTGTGGCTTTATGAGCGAGAATATCTGGGGAAACTGAACAATCGTGCAAGCTGAAAGCAGAAGCGTGATCCGGAATCATGTGACAATCCTTTTGCAAAATGATAAGGGAAGGATACGGTAACAAACCCCTGTGTACCAGTCAATCTGACACACACCTGCACAGACAGCTGAACGTCATCAACGATACCTCCTCGTCTCTATTCTATAAGGAGTGTTTCTTGATTAGGGATTTGCGTCAATAAAAGTGAGCGAGCCTGATAGGTTCCTGCCAGTCCTGTCCCTTTCACGTAGATCAACCCTTTTTCACGATTGCCGATGAACAACTGTCCCTGTTCGCGTCCATAGCGATCCGTAGCCATAATTTCAATGACCGGAGGAGAAAGTCCTAACGCAGCATCGTCGTTTTGGTCTTTTTCCAGTACCCGCTGTTCCGCTCGCAGATCAGCCACTCGACTGGCAAACAGCCTGATAGCTTTTTGATCCAGCCGAGACGTTGGATGGCTATCCATAATCCATTCTTCATGTTGCTGAACCAGCGTGTACTGGGTATTCGGGCTCTTGACGGAAAGGAGTACAATATCTTCGGGTTTCATTCCGAGAAGACGCCGGTCTTGTATGTCAAACGGGTTCTGTGGCAATACTCGAAGCACAGCTGGATTGATCCCATAAATAGGACCTTGCGGTGATCGGATGGCATAGACCTTTCCGGTTTTCTCCCTGTGAAACACTTGCATATGATAGCTTCTCTTACCAGCTCCCAGAGTAACGGCAAACGAGGGAAGCCCAAGCTCTTTTTCCAAACGATTGCGCTCCGGGCCTGGATCAATGAATTCTTCGGCTGTCAGATCTTCAAGGGTCATCAGTAAAAGACCAATTGTCGTTTTATCCGCAGGCTTTTTCGCAGGCGACTGGAATTGCCAATCGCCCGTCAACCCATGCGTCGCGGTGATTCGTGAAAGGACAAATTCTTGTTGTCCGAATTGAAGAGTCATATGGTCAATGCTAACTCGATTAAAAGAAAGAATTTCTTTCTTTCTAAATGTAAATAACGATTTTTTTCGGAAATCTTTCACGCCAAGTGTTGTCAGGAGAACCTGCTCGTCAGAATGCCGTTTGACGTATAATGTGGAAGACACAGGAGCAATATCACCTAAAGAAAGCGTTTCCGTCCTGTTTCCGGCTGTCAGCGCAATGGTCATATGTGGAGACATTAACCCATATTCTTCCAGGCCCTGGTCAGGATCGTCTATTTTGCGCGTCACACGTCCCAATTCTAACGCCCGTAGAACATTGCCCACTTCACGTGAATCAGCCCGGGCAACGAGGGGGTTCCGAATCACCCATCGTTCATCCTCTCCCTTCTCCAAGGTCACGGAGGTTGCTCGGTTTTTGACGGTAAATGTCGTCACGTCTCGATAGTCAAAAGGCAAGATCCGTTGTTCCGCTATTTCCTGCATTACGGACTGTTCGATTTTGGGCCTATCAATTCCGTAGAGGTACAAGGCTAATCCTCCACAGACGAAGGCCAAGAGCATGGTTGTGCGATAGGCACTCATAGCAACCATTAACGATGCCGCCTGCGTCGCCAAATTGTCAGGCCTAAAAGTAGTAACAAGACAGGCACCGAAAAAACTTGAATAGCCAGCAATGTGTGTTCCTGTGTAGGGTTTGGGAGGAAAGGCCGGAGTGCTGGATCTTTCGCTGTCAGGGAAACAAGTTTTTGTTCACGCGCTAACCAGGCGATGGCATTGAATAAAAAGTCCGTGTTCCCTGGAAATTTAATATAGGTATTACTGGCAAATGATGAATTGCCAATCACAACCATAGCTGGACCAGCTATTTTCGGCGTCACCTTTGAAGCCTGCGGCTCCAAGACTGCAGCCAGAATGAGGGGACCCGCGGTATCCTGATCAACATTCAAAACAGGCGCCTTATCGCTAAAATCTGTCTCCACCCAACTTTTGATCGATGTCTGCGCCAAAGACATAAAATCCCAATTCCGTTCATTGTTTTTATGAAACGTTAGATGTCGTGATACGGGAAGCATGACTGGCACATCAAAATTATGAGTAATGTCATGATCAGTAAATGTCCGAACGAGTAACGCCGTCGGGCTACCTTGTGCCAATCGATCCTGTTCATCTACAACGATTCCTGCATCAAGCATGAGCCCCCATGGGGCTAAGAGTGACTCAAGGCCACTGGTAGTTTCAGGATCGATCAGGATAAGTGCTCGTCCATTTGTCTGGAGAAACTGGGTCACGCGCTCATGTTCTTTCGAGGAGAATGCATAGCGTGGGCCAGCAATCACCAGCACGGCCAGATGGTCTGGGATGTCAGATGCCTCTTGCAATGAAAGACGTTCGACCTCATAGCCTTGTTCAAGCAGAAGCTCTTTGACACGAGAATAGCCATTTCGCTCTCGATCCTCTACCTCACGTTCACCATGCCCTTCCAAAAATCCAATGACTTTTTTTGTCTCTTGAGTGACACGAATTAGTGCATTAGTCAGCTCAACTTCCGTCGGTTTGGTGACATGAATGACTTGGGTCCCACTTTCAAAAACTGCCGTATCTAAACGGGAAATGTTGAATTTTTTCGCTAGGCCTGGACGCTGTTCAGGATCCACAAACGCTGTATGAATCAAGGAATTCCCATGTGCATAGGTTTCGAGAAGATCTCGATAAGATCGAAACCCTGGGCTCCGATCATGAGTAAAGACAGTGATCATGACTTTTTGCTGAAGTTCACCAATGACCCGAAGAGTTTGAGGGGCCAGAGAAAAGCGTTGGGCTTCCGAGAGATCCCACCGTCCACCATGGCGGATGGCCAGAATGTTGATCATGCAGAGGATGCCAATCAGCAACAGAACACCTAACAGACTATTGACACGCAAACGATTTACGACCATCGATGAGAATCAACAATTCGGTGGGCAATAAACAACATCAACACTGAAGCCGATACATAATACACAAGATCCTTGACGTCTAGAAGACTCCGAACCAGCCGATCATAATGGTCTGTGAAGGATAGATACGTCAACGTATGACCAAACAGAGAATCACCTAACAGATGACCAAGGCCACCAAGCAGCCACAGCACAAGAATGATGCCAAAACTGATAAAGGCGGCGACAATTTGATTTTCAGTCATCGTTGAGGCTAAGACACCAATGGCCAAAAACAACCCCCCTTGCAGCATTAAGGCCAAATAGCCTGTCAAGACAGGGCTCCATTCAAAGCTACTATAGAGAGAAAGCACCAGTGGCGTCAGGCCTGTCAGAGTCACAAGCCCTATATAGATCAAGAATACACTGAGATACTTTGCCGAAATGATTTCATGGACCTCAATGGGAGAAGTCAGCAAGAACTCAAATGTATGCAGTTTTCGTTCTTCGGCAAACAACCGCATGGTCAACATAGGGAGCACGAACATCAAAATGATTTCCATACTGGCAAACATCTGCCGGAAGACTAATTCATTCAGATTCAGCTGCGCCGCACTATTTTGGATCTGCATGATACGCACAGCCTGCTGACCGGCATTGACCACCGCCAGATGTGCCAAGAGGCCAACGACAAAGAGAAAGACCGCGCCAACTACATAGAAGACTGGGGAAACGAGAAAACAACGAAGCTCTTTGGCAATGAGAATTGAGACGGGGGTCATGATTGAGGCGCGACCACTCCTTCCATCGATTGTCGAGAGACCGGTTGGTCATCCCGCTCAAGTAGTTGTAGCCTATCCTGTTGCGTCAGCTGTAAAAACACATCCTCCAAAGACATGGCCACTCTTTTCATTTCCAGCAGCCCCACCCCTTGTTGAACAACAAATCGGGCTAACTCTTCTCGGATATCCTGATGAATATCACATTCGATTAACCAAGAATTAGGCAATGAATCTTGAAGGACATGATTTACGCCTGGAACCCTCAAAAGGCATTCCGGCCAATTCGGAGGTGGGTCCTTGACCGTCAAACGAACTTTCTCCGAGCGACGCAATCGTACCGCCAGTTGGGACGGCGTATCTTCAGCCACAATACGGCCTTCATGAAGAATGAGCACTCGTTGGCAGACAGCTGTTGCTTCAGAGAGAATATGCGTACTGAGAATAATGGTATGAGAACCAGCCAAGCTTTGAATAAGCTCACGAATTTCAATAATTTGCTTGGGATCTAATCCCGTTGTCGGTTCATCTAGAATGAGGACTGGTGGTTCATGGATGAGCGCTTGAGCCAACCCAACGCGTTGGCGATATCCACGAGAAAGATGAGCAATGACGCGTTGTTGAACATGGCCCAGCCCTAATTGCTCAATGACCTGAGCCCGTCGTTGGCTCAAGCGGGAAGACAGCAGCCCTTTCATTTGGCCCACAAAGGTTAGGTATTCCCAAACAGTTAGTTCATGATATAATGGAGGGCTTTCAGGTAAATACCCAATTCGTTTCTTGACTTCCATTGACTGGTCATGACAACTATAACCAGCAATGTGGACAGAGCCTTCAGTTGGCGGTAAAAAGCACGTCAAGATCCGCATGGTGGTGGTTTTACCTGCTCCATTTGGCCCAAGAAATGCCAGGACCTCCCCGCTGTTGACTGAAAAGCTTACTCGATCAATGGCTTTCAAATCTCCAAAGCGTTTCGTGATGTTCTGTACATGAATCATAATAGGCAAGGCACGGATTGATGAATATACGTAAGAAGCCGAAAATACTAGTTCTCTACACCATAATGAATAGAAAAAGGATCATACGCAGGGCTAATTTTCACAGTCAAGCCGCTTGCCACAGAATGAAAAGATAATGGTCTCGTTGACAAGATTAGGACCAGGTAGTAATAAATAGGCAAACGGAAGCCATGAATTAGGAGAAAGGATTATACATGAGAAAGGAGCGCGTAGCATGAATCAGATACTAAAACGGTCTATAGAGGGAGCCTTGATAGGCTCCGCTATTTTTACACTCATGACTGCGTGTGAAAGCCCAAAACACACGACAATGATTAGTGGAGAAACTCTTGAGACAGCACAAAAGAGCACCCCAACACCAACTCTGCCTGCCGAAAATGAAATGCCATTAAGCAATGAAAAATTTGGCCAGACCTCATTAGACTCTGGATTCTCTCAGAAAAACATACCAAAGGAAGGACCCGGAGCCATGACAGCCTCTCCGGAAATGCCGCCTCAACCCTCTCACCCCTCGGACAATCAAGAAACGCGAGACAATTTTTTTGATGGTGGCCCGAAGCCTGAAGAGGCTTCATCACAATCGACATTTTCTCACTCGACCCCATCATTCCCTGCCGAACCTTCGATACAAACTAGCCCCCCATCTGGCAGCCCCAATGTCGCCCCCCTGCAATTCGTCCCTGAACTTCCCCCTGAGGTATCCGAAAACCCGGAAGAGGCACCAAGCAGTCAGGACATCGACATGACGCCAACCCGCCGTCATTCTGATTTTGTTCAAAAACAGCCACCCATGACCAAGGACCAACCTTCAGGTCAAATTGTGTCTCCGAGTGAGCCGCCCGAACGATCTGTTGCCCCTCTTATACCATCCGACGCTCACCTTGCCCCTGTGTATTTTGATTATGATCAATATGCCCTGAAACCGGAGACCACCACGATATTGGAAGCCAATGCAACATTATTGAAAACGACATACCACAACGTGCCAATTTTGATTGAAGGCCATTGTGATGAACGAGGTACACAAGCGTATAACATGGTATTGGGAAAACGACGAGCTCTTGCCGTGAAAAAGTACTTGGTGGATTTAGGCATTTCCGCCTCACAACTCACGATTGTGAGTTATGGTGAAGACCATCCATCTTGCACAGAACATGAGGCCTCATGCTGGAGACAAAATCGTCGAGCCCATTTTGTGCCTTCGTTAAAGGCGTTAGGAGAAAGACCATAAGGGTTGGACGTTTTCCCTTGTGTATGGGCTAAGAAGCTCAACTCACCAAAGGTTGATATGCTTACCGACTATCTCTACAAGAGATAGTCGGTATTTGCTTCCCCTCAACCCCTTGCATCTTCGTCACATGTTAATTCTTCCATGTTCCTGGTAGCGTCAACCTCCATAAGGAACCAGGAACCCGCAAAGCTCTATACCTTGAACACATTGACCTTTTTCACAAGCATCGAGATTCTCGGCCTATGAAAACCTGGGATGTTCTACTAACCCCTGAAGCAGAATCGAAAATTCAAGATATTGATCATGCAGATATCCTTGTGGGAATCCCTAGCTTCAATAATGCCAACACCATTGCGCATGTGGTTCATGCCGTCACCGCTGGCATTTGTAAGTATTTCCCCAATGCACGGGCAGTCCTGATCAATTCAGATGGAGGATCGACTGATGGCACGCCTCAGGTCGTAGCCACTGCTGGCGTAGATTTCGGCGTGTTACTTGTTAGTGAATCTCAAAGCCCTCTTCAAAAGATTGTCACGCCTTACTACGGAATTCCAGGAAAAGGGAGTGCCTTTCGAACAATTTTTGAAGTAGCCCGTCGGCTAAAGGTCAAAGCTTGTGCCGTAGTCGACTCAGACTTACGGAGTATTACACCAGAATGGATGGACTTACTGCTCAGCCCCATCATGCGAGAAGGATTTGATTATGTTGCACCATATTATCTTCGGCATAAATACGATGGAACCATTACAAACTCTATTGCTTATCCATTAACACGCGCATTGTATGGTGTCTCTATTCGACAACCTATTGGTGGGGAATTTGGTTTTTCCAGATCTTTAGCTGAACAATATTTAGAGAAACATGTATGGGAATCGGAAGTTGCTCGATTTGGCATTGATATTTGGATGACCACAGAAGCCATTGCAAGTGGGGCGAAGGTATGTCAGAGTTTCCTGGGAGCCAAGATTCATGATCCGAAAGATCCTGCCAAGGATCTTTCGGAAATGTTGCTTGAAGTTGTAGGAGCTCTGTTTTCTCTAATGGAAGACCACACTTCTACTTGGATGACACAGAATGCCGCACAGACGGTTCCACTCTTTGGCTTTCAGTACCACGTCGCGCTAGAACCCGTGAATGTGAATGTCGATCGCATGATCGCCAGTTTTCAACAGGGCGTGGTTGATCTAGCGTCTATTTGGGAGAAGATGCTGTCTCCTGCGGTGCTCAAGGCCTTAACGTCATTGGCCTCCCTTCCATCAAAAACCTTTCGCTTACCTGATGAACTTTGGGCGCGCATCCTCTTTGATACGGCAATCGCCTTTCACCGTCGGTCTATTGTTCGTGACCATTTACTGAAAGCCCTAACCCCTCTTTACCTTGGCAGGACCGCCTCTTTTGTACTTGAGACACAAGGTCTGACAACGACGGAAGCTGAAGAACGCGTGGAAAACCTCTGCCGGATCTTTGAAAAAGAAAAACCCTATCTTGTTCAGGAATGGGGACGAGACTAAGGATAGAGGACCAGTCCCTAGGCTATCCCTAACAGCACACAATGAACATTCTGGAAACATTTTTTCAGACCGCCTTGCTAGAGCCTCTAGAGGTTTTAGGTCATGATCTCTTAGCCCTGCTCCCCAATCTCTTGGCTATGGCGCTCATTCTCATTATGAGTATCACTCTCGCCTGGATTTGTGCACAGGTTGTAGAACGGCTCTTACGCATGATTCGGATTGACGCTCTGTGCCAAAGAATTGGAATCACATCTGCACTGGCTAGAGGAGGCGTCAAAGTCGATCCGTCTTTTCTCACCGGTCGCATAATGTACTGGATACTGTTAGGACTTGGGGTCATTGCCGCCTTGGCGGTGTTGCATCTCGAACCAGTCAATAAGTTTACGGAATCCCTGCTCGCATACATTCCTCACTTTTTAACCGCCCTCCTTATTGTAATTGCTGGATTTCTGCTCTCGAATTTTATTTCCCAAGCCGTCCTCATTGCCGCAGTGAATGCGGGATTACCACCAGCGAGGCTCCTTGCCGCTTTCACACGATGGGGAATTCAGTTAGTCGCCATCGCCATGGCATTGGAGCAACTGGGCATTGCAGAAACCATCGTCGTCGTTGGTTTTGGCATTGCCTTTGGTGGAATCGTCCTGGCAGCAGCACTAGCGTTTGGATTAGGGGCACGAGACCTTGCCAAAGATCTTCTGGAAAAACGACTCTCTGACCGAGTCCGCAAAGAATCTCAAGACGACTTGCATCACCTCTAATGAATAACCTTCTTATACTGATTAGCAGCAATGCGTTATGATTCGTGACCATTTATTGTTAACCCTACGCCACATTCTTCTGTCGGTGACCCATGGCTGACTTCTATCAAACCGGATCCATTACCACGCTTCATCGCTTAGGCCCTTCGAATGTGGAGCAACTCGAAAGAGAATTGTGTGAATACACTGAGACTCAGCCCATTGCGTTAGTGCTCCCATGCCTCTACTCAGAATTAGAGGGGCCGGCATTGGCTCAGATTGTCGACCACCTCACACACGTGCCCTATCTCAAAGAAATTGTCATTGTGTTAGGACGCGCCTCAGCGCTCGAATTTCGTCGGGCCAAAGAATATTTTGCAGGTCTACCACAACATGTTCGTTTAATTTGGATCGATGGCCAACGCATTCATGGTCTTTTATCCTTGTTAATCAACCAAAACATCGATATTGGACTCCCAGGAAAAGGACAGTCTTGCTGGATGGGATTTGGATATGTGTTAGCCCATCAACAAAGCAAAATGATTGCACTCCATGACTGTGATGTCCTGACATACGATAGGGAATTCTTGGCCCGCTTGTGTTATCCGGTGGGAAATCCAAATTTAGGCTATGAGTTTTGCAAAGGCTATTACCCCAGAGTTACCGACAAAATTCATGGAAGGGTGACTCGCCTATTCGTCTTTCCATTGCTACAGAGCCTTCATCGAATTGTCGGACCTCATCCAACACTCTTATTTCTAGAAAGCTTTCGGTATCCTTTAGCCGGAGAATTCACCATGGTGACCGACCTAGCATGGATCAATCGATTTCCCGGTGACTGGGGACTAGAAGTTGGGGTCTTAGCCGAAGTCCATCGGAACTGTGCCAATCGACGAGTCTGCCAAGTTGATCTGGCCGAAAGCTACGAACATAAGCACCAAGAGTTGTCGGCAGAAAACCCCGAAGCCGGCCTTCTAAAAATGAGCGTCGACATCGCCAAGACACTGTTTCGCACCTTAGCCAGTGAAGGCATTGTCTTATCAGATGCCGCCCTGAAAACATTACGTGCGACCTACCTGCAAATAGCCCAAGAAACAGTCAAGAAATATGAAAACGTCGCAGCAATCAATGGCCTCCAATTTGACCGGTATGCCGAGCGAACGGCTGTCGAAGCATTTTTGAACGGCATTAATGTCGCAATGGAGACCTTCGTGAAGGATCCTTTAGGCGTTCCTATGATTTCCAGTTGGAACCATGTCGTCGGTGCAGTTCCGGACATCTTTGAGCAGCTGCTTGCTGCCGTTGAAGCTGACCATGAATGGAATCCCAATGATCCTTCCGCCTGAACACCATTTTCCCAAAATCTATTGAAGCCATCTTGAAAAAACATGATGCGTGGTCATCAGTAGGAACACTTTCCTTATGATGCCAATAGACGAAGACTGGACATGCTTACGGTTGTTTTTCCAGATGCTTGGCAGGAGTTAGCAGGTTACGTTGGAGCAGTAAAACAGGTTATGGCTTGATTTTGGGAGAAGATTATAAGCCTTCACCACTAATAAAGGATTTGAAAAAGCTAGACAGCCAGCCTCAACAACCCATCCTCGCGTATTTTAATGAGGTACAGAAATCGTTGCTTCCATCTACGGTCGTGTCCTCCTCTCCGGCTTAGAAGACCATGCCGACGTTCGTTGCATTTCGATGGAGGGTAGTTGTACGTGAAGTATCCGTTGAATTAGATACAATGATGCATGGCATCATGCCTTCCTCGCGCATTACCAAACCTCTGCGCGAAAACTTAACGGCTGCGTTCCATGTTCTTCCAACCCTTTGAGCAATTGATCGCGTGCATTTCTGTTCCCACACATCCGAACATGGTAATGCTGGCAATCAGGGACAATCCGTAACAGCGGACTGATATTCACTGATTCTTCAGGATTCTGTGGGTTGCGGCTATGCATGATTCTCCCCGTTGTATACAACCAGTCATCTGGCCACTCGCGTGTGAGGACGGGATGATATTTGAAGTTCTCAGGGAACAGTGTTTCTAACTCAAGCAATTCTTCATGCGCCATTAATTGCTTCGGATTTCTCACACTTACAATTAAAACATACGTGGCCCCACAGCAAGTCGCCGTGCGGCCAAACTGCCATAGTTTCATATACCGCAGGTGCGCAAGGAACGGCGTAATTCCTGTTGAAAAGGCCAAACCAAGGAATTGCTTGTTCGCCCATTCAGCATCGGGTTCAAGCCGAAGATTATTCTCATAGACATGTGATGCACTTTCATAGACAACAAGTTCTGAGCGCTTGTCGTTCAATGTCAGTCGCACATCAACAGTGCCACTTCGGGCATATAATGCCTCAACATGATGAGACAACCACCATGGTGATGTATCGGCTTTTTCTCGATGCGTATCATTAATAATGGTTGTCAGCACGCCAGGTTCACTCGCGGAACAATTCGAGCGGGTATACATACGTCGTCGAAACTTCTCTGTCCTTAGTCCCCAAGGCTTTCCCAAAAATGCCGTGCCCGGCCGCATGGTGTCCCGAATCGAGTAAGTCTTCCCTTCAACCGTATATTCGGATGGAAGTGTCAGTTGTATTTCTCGAATTTCCCCAGGATCGAGGGTATACAGTCCACTTAACAGGGTCGGGACGAAGAATTCTTTCATCCGTATCAACCTGTTTCTTTATGAGAATGACGTTCTACGTGACCTTGCCAACGCTCTGCGAGGCAATTGAGTTGATCAAGCACCCTGGTCAACTCATACCCTTCTTGCATGAGGCCATAGGTGACTTGAGGAGGGACGGTCGGTTGGTGATCACGATAAATAATCTCCGCAGCCTCTAAGGATCGCAACCGTTCCGTCAACATTTTTGATGAGATGCCTGGCATATGCCGTTTAAGCTGACCAAAGCGAGTTGGTCCATGTTGATGAAGCCGACAGAGAATATAAATCGTCCATGGACCAGATAAAATCCGAAGAAGTGAGTCTAAGGGACACCCAATAGGGCTTTGAGGAAGCTTCATAGTTACTTTTTAGTACCTACTTTACTTTTGTAATTAGTTATTTATCATAACTAAGAGAAGAACCTCTGGGCAACTTTCTCAATAAATTGTTGAATTGGTCGAAAGCAGGCAATGATATTCTCTTCATAGTAATAGTAAAGGAGAACCTTATGACACTCCCTCCCCTCACTGCATATGACCTCTTCAATTCGACTGTCATCGAGCCAGGCACCTTACAAAAAGGACAGAGTCTTCTCGCCTCTCTTTCACCAAAGAACCTCTCTCCAGATCAACTCCCAGAAAAATACAATGGGGATTCTCCCCTATCGGAGTGGAGAAAGAAGAAAAATCGGGCTCGCCGGGTCCCGGAACACGAAGAATCTGGGTCGTCTAATCTACCGATACAACTTTTTTTAAAAGAAATGGGCCAAGTCCCTCTTTTAAACCGAGATAGCGAAATTCAACTGGCTCGACAAATGGAAGAAGGCAACGTGGAATTGGCAAGAATCCTCCTTGGACTCCCACTGTGCCTTTCACACTTGACGACCCTCCGTGATCAATTAAAAAAAAGGGAGCGTCTTGTTCATACCATCATCAGAGAAGAAGAGTCTCTCAATGATGAGAACCCAGAGACCCGCGAGCCCCATTCCAACGAAAGACAGCATAAGCAGACCCTTCAGAGTCTTCACCGTATTCATAAACTCTCCAAGACACTCATCGCCACGTACAATAGGGCCTTGACTAAAGAATACTCACGTACACCTCATACGGCTCAAAAGCCCCTGCGCCTCATTCAGGACCAGATCATGCAAGAAGTTGAGGCCTTAACGATTCACCCTGATGTCATTCAAGAGCTGCTCGACCAAGTTAGAAACATCAGCAAAACGATTGACGCCTCCGAGCAAATCATTCAGAACGAAAGCAATGCCTTGGGTATCTCTGAACAAGACATTCTGGCAACCACCACCCACAAGCCAAAATATCGATCAAGAATCTTGTCCATCAAACGAAAGACCCAACTTTCACAAACGGAAATCGAGAAAAGGCTCGAACAATGTCACAAGGCACAGACCACAATCACACACATTCAGCAAGACTGTCTTCGCATGCCGCTCCCACTCTTTAAAGAGGCGCGATACAATCTCACACAAACAGAAGACAAGATTAAGCAAGCCAAAACACGGTTAATCGAAGCCAACCTGCGGTTAGTCGTCAACATCGCCAAGCGATATATGAACCGAGGCCTTCATCTACTCGATCTGGTTCAAGAAGGAACCATTGGTCTCATGAGAGCTGTCGAAAAATTTGAATATCAACGCGGCTACAAATTCAGTACGTATGCAACATGGTGGATTCGCCAGGGGGTCACCCGCGCCATTGCGGATCAAGGCCGTACCATACGGATTCCTGTTCATGTGCAGGAAAACTGGCAGAAACTAAACCGTATTACCTATCAACTGATCCAACGATTCGGTAGAGAACCAACCGATGCTGAGATTGCGCAGCATACGGACATACCCATTTCCAAAATCCGTGAAACTTTTGAGAGCATTCAGGAGCCACTTTCTCTTGATACCCCACTTGGTGATACCGAGGAATTCACGCTAAAAGATTCCATTGAAGATGTAACGGCCCCTCTCCCTTCCCAACTCATGAATCGGATTGATGTCCAACGACAAGTCACGGCGATGTTAGAGACTCTCAAGCCGCGGGAGGCGCAGATTCTTCGAAAACGGTTTGGTATCGGCCATTTGAACGACCACACCTTGGAAGAAGTGGGAGAAGACTTTGGGGTCACACGAGAACGCATTCGGCAAATTGAAACCATGGCCTTACAGAAGCTACGAGCATCTCTCCATAAAACACCGTCTTTCAAGTTTGCCGAAAATCAATAGCCTCAAGGGGGGGATAGGTATGAACGGCTATGTTTCCTTTTTAAACCGAATCGCCTCGACTTTAACACGAGCTAATCCTTTTTTATGAAACCCAAGTTTTTTAGCAGCCCCCAAGCTCAAATCAATGATCCGTTTACCTGACCGAGGATTGTGCTGACTTGGAAATGGACCACGATCATTCACGCGCACAATAATCGATCGACCATTTTCTAAATTGGTGACCATCACGTTGGTCGGCAAGGGCAGGTATTTGTGGGCAGCCGTGAAGGCTTTAGGATTAAAGGCTTCCCCATTGGCTGTCATATGACCATCTTTTTGACGCCGCGTTTCTTCACCATACCAGGACGCTACACCTGACTCCCGATAAGTTTGCGCTTTCGCAACGGTCATTGGAATATAACGTCGGCCTTTTACCGTATACGGAGCGTTTTTAACCCGCCCTTGACGAATGGCTTCTTTGACTGGCAGCCCATCGATCACCTCTATTTCATCATGCGTTAAGGGCCAGCTCAACGGAGCCCGTACCACCTCAAAGGTAAATTTTCCAATATGGTAGACAAGCTTCGTTGTTCCCTTCGTTAGCGTATAAGTCCCTTTTAATACCCAAACTGTGCCTTTCACCGTCCCACTCAGGACGGCATAGGTGCCTTTCACCACGGAACAGCCGGACACAATCAAGTACGCAGCAATCAGAAGTAAACGAATGATTGAGATCATCATCAGCCTCGATAGTGTTACACGGAGTGATGGTTTACGCAAGCAAGGAATACTATTTTTGAGACTGGGATAGAGGAGAGCACACCGATGATGTATTTCCGTACTGGCTACCAACCCGCAGATTTTCTGAACACGTAGGCATACAGTCGTGGATTGATACAGGCTTGAGGAAGAATGCTAGCATGCATTCGAAAAGATGGAAGGCTTTCGACAGGTTGACTCTCAACAACGTCAAACCCAAGGCGCTCGGCCTGAAGAGCCATTGTGTCTGGACCAGCCATGAGCGCATACCCTCCGGGAGACAACGCGCGAAAGGTGTTGGCCATCGCTGACTGGACAACGTCCGCATCATCAAACTGTGCAAAGGGAATCCATCGGTACAATAGCGTGTAGATCTGCTGAGAAGCTGCCGTTTGATGCTTCACGCCTTCAAGAAATTGAATATTGCTGCCCCACTCTAATTGCTTGCGACGAGCAAGCGTATTCCAAAGAGATTGGGCCTGTTTCTGTGCATAGGCTGGATGAAAAAAAAGAACGGTATATGACCGAGGTCGATCAAACATCAAACAGGTTCCTAGCACCGCATCAAAATTGTGAATCAGGACGCGCGTACAAGAAGAGAGCGATTCAGCAAAGAGGCCCTCTCGTTCATATAGATCTTCAAAATAATCAGCTACAAATGGCTGGCAGGACTGTTCTTCAATTTCCGTATCATCTTCCGGGTACAACAACACGGCGGAAAAAGCTTCAGCTGGAGGAACTTTTGGGGGCTCGCCTTGAAAAAACTCCCTCCAACTATAGGAGGAAAGCTGCATCGTTTGCTTTTCGAAAGATCCGCTGATCCCCCAAAGGGGATCAAGCGGAAGCTCTGAGATATGATCTCGATCATGACAGTACAGGGCCTGACCGTCTGTGGTAACCAGACGTTCACATGGAATGAATCCCTTAGCATTCGGTTGGACATACGGCAGACCGGTGGCATCCTTTCCACATGTGACTTTTTTCACACGACGACCCTGAATCATGAGGCATGAATCAGCAGCCTCATTCACATATCGCCGAGGAGGATTCGGGTGAGGCAACCACGTAACGAGATGAGACCGAGATGGATCCATAAAATAATCAACTGGTGCGGCTGTTCCTGGAACCTCTGGTGTAAAAAACTGGCTAAATAGCCCAAACGCCGCCTCAGAAGGATATGTCGGCATCCCACGGTATTGTAATGGCAATGGTGAGCCAAGATTTTGATCGTCATACAGACCACGAATTAGCTCAAACGTTGCGCTGCCCGTTCCTGGAAAAAGGGATTGAAACAATTCCACGACTGGCAAAAAATCAATATGCTCCCAGTGCATAGCGCCCATACAGGACATAAATCGGGCCTGTTTAAAACATCCATCTTCCAATACATAAAAGGCATCTTTCCGATGTCGAATCGTGGCAATCCCCGTTGAGTCGATCACAAGATCCTGATCTTGATAGAAAAATTCTACTTCGCTCACTGGAACGCTCATAGCTTGTGACGCCATCTGTCGTAAATCCTGACGAGTCACCTTCTCCCACCCTGATCGCTTAGAGAGATCTAATGTCATCACATTGACCAACCCCTCAGGCTTAATCCCCACCCACTGCCCCCAATCCAAATAGATTCTAGCCGCGGCTAGTGTCATGCTGCCTTGCGCATCATGTTTCCATTCACATTCATGAAGGGGATGCCCATACGGGTCCGTCATGAGAACCCGTCGTCCGTGCTTTCCATAGAACAGGACATGACCACTTGGCTCCACCACAGCCTGGCCGCCCTCTTTGTGAAGCCCTTGGGTATAACAAAGATTTTCGGGAAATGTTAACGTGCCTGGACGTTGGAGCACAGAGACAAAAAACGTTTCGTTAGTCGACAAGACATCACCTTTGAAGAATACGAGACATTACCGTGACACAGCCTTTGCGAACGATGGCACACCATTGACCGTGGACAAAGACACAATCGCACAGTACGCAATGCTTTGGAGAACCAGGGGGAAGGGAAAGACGTTTATATTACTCTCGAATTTGCCCTGCCCCCTGAACAATGTATTTTGCACAGGTCAAATCTTCTAACCCCATGGGGCCTCTCGCATGGATACGTGTCGTGCTAATCCCAATCTCTGCGCCCAATCCAAATTGATAGCCATCATTCAATCTCGTCGAGGCATTGACCATCACGGCACTGGCATCCACTTCACGCAAAAACCTCATGGCTCGACTGTAATTCTTCGTCACAATGGCTTCTGTGTGGCACGACCCATAGCGTTCAATATGCGCCATCGCCTGATCGATGTCTTTGACAACCTTGATCGATACAATCAACGACAAAAATTCCTGCCCGTAATCATCCTCAGAAGCCGGCTGAGCCTCTGGCACCAGAGAACACGTCTTCCGGCATCCACGAATTTCAACCTTTGCCTCAACTAATTGTTTGCCAAGTTCTTCCAACAGCGGTCTTGCAACGCTTTGATGCACCAACAATGTTTCCACGGCGTTACAGGTTGATGGACGTTGTACTTTAGCGTTGAAACAAATTTTCCGTGCCATATCCAGATCGGCGTCGGCATCCACAAAAATATGACAGACGCCCTTATCATGCTTAATGACTGGGATCGTCGCATGCGTCGTGACCGTCTCCATGAGCGAACCCCCACCACGAGGGATAATCAAATCAATGAACGCATCCTGCTTCAGCAAATCAATGACGGTCTCCCGCTCAGTACGTTCGATAAAAGAAATTGCCCCATCCGGAATTCCAGCCTGTTGTGCTGTAGTTGACAAAATTTCAGCAATGGCCGTATTAGAATGAATCGCCTCCGACCCACCCCGCAACACACACACATTACCGGACTTGAGACACAGCGCCGCTGCATCCGCCGTCACATTAGGACGTGATTCATAGACAATGCCAATCACACCGATTGGCACACGAATACGGCCAACTTGCATGCCATTCGGCAACTGTCGCAACCCTAATGATTCTCCAACAGGATCTCGTAGGGCCGCAATGGTTCGAATCCCATTGGCCATTTCGGTAATCCGTTCAGGTGTTAACGTCAGCCGATCGGCTAACGCCTGGTTCCCCTGTTTCTCGGCAAAGGCTTCAAGGTCTTGTGCATTCGCGACTAAGAGCTGTTCAGACTGTTCCTCTAATCCAGCAGCCATCGCGAAAAGTGCTTTATTTTTGACCACCGTTGAGACGCTGCTTAATGGCCGCATGGCCTGACGAGCTTTTTGGAGTAACGCTTCAAGGTATGCGGCAGGGTCAAGCTCAGGTTGGTCTTCGGGAGATTCTTCAATCTGTTCGTCTTCTTCAAGTTTCTCAGATTCCATAATGATTACGACTCACTTCACAAATGGTTAACACTCAAATACCCCGTCACAAATCAAGTGGGTATTTCAAAGAAATGCGCATTCTCTTGAGAAACTACCGTTTCTCAACTTCTTTCCTTGAAACGGCAACCCCGTCGCTGCCTAAGGGAGATGCAGGGACTCTGATAAGACGTCAAGGCTTGCGGAGGCTGAGAATACCGTTCACCTCGGAAACCCGTCAAGCATGTGAGCGCCAAAAGACCAACATCACAAGTTGCTGCCCAATCCAACAAGTCCGACAGAGGCAATGAACACGTAGCAGCTACGTTTGCCCTATTTTATGGTATCAGCACACGAAGCGCATTGAAATGTAGGATGGCCCGTTACCAACATACAGGGGTTACCCTAAGCATCTTCCCAAAAATCTTTTCGTTGATGCCAAGCATACCCTTGAACCCAGCCAAAACAGGCCAGGAGGGCCACAAAGAGAGAGAGGAAAAGGATTGCAATGACAAAGGAGAGTTTACTCATCATGGTTCACCCATGACCCTTTTTTGATGAGAATTGAAGTGCCAGACTTCTTCTGGTCGCCATATGACAGCGTGCACAAGAAAAACTCGCACATTACATCCTGTCTGCCACACCAACCCTAGACATTTCACACCCTTATCCTACCACGAATGCCAAGAGGTGCGCTACTCTCTAGCCATCACAAACCAAAGACGTTTTACCCCAAGATCCAGAGGGAAATATGTTGCATTCCTCAGGAGCACAGGGCAAGCTTGTCATACCATTCGTTGACTTTAAAAAATTCCGTATGCTACCGTCCAGAACATGAAAAATCCTTGTTATTCAATAGGTTTTGATGAGTTTTCCGCACTCGCGACAAAGGGAAATCTCATCCCTATTTACCGAGAAATCTTTGCAGATTTGGAGACGCCTGTATCAGCGTTTTCAAAAATCAATGCTGGGCCGACGGCCTTTCTCTTTGAAAGTGTGGAAGGTGGCGAACGATGGGCGCGTTATTCATTCTTGGGGAATAAAGCGAAAGTCATTCTGTGGGAACACGATAATCAACTGTACGTCCAAAAGGGACGAAAAATTACACACATGCCTCTGGGACAGAATCCCCTCGATCATATCCAACAATTGATGGAACCCTATCAACCGGTGCCTGTCCCTGGGTTGCCACCGTTCATTGGTGGTGCCGTTGGATACATGGGGTTTGACCTCGTGCAATACTTTGAGCCAATTCCTCCTCGTGACAAGGAGGACCTGCGCTTACCACAATTGGCATTTTTACTCACTGACACCCTGGTCATCTTCGATAATGTCACTCATAAAATTAAAGTCGTGGCAAACGCCTATCTGACGGGTCAAACAGTTGCATTGAGGAAAAAAGCCTATCTTGATGCAACGCATCGCATTGAGCAGATGATTACACAGTTAAAAAAGCCTCTTCGTCAATCTCCTCCACCTCCTCGTCCACAGCCCCCTCGCTTTACATCGAATATGAACCAGCCAGATTTTGAGAAAATGGTTCTTCGGATCAAGGAATACATCCAAGCTGGTGACATCGTACAGGCAGTCGTATCGCAACGATGGAAAACTCGAATTCATTGTGCGCCATTAGATATATATCGAGCGCTTCGAATCCTGAACCCCTCTCCATATATGTTTTATTTGCGTATTGCTGGCGTAGAATTAGTCGGGTCGTCTCCAGAAATTCTCGTGAATTGTCAAGAGGAACAAGTTATCGTTCGCCCTATTGCCGGGACACGCCGGCGCGGGGACACACCAGAACAGGATCAGGCCCTAGAAGCAGAACTCTTATCCGATACAAAAGAGCAAGCTGAACATGTGATGCTCGTCGATCTTGGTCGGAATGATGTCGGTCGAGTTGCACAATTTGCTACGGTCAGGGTTGATCCATTCATGAAGGTTGAACGGTATTCTCATGTCATGCATATTGTTTCCCAAGTCACAGGGGATTTAGAGAGGCCGCATTCCGTGTATGACGTAATGAAAGCCTGCTTTCCAGCAGGAACAGTTTCTGGCGCTCCAAAGGTACGGGCCATGCAAATCATTGAAGAGCTCGAACCAAGTCGGCGTGGACCCTATGCTGGGGCCACTGGGTACTTCAGTTTTTCAGGGAACATGGATACCTGTATCAATATCCGAACCATTGTGATAAAAAACCAACAGGCCTACATTCAAGCTGGTGCTGGCATTGTGGCTGACTCCGACCCAACCAAGGAATATGAGGAAACCTGGAATAAAGCTCAGGCCATGATGAAGGGAATTGAACTCGCCGAACAAGGGTTAGAATAGGCTTTTCTATGCTTTTGATTATCGATAATTATGACTCATTCACCTATAACTTGGTTCAATACTTAGGTGAACTGGGCGCGGATATTCATGTTTCTCGCAATGACAAAATTTCACTATCTGAGGCCCAACAATTAAACCCTGAACGAGTGTTAATTTCCCCAGGACCATGTACGCCTAAAGAAGCAGGAGTCTCGGTGGATGTTCTCAAGCATTTTGCAGGACACATACCGGTATTAGGCGTGTGCCTGGGACATCAATCATTGGCTTATGCCTTTGGTGGTGAGATCATTCAAGCGGACCGCTTGATGCATGGAAAAACTTCAAAAATTTATCATGATGGGAAAACACTCTTTCACAGCCTCCCTAATCCTTTCGAAGCTACACGCTATCACTCCCTAATTGTTCATAAAGCTACCTTACCAGATACGTTTGAAATTTCCGCTGAGACTGATGAGGGGGAAATCATGGGCTTACGCCATCGCCCGACTGGGGCCGAAGGCGTTCAGTTTCACCCTGAGTCAATTTTGACAACCTCCGGCATGGACTTATTACGAAACTTTCTTCAAATGAATGCCCTCGCGAACCTTTCCTTTTGACCATCTGTTTTGTAGCCACATGACACCACTCATTCAAACGGCCATCAATCAACTTGCCGAAGGCGTACATCTTTCGGAAAAAGAAGCCGAAGATGTCATGCTGGAAATCATGCAGGGAACGGCAACAGAGGCGCAAATTGCCGCGTATCTTATGGGTCTACGAATGAAGGGCGAAACCGTCGAAGAAATTACAGGGTCTGCAAAGGCCATGCGAAGCCTTGCCGAACAAATCCGCGTACGGGAATCGCTGGTCGTGGATACTTGTGGAACTGGAGGAGACCGGTCTCAGACCTTTAACATTTCCACGGCAACTGCCTTTGTGGTGGCAGGAGGTGGGATTACCGTGGCCAAACATGGCAACCGCTCCGTCTCCTCCCAATCGGGAAGTGCGGACGTCCTCTCCGCGCTGGGCATCTCCATTAATCTCCCTTCCCAACAGGTAGCTGAATGTATCAATGAGGTCGGCATCGGATTCCTCTTTGCGCCACTCTATCATGGTGCCATGAAACATTGCGCGAAGCCAAGAATTGATATGGGCATTCGAACACTCATGAATATTCTCGGGCCCTTGTCTAATCCTGCCGGCGCCAACATTCAAATACTTGGTGTGTATGACCGAGCTTTAACCAGCACGTTGGCACAAGTTCTCCTGCGGCTTGGCACCAAACATTGCTTTGTCCTCCATGGGAAGGATGGGTTGGATGAAATCACCTTGACCACAGCAACATATGTCGCCGAGGGGAAACGGGGATCAGTCTCGAGTTATGAAATCGAACCCAAAGATTTTGGTCTTGAACCTGTTCCGCTTCTAGCTTTAAAAGGTGGGTCTCCTCAAGAAAACGCTTCAATCATTCAAGATATCCTACGAGGTCGCCACGGACCTAAACGTGAAGTGGTACTCATGAATGCTGCCCCAGCATTTGTGGCATGTGGGCAAGCCACAACACTCCAAGAAGGGTATGACCTTGCCACACAAACCTTGGATAGCGGAGCCGCCTGGGAAAAGCTTGAAAAACTCATCGCGTTTACTTCATCGTCTTCCTCATGATTCTCGACCGCATTCTTGAACACAAAAAAGCCGAATTGCGTGGGAAGCAGAGCCAGGGGTACTTGGCAGAGCTAAAATGCCGCATCGCCGATCGACCCGCCCCTCTTGGATTTATCCAAACAGTAGAATCTCAAGCCACGCCTCAAGCCCCGGCCTTAATTGCCGAAGTCAAAAAATCTTCACCCAGCCAAGGACTCATGCGTCAAGAGTTTGCTGATGCGTTCAACCCCGTCGAGATTGCCAATATCTATAAAATGCATGGAGCTGCAGCAGTATCTGTCCTGACCGACACTAGCTTTTTTCAAGGGGCCCTCGCGTATTTAGAGGCCATCAAACAGACTGTCGGTCTTCCCGCGTTGAACAAAGAATTCATGGTTGGAGACATTCAGTTTTATGAAGCCCGTGCATTTGGAGCGGATGCCGTGTTGTTGATTGTCGCAGCATTAGATCGCATTCAACTTGAAGATTTTTTTGCTGTGGCCACCGGTCTAGACATGGATGTCTTACTTGAGACTCACCATGAACGGGAGGTCGAGACGGTTTTAGAACGTATTCCATCTGCACGACTTATTGGAATCAATAACCGCGACCTCCAAACGTTTTCAACTGACCTTGTCATGACCGAACGACTCGCGGCTCGTATTCCTGAAGACCGGCTCATCGTGAGTGAAAGCGGCATTCACACGCGTGAAGATGTTCAACGGGTCATGGAAGCCGGAGCCAAAGCCATGCTGATAGGCGAATCATTGATTCGCGCCAACAACATTGGTGAAAAAATCATAGAGTTGTTAGGCCCCCCTCAAGAAACACCAGAAGAGGCCGAAGAGAATGCCCACGACCGTGGACGATGGATCTAAGCGGGTTCCCTTGTGAAAATCAAAATTTGTGGAATCACTAATAGCGAAGATGCCCAAGCTGCCGTTGAGGCTGGGGCTGACGCCATAGGTTTTGTATTCTATAAAAATAGTCCTCGCTTCGTGGCCCCGAAAATTGCCAAACAGATTATTGCCCAACTCCCACCTTTCGTTTTACCTGTAGGCGTCTTCGTGAATGAAGCCATAGAAACTACACGCAACCTGATAGATGAATGTGGACTGGTGCTCGCACAACTGCATGGGGATGAAACGCCGTCGTATTGTGAAACATTGGCGCGGCCTCTTCTTCGAGGCATCCGATTGCGTGATCATGGCAGTTTTTTATCGATGGCGGAGTATCAAGGCCGATTCAACGTAAAAGGCTTTGTCATTGACGCCTTTTCAGACACAGCCTACGGAGGAACTGGCAAGGTCGTTGATTGGAATCTTGCCGCAAAAGCCGCCAAGAGCTTGCCTATTCTTCTCGCAGGCGGATTAACACCTGAAAATGTCCAAGACGCCATTCACTGTGTACAGCCGTATGGGGTCGATGTCAGTAGCGGAGTCGAAGTGCATCCCGGCAAAAAAGATCCAGCGAAAATTCTGGCCTTTATTCATGCGGTGAGATGCGTTTCAACTGAGTAACCTCTCTTGATACTGTGTCACCATATCCTATCTCTTCCTTCAGTGGGAGTGAGAGACAGGAACGAGAACCATGCACTACGACATTCCCCAAAGCAAATCTTGGGCAAACGATGACTCACAGATCCCATTTATGATGAATACGTTAGTATAGGATTTCCATGCCACACATTCCAGACACACACGGTCGATTTGGACAATATGGTGGGCTCTATGTACCAGAGATATTGATGCCTGCAGTTCTTGAACTGAGAAACATATATGCGTCAATACGAAAAGACCGACAGTTTCAAAAGACTTTTTTGACATGTTTGCAAGAGTATGTTGGACGCCCCACACCTCTGTATTTTGCCAAGAACCTTACCAAGACTCTGGGCGGAGCAAAAATTTATCTGAAACGGGAAGACCTCTGCCATACCGGTGCACATAAAATTAACAATGCCGTCGGTCAGGCACTCTTGACTCAGCGCATGAAAAAACACCGAGTAATTGCAGAAACAGGCGCTGGCCAGCATGGGGTTGCCGTTGCAACCGTGGCCGCGAAGTTTGGCTTGGAAGCCGAAATTTATATGGGAACCGAAGATATGGAACGTCAGGCCCTGAACGTATTTCGAATGCGTTTGCTGGGGGCTAAGGTCACTGGAGTCAATGCCGGAAGCCGAACACTGAAAGATGCCATTAGCGAAGCCATGCGGGACTGGACAACTAATGTTCGCACAAGCCACTATTTGCTGGGGTCTGTTCTCGGTCCCCACCCCTATCCTATGATGATTCGTGATTTTCAATCGATTATTGGGCGGGAAGCCAGGAAACAAGTTTGGGCTGCCGAAGGACAACTTCCTCATCTGTTGGTCGCATGTGTCGGAGGAGGTAGCAATAGTATTGGTCTCTTCTATCCATTTTTAAAAGATTCTTCTGTCAAGATGGTCGGCGTCGAAGCTGGTGGATTGGGAGTGAAAAGTGGAAAACATGCTGCTCGATTTTCTGGTGGAAAACCTGGTGTCTTACACGGCACCATGACCTATTTGCTTCAAAATGAACATGGGCAAGTCAATCTCACCCATTCTGTTTCAGCTGGTCTTGACTATGCTGCCGTGGGTCCGGAGCACAGCATGCACCATGATTCTGGGCGCATTCGATACACCTCTGCCACAGACAAAGAGGCTCTCGCAGGCTTTGACCTCCTTTCGCAAGAAGAAGGGATTATTCCTGCATTGGAAAGCGCCCATGCCGTTGCCGAAGTGATAAAACTAGCCCCGACGATGAAAAAACAACAAATCCTGGTCATGAATCTTTCGGGTCGTGGAGATAAAGATGTCCAGCACATTGCACACATGAGGGGCACACACCTATGAAACATCGTATTGCCCAAACCTTTCAACTTCTCAAAGAGAAGCATGAGAAGGCCTTAATTCCCTATGTCATGGCTGGAGACCCGTCATTAAGACAAACTGAAGAATTGGTGCTTGAATTGGAACGCAATGGAGCGAACTTGATTGAGCTGGGTGTCCCCTTTTCGGATCCCATCGCAGATGGTCCAGTAATTCAACTGGCTGCTGAACGAGCTTTACGATCTGGCACCTCTCTCAAGAAAATTTTAGCGATGGTCAAACGCCTTCGGCAAAAGACCCAAATTCCGCTTATCCTTATGGCATATTACAATACCCTCATGGCTATGGGGGAAGAACCGTTTTGCCGGGAAGCCGTTGCTGTAGGAATCGACGGAGTTATTATTCCCGACATGCCGCCAGAAGAATCGAAAGTATTGTCGACTGCAGCAACCACACATGGTCTCGACGTAATTTTTCTCCTCGCTCCAACAAGTACCGCGCTTCGCAAACAGGAAGTCATCAAACGCGCACGCGGGTTTATTTACTATGTTTCCCTCACAGGGATTACCGGTTTCCCATTGAGTAATATTGGAAAAGTCCAAACACATGTCCGGCATATTCAAAAAACTGCAAAAAAACCTGTCGCCGTCGGGTTTGGAATCGCCACGCCTCATGAGGCCAAAGCCGTTTCACAATTTGCGGATGGTGTTATTGTGGGCAGTGCCATCGTTCGCCAAATTGGCGCAGCAGCCCAATCCTCCCACCTCGTCAAACACATTGGATCGTTTATCAAAAAGCTCAAACATGCCATGACCTGATAGGAGGACCGTTCTGCTTTAGCCCCCTTACTTACATGAGGCAACCACCTGGTGAAAACGCTATGGAGATCTGGCATAGCGTAGAATGGTACAGCTTGGGACAGCATGCAACAGAAAAAAATCCTTTGACCAATTGCGCAGGGTTTCTTTATTCTAAGCCCAACATATATTCATTTCTTCTGATGGAGTGACTAATGCAGGAACTCTTAGAAAAGAGATTGGCTGAACTCAAGACCGAGTTTCAAGACGGCGAAAAAATGTTAGGCGAGTTAGAGAACAAACAAGCAAATCTTCGCAATACTACATTGTTAAGAATCAGTGGTGCCATCCAAGTGCTGGAAGAAGAACTTCATAAGATCGCACCAGGCGAACACAATGAACCGAGAACAGATGCCCCCCCAACCGAGGCGTAACCTGATAGCACGTATCCTCCACCACCAACCTTTTCAATATCTCCACCACCCTCATAAAATACCGTGTGGCAACTCTCTCATACCGTGATCCATCGGGCCCATGGGCGGCTTGGATTCTTCTATCGGCTCTTTCTCACACATGCCATTCCAGCATCGTGCTTGCAGAGCTCGCATCCATGTAGAGATAATGGATTATGAATATTTCACGACGAAACTTGTTGAAGCTCGGTAGCTGGGGAACGATCGCCGGATTGAATAGTCTCACGTTAGGGTGTGATCTTGGCGGGATGTTTGCCGTACCATCCCGAGAAACCACCTATTTTACTCCGAACGAGACGTTTTACACCGTGAATTATATGGATTCTCCTTATAATCTGACCCGTGATATTGATCAAGAACAATGGCGGCTTTCTCTTACCGGCTCCGTTGCGACGCGCATGTCGTTGGGATGGCGGGACATTCTCAATCGTCCATCGTTTGATCAAATATCAACCCTGATGTGCATCGATACACTCCCTGGAGGAACAAGTATGGGGAATGCGATCTGGCGAGGTATTTCCCTCAAAGCCTTGTTACAAGAAACTGGAGCTAATACCGATACGGCACGCGATGTCATTTTTCGTGGAACGGACGGCTATGATGATAGCATTCCTTTTCATCGAGCGATGGAAAATGATGTCATGCTTGCCTATTTGATGAATGGCGAGAAACTACCCAAGGCTCACGGCTTCCCCCTTCGCTTAATTGTCCCAGGGTTGTATGGCATCAAAAACGTCAAATGGATTCGTGAGATCGAAGTCTATGATGGAGATTACCAAGGATACTGGCAACGAAAAGGCTGGACCGATGACGGCACCATTCACATTTTTTCCAGGATTGATAGTCCTGGGCATCATCAAAGTATCGCTGGTCCTCAACTACGCATTCGAGGGATTGCTTTTGGAGGCCCACACACGATTCGGAAAGTGGAATTGAGTTTTGATGGGGAAAAAACGTGGCAGCCAGCAGAAATTGAACCACCCCAGTCCCCCTATTCTTGGGTCGTGTGGAATTATGACTGGAGCCCTAGGCACGCACACAAAGCCATGGTGGTGGTCAGAGCCATTGATGTCACCGGAAAAGTTCAAACATCTGAAATCACCCGTCCCCAACCGTCAGGAGCAACTGGACTCCATGCCATTGTGATTAACGTTACGCAGGTCTAGCCTCCTTCTTAAGGATTGCTAGAAGGTTGTTCTTCCAGACCTTCAATCTTCTTTTCCATGTTTGATAACTGATCTCGTAGAGAACGCATACGCTCCTTCAACCCTTGTAATTCTTTACCTTTTGTCTGTTCATCGCCAAGCGTTTCGACCGAAGATGGAGCCGAATTCGATATCGGGGCTTCATCACGAGGGATAGGCAAGACGGTATCAGAGAGCTGCGCGAGCCGGGCATAATCAACCGCAAGCGTTCTTTTTGGATCGTTTCCACCTCCCGTGTCCAATTTAGGTACACCTTCCGTTCGCCAAGCAGCTTTTGGTGAAAACGACACCTGAACATCTTTGAGTCCTGTAGGATCCGATAGTTCTCGATTTCCCTTATACACCGTGATTGTTGGATACGTTGTCTTCCGATCATAGTGCGTGAGGGTCAAAAACAACAAACCTTCATGAATGTGTAGCGTCCCTGCTATCATCACTCCAGCTGCGTCCGAAGGATCCAGTGTTTGGAATACCACGTGTTCCTCAGATGTTACCTGGGAAAACGCAGAAAGAATATGTGGTAGGAGCAACTCCACATCATCCTCAGAAAACAGACGGGAAGGCCTGCCCTTCTCTCCTAACAAAGCCTTTAAAATTCCAGGCGATGTTTGGACACGAACCCCACCGAAAAAACGACGGATTGTCATAGGCGAAAGCGTCACGGGATGAGAAGCTCGAAAAGACTCTTGGGGAACCCAGTCTAAATAGACAACACTTTGAGAACTTCGGTGCACCATCGTCTGAATGCCTGACGAGCCTAGACATCCGACCAACCATGAAAGAAGAATTATCGCCAGGACAACACGGCCTATATTAAATCGTCTTCTCTTCATCTTGGCTCCTGATAGAATTGTTCTCATGTTGTTTTGTTGAACAAAACCCTATAGTACAAGAGTGTGCAATGAAAATCACGGACAAGAAAATTCTGCAATCTTTTTAGCCTATAGACAATTGGTCTCACCATACGTGCCATCGATAGCCATCACTTCTCTATACATTGAACCAACCGATTGTGCTTCATATTCTACTTGACATAATTCATAAACTCTCTTATGATGTTGGTCATGTTTTTCGGGCTAAAATTTTTCAACGAGATACGTATAGGTAGTATGAGGAGTGCAATTTCGTTAGCCATATAATCACTCAGAATAACGTTTGAATGATTCGAGGGGGGGACAGTGTGTTTTTCCTCAGAAGATCGAAAAAACGACTGATGGACAATGAAGTCCTTTCAGCTTTTGTAATGGCTGAGAGGGCTTTTTTATTTCTCCCACTACTTAGCCCATCCGAAAGAAAGGAGTTCGCACAATGAGAACATCTATATCACGGGCCGGAGGCCTCCTATTCCTGGCGATTCTACTTATCGCACCACTGGCACACGCAGGAGGAAAAATTCAAATCAGCGATACAAAGTGGATTAGTCTCGGAGTAGGCGCTCGTATGAGCTTTGGACTCATAGAGGACGATTCACCTGACAGAGATAACTGGAGCAATGATTTCAGGCTAGAGAATATGCGTATCTATCTGAATGGCCAGATTCACAAATATCTCAAGTTTGAAATCAATACGGAATGTCAGGATTGTCCTATAACTGGCCATGCAGCAAGTGCTCATCCTGGTGGTCATCCAGGCTCTTCCGCTGAGATGGTGGTTCTTGATGCCATTGCGAAGTTTGAGTTCAACCCGTATTTCAACATCTGGGCAGGACGCCTACTAGTGCCTCTCGATCGGGCTGAGCTCTCTGGTCCCTTCTATCAAAACACCTTTGATTTCGATAAGACACCCTTTTATCCATCAGACTTTGGCAATCCAGGTGCCGGAGTTGCATCAGCGGGAAGATTTGGCCGTGATGATGGTATCAATATCTGGGGCGCATTTATGGATGGAAAGCTGAGTTATGTCGTTGGTGCCTTTGATGGCCTTGACGGTGTTGCAAATCAAGATGACAACCTCCTGTATGCAGGACGTGTCAGCTTTAACTTCTTAAACGTCGAAAAAAATCCGGGGTATTACACCAGCTCTACCTACTATGGCAATGGTGGTGACATTTTAACGGTTGCCTGGGCGTTCAATTATCAAAATGATGGTTCTGGCACTGCCATGAATCCCGGAAATTTTTTCGGCCACAGCACTGACCTATTGTTCGAAAAAGTGCTTCCGAATAAAGGAGTCGCAACAGTAGAGGGTGAATATAAGGTTTTCGACGCGGATTTGAGTGGAAGTATCCGGAATGGCACGGATGCAACAACCTGTTTCTGTATGTTTGATGGCGATTCTTACTCAGTCGCTGCGTTGTATCTATTTCCAGATAAGATAGGAATTGGGCAATTCCAGCCTTACGTTCGTTATACAGAGAACATGTCGGACATCGTTGGTGATGCGGAGGAATTAGAAATAGGCACAAATTATGTAATCGACGGCCATAATGCAAGACTCTCGTTGATGTGGCAACATGGAGACATCGCGACGAAGGGGCGTATAGCTAAGTTTGGTCAGGCAGGTAATGGTGGCGTTGTAGATGCAATCAAGCTAGGCATTCAGTTCCAACTTTAATCTTTTCAGTTGAGTGCATGACTTCTAGGGAACGTATTGTTTAATCAATGAGGAGAAAGCACAATGAAAAATATGACAGATCCCGAACCATCTGAGTCAGTAAATAATGCAGTTGATAATACCCGCCGAGAGTTTTTGGACAAGGCGAAAACTACGGCTGCTGGTATTGGTGTCGCAGCTCTTTTAGGAAATCTGGGAAATTGGGCATTGTCGTATGCAGCCGATAAGCCTCCTGTCAAGCTTGGAGTGTTGCATTCCCTCAGCGGCACGATGGCTATCAGTGAAGTCTCATTACGCGATGCCGTCTTGATGGCGGTTGAGGAAATCAATGCCAAAGGGGGGATCCTAGGCCGAATGATCCAACCGGTTGTCGTCGATCCGGCTTCGAACTGGGACCTCTTTGCTGAAAAAGCCAAACAATTATTGCTGGTTGACAAAGTGGCTGCTGTCGAAGGCTGCTGGACATCAGTCAGCCGCAAGTCTGTCCTCCCAGTTTTTGAAGGGAACAATGGCTTACTCTTTTATCCAGTTCAATATGAAGGTGAAGAATGTTCGCGAAACGTTTTCTATACCGGGGCAGCGGTTAATCAACAGTCAGAGCCAGCTGTCGAATATCTTATGCGAGAGGAAGGTGGAGGATATAAGAAGTTCTACCTCTTGGGTACGGATTACGTCTATCCACGAACCACAAACAAGATTTTGCGCGCGATGTTGCTGGCCAAAGGCGTGCCTGCAAGCAACATCATGGAAGAATATACGCCATTTCACCACCAGGACTACCAAACCATTGTCGGCAAGATCAAGAAATTTGCCCGTGGGGGTGATGCGGCAGTGGTCAGTACAATCAATGGCGATAGCAATGTACCCTTTTACAAGGAATTTGCTAACCAAGGTCTTCGATCTGAAGATTGCCCAATTATGGCTTTCAGCGTAGCAGAAGATGAACTCCGTGGCATGGATACTTCGGCCCTCGTTGGACATCTAGCAGCTTGGAATTACTACCAGAGTATTGATACTCCTGAAAACAAGAAATTCGTGAAAAACTTCAAGGCCTACTGCGAAAGAAACAACTTGCCCGGGGGATCATCCCGTGTGACGGATGATCCAATTGAGGCGGCCTACTATGGAGTCTATGTCTGGGCAGCCGCCTGCGAGAAGGCTGGAACCACCAACGTGGATCAAGTCCGCAAGGCCGTGTATGGAATGGAGTTTGATGCGCCGGGCGGTCGGAAAAAGATGGATGAACGTAACCATCACACATACAAACCAGTCCTCATCGGAGAAATCCGAAGAGATGGTCAAATTGATATCATTTACAAATCGAAAGGGCTAGTCCGAGCACTTCCCTGGAGTCAATATACCAGCCCAGATAAAGACTGTGATTGGGTCGATCATAAGGGCACGTATAAAAAGGCGTGAATTTGTTAAAAGCTGGCTTTGTAGTCCTCTTTTGCTGGACTACAAAGCCAGTACCCTTAGAAATTCCACATAAATTAAACACATATGAATAATTACAAATCGATACAGCAGACCTGCTGGATAGTGACTTTCTTTGCATTTTTTCTTCTGGGAATAGGAGGAGCAAGCCTTGTTCAGGCGGCAGAAAACAAAGAGCCAGTAACAATCGAAGGCCCGACAACCATCGAACAGGCATTCGAAAATCTGACCACCGGTGACCGCTCTGACAAAAAGGCTGCAATTCACTTTTTGATGCAGCACAGGGATGTGAGCTTGCTCCCAAAACTTGAGGAGATCCGTCTTGATGTGGACCGGCGGACCCGTCGGCTTCTGACGCCCCTGATCAAGTTATTAAGTAATCAAATCAACTTGGCAAGTCCCAATTCTGATGTGCGTCGGGGAGCCGCACGTGACATTGGTCTTCGTGGGTCACAAGATGCATTACCCCTTCTTGAAGAAGCCCTGGCCAAAGAATCTGCGAAGTGGGTCCGTTATGAAATGGAAGAGGCCATCAGTCTCATCAGACTAGAGGCCGAGGATCAAAGCATACGAGTAGCTGCGATTCAAAAACTTGGCGAACTACGGAGCGCCAATGCGCTCCCTGTCCTCACAGAAATTTTGCAAGCGACGAACAACGAACCAGATCAGCAGGCCATTTCTAACGCTGCAACTGAAGCTATTGATCATATTGAAAGCTGGCAAACCTTTGCTCACGCAGTCGAAACAACTTTGCGAGGTATCAGCCTGAGTTCGGTGTTGCTCATTATGGCAATGGGCTTGGCGATTGTCTTTGGACTCATGGGTGTCATCAACATGGCCCATGGAGAAATGATGATGGTAGGCGGATATGCAACATTTGTCATTCAGGAATTGTTTAGAGCTTATATGCCAGAAAGCATGTTCGATTATTACTACGCCATCGCCATTCCTGGTTCGTTTTTAGCCGCTGGTCTTATCGGATATATCTTAGAGGTCACCTTAATTCGTTTCCTATACGGTCGGCCTTTGGAAACCCTCTTATTAACTTGGGGGGTGGGGCTGATTATGATCCAAAGTGCACGCATTACCTTTGGTGATTTGACCTCAGTTCAAGCCCCAGCTCTCTTACGTGGAAGCGCTCAAGTTGCTGTAGGAATTCAACTGCCGTATAACAGAATTTTCGTTGTCATTCTGGCAATCGTCGCGGTCATCGGCATCTATTGGATATTATTCCGTACACCAGCGGGCTTGAGGGTTCGAGCCGTTATGCAAAACCGTGAGATGAGTTCCTGCCTGGGAATTCCAACTCGAAAACTGGACTCTCTCACCTTTGCGTTTGGATCAGGAATGGCAGGGTTAGCCGGCTCCGCATTGACGCTCATTGGTAATGTCGAACCTGAGATGGGACGCCAATATATAGTGGATTCCTTCATGGTGGTAGTCACCGGTGGAGTGGGAAAACTAGCAGGAACTATTTCGGCGGCATTCGGCCTGGGAATGTTAAACAAATATCTTGAACCATTTGCCGGTGCCGTCTATGGGAAAGTCTTTATTCTTCTCCTGATCATTCTCTTTCTCCAATACCGACCCGCTGGTCTCTTTGCGATGAAAGGACGTTATGCGGATTCTTAAAAATAGGAGGCCGTTTTAATTCCTATGGCTAATGAGACCTTAAAAGGACAAACAATGGGAACTGGAATGCTGAAGCATCTAGGACTAGGGCCGGGGTTCTTCATTTGTGGCCTTTTCTTGCTTGTCGTCTTTCCAATTCTCAATACGTTGCTTCCAGAAACCTCTATCTTTCATATATCGGATTTTACAATCAATCTATTCGGAAAATATCTGGCCTATGCCATTTTAGCAATCGGGATCGACCTCATTTGGGGATATACTGGAGTGCTAAGCCTTGGGCAAGGCGTCTTTTTTGCCTTAGGCGCCTATTCAATGGGCATGTATCTGATGCTTGGAATTGGGACTGAGGGTGTCTATGAGAGTGCTTTACCGGATTTTATGGTATGGAATCAAGTCAAGGAGCTTCCTTTATTTTGGCGTCCATATCACAGTTTTGCTTTCACCGTTATCGCTGTATTTTTAGTACCGATGATATTTGCCACAGCCTTTGGGTTCTTGGCGTTTCGAAGTCGAATTCGAGGCGTCTACTTCGCCATCATTACCCAAGCACTCGTCTTTTCAGCTTGGCTGGTCTTTAATCGAAATGAAACCAACCTCGGAGGAACAAACGGGCTGACTGACTTCAAACAAATATTCGGTTTTCGCTTGGGTGACCCAAGCACTCAGCTAGCCTTATACATGTTGACCGTTGTCTTCCTAGGAATCGCATACTTGCTCTGCCGGGCGATTATTCAATCCCGTGTTGGAAGGGTATTGATTGCAATTCGTGACGGGGAACAACGCGTATTGTTTTCCGGATACAATCCTCCCAACTACAAATTATTTGTATTTGTCGTTGCCGCTGGCCTCGCCGGGCTTGCTGGGGCCCTCTATGTTCCTCAGGTCGGAATCATCACACCATCTCAAATCGGCGTGTTGCCATCGATTGAAATGGCAATATGGGTTGCGGTCGGAGGTCGAGGAACTCTCGCAGGAGCAGTGGTAGGAGCCGTAGGTGTTAATTGGTTCAGGAGTCAGTTGACTGGTTCTGTTCCTGATCTCTGGCCGTTTTTTATGGGAGGTCTTTTTGTTCTCGTGGTCATGTTTTTTCCCGATGGACTCATTGGGATCCTTAAGCAAATGAAAGCAAAAGTCTCTGCTTGGAGGCAGTCAAAATCTTCGACAATTGAACCATCTGAGGCACAAATAAGATGACCGAGCCACACCAACACACACCCATTCTCAAAGTAGAAAATGTGGTTGTAGATTATGACGGCTTCAAGGCTTTGCAAGGGCTAAACTTCTCAATGGACTACCCAGAACTCCGTGTCGTCATTGGCCCCAATGGGGCTGGCAAAAGCACGTTCATGGATGTGATTACAGGAAAAGTCAAGCCGGCTGAAGGCACACTCCATTTTCAGGCCAATGGCCAGAGCGTTGATCTCACAACCCTGCGTGAACATGAAATTGCCACATTGGGAATCGGTCGAAAATTCCAAAGACCTTCAGTCTTTTCTAACCTCACGGTTTGGGAAAACCTCGACATTTCACTCCATCGAAAGAGTAAAGGACTTTTCGCAACTCTTTTTTCAAAACCAACTACACCTGAAGCCGAGAAAGTTTCTGAAGTCCTGAAGACGATTGGGCTTTCTGACAAAGCGCAAGATTTGGCAGGATCTCTATCGCACGGCCAAAAGCAATGGCTCGAGATCGGGATGGTGCTCATCCAAAATCCTAAACTTTTACTTATTGATGAACCCGTTGCAGGCATGACTGATCAGGAAACGGAAAAAACCGGGGAACTGCTCAACGAACTCGCTGTCGATCATTCCGTGATTGTCATTGAACACGACATGGAATTTGTTAGATCGATTGCCAAGATGGTAACCGTCTTGCACGAAGGCAGTGTTCTTATTGAAGGACCTATGGAAGAAGTACAAGCCGATCCCAAAGTCATGGAAATCTACCTGGGACGGGCCGCGGAGGCCGATGATTCAGCTTGATAACGTCAACGTCTATTATGGCGAGAGCCATATATTACGAAATGTCTCTTTTGAAATTCCCGAAGGCCAAGCCTTGTGCCTAATGGGGCGAAACGGCGTTGGAAAAACAACGCTTCTCAAAACCATCATGGGTCTACTGTCCCCGCGAACGGGTCGAGTCTCATTTGGTGGTCAAGATATTACTCGCGAGACTCCTGAACGTCGGGTAGATCGAGGCATTGCCTATGTTCCACAAGGACGAGAGATTTTCCCCTACTTGACTGTCGAAGAAAACCTTCGACTTGGCTATGAATCAAGCGGATCGCCATGGCGTGCCGGTCTGGGACGATCAGTATTCGAAGAGGTGTTTGAGTTATTTCCCAAACTTCCGCAGGTTCTTGGTCGAGCTGGCGGGGTGTTAAGTGGAGGAGAACAGCAACAGCTGGCCATAGGGAGAGCCTTGCTGGGAAAACCCAGGCTCCTTCTCCTTGATGAACCAACCGAAGGGATCCAACCTTCTATTGTCATGGAGATTCAACGAGTTATTCAAAGCTTCAAAAACCAACGGCGGTTTGCTATTCTTCTCGTTGAACAGTATATGGAATTTGCAGCGACTCTAGCTGACACCTATATCATTATGTCCAAGGGAAGTATTGTCAGCGCTGGCCAGACATCTGAATTAAGCGAGGAACATGTTAAACAATACCTCATTGTGTGATGCCTTATGCACTTAACTCCACGAGAACAAGAAAAATTACTCATCTATGTCGCAGCACAATTGGCTCGGGAACGCAAAGCTCGTGGCTTGAAGCTGAATTACCCTGAAACAGTTGCATATCTCACAGCAGAAATCCTGGAAGGAATCCGTGACGGTCGATCTGTATCCGACCTCATGAGCTACGGCGCCACACTTTTAACTCGCCAGGATGTGATGCCAGGGATACCAGAGATGCTTCCCGAGCTTCAGGTGGAAGGAACTTTTCCAGACGGAACAAAATTAGTAACTGTTCATCAGCCTATTCCCTAATTTCGACGAGGACAGCAATGCCGAACACGAGCAAGAAAAGAAAAGTCAAACTTCAAACAAAGGCTCCATCAAAAAAAGCGCCGACAAAGTCCCGTCGAAAAACTGCTTCCTCGACGAAACTGAAGAAAGGCAGCCAAGAACAACACGACATCATCCCAGGCCAGTTGTTTCTCGGCAAAGGCGACATCGTGGCATTTGAAGGCCGTCGGACCATTGAAGTGACTGTAGGGAATACTGGAGATCGGCCAATTCAAGTCGGGTCGCATTGCCATTTTTTTGAATCGAATCGCGCGTTGCGATTCGATCGGGAAAAAGCATTTGGATTTCGGCTGTCTATCCCGGCTGGAACAGCTGTACGGTTTGAGCCAGGAGAAAACAAAGACGTCACGCTTGTCGCAATCGGCGGCAATCGAATTGCGTATGGAATCAATGGATTAACAGAAGGCTCACTCGATGATGCAGCAGTCAAGGCACGTGCGCTCGATCGCGCTACCGAACAGGGCTTTCTTCAAAATGATTGATCGAGTCGTTTTAGGAGAAAAGGGTACCCAATGAACATTCCTCGTCGTCAATATGCTGATCTGTATGGCCCCACAGTTGGAGACCGTGTTCGGCTTGCAGACACGGAACTGATCATTGAAGTCGAGCAAGACCTGACCACCCCAGGAGAAGAGGCGAAGTTCGGTGGTGGCAAAGTCATTCGTGACGGCATGGGGCAATCCCCGGCTGCAACGAGTGCACGTAACGCACTTGATCTGGTTATCACCAACGCCATCATTCTCGACTATTGGGGGATCGTGAAAGGCGACATTGGTATTCGTAACGGATATATTGTCGCCATCGGAAAAGCCGGCAATCCGGATATCATGGCAGGCGTCACACCAGGGATGGAAGTCGGCCCTGGCACCGAAGTCATTGCGGGTGAAGGGAAAATTATCACAGCCGGCGGTGTAGAGAGCCATGTACACTTTATCTGCCCTCAATTGATTCCTGAGGCATTGGCTTCGGGAATGACCACGTTGCTTGGTGGTGGAACGGGTCCGGCGACCGGGACCAATGCCACAACATGTACGCCTGGTCCTTGGAATATCAGCCGAATGTTGGAAGCCGCAGATGGGTTTCCCATCAATCTCGGGTTTTTTGGTAAAGGCAATGCTTCTCTACCCGAAGCCTTAGAAGAACAAGTTGAAGCTGGTGTGATTGGTCTTAAATTACATGAAGATTGGGGAACGACACCAGCAGCAATTTCTCGCTGTTTAGATGTAGCAGATCAATACGACATACAAGTGGCCATTCACACGGATACATTAAACGAAGCGGGATTCGTAGAAGATAGCATCCGGGCATTTGGAGGACGAACCATTCATACGTTTCACACTGAAGGGGCCGGAGGTGGGCATGCGCCTGATATCATTCGGGTCTGTGGAGAAGCCAATGTTTTACCATCCTCGACAAACCCGAGCATGCCGTTTACCGTGAATACCATTGATGAGCATCTGGATATGTTGATGGTTTGTCATCATCTAAATCCTCGCGTGCCAGAGGACATTGCCTTTGCAGAATCCCGAATCAGAGGCGAAACCATTGCCGCAGAAGATATTCTTCATGATATGGGAGCTATCAGTATCATGTCTTCTGACTCTCAAGCCATGGGCCGAATCGGAGAGGTGATTACTCGAACCTGGCAGACAGCACATAAGATGAAAGTTCAACGAGGGACTCTCAACTCAACGGGAATTCAGCAAGCCAAAGGCACACATGACAACTTCCGAGCAAAGCGCTACGTCGCTAAATATACCATCAACCCTGCTATTACGCATGGCATTGCCCATGAAGTGGGATCAATTGAAGTAGGAAAATTAGCAGATCTTGTGATATGGAACCCTGCCTTCTTTGGCATAAAACCTGAACTCATCCTCAAAGGAGGGTTTTTGGTAGAAGCGGCTATGGGCGATCCCAATGCGTCTATTCCAACCCCTCAACCTGTCATAAGCCGTCCAATGTTTGGTGCATTCGGTCGAGCTTCTGTATCAACTAGCCTCACCTTCCTTTCTCAGGCAGGGTTGGAACGAGGCGTTCATACGAATCTGCATTTACAAAAACGCGTGGTGGCGGTACGGAATTGTCGGACAATTGGTAAGCGTGACCTCAAGCTCAATGATGCAACCCCCCAGATTGACGTCGATCCTGAAACATATATCGTGAAAGCCAATGGCGAACATCTCACATGTAAGCCCATGGCACAGTTACCTATGGCACAACGATATTTTCTTTTTTGATTATCAAGGTTTCTGAACAAATCGGGCTATTCTGTCCCTCGAGGACAATGCTGGCCTCGCGATTTCGTTGCAAAAGGAGAGTGAGACAATGCCTATAAGCCCATTGATGAGTCTATCGAATAAAGACACAGACTACACCCAACCGATCAAACTCTATGATGATGTTCATCATCAAATCTATTGGGTCGGAATCTACACAGGAGGAGAAGAAATTGAATGCAATAGTTACCTCATTGTGAATGGAGGAGAAGGATTTCTGCTTGAACCTGGTGGATACGACCGTTTTTCCCCAATCCTCGATAAAGTGAATCAAGTATCATCTGCAGAAGCCATCACCCATCTGTTTTTTAGTCATCAAGATCCCGATGTCTGTGCTTCTCTTCCCTCATGGCTCGAGTTTAATCCAAACTTGAATGTTGTCGTCTCACATTTGTGGGTCAGGTTTTTACCTCATTATATGGCCTACAACGTTAATTATATGCCGATGCGTGACGATGGACTTGTTATTGATCTCCATCAAGAAGGCGAAATCCAGTGTCTTGCGGCACCGTATCTCCATTCACCTGGAAGCATGGTGGTCTTTGACTCAGCCAGTGGGTTCTTGTTCACGGGGGACATCGGGGCCTCGCTCTATAGAGATGCCAAACCTCGTCTCGTCATCGACGATTGGAATGCCCATGTTGTTGCCATGAAAGGATTCCATCAACGGTATATGAGTTCGAATCAAGCGGTCACTGGATTTCTTGAAAAGCTGAAGGACTTAGAGATTAAAGCCATTTTACCCCAACATGGAGCTATTTTTCGTGGAGAGGAAATCGAACGATACATTGATTGGATAGGACATCTTCCAGTAGGAGTCGATTACCTTTATGCAGCCGAGCGGTAACTTTGAGCATGATGAACGTGTCTATGCTGAGGCCATCAAAGCCCATGCGAAGCATGCCATCGTTCTCTACAAAGCAAAGATTCCTCAATTAGAGCGGTTAAGCGAACTCACGTTTGAACCAGATGGGTCAAAACGGCAAGAGCCGCGGAGGACATTCAACGGTATCTTACCGCTATCAAAGCTGTTGGTGGACAAGTCGCATCGATTAGCGCCAAATTACTAATCACCAATACCCTACTAAAATTGGGGCACCCTCGAGTCCACCTGGAATAGAGAACAGTCTTCTGTGAATACAAGCGCTCTTCTCCAGGGATTTCGTTTTATTGATAATTTTTTCCCGTCAGGTGGATACGCGTTTTCGTTCGGTTTAGAAGCGGCAGTGGAAGCACGCGCCGTCTGTACTCCGGAAGATCTTAGAGAATACGTTGTCGATCTACTCAGATCAGGACTGGGAAATCGAGACGCCGTCGCGGTTGGATTAGCTCATGGAGCAGCTCTCGACCAAACGCTACAAACCGCACAACACCTTGATGATGAACTTGATGCCATGAAACTATGCCGTGACACACGATTGGCTAGTCGTCAAATGGGCAAGCAGGTTCTCCTCATTGCGGGAACAGCCCCAAATAGTCCACCATTACTTGGTCAGTTTCTTTCAAAGGTGGAATCGAATCAATCACCTGGCCATATGGCCATAAGCGTTGGACTCGTACTTGGAACATTTGGATGGAATAAGCGGAACGCGATTGCTGCATACCTCTATCAAAGTACGGTCGGTTTCGTTTCTGCTTCACTGAAACTCTTGTCCATCGGACAACACAAGGGACAGTTATTACTTGAGTATCTTATTCCAATAATCGATCAAGTGAGCAGGGAAGCAGAGACCAAGAAAGAAATGCAGTCCTGGACACCGATTCAAGATATTCATGAAATGCAGCATGCCTATTTAACAACACGAATGTTTAGATCGTAGTAGACGATGCATGATGTCTCACACATGTCGGGAGGTGGCGAACCCATCACACGCACCAAAACTCACCAAGTAACCATCATAGGTATAGGGGGGCCTGTAGGCTCCGGTAAAACGGCACTAGTTGAATCTGTTTCACGAGAACTGCAAACCCGTTATCAACTTGCCGTCATTACCAATGATATTTTCACCAAAGAAGACGCAGAGTTTCTCACCCGTCGCGGGATACTCCCATCCGAACGAATTCTAGGAGTAGAGACCGGAGGCTGTCCTCACACAGCTATTCGGGAAGATGCCTCTCACAATCTAGAGGCCATTGATGAACTGATCAATCGCATACCAAACCTAGAAATCATACTTCTTGAAAGTGGGGGAGATAATCTCGCTGCTACCTTTAGTCCGGAGTTAGTCGATGCCGTTATCTACGTCATTGACGTCGCCGCCGGTGACAAAATTCCTAGGAAAGGTGGTCCTGCTATCACCCGATCAGGCTTATTAGTTATTAACAAAATCGATTTAGCTCCACACGTTGGGGCTGACCTATCGATTATGGAACGAGATAGTCTGGCAATGCGAGGACAACGCCCTTTTGTCTTTACAAACTTACTGTCGGGCCAGGGACTCGACCAGGTTACAGACTGGGTTGAGGAACAAATTCGTCGGTAGGAGCATGAAAGCTCTTGCGATACCGACGAGAAAATGAGCTTAAAAAAAGCAATGTCTCTTAAGAATGATTACCCAAAATGATCTTTTCTAACATACATGAGGCTAATGAAAGCTGAGTTACATCTAGGATATAACCGGCGAGGGGCTACGACCGTTCTCACTCATTCTCGTTCAACACACCCTTGGCATTTCCTTCCACCCCATTATCTCGACGATACAGGATGTGCCACGACGTTTCTCGTCAATGCGTCCGGAGGCCTTGTGGGCGGTGATCAGCTTTTTCTCAAGACGTCCCTCCACGACCAGACCCATGTATTACTCACCACGCCATCAGCGAATAAGGTCTATAAATCACAGACAAATATTTCCAGGCAAATCGTCGAATGCGTTATTGGGTCAGAAGCCATTCTTGAATACCTTCCCCTCGTGACCATTCCCTTTGCCAAGTCACGCTTTGAGCAAGTTATCTCTATCAAGCTTTTTCCTCGAGCAACGCTTTTTTTTTGGGATGCCCTTGCATCCGGACGAATTGCCAGGGGAGAGCGTTGGCAGTTTACGCATTACGCCAATCACATCACCATCTCTATGGCAGATGGCAAGAAAGCCATCGAACGGTATGCACTGTACTGTGATCAAGAAAACGATACGATTGGACTCGTTCGTAACTGGGATTATGTCGCTTCCCTATTTCTTATTGGGGATGGATACAGTCAAAAAACATGGCAAACACTCCAGTCGACACTCAATACAATCCTTGAAAAACAATCTAACAAAATATGGGGATCTGTCTCGGAGCCGGCAATTCCTGGATTGATCGTGAAAATTGTTGCTCAGTGTGCTCCGGATTTGGAAAAACTCTTTCAAGAACTCTGGAGCACGTCTCGTCAACACCTTTTGGGCATATTACCCCATGCACGACGACAATATTAATTATTCTCTTAGTTGGCTGATGGATCAACAAGTAAACTTTATACTTGACAATTGTATATAATATTTCAAATTTTCATAAAAAGTTTTCAAATTTGTAACATGGTATTGCTTTTCCAATTCTTTCATACCTGCTAATATGGCCTTATTGTTTGTCATTTGCACCTTTCGGCTAGGAAAGTTGCGCAGATTTTGCTATTAATTATAGTACGATGGATACTCTAAACATTATCAAGATGACGTGTTTGGTGTTGCTGGGATTCTCCTGTCTGCTGATCTGTATCTTGATTGGGCGGCAGATGGTGTATCACTATCTAGATCAGAAAGCAGCAGAACGCCGCACATGCCTCTTCGACCACATTTTCGCCTATCTCCGAGACACGACGACGCGTGATGAGATAAAACACACACTGCAACCGCCTGACCTGTGCTGTCTTGCGCGGAACATGCGCGAGTTGTTTAAAAGCATTCAGAGCAAGGATCACAACCACCTTATAGAGTTGCTTGTTTTTCTAGAAATTCCCGATTACATTGCCTCGATTACACTGAAAGGGCCTCTAAGAGAACGACTAGAGGCCATTGCCAGCTTGGTCTATTTTTCCGATCCTCGTATCGTGGCCTTCCTGCATACGTTTTTGGATGATTCTGTGCATGACATTCGGCTTGCTGCCGCCCGTACGCTTATTGAGAGAGGGTCGTTGAACTCCGTGGATCTGCTCTTTGAAAAGCTTGATTTAACACTGGGGCCAGAAACCATGTCACTCCAGAATACATTTCGACGGTTAACGGCAACAACAGCCCCACGTCTGTTGGAAATTCTGTCGGTAACACCAGCAGGGCCAACAGCCGACACCATCAAAGTCCTCATCGTCGAGACGTTGGGCAACCTGCGTTACACCAAAGAAGCGTCGCAACTCCTGCCATTGGCCGAGGATTCTTCATATCACGTACGTCTAGCATTTTTCCGATGTTTACCGAGCTTCTGGATTCCCAGTGCATTACCAATGATCTCCAAGGGCCTAGAGGATTCCCACTGGCAAGTGCGGGCACAAGCCGCGCATTGTGCAGGGCAAGTGCGCCTCACCGAATCCATCCCGTGGTTAGTCCGTTTAGTGCAAGAGGAGAGAGAATGGGAGACTCAGTACGCTGCCGGCTGTGCACTCGTGACCTTAGAAGCAAAAGGCGTTGCAGCGTTGCAGATGTTGGCGCAAGGAACCAGCCAAGGGAAAGAGATGGCGGAAAAGGTCTTGATTGAACATGGCAAGACCCCTCTTATAGACAATGGGATCCCTGCCACACTTCCAGACGGCGTGTTCTATCAGACGAAGACCTATCGTGGGCAAGAACGTGAAAATTACGTATGAGAAAGATAAAGGATCTGATTAATCCGAAAGGCTTCAGTATACTGGTGGGGTTGAATGTATTGAGAATGGAAACAACGGCCATCAAAAATGATCAAGCGATTAGGTCGCATCTCAATCATTTTGAGTAATTCCCAGAACTGATTGCCATCATTGATGTATGTGGGCTCCCGACAGGCAAACAGCGGATTAAAAATCATGCTGTTTTGAAAGTTTTCGTATCCTTCCGCGCTTTCAAGAAATTCGTCACTCAGTTCCAACCGATCGGCTAAACTCCTGATAGCTTGGTCTGGAGTAATCGGCACCCGTTCCAACTCTGTGGGGGTGTGTCGGAATAACCCTGTTCCCCCAACACACGATTCAGCGGGATTGATATACACCATAGCAGTAACATCTTGATCGATATGTGGTTGACGCTGGCCAATATTCAGCCGAAAACCTTTATTTGTAATACCTTGGAAAACTACAGGCTGAGGAGTAAAAAATGGGGTTAACGGCGCCCCCCAAAGTTGACTAATGGATGCAATGATCGGTGCTGAATCGACATTAACCGAAGCCCGAACACCTGGAAAATTACCGACAATTTCAAATCGGTCGGTATACGGCAAGCCCATTGCTAGTTGCAAGACTTTTTCAGGGTACTGATAAAAATAGTCAGCAATGACAACCTTGTGCTTCCCCTGCCCTATATAATCTACTTGAACCTGAGGGTCCGGGTTAAGCGCAAACACATCCTGATTCACCTGCATACAACGACCTTCCGACTTAGAGCATCGCTACGTGTCTCGTTCCAAATAATTTCTGGAAGCATGGTGCCGCTTTGACGAGCTCGGAGTCAAGCCACGTCTCGTACTAAAGAGCAATGGCTTTGAACAAGAGGCCCCAGAAAACAATTGTGATAGAATGCCAAACTTCAAAGACAGACAATTCCAGTTTTCCACTAACAGTGCCACGGTCGCGAGAACAACCCCCTGTTGAGATAGCAGCATGAGCCAAGATAACGCTTTTAGAAAAGACTTGATTGCCACGGACACCTGATGGTACGCGACACAGCATAAAAATAACAGTAACACTTGCCAATATGCTCATCACCCTACTTGAAGATATCCAGACCATGGCTGTTGACGCATCGAGTGACCTCGGAACGTTGCTCAGAAAATGTCAACTCTTTGCCGCTCGTCTTGGCAACCAACCTCTAGAAAACTGGCTCATCTGGGAGTTGAATGGGTATCCCCCAAATGTTGAAGTCCCTGGCTATCGGAGTTGGTCTCTCGAATTCAAAGGTCACTTCTCTGGCCCCCGAGGGTCAAAGTTAGAGAATGCTCCCATTCCCATCACCTGCATTCCAAACAATGTGCGACACCTGCTTGAACCGTACATATGCCGAAAAAGCATCACGCACCTTGACGAATGCTTGAAGAAACGTGATCGAGATGTGGTTCGGGTTGAGACAGGAGACCTGGCTCTCTATCTCGGCATGAAGGTCTATCGACATCATAATTGCGTTGAAGCATGGGCCGAGTACAGTACGGGGCATGTGGTGGCATTACTCAACACCGTCCGTAATCGAATATTGGATTTCACCCTTGCTATCTGGAAAGCAGAACCAACAATTGATGACAGCAACGTAGCAGAGGGTTCGAAACTCAAGCCCGCACAAGTGACCCAGATAGTAAAGACGACTATTTATGGTGGAGTGACCAATGTTCTAGACACGACAAGTAACACGAATGTTGGGGACAACATTAAGATGAATGACGTTTCCTCTTTGCAAAACATGTTCCGTGAACATGGTGTATCAGACAACGACATTCAAGACTTGAAGGATGCGCTAGAATTGGATGATACCCCAGATTCAGCAGAGAGGTTTGGCCAAAAGACATCTGCTTGGATCGGAACAATGATGCAGAAAGCGGCAGATGGGAGCTGGGCTATCGGGATAGGCCAAGCCGGAAATCTTTTGGCTCAGGCGCTTGCAAGGTTTTACGGATTCTCGCGTACTGATGGTGACTAGCACGAACTGTAGTGCTCCCCTGAAATCAAGCCACCTGTGATCGTTGTTCATTGCGATACTGCCGAGGACTCCGATACTGCAGAGCTTGATGTGGGCGCCCCTCGTTGTACCATCGTATCCATCTATTGATAGCCTTCTGGCCTTCCTCAAAACTCTCAAACTGCTGTTGCCACACACACTCCTCTTTGAGACTGCGAAAGAAGCGTTCAATCAGCCCATTCTGTTCCGGTGTATACGGCGTAATAAATTCTTGCGACAACTGATAATCCCGACACGCTTGGCGGAACCGGCGACTCTGAAAGATTAACCCATTATCACTCCGCAGGACCGGGGTAACTCCCTTGGGTCGCAGTGTGCCAAAGCGGGCCAGGCAGGCGGTCTCAAGAGCCCGTTCCGCTTCCCTTGCCCGGCCACGCAAGGCGAACTCGTACCCGACAATCTCCCGATCATGACAATCGATCACCGCGGCCAGGTGGCCCCAGCCATCGCGTCCACAGGGAACATGGGTCACATCCATCGCCCATCGGTGATTACTCTGGGGCGCCCGACTGCGCAGCCGTTGCGCACGGGGACGTGCGGTGCGACGACGTTGATGGACCAACCATTGTTTGACTCGGAGTATCCGATACACAGCCTTGCGATTGACACTATACCCCTGGCCAAACCGCAACAGTGCCCATAATCGCCGATACCCATACGTCGGGTGCTGTTCGATTAACGTGTGCAGCTGTGCGGCCAAGGTCTCTGACACTTCAATGGCTCGTCTTGGGTGTGGGGACGGTCGTCGCACACTGGCTCGTGCCACTCGTAACACCAGACAGACCCGTCGTTCCGAGACATCCGGATGCGCCTCATTCACGCGTCGGACGTCCTCTGGGCCAAAGGGTACGGTTTCAAGGCCTCCCGTAACAGGTCATTGTCCAGGACAAGATCCCCGACCTTCTGTTTCAGTTTCTTGATCTGCTCGTCCTTGACTGCCTCCTCATCCTTCGGGCGTGTCCGCAAGGCATTCTCGGCCCCCACATTAAATCGCTGCTGCCAGTCCTCGACTTCGGCCACCGTCAGTCCATGCGCGCGAGCCGCCTCCACCACGGAAGTCTCTCCCTTGACTATGGTAAGGACCAACGCCGTCCGGCGTTTGGCGCTCCACCGTTGAATCGGATCTCCCTCTTCATTTGTCATCGTCCACCTCCTTCCTAACACCCTCAATTATGTCGTATTGGTGGACTCACTTTCATGGGGGGCAGGATAGAACGATCAACGTCCCTCAAGCCACATAATTCCTAGAAATCGATAATAAAATCAAGAATAGCAGACAATAGTGAAATGCGACGAGCGCCGGATAATATCTTAGGAATGTGGAAAATCTGACGAATATGGGGAGACGCCGAATTCGGTGTGGATCTAATGAATGGGTAGCAACCTGTCGAGCACTGAGACCGTCGCAATATGTTTTTGAGATCCGGGGAAAACCATGAGGGCATGCTTCATGACCCGAGTACGCAAGGGGAGAAGATGGAAGGATCAAGACTCACAGAGGAGAATTTTTAAAACAGTGATGAGTCATTCACGATATGTCAGTTTTCTAAGGAGAAATTGGTGGCAACCCCCACCTTAGATTTTCTAGGTATTGATCATCCTCATCGGGTTGCACAGGTTGGTCCGTCTTCTCTGTTTTGCGCTGGATCCGTCGCGCCTCTTTTTCTTGCCGCTTCAATTGTGTTGCTCGTTCTCGGTTGCGTTTTGCTTGTGTCATTTTTGGTATTTTTCCCATACGGACTCCTTTACTACACGCCACCGCATGACTTGAGAGAGGGCAGAATCGTCATTGGTATCCTTGGGTGGCCTACCTTGTCCGACAAAACCTCCAGGGGTAGAGAAACTCGTTAACCGCCTTCTCATTTAATCCGGTCATAGGGTCCTGCCCATTGACTGGAACTTTTGAGATCTTATTTCGTTACCCGAGGACGACCTTTACGCTTTGGTTTCTCTGAGACGTTAATCCCTTTAATTGACAGACTTGGAGCCAACCCCTGTGTAGACATCATTAATGCTTGTCGGCGGACCTCATCCATTGAAACCTCGGTGTGCTCTTTTGATGGATTCGCAAGTCCCAACCGAGGCCAGTCGATACCCTTTCTCACCCCGCGAAGATTCTTTTTGTGTTTATTCTCAGGCTGACTCTTCGTAAGTTTCATTATATTCTCCTTCTACCTTATGATCACACGTCATCATCATCACAACCCACTCTATAACAAATTTCATGTTTGAGCCTTTCGCCTTTCCAGAGCAGAAACGAAGGACTCTTGAACCTCATCACCAATTTAAGAAATTGTTGTATTCAATATACTCATTCATGTTCCGTGCTGCCTATTTTTTTGTGCATAGATCCTAAATTAAAACAAGCCTTACCCAAATTGGGTCAATGCATCACAGAGACATGTAGTCAGGAAAACGCCGACGGGCCTGGCAAAAGGAAGCCTGCCAAACTTCCTATATAACGGGCCATAGGAACAGCGAGCACAAATGAACTGATCACGTGAGGGAAGGGCTTACGAGTATGAAGGCATAATACGTAGGTGAATCATTAGAACCCACACGATCATGTACCCTAACACGGAGGCTAGCACGAGTCAAATTGGCGGAGTTGAAATACAGTCCATACGCTTTTCAATCTTGGAGCTACCCAAAATGAACATTCGCAGAAAGGACTCTTTGCCATGCAAGAAGAACCAGGTGGAGGCGCCGAGCGGGTTCGAACCGCTGAATCGCAGTTTTGCAGACTGCTCCCTTAGCCACTTGGGTACGGCGCCGTAGCAGGCATTATACGCACGACTCTAGGAGACAGCAAGGTAGGTAGAATGGAAATAATGCGGGAGAGAGCAAAGAAACAAACTCTTCAAGAAGATGCTTACCGGTTTGGCAAGACGGGAAGTTCGCGAGCCCCCATTTCTTGGAATGGTTCAAGGGAATCTACAAGCTCTGGAAGGTTGTCAGACTGCTCATTGGCAGAAGTTTTGGCAACTGCCCCTTGTTCCAGAGCCATCATTTCAACTTCGTGAATGAGGGTATCGACAAGCTCTTCTGACGGAACTTTCCGTACTAACTTGCCTTTTTTAAACAAAATACCCATCCCGGCTCCGCCAGCGATACCAATGTCCGCTTCTTTCCCTTCGCCGATACCATTCACAACACACCCCAGTACAGAGACGGTCAAGGGAGCGGAAATATGCCCGAGTCGTTTTTCTAATTCATTAGCCATCTTGACGACATCAATTTCGACACGGCCACACGTCGGACAGGCGATTACATTAATACCGCGATGTCTCAATTCTAAAGATTTGAGAATTTCAAATCCGGCTTTGACTTCTTCAACCGGGTCCGCAGCCAACGAGACACGTAGCGTGTCACCAATCCCATGAGCCAGAAGCCACCCAAGGCCCATAGCAGATTTGATGGCTCCTGTGGTCGCCGTTCCGGCTTCGGTAATGCCAATGTGTAAGGGATAATTGGATTGCTGGGCAAAAAGCCAATAGGCATCCACGGCCATATGCACATCAGAGGCTTTTAAGGATACCTTCATATTGGTAAACCCAACGTCTTCCAACGCATGAACCGCATTCAACGCGGACTCAGCCAATGCTTCGGCCGTTGGATATCCATATTTCTCAAGAAGAGGGCGCTCTAACGACCCTCCATTTACTCCAACGCGCAGAGGAATTTGTCGATCGTTCACAGCTTTGATGACTTCTTCAACTTTCCACCAAGGTCCGATGTTCCCAGGATTAATCCGGACACAATCCACAACTTTTGCAGCTTGTAACGCCAATCGATGATCGAAATGGATGTCGGCAATTAAGGGAATAGTGGTTTGTGCTTTGATCCGATGAAGTGCATCAGCTGCTTCCTTATCGGGTACCGCAACTCGAACCAGCTCGCATCCCGCTTCTTCCAAGCGATGAATTTGTTCAACTGTTGCTTGCACATCCCTAGGATGAGGAATGGTCATGGATTGCACCGTAATGGGGGCACCTCCCCCAATTTTCACGGAGCCGACTTGAACCTGCCTTGTTGGTCGTCGAGTGATATGCATGAAGCTACATGGGTTATCGCAAAATCGATTGAACCGACACCTGCGTCAAGAGTTGCTTGGCTTGTTCATAAATTCCGTCAGCCGTCAATCCATATTTTTCTCGTAATAAGTCCTGTGGTCCTTGTTCGATATACCAATCGGGCAGACCAATAATCCGTGTCGGAACGTGGACAAGACTCTCATCAGAAAGCCATTCCAACACTGCCGACCCAAATCCGCCCTGACGACTGGACTCCTCGACAGTCAAGAGACACTTCACATGCTTCGCCACTGCACTGATTAATGCACCATCTAAGGGCTTCACAAAGCGGGCATTGACTACCGCCACTGACATTCCTTCTTGCTCTAAGCGTTCAGCCGCTTTCATGGCTTGGTGAACAGTGACCCCCACTGCTATTAAAGCAATGTCTTCTCCATCCCGTAATAACTCTCCCGTGCCTATGGGAAGTTCCATGGGCTGTGGGTCCATCTCAACACCAAGACTTATTCCTCGAGGATAGCGAAGAGCTGTGGGGCCATCATGATTCAAACAGGTCTTCATCATATGCTGCAATTCATTTTCGTCTTTGGGCGCCATAATGGTCATATTCGGAATATGCCGAAGATAGGCAAAATCAAATGCACCATGATGGGTCGTTCCATCTTCCGCCACAAGCCCACCACGATCGATGCAAAACGCCACGGGGAGATTTTGCGTGGCAACATCATGCACAACTTGATCATAGGCTCGTTGAAGAAATGTAGAATACATGGGAACAACAGGCTTCATCCCTTGCGCCGCTAATCCAGCAGCAAAGGTCACCGCATGCTGCTCCGCAATACCCACATCGTAGAGGCGTGTAGGGAATTCCTTTTCAAATGCGGTGAGGCCTGTGCCTTCACACATCGCAGCGGTAATGGCCACAATACGCGAATCTTCTCTCGCCAGCCCACATAATGTATTCATGGCTACCGCACTATAGGAAGGACGAGCCGCCGTCTTACGCGGTTTGCCTGTTTGAAGATCAAAAGGTGGACAGGCATGAAACCAGACGGGGTTCTTCATTGCTGGTTCATAGCCTAACCCTTTTTTCGTAATGACATGCAACAACGTCGGACCTTTGAGTTTCAAGACATTTTCTAAGGTGGGCAACAGATGCTCAAAATTATGCCCATCAATGGGGCCCACATATCGAAAGCCCAACTCTTCAAAGAGCAGTCCTGGAAGAATGAGGCCTTTTGCCAATTCTTCTGCGCGCACAGCCATCTTTTTCACCGAGCCACCAATTTGGGGGATTGCTTCAAGTAATTGAGAGGTTTCTTCTTTCAACCTGGCATAAAATTCTCCGGTAAAGGTCCGATTCAGATAGGCCGAGATCGCTCCCACATTTTTAGAGATCGACATTTGATTGTCGTTGAGAATGACGACAAAATCTTTATGAAGACTGCCTGCCTGTTGAAGCCCTTCCAGTGTCATGCCCGACGTCATGGCGCCATCACCCACGACACAGACGACTTTATGAGGCTGCGCTTGTTGTGCATAGGCCTCAACAAACCCAACCGCCGCAGAGACACCCGTTCCGGCATGGCCAGCATTAAACGTATCGTAGGGACTTTCTTCACGCTTGCAAAACCCGCTTAGTCCCCCAAACTGGCGAAGGGTATGAAACTGATCTCGACGTCCAGTCAACAGCTTGTGGGCATAGGCCTGATTACTCGTATCCCAGACAATCTGATCATCCGGAGTATTCAACAAATAATGAAGGGCTATCGTGAGTTCAACCACTCCTAAATTTGAGGCAAGATGCCCCCCCGCTTGTGAGATGGTCGCGATAATACAATCACGAATTTCCTGGCACAGTTGGGGAAATTCTTCAGGAGTCAGTTGTTTTAAATCAGCAGGACTTTCAATCCTATGTAATAAGGACATTCTCCTCTTCCTTTCAGAATTTACAGAAAGATTATCTGGTGGGAAACAACACGAATGTAAAAATTTCTACGAGGCTTAGGTAGTTTAATCTAATATCCCATACTTCTTATAGCGTGTCAAGTCAATAGATGGCCATACTACTTTCGAATGTTTTCCTTATAAACCTCGGGGTTGATACAGTACGGCACCTGCTGCCCTGCTAGACCGGACAGAAGATTTTCAGCAGCCATCATCGCGATCTTTGTCCGTGTGGCTAACGACGCACTAGCGATATGTGGAACAACGAGACAATTGGAAAGCGTCAGCAACGGATCATCCATTTGAAGTGGCTCCGGATCAGTCACATCCAATGCCGCATACGCAATCGTTCCATCTCGTAGCGCTTCATATAAGGCCTGCGAATGCACGACACCACCACGAGAGGTATTAATAAGCATCGCAGTCGGCTTCATTGCACGGAACTCTGTTGCACCAAAGAGATACCTGGTGTGAGGGGTCAGTGGAACATGGAGGCTGAGAAAATCCGACTTCTGCAAAAGAGTGGAGAAATTAACTTGTTGGATTCGATATTCAGCGACTAATTCTTCGGGAATAGGCTTAGAATGAGACACCAACACCTGCATGCCAAACCCTCGGGCTCGTGCAGCAACTGCACGCCCAATTCGGCCAAAGCCTACAATACCTAATGTCGCACCATGAATATCTTGACCAAGGCACAACATGGGGCCCCAACTTTTCCAGTGCCCGGCCTTGACATAGTCAACCCCTTCAACAACCCGACGTGCAGCAGCCATTAATAACGCAAAGGCCAAATCCGCGCTGGTCTCCGTCAATGCCCCAGGTGTATGCCCAACAGGAATTCCACGCTGCGTACAGGCTGCCACATCGATATGATCTGTTCCAACAGCCATTGTGCTAATAACGCGTAGTCGAGGCGCTCGTTCTAACAACTCCACATCGATAGTGTCCGTAAGCAAGCAATACAATCCATCGATGTCTTGAACTTTTTCCAACAGCACACTCCTGGGAAGAGCCTCCTCACCATCCCACCATTCCATATCCGCACCATTCTGAACACATGCCATGCCTTCTTGTGGAACTCTCCTGGTCATGTAGACTTTTGGTTTTGACATCTGTGCCCCCATTCATTCCATGATGATGAATATGACAAACAGGCCATAACATAACCCATTAAACAGAAGGTAATAGGGTTTCAATGACCCTCGACGCATCATGATAAGAAGGTAGGTCGTAGCCAAAATGGTCAGCCCCATTCCAATCAAAACATCTCGCATTGGGGCCCATGGGGTCAGAAAAATCCCTAACGCTGGCAAGAGGCTTCCTTGAAAAACCATCGCCCCCGTGATATTGCCAAAGGCTAACGTATCGCGTCCACGACGAATCCAAATGATACTATTGACCTTCTCCGGAAGTTCCGTGGCGACAGGAATAATCAACAATGACAAGGCCAAGGTTGAGATCCCGAGAAAAACCGCCAATCCTTCCACTCCATACACAAAGCCCTTCGCACCAGCAACAATCAGGGCAAACCCCATTCCAATCTGAAAGAGGATACTCACCATATTAGTTGGAATCCCTAGTCGACTCAGGAATAATGGATGATCAGCTTCCGTCCCATGCCCATCTTCAACTAGCGCATTCGATGCACGAATCGTTACCACCAGATAGACGACATAGAGGAAGATCAACACCAATGCCAGTATTGCGCGAGTTCCACGCCAATCAAATGGCACAAACACTGCCGAGGCTCCAAGCAAAAATGCACCTAAGAACCAAACAAGATCTCGATTCACCCCTGTAGCTTCAGGCCGCAACGTGCCAGACCAGCCTCTCTTGTGGGCGGCAAAGAAGCCCATCAGGCATAACGTGAGCGTGGATAACATCAAGGGTGCGCCAAGAATAGCCCCAACGCCGACTTCTTCACGGGTTTGCACATTGCCCGAACTCATCATCACCGCAATCACCGGCACCATCGTTTCAGGCAACGCGGTGCCTACTGCCGCAAAAATTGAGCCCGTCACTCCTTCGGAAATGCCTAAGCGCTCACCAATGTGTTCTAACGCATTGGTGAAAACCTCAGCTCCCACTAGAATAAGAACCAGCGAACCGATCAAAATCCATAAATCCATAGTATGCCTATTGTTCTTCGAAAACCCTCACCTTCTCACCCTCATGACAATCTTGCCCCACTTTCCCGTATCAACTACACTAGGTCTTACCATGGATATGGCTTGGGGGATACTACTTGTCGTAATCGGTGTGGGAGCCTATATGCTCGGGGTACGATGGTGGCGATATCGACGCACGGTAAAACTTGCCGACAAACTCCTCTCGGATGTGATCAAAGATAAAGATTCTTTTCGTCGATAGATGTCAACGTGATAGTTCAATTCCGCATGAACGCAAAAACTAATTGTTGCGGTATCTCGACACTTCGATGAGTTTCATGCTCATGATGTTCCAAAAATGGCACCTGCGCGACCTTGTCAGAACGGTGATCCTGGCCCCAAGGCGTGTGCAGCCCAGGTTGAATCTCTCGAAGTGATCCCTGGCAATACCCGCAACGGTGGCGACGAGGAGAAAGCGTCCGTCTCTGACGTCGATAGGCTTGACCACACTTCATGCATTGCCAAGCATATTTGGCTAATGCTTCCACATCATTGGTAAACGAATGATACACCGTAATGCCCAGACCATCTTCATTCATGATCGCCATCATCTGCCGGAAATCGGCACCATGCGATGGGTGTCGTTTTTTCACATCATATTGCCATTGATGAATCATTTCATGCGCGAGAGTCCGTCGAATTTCCACAAGTGGTTTCCCCGTGAGTAAGGGAAGAGAAAGCCGAATCAGTCTCACCGTATGCTGCTGTTCGTTCTGATCAAGCCGACGTGATCGAGGCCCATGGCGATTAACAAACATGCCCGCGGAAGAAGTCAGCCTGGCGCTCCATTGAATATCAATAGCTGACAGTGCATTCTGAAAATAGACCGCATTAAAGGCTTTCCAATGGGATTGCAGTTCATCCAGAGATAGTGGGAATGAAGGCGGATGCTGAGATTTTTTCATAGATCCTAAGGCTAACACTCCTCTCCCCCATAGGACAGGGCCACTATACTACCATGCTTTGCCTAGCTCCCTAAAGCCGGTAACATGCGTACACTAAAGAAGAGGCACATACACATGCTTAGGAAAGATCCTGACGAAAAAAAAGATCAATATTTTATGGAACTTGCACTCCAACAAGCCAAGGTGGCGGCTACATTAGGCGACATCCCTGTCGGAGCCGTGCTCGTCCATCAGGATAACTCCATCACCCTGGGCCATAATCAGAAAGAAATCCTCAACGATCCGACGGCGCATGCTGAAATCATCACCATCCGAAAAGCCGCGGAACAAATTAGAACCTGGCGACTCATCAATACCACGCTGTATGTCACACTCGAGCCCTGTTGCATGTGTATCGGCGCCATCATTCAAGCGCGAATTACGCGCTTGGTTTTTGGCGCTGCAGACCCCAAAAGCGGAGCCTGTGGATCGCTGATGAATATTCCTCATGAACGACGATTAAATCATCACGTCATGGTGACACAGGGCATACTAGAGCAGCCATGCGGGGAGATCCTGACTTCATTCTTCCAATACCGACGTTAACAGGGACACATATACTATTCATGGAAAGAAGCAGAATCTTAGATTCAAACAATCTCGCTGTCTGCATTTCTGAGAGACATGCAGATGTTATCATCCCCAAAAAACCTTTGCCGTTTGTCAAAGCCACGTGATAAGACTTCTTCCCAACCGGCACACACTGGCAGATTACATATAAAGTGAATTACCATTCTATCTTGTAGAACCACGTAACAAGAAGATAGAATGTTTATTCATTTTAAGGAAAGCATCCGATGACCCCACGTGTTCAACGAAAACAACGAGAACATGAAGCTCGTCGCCAAGAGATTCTCTCTGCGGCAGAAAGCCTATTTTCCAAACATGGGTTTTTTAAAACGAGCATGGCCGATATTGCTATTAATGCCCAATTTGCAATGGGAACGCTCTACCGGTTTTTCAAAAATAAAGAGGACATGTATATCTCGTTGGTTGAGTCCAAGGTTGAAGAATTAGAACGTCTTGTAAAAAAACACATTGCAGGTGAATCGACAGCATGTCACAAAATTGCCGCTTTTATCCGTATCAAACTGGACTACGCCGACCGAAATCGTGATTTTTTTCGAATCTACGTATCCGAATGGAGTGGATTTGAATGGACAGTTAAGAGCGCCTTTGGTGAACGCGTATGGAAACTGTATATGGCACAAGTTGATCTCGTCGCAGAACTCGTACAAGAAGGGATCCAGAATGGGGAATTTCGTGACGTTGCCTCGCGCGATGTCGCCTTTGCCCTTCATGGCATGCTGAATTCGACTATGTACATCTGGATTCTGCAATGCCCTCCAACCGGATCATTAGTCGAAAAAGCTCACCTCATTCAAAACATCTTTTTACAGGGCATTGCAAAGAGCCAACGCGATGTCAAGGCAGGGCACTCAGCCATATGATGACGAATCAACCTCAAATTATTCATAGAATCGTCTCCCTTGCAATCCTCGCATCTACACTCCTGTTGTCGGGATGCAGTGAACAACAAGCCGCATCTCCACCAACCATGCCTCCACCTACACCCGTGCGAGTTGCACAGGCGATGAAGCAACCAATTCAACAATCAGTGACGTTGGTTGGAAGTGTTGAACCCTGGAAGCGCAGCGTCGTAGCCAGTGAAATTGAAGGCCTTGTCCGGACTTTTCCTGCCAAAGAAGGTCGGTACGTCGAAGAAGGACAGGTGTTAGCGCAGTTGAGAACAGAGACATTGGAAATTCAGTTTGACTCAGCAATTGCCTCATTTAAAGAGGCGAAAGCTCGATATCAACAAGCCAAAAAGGATCTCGATCGCATCCAACACCTTTTCCAAAAAGAGCTCGTCACCCAAAAGGAATCTGATGAGGCCGTAGCCGAAGAACAAGCCTTACGAGAACGGTTGGCTCAGCTTAAAACGGAGATTCAGCAGGTTCGCGATCAACACAACAAATCGACAGTGGCAGCGCCTTTCAGTGGATGGATCATTGAAGAACGCACGGAAGTGGGACAATGGGTCGAAGCCGGAGGCCCTATCGTCGAACTGGTCGATCTCTCACATGTTCAAGTGGAAGTCCCGCTCCCTGAGCGATTTATCCCCTATGTCCGTATCGATGATCCGGTATCAGCGTTCTTCGATGGGCTCCCGGGGTCGATCGTGCAAGGGACTATATTTTCCGTTATTGCACAAGCTGATCGAAACTCCAGAACGTTTCCTGTCAAAATCAAACTGCCGAATCCAGACTTACTCATTAAGAGTGGAATGGTGGTGCGCACCACACTCCACGTCGGAAAGCCTCATGAGGGCGTGGTTGTCCCAAAAGATGCCTTGGTACTTCGTGGTGGGCAAGAATTTATTTTTTCTGTCTCAGACGGCCACACCCAACAAATTCCGATCGTCTCGTTAGTCCATTCAGACGAAAACGTAGAAATTCAAGGGAATATTCAAGAAGGCCAACTTGTCGTCATTGCAGGAAATGAACGTCTGCGATCAGGACAGCCGGTCAGAATTCTCTTAGACCCTGAAGAAGTAGGCACCCATTGAAGATAAAACGATCTCTCAAGCTCATAGCTTCCAAGACGGTGAGGGTGTGGAGATGAATGTCATTCAATTTGCCATCCGCAATCCTGTCACGACCACCGTTGGCATTCTCCTCATTGTGTTATTTGGGGTGGTTTCCCTTATCCGACTGCCGATTCAACTCACACCGGATGTCTCCAAACCGGATATTACTGTCGACACTCGCTGGGACGGTGCCAGCCCTTACGAAGTCGAACGCGAAATTATTGAAGAGCAAGAAGAACAGCTCAAAGGAGTCGAAGGCCTCGAAAAAATGTTCAGTGAAAGCTCTTATGGCCAAGGAAAAATTATTTTGCGCTTTCCGGCTGGGACTAACAACAACACAACATTGCTCCGTGTCTCTAATCGTCTGAATCAAGTCAAAGAATATCCCACTGAGACTGATGAACCTGTCATCAGTAGTTCCGACACACGCGGCTCAGCCATGGGGTGGTTCATCCTCCAAACGCTCGAAGACAACCCCGTTGATATCGATACCATGCGGGATTTTGCCGAGGATATGATTAAGGCACGGTTTGAACGAATTTCCGGTGTCTCTGCATCGAATGTGTATGGCGGACGAGAACGGGAGATTCAAGTCCTCGTCGACCCTACCAAACTGAGCGCTCGCTCCCTCACGATGAATGAACTAGCCCAAGTCTTGGATGAAGAAAATCGTGACTTCAGCGCCGGTGATTTTGATGAAGGCAAGCGGGCCTATGTCGTACGAACGGTTGGCGAGTACCAAAGCCCTGAAGACATCGAACAGATTATCATCACTCGTAAGAATGGGGCTCCGGTCTATGTTCGAGATGTCGCCTCGGTGAAGCTTGCCTATAAAGATGCCAAACACGTGGTTCGGCAATCAGGCCGGCCCTGTATCGCCATCAATACCGTTCGAGAAACCGGCGCCAATGTGCTCGAGACAATGAAAGGTCTCAGAGAAGCCGTGAACGATCTGAATGAGATCCTCGGCCCCCTGGGATTTACCCTGTTTCAAGTCTATGATGAAACTGACTATATTTATAGTTCTCTCACCTTAGTCCAGCAAAATCTGATTCTTGGCAGCATCCTCGCAATCATCGTCCTCTTTCTCTTTCTCCGTACAGGCAGCACCACCCTGGTGATTGGCTTGGCCATCCCCATCAGTATCATGGGCACATTTATCGCGCTCTGGTTGTTAGACCGCAACCTGAACGTCATTAGTTTAGCTGGGATGACCTTTGCGGCAGGCATGTTAGTCGATAATTCCATTGTTGTTCTGGAAAATATTTACCGCCATCGAGAGGCCGGCAAATCTCTATTCAGCGCCGCGTATGAAGGCACACGAGAAGTGTGGGGCGCCGTCCTTGCCAGCACGATCACCACCGTTGCCGTCTTTATTCCGATTGTCTTTATCGAAGAACAGGCCGGCCAATTGTTTCAGGATATTGCCTTGGCTATCAGCGCCGGTGTTGGGTTAAGTCTTCTTGTCTCGATGACCGTTATTCCCAGTCTCTCAGCCAGAATTCTCACCACGACTCGCACACAGACACCACGAACACCCGCCACAGCCTTCGACAACATACGACACATTCCCTCTCACTTGGGACTGACGCCTGAAAAAATAGGGGACTTTGTCTACTGGCTGTGTGGGAATCCATTTTGGCGGTTGGCCATTGTGATTGGACTGACCGGGTGTGCCATAGGATCAACGTGGTTGCTTCTGCCCAAAGCCGAATACCTCCCCGAAGGGAATAGAAACCTCATCATCGGGATTCTCCTCCCTCCACCAGGCTATAACACTGACGAATTTGTCAAAATGGGCCATGTCATTGAAAACGTGCTCGGACCACATTGGGCAGCCAAACCGGGCTCACCTGAAGAAGCCGCGTTAGAGGGCCCCAGCATCCGGAATTTTTTCTTTGTCGCACGAGGCCGCTCGGCGTTTATGGGTGCGCGCACAAATGATCCTATGCGGGTCCGGGAACTCATCCCGCTCTTTCGCCGAGCAACTGCTGATCTCCCAGGTGTCTTTAGCATTGTCACACAAAGCAACCTTTTCCAAAGGGGGCTAGGGGAAGGCCGAAATATTGATGTTGAAATCACCGGGCCCGAATTATCAACATTGGTCACATTAGGCGGGCAAATTTTTGGGCAAGTGCGTAGCATCATTCCCCAAGCCCAGGTACGGCCAAAACCCAGCCTCGACCTGGGAAGTCCAGAACTTCGGGTCACCTTAAAACGAGACAGAGCCGCCTCCGTACAAATGACCAACCAAGAATTAGGATTTACCATCAACGCACTTGTCGATGGAGCCAAAGCCAGTGATTACCAATATGAAGGGGACGAAATCGACCTCACCGTGCGAGGTACCGACATCTACACCGCCCGCACCCAAGACCTACAGAATATCCCGATCTACACCAAAGGTGGCCAACTCACCACTATCGGTGCAATAGCAGATGTGCAACTCGTATCAGGCCCTGAGCAAGTCAACCATATTGAACGCGAACGGTCGATCATCATCCAGGTGATCCCACCCGCGGATATGCCATTGGAAACTGCGATGGAGCGTATCCAACGGCAAGTGATTCTCCCACTCAAGGAAGGTGGAACCTTAGGACGGCTGTACAATGCCCGTCTTTCTGGAACAGCTGATGACTTGACCCAAACCTACAATGCCCTAAAATGGAATTTTCTGCTCGCGCTGCTCCTCACCTATCTCCTGATGGCGGCATTGTTTGAAAGTTTTCTCTATCCCTTCGCAATCATTTTCAGTGTGCCACTCGCCGCAGCAGGCGGCTTCCTCGGCCTCTTTTTCGTCAATGCCTTTGTTGCCTATCAACCCCTCGATGTGTTGACGATGTTAGGCTTTATCATCTTACTCGGTGTCGTGGTCAACAATGCAATCCTTGTTGTCCATCAGGCTTTAAATTTTATGACTCCCCACCAACAAGATCGATCGAAAGCTAAAGACTCCGAGAACATGGCAGGATTGCCCGTCAGAGAAGCTATCCGAGAATCCGTTCGATCACGCGTGCGCCCCATCATGATGAGTATGCTCACGACGACCTTTGGACTCCTGCCACTGGTCTTATCCTCTGGATCAGGGTCCGAATTGTATCGAGGCATTGGCAGCGTTGTTCTTGGAGGCTTGATCCTCTCCACGCTCTTTACCCTACTCGTCGTGCCTGCATTATTCAGTCTGTTAATGGATTTGAAAACCAAAAGACAACAACACCAGACATCCCATAGGAAACCAGCGACACCGACTATCCATGAAGCTGAAACTGAAATTCGCTGAGGAGACATGATGCGATACAATCCATGCCATTACGGGAAAATCGTTCTTTTCGTCCTTGCGCTCTTCCAACTCGGGGAAGCCGTGGCGATGGAACAGGCCGAAGACATCCTCCCGGCTCCTCCCACCGTGAGATTGAGTCTTCAAGAAGCCATGCAAGCTGCTGTAGAAAGCCATCCATCAATCCAGATCGCACAAGAACAGATCGCCGAATCGCAGGCAATTGCTGACACGCGATTAGGCGAACTCCTCCCTAATTTTTCCAGCAGACTGAGCTATGCGAATCGTCGTTTTTTTCAAAGCTCGTTTGGAGGCGCGGCTCGACGATCTGACCCAATCGACTTTGTCGAGGCCAGGGGGTTGCTCTCACAAAATTTATTTAGCTTAAGCTTAATTCAACAATGGCGCGCGGCAAAGGCTGATGTGAATGTGGCTGGTCTCGACTTTGAGGCTAAAAAGCGTGAAACGATGGAGACCGTGGCTCTCGTCTACTTAGAAGTGCTGCGAAATCAAGAGGGAGTCAAAGCGCGCCAAGCCGATGTCATGCTCAACAAAGAATTGTTGCGACTGGCTCGAGAACGAAAAGCTGCTGGCATGGCCACCAGCCTTGACGTCACACGAGCACAAGTCCAGCTCGAACAAGAGAGGCAACGTCTTCTCGTCGCCCAAAATGATCATGGACGAGCCATGCTCAACTTGATCAGAGCCCTGGGAATCACCTTCGATGTCACACTCGTCTTGACTGACGAATTGACGATGGTTGCCGTTCCGCCACAAACAGTCCAGGAAGCACTGGCCGTAGCTAAAGAACATCGAATTGAGCTTAAAGCCCAGATGCAGCGTGAACGGCTAGCCTCCCTAACGTATAGCTCTGTCAAAGGTGAACGAATTCCTTCCCTTTCAGCCAATGGGGATATCGGGATGATTGGCAACAAGGTTGAAGATAGTCTGAATACCCAAAGTGTTCAGATTCTTCTCACCGTACCCATTTTTGATGGTGGACAACGAGAAGGACGAATTTCAGAAAATCGGAGTAAGGTTCGCCAGGAAAGCTTTCGCAGCAAAGACCTACGCTACCAAGTCACCCTTGAAGTCCGAGAGGCCTTGCTCACACTGAAATCAACACAACAGCAAGTCGTCGTCGCACGGAATGGGCTTCAATTAGCCTTAAAAGAACTCCAAATGGCCCGTGAGCGCTTCTCAGTTGGTGTCGACACCAATATCGAAGTTACAGAGGCGCAGACCAGTGTCGCAGATGCACGAGACAATGTGATAGAAGCCCTCTTTAAGTTCAACGCCTCACGCGTGAACTTGGCACGCGCGCAAGGTCGTCTGCAGGACTTATAAAGAAACGAAACCCGTAAAAACACCAGGGCTGTGCCCTCAGCCGTGACAGCCAAGACATGAAAAATGATGAATCTGGCTTCGCCGAGCTTCCTCTGCTCAAGAGATTGTTGAATAATTGCATAGCCCCAAGAAGGATCTGATGAACACACACATACACAATGAAATTCGTGCCGCCGCAGACAAGCGGCGCACCTTTGCTATTATCAGTCACCCTGATGCGGGGAAAACCACTGTCACAGAAAAATTGCTGCTCTATTCAGGTATGGTCCGCACAGCTGGCATGGTTGGCGGACGAAAAGGTGGGAAAAGCGTTGCATCTGACTGGATGGGCATGGAACAGGAACGTGGAATTTCCATTACCGCATCAGCGATGCAGTTTCCATATAAAGAGGCCATCATTAATGTCTTGGATACGCCAGGCCATGAAGACTTTTGTGAGGATACCTATCGAACGCTGACTGCTGCGGATAGCGCCATTATGGTCATTGATGCCGCCAAAGGCGTCGAGGTACAAACCCGAAAACTCTTTGAAGTGTGCCGGCTCAGAAACATTCCTGTTTTAACATTGATCAACAAAATGGATCTGCCTGGTCGCCCCCCTTTAGATCTGATGAATGAGGTCGAACAAGTGCTCGACATTCATGCGAGTGCCAGAAACTGGCCAGTTGGGACAGGAAATGAGTTTGCCGGTGTAATTGACCGACCCACTGGTCAATTCTATCTCTTTAAAAAAATAGCAGCCGGCGGGGCAGCCAAAGCTCAGCGCACACAACTTCCCTGGGCAAGCGCAGACAGCAAAAATCTGCTTGCCCCTCACGTCTTTGAACAAGTCCAGCAAGACCTAGAATTATTGGATATTGCAGGCAACCCTTTTTCTCATGAAGCCTTTTTATCTGGAAACGTCACGCCGGTATACTTTGCTTCGGCTTTAACCAATTTTGGCATTGAGAATTTCTTTGATGCCTTTGTGACATTGGCTCCGTCAGCTAGACCGCGAGTGGCCGACCAAGCAAATGGCGAAGAGATCACCGTCAATCCGGTCACAACACCGTTCAGCGCCTATGTCTTCAAACTGCAAGCCAACATGAATCCTCGGCACCGGGACAGCACTGCTTTTTTGCGTGTTTGCTCAGGACGTTTCCAACGAGACATGGTCGTCAAACATCATCGTTTAGGGACAGAGGTCCGATTGGCACGACCACATAGTCTGGTTGCACAGGAACGCAATACCGTCGATGCGGCATACCCAGGAGACATTATTGGCATCATTAACCCTGGACAATTCGCCATCGGCGATACTATTTCACTTACCGACGAATTTAATTATAAACCCTTGCCTCAGTTTCAAGCCGAAGTGTTTGCCCGGCTTCGTCCCACCGATGTCGGCAAACGAAAGGCCTTTGATAAGGGCATGGTCCAAATGACTGCAGAAGGCACGGTTCAACTCTTTCGCAGTTGGGATGGCTTAGAGTCAGTTGTCGGCGCCGTTGGGCGATTGCAATTTGATGTTCTACAATATCGGTTACGGAATGAATATCGAGTTGAGACACAATTAGATCTTCTCCCTTTCGAATGCAGCTCATGGCTTGTTGGCAAACCCGACATGTTTAAAGCCCCATCGGATGCGTTAGTGGTGAAAGATCATCGAGATCGCGCAGTTGTCCTGTTTCGGTCTCCCTGGTCTAAAGATTTTGCCCGTGAACGGAACCCTGAACATACATTGCTCGACATGGGCTAGAGGAAATCATGGACCGCGGCCCTTCACACGTTCTGCTGAAATACCCCTAATTGTTCTATGACACTCTTTGATATCCTTGCCATACTGCTCACGTTAACCGCGACATTCAGTTACCTGAACCATCGTTTTATTGGGTTGCCGATTACCATTGGTGTTATGCTGATTGCACTCTCATGCTCCCTTCTTCTTCAGCTCACACATAGATTTGGGATCCATCTGGAGCAACCCGCGCAGGCGTGGCTCAACAGCATCGACTTTAACAAGACACTTCTCCACGGCATGCTGAGTTTTCTGTTATTTGCAGGAGCTTTACACACGAACCTTAATGATCTCTTTGAGAAAAAATGGACCATTAGCTCACTGGCCATCGTCGGTACACTTCTTTCCACATTCTTCCTTGGGAGCCTCACCTGGTGGGTGTTAGGATGGCTTGGTTTAGAAACGCCCTTTCTTCTCTGCCTCCTATTTGGTACGCTGATCTCCCCGACTGACCCCATAGCCGTCTTGAGCATCTTAAAACATGCGGGCGCGCCAAAAAGTTTGGAGACGAAAATCGTGGGAGAGTCCTTATTCAATGATGGGATCAGCGTGGTCGTCTTTCTGGCTATCCTTGAAATTGTGACGGGTAGCCATGAGCTCAGTGCAAGCCATATCACTGGACTCTTTCTCCAAGAAACGATCGGGGGGGTGCTCTTTGGACTCGCCATTGGTTCGACAGCTTATGCCATGCTTAAAAGCGTGAACCAGTACCAGGTGGAGGTCCTTATCACGCTGGCCTTGGTCGCAGGCGGCTATGCCCTCGCGAACGCGCTTCATGTATCCGGCCCTATTGCCATTGTCGTGGCAGGACTTTTGATCGGAAATCAAGGCCGTCACTTTGCTATGTCGGAACAAACCAGAGAACACCTGGATCTGTTCTGGGAACTTATTGATGAGATTCTTAATGCGGTACTCTTTGTGCTGATTGGCGTAGAAGTCCTCGTCCTCACGTTTACTCAGCAGTATGTCTTAGCAGGGCTTATTCTCATTCCATTAGTCCTCTTGGCTCGCTTCATCGCCATTGGCCTTCCGTTCGCCGGCCTTCGTCATTTCCATGCTTTTACACCTGGCTCACTGTGGATCTTAACATGGGGTGGACTGCGTGGCGGTATTTCGGTGGCATTGGCGCTTTCACTCCCGAACGGTCCAGAACGAGACCTTATTGTCGCCATCACTTATATGGTGGTGATCTTTTCTATTATCGTCCAGGGGTTAACGGTTGAAAGACTGGTCAAATGGATCATCGCTCGTTCCGAAACTACGCATTAACAATAATCGAGGCCTTGGAAATCATTTAACTCGATACTAATTTTATGAATAAGAAGAAAACAGCAATGAGAAAGAGTCCCATAATGAGGAAAACTTGTCAGGCCTATCGTTGCCCATGGGTTGACCTTCGAAAACCAGATTATATTGCCTACCATGATCACGAATGGGGAGTCCCACTCCATGACGACAGACAATTATTTGAATTCCTCACTTTGGAATCGGCACAGGCTGGATTAAGTTGGTATACCATCCTACAGAAACGAGAGCATTACCGTCTGGCGTTTGATGGGTTCGACCCTGAAAAAGTCGCAATCTATCATGACAAGCAGATTGCCACACTCTTAAGCAATCCAGGTATTGTTCGCAATCGCCTAAAAATACGTGCCGCTATCAATAATGCTCGTAGGTTTTTGGAAATCCAGGAAGAATTTAGTAGTTTTGACGCTTATGTCTGGCGATTCGTTGATGGCAAACCAATTGTCAATACCATCACATCCACAAGTGAGTATCCAACCACCAGTCTCGAATCGGATGCGTTGAGCAAGGACCTTCGTCAACGGGGTTTTCAATTTGTCGGTTCCATAATCTGTTATGCTCATATGCAAGCCACCGGCATGGTCAATGATCATGTGTTGGACTGTTTTCGCAGGCAAGAAATTCTTATTATGTAATATCATTCAATACATGAAGGAGAAAAAAATCCCGATAGTAGGCTATCACTGAACATATATCGTCACACGCCAGAAAGAAAAAATCCTGTTCATGAAAGCCTTAAACCGTCTCGCTTTTGCAACGATCTTCCGCGTTTGTGCATACAAACGACTGCCAATGATTGAATGACTCTTACCCAAACCAATGACACAGTACAAATTCCCGAGCAATTTCCACGATCGATCAAGTCAAAAAGAAAACGACCCATGGCAGACTTTTTCACCATAACCGAGGAGAATAATGCAAGTTCTTCTAGCCGTTGACGGATCTGACTCTTCCACTCACGCTGTAGAAGCCATTCGCCATCTGGCTTCAGTCGATGTATCCTGCCCCCCATGAAAGTGAGTCCACCAATACGACATAATTGAGGGTGTTAGGAAGGAGGTGGACGATGACAAATGAAGAGGGAGATCCGATTCAACGGTGGAGCGCCAAACGCCGGACGGCGTTGGTCCTTACCATAGTCAAGGGAGAGACTTCCGTGGTGGAGGCGGCTCGCGCGCATGGACTGACGGTGGCCGAAGTCGAGGACTGGCAGCAGCGATTTAATGTGGGGGCCGAGAATGCCTTGCGGACACGCCCGAAGGATGAGGAGGCAGTCAAGGACGAGCAGATCAAGAAACTGAAACAGAAGGTCGGGGATCTTGTCCTGGACAATGACCTGTTACGGGAGGCCTTGAAACCGTACCCTTTGGCCCAGAGGACGTCCGACGCGTGAATGAGGCGCATCCGGATGTCTCGGAACGACGGGTCTGTCTGGTGTTACGAGTGGCACGAGCCAGTGTGCGACGACCGTCCCCACACCCAAGACGAGCCATTGAAGTGTCAGAGACCTTGGCCGCACAGCTGCACACGTTAATCGAACAGCACCCGACGTATGGGTATCGGCGATTATGGGCACTGTTGCGGTTTGGCCAGAGGTATAGTGTCAATCGCAAGGCTGTGTATCGGATACTCCGAGTCAAACAATGGTTGGTCCATCAACGTCGTCGCACCGCACGTCCCCGTGCGCAACGGCTGCGCAGTCGGGCGCCCCAGAGTAATCACCGATGGGCGATGGATGTGACCCATGTTCCCTGTGGACGCGATGGCTGGGGCCACCTGGCCGCGGTGATCGATTGTCATGATCGGGAGATTGTCGGGTACGAGTTCGCCTTGCGTGGCCGGGCAAGGGAAGCGGAACGGGCTCTTGAGACCGCCTGCCTGGCCCGCTTTGGCACACTGCGACCCAAGGGAGTTACCCCGGTCCTGCGGAGTGATAATGGGTTAATCTTTCAGAGTCGCCGGTTCCGCCAAGCGTGTCGGGATTATCAGTTGTCGCAAGAATTTATTACGCCGTATACACCGGAACAGAATGGGCTGATTGAACGCTTCTTTCGCAGTCTCAAAGAGGAGTGTGTGTGGCAACAGCAGTTTGAGAGTTTTGAGGAAGGCCAGAAGGCTATCAATAGATGGATACGATGGTACAACGAGGGGCGCCCACATCAAGCTCTGCAGTATCGGAGTCCTCGGCAGTATCGCAATGAACAACGATCACAGGTGGCTTGATTTCAGGGGAGCACTACAAAACTTCCTTAATTGAGGATAATGGAACAAGAGCAACCATTTGTCTCTTATGCCATATAACCGGCAAATTAAATGCCATGGAAATATGTTAGGCGCTTTGCCGATTTTCTTCTTTACCCTAGAGTATGAATAAAGAAAAAGATGGCCTAAGAAGAAACAATCTAATTATGAACAATGGGGCATTTTAGGGCAGGAATGTTGCTTAAAAGTTTACGAATAAGGAATGCCAGTGACAACTTTTTTGCCACACCTTTTTAAGGAGCATGGTCAGTTGTTGTAGGCAGTGATAAAAAAGATAGAGGCTTGTATTGCGAACTATTTATGGCGATTGTGCTTCATCTTCCTTGCCAAGTTGACGTTTGAGTCGGGATAGCTCTGCTTTTAGCTTTGAGACCTCTTCTTGTAATTCTCTCACTTCTATAAGACTAGAAGGTAATAGAGCCGAGTCCTCTTTCGAATGCTCCGACCCTGTTGGTCTCTCAGTCACTGTCGTTCTTGGAAGATGGGTTGAGGTAAGAAAGGCTTTATAATCGAGAATTAATTCAGCTGCCGAAGACTCAAATCCACCAGATACCCAATTTCTTTGAGAGTTGACGACGTAGTCATCAGATGCGAACTGCAATAAGCCTTTCACACCATTCACTATATGAAAAGGGTTTCTCCGAATAGCCAGAATCCCTTCTTCTTCCGATAAAACACGTTCGTGGTGGTTGGCAAGGATAATATGGAGCATATGGTCTTGGAGAAAAAAACCTCCAGACGTCACCTCTAGCGTTTCTGATCGAGGAGAAGAAACCCAGAACGCAAATACGATCCAATCTGAGGGACGCGCAAGCTTAAAGGCGTCGCGTAAGCCAGGCAGCAATGTCGGTATCTCTTCAGGAAAAAATACAGCCCGTTGTAGTCTTGCTGTATCCAAGAGTCCGCCTTCTTCTTGGATGCGTAATTGACTCAGGATGGCGTACAGATCAGTTTCAGCCCATTCTACAGGGTGCTCATACCTGACTGTGGCCATCTGTTCTTGGGTGTGAGAGCTTGCAGTCCCGATGAACAGGTTTGCTTCGTCATGAAGCGGACGGACCATCAATGTTGGGTTGACGCAACTCACAAAGGAGAGAAGCAAGGTTCCAAGAACACTTGCGATAATCATCTTTCTCGTGATCAAGAATAGACGAATGAACAATGCGTCAGGCATGGGGATGAAGAAGAAGGGCTATTTGTTTGAGGACAAGAAAGAATAATGCCGTGGCATGATAAATGAAGTCAACTGTAATTGCTAAAGTTCGATGATCTTCAATCGCCGATTTTTAGCATGGGCAGCCGATGCCTCAGGCTTGTGCCAATAACACAGCAACATACAGGATGCCTAAACTGAGAAGAACTGTTGTTCGATTGATCCAAGGTGAAATCCACAAGAGCCTTTGTTGATGAGGCATTCGATGCGCTTCAGGAGTTTTTCTTATTAGTTTGACTCTCGGTCCAATCACAATTTCATGGAAGAGCGAAAGTGCAATAAGGAGCGCCACTAAACTCAATTTAATCAGGAGAATTGAGGGCCAGTCGGCAATGGGTAGAGAGAAGAGGCTTCGTTGATGTAACAAGAAGAGGCCAGTAAAAATTAAGACAATCATTGACATGCGGGCGTACAATTTGAAGCGTTGGGCAGCCATCCGAAAAAACGTTTGTGCAAAAGTTTGCTGGGACTGTGCCCGTAGTACTGGCACTAAGACCAAGGAAAGAAAAAGGATGCCCCCGATCCATACTGTAGCGGCGATGAGGTGAAGCCAAATAAGCACAAAAATAGATGAATGTGAGAATCAAGGATCATAGGCGCGAGGCATTTATTCAATGTCTCGCGCCTGTTTTGAAGCTAAAAGGCAATCCCTACATAAGCGCCTGCAGTGCCAAAATTATTGTTTGTATCAGTTTGGTCCGTAGTCACGTGGTATCGACCATCGACTCCAAGATGAAAGGCTTTCCAAAGACGGTACTGTGCGCCTACCGCAAACTGGGCCCCAATATCCAAGACAGTAGTATCATTGGATGGAGGGCTAATGACATGAAAGCCTAAACCAACAGGAATAATCCATGGCCGGAATCGACTGCCTTCCATAAACATGATTTTAGGAGAGACGGTCACTGATAACATGGTGACTTGCACCTTGTCTCTTTTGAGTTTGCACGTACTAACATTACCTGTAGCCGCACAGGTCGAGGGAACTGCAACCTGAACTTTTTTCGAGTTAAACCGCTTAAATTCTACTCCAATCTCTCCAAGCACAGATGTCTTAGGAAGCATTCCCCAAGTGTCTTTCGTGAGAACGAGATCGAGACCAGCCCCAATATGATACCCAGAATTTCCATTATTACTACCATTGAAACCAAACACATCAGAAAACACTTCCCCTGAACGATCAGTTTCCAAAAAGGCTCCACCACCCCGGAAAAACACCATATTGCCAGTCTCCGCATACACCGGAAGGGCAAAGACGCCCAAAGCTAGAAGACTCAACAAGACACTGACCATCATGGCTCCCATCATCTGCTGCATCATGTGCTGTTTTTTCATGAGTACCTTCCTTAGTCAAAGTGAATATATTTATCGTGTCATTCCATCTTTTCTCAAAGTTCCATGCGATGCATGGTTTAAGACGACAGAAATGGAACAAAATACGATCCTTACCAAAGGAGCACAAAGCCTATGAGTAAAATGCGTTCCGTAAGGAAGCATCTACTATCACCAAAAAATTCATCGAGAAAGAACGAACGTGAAAAATATCAAGCATGAATCATTTTCGCGTTGCCTGTGCTAATAAGGACGAAGGCGTGACAGTGATGCTCATGGATGTTTATTCATTTTCTTCAAGCGGTAATGGAAACGAGATGATAATGCCACCCATAACATCCCCCAGTTTGTAGTCACGTTTGGAACTCAGAATGTGTCCATTATGGCAATTGACACATTCTTTAGAAACAGCAAAGTCTGGGTAAATTGCTTTGAAAAACTTTTTGTTTCCTCGTTTGATGATTCCGCTATATATCTCGCTTGGGTCTTCAGCCACGACTTGTAACCCGGTTTCTTCAAAGACAGAGGCGGGACCGTTTTCTTCATAAATTGGCCATAGACTGGCCAAGCGATATCGAAGACCTGTTCCTCCCATTTCAACCATTCGACCAGCCATGAGGAGCATTTGTGCCGGGAGCGGAAGAGTCTTTCGCTGTTTCCAGGCTTCAGCGGCAATCACAATTCGTTCTTGATTCATCCGCTCGACCACATGAGTGGTATAGAGCGCTCGATCAGCCGCAATCACGGCATGAATATAATTCGCGACGACTTCAGGAGAAAAGCCAACTTCCGATAGAAGTGGTTCTTCTAATTGCGGTACGGCCTCATTGCCCCAGCCCGTTCCTCCCCCATGGATCATCAGCACAAGAAGGACCCCACAGCACACCAATGTTTTCGTCATGGTTACGCCTCCTTTTTAGGTTCGACTCATCATCGTCAGGGTTTCTGAATTCTAATCGATGGCACAATTTCAACCCCTTCCCCTAACAACTCTAGTCCAAAACGTGGATTCTCCTCAATTTCATGCGCGCTTCGTCGACCTTGTGGTGCCTGATATTCAAAGTTTATCGAGATAGCATGATTGGCCTGGACAATCACAGTTTGTTCTAAGAATGAGCCCATACCTGGATGCCAAGCCGATAAGACGTATTCCCCTGGAGGCACATCCGTTATTTCAAATTTTCCGTCTTCTTTGGTAATCACAACATATGGATTCTTGACGACCAAGCCCCAGGAAAACATGTATGGATGAAACCCACATTGCATGACAAAAACATCTCGTCCTTTTTTGAGATGAATGCGTTCTTTCATGGGGTCACCGGCAAGATATTTCTTTCCAAAAATCCCGGCGACTTTTAAAAACGGATTCATCGGCAATGGTCGATTAAAGAGGATACGAGCCCCGCGAGCTCGTGCGGTCTCATATCCTTGAATGTCATGCTCCACAGGATCCATATTGACGACTTCAATTTCATCACGATCCTTTAAGACGTTCACAAATGGAAGAAAATCACAGTCTTTTGACTCAATCCTGACCTTGGGGAGTGTAAACGCTTTTCCCTTTTTAATATCTTTGAGCCGTACCACAACATCTTTGAGACTACGATCTGGGCCAATGATAAAATCCTCGACGATGCGCCATCCTGTCCCAGTTGAAATAGTCCCACAAAACACGGGATCAGGAATCGTTACGAGATTAAACGCCATGGGTCTGGGTTTCTTCCCATTAATCGTGACATGTCCACGAATAGTTCCACCATTTGTCACGTGTATTTCTTCATAAGCCCAGACCGACTGACCATAGAGGGGGATGCCAACCCCCATGAGTAGCATCAAGACAATTCTGCGTATCATGAATCCCTCCCAATGAATAACGACCGACCCTAATTGGGATCTGATTTTACAAACATTTGCTTGACAAAAAAACGGGGGAGCCAAATGGCTCCCCCGTTTGCAACACCCGGCCGTCACTCCCCTCAATCACTTAAATGACGCCGGGGTAGCTGGGGTAGACTCAGGTGTTATGATATTCACCTGTTTTTTTCCTGGTTGGGCTCCTCCTAATGGGAGAATACGTTGATCTCCCTTTGGCAGTACTCGGAAATAGCCCCATTGTCCAGATTGGGCATAAGGAAGCCGACCATTGCCCCACATATAGTCGCCGGGCATTGCATGGGGGCCACCAGCCGAAGAGAGAAAGACATCCAAGCCCTCCGAACTGGCAAACTCAACTGTACTAATCATATCTGCCCCTTCCATAAATGGCTCAATTGGCCATTCATGCTTTTCAATCGTGAACATTCCGTTTTGTTCACTACTAGCACCAAAAACATGAACTCGAACCTGGTCTCCCGCATGTGCTTGAATCAGCGGGGTAATCGGATCGGTTGGATTATCCGCTTCGCAGGGCTCGAACATACGTCCTAAGGAACATCCCGCTTCTTCCCGATAGAGATAGGGCTCTGATCGGTAATTGACGCCGGTCAGTCCTGCGACATTTTGGACATACGGCATAAAACTGGTCCCGATGATGTTATCCTCATCCTGGAAGAACAAGGCTACATCACGATAGTTGGCGCGAGTTTCATTGCCTTGAATGGTCTGATCCACAATGACATCCGCTACCCAGCTATTTTTCAAAGAAATGTCTTCTCCGGTTGTCGGATCACGATACTGTGAACCTTGAGGCCCAATAATGACCCCGCCAAATAATCCATTGCGGGGATTCATGGCGACGTTGCCCCAATCCCATACGACCATTTGCATTTCCCCGTTGAAAGGATCGGCATAATACGTATAGGTCCGAGATTCACCAGGAGCCACGGTTTGATCCCCAGGATTATTCCCAAGGTTTAATCCTTGAGAGTCTTTAGGGTCAAACGCCATGCCTAAGGCTGAAAATGATGCCCGGCTCTCTTTCATCTTATTAGTGAGGTTGACTTTCAGACAATCGCCTACATTCACTCTGACAGTTAACGGCATTGGCTGAATGCCTTCAGCAACCTTGGTGGCTTCTTCTTCCAAAACATAAATCTTTGCATCTGAGTTCCGAAGCATGATGGTTCGTTCAAAGTCAACTTCAATTGCTTCAGGTGCATTGGGATTAAAGCTCATCTGCGGGTAATCCATTGCCACGACGTTGAAAGTTTTGACTGGTGCTTGCTGAGGGCATACCGGTAGTCGTTCGGGAATTCCCTCATTCCCATAGGCCTGGTTGGGCAATGGTTGAAGGTCAGAGACTTCTTTATCCAAAACTCGCATAATGCCCCATGACCCTTCGGAGAAGTGCGAATTTCTTCCATTGAAGAAAATGTAATCCCCGGCTTGCCGGCGCGGACCACCCGCATCTGGGATCACAAAGTCATAGCGTTCGGCAATACCAATATGGAGAGAATGTTTCCGACTGGCATCCGATGCGTAGCGCTCTGACCAAAACGTATGTCCTGAGAGGGTAAAGACATTACTTTCATTCATGGTAACATCGAGCATTCGGAAGACAACGGTGTCACCGAGATAGGCACGAATCATAGGAGTGCTCGGATCACCATGTATACGACTATTAAAGATTTGTGAGTGATCCGGGTTATTGGCCAATCGTTGGGCAAATGGTTCCGCACGGATATTAAATGCCCCGCCTGTGGTATGGGTTCCGCCATTGAGGAATGGCATCGGAGTCATTTTGATATTCTCTGGCATAATAAAAGAAATCGTCTTTCCAGCCTCTAGGGCAACTTCTACCGGTTGCCCGGGAGGATTCCCTGCTGTCACGACATTGACGGTATGCGGAACGGTATCTTGGATATGGAGGAGAAGCTCACGGAAGCTTCCAGCGACATCATGTCCTACACGAGAAGACGTATGAATATCTGCCACGGGCCCTGTCCGAATGGGCTCACCGGTTTTGGCGTCATGCCAGGTTGACCCAATTGGTTCGATTAAAAAGGTACAAACGGCACCATGGGGCCACGTTGTTCCGCCAAAGGCATGGTCATGACAAAAGACTGTCCCAACATCGGCATCCGGATAGAACCGTTGCCGGACAAATTCTACCGTTACAATATCATTCACTGGATGATCATGCTGTAAGGGTTTTTGAAACGTCAGGGTATTTCCTTGAATTTTGACAATCCGACGGACTTCATTTCCTGTGACATTGTCTGCCCCGACAAGAATAGGAATCCCTTCATGATATTGTGAGGCATTGGTCACATGAATAGTCTTTTGTCCTTTTTGAGCCGCCTTGGTGATCTTGGCGTTCATGGGGACTGGAAGCCCTTTATCTTTTTCCTTTGAAAATTGAATAAATGGTCTGACGGACTGTTCATAGGACATCCCTGAAATCACCCCGTCTGAGGCTTGATTATCAAATTGAACAAAATGAAAGTGTGTATTAATTTTGGGGGCTATCCTAGATAACTATTTCATATAAGGCTTAACCCACTGTTTTAATTGAGTAAATTGGCGTTGTGGGTTCGGGGTATTAAAGCGCCATTCACATTCCTTTAAAAAAAGCGGGAAATGCGGCCGAGGGACTCCATTAAATTTACGCATATGTCGCTTGGCCTGATTCCAGAAATTCTCGATCCCGTTAATGTGCTTGTGTTTTTTGACAAACTGTTTTGAATGATTGATCCGATAATGCTTAAATTCTGACACATCGAGTACATTATAAGAGCGATAGGTATCGGTATACACGATGCTATCGGGAATAATCCGTTCCTGCATGATTCCCATCAATGTCTTGGCTTTCGTATCGGGAATCACTTTCGTATACACGCGGCCCCCACGCTTGAGAATCCCAAAGACCGGGACTTTGCCCGCCGCCCCTCGACCACGCTTGCCCTTGCGCCGACCACCGAAATAACTTTCATCCACTTCAACCTCCCCAGCCAGCGGCATTCCATTTTGGATCGCTTGAGCAATGATTTCTCGTAACCGATGAAAGTAATACGCCGCCGTACTTTTATTCACTCCCACCAACGCTGCGGCCGTCCGCGCCGTAGCTCCTGATACAAAGTACTCGATTAACCGTATCTGTTTCTCCCAACTTAACCGACTCTTCCGCATCCAGCCATCCTAAGATAACTCTCGTTATCTAGGACAGCCCCTTAATTTTTTGACGATTGGAAATTGGTGAGATCGTCATCCACCCATTCACTTGTCAGCGTCCAATCCATGCAATCATAAATATTAGCCCGAAAGACAAAGGGTGTCTTCAAGTCATTATTGGCTCGAATCGCCTCTTCTTCTTCATGCGCGACATAAATCAGCCCTGTCGGATCGACAATGGCTGGTTCACTCCCTTGTGCTGCTGAGAGCTCAATAGGTGTCTTGATAAAGTGAACATTGTATTTAATGTTACGAGATCGATCCGGGCAGAGGCTCCACCGTCCATTTTCGCCAGGCTTAGCCGGTTCAACCGTCCGGTTTCCGTCTTCATCAACACGGATCATTTCTCCCCATGGCGCAGGGTTATGATCATTTGAGAAAGGTATCCGCTTACCAAAATGTGGGGTGACCCATGGCCATGCGACTTTCCCTGTATTGGGTTCAAACCATATTTGGCGTCGTTCTCCAGGTGTATACCCTTGCCATTCTGGTCGATATTTTGGATTTTTCCCAAGCGTAGCTTCTTTTTCACTCATAGCCCGATTTCCTTGCCAGACCCAATCCATCACGGTGGCGTCATAGGCCATCAACTGCCCTAGTTCATCATCTTTATGCCCGGGCTTCCCTTGATTGGCCAGCTGCATTTCCACCCAATCTTTGATATTGATCACAGCAGGCTCAGCTTTCCAATTGCTCTTTCCATTTCCTACGATCTTAAATTGATCGCCAAACCAATTCACCGTGGTTCCTACTAATTGATCTGATGGCACTGGCTTGGCAATGCGGCCCAGTCGATCGGGAAGCTCACGGAGTGGCGGCATGATGTCATTTTGGACCCCTGGTACTTGCAAGGTGTTATAGACACGCCAGTATCCCCACATGCCTGCTACATAATGGTGTGCGACATGACAATGGAATAAAAAGTCCCCTGCAAACCATTGGCAGAGGCCAGAACCACATTCAGTTTCGAGATCAAGGGCTTCTGAAGGGCCAATAACTTCGACATCCACACGATCAGACTTCGTCCGAATTGCCGGAAACTTCACAGGGCCATTTTGTCCCATATTCCAAACCGGCATTTGCGTCGCTCGTGGACTTCGTTGCCAACGAATTGATCCTCCATGAGGATGGTGAGAATGAAAAACCTCTGATCCACCATGCACGATTCGCCATTTTGCGGGATCACCTAAATAACTTCTAGGGATCGTTGGAGACGCATCACCAAAGGTATATGAGCTGTAGGCCATCGATTCGTCTTCAAAGCCAAAATACTCATGCTGCACATGCATATTATTGATGCCAAACGGCTCGCTCCGATAGTTTAGGGCTCGAGCACCTGGTCGGTAGGCATCGGTTAAAGGATCACGTTGTGGGAGGAAGTCTCCATGCTTATTGACTGGCCGAAATGCCTCATCCCCAATTTCATGGTAAATGATAATAAATTCACGGAAATCTGGCCCTGTTCCATTTTTAATCATCACTTGCCATCCACTTTTGGCTTCAGTTGCAGGGCCGACTCCCAGAGGCTCCCAATACGTTGAATTCTTTGGTTCAACGATAAACGCGCCCATCAATCCCATCACTGTCAATTCTCGATCATTACTATACGTATGAAACTGTCGTGCTCCTTCTTGCATATCCGGCTCGATGTACCACTCCATTTCAATGCTTTGTCCTTCGGCTGCAACCGAATCTGGATTTGTCGTCGTTGCCGGCTTTCCTGTTTGACTCATCACCATATCAGAACCATTGATGTGCAGACTGACTTCTTCACCAAACTCCAATTGATTTCGAAGGGTAAACTTGACACAGTCACCTTGATTCCCACGAATGACCAATGGTTGAATCCATTGATCTTGAATGCCATTCTTGACTCCCCCAGGGTCAGAATGTCCTTCAACTTCGCGAGCGGCACGGTTCTTGGCTTCTTCTTCACGAACCTTTGCGATGTTTTCAGTTAGGACATACATGTAGCCGGGATAGTAATCCAACCATTGATTTAAGGTTACTTCCGCATTAATGGCTGTAATGTCATAGTGTTTAACCGATGCTGCTGTTGGACAGCGTCCTCCTTGTCCTGAGACTGGCTCAGCCTCAGGGTTAGACATGAGGAGCCCATTGGCTTTACCCGCACCATACTGGTGCATCATCGACATTGTGTTATAGCCACCTGTGTTGCTCTCCTGCTGACCTCTTGCTTTATTCATTTGCTCCATCAGGCGCTTATGTTGCAATTCCACCATGGCGGCTCGCTCTGCCCGACCTTCTATCGCATTTTCGGTAATGGTTTGTCCCTTCAGCCTTTCTGCCCACCCTGGGTGACTCTGATGGCTCATAGACACCGTATGAGTTCCTGGTTCTCCCACAGGCTCTTCGGCTTTAACAAAGGCTGAAGGAGTGAATACGACTCCTCCCCCGATGAATCCCAGAAATACACTGATTGGTAATAAGCCTCGCTTGCCACAGAACATGGGCCAGCCTCCTTCCCTCATGTGAATAAACTGTCTTTATTTCTTGATATTGAGCTGATACGTTCTTACCCTGTGCATCAATTGCTCCCAAAGAGCCTTCTTTGTTGCCGGAGGAGCTTTAGGGGCCTTGATAGTCAGCGATCCCTAAGGTCTGCCAAATAGTTTTCTTCAGGTCACCGATATGCATAGGCTTATCGAAATACGCGGCCACTCCGGACTCCATGGCTTGTTTTTTTGAGTGGGCGTCTCCAAATGCCGTGACCACAATCACTGGGCATTTCGGTAAGGTTGTCTTTAAATTTCGAATATACTCAAACCCACCTGAATGCATCTTGAGATCTGTCACGACCAGGTCTGGTGTCACCATATTGAGCTGAGTCAGGGCTTCGGCCCCATTTGCGGCTTCGATAACGAGGCACCCTGCATCTCGTAAGACATCTCCTAAGAGCCTTCTCATTGCCATATCATCATCCACCACAAGGATCATAGGACTTTTTGTTACTGCATCCTCTTGCTTCACAATCAATATTCCGATTTTCGGTCTTCATGATTTGTGAATGGGCGTGTTCACAGAAAAAGATACACTGCACTTGAGCAACATCTATGCCAAGCATAAATTAAAGATTTTTAGGGAAAATCTTGTCTATTCAGTACTATGGCGTTGTAAGAAGAAGGAGGATCCGTAGAGTTTTTCCCCAGGGTCAAGAATAGGAATGTGGCAAAATGCTCCAGATTTTAGATTTCTTCAACAAGAGGCATACCTTTTTCGCTGCCTAGGTGGTCTTGTTTGCGCCTACTCGTTGATCATGCGACACTGACGTTCATGGCACACGTTTCTCTTTCTCATGAAACTCTCAAATTTCGACTTATCTTGGGACTCATCCTCAATGCAGGCATCATTATCATTGAGTTTCTTGGGGGGCTCTGGATCAATAGCGTTGGCATCATGAGTGATGCTGGCCATAATTTTATTGATCAAGGAGCGCTTGCCCTGACCTTTTATGCCCATGTTGTGGCTGTGAAGCCCGCAACAGAAGAACGAACATTTGGGTATCATCGAGCCGGCATCATTGCCGCATTGATCAATGGAAGCATGCTGTTAGTCGCTGCTGCGATTTTGGGGTATGTGGCTCTTGGGCGGATAACAAGTCCAGTGGCAGTCCCCGGCGGCTGGGTAATTCTCATTGCCTTTGTCAGTTTTGTCGCAAACTTGACTGTGGCCTTACTTTTTCAAGAAAGCGCTAAAGAGGATTTAAATATGAGGGGGGCGTTTTGGCATATGCTTATGGATGCCTGGGTGTCATTGGGTGTCGTTGGATGTGGGGTTGTTATGCTCTTCGTCGATATGCCTGTGCTTGATCCATTAGTCAGTCTAATCATTGTAGGGGTCATGATCAAAGGTGCATGGCCTCTTTTTCGTGAATCATTAGATATCTTATTAGAATCAGCTCCACCAGGGATACAAACAAGACAAGTCATCGCAGCTATTGAGCAAATTGATGGTGTGCAAAATGTGCATGACTTTCATATTTGGGCCCTGAAACCTCGTTTAATCATGTTGACGTGTCATGTCATCACAGAACAGGAAGGTCTGCATCTCACCCAAAAACTTCTTGCGACTATCCGCGCAAAGATGGCTGAACAATTTGGGATCAATCATCTCACGATTCAGTTAGAGACTGGGTGTGCGCATCAGCAAACTCGTCATTGTGATCTTAATCACTCGACGGCAGATGCTCCACCATAAGCAGTGGGATCTCTGCCGGACGTGCTCATGACATTGAGAAATCACCGTTTCTCAATGTCTTCCTTTGAGCTAAGCCTCGCCTTTTGACCCATGGCGATATTGTTGCAGTGCTTGAATCCTTACTCTGTTTTGTTTCTCAATCGAGCGGGCAAGATTATCCATTGCCTCACACCCCAAGCGACCACTCCTCCCAACGTGCCTCCAAGGAGCCAACCCACCAACACATCACTGGGGTAATGCGCTGCTAGGTACACGCGGGATATCCCGACACATCCTACAACAGGCCACAGCACCCATCCCAACCGAGGGTAGAGCACGGATAAGAACATGGACGCAGTCGCCGTATTCAATGCATGGTTAGAGGGTAAGCTCATCGCACCACCACATCCGAAGAGTTCTTGAATATTCAAAAGAACCTGACAAGGGCGGGAACGCCCAACCAGTTCTTTGAGTTGACCACCTACAAAATCTCCTATGCCAACCACACCGGCAAGAACTGGTGCCACTATTATGGCTTCCCATTTTTTGCTCCAAAGCCAATAGCAGCCACACAGGATAACGGGAACCGTTAAATTCCCTTTACTGGAAAAGGCTTTCATAAACCAGTCTAAAAACTCCCATTGTCCGGCAAATTGATTGATGAAATGAAAGGACCAGCGATCGATGTTCATGATGTTTTTCTAGTAACGTCTTTCATCAGTGGCAAATAGAGCATGCCAACCTTCTCTGCATCACATTCATTGTGATACAGTCATCTCCTTTATCAACTGGAACGATCACGACATGCTCATCGACAGTCACGTTCACTTGGACGATCCACGGTATGATTCTGACAGGGATGCAGTGTTTCAGCGAGCCCACGAGGCAGGGATTGAAGCATTCATTACCATTGGATGTGATCTCTCAAGCAGTCGAGCTGCTGTGGCCCTCGCTGAGCAACATCCGCAGGTGTATGCCACCGTTGGCGTTCATCCTCATGAAGTGAAGCATATTGAGTCTGCATGGTACGATGAACTCAAAGCCTTAGCCCAACATCCTAAAGTCGTTGCTTACGGAGAAATCGGTCTGGACTATCATTACGACCATTCACCGCGTGATATCCAGCGCACCCGGTTTCGCGAGCAAATCCAGATTGCTCGCGACCTTCACCTTCCTCTTGTAATTCATACGCGTGAGGCGCAAGAGGATACCATAACTATTTTGCGTGAAGAAGAGACTTCCCAGATGGAAGGCGTCTTCCATTGTTTTTCGGGTGATGCCTGGTTAGCCAAAGATGCGTTGGCTCTTGGCTTTTTTCTCTCTTTTTCAGGAGTCATTACCTTTCGAAATGCCACGATGCTTCGGGAAATTATTCCAACGGTTCCTCTTGACCGTATGCTGATTGAAACCGATTGTCCATATCTGACTCCTGTCCCTTTTCGAGGAAAACGCAATGAACCAGCTTTTGTGGCCCAAGTTGCCGAAACCATCTCTACGATTTTGGGAGATGCCAGGACCTTCGAAGATGTTGCTCGAGCAACGACAGCAAATACAAAACGCCTCTTTAAAATCCCTTGAGTTTTTTATTCCGATTCCTCAGGCTTTTTGGCAATTTCCGAGGGTTCCCTTTTTTATCTGGTCGTAATGGCACTTCATCTTCGTCGTGTTTCTCTGCTAATGCATCATAGTGGGCTTGGGCCCCAGAGCCATAGGCCATCATCTTTAATTTACCCTGAAACTCTTGAGATTTCATGACAAAGGCTCCATGTGCTCGTGCGCTATTCATTACTTCATGATCCGAGGAAACAACTGCACAGCCTTTGCCCCATTGAGAGGCCATGCGCTGAATGACTTGATCAGCCCGTTCACCGCTACGCGTGAAAATTACCTCAACTCCTGTCCTATGTTCATGATGCTCTAGCCCTCCCTGTTCTCGCCAGGCATCAAAGATGACGGTAACGTTATAGCCTTTTCTTTCCCGGTATCTTGAGAGGTTTCTGATTAATTCTTCTCTGGCTCTTTCGCCTTCACCTGTCCGTGTTGCTCCAATGTGACCGCGAACGCCCAAAAGGTTGTATCCATCAATAATCACATGCATCGTCATATTTGCCATATACGCGATAAAAGACTGTTAATGAGTTCCCGAATTGTCAGAGATTACCTTGACAAGAATGATATCATCTGAGAAAACCATTAATAAGACAATGATGACGTTTTGTAGCACTGCACTTTCCTGCCTCTTGGCAATCTTGTTCTCTCCTTCTCTCAGCCAGAGTCTTCTCAATTCCACCAATCTGACAAATGTTTCGCAAGACACAGAGCAGTCATGGGTGCGCATGGTGGCAACCAAAAAGAAGCCTGCCAAATCCACACCATCTATTCAGATTCGCAATGTTCGTTACCATCATCATGCAAGATACACCCGGCTTGTGTTGGACCTTTCATCTCCTGTGCGCTATTCCAATAGTGGAAAGCAAGCAAAAACTCAGGCGAACATTCGACTCAATCATGCGGTTTTGAGTCAAGCTGCCCGAGCGACACTTGCGCAGAAACATTTGCCAACAGGGGTTCAGGTTTCTCCATTATCAAAACACCGCATTCAAATATCGCTGAATCTAAAGCAAGTCAAAAAATACAAGATCTATCGTTTAGCAAACCCGCATCGCTTGGTTCTAGACCTCTACTATTTTCCAAATGTTCAAAGAAAAACACAATCGGATTCTCAGGGTATTACTCCTCGGCCTGTGATAAAACCCAATCCCAATCCTCAGAAACCCTTTAAAGAAATGTTGATTGTCATTGATCCTGGTCATGGCGGTAAAGACCCTGGGGCTATTGGCAGGAAAGGCACTCAAGAAAAACACATCACCTTGGCTATTGCAGAACGCTTAAAAAATTTACTCAAAAAACGCCTGGATACACGCGTAACCTTAACCCGAGATAATGATCGGTTTCTTTCATTGGAAGATCGTGTTCAGATTGCCAATCAAAAAAAAGCAGACGTCTTTGTTTCGATCCATGTCAACTCGCATCCTAAAAAAACTGTCCATGGCTTGGAACTCTATCATTTTGGAAAAGCCAGTGATCCCCGTGCCTTAGCCGTGGCTGCACGCGAAAATGGCACGCCACTGAAAAACGGTGCACCTGCCTGGCAATTTATCCTTGCCGATAAGTTAAATGATCAAAAAATCGACGAATCTCGTAATTTTGCTTGGATGACAAGAGAAGTCCTGGTCAAGGCTCTGAAAAAACATTATCCAATTAACGATCATGGAATAAAAACAGCGCCGTTTTATGTCCTTAGATTTACCACAATGCCGAGTATCCTGGCTGAAGTGGCTTTTGTTTCAAACCCCATCGAAGAAAAACGACTGCGTGATGTTTCATTTCAACGGAGAATGGCCGAAGGGATTTTTAGGGGGATTAAGACTTACCTCTTATCCAAGCCGTTTGAAAAATGAATTTTGGTCTACTCATTCTATGTGGCTTCGTTTTCTGGCGTGAATGCTAAACAGCTCGAATGTCGACCTACAAACTCATACTAGAGTATGACGGAACTGCCTATGCTGGTTGGCAATGTCAACCAGATCAACCAACGATTCAAGCAAGCCTCGAATCCGTTTTGCAAGATATTACCCAAGCTCCTGTGGCGGTCATTGCCGCTGGAAGAACCGATGCTGGCGTGCATGCTTTAGGCCAAGTAGTTAGTTTTCGTTCAGATAAACCACTAACAGATCCAGAATGGATGCGGGCATTAAACGGACTGCTTCCTAAAGATATCAGCGTCAAGCATATTGAAAGAGTTGCAGATACGTTTCATGCACGTTACAACGCACTTGCAAAAATCTACGAATACCGGATTTTGAATTGTCCCTATCGGTCTGCCCTTAAGCATGAACGTGTTTGGCATATTTCTCAATCGCTCAATATCCGAGCGATGCAACAGGCATCGGACCTTTTCCTAGGCAAACATGATTTTTCTTCATTTCAGGCTTCCCGAACCGACACAGAAAACCCCGTCTGTACAATTCAACAATTACGGCTTATCAGAGAAAAGTCTATTCTTCGCATTCATATCCAAGCTGATCGGTTTCTTAAACACATGGTTCGAGCTCTCGTTGGAACCTTAGTTGAGATTGGACGGGGGAAACGTGATCCAGCCAATATTACGGGTATTCTCAATAGCATTGATCGCCGATGTGCAGGTAGAACGGCCCCTCCTCAAGGGCTCTATCTTGTCCATGTTTTTTATAACGATGAAGAGAACAACAAAGATAGCTGTAGGTCTTGAACCTTCAGCAACATTGAGTGGTTTAGAGGTCGTGAGAGTATCGAGGCATTGATCCTTTTACAATCACTCTTCCTCGCATAAAGGGGTGAATACTACAGTGATATGAATAGGTCCCAGGTGTGAGATGTGCGAGAGTAAAGTGGTTGCCAGGAGAGACAGGACCCGATTCAAACGCACAAGCCCCTCGGCGGATACAACCATCATGGGTAATGGTGTGAGGCATGCCGGATTGGTTGTACCATTGAATGGTTTGTCCCACGTAGAGCGTTGCAACAGATGGGGAGTAAAATGGCTCATGCATATCCATGGTGATACCTACATGAGGCAATTGAGCAGGACCGTGAATAGGGAGAAACAGCGTGCCCAATAACATGATGATGATGACCATTGGTTTCATCAACAGACTTCCAAGATGATCATTGTACAAAAAAGTCTCCGTGTCATTGTGTGTACGGCTTTGTCTTCAGGAGATTATCTCAACCGCGTTTCACCGTATATTAGCGTTTGCCCATACTCAAAAGGCAACCATGAGAATGGCGACACTGATGAGCGGGATTGATCAGGTTGCCCAAGCCCATCGGGACCGGGGGGGGTATCTGTAATTGACGGTGTCGTCCATTTTGGCTTTCTCTTATTTGGATAGAATGTTGTCTGTGACAGAGGCAGCCTATCCTATTTGCGTGCTATTCCCCCTACTCTTCTCCTGCATAAATCTTCATGACTTTTCCTAAGAATTCTAGTGCTTGTGGCTTCGCCCGTTGGAAAGAATTTCGTCCAATAATGGAGCCAAACCCTCCACCATCACGAATGGCACGAACTTCATCGAAAATCTTTTGGTCTTCTTCTTTAGCCCCACCGCTAAAAATGACAATTCGTCTTCCATTAAATGCGCTCTGCACGACATGCCGTACCCGGTCAGCCGGTGTGGTAATGGGAATCTTTTCAGCTTCATATACTTTCTTGGCAGCGGCTTGTTCAATATGATCTGATGGCATCTTCACTTTAATAATATGTGCCCCGAGTTGAGCGGCAATCTGTGCTGCATACGCCACGACATCGATAGCAGTCTCACCTTGTTTACTCAAATGGCTTCCTCGTGGATATGACCACACGACGACAGCTAAGCCATATGATTTGGCTTCTTGGGCAATTTCTCTTAGATGTTGATACATCTCTTGACTATGGGCTGAGCCTGGGTAAATAGTATACCCAATTGCACTGCAACCTAGACGCAACGCATCTTTCACGCTTCCGGTAATTGCGGCATTGGGGTCTTTTGTTTCAGAGAGTGAATCGTTGTTGTTTAGTTTCAGAATGAGCGGAATTTGCCCCGCAAATGTTGTGGCTCCAGCTTCCAAAAATCCCAAGGGTGCCGCATAGGCATTACATCCAGCATCAATCCCTAATCCAAAGTGATAATGGGGATCATATCCAGATGCATTAGCAGCAAAGCTCCGAGCTGGACCATGTTCAAAACCTTGATCAACCGGCAAAATCACCAACCGACCTGTGCCCCCTAACCGTCCATGGGCCAACAGTCTGGCAAGATTGGTGACAATGCCAGGGGTTTCTGTTTGATACTGTTGTAAAATTTCCTTGACTCGATCAGTCATTCCATTGCATTCACTCACAGGCTAATCCTCCTTCTCAAAGACAATGACTCAAACAATTTTTGGCTCGTATGATTGAAGTTCTATCCCTTACTCATCGAGAATCTTGTGGATTTTCGACCTTTTTTCGTAGCTCAATCAGTTCCTGTTCCATGGCATCGAACCGCTCAGCAATCGGGTCAGGAATATTAATGTGATCCATAGCCTCTTCTGGCATCCGCACGCCCACTGATTTAATGATTCTTCCGGGAATCCCAATGACAGTAGAGTTTGAAGGCACTGATCGTAAAACGACAGAATTCGCTCCAATTTTCACAAAATCGCCTATGGTGATATTGCCCAGGATTTTTGCGCCGGATCCCACGACGACATGATTTCCCAATGTTGGATGACGTTTCCCTCGATCTTTTCCCGTCCCTCCTAATGTGACGCCTTGAAACAAGGTGACGTAGTCTCCAATTTCAGCTGTTTCTCCAATCACTACACCCATTCCATGGTCAATGAAAAACCCATGTCCAATTTTTGCTCCGGGATGAATTTCCACCCCGGTGAGCCATCGGACAAATTGAGAAATAAGCCGAGGCAGGAGCGGAACGCGACGATTCCAAATAATATGGGCTAATCGATAGGCCAGCAGGGCATGAAATCCCGAATAGGTCAGCAAGACCTCTAACTTGCTTGTGGCCGCCGGATCCCGTTCAAAGACTGTATGAAGATCGTGACGAATTTTTTTGAACATAGACCCAATTATGCGAATAGACCTGGTAATGCTCAGGAATGTGGCCCCATCTCGTGTTGTTCCGTGTGAATTAAGCACACGGCTTGAGCCGCCATGCCTTCTTGTCTCCCAATGATGCCAAGTTTATCCCCACTTTTGACTTTCACATTCACGAGGTCTGGAGAGACACACAGAACCGAAGCAAGCTGCTTTTGCATGTCGGCTAAATACGGACCTAACCGAGGCGCTTCTGCCATAATGACAGTATCAAGATTGATTAAGCCATATCCGCGTTGCGTAAGTTTTTGATGAACGGCTTGCAGCATCTGAAGACTATCGATATTTTTAAATTGAGGATCGCTACTAGGAAAGTACGTGCCAAGGTCTCCTTCACCCATTGCACCTAACAGAGCATCACAGACGGCATGAGTCAGAACATCCGCATCTGAATGCCCATGTAATCCCTGTGAATGAGGAATGGTTATCCCTCCGAGAATTAACGCTCTTCCGGCACAGAGTGCATGAACATCATACCCAAACCCAACGCGCATACATCACCGTCTGTTATAGAAAAATGTGATCATACCAAAAATATCACTCGCCCTGAGAGGGTGGCACTTCGTGTCTTGATTCTAAACCCCTGGACGCCAAGATCGCTTCACCAATTACTAAATCTTCCGGTCTCGTAATCTTCATATTCTCAGCACTGCCTTCGACAATAGCCACGGGATGTCCTAGCCGTTCTACTAACGCGGCATCATCAGTTGCCTGGATCTCATCACGAATGCCTTGTTTGTGCGCTTCTCGTAAGAGGGCTGTTCGAAACACTTGAGGAGTCTGCGCAAGCCATAGACTTTCCCGATCGAGTGTCGAGTCAACCATCTCTCCATGTTTGACACGTTTTATCGTATCCCGCATTGGCACGGCAACAATACAGGCACCATGCTGACTCGCCCCTTCTATGGCTTCACGCACCATCTTGATACTCAGAAATGGTCTGACAGCATCATGCACTAATGCTAGATCAAAATCCTTGTAGATGGCTTCGAGCCCATGTCGAACAGAATCTTGCCGTTGTGCTCCACCCTGGACAAGCCGAATCACTTTCGTGAAATGAAACGCTGGCAAGATGTCATGCGTACAAGAGGCAAGGTCCGCCGCAGGCACGACCAGAACAATCTCATTAACCTCATGAACACGATCCAAAACCTGGAGAGCATGAATGAGAAGGGGAATGCCACCCAGGGTGAGAAATTGTTTGGGCGTCCCCATGCCCATTCGAATGCCACGACCGGCTGCTGGAACAATGGCCGCAACACGCTTACCCACGAGTAGGACTCAACACATCAAGACCTGTTCGGCCGTTTCGACATCTTCAGGGCTACCGATGATCAGCGGGACACGTTGGTGAAGTGCGGTTGGGTGAATGGTTGAAATCCGTTCCATCCCAGTGCTCCCGATTCCACCAGCTTGTTCAATCACCAATGTCAGTGGCGCACATTCATAGAGCAATCGCAATTTGCCTTCAGGTTTTTTGACTTCTCCAGGATACAGATACAGGCCACCCTTCAAAAGAATCCGATGCACGTCAGCTGCCAGACAGCCTGTATAGCGCCCAGTGTAGGGGCGACCTGACGGCGCGTCAGTCTCCTGGAGATAGGCAATATAGTTTTGCATGCCAGATGTCCATTTCCAGCGATTACCTTCGTTCACGCTATAAATTTTCCCCCGCCGTGGAATCGTAATATTCCCTGCCGAGAGTAAGAACTCACCAATTCCAGGGTCAAGCGTAAATATTTGTACTCCATTGCCACAGGTATAAACGAGGATCGTACTGGAACCATACAAGATATACCCCGCCGCAACTTGTTCCGAACCAGCCCTGAGGAGACTCTCATTGGATTTCGGTAAGGATGACAAGCGGTGAAGAGAAAAGATTGACCCTAGGGGTGCATTCACATCAATATTCGATGATCCATCTAAAGGATCAAAATAGAGCGCATAGGTTCCTGAATTGTTTGTTGTCGAGACCGAAACCGGCGTTTCCATTTCTTCCGAAATTAATGTCCCCACAATGTGACTGTCTTCAAAGGCTTGGACAAAAATTTCATTAGCCCGTTCATCAAGCTTTTGGACCTCTTCCCCTTGGATATTGGTTGCTCCAGTTGACCCTAAAATATCGATCAAGCCGGCTTGGCTAAGCTCACGGGCGATAATTTTCCCCACCAACGCAATTTGCGTCATGATGGTCGAAAATTCCTCAGTAGCCTGGGGAAACATGGCCCGTTCTTGAATAATAAACTTGGTAAGGGAAAGAACCTTAGACATAACACATACACCAAACTGAGGGGTTAAGAGGGGTGATTATAGGCTTTTTCTTATGCCCGAGCAATGCTCCCCACAGTTCTGTCCAGTCGGTGCAAGGCTTTTCTAACCACCAGGCCAAACATGGAACAAGAGTTGCTTTCTGATAAGTTTAAAATTTTTGATCTTTCGTTTTTAATGGGGTACGGTTAAACATTTTGGGGAGGTGTATTGCCCATCCTGACCTCGAAAGATGGACATCCTCTCACGTTATGTAACATGGATGCGCTTTCGATGAGAGGTTGAGCTGAGATTAAATCCTTTTGTCAGAGAAGCAAGAGAGGCGCATTTACCAGAGCCCAGACCTCACAAGCAGGGGCCAGTCAAGGAACGATTTTCCTTGACGAAATTGGCGAGATGAATCCCTATGCCCAGGCAAAACTGCTTCGGGCTATCGAAACCAAGGAAGTCTTTGCGAGCGGGCATTATGGCGGGCTTTCAGGACGGTTAAGGGTGAATCCCGGTTCTGGGGACTTTTCACTGGGAGACTCATATGACCAATTTAATTTTGGTGCTGGGCTACAGCTTGGCTGGGATCCACAACTTGGATTGACAGTTGGTGCAGGGGTACAGGGTCGTTTTTAAGATTTGCTTAAACAAGAACAATGAAAAGAGTGTTTTCAATCATTCAAGAATTGTGGTTCTCTGTATCATTCAAATCCAGGTAGCAACGAGGATTCTGTCTTCTCGGGCCAAGATTCTTTCTCTTGCTTACCCCCTGCATGCTTGTTGCTCATGGGCAGCAATCACTTTTTCTCCGTTCCATTTCTTTCACCTCCTTCGCCCAACAGCCATTTCAAGCATGATCACCTCACCATCACCAGGAGGGTTTTCGAGAGCATGGTGTTGTGTCCGCTCGCATGCGTAAGTAGTATGGCTCAACATTGGTATCGATATTGTTCCCATACGTGCTTTAAAGGCTTGATATACTAAATTCTTATGAATGCCCTTCGATTTGTTCACGCCGCTGACTTACATCTCGATAGTCCATTTCGGGGATTATCCGAAGTCGCGCCAGGTTTGCAATCAATCATGCAAGAAGCCACATTTCAGGCTTTTCAAGGTATTGTTGATCTCTGTCTTCAGCAAAAAGTCGATTTTCTTATAATTGCCGGAGATATCCATGATTCCTCTAACCGAAGCTTACGGGCGTTGGTCCGGTTACGGAATGAATTTGAGCGTCTTGCCGAGCATCATATTCCTGTATTGCTTTGTCATGGCAATCATGATCCGCTATCTGGATGGGGCGCAAAGTTTTCCTGGCCAAAGAATGTACATGTCTTCAAATCTGGAGAAGTTGAGGCACAATCCCTTTATCGGAATGATATCGAAATCGCTAGAGTTTATGGTGTGAGTTATGCCACCGAGCAAGTTTCGGAGAATTTAGCTAAAGCCTTTTGCAAGGAAGATGATGCCCCCTGGTCTATCGGACTCCTTCACACTAATGTCGGCCATGATCCCAACCACCACAATTATGCGCCATGCACGATCCAAGACTTGCTCGAGGCGCATATGGACTATTGGGCGCTTGGTCATGTGCATACCCATCGTGTCTTGCATAAAGCCCATCCAACAATTATCTATCCTGGCAACTCACAAGGTCGGCACCCACGAGAACCTGGACCTCGTGGATGTGTGTTGGTCAACGTTCGGGAAACTGGACAAGTGCAGTATGAATTGGTTCCTGTCGACGTGGTCCGATGGTACGATGAAACCATCTCCATCGAAGGGAAAAGAGACCTTGAGGAGCTCTTGTCTCATATCGATGACCATATTCATCGTCTTTGCCAACAGAATGGCAATCGGAGTCTCGTCATACGCTGGATCTTGGAAGGACGAAGCCCTCTCCACCACGAGCTTACCAAGCCTGGCCGTCTAGAAGACATTCTCTCGACCCTCCGTGACAAATGGGGCACAGGATCGGTTTTTGTCTGGTCAGAATCTATTCAGGATCACACCAAGCGAGCGGTCGATATTGACGCACTTCGCCTTGAAGATAACCTGTTAGGCGATTTCTTACGGTTAATGAGTCAGCGAGACCCTACTTTCCTTGAAGAACTCAAAGGTGCGGTGGCCCCCCTCTTTGATGACCCTCGAATCGCCCGCTATGTCAAGGCTCCAAGCGATGATCAATTCCGTGCGTGGATGCACATGGCCGAGCAACAAGGTATTGATCGACTGATGGCTGGCGAGGAATGACCTAATGCGCATCACGGAAATGCATATCGAAGGGTTTGGGATCTTTCATAACGTCGTTCTGCGTAATCTGTCTCCTTCCTTGACACTGTTTGAAGGGCATAATGAAGCTGGCAAAACGACACTCATGTCATACATTCGAGCCATTTTATTTGGATTTGAAGGACGCCGGAGTGGTCAAAACCGTTATGAACCAGTTCATGGCCGACAGCATGGAGGGACGCTTCATGTCGTGACAGAAGACAAGAAACCATTTCGAATTGAGCGACTGGAAGCCGGAGGGCGCAATCGAGTCAGAGTCACCTCATTGGCAGACACTTCTTATCCCTTCTCAAGCTCAGAGGGAATGCCTCATGAGGAAGAATTGCTTAAACACCTCTTATATGGAACATCAAAATTTCTCTACCATAATGTCTTTGCCTTTGGGATTAGTGAATTGGAACGACTGGATACGTTGCAAGCTGACGAAGTGAGCGCACATATTTACACGGTTGGCATGGGGGCAGGATTGACCCCACTTGGTACAGTCTTGACCAGGTTAGACAATGAACAGGCCCAATTATTTAAACCTGGAGGGAAAAAACCCCTTATCAATCACCTTCTTCAGCAACTTGATGACACTCATGCCTCTATCCGTGATTTGCAAGTACTCCCGGATGAATTTTTCACACTCCGTGATCGTCTCACTGTTCTAGATCGTGATATTACCCAATATCAAACGCAACTCGAAGACATGAAGCAGCAGACCAATTGGTTAGAATGTCTTGTCAAAGCCAGACCGGATTGGGAACGATTGCAAGTGATTCGGCAAGAGCTCAAAGCCAATCCACACATTCAAAATTTTCCTGCTGGAGGTATTGAACGGTTGGATCAACTCAATCGGTCACTTGAAAGCCTCGAAACCCGGATAGATGAGACCCAACGAGCCATCAAAACGGCAGAACGACGAAAGGGTGAATTGCAGCCTGCCCCTCTTCTTCTTTCGCATCAAGCTGATATTGAGGCCTTAGATGATGTGCATGGGCAGGCCAAAGGACAGATGGACACCCTCTTAGATCTTCGCTCTCGATCTGCCTTTCGTCGGAAAGTTCTCGATGAAATTCTTTCACGACTTGGGCAGTCCTGGACAGACGAACGAGTGGACTCGTTTCAAGCATCTATTCCCATCCGTGAACGGATTCGAGATCTGCGTGATCGTGTTGATGTGGCAAAATTGGAAATGGTTGAGACCGGACGTCGACAGGATGAAGTTGGAAAAACTCGTCGTGACAAAGAAAATGAACTTGAACGACTCCAAGAGAAATTAGATCAGCTAGGTAGCCAAGATTCTTCAGAACGTATCTCGTTAAAAGAAAGAGAAAAGGCTCTGAGAAAATGGTTTCACATCTATCACCGGGTAGAATTAACCAAACAACACGAGGAAGATGTCCGCCGACAAGCCCTAGCGTTGACTAACCAATTGTACGCACAACAAAGCGAACGAGCTCTCGCCAAGTCTCAACATGGTCTTCCTCTGTGGGTCCTGCTGGTAATGGGGTTGGTTTTTACTATTCCAGCGACTCTTGCCGGAATGCAACAACAGCGTATCCTGACCGTTACGCTTGCGACCGCTGGCATTGTCGCCATCGGGCTTCTCATCTGGTGGCGACGCGGATTCATCCGACAACGACGAGCTCGACTGAGCAATCTCCGACTTCAAGAACAGACGCTCAAAAAGCAAACTAGTGATTTACAAAAGGAAAAGGCCCGCACCACTCAAGAGCAGGAACGACTAACGAGGGAAATGAATACCTTGAGTCAGCAAGCGGTTGATGTCGAGGGGCTAGAACCTGATCAGGCTGAAATCGCTCTTAGGGCGTTAGAAGCTGAACGTCGATTGAAAGAACGTTGGGATGACCTGGCGTCTAGAATTCAAGATGACGAAAAAACCTTAGTGGAGATCCTGGAAGAACAGGATGCCCTTGGAAAAACCCATCGTGGTGCCGAACGTGTCTACAGTGACGCGCAGCAGGCATGGGCAGCTTTTTTATCTGAATTATGCTTACCCAAGGAACTCACGCCAGATGGTGCATTAGAAATTCTCTCTGGAGTCGAACGAGCACAAATCCAATTAGAGGAATGGCGAGATGCTACTCAAGAGCTTCATCGTGTTGAAAAACAGATTGAGCAATATGCCCAACGTCTCAAGATTGTATTAGAACGTTGTCAATGGGATTCTTCTCTTTCTCAAGACTTTTCGTCAACGTTGGCGGCCTTACGGAAAGCCTTGGAAGAAAGCCTGGACGCTTATAGCGAATTTACTCGGCTCGATCAATCGATTCAAGAAAAACATGTCGAATTAGAATCCGCGAAAGCTGAGAAAACGAGATATCTCGAACAACTGACGGCCTTGTTGGATGCCGGTGGTGCGACGGACACGGAATCCTTTCGAAAGCGTGCAGTCTTATTTGCACGCCAATCTGAACTCGAACGCCAACAGCGGCAGCTTGACGTCGCGTTACAAACGCACGCAGGTTCCGAGACTCGTGCCTCTTTCTTAGAAGAAGCCCTATCGATGAAAAGCCGTGCGGAATTAGAACGAGAATTTCACGAGGCGACAGAAAACACCCAACAGCAGCTTGTGCAGGTTTTGACTGGGTACATTCAAGAAAAAGGTCGAGTTGAACAACAAATTCAAGATCTCGAACAAAATAAACGATTGTCCGAGACGATGCTCGAACACCAAACCTTGTTAGCCCAACTCGATTATCAAGCTGAACGATGGGCCATTCGCTCGCTTTGCCGCCACACTCTAGAAAAAGCACGGCAAATTTATGAACGAGAACGACAACCCGCGGTGCTACAAGAAGCGTCAAAGTTTTTTACAACCATGACTGGTGGACGCTATGTTCGCATTATGGTGCCATTAGGCGAAATGCGCCTTGAAATTGAATCAGCTGATGGTCGGATCCGTGGCACGGATATTTTGAGTCGTGGCACGGCTGAACAATTGTACTTGGCTATGCGTTTGGCTTTTGTTCGAGAATATGCCAAACATGCGGGGCCGCTTCCCATCGTCGTTGACGATGTCTTGGTGAATTTTGATTCTGTTCGCGCCAAAGCCACGATACAAGTGCTTCAAGAGATTGCGAAAACCCATCAAGTTTTAGTGTTTACCTGTCATTCTCATATCTCTCAATGGTTTCAAGAAACAGTCAACGATCTCACCACCCGTGCCATTCCCCAAAGCGCATAGCCTTTGGGCAAAGGAAAGACCATCATGCAAGAGTTTTCTCAAGAAATCACAGTAGCGTCTCGGCTTGCGAGAGAAGCCGGCGCAATCATCATGAACATTTACCATGCTCCCTTTGCTGTTCATTTTAAAAGCCCTGGTGATCCAGTAACTGAGGCAGACCAAAAGGCAAATGCACTCATCGTTTCAGGATTACACCATGCGTTTCCTAATGATCTGATTGTGGCAGAAGAAAGCGATCGGCCATCTGGGGATCTCCTTCATGGACGGGTTTGGTACGTGGATCCATTAGATGGCACACGTGAATTCATTCAAAAGAATGGTGAGTTTTCCGTAATGATTGGATTGGCTATTGATGGACAATCATACCTTGGCGTGGTCTATCGACCTGACCGGCAGCTCTTATATGGCGGAATTGCAGATTGCGAAGCCTGGGTCGAAGAACACGGAGAGCGCCAATCGCTCGGTCTGCTATCTATCCCTAAAACTGATACCCTTCGATTGGCAATTTCTCGCTCTCATCGTCATTCTCACATGACAGATATCGGCCAAGCGTTAGGTGTTGACGAGGAAATTCCCTGTGGCAGCGTTGGACTCAAGATTGGGCTCATTGCGAGTGGGCAGGCAGATATTTATGTTGAACCTGGACCCTACACCAGTGCCTGGGATGCCTGTGGACCCGAAGCCATTATTCGTGGGGCAGGTGGTCAGTTTACAGACATCACCGGAACGCCATTGCTGTATGGTGCCGGCAATTTAAAAAATACCACTGGGCTCTTGGCATCAAATGGGGCACTTCATGATAAGATTGTTCAAACACTTGCTCCATTTGCCAAAACAGTCTTAGAGAGTACCGCATGTGGTAAGGATGACCACTAACTTTCAACGCCGAAACTAAGGGTACTACGCGTATCACTGCGAAAATGTACGTTAAGGGGTTGCTGCAGTTTGAAAGAAGAAAGAGACCTTACTCAAAGTGGTACGCGTCCAAAATCCTTCCGGTGTGCGATAATCGCGAATGTCTGCTACCGACTGTGAGTTCAACTGGTCGCTGCAACACATGCCTGAAATGTTTCTGCCGGTGTTGCGTATTCTAATGTTTTTCTCGGTCGCTCGTTCAACTGGCGAGCTACTTTATTGAGCTGTGCTTGCGTATACACGGATAAATCGGTTCCTTTGGGAAAGTACTGCCTGAGCAGCCGGTTCGTATTCTCATTGGATCCACGCTGCCAGGGGCTCTTTGGATCACAAAAGTACACCGCAATATCGGTCGCGAGGGTGAAGTCACAATGATTCGCCATCTCTGTGCCTCGGTCCCAGGTCAATGATTGATACAGCTCAGTGGGGAGGCGCTGGGCATGCTTAATAAGTACTACCGCCACGGTTTCCGCATTCTTCTGTTCGATTTTGGCCAACATGACATACCGCGACTGGCGTTCGACTAACGTCGCGATATAGCTGTTGTGGGTTCCGCCAATGAGGTCTCCTTCCCAATGCCCGGGTACCGCGCGATCTTCGACGGAGGCTGGCCGGTCCTTAATCGAAACGGCATTCGTAATTTTCCCAAGTCCTTGTCGCTTCAGACTCGCATGCTTCGATCGGCGAATGGCTCGCTTGGTTCTGAGACAGTCCTGCAGCTCCTTTTTCAAGACGCCTCTCGCCTGAATATACAGGCTGCGATAGATGGTTTCGTGGGACACGCGTGCTTGTTCTCTATACGGGTATTGCCTCTTCAACCACCCGGCGATTTGCTGGGGGGACCACTGCTGCTTCAGCTTTGCCGCGACGACCTTCGCTAATGAGCGATGATGAGCAAGTTTGCACCGTTTGGGCCGGTGAGCTCGATCCCAGGTGGCTTGGTCTGCCGCCGCAGCTCGATAACCATCATACCCCCCATTGCGATGGATTTCACGACTGATGGTTGAGGGAGGTCGTTCCAAGCGACGAGCAATGGAACGGATAGACTGCTTGTTGGCTAACCCACGGGAAATCTCTTCACGTTCCAACAGGCTCAAGGCTACTCGTGAGCGTGTTCTCTTGGGAGGGCGAATCCCACCGCTGGGCTCAAGAATAGGATAAATCGAGGAGGACTGTCTTTCAAAGAGGCGGCCAATCGAACTCATGGATTCGCCACGCTGCCAGCGTGCCCAAATATCCGCCCGCTGTTCAGCACTAAAGTAGATTCGGGTTCGTTGTTTCATCGTTACACTCCATCTCTAGAAAGTAAGATAAAGTGTTGCGTTGATCAATTGAACTCACAGCCGATACTGGACATTGAAGGACGAGTGCCCATATTCAGTATCATAAGAAGGTCTGACAGGAATGGTTGCGTTGCAAAACCGACCCTTTCTGCAACGGTTATCGATCTTCGATTAAAACAATAGGTTCTCTGTTGCAGAATCCAGTTGCGAAACAATCTGCTAAAAACTCACATCTGAGTACTGTCTGCGATTGTCTTCCAAGCGTGCTTTTTCACGCTGATACACATAGTACCCTAACTAAGCGGATCACTGCACTTACTCAAGTCAATTCTATTAATATCGCAAGGCTTCGGCTGGATCCAGTCCTGATGCTTTAATTGCTGGATAGAGCCCGAAAAACACACCTACGCCAACTGCAAATGAAAAGGCCACGACAATGGCTGAAGGGTGCACAACCGCGCCCCAATCTCCTCCTCCCGGCATGGCACTGGCCACAAAATCACCAAACCCATAGGCAAAGAGGACCCCAAAGAAGACACCCATAAGCCCACCAATAACACTGATAGTCGTTGATTCCACTAAAAACTGAAGCAGAATATCCTGACGCCGCGCGCCAATTGCTTTCCGCAGGCCAATTTCTTTTGTACGTTCTGTGACGGTAACAAGCATAATGTTCATAATCCCAATTCCCCCAACAAGCAGTGCCACAATGGCAATTCCCCCAAGGACTATGCGGAAAGTCCAAATAGTCCGATCGACTGCATTGAGAAATTCCCCTTGACTTCGCACGTGGATATCATCCACGCCATCATGATGTTGGATTAAATAGGTATGCAGCTCTCGCGACACAGCCTTCATTTCTGCTCGCTGAGGAACATGTATAGTCATCGAACGAATCTTGTCATCTCCTTGTATCCGCCGCATTGCCGTCGTAACAGGAATAAAGACCATTTCGTCATAATTAGTCCCATAGACAGTCCCTTTGGCCTGCATACGCCCAACAACTGTAAATCGTTGATCGCCAATTTTCATTTCCTTGCCTAATGGAGATTCCGATCCAAAGAGCTTTTCGGCTACATCTTTGCCAAGGACCACAACTCGCTTCCATTCATCAAGATCACTCGGACTCAAAAACCGACCAATGGCAGATTTGAAATTTCGTACATCTTGATAGGCAGGTGAGGTTCCCGTCACCTCTCCATTAAAACTCCGTCCCCCGGCTTTCATCTGCTGGTCAAGTGCAATTATTGGTACGACTTCCAGATGAGGAAACCTCGTCTGCACACTCAAGACATCGCTATATCGTAATCCTAAAGATCGGCCGGCAAACTGCCGTTGCTCTTCATTCGTTAACGATTTCTTCCAAACAAATAATAAATTCGTTCCAAGTCGTTCAATCGACTGCACGAGCCATAATTGCCCTCCTTCGACAATGGCAATCATGGCAATGACTGACGCAACCCCAATAATCACGCCGAGCATGGTCAATCCTGATCGGAGAAGATTACCTAAAAGATTCCGAAACGAGTCGCGGATAATAGTGCGGACAATCATGAATCCAGCTCGTGTGTATCTTGAAGAAGGGATAGGGAAGACAGTACGCTCTCATCGTTAATGACTTGCCCATCACTGAGGGTGACACGGCGTTCTGCATTCATGGCAAGCTCATGATCATGGGTAATCATGACAATTGTTTGTCCCTGTTCATGCAATGCTTGAAACATTGAGAGAATTTCCTTGCCGGTACAACTGTCTAAATTACCTGTCGGCTCATCAGCAAAGAGAATTTTAGGTTGATTGACTAAGGCTCGCGCAATCGCCACACGCTGTTGTTGTCCACCCGATAACTGCGTTGGATAATGTTGTGCCCGATCAAGAAGCCCGACGCGATCGAGCATGGTTAATGATTGAAGGGATTGTTCCTTTGAGGATACCCCCGCATACTGAAGCGGAAGTTGCACGTTTTCCAATGCCGTTTTGCGAGGGAGCAGATGAAAGGTTTGAAAGATAAATCCAATGTATTGATTGCGGATCACAGTCAATGCTTGTTCACTGAGTGATTCAACTGATTGACCGGCAAACCAATAGGTGCCATTTGTCGGTCGACTTAAGCATCCTAGAATATCCAAGAGCGTTGTTTTGCCACTTCCGGATTGTCCAACAATAGCGACGAACTCACCTCGTTTGACGACTAAATTGATATCTCGCAAGGCCCAAATGGCGACTTCTCCCGCTTGATAGACCTTCGTAATTTGATCAAGCTGAATGAGAATGTGTGACGTCACCAAGAGGCCTCAGGTTACTGATGTGCGTTGGGTTCTTCATAGGTTGGGAGAATGACACGATCGCCTTCGGCTAGCCCCTGAACCACCACCGCCTCTGACTCTGTCCGCAAGGCAATTTTTACTTTCTTTTTGACTTTCTGACCGCCTTCATCAAGAAAAACAAGATCGTCTCCGGCTTCAGTCTGAAGAGCCTCTAAGGGGACCGTCAACACATGGGATAAATGTTCGGTGATAATGTCGATATTTGCAGTCATCATTGGCCGTAAACGTAAATCATTATTATCGATACGGATCAGCACTTCATACGTAACAATACTCTCTTCTTTTTTCCCTTGTGGCGCGATTGTACGGACTGTCCCTTGAAATACCGCTCCTGGGATTGCATCAAGTGTCACCGTTACAGGTTGTTCAACCTGAACACGTGCAATATTGACTTCATTGATTTGCGCTTTTGCCACCATCGTAGTGAGATCTGCTAGTTGCATCAGCACGGTCCCTCCACCAACCGTGGCCGTCCCAGAAGTAATAATTTCTCCAGGTTGCACCTTCATCTCAATGACGGTTCCTGGAGAAGGAGACCTAACCTCAAACTCTTCCAAGCCCGCAGACAAGGAACTTTGTAATACATAGCGTTGATACAAATCTTGATTGCCTCCCAAGGCTAACTGTAATTCTCGTTCAGCAAGTTCCCGACGAACCATCGTCTGTTTGGCGTCCTGTTCCGCGCTTTCCAAATCCACTTGCGCAATAAATCCTTTGGCATGAAGGGCCTGCATACGAACCAGGTTTCGTCTAGCTCGTTCCATATCAATGCCCTCTTGTTCAAGTTTTGCTCGCAGCTGAACAGCCTGCCTGGCTTGGCTGGGTTCTTGGCGGATCACGGCTAGTATTTGATCTTTAGCAATCTGCTTGCCTGCAGAGACAAACAGTTGACGTACTTCTCCAGAAAACTGCGACTTAATATCGATTGTCCGCACTGGTTCCAACGTTCCCGTCTCTGTAACCTTGGTTTCTAATGTTTTCCGTTCGAGCACAAGCACTCGATGCGATTGCGGTAAAGGCGGCGCTGCTGAATCCAACCCCCAGAGGGAAAAGACTACCGCGCCAGTGATCATCAGGATGGCGAGGAATAACCAAGCACGTCGTGTCATAACCATACTTACCTGAAGACGCTAAATTATGATGCTATAGAGAAATCTGATACCGCTCTAATTTTGCGGCCGTGGCGCGATCAAGGTTTGCTAACGATTGATTATAGTCCATAATCGCACGCAATTCGTTTCCACGAGCCATCGCCAGATCACTCTGAAGATCGAGGACCAACCGCGTCGTACTCAAACCAAGGTTCAGCCGTTCCTGCTCAGCATTCAATTGACGTTCCGCAACCTTCCGCGCCGCTTGGGTGATTTGAATCCGCTTCAAATCAGTTTGTATCCGTCGCACCGCTTCCTTGACATCTACAATGACTTGTTGCCGAACATTTTGCAAAGCCGAGCGCGCGCGCGTCGTTTCATACTGCCGTTGCCGATATTGGCTCTTGGCCGAACGATTTCCAAGAGGATAACTCAAGAGCAGGCCTGCTCCAGCATTATAAAACTCTCCTTCAAATGTTCGATTGAATGTGTCTGTTGGATCCTTGCCCAACCCACTCAATCCAACGGTTCCTTGAAATGATAAATTGGGAAGAAGTTGATTCTTCGCAACACGAACATTAAGTTGGCTCGATTCAATGGTTTTTGCCGCTTGTAAGATTTCAGGGCGACGTTGGAGAGCCAAATCAATCACATCTGGGACATGGAACGTGCGTGCGGTTTTTATTGGATGATCCAGTGGAACGACCACTATACTTTTACGCAATTCCTCTTCCGAACCAACCAATAAGCGGCGCAGTTGATCTTCTTGATCTCGAACTGCTTTTTGCGCAATTAAGACGTCTTCCACTCGTGACGCCACGCTGGCTTTGGCTTGCAGGACATCCACAGCAGCCAAGATTCCTGCCTCAACCCGCGCATGATTATTAGCCAAAAGTTCTTGCGCTGCCTGAAGATGGGCATTAGCGACCTGTTTGTTTTTTCTCATAAAGATCAATTCCCAGTAGGCACGTTCAACATCTGCCACAACATTTAATACTTGATCCACAAAGACAAAATGTTCTAGCTGAGCCGTATTCTGAGCAATTGTAATTGCTGTGTGATTCACATCTGTTCCAAACCCTTGCAACAATGGTTGTGAAAGGTTCAAAAGGAGGCTCGATGTGTAGGAAGGATTGAATAGACCACTTAACGCTTTGTCAGCAATGGAATTACGAGTTGATTCCCACTTTAACTCATAATTTCCCCCAGTGAGTAAGTCCTGCGAAAATCCCGTACTCACGTTGGACTGACTTTGATTAAATGGTGCAGGCTCGTTCATTATCACGCCCACAGCACCACTTCCACTTAAAACAGCTTGGTTAAGTGCGGTAATTGAACGGTCATAGCGACCACTCAATGTTACTGTGGGATCAAATTTTGCTTGTTCAAATACAATATCCGTGACACGCACATCTCGTGTCTGACGGCTAATGGAGATATCTAAATTGTTCTGCAATGCCTGAAGTATGGCCTCTTGTAATGTCAGGGTCGTGACAGATTCAGGCTCGATGAGACTGACCAGGCTCTTGTGTGTTTCTGCATGGCCAAAGGACATCACTGTCACACAGCTCATGACACAGAAACATAAAAAAGGTTTAAGGTTTATATTCATATCTGATCCTGTTTAATTTTGAACAATGCCAAATTTGTTTATTTAGCACCTATAGCATTAAACACTATGTGGTATGCGTATGGAATGAGAAATAGATCATCCCTTGCTTTTAACCTCTCGTGCCAAACTTATCTCTTTATTCTTTTCTCTCTTAATATGATTGTAACGCATTCATCTATTTGTTCGACAAGCAATTTTCACATGTGGCCGGGTCAGAAAAAGCAATTTTCTCTTTTAAGCATGGGAATTATGACGGAAAAACTGTATAATCTCTTTACGGTGACGGAATTTAAAGAACATAGATGTCTTGCCTCAATAAATAGCCCATGCCTCATGTTTCGATCTCACAGTTCCTATTATATCCACCCAACAATAGATGTGATCGCACATAAATATCTCAACAACCCAGAAACGAATACCCTCAAAACGATTGAAAGGCAATGGTTATGACAAATGGTCAGGTAGGTGATTTCTTTATCTTAGGCTGGGATGGGATGGAAGTGACGCCATCTCTTACACGACTTGTCGAACGTTATGGTCTCGGTGGCGTCATTTTATTTGACCGGAATATTGATTCTCCTGCTCAGATAAAGAAGCTGACACAACAGATTCGCCAATTACCTTCCAAGCACCCGCTTTTAATCTCAACTGATCAGGAAGGAGGGCAGTTTCAACGTATGAAGCCTCCTCGGTTTGGCACCCTGCCTCCAGCATGTGACGTCCGTCTCGATGACGCACTGGAGGTGGGCCGAAAGTTGGGTCGTGAATTGTCGGAGCTTGGCCTTAACCTAGACATGGCCCCAGTCCTCGACGTGCATACAAATCCCCAAAACCCCATTATTGGGGTACGCTCATTTCATTCTGATCCTGCCACCGTTGTCGCAGTTGGGCAAAAAGTTATCCAAGGGATGCATGAGCATGAGGTATGGGCTTGTGAAAAACACTTCCCTGGGCACGGAGATACGTCCGAAGATTCTCACCTAACGCTGCCTGTCGTTAACCATCCGCTTGAACGTCTCCAGGAAATTGAAATCCGTCCTTTTCGCGAACTCTTCGCTCACGAATTGCAATTTGTCATGAGCGCCCATGTCGTATACCCTGCCCTCGATCCTGAAAAGCGCCCCGCGACCTTTTCTCCACCTATTCTCCAAAAACTCCTGCGGGATGACCTCGGCTTTGAAGGGCTCGTGGTCACTGATGATTTAGGCATGGCAGGGTCGTTAAGCCGAGGGGATATCGTGGATGCTGTGCTCGAAGCCTTTGCTGCAGGCTGTGACTTGCTTTTGGTCTGTGAGCATCTTGACCGCCATGAGGAAGTGATCGCCAAACTGGGTGAGGCCATTACCCAAAGCACGGCGCTACAAGAACGTGCGAAGGCAAGCCGAGCCCGCCTGGCTTCTCTAAACCTGAATTGACATGTCATTTCTTAAGATGGATGAGGTCGTATGGAGACCTGGGACTGGGTCATTGTCGTCACATATTGCCTCTTGATCACCTTCCTAGGCCTTGCCTTTAAAAAGCGGGCCGAAGGAGGCATCGAAGCCTTTTTCCTTTCCGGTCGGAAACTTCCCTGGTGGCTGGCAGGTACATCTTTAGTCGCCACCTCCTTTGCTTCAGATACCCCGTTATTTGTCACAAGTTTGGTTCGGACCAAAGGTGTTGCTGGAAACTGGGACTGGTGGTTTATGGCCCTTGCGTCAGTTGCTTCATTATTTTTCTTTGCCCGCTTGTGGCGACGCGCTGGCATTGTCACCGACATGGAGTTTATTGAATTGCGCTATGGTTCTGGTGCAGGAGCCTTTCTTCGAGGCGCAAAGGCTATTTTTTTAGGGGTCGTGTTTAATATTTATGCATTGGGTGCCTGGCCGGTTCTTGGTCTCACAAAGGTTCTCGAAGAATCAACGACCTGGTCCAAAGGATTGGCGGTGCTATTCTGTGCATTGTTGGCTCTACTTTATTCTGTATTTTCAGGGTTTTGGGGAGTGGTCGCTACCGACTTTGTACAATTTTTTCTATCGCTGCTCGGGGCCACAGTTTTAGCGGTTGTCGCAATTTCTGCTACTGGTGGTCTGGGTTCTTTTTGGGAAGCAACTCAAGGATTTTCCGAAACGCAATTTCTTCCCGCGCATACCCCTGATGCATTTTGGAGTTCTCCCTGGATTTTTTTCTTATCTCTTGTGTTGGTGCAGTGGTGGGCAAGAGGTGTTGAGGGAGACGGGATGGCTGTCCAAAGATTGTCCGCCTGTAAGGATGAAAAACACTCCTTCTTCGCCATGCTTTGGTTTAATATTGCGCATTATGCTATCCGGCCTTGGCCTTGGATCATGGTCGCCTTGGCGTCTATGGTTCTGTTACCCGAAGTCACAAACGGCCTTGGGGTTGTGGATCATGAACGGGCCTATCCCCGCATGATTATTGAGTTCCTCCCCGTAGGGTTGAGAGGATTGGTTATTGCATCTTTCTTTGCCGCATTTATGTCAACCGTTGATTCACATTTGAATTGGGGATCCTCTTATGTTGTAAATGATGTTTATCGTCGTTTTTTTAAACCTGATGCCGATGCACGCCATTATGTACTTGTTGGCCGTCTCGTGACAGTCGTCTTAATGATGGGTGGCGGTCTCATTGCTTTTTTTTCCTCTTCCATCGTTGAAGCGTTTTACAATGTTCTCCTCCTCTTTTCAGGAGTGGGATTGGTGGGAGTCGCACGTTGGTTCTGGTGGAGAGTTAATGCGTGGAGTGAAATCACAGCCATGTTGGCTTCAGGCATCTTGACGCTTTTCGTTTCACATTTCTGTCACATGCTGAATTGGCCTAATACTCGTCCCGTTCATCTTGGTATTGTCGTTATTGGTTCTACCGTCACTTGGTTGGCCGTTACATTTCTCACTCAGCCAACTTCAGAAGCCACCTTAAAAGCGTTTTATGAAAAAGTCCGGCCGACTGGTCCCGGATGGAAACCTATCGCACCCTTATGTCCCCAGGTTACTTCGTCTGACTCGCTCATGCTCAATGCTATAGGATGGCTCGCCGGAGTTGTCCTCATTTTGGGTGCCACCATGGCAATAGGCAAAGCCCTCCTTGGATTTCCCTTCCAAGCTAGTGTTTTCGCAATCACAGCTGTTGTTGGGTTATTCGGTGTTTGGTTCATATTTAGGAAAATGAAATGGAACGTCTAACCTGTCATTCTTTAAACATCTTGTGTCTTTTTTTGCTTTTCAGCGCGTGCCATGTTCCTCAAGAAGTAGTAGGGTCTGAACAACAAAGTCTTTCAACACACATTGATGCCGCTCATTGGGGAATTCGGACTTCAAAGGATATTGCCTATTTGTCATTAGGCATCTTACATGAGACGCAAGGTGATAAATTGGTTATCCATGACGTTAGATCACGACGACCACAGAGACAACTCCCGAACAATTTTACTTCTCGTTCGCCAGAGTTCAAAAACGGCGTATTTCTGGTGAGTCACTTTAACCGTGGGAACAGAAACCATTTAGGTGGATATTTCAATACATTCTCCCGGCCTCCATCACAAGCTGCTATTGGAATCGATCCGCCATCACCTGATGAGACACCAACGCTCAACTTCACGTATTCAGATCACGCTCCAGGCTTTGCCGGATTTTGGATTCACCTCTTTGACTTCAAAGCACCACCTGAAAAACGGGTCTTTTTGGATACGAGAACAGCGAACTTCCTAACCTTTTCCATTCGAGGAGAATCAGGAACGGAAGCGCTAGCCTTAAAAGTTGCGGATCAACAGCTGGAAGCTAAGGAAGATTCACACTTGGTGGGAAATTTAGGAGATTTTCTTCCCAAAGGAGAGATTACTCAAACCTGGCAACAGGTGTGGGTGCCTCTTCGTGCATTTCCTCATGCGATTGATCGCCAATACTTAGCCGGGCTAGTTTTTCTCGCGTATGGACATGGTCAGATCTTCATCAAGGATTTAGCCTTTACCACTGAGCAGAATGTTCCCATACCAACGGCTCAACAGCCAACACCATTAATCCGGCAATTCCGGAAAGCCCTTTGGCTCTGGGAGACAGAGCAGGTACTCAATAACCCAGAGGAACGTCATGCCCTGCTGGATTTTTGCGCACAACAGGGCATTACCGATTTGTTTATGCAAATTCCTTATGAAGCTGAGCAGGAGCAACAACAGTGGCGGATCATGTGGCAGACAGAAAAATTCCCTTCGCTCCTTCGCGCCCTCCATCGTGCAGGTGTAAGGGTTGATGCCTTAGATGGAGATCGGCGGTATGTTTTGAAAGAATTTCATGGTCGACTCCTCATGCTCATCGATCATCTCCGCCATTACAATGAACAGGTTCTTCCTGAAGAGCGTTTTGATGGAGTGCGTTTCGATAACGAACCCTATCTTCTTCCGCAGTTTGCGGGTGTCCAGAAGAAAGACGTTTTGCGACAATACCTCTTATTTCTTCAGAAAGCTCGACCACAGGCCAACCAAGCCGGCTTAACCTTTGGGGTCGATATTCCATTTTGGTTTGATTCGAACAATACCTTCTTCGAACCTTCAGCGGAACTGGAAGGCCGTCCCATGACTGAACATATCTTGGATCATGTCGATAACATTGCCATCATGGACTACCGAACTCAAGCGTATGGAGCCGATAGCGTCCTAGCCCATGCACAAACTGAGTTGACTTATGCAGCAGAACAAAAGACCCCTGTCTTTGTCGCTCTGGAGACGGTTCCTCTCCCAGATGAAACGTTACTTCGGTTTGACTCTCATGGCAAACAGGATTCATGTGTTGTCTTAGAAGATGCTGAGGATCAACGCATTCAGATTTATTGGCTGCCCACATGTACAGAGACAGATCCACTGAGCTTCCTGACAACTCAAAAACATGTCCAACTTCGTCAGGCAGGGCGCATTGCAGTTCCTGCTGATAAGCTGACCTTTGCTCAACGTTCACCAGATGAATTGAGACATGTCATGCAACAAGTCACCACAGAGTTTGCGCATCTGCCTAGCTTTGTTGGGTTTGCAATCCATTCCTACGAAAGCTATCACGTATGGGTTCAGGGTAAACATGTCACTCACCCATGAGCCGCTTATTACCAGACACTCTCAGAAGAAACTTCAATTTGGAATGTTCTCTTAGGGCACGGGTGTAGCTAGAAACTGACGGATTGCCTGATTGACTTGGAGAGGGTTCTCCCATTGAGGCATGTGGCCTGAGTCAGAAATAATTTTGAGCACAGAATGAGGGATCATCCGATGCAGGGTTTCTCCAACAGATGGGGGAAAGACTCCATCCTCTGATCCCCATAAAATCAAGGTAGGATGAGTAATGCTTGATATTCGCGGCGCGAAATTCTGTTCCCATTCTCCAAGATGATCTGCGAGTGAAAACAGAGCATGGAGAAAACCAGGGGTTGACCGATTTTGATAAGATCGCTCAATCACCAAAGATGTTAATCGATAAGGATTATGAATGACCTTGCTGAGGACTTTTTTACTGAGCCAGCGTCCTAAGAACCAATTCCCCATTTTAGCGAGCCAAAGTGGTGGGCGACTTTCCAAAAATGCTTTATGTTGCGCCGAAACGAGGCTATCTTGAATATGCGCGGGAAGCCCAGTGATCAGCACAAGAGATGCGACGCGGTCGGGGTGCTGCAAGGCCATGCTCATTGCCAATCCAGCGCCTATAGAGTTTCCAATGAGCACGGCTTGTTCTAGACCGAGATGGTCCATGAAGTCGAGAAAGAAGTTGAGGAGCGCAACCGGCGTATACGCAATATGGGGTTTCGCAGAAAGACCAGATCCCAAGAGATCAAGGGTAATCACTCGATATGACTGTGCCAGGTCGTGTTGCTGATGCTCCCAATTCCAAATTGCCCCACCAAATCCATGAATGAGAATGAGTGGACGACCTTCTCCTTCATCAAGATACACAATACGGTTTCCATGAATGGATACTGTGTGTAAGGGAAGGCGTTGCAGTAAATCAATCTGTCGCGGGATGGGAGAAGTGATTGTACAGCCCAACATCACCAAGAAGAAAACACTAATCAGCACAACCACAAAATGACGAGAAACCTCTCTAATCTATTTGAATAAGCGTCTCTTCTGCGTTAACGGCGTCACCTTCATTGATGTAAATCGTTTTAATGGTTCCATCGATTGGTGCGGGCACCTGATTTTCCATTTTCATGGCTTCAATCACAATAAGAGGATCGCCCGTTTTTACGGAATCGCCTTCCTGCACCAGTATTTTCACTACACGTCCAGGCATTGGTGTGGTGACATCGCCTGCTTTTGTCGGCTTGGGACGGGAACCTGTGGTATGAGGTTGAGCACTTGTGGAAACGTCTAGGCCACCAGCAAGGACTTCTTGGAGTGGTTCGAGATAGACTTCTTCCAACTTATCATCAATTTTAATGTAATACGGCTTCCGCCCATCCACGGTTTTCCCTGAGCCAGAAACCCGAATGTGATAGGATTCCCCATGCAGCATCACTTTAAATTCTACCGGGGCCAGATGCAGTTCTTGGGCAACGAATGGTTCCCCACCCCCTTGAGGTTCAAGTTTTTCGGGTTTCAGTTCTCCACGTTCCCGTTCATCAAAGTATTGTAGGGCGATGGAAGGAAAAAGCGTGTAGGACAACACTTCTTCAATAGTTGCATCTTTTTTATCCAATTCAGCCTGTGCCTGTTCTAACTCAGGCTCTAAGCTATCCGCCGGTCTACCGGATACAGGCTTATCATCTCCTAACGATTTTTTGCGAATTGCTGCATTTAACGAACCTGGTGGTTTGCCGTACAATCCACGAAAATAGTTTTTTGTTTCATTGGTAATAACTTTATAGCGTTCACCGGTGTGAACGTTGAGTGTTGCCTGTGTGCCAACAATCTGACTAGACGGTGTCACGAGGGGAGGATACCCCATATCCTTACGCACACGAGGGATTTCCTTTAACACTTCTTTCATTTTGCCCAGCGCATTTTGCTCAACCAATTGACTCGCTAAATTAGACAACATACCACCGGGCACTTGAGACATGAGGATATCGGCATCAACACCCGTAAAGTCACTTTCAAATTGACGATATTTTTTCCGAGCTGTTCGTAGATGTTCTGCGACAGGAGCAAGGCTGTTCAGTTCCAGTCCGGTATCGTATGGGGTATTACGCAATGCGGCAATAAATGATTCTGTCGGTGGATGAGATGTGCCACCTGAGAGCGGGGACATGGCGGTATCTAAAATATCTAACCCTCCCAATACCGCCATGAGGGCTGACATCGATGCCATCCCCGAGGTGTAGTGCGTATGTAAATGAATAGGAACTCGCACAGCCGCTTTAAGACGTCGCATGAGTTCATACGCTTCAAATGGGGGAAGCAGCCCTGCCATATCTTTGATGCACAAGGTATCCGTGCCTAAATCTTCGAGTTGTTTGGCTTGTTCGACAAAGTGATTCAGGCTATGGACTGGGCTCACGGTATAACAAATAGTGGCTTCGACATGTTTTCCACAGGCCTTCGTGACTTCTATTGCTCTTTTCATATTACGCAAATCATTCAACGCATCAAAAATGCGAAAGACATCAATGCCATTTTCGGCCGATCGTTCAATGAATGTATCGAGCACATCATCGGCATAATGACGATATCCCACCAAGTTTTGGCCACGAAGCAACATTTGCAAACGGGTATTGGGCACAGCCGTACGAAATGCGCGCAATCGTTCCCAGGGATCTTCTTTTAAGAAACGCAGACAGGCATCAAACGTGGCACCTCCCCATACTTCCAAAGACCAAAATCCTACGCTATCAAGTTGGGCTGCTGCTGGTAGAAGGTCTTCCGTTCTCATACGAGTCGCCAACAATGATTGATGTCCATCCCGAAGAGCCACATCAGTCAGAAACAACCTGCGGCTCGGTGATGGCTCAAGCTCAAGTTCTGGAAACTTGTTCTTTTTCGATACCTTTGGCGTCGAGACCTTCTTAGAGGATGGGGGTAGTGTCGTGTTGCGTTTCGTAGCCATAGTTAACCTTTTGTCATTTTTCCTCATCTCATCTTCACGTTTCGGCATTTCAAACAATGCGGTACTGCCCATAAAATGGGCATAGTGTATGGGAAGAAGAGGTTGTCTTACAATCCCTCATGCGCTGCGATGGCTGCTGAAATGGCTATCACTAAATCTTCTGGCTCCATGGTTTCTTCATACTCATACAACTGTGGGTGACTCTCGATAAAGGAGGTATCAAATCGTCCCGCCCGAAAATCAGGATCTTCCATGATTTTCATCATAAACGGGATAGTCGTTTTAACACCACGAAGGACAAATTCTTCCAGTGATCGATGCGTTCGGCGAACTGTTTCATCCCATGTTCGACCACGAACAGTCATCTTTGCTAAGAGCGCATCATAATAGATGGGGACGGTGTAATCTTTATAGACAGCGCCATCAATACGAACACCTACGCCGCCTGGAGAAAGATACGCGCTAATTTTTCCAGATGCGGGACGGAAACCATTTTGAGGATCTTCGGCATTAATTCGACATTGAATGGCATACCCTTGAAGACTCACCTCATGCTGCCCAAAAATCAAAGGACGTCCAGCAGCAATCCATATTTGATTTTGAACAATATCAACTGCCGTGATTTGTTCCGTAACCGTATGCTCGACTTGAATCCGGGGATTCATTTCAATGAAATAAAACTTCCCATCCTGATCCAACAAAAACTCCACTGTCCCTGCATTGTAAAACTTCGCTTCGCGGGCCAGCACAATGGCCGCCTCACCCATCTCTGCACGTAACCGTGAGGTCAGCGTCAAGGAGGGGCCAATTTCAATGATTTTTTGATGGCGGCGTTGGATCGAGCAATCCCGTTCACCTAGATGAATAATATACCCATGTTGATCAGCAAGCAGTTGAAATTCAATGTGATGCGGCCGTTCAATAAACTTTTCGATGAACAAGTCGGCATTACCAAAGGCCGCTAACGCTTCACGTGCACCAGATTCCATAGCCTCACGAAGTTCGCTATCTGATCGTACCACCCGTAGACCTCGCCCCCCTCCACCAGCGCTGGCTTTGACCATGACGGGGTAGCCAACTGTTTGACAAAAGGCTTGGGCTTCTTCAAAGGAAGAGACGGGGCCATCCGTTCCTGGAACGACTGGCACAGATACACGTTTTGCAAGGGCTTTTGCCTTAACTTTATCACCTAACAAGTCGAGAGCTTCTGGTGAAGGGCCAATAAACGTAATGCCAGCCTTTTGACACAATGCGGCAAAGTCTGAATTTTCCGCTAAAAATCCATATCCAGGATGGATGGCATCAGCGCCAATTCGTTTAGCTAATCCCACAATTTGTTGGGCATCCAAAAACCCTTGAACCGGTCCAGGCCCAACCAAATAGGCCTCATTGGCCTTTTTGACGTAAATGCCAGTGGCATCACATTCAGCATAAATCGCTGCCGTGGCAATATCGAGCTCACGGCAAGCTCGAATGACACGCATAGCAATTTCACCACGATTGGCAACGAGGATTTTTTTAAACATTGAGGAGAACCACTGTCTGCATCAATATTCCAATGGATAATACTGCCCAGCTTTAATCACACGTTGCCCTTCTGGTGAAAGAACAAATTGGATAAAGACTTTCGTAATGGGTGAAGGTTGGGCTTGCGTCACAAGCACAATTGGGCGGCGAAGCGGATAGGTGCTATCTAAAACTGTTTGCCGTTCCGGTTCAATTTTGTTGATAAATTGCAAGGTAACGCCATACCCATCAGATTGAGCCTGGAGCGCTGGGCGCATAGACACATACGTGATGGCACGCACGTCACCATTCACTGCCTTAAACACTTGAACTTCAGGCCCTAAGATAGTGGTTGATGCAGGTTTCCGTCTTATCCCTAGCTGTTGTTCAAAGCTTTGCCGAATATTTTGATTAAAAGCTCGGTTAATCAGTCTAATTTTTAATTGAGGCGCTTCCTCCCACACATCTGACCAAAAGCGTATGGTTCCCGAGAAAATTCCCCTTAACTGTTCAGTAGTCAATTCAGCCACAGGATTGGCAAAATTGGTGACCACGGCAATTCCATCCCAAGCAATGATGGTGGAAGGAAATTCCTTGGCAACTAAGCCTGTCACCGCCATGTCGGCTTCTTTTTCCTGAATAGTATGTAGTGGTTTGGCATTGGGGTGCCAAAAGGTGTCAATGGAGGAAAATGCATGTTTTTCTTCAAATTTCTTGGCAAGGTTCGCAATAACATGACGTTCTGGGCCATTACCAACAATGAGAGCCGTACCAACGACGATATCATCGGCACCATGGACGTTGCTTCCAAGCGTGGTGCTCCAAAAAAGAATAAGAAATAAAAGGGCTCGCTGATTCACAATCTGCTCATCCTGGTCTAACCGTAACGGGAACCTGTCTTGTTCTCAACTCATACGCTTTCAAGGCATCTCATCATGATGTCTAACATAAACGATGAACACTCACAGTTGTGAGGAAAAAAGAACACGTCATATCACATTGCCAGAGATCATCTAGAGAAGCGATTAGGAGTTCTCTGAACCAGAAGAATCTGTTGGTTGGGTCATATTTGGAGGTGCGGGATTGGCCCGAGCACCCATGATAGGAGGAAGTTTGGCGAATTTACTCACGCGTTCATTACACATATCCATTGCCTTCATTTCAGCAAACCCCGGCTTTTGTTCACCTTTCACTTGAGAGGCAAAAGACGACATCAGTCGTTGAACGTTCTTTTCCTGGCATTGTGGGCATGAGGTGTCTTCTGGTTTCACACTAATGGCTTGCATGACCTCAAACTTATGGGAACAATTTCCGCATCGATATTCATACAACGGCATAACAGCTACTCCAGGTCAGTGAATGAATGAGGGGCAATCAACCTCAAATGGGCACTTAGACTCCATTATACATAATTCGATTACCCGGTTACCACGGGCACCCAACACCTCTTGACAATTAGAATATAGACTCGGGCACCTTGACGGTGAAGGAAGCACTTCGTTATCCTGTTTGCCGTTCAACACCCCCATCGATCGCAGTCACTGATTGCCATTTTATATAAATATGTGAATATGAAGGAGGGATGGTATGTCCTTGTTAATTCGGAAGTATAAGCTTGCCAGTGGCTTACAGCAAGAAGAACGGATTGATGATCCAGACCGCATTGCGCGTTACATGAAACTGTTCGACCGTGAAGATGTCAAAAAAATTCAGACAGGACAAAAAGTCAAAATTGAAAAAGATGAATGGCAACTACTAGAAGATTGAGACCATAAATTCACGTGTATTCACAATATAAGTATGATTGAAGAAAACTCTTATGGGATTCTGGGTACATCTGAAACGATCACTTGATCAAGCCATGCTTCATAAAGACCGTTGTCTCGAAGTGCCTTCTGGCCCTACGTCTTCAGACTTTTGGGAAGGTGGTTGGGAAGAATACCCGACGAAAGAGCGCGCCCTTGACGCACTTGAACAAACAGAGGCCACACAGCAACTCAAATGTCCTCTGTGCAAGCCTTAAAGACTTCTTATTCTTCCCTTACCATGACTCTCACATGAATTATGCTGGTAAGGGAAAACCTCATTCTTTGTAATCATCAAAAACACGATGGCTGAAAAATTTGGAAATTTTCGGTGGATCAAGGAAGGGGTGTTGGATAATCGCGTGGCAGGCTTTGTCGTCGGACGAATCACCTTTGCAGGCATCGGGGAAGTAGCCTTTTGTTTAAAAGGCGATTGCAAAGGGGAAATTAGCGGAAAGGCTTTTCGGTTTAATAATTCAACCTTTTCCGACGATGCCTTTGCCTTGGAACGACTGGTAGACTTCGATGCCCCTCAGCTTGGAGAAGTCAGCCTGATATCGTTTGACCCACACCCATTGTTAGAACCTCATCCGTATATCGAATGGTTTTCTCAAAAACGCACACATTACCGAATTGAGCTCGCCCTTAAAGATGCATGGATTCTCACGGAGGCAGAAGCCCAATTTTATGATGATACCTCTAACGCCCTCAGAACCCAGTTCAGTCCTCACTTCACCTCTGCTTCAAGCCCACCTGCCACAGAAGATTGGTTTTGAAACACCCAACTCGTGTGAGAATCGGAGAATTCGTCGGCATACAATGAAGGAGACGACGTAATCAGCGAAAGCCACACACGTCTAAACACAATCAGGACAGCGCACGAAATCTGAACCTGTCTTATTTTTTCTTAGAGTCTGCTCGTTGAGCTCGTTCTAATGCTTGCAGACGTTGCTTATTTTTTAAATGCTTTCTACGTAAATTACGATCTTTTTCCCGCCCTCTTGGCATAATAGATGACTCCCTTTTTGATAAAACATGCAACCAATGAATACATGAAAAAACAAATTGTAGTCAATCTTTATCTTATAGCACAACCTAATCAGGTCACAACACGCGGTTGCGAGGGGCTAAGGCTCATGGTAAGATCGATCCCCCTACTCATTTCTTTCTCAGAAACCTAGTAGGTATCGCAAAAACGTCCCAAAACCCTCACCAAATATCCCATAACCTGCCTCGCATACATATGGAATATCATCTATGACACAACCACAGTTAGAAAAAGTCTATGAACCCCAAGAGGTTGAAAAACGGTGGGGAGCATTTTGGATTAACCAGGGATACCAGAAAGCGTCCCCGACCCACTCGGGCACGCCCTACACCATTGTAATCCCGCCACCAAATGTCACAGGCTCTCTTCATATCGGACATGCTCTTAATAACACCCTGCAAGATATTTTGATTCGATGGCGACGCATGCAGGGCAATAACGTGCTGTGGCTACCCGGAACAGACCATGCTGGCATTGCCACGCAAAATGTCGTTGAACGGCAGCTGTTGGCCGATGGACAATCGCGGGAGCATGTAGGTCGAGAGAAATTTATTCAACGGGTATGGGAATGGAAACAACAATCTGGTGATACCATCTTAGGACAGCTCAGACAGTTGGGGGCTTCCTGTGACTGGGACCATCTTCGATTTACTATGGATGAAGGGCTTTCGACAGCCGTCCGTGAAGTTTTTGTTCGACTCTACGAAGAAGGACTGATTTATCGTGGCAAACGTCTGATTAATTGGTGCCCCCGTTGTCTCACGGCACTATCTGACGTTGAGGTTGAACATGAATCTGTCACAGGCGACCTCTATCATATTCGTTACTCATTGATAGATGAGGTGGACACGTCGCTTATTGTTGCCACAACGAGGCCGGAAACCATGCTTGGCGATACCGCCGTTGCAGTCCACCCTGAAGATCCTCGCTACAATCACCTTATTGGCAAACAGGTGCACCTTCCCCTCACCTCTCGAACAATTCCTATTATTGGCGACTCCATTCTTGTTGATCGAGAGTTTGGAACTGGAGCTGTGAAGATTACTCCTGCGCATGATTTTAATGATTTTGAGGCAGGTGAACGACATGGGCTTGCCCAGCTGTCTCTTTTTGACCATTCTGCACACCTTGACCCGACTCTTCTTAACGAAGCCCTGGTTGATCAACGCTTGCAAAAAACGATCGCACACAAACCCGTGCTTGAAGCCAGGCAACTCGTGGTTGATCACCTCAAAGAACAGGAACGGCTTCTCAATATCGAAGATCATGCAATGGCGCTTGGAAAATGCTATCGCTGCAAGACCGTTGTCGAGCCATATCTTTCTCCTCAATGGTTCGTCAAGATCCAACCCTTGGCAGATCCTGCCATCCAAGCCGTTGAAAATGACACCATTCGAATTATCCCTGAAGGATGGAAAAATAATTATTTAGGCTGGATGCGAAACATTAAAGATTGGTGTATTTCTCGACAAATCTGGTGGGGACACCAAATTCCTGCTTGGTATTGTCAAACGTGCAACAAGGATAGCCTGTTGCAATCTAGTCACGCTGTCGGTGTAACAGTGGAAGATCATCCACTTCCTGAACGCACCAAAGCAAATTGTTTCATTCTTTCAGATGCCAAGCCGCTTGTTTCAAGAACTGCGCCTACAGCATGTCCTCACTGTAAAGGTTCTGACTTCTATCAGGATCCAGACGTGTTGGATACGTGGTTTTCATCAGCCTTATGGCCATTTTCGACCCTGGGATGGCCGGAACAAACGCAAGATTTCAAAACTTTTTATCCAACGGCCACATTGGTCACCGGCCTAGACATTTTGTTTTTCTGGGTCGCGCGTATGATTATGATGGGGCTAAAGTTTACCGGCCAAGTCCCTTTTCGTGATGTCTATATTCATGCGTTGGTGCGGGATGCTGAAGGACAAAAGATGAGTAAGTCCAAAGGCAATGTCATTGACCCATTGACCAAAATGTCTCAATACGGCACGGATGCCCTTCGATATACATTAGCGGCCATGGCGTCTCCGGGGCGTGACATTAAACTCGCTGAAGAGCGAATTGAGGGCTATAGAAACTTTGCCAATAAAATTTGGAACGCTGGGCGGTTTATTCTCATGCATGCAAATGGGCCAGTCACGATGACCCCAGTGCAAGAACGGACATTTGCAGATCGTTGGATTTACAGCCGATTAAACCATCTCATTCGTTCCGTGAATGCCAGTTTGGAAGACTATCGATTTGACCAAGCCACCTCACATCTCTACCATTTTCTCTGGCATGAATACTGCGACTGGTATCTGGAACTGATCAAACCAACCTTACAAGCCGATGAATATCCTGACACTCCATCCACCCGTCACACATTACTCACTACATTTGAAATCCTCCAGCGACTGCTTCACCCCTTCATGCCATTTCTTACTGAGGAAATTTGGCAAGTGCTGCCCCATGAAGGCACAAGTATTATGGTTCAGGCTTATCCACAGGCCCAGGCAGAATGGGACTCCCCACAAGATGAAGAGGCCTTTGAGCTATTGGAACAATTTGTCACAACAGCTCGAACCGGACGATCTCTCTTAGACTATGCGCCTTCAAAGCCTATCACGCTATATGGCATAGCTGAAGACCCAACCGAGACGAATATCCTACGCCAACATCAGGCCTACCTTGCTCATCTGAGTAAAAGCACTTTACAAATTGGCAGCCAAAAACAATGGACGTCTGCTCAAACTCTTCGCCTAGCGGTAGGTGGCACAACTGTTGGAATTATGGTGGAAGGCCATGTTGACCTCAAAAAAGCGTTAGATCGGATCCGCAAGCAAATTCAAACAAAGCAAAAAGAAGCAACACGCCTGCAGGGGAGACTTGCCTCTCCTGACTTTACGGCCAAAGCTCTACCTGACGTCATTCAAGAATCGAAAAACCGCCTCCAACGTCTTAATCAGGAGCTCACATTGCTAGCCAGTAGTGACCAGCAACTTCAAGAAATGGGCATAGCATAATTTTCAATGAATACATTTCCCCCTCCCCGTTTCCATATTCAATCAGCCGTCAACGCGGCTCTTGCCGAAGACATTGGCACAGGGGATGTGACCTCATGCACGTTGATCCCAGATGATTTGTTCGCGCAAGCAACTGTTGTTGCCCAACAAGATCTGGTCATTGCGGGAATGGATGTCGCACGCCAAGTTTTTGAAACCATCAACTCCTCGATGCACATGACAGCGCTGCATGCCGATGGGGATCAGGTATTCACGAACACCATCCTTCTCACCGTTAGAGGGCATGCCCGCTCTATTCTTACCGCTGAACGAGTCGTCTTAAATTTCCTTCAGCATCTTTCTGGTATTGCGACCTTGACGGCACAATTTTGCCATGCCACGCAAGATTATCCGACAAAGATTTTAGATACACGGAAAACGCTTCCAGGCTTGCGCGCGCTTGAGAAATGGGCTGTCCGTTTAGGCGGCGGTATGAACCATCGGCAGGCATTAGATGATGGTATCTTGATAAAGGATAACCACCTTGCCCTCTTACAGTCCTTGAATATTGACCTCACGCATGCCTGTCGTATGGCGAAGGAACATGGCCCACATGGACTCAGAGTTTCAGTCGAAGTTGAGTCTTTAGAACAGGTTCTTCAGGCAATAGACGGATATGCTGATATTCTGTTGTTGGATAATATGAGCCCAGAGTTAGTAAAAGAAGCTGTTGCGCTGGTTCATGGCCGGGCTTTTCTTGAAGTTTCTGGAGGAATCACCTTGAACACGGTCAAAGCGATGGCTATGACGGGCGTTGACGCCATTTCCATTGGCGCGCTAACACACTCGGCTCCCGCCGCTAATTTAAATATGGAGATTCAACCGATTCAAGAGAACAACGCACATCGAATGAACCATGAGGAATCACAACGCTTGTGACACCGCTTTCATCCGAACGCATTCGTCTTTTACTCAATATCACTGATCTCGCACAAACGATCCATATTCTTGATGAGACCACCTCCACAAACACGGAAGCCTTTGCCTTCGCACATGCCGGAGCGTCCCATGGCACCATTGTCTTAGCTGAGACACAAACAGCTGGTCGTGGACGATTGACACGCGAATGGTTTTCGCCCCCTTTGCAAAATATTTATGGATCCATTCTCCTCAAAAACGTTCCCCCACCACAGAGAATTTCCTGGATTCCCCTCATTACTGGGTTAGCCATTATGCACGCTGTTGAAAAAGAATCCGGAGTCGCTCTTTTTTTAAAGTGGCCGAATGACCTCCTCGTGGGAAATCGAAAAATTGGCGGCATCCTCTGTGAAAGTACCGTTCAGGGAAAGGAAACCTGGACAATTGTTGTAGGATTTGGGCTGAACGTCCACACGCCTATCAAAGAGTTTCCTCTGGAGCTACAACCTATTGCCACATCCCTATTTGCTGAAACAGGGCATCATGAGGATCGCAACCAGTTACTGGCCGCAATCCTCTCAAACTTTTCGATGTATTACCGAAAGCTACAGCGGTCGGATTTGAGCACGGTGAAAGATTTGTATGTTTCTCGATGTTCAACATTAGGCCATCACGTTCAGATTCGACTGGCTAACGGCAAAATGCTTGAAGGCATCGCTTCGGATATTGGAGCAGATGGAGCACTGCAACTCTTGCCTGCTAATACCCATACAATGAATTGCCATGAACTTATTGATATACAATCAGGTGAAGTCATTTCTGTACGATAGGAACACCAATCATCATGCTTCTTACTGTTGATGTCGGAAATTCACAAATTGTTTTGGGCGTCTTTGACCAAGAAAAACTCCGTGGGTCCTGGCGTTTAGCAACTGATGTGACCAAAACGGCAGATGAGTATGGCGTGCTGGTCCTATCCTTATTGCACACCATCGAGATTCATCCTCCAGACATACATGGATGTATTATCTCTAGTGTGGTTCCGCCGATGACCCCTATTTTTGAATGTGTCAGTGAAACCTATTTTCAGCAATCACCTCTTCTTGTTTCATCGGATTTTCCATTTGGACTGACCCTACAATATGATAATCCACAGGAAATTGGAACGGATCGATTAGTGAATGCCGCGGCAGCGTATCATCGATTCCACAATGAGCTTGTGGTTGTAGACTTTGGAACAGCAACCACCTTTTGTACAGTCACAAAAGATGGTGAATATCTCGGTGGCGCCATTGCCCCTGGGCTAAAATCTGCCGCCAATGCCCTTCACATTAATACGGCGAAGCTTCCAACCGTTGACCTGCTCTGTCCGCCAACCGTTATCGGAAAGGATACAGTGAGCAGCATACAATCTGGCCTAATTTTTGGTTACACAGGCCTTGTGGACGAACTGGTCTCTCGTATTCAACAAGAAACCGGCCAAACGTCAACCGTTTTAGCAACGGGTGGCCAAGCTTCGATCATTGCCCCTATCTCTCGAACCATCCACGAAGTCCGCCCCTTTTTAACCCTTGAAGGCCTTGAACTATTATATCGACGCGTCAAAGACTCCCAGTCTCAATAACAATCGATGGATGAATCACGAACGCTGCTAGAAATTTTCCTAAGATTCTGGGCTATGCGTTTTTGAAAAACGATTTACTCTTGTCGCGTGAAACTTAATAAAGCAAACCCCTGTGGCAGAGCATGGAGTAACGGTCCAGTTAATTCCCAAATAACCTACTATGTTTAATGCCATCAAAAATGAACTGGACCGCCAATGCACTCAACAAGACACCCATAATTCGATTAATCACCTGCATGCCTGTAATACCGAGAAGTTGTTGAATAGTGCTTGTCAGGAGTAAGGCGATGGCCGTAAGGAGCAAAATCGTTAAAAGCGACACAAGAACAATCACTTGCTGTGTCAGATCGCCTTCGGCATTGGCCATCAACAGAATCGCAGCCCCCATGGAACCAGGACCTGCAATAAGTGGCGTCGCAATCGGGAAAACAGAAATGTCCTGTTTCGATACGGCCTCTCGCTCTTCTTCTACGGTCGTCGACGTCCCACCGGACGAACGTGCGAATACCATTTCAATGCCAATAAGCAACAATAAGATCCCGCCTGCTGTCCTTAATGCTGCGAGAGAGATACCAAGACTGGCTAACAGTCCTTCCCCAGCAAGTGCAAAAATGAGCAAGATGACCGTGGCAATCAGTGTGCCGCGGACAGCCATCAATCGTCTGTACTGAAGCGTTCCCGTTGCTGTCAGCCCAGCAAAAATAGCTGCAACGTCGAGTGGAGCAATGGTCGCAAAGAATGTTGTCAGGGCTAAGCCTGCAGTCTCGATCATCTCATGCTTGCCAAGGTGTGGAGCCCTTCACGTTACCGTCCATTACTTCCAATACACGCAGCCGTTGCACGGAACTTCTAAGAAAGCAGGGAGGAGCGAACGACTTACTCTATTTTTGATACTGGAATATACCACGTGGGCTTCATAGCCTCGAAGTCTGTACGGACATTATTGGTAAGATGAGGATCAGAATCGAAGACGACAGGAATGCCAGCTTCATGTTGAAACACGACCCAATGCCAAAAGGGTTTGCCATGTTCCACATGGTATTTTATAGCAAGCAAGGCTGGATTGGGCATTTGTTCCCATTGTTCAAATAAAATTTCATGGGCAGAGGTGGCATACCCAAACTGGGAAAGAAGATTTCGGATATACACAGTATCTGAATAGAGCGCTTCATCTTCAGCATAGATTCGCATAGAATTTGCTTGCGTCTTCACCGTGGCATAGGACACACCAACAATGTTTGCCACGGCAGCAATGCCACAACCGGTTGTCTCTTCTTGTACGATAATCATGATTAATCAATAAAAAACCAAATGATAGCTAAAAGTACCTAAAACTCTATAATTTCCACACTCTGCGTAGAATGACAAAGGCATTAAATACGCACAACAAGGACATATAGATTTATCATTCGGAAATACTACTGAAAACTCCACCGGCCTATTTCAGGTTGCCATGAGAACTTCTTAGCACTTCGCTCCAAAGTTGTCTTCTCGCAGTTTTGCGGTTCCACCTTCTTGTAATATCCAAAATTCTTTATGGATAACACCTCTTGCTTTATTCATTTTCCAATCCGACGTTACGATTGCACTCGTCGTATCAACGACTTCTATCTGAGGTCTTATTATATTCTACATCAGAAAATCCTTCATTAATAAGTTGTCACTAAAAACCTTGAGTTTCAGCAGTTTCTATAAATGTGCCAAATGGCTTTGCGTGCATAACTATCGTCTGTTCATAGTAAGCGGCAGAACCATCAGTGTCATCGGCATTAAAGGCTGCTGCCATTAAGTGTTGGCTGTATGGTCGGCATCTAACGCAACTGCTTTTTATTCATTAGAAATCATAAACATTCTTCATATGTTTCATTAAGACAAACAATAATATTTATGAAGGAGATTGGAGAGGATCAGCTTTATCGCATGCGTGCCATTACCTGGAATCTACTCGTAAGACTCACACACGACCTGAAAACAACGCAGCACAACCTATGACTTTAACTGAAACATCCCTAAGACGCGTGCCAGGGCTTGCTTCAGAACAGTGAGGGTCCGCTTGGTGTAAATGGTCTGCCCAGCTTCTACTTGCTCAGAGATCACAGTCATGTTCGCCCTTTTTCCCTATCCTGTAAAGCCTAATGGGTTGCCGGTATTACTTGGACAGACATCGGCAATGAAGGAAAGGGATGCCATGTCTATTCTGAAGCCTCAAAGTCCTGTATGACAGCTTGAGCTGCCTTACGCACGCCGATATCCACATCTTTTCGTTTTAGCGCTTCAAGAAAGGGTATTGTGTGTCGTGCTCGAAAAGTCCCCAATGTCTTAATAGCACTCACTCGGACATTCGCATGCGGGTAATCGAGGAGGAGTAGAAGGAGAGGAATCATTTGCTGATGAGTCGTTGGGAGAAATTCATGAAGGGTGCGCTGGATAGCCGTAGAGGCAAAGACCGCTTGTGGTGACCTCATGGAATGACTAAACTCGGACGCATCCTCGCCTACATCACTCGTTCTTTGGTGATGGCGAGCCATTCTCTCTAACGCCTCGAGAAAAATAGTCTGGGCCTGATGGTTTCCATGAACCTGTGCCCACACAATATCTCCGAGAAAGTAATAGTAGGGGTTTGTTTGGAAATTTCGAAGCGCATCGAGATACGGAGGCGTACCGACATTCAATGAGTCAGCCGTCTCTTGAATGTTCAGTTCAAAGAGGGAATCGTTCTTATCGTCTTGAAGTCGAAAGATTCCCGTCATCACCGTGCCAAAATCATTGACTCCCAGCTGAACACCACGAGTTTCTTGGTAATCGACAGACACGGTGAAATCATGTGGCGATGATTCAGTGCGGACGAGATCAAAGCCTGCAGTCATTAACTTTACCCTCACCGCCCCTTCAACGTCATAAAGAAGTCGGCCACGAGGCTTCCACGTTGATGCGTTGACCTCAACATACACAATTGGGATTCCATCAAAAATAGGGATTTCTTTTTCAACAATGAAGCGAACCTCGCCAAAGGCTAGGGGAAGATTTACCCATAACAGAAAAACGACACACCAACTCAATTTTCTAACACTGAACATAGATTATGGGGCTGTCCTAGATAACGAGAGTTATCTTAGGATGGCTGGATGCGGAAGAGTCGGTTAAGTTGGGAGAAACAGATACGGTTAATCGAGTACTTTGTATCAGGAGCTACGGCGCGGACGGCCGCAGCGTTGGTGGGAGTGAATAAAAGTACGGCGGCGTATTACTTTCATCGGTTACGAGAAATCATTGCTCAAGCGATCCAAAATGAAATGCCGCTGGCTGGGGAGGTTGAAGTGGATGAAAGTTATTTCGGTGGTCGGCGCAAGGGCAAGCGTGGTCGAGGGGCGGCGGGCAAAGTCCCGGTCTTTGGGATTCTCAAGCGTGGGGGCCGCGTGTATACGAAAGTGATTCCCGATACGAAAGCCAAGACATTGATGGGAATCATGCAGGAACGGATTATTCCCGATAGCATCGTGTATACCGATACCTATCGCTCTTATAATGTACTCGATGTGTCAGAATTTAAGCATTATCGGATCAATCATTCAAAACAGTTTGTCAAAAAACACAAGCACATTAACGGGATCGAGAATTTCTGGAATCAGGCCAAGCGACATATGCGTAAATTTAATGGAGTCCCTCGGCCGCATTTCCCGCTTTTTTTAAAGGAATGTGAATGGCGCTTTAATACCCCGAACCCACAACGCCAATTTACTCAATTAAAACAGTGGGTTAAGCCTTATATGAAATAGTTATCTAGGACAGCCCCTAGATTATTTTTCTTCCGGAACGATTTGCACAATAAATTCAAGTTCTATGGGAGCATGCAGCGGAAGTTCAGCAGCTCCAAGAGCGAGTCTCGCATGGCGTCCTTCAAGACCAAAGATTTCCACAAGTAAATCAGAGGCTCCATTCACAACAGCCGGTTGCTCGGCAAAGCTATCAGCTGAAGCCACATGGCCCGTTAAGCGAACAATTTTTTGGACACGGTCCAAGGTACTAAGCTCTTGCCGAATAATAGCCAACGCATTCAAGGTGGCGATCCGTGCGGCTCTGTAACCTTCCTGAACAGTCAACGAACTACCGAGTTTCCCTGTAAAGGCCATTTTCCCATCTTCAAAAGGAAGCACCCCACTCACAAACAATAAATCTCCAGCTAAAGAAGCTGGGACATACGTTGCGACTGGCTTGGGCGCAGGAGGAAGGATCAGTTGCAGCTCCAGTAATTTTTGTTCAATGCTCATAAGTATATACACTGTGCTCCGTTTGATGTCTTAGGAGCATCATCCAAGCTTGAATAGTCTCTCAAGAAGATCGCCCAGTTAAACGAACCTGATATTGTTGTACAGCTTGGTTGTGTTCATCCAAGGTCGCAGAAAATTTGTGACTTCCGTTATTTCGAGAAACAAAATACAAAAAGTCTGTCGTCGCGGGATAGAGGGCCGCTTCAATCGCCGCTTTCCCTGGATTTGCAATGGGGCCTGGTGGAAGTCCGAGCACGCGATAAGTATTATACGGGCTATTCACACGTAAATCTTGTTTTGTAATGTTGCCATCAAAGGCTCGCAGTGCATAAACAACCGTGGGATCGCTCTGGAGAGGGATATTTTGTCGCAATCGATTATGAAAGACCCCGGAGATCAGGTTTCGTTCATCGGAGTTTGCAGTTTCCTTTTCAATGATAGAGGCCAAGGTGAGAACCGCATGAATGGGCATGCCCATGTCTTTGGCACGATGCTTGAGGTCTGCAGTTAATGTCTCTTGTAATCGACGGATGAAACTTTGAATAACTGTCTTAGGGTTAACAGGACGCGCAAAGTAATAGGTGTCTGGAAAAAGATAGCCTTCAAGTGAAGACACGTGAAGACCAAGGCTCTGAATAAATGCTTGATCCCGTGCGGTATGAAGAAAGGCCTGACGATTAATTAATCGTTTTTCTTCTAGGAGGCCCGCAACTTGTATAAGAGAGTACCCTTCCGGAATCGTCACCGCATGTTGAACGACTGTGCCATTAACGATCTTGGAAAGAATAGCCGATGCGTCCATCTCTGTATCTAACGCATATTCACCTGAGATAATCTTTCGTTCTGCGCCACTCAACCTTCCCATCCACACAAAAGCCTCTTTATCCCGAATCAAATGACTATTGTGAAGAAGTCCCGCAACATGAGAAAGCGAAGTTCCCCGAGGAATATCGACAATCTGAGCAAAATAGGGAACGGCTGGTGGACTCAGAAGTGCAATATATGCCTCCCATACAGCACCGAGAAGAATCCCCCCTAGACAAAGGATACCAAGCCATTTTTTTATGCGAGATCCGTTCATCAACAAGAAACTCTTCCCCCTTAGTAGCTCAAATCTTGTCCTTGCTCTCCATCCTAAAAAATAATGCGATAATTTAGACTTCCAGGGAAGAGTCAAGTATTCTCCTCTGTCATATACTTATGAAATACGCTTTTCGATCTGTTCAAATATTTTCTCTAAGGCCCTTTGAATACCTTCAGGATTCTTACCACCCGCCTGAGCCATTTCTGGGCGACCACCACCAGTCCCACCTACTTCCTGTGCCATTTCCTTAATCACGTCACCAGCTTGTACGCGATCAGTCCAGTCTTTTGTCACCACGACAAGGATAGACACTTTACCCTCATAGGTTGAAGCCAAAGTAATGACCCCACTAGGAAGAGTATGTCGTATTTTATCTGAAAGCACACGAAGTTCTTGTATGCTGAGCCCATCAACTTGCTGAGCATGAATCGTGAGCCCATGGATAACCCGTCGCTGGATTTGTCCAGACTCCTGATCCACGTCTTTCATCCGAAGCTGTTCAAGCTCTCGCTCTTTATCTTTTAAGAGAGCCACCAGCTTTTTGGTCTTAGGCAAGACTTCCCCAGGCGTGGTTTTTAAAAGACCCGCAAGCTCTCGAAGCTCAAACTCCATCTGCTGCCCATAATGTAAGGCTCCATTGCCTGTCAGGCCTTCAATCCGTCGAATACCTGCAGCCACGCCACCTTCGGCAATGACTTTAAACTGCCCAATTTCACCGGTCTGCTGACAATGAGTCCCTCCACACAACTCCTTACTAAATGAACCAATTCCCACAACCCTGACCTTTTCACCATATTTATCTCCAAAAAACGCCAGAGCCCCAGAATCCATAGCATCCTGGAGAACCAGTTCTTCGGTTTGGACGGTGGTATTTTCTTGAATTTGTTGATTCACAAGGGTTTCAATGGCATCAATATCACGCAAGGAAAGTGGCTTAAAATGGGCAAAGTCAAATCGAAGTCGATTGGGTGCAACCAAGGACCCATATTGTTTGACATGCGGGCCCAAGATTTCTCTCAGCGCAGCATGCACAAGATGTGTAGCCGTATGGTTTTTGGCAGCGTCCTGACGGGTTGTGCTATTCACCGTTGCCGAGACGCGATCACCATTTCGGATCCGTCCACTTTGAACCACCCCTTTATGAATCAAAAGCGTATGCCCTGCCTTGCTTGTTTCTTGAATGTGAACCGTTCCTTCTGTCCCATATAGGAACCCTTGATCTCCGACTTGCCCTCCTCCTTCTGGATAAAAAGGGGTCACATCCAAAAGAACCTCTACTGCCTCACCTTCCACAGCTTCTTGAATTAGCTGATCGTCCCTCAGAATAGCTTGGATCAGACTTTCTCTATTGAGGGTGTGATATCCAATGAACTGTGTCGGCTGAACCTGGCGAGCAACCGTCTGAATAATGGGCTTTATGGTATCATTCCTAAAAGCTGTCGCTTTCCGCGCCTGTTCACGTTGCCGCGCTAAAGCATTCTGAAACCCTTCATGATCCACCTGCAGGTGATGTTCACGCGCAGCCTCTTCAATGAGATCAAGAGGAAAGCCATATGTATCATAGAGCTTAAAGAGACTCTGTCCCTCTAATAGGGAGAGACGCCCTTGCACGGCTGCATTCACGAGATCATTGAGAAGAGGAAGTCCTTGATCAAGTGTTCCAATAAACCGTTCTTCCTCTCCTTCCACCACTTCTCGAATCACTGCAGCCGATTGCTGTAATTCGGGATAAGTTTTACCTAATTGTTCAACTACTAATTTTGTGAGGTCATAGAGAAAGGGCTCAACCACGCCGAGTAACCGACCATGTCGAGAGGCACGCCTGAGGATACGACGCAAGACATACCCTCGCCCTTCATTAGAAGGCAAAATGCCATCCGTAATTAAAAATGTCATCGCGCGAAGATGGTCAGCAATGACTCGTATCGATCGATCCTTACCCAAGTCCTGGCCATACACGTGTTTCGTCCTATCAGCAATGCAAGAAAGCATGGGCATGAAGAGGTCACTGTCATAATTGCTCGACACCCCTTGAGCCACCGCCGTCAATCGTTCAAGTCCCATACCCGTATCAATGCTTGGACGAGGAAGCGGATGAAGTATTCCTTGTTTATCGCGGTCATACTGCATAAAGACCAGATTCCAGATCTCCAAGTAGCGATCACAATCACAACCTACGGCACAAGCTGCCATTCCACAGCCCAGGGCTTCCCCTTGATCAATTAAAATTTCGGAACATGGGCCACAAGGACCGGTTTCCCCCATTTGCCAAAAGTTATCTTTTTCGCCAAGACGCACAATTCGTGAGGAAGGCACCCCAACATTCTGTGCCCACAAGCGATGGGCTTCATCATCTTCTCGATAAATCGTCACCCATAGGCGATCTGAAGGCAGTTCCAATACCTTCGTCAGATATTCCCAGCCAAACCGAACGGCCTCTTCTTTAAAATAATCGCCAAATGAAAAATTGCCCAGCATTTCAAAAAATGTATGATGGCGCCGGGTATAACCCACATTTTCGAGATCATTATGCTTTCCACCCGCCCGCATGCATTTTTGAACAGAAACAGCACGTTGATATGATCGAACTTCTTCTCCCAAAAAGACCCGCTTAAATTGATTCATTCCGGCATTGGTAAAAAGAAGCGTTGGGTCGGCTTGAGGGATCAATGGCGCACTTGGAACCACAACGTGGGCATACTGTGCAAAATAATCCAAGAATGATTGTCGAAGGCTTGTAGAGTCGCGATTCATGACAAATAAATATTGGGGCAGAGCAGGTTATTTACGTTATCCTTTTGACGTTGCCACCTTTTTCCCGCCAGCTTGAGCTTCTGACAGGGCTTCAATTTTTTCTTCTGCTGCTGGCAAGAGGCCAGCCTTTTCCCTAATACGATGCTCAATTTCTCTAGCAAGCTCAGGATTTGATTTTAAAAATGTTTTCACAGCTTCCCGTCCTTGCCCTAAGCGCTCTTCATTATAGGAATACCAGGCTCCAGCTTTATCAATAATCCGTTTTTCAACACCCAAATCAACAAGCTCTCCGACCTTAGAAATGCCTTCGGCAAACATAATATCGAATTCAGCCTGCCTAAATGGTGGGGCTGTTTTATTCTTCACGACTTTCACGCGCACACGACTTCCCGTCACCTCCTGCCCTTCTTTGATCGATTCGATCCGTCGAATATCAAGACGAACCGACGAATAGAATTTCAAGGCATTGCCACCCGTTGTCGTTTCTGGATTTCCAAACATTACACCTATTTTCATTCTAATCTGGTTAATGAAAATGATGGTGGCATGGGATTTGGAAATAGCGCCAGTCAGTTTTCGAAGGGCTTGGGACATTAACCGTGCTTGTAACCCCATATGAGAATCACCCATCTCTCCTTCAATTTCTGCGCGAGGAACCAATGCAGCTACCGAGTCCACCACGATCAGATCAATTGCCCCACTTCGCACCAAAGTTTCAGTAATTTCAAGAGCTTGCTCGCCCGTATCAGGTTGGGCAACCAACAGATCATCTGTCTGAACACCAAGTTTTTTGGCATAAGTGATATCCAAGGCATGTTCAGCATCAATAAAGGCGGCAGCACCTCCTGTCTTTTGTGTCTCCGCAAGCGCATGCAAGCACAAAGTCGTTTTCCCTGATGATTCAGGTCCAAAAATCTCAACGACACGCCCCTTAGGTATCCCGCCAACGCCAAGCGCCAAATCTAATGAAAGTGAGCCTGTCGACGTCGCTCGCACATCAGTAAGCACATCGCCAGAGCCCAATTTCATAATGGCCCCTTTTCCGTATTGCTTTTCGATTTGAGTTAAAGCCAAGTCAAGCGCACGCTTTTTGCCTTCTTTTTCACTGGCACGATCAGTCATACATTCTCCTTCATTCAAGTCTTTTCACTAGGCAACATTATAATACGGAATCACCTCATCTCAGGCAAACACATCAAAGACTGTTCTCATGTTTACTCGGCGCCAAAGGAATGTCCCATAACTTGGTATACACCGACCCTGATGACCGACGTTCACTTTGAAATAAGCATATGTGCCGAACGGGCAACAAGCCCATGATCCAGGGAGCTGCCAGGTGCCCCTGTTTTGTCAATGATGAGCCAACCTCTCGCCCATACTCCTTGATTCGAGCTAATGTGAGATGAGGGGTATAGGCTTTGGCTTCTCGTGGAACCCCGATGGTTTGAAGACAACTATCTGTCAATTCCGCCACGTCCGCCACACGTCCAGCATCATCCGTAACCCCAACCCAAAGCACTCGTGGATGTCGAAGGTTGGGGAAGAGTCCAAGACCTTGAATTTTGACAGAAAAACATGGCCAACGCGCGAACGCCTTTTCTGTCACTTGGCGAAGCAGGTCAACCTGATCTTCATGAATATCACCAAGAAATTTCAACGTCAGATGCATGGCTTGAGGTTGAACCCATTTAAGAGAAGGCAGGTCTTTCTTAAGAGTATCCTGACATGCTACAAGCACCTTATGCATACCATCGGGTAGATCAATAGCCAAAAAGGTTCTTAGCATTCTTCAATATCACAATGACGCGCTTCTAACCACCGACGAAGCATATCTAGCGCCGCTTGAGAAGCTCTTAGTTTAATACTTTCTCGATCACCATGGAATCGATAAACGTGTGTCTGAGAATCCCTCTTGGCATTGAGGCCAATGTAGACAAGCCCAACTGGTTTCGTTTTAGTCCCTCCATCTGGGCCAGCAATTCCTGTTACACTTAATCCAACATGTGTTTCAGCCTGTCTTCTAATACCTTTTGCCATGGCCGCCGCAACTTGTTCACTGACCGCTCCATGTCGTTTCAAGAGCGTGGGAGAAACACCTAACCATTCAGCTTTGGCCTGATTACTATAGCAAATCATGCCTCGGTCTATATATCCAGAACTTCCGGGAATTTGAGTCAGCCGGTGCCCAATCAATCCACCCGTACAGGATTCAGCGACGGCCAGGCGTAGTCCGTGCTTGGTCAATTCTCTCCCCACAACCATTTCCATAGTTTCTTCATCGTAACCGTATACAGAAGATCCAAGGACATTTCGGACTTTTTCTAAGAGAGACTGTATCTGTGGGGTTGATCCAAGTTGATCATCTGAGCGTACCCATGTCAAAAACGTCAGCGAGACACCTAAAGGAGAAGCTCTTAACCCCACTTGGGTATAGGGATATGCTTTTAATAATGGGCGGATTTCTATCTCGACATCTGATTCAGGTAGACCACATGTATGAAGGACATGTCGCTGAAGAGCGTAATTATCAGAAATGTGTTGAGTGAGAACAGGCATCACGGTATTCGCAAACATTGTTCTCATTTCATAGGGCACACCAGGCAACACAAACACGCGACAGCTATGCCAATCAAAAAAGAATCCCGGCGCCGTACCGACTGAATTCTTCAATAGCACCGAACCAGCAGGGAGCATTGCCTGTCGGCGCTGCATGGGCATGAGGGTTTTTCCTCGTAACACAAGCTGTGCTTGAAGATCATGAAGCGCCAACGTATTCCTTCGTAAAGGCCGTTGCATAGCCTGTGCAACAGCCTGACGGGTCAGATCATCCACCGTTGGGCCTAAGCCTCCAGTCATGATGATCATAGGTGTTCGCGACACAGCTTGAGACAGCGCGAGCCCAATATCATCTATCTCATCACACACCACAGTTTTTTGCCGAACACGAATCCCGATCGTTGCAAGTTGCTCGGCTAAAAAGATTGAGTTGGTATCAGCTCGTCCCCCAAATACTAATTCCGTTCCAATGGCAATAATTTCTGCATGTGCCATGGCAACAGTGTTCTCCTGTTTCTTTTTCATAAGTGGCACAATCTCCTTACCACATGATGACACAATAGCTATTCAAAACATGCATGATTGGGCATTACAGATTTTGAGCAGAAATCCTGCTCAAGCATGATAGTCAATCTGTGGAAGATAGACTGTGATCATCCCACGTGTTGCGGCCGTAAACGTCAAGGGAAGCATTAGAGGATCAGGAGGTGGAGATTGAGCTGCAAGATAGCTATTCAAGGCCGTCGTCAAATTAAAGAATTGACTGCCTTTGGGTAAATCACGATCATAGGAAAAACTTATGGGTAGGATAATGTGCCCTCCCAATGAAAGCGTCATCACAGATTGTGCCTGCTGAAGTTGTGTGTTTTGAGAAAGGAACTGATGGATGCCTTCATAACCATCAAGTATACTTTGATCAGTCCATCCGACAATCTGATCAAATTGGGCCATGACATGGATAGGATGTTGGTCTGGATGGACAAACGATGTCGCACATCCCCGTATTGCTTTCATAAGCACTCAATTCCGTTGGGAAGAAAGTGTATCCAGAATAGGTTCATTCACGCAACAAAGAATTTGCACCCACTGGCATGTCACGGTAGAACAGCAAGTTCCATGCTATCCCAACAACAAAAAGATAAGAAGATGGACACCTGAGCCCAGCATATATGATCAACGACAGGATCAAGGATGAGAGGAGGGCAATTCTTCCAAATGAAACTGTTTGGGCAACATGACAGGGATCACAATGGCAATAGGGTCGCCCCGCATAATTGTCGTGAACTTTTCAAGCTGTAACAGGACATTGGTGACAAAGGCATCATAGTCTGGAAGAAAGTCGTAGAGGTTGGGTGTTAATTTATACTCTTGTGTTTTGATGCCTTCCCAGACCGAAAAGGTCCGTTTCGGAAAATGGTAAAAATGGTTAGGAATATCTTTTAGCATGATCCCGATTTGCTTGGGGTAATAGAAGCGAATGCCACAACAGAGTTTGGCATAACCACTATTCAGAATCGTATCAACATACGTCCCTGAAAATGACTTATACCCCAAGAGGCGCTCTTCAGGGAGAATGGGTGGGGCTTGCCATTGAATACCCGTAGCCGTTCGACGAATACGACAATCAACAGGGGACCGAATCAACCATCCATAATTGCCAACGAATCGCACAGGACCACAATCATCAGGTATAACTTTATAACCGCTGGCTGCCAACTCCCGTTGTTCGAGAAGTGACAGATTCGACATCATAGGACGATGTGGATGAAAATCCAATTTGAGGCGTTCAGGGGCAATAGCGGTGGAATATTCCCGCTCCCAATAGATCGTCCATTGTTTATCGAGGGCATGAGGTAAACTCGTCATTTCGTCGTATGAGAATCCTTTGAAACCATGTGGCGTTGCTTCATCAGCCAGGTGACTTCTGCCACACGCACACCTAATGCTCGGGCACGAGCCAGTTCTTGTTCATCAAGGCCTGGGCTGTCACCTTCTGTCGTGGCTGAAGCCCCAAAAGCCCCTCCCCCACTCACCACAATCATTTGATTGCCTAACATCGCAGCAAGCATGGTGATCATGGTGAGTTCCTTCCCACCGGCTCTCTGACCACCCGTCGCAAATGCCGCGCCAATCTTGTTCCGCATTTTAAATTCAGGAAAGACGCCGAATTGAAACTGCCATTTATCAAAAAAGGCCTTGACCTCTCCAGCCATGTTCCCCCAATACACAGGAGAGCCTACAATCAACGCATCGCTTGCAAACAATTGTTCAGCAGAAATAGCATTAACTGGTTGGAGATTGACAATCGTCCCAGGTATAGAGCGAGCGCCTTCAGCCACAGCCTTAGCCATCTTGTGTGTATGCCCAGTCAAAGAATGATAGGCCACTAACACTCTGACGACAGGTTCTGGAGGGGCAGCATGAAGATGCTCGACAGAGCCTCCGCCAAAGGCAAACACTCCAATCAACAGGCAACATCGAGTAAAGAAGACCATGCGGGGAGATCCCTTGGAGATTATCGTCGTTCCACCTCTTCATCCATATGTTCTTCAACGGAAACATGCGTGAGAGTCCCCTGGTAATCGCATTTGTGACACCGCACGCGCCATTCTTCAACCCATCTTTCCTGAACAAAGGTTTGGTGGCATTTTGGACAGGTAAATACGCCTTTGACGTAATGCACTGTTTTCTTAAATTTCATACGTTCACTCCTTTCTCCTACAAGGGGGGAAATCATTCACAACTCTCTCAATAGCAGGTCACTCCTTCCATATATGTTCGGACGCCAGCAGGAGTTGAGACTATTCAAGTATGGGCTTAACCTGCCATACCAACATTTTTAATTGCAACTCAGTGAGTCAGCAAAGGCTGCACGTCTTGAGAGAAAGGTCAATACTTTTTAACCTGTTGATCTTATTGAACATAGGTGATACGCTTAGAAGGAATGCCCTATACCAAGGGGCCAGGTGATGGGGAGTCATTTAATGATAAATGGCCCGGATGTGCTATTTGTTTATGCGTTAGGAGGCTGCAGTGAATCAAAAGCTTTATGTCGGTAATTTATCCTACGATTCCACCGATCAAGATTTACAAGATTTATTTTCTCAACATGGCACCGTCCAATCAGCCAATGTCGTGACCGACCGTTATACAGGACGTTCCCGCGGATTTGGATTTGTAGAAATGTCTACAGCCGAAGAAGCGCAGCAAGCCATTACCGCGTTGAATGGTCAAGATTTTCAGGGGAGAAACTTAGTCATTAATGAAGCTCGGCCTCAAGAAAAACGTTCTTTTGGTGACCGCCCTCCCAGATAAACCGAGTCAGCGTGATTTTCGAGCCTATTCTCACGCGGCATTGGTTGATAGTTTTGGCAGGGCCAGTGCCGCGTTCTTCCATTCGCTCCATGTTTTTTCTATCACATATTTTTCATGGATCTCTTATAAAGAGGTTTGTTCAGCATGAACACGACAGCAAACACCCAAGATGAAGTCTTAGAAAGACCCTTTGACCTTCAAACCACCTCACTCTTTAGTCTTGTCAATATTGGAGCCATCGTTGGCCTTCCAACGTTTGCGTATTTTTATGATTACTCTTGGTTAGCCTGGACTATGTTCATTGTTCTGTACATTATGTCTGGTTTAGGGATTACCGTGGGGTATCATCGTTTGATTGCGCACCGAAGCTTTGTCTGTCCGGATTGGGTAAAAGGGGCCTTGCTCATTGCCGGAGGACTTGCGCTAGAAAATTCTGCCCTCAAATGGGGTGCAGACCACATTCGCCATCATGCGCGTTGCGATCAAGAAGAAGATCCGTATAATGCCCAACTTGGCTTCTGGTATAGCCACTGTGGCTGGCTCTTTTGGAAAGACCCGTACAAAGACCCCAAGTATGCCTCTCGTCTTCTCCAAGACCGTGTCGTCATGTGGCAGCACAAATACTATATTCCCCTTGTGCTCTTGGGTTTAATTTTTCCTTTTATTATTGGTGTGCTCTATGACGGATGGATCAGCGGACTAGGATGCTTTTTGCTCGCCGGTGTCGGTCGAGTGTTTTTTGTGTTGAACTCAACATTCTGTATTAATTCAATCTGTCATTTATGGGGAGCCCAGCCACATGGCACGTCAGATTCCAGTCGTGACAGCTGGTGGGTGTCTTTGATTACATTCGGCGAAGGCTATCATAACTATCACCATATGTATCAAAGCGATTATCGAAACGGGCCATTGTGGTATAACTTTGACCCATCGAAATGGTTGATCTACACACTTTCACTGTTAGGTATGGCCAGTTCTCTTAGACGAACCTCCAATTAACCCACAGAATGCCCACCTTGCCATAACGTAAGGCATATTACGGCATTCCATCAGCCTGAGAGTCAAGCAGATAACCCATTGCGCGTTGGATTTGTGTGCGGGAGCCTAATAACACCACCATGTCATCTGCTTGAAGAGATGTGCTAGGCGGATTTGATTGCGTCTTCCCATCCCGAGTCAACGCAATCACCGAGGCGCCAGTTTTTTTACGAATGGCGAGCGTATTCAAGGCCAGGCTCACGGCTGGCGACTCTTGTTGAATACAACAGGTTTCTACCTCCACATCGAGTAACGTCCCAGCGCGCAAGTGATGAGCAAGTTCAGGCAACTCTCCTCTCCGTAACGACGCATAGCCTTCACGTCGAATACTTTCCGCCTTTCCTAGAATCACATCCTGCGGCAACTTATAGGTCTGAAGCACAAGGGTGAAAATTTCGATAGAGGTTTCAAATTCTTCCGGAACCACTTCATTGGCACCAAGCGCCTGGAGTTCTTCTAGTTCATTTAAATATCGTGTGCGCACCACAATATGAAGATCTGGATGGAGTTCTCGCGCTAGACTGACAATGCGCCGAGCCCCATAACGATCAGAAGTCGCTACAACGAGAATACGTGCACGTTCAATGTGAACCTTCCGAAGCACCATCGGGTTTGTCGCATCGCCATAGAGAATCGGCACCTGCGTACCCATTTCCATTTGCACTAACTCGCCACGAATATCGAGGACGACATAGGGAATCTCAACTTCCCGTAAGACTCGGGCTAAATTCCGACCGTTAAGGCCATACCCTACAATCACCACATGGTCTTTTAAGGGAAATGGAGAAATTTCCTCACGTGAGGTTAAACGTCCAGGCCACAACGAGCGAAGCCGCTGCAAGGCCTCTGTTCGGCGAGCCATCTGAGGAGACCATTGAATGAGAAATGGCGTGATTACCATCGTGAGGACTGAGAGCGCCAAAAAGATTTTATAGGCTTCTTTGGTGAGTAAGCCAAATTTCTGGCCTTCTTGGGCTAAAATAAATGCAAATTCTCCAACTTGTGAAAGGGCCATACCTGACAGAATGGCTGATCGTAAGGGAGCACCCGACCACAAGACAGCGCCGACCGCTGTAAAGAATTTTCCCATTAAGACGGCAATAACCAACAACATCAGAAAAACGGGATATTCTAAAATAATCCGCAAATCCATTAGCATGCCAATGGACACAAAAAAGAGGCTGTTAAAACTATTCCGAAAAGGTAAGACTTCAGCCAACGCCTGATGACTATATTCCGACTCAGAAATCAAGAGACCCGCAATAAATGCCCCTAAGGCCAGGGATAGCCCAACCAACGAGGTAATCCATGCAGTCCCCAACCCCAACACCACCACTGTCAACAAAAATAATTCCCGGCTTCGAGTGCCGACAATCTGATCAAGCAACTTAGGCACGGCAACACGGGCTGCAACAAGGATAATCACAATCAGCACAACCGATTGAAATACAGCGCTGAGGAGCGAAAGCAGATGATCTTGTTGTTGCCCACCCAGTAATGGAGTCATGAGCATCATGGCCACGACAGCAAGATCCTGAAAGATTAAAATCCCAATCGTAGAACGGCCGTGGAGTGTATCGCTTTCCCCTCGATCCGCGAGTGACTTCAAGACAATCGCGGTACTACTTAATGAGAGTAGCAATCCCCAAAAAATGGCTTCCTGCACAGGAAGCCTAAAGAGCGTGCCTCCAATGAGCGCAAGACAGAGGACACCAAAGACCTGCACCGGGCCGCCAATTAAAAATAACCGTCGTGAGGCTTTGAGATGAGACAGGGAAAATTCTAGGCCAATGGTAAACAGCAGCAGAATAATGCCAATTTCTGCAAGCGTTTGAATCTGATTCTGATCCGAAATCAGATTCAGGCCATACGGCCCAACCAACGTCCCAGCAACTAAAAATCCTGCGATAGAAGGCAACCGGAGTTTTTGGAAGAGAAACACCACGCCAATTGAAACAGAAAAAATAATTAAAATGTCCCGAAGAACGTGAGTTTCATCCATCAATGCACCAAAAGAAAATAAACAAAAACTTAAGGAAGATGGCGCTACTATACTGAAGACGTCGAACCGATGAAAGAGGAACGATTAGGAAGGAAAAACAAGTACGGCCAATGTGAACCGAGAAACAATCGTTGAATGCCAAACAGACACGGTCAAGAACGTACCTAAACGCTTATCATCCGACAACCGTTTCTCAAGGGAATTAAGACAAAAGGTCTTGGAACAACCAAGGCACTTCTTGCTTTCTGCGAACTTCATACTCGGTAATAGCCTGTTCACGTTGAAGTGACAACCCAATAGCATCTAATCCCTGTAACAGGCAGGCCTTTCGAAAAGAGTCGATCTCAAAAGAAAAAGACTGCCCTTGAGGAGTCGAAACTGTTTGGCTTGGCAAATCCACCGTGAGTGTATAGGCATCGTAATTGCGAACTGCATCAAAAAGAGTTTGGATATGTTCTGAAGCAAGAACCACAGGAAGCATTCCATTCTGAAAACAATTGTTATAGAAAATATCCGCAAATGATGTGGCAATAATTGAACGAAATCCCTCATCTATTAATGCCCATGGGGCATGTTCTCGAGAAGAACCGCACCCAAAATTTTCACGGGTCAACAAAATTGTTGCACCCTGAAATCGTGGCTGGTTCATGAAAAACTCAGGATCAGGCGTTCCATTAGGCAAAAATTGCCAATCCTTAAAAAGCCCTTCTCTCAAGCCTGTCCGATGAATTGTCTTTAGATATTGTTTGGGAATAATTTGATCGGTATCAACATGAGATCGATCAAGCGAAGCAACAAGCCCCGTCAACGTCTGAAATGCATCCATAATGCCTCACCTTTCTTACATAACCTCACGTTATTGAATCAGGATAAACTTCGAATATCGACAAAATGACCGGCAACTGATGCCGCAGCTGCCATAGCTGGCGAGACTAAATGCGTCCGGCCGCCTTTTCCCTGACGCCCTTCAAAATTTCGATTGCTGGTCGAGGCACAACGTTCCCCAGGACGAAGCACATCAGCATTCATAGCCAGACACATACTACATCCAGCATCTCTCCAATCGAGCCCGGCTTCACGAAAGACACGGTCTAACCCTTCAAGCTCAGCTTGTTGTTTCACCAGGCCAGAACCTGGCACCACCATTGCGTGAACACCAGGAGCAACAGTTTTCCCTTTCACGTATTGAGCAGCCACTCGAAGATCCTCAATCCTCGCATTGGTACACGACCCAATAAACACCCGATCAATAGCAATCTGTTCGATGGGAATCCCTGGCGTAAGCCCCATATAATCGAGGGCACGCTTGGTCGTATCTCTCAAGCCTTCGTCGGCCATATCTCGAGGGTCTGGCACACACCCGTCAATGCTGACCACCATGGCAGGATTTGTTCCCCACGTCACTTGAGGCCCAATCTTGTCTGCTTGAAGCGTAACCGTTGCATCAAATATCGCATCTGGATCACTCTGAAGCTCCTGCCAATAAGAAGCTGCCTGATCAAACGTCTTACCACTGGGCGCCAACGGCCGACCAGTAAGATAACGAATGGTCACTTCATCAGGAGCAACCATGCCAGCACGAGCCCCCCCTTCAATCGTCATATTACACAAGGTCATGCGACCTTCCATGGAAAGTGCCATTACAGCCGCACCAGCAAATTCAATCACATGCCCCGTGCCACCTGATGTCCCAATGGCCCCAATAATTGCGAGAATCATATCTTTTGGGGAACAAGGAGCAGTCAACTGGCCATCCACCTGAATTTGCATGGTCTTCGGACGCTTCTGGACAAGACATTGTGTGGCTAACACATGCTCGACCTCACTTGTCCCAATACCAAACGCCAAAGCACCAAACGCACCATGCGTCGAGGTATGAGAATCGCCACACACGATTGTCATCCCAGGAAGCGTCAATCCTTGTTCCGGACCAATCACGTGGACAATCCCTTGGCGAATGTCGTCCATTCCAAAAAGTGTAATCTGCGCAGCACCACAATTATCTTTGAGGGTATCAACTTGAATCCGGCTCAATGGGTCTGTAATGCCCAAATGGCGATCAGTGGTTGGAACATTGTGATCGGGTACGGCTAACATCGCCTGTGGGCGTCGAGGGGTTCGTCCAGCCAGCCGAAGACCTTCAAAGGCCTGGGGGGAGGTCACCTCATGGATCAGATGCCGATCGATATACAATAAGGTCGTTCCATCACTATCTTCATGAACAACGTGACTATCCCAGACTTTTTGAAATAAAGTTGTACCTGACATAACAGACTCCAGTGTTAAAGAACAGAAGACTTACTCACCCCATATTGCGGATTTTCCAAGCTCTCTTTCAAGCCCCCACCTAAGCATTGGCATCAAAATACATTTCCTCATAGACTCTATGGATACAAACACTGAACAGGGAAAACACGATGCCTGAAAAAGAAATGTAATTTTGTAAAGAATGGGTGGGAGAGGCAAGTCGTATAGGAAGAGCACGATTACTTAAAATGATAACTCAATTCAAAAAGATGTATATCAACCCCGCGGTTCGTTCCATACATACCCGCATCAGATATATGATGAAATCGCCAGCCAAGCCCAAGGTTTGATACAATATCAATGGTCACCCCACCCTGACCAACAATTTGAATGGGACCGCCAAGATCTTGTCTCCCAAAATTCTCATGGCTCAGAAATGCTAACCCAGGCCCACCATCAATCGTTAACCGCCACTCAGGCTTCCGAAAGACAATGCCAGGCGACACCGTTCCGATAAATCCTTCGTTGCCACCCCCCTGCAAGATCCCAGTAGAGCCATTAAGCCGAAACCGGATTTCCCAACCAGAGTCATACTGCCACCCGCCAGGAATTCTCATGGCCGCAAACACATCAAACTGTTCAAAATCTTCTTTCTCCGTTGGAGGGAGCCCCAATGTATTAGAATTGGCTCCTCCCCGAAAACCAATGACCTCCAGCGAAAAATCTTGCGAATAGCTTATCTCCACAAAAAGAACCAACATCAAACACGCAAACCCACAAGACACCATACTGTGTTTCAAGATATGACGAAACATTCAATTTCTCCTATAAACACAAAGAAGATGCATACGGCCACAAGAAACCACAACCCTCAAGACCGTTCGACGAAAACCAACGTTCTCTTTATCATGAAGTGAATCATTGCAAGAACCCGAGAAATAATCTTTCTGCTCATGGCCTCATGACACCTCAACATGCCCTAAAAGACAACCTGGGATGTTTATGAAGAGAGAATCCAAAAACCCGGCAGGAAGGACGAAAGAATAAGGATAAAGAATGACACATATATAAAAATGGTTATAACAGCTCTACGCCAATAGAGATATCACCCCCCAGATAGCTTCTCGATAATTTGATCGACACCATTTACAAGAACACCGTCGTCATAATCGTAAAATATTGCAAGCATAAAAAGCCTATCTAAGCCACGATAGGAAAAGCCAAAAACACTTTTTTCTAACATGGATTACATTTTGCTTTCAAGTAGAAAACCGTAGGACATACAAACTGGACATAAAACATAATCTCTTCTGTTAGCCCTACAAGTTTAACAATGAAGCATTACCATACGGGCATGCAATAAACAACAGACTGTAGTGCTCCCCTGAAATCAAGCCACCTGTGATCGTTGTTCATTGCGATACTGCCGAGGACTCCGATACTGCAGAGCTTGATGTGGGCGCCCCTCGTTGTACCATCGTATCCATCTATTGATAGCCTTCTGGCCTTCCTCAAAACTCTCAAACTGCTGTTGCCACACACACTCCTCTTTGAGACTGCGAAAGAAGCGTTCAATCAGCCCATTCTGTTCCGGTGTATACGGCGTAATAAATTCTTGCGACAACTGATAATCCCGACACGCTTGGCGGAACCGGCGACTCTGAAAGATTAACCCATTATCACTCCGCAGGACCGGGGTAACTCCCTTGGGTCGCAGTGTGCCAAAGCGGGCCAGGCAGGCGGTCTCAAGAGCCCGTTCCGCTTCCCTTGCCCGGCCACGCAAGGCGAACTCGTACCCGACAATCTCCCGATCATGACAATCGATCACCGCGGCCAGGTGGCCCCAGCCATCGCGTCCACAGGGAACATGGGTCACATCCATCGCCCATCGGTGATTACTCTGGGGCGCCCGACTGCGCAGCCGTTGCGCACGGGGACGTGCGGTGCGACGACGTTGATGGACCAACCATTGTTTGACTCGGAGTATCCGATACACAGCCTTGCGATTGACACTATACCCCTGGCCAAACCGCAACAGTGCCCATAATCGCCGATACCCATACGTCGGGTGCTGTTCGATTAACGTGTGCAGCTGTGCGGCCAAGGTCTCTGACACTTCAATGGCTCGTCTTGGGTGTGGTGGACTCACTTTCATGGGGGGCAGGATAGATTGACCTGTCTGGCGGGTGGGTTATTACTGTGGTCTGTATGGATTTGGGTGGAAAGTCATCGACTTCATGATCAGATTGCACATTATGAATTGGCCATACAAAAAGGACAACAGGTTAACCAACAGTATATTCACCGCTTGCAACAAGAAGGATTTGACTTATCCCAGACTTATCAACAAGCCTTACCGAAAGAAGTTGCTTTCGCCAAGAGACTTCAAGTCCATCAGGCTTTTTCTTGGACGCGGTTTTTGAGTGATCTTGAAATGGCTGTTCCTGCGCGCATTTCAATGACTTCGGTTGGCCTGAATTTCAAAAATAATTCCATTGCGCTTGGTGGGTCAGCCCGCGCGTTACAAGACTTACAGGGATTTGTGGAGAAATTAGAAGCTCACCCAGCGTTTCATCATGTCGTCTTATCAAAGCATTTTGAAAAAACACGAGGGAAGAAGTCGAAAGTTCGATACATTATTTTTACGATGACCTTAGCCTATCACCCGCAATCCACTTCATGAGTATTCTGTCCTTAACATTGTCACCAACGGCGATGAAGGCTTCCTATTATTTGAAGCCATTAGCGCTATGCACGACACTCATACTGTGTCTGTTTTTAGGGTTATATGTGATGGTGCTCTGGCCTGCTCAAGTGCGATTGTCGGAGGTTATGGCGCAGTATGAGGCCGAACGAACCACGCAAATGCAGAATCAGACACTTCGGGATACACTAAAAACATTGGGGACAATGTGGCAATCATTGCCAGAGAAAAAGGAATTAATTGTACGGACATTGCTCTGAGCATTGCTAAGCTGGCAGAGGCCAATCATGTACGTATTCCTGGGATGAAGTATGATCTCGCACCTATAGAGAATGGAGTGACCTCAAAAGGAGCGTTAACCTTTCAAGCGAGTGGTGCCTATGAATCCATTCGGCGCTTTATCTATGAGTTGGAGAAATCTGGTCCTCATCTCTTCATTGAACAATTACATGCTGAGCGAGAAAACAAGACGAGGGATGTGGCATTTATGATTCAAATTGGGACTTTTTTTAAAGCAGATCCTTCCCCTACTCCATTGAACAGACGAGGCACATGAATACGTCAACGCAATGGCTACTTCTCGGTGGCCTCATTCTTATTCTGGGTACATTGCTCTTCTTTGAATGGATTGATGAATCTGAGCCACAACGGGTTCCGCTTGTCTTTACAACGGGACAAACAGTTCGCGACCAAACGAAATGGCGTCAGCCTCAAACGTTATCGCTCTCATCTCTCAATGCCTCAGCTCGACCAACAACATTCACGCAACCACGAAATATTTTTGCTCCGTTATTTCAAGCAAAGCCTCCAACAAAGAGGGCTGTTCCTAAACCTTTGCCAAAAGCTCCATCCGTTCCCCTTACCCCTGCTTCTTCTCTTCTTGCCAGACCGGTTGTTCCTTCTCTTGGTCCCTCTGCTGAAGAACGTGCAATTCAACAGGCCAAAGCCCAACTGAGTCAATATCGATTTCTAGGCTACCTCACTCAAGGACGAGACCGGCAGGTCTTCTTGAGTAAAGGAAAGGCCATCTATATTGCGAAACAAGGAGAAACGATCGAAGGTGACATTGAAGTGCGCGCCACGGACGCCATGGCTGTGACGCTGGCAAAACCTGTTCAAGGAACAGAGCAAACAGTGGAAGCCACATTGCCACTCACGAAAAACCAGAAGAACGGGGCGTGATACGTAGCTCACGATTATGTTGGATTGCACACGCGTCGAGTCTCAGCGGTCTTCCCGTTCCACGATGAAAGAATCCCCTGCCCTGTCGCGTCAGCCGATTTTTCCTAAACCTGACCGATCACTGACAGATATTCCTCATGCTCAGAATTCCCACACTATGGAATCGGCTCTTTTTGATTCCAGCCAAGCAAGGGATCTTTCAAGTCCCATTCATATTCCTGTGCGTCAACAAGGCGGATCGCTCATTATTCGTGCGAGACTCAGTAAGATAGATGTGAATAAGAGTCTCTTAATTCTTGACCCCGGTAGGTTGCATTTTATCCTTTTTCAAGAAAAGAGGGCACAATCTATTGAGGTACGGAAGGTGTAGGATCAATGGGGGCTAATGCACCAAGATGATGAAAACTCCCAATGTGGAGAAACGGTGTATTGGGTTGTAGTCGGAAGTCGTCATGGTCAGGGTCAACAAACTGTGGGCGTGCATTGACATCAGTGTCGCTCCCTTGACGGGAATGCGCAGGGCCCTTGTTCTGCGTGATGAGATACGCGGTTGGGTTGTCATGAAAGCCATTATAGGCCGTTGTTTGCTGACCATTGATTGATAACACCATGCCTGCTTGCCTGTTCTTAACAAGAATATTGCCGCGTACATCTCCTGTGGCGTCATCTTGAAATCGGACTCCGGTGTTGTTGTTGATAAGAGTATTTTGAATAATGGTCGCCTGTGCGGTGTCAGCGACTAAGACGGCATCAAACAGGCTTCTGGTAATCACATTTTTTTCTGCATGGACGATTGACGTGCCTCCCACGGCAATACCATGGTCATTGTCATGAATGAAATTGCCTCGTAAGGTTGCGCGTGAATCGGCAAACGCAATTCCTGAGGTCTCACTCCCTCCGATAAGACAGTCTTCCACCTGTAGCCCGTTGACCTGTTGACCAAATGCCATGCCTTTGATCCGCAGGTTGCGAAGGACCACGTGTTCACCATTGAACACGCCAAGGCTAAGACCACCATGTTGCTGAACGGTTAATCCACTAATCTCGATGTTTGTTGCGCCATATGGCCATTTGCCGACATGCAGTGTGCCGACCCGATTCAATCCGGCAATAAAGACTTTATCCATGCCTTCCCCACGAACATGAATGTTTTCTTTACTATGTACCGTCACATCTTCGAGATAGCGACCCGCTTGAATCCAAATGGTATCGCCTGATTTGGCTTGATCAAGAGCTTCTTGAATAGAAAAAAACTGGCCTGTTCCATCAAGTGCGACAGTCCATGTTGTGCCAGATGATGTCTTTGAAACCTGATCTTTTGCAAAAACGAGGATGTTTGGAAAGGCCATCATTCCTATCAGAGCAAGGCTGATCCCTAATACCCATAACTTCTCTGTTTCCCATCTTTTCTTACCCGTCGGCCATTGCGCTTTTATCATGGTATGCAGACTCCCTTTGTTAAATCGCTCTTACCTGGACATACAGGAACATTTCAAAGCCGTCAAGCATTGTCGCCCATGAAATTCCTATGGTATGGTTTTTCATGTTCTTAGTCGGGCTCACGGGAGGCTTTGCATCTGGAAAAAGTACTATTGCCCAGTTATTCAAGGAGCAAGGTGCCAGTGTCATCGATGCCGATGGGTTAGCTCGAACTGTGGTCGAACCGGGAAAGGCTGCCTGGAAAGATATTGTTCGAACTTTTGGCCTTGATATTTTATGTTCTGATCGCACGCTCGATCGCCAAAAACTGGCGCACCTTGTGTTTCAGCATCCCCAAAAGCTTCAGATTCTCAATGATATTATCCATCCTCGTGTGGCACGAGAACAGGCTCGTCGTACTCGACAATTAGCGATAGCCTCTCCGCATTGTGTAATTATCTATGATGCGGCTCTTCTCATTGAAGCCAATGCCCATCGGCGAATGGATTGTGTCATCGTGGTGTCGGCAACACGGGCGGTGCAACTGACTCGTGCTCGGCAACGAAACGGATTAACCCAGCGGGAGGCGCTTCAACGTATTCGCCATCAGCTCTCGTTTCGTCAAAAGCGTCAGTATGCCGATATTATTATTGATGGGACGCTCTCTCTCTTGCAGTTACGTCCTCTCATCGCGCAATGGTACCAATTATTTTGCCAGCAAGCCCAACGACGTACCATAGTGGCTTGGGCCGATCAAAAAACTTCCCGTTCTCACAAATACGCACAGTGAAATTATGATTTCTTCTCATCACCCATCATTCCAGCTAAAAAAGGAGATGTAAAGGATGCACAACGTAGTCATTATTGGTTCAGGGCCAGCCGGGCTCACTGCCGCGCTCTATACCGCCCGAGCAAATCTCGCTCCCCTCTTATTGGAAGGGGCACAGGCCGGGGGACAGCTCACTCTGACGACGGATGTCGAAAATTACCCAGGATTTCCAGATGGTGTGATGGGACCTGAATTAATCAAAAATATGCGAGCCCAAGCTGAACGGTTTGGAACGACATTCCAGACCGTTGACGTCACGGCTGTGGATCTACGCACACGGCCTTTTGCCCTGACAATTAATGATGAAGCCACCATTCATGCCCATGCTATCATCATTGCTACTGGGGCGTCAGCCAATCTCCTGGGACTCCCTTCAGAGATGAGTCTTATGGGACATGGCGTCTCCACCTGTGCCACCTGTGATGGGTTCTTTTTTCGAGGCAAAGAGATTGTGGTCGTCGGCGGTGGGGATAGCGCCTTAGAAGAAGGAATCTTTCTGACAAAATTTGCTTCCAAGGTGACGATGATCCACCGACGAGATACGCTACGGGCTTCAAAAATTCTTCAGGATCGTGCAATGAAGAATGAAAAAATGGTGTTTCGTTGGAATTCCACAGTTGAAGAAGTCCTAGGAGAGCAAGTTGTGCAAGGGATCCGGATCAAAGATACGGTGACCCTCCAAAATGATGAATTACCCTGTGAAGGGGTTTTTATTGCTATCGGACATAATCCGAATACCTCGATCTTTCAAAACCAGATTGAGATGGATGAGAAAGGCTACATTCTGACTCACAACGGTTCAGCGACAAATATCCCTGGTGTCTTTGCTGCTGGAGATGTGCAAGACCCCACATATCGACAAGCCATCACGGCGGCTGGGTCTGGATGTATGGCAGCTCTTGATGCTGAACGGTTCTTGGAGTCTCATGACTAATGCATGTTGCCCTCCTGCATTATCATGAAATTGCGTTAAAAGGGCGCAATCGAGGGTTCTTTGAGCAACGCCTGGTGCATCATCTCCGTTCTGCATTCCGAGGCACAGGCATTGATCAGATTGAAGCCCTGCCTGGACGTGTTCGCATCACATTGAAAGAGGGGGTGTCGTGGGAAACGGTGCAATCGCGGGTGCAACGAACATTTGGAGTAGTCAATTTTTCATTGGCCAAGGGTGTGCCTATTTCCAGAAAAGATCCCAATCTCACCGCACTCTGTGAAGCCATTAGGAAAGACATCGCGCCTCTTTCTTTTCAGACCTTTCGACTCACCACGAAACGTGCAGATAAACGATTCCCCAAAACATCTCTTGATGTCGACCGAGAAATTGGGGCGCATCTCTGCCAGCAAACAGGAAAACGCGTGAATTTGGGCAATCCAGACTTAACCATTCATGTCGAGTTGCTGACGGATATAGCCTATTACTCACTTGAGAAAGAACGTGGTCCGGGAGGATTGCCGACTGGAATCAGTGGCACCGTCGCTTGTTTAACGTCTGGCGGGATTGATTCTCCTGTCGCGGCCTATCGAATGATGAAGCGTGGGTGCAAGGTAGTCTTTATTCATTTCCATGGACGCCCCTATCTCTCTCGGGCCTCTGAGGAAAAGGTGAAAGACTTGGTAACACATCTCACACGATATCAACTCCGCTCTCGGCTTTATCTTGTTCCATTTGGCAATATTCAACGAGCAATTGTGCTTGATGCGCCCCCACCCTTTCGAGTGGTGCTGTATCGGCGCATGATGATGCGTATCGCGGAAACACTTGCGAATCGAGAGCATGCGTGGGGGCTTGTCACTGGTGATAGCTTAGGCCAAGTGGCGTCACAGACTCCCGAGAATCTTCAAGTGATAAGTGAGGTTCCACAGTTACCCATTCTTCGACCTCTTATCGGGATGGACAAACAGGAAATTACTGAACAGGCCCAACAGATTGGAACATTCGAAACATCCATTGAGCCAGATCAGGACTGTTGTACGCTCTTTGTCCCGCCTCATCCTAGTACCAAATCTCGGCTTGATGAGATCGAACACATTGAGCAAACCTTTGCTATTCCAGGTATGGTCCAAGAAGGTATAGATGGAACAGAAGTGATGGACTTTCAGTTTCCATAACAGCCATGATGCATGGCCATGCTTCTGATTCTTCCATCTCGATTAGGCGTCCTCCCCAGTTCAATTACAAATTGGTTAAGGTAAAGAAGAAATATCTTGCGATTTCCCTGTCATGGGAACGAAGGACACGGGCAAGAGTTCTGTGGTTTCATATCCTTTCGTTGTTCGGTAGAACAGCAGCAGTTTCTGCGAATTGGTTCCTATTGGCACAATCATGCGACTACCCACAGCGAGTTGAGCGAGGAGTGGCTGAGGAACATGCCCGGCTGCTGCTGTGACAATAATGGCTTGAAAGGGGGCTTCCTCTGCCCAACCCTGGTAGCCATCACCTAATCGTGCACAGACCGTGTTATAGGCCAGTCCTTTCAGAGTTTTTGCTGCTTGTTTGGCCAAATGCTCGACGATTTCAATTGTAAAAACTTTTGAAACGAGTTCTGCCAACACAGCGGTTTGATAGCCAGAACCCGTCCCAATTTCTAAAACTTTCTCGTGACCTTCAAGCCTAAGCATTTCGGCCATAAACGCGACAATGTAGGGCTGTGAAATTGTTTGGTTATAACCAATAGGTAACGGATGGTCTTCATAAGCCTCTTCAGCATACGCAGTGGGTATGAATTGATGCCTTGGAACATGTCGCATCGCACGAAGCACTCGTGGATCTTTCACGCCCCGAGTCATAATTTGCTGCTCTACCATGGAATCACGTTCAGTTTGTCGGGTCATGTTTTTTTACGATAAAGCCGTTTTAAAAAACCGCCAGCGGCGTTTTCATTGCTCAAGGGGCTCGATGTACTTATCGTACGCCTCACCCTCTTCGCGGCTTGCGGTCTTGCTGGACAGCTTTTTTGAACAGCTCTCTAAAGCGTTAGAGTCGAATGAACTGGATCTTGGATAACATCCTTTGCCGGTTTGATACTGGACTGCTCACTGGGCCTTTCAAGGGTTTCCATGAATTAAAGCATGGGGACGACAACTTCTTGTTCCCATGCATCAAATCCACCGATGAGATCCTTAATGTTCATAAAACCGTGTTTTTGAAGAAGGCTTGCTGCAATAGAGGATCGATACCCATTCGTACAGTAGATGACCAGCGTCTGTTGCTGATACAATTCACAGAGGCGTTTTTCTACCTGGGGCAGTGGAATATTAAGACTATCAGTGATTCGTCGCTGCAGCCATTCTTGCTCAGTCCGAACATCGAGAATCAATAGATCTCCTGGCTTTGCCAGTTCTTTAGATAACGAACTGGCTGTCATTCGCTTCGTACATTGAACTAATTCAGGTGTTGAATTTAATGCCTGCATGCCACCTTTCAAATATCCTACAATACGATCATAGCCCACTCTTCCTAACTGAACCATTGCTTCTCTTTCACATCCTGGTTCTGCAATAATCACAATCGGGTGGTCTCGATCAAGGATCGTGCCAGCCCATGCAGCAAGATTGCCACCAAGGCCGATATTGATACTGCCGTTTAAATGGCTTCCTGCAAAATCAGCCGAATTACGGACATCCACGATTTGCGCCATATCACTTTTTAACTGAATGACTTTTTGAAGAGACAATGGTTGTGTCTCCTCTTTCAGAACTGCCTCCAAGTCGGGATGTTCTCGTCGGTTTAGGTAGGCATCATAATCGAAATATTGAGGAACCTCTGGTTGATATGCATTAACCCGTTGAATAAATTCCTCTTTACGCATAGGCTGCAAGGCATGGTTCTCGCGACGTTCTTCCTTGATCGTCGACATGATATCCACGGTGTGACTTCTTCCACACTGAGCCCCAGCCCCATGCGCTGGATACACACGTGTATCATCAGGCAGAACAAGAAGTTTTTCATGAAGAGAATCATACAAATGAGCTGCAAGTTCATCAGCTTTCATCCCGGGAGAGGCCATTAAATCAGGTCGTCCAACGTCTCCAATAAACAACGTATCTCCTGTCAATACCGCATAAGGCTTCTTCTTAGAAGTGGCAAGGTTATACACGACAAGAGAGATGCTCTCCATGGTATGACCAGGAGTCTCTAAGACAATGAGCCGAACATTGCCAAACTCAATTTTATATTCGTTGGGCAATGACCGAAATTGAAATCCGGCATGGGCTTTTGCTCCCAGACAAATTTCTGCACCAGTTCGGTTTCGTAATTCAATATGCCCAGCCACAAAATCGGCATGAAAGTGGGTGAGAAGCACATACCGAATGGTCAAATTCCATGTGTGGGCATAATCGACATAGAGATCCACGTCGCGTTGAGGATCAACAACCATGGCAATGCCACTCTTTTCATCTCCAATTAAATATGATGCCTGAGCCAGACTTTCTAAATAGAATTGTTTGAAAATCATGGCGTTCTCCTTTGGCACAGTCAATCACCATTACTGTCTCACCAGTGAAAATAGACAACGTGTGACTCGTTTTCTTTGACAGTGACCTTTTGTTGAACAGAGGTTCCATTTGTACGGAGAGCAACTACCGTATATGTATCTGGCTGTAGGTCCACAAAGAGCCAAGGCCCGGTGGCATGGTCACTGGGAATTGTGAGGATCATGGTTCCTTCTTGGTCGAAAATGGATATCGTAACTAGCGTGATATAAGGGCCTTCCTTAGTTGCAAACACAAACTTTAAGGGAAATTGAGGGTAAGAAGCTTCACGTTCCATTATCCCAACACCCGCACTAAAATATGTTACTCCTGCTTTCTTATATATGGGAAGAGTGATTGTTCGCATCCCATCTTTTGCGTGAACCTCAATAACCCTTTTTTCCTCAATGGAGGACATTACATCGCCAGATATTCCCCAAGCCCATGAAAGGGGAATACCCAATACACACATGATGAAGGTAGTAGACTGGATCAACCAGGGGCACGTTAAATGCCTGCTGTTATTTTGTGACAATGGATTGCCGTTATTCATATATTATCCTTACTATGCCCCATAGACATTGATGAGGTGGGCGTCAATCAAGTGATTTAAAAGATCTGAACGAGAGATCACTCCGACAAGTTTGCCTTCGTGAACAACAGGAATACGGATGACTTGATGTGTAATCATCATTTGAATGATTTCTTCCGCTGTTGTACTTTCTTCAACGCAGATTGGCAGAGGACTCATCAGTGTTTCAGCTGTCATGACATGCAAGTCTTTCCGAGCCGCCAGAGCTTTTAAGATATCGAATTCCGTTACGACTCCGACAAGTTTGTTGCCTGGATCAACCACGGGAAGTCCGGAAAATGTTCCTGATAGAAATAATATGGCAAGATCTCGTCCACTGAATTGTCGTGCGGCAGTCATGACTCGCGTATTCATGATATCACGTGCTTTTTTATTCAAATTTGGTTGTGCCATAGGTCTCCCTCTATAATCCTAATTACTATTCCAAGCACCTTCTCACTTGTTAAGAAAGTCAATCTTCTGGATCTTTATAAAAACGCTGATCTGATTGATGCTGCAATTGGGCTTCAAGTTTATGAAGTCGATCCAGCAGATCCAAGGTGACACTTACCCCTGGCCAGTTAATCTCTAGATCGCGATGAAGTCGCAACCCACGTGAAAGTCGATCAAGCATGCTTTCAGGAAATAGAAGCGCTCCATCAATTCTGGGTTCTGGAGTACAAATAATTTCCCATTTCATGCAGAGTTCTAGAACATCCGACCCAATACCTAATCGATTACAGACCTCTTCTTTTCGCACCCATCCGCCTTCCAACATTTCTGCCATGACGTCCTCAATGTTTTCCGATTTTCCTTCAGGCATATCTGGTCTCTCGCATGAGGTGCCGTCTTGGGTTTGGATGACTCATCTTGCTCAACTGTTCGTAACAAAGACGTGCTTCTGATGAACAAGTCGAAGGGATAACAATTTCAAGAATGGCAAATTGATCACCATATCCACCTTCCCGCCGTGGTAACCCTTAGTTTCCCTTTAATTTCAGTTTTTGGTGAGCATGGCTGCCAGATGGAATTTTTAACCGAACCGTCCCTGTCAGGGTCGGTAATTCCACATCTGTACCAAGTATGGCTTCCCATGGCCATACAGGAAGAGTGACAAAGAGGTTGGTTCCTTGTCGCTTAAACACGGAATGAGGATGGAGGTGGATATGGATGTAGAGGTCTCCTCGTTGCCCTCCTGACCCTGGAGCCCCTTTACCACACGCACCCGTTCCCCATCCCCCACGCCTTTGGGAATTCGAACGTCGATGGTTTGTGGGTTTCCTTTCTGGTCAATTATCTCCAATCTGCATGTTGTGCCATTCAAAACCTCCCAGAGGGTAAATGAAACATTCGTAGAGAGATCAGCTCCAGGCATAGAAAATCCCCTGAAAGACGCCCGGCTCCCTTGAGGTTGCCTCCCAAAGAGATTTTCAAACACATGGCTGAAATCTTTATCGTTTCTCTGAGTAAAGATGGTGCTCCATTCATCACCTGTCTCTCGTGATCCATCCTGTTGACGTGCACGATGGTAGGCCTCAGCTTCCTTCCAATGCAGGCCAAATCGATCATATTTTTTTCTCTTCTCCTCATCACCCAGTACTTCATAGGCTTCATTGAGTTCTTTGAATTTTTCCTCCATTCCCACTTTCGTGGATCCGGCATGAAGGTCAGGATGATATTGCCTAGCCAAACGCCGATAGGCCTTTTTAATATCTTTATGGCTTGCCGTCCTGTGAAGACCTAAAATTTCATAATAATCGCGCCCGTTGGTTGTCATAGCTTAAGAGAATTTCTTTTTAATTGACCTTCTCTCGAACTATCATTCTCAATAATCTTGTCTGTTGCTGAAACCGTTGAGTTACGAAAGGCAAAGACATGCCATCTTCGTATTGCCCCAGCGTTTCACTAATTTTCTCGATTCGCACCCCCGTTGCTGGATGTGTGGAAAAAAAGCGAGACTGCGTATATTCTTTTTGAGCCTCCAATGTTTTCAAATAGGTTTGAAGACCAATGGGATTGTAACCTGCTCGATAGGCAAATTCGATCCCGAATACATCCGCTTCGTATTCTAAATCTTTGTCTAAGCCCTTCGTAAAAAGCTTATCAGTGATCTCATCAATCACATTGGAAAACATCTGAGAATCCTTTTTCATCGCGGACAAGGTCAGTTCTGAGACATTGGACAGCACCGCCCCTCGACGAATGGTACTCAGCATGTGTTTTTGTGTCACATGCGCTACTTCATGAGCCAACACACCCGCCAATTCGGCTTCGTTTTTTAGCGTTTTGAGTAGGCCGAGGGTAATAAAAATATATCCTCCTGGCGCAGCAAATGCATTCTGGTCCAGGTCATTCAAAATGGCAAACCGGTACGTGAGGTTCGGACGATCAGAAACCTCGCCGATGGTCCTACCAACCAGATTCACATATCGCGTCAACGCATCGTTGCGATATTCGCCACCAAATCGACTAAAGGCTTCTACGGCCACGGCCTCACCAATGATAGCCTCTTCTTCCTCGCCAATAGGTTGCAAAGCCTGGACGACACCCAACCCTTTTTTGAAAAGGTCAATATCTTTTTTCTTCGCACCAAAAATTCCGCCCAGGCCATCGATCAGGCCAGGTTGCTCTTCTTGCGAAGCCTGGCCTTGAGAAGAGGATTCTTTTTTCTGTTGTGGTGCCGGTTTGAGCAAATCATCAAAAAACCCGCTGGCACCTTGTCCTGTGCCGAGAAAAGTCAGGGCCATCAACATTACAGTTAAATAGGCTCTCTTCATTGTCCACCTCCTACGTATTCTCCGACCCCACCTTCTTGTTGAAACCGTGCCAATTCTTCATTAGAGATCACAAGTTGTTCCATATTTTCCACAGATTGCCTATGAATCGGATCAATCTGTTTATGTTGGGCATACTGATTGGTTGTTTCTTTCAAACCACGGATACTCCCCCCAGAACGGGCTTCTTTGGCCATCATCCTGTTATTCCCCGTTAAGCCTGATAACCCACTGCCACCACTTTTCCCAGCCGGCTTTGTTTTGGAAATTTTAAATTTGAAGACCCAGCCGGTTTTGCCATTACTCAATATCACGTAATATTGACGACCAGCTTTTTTCATGACTTCGACTTGATCCCCTATTTCCAGCGTCGTCACCACAGATGACGTGGGTGATTTCTCAGCTGTAACCTTAACCCCATTCTTTTTCGCATACATTGTTTCTGCGAATGCGGACACGGCTCCCATGAACCAGATAGCCGCCGCAAGCACTGCAACCCAGCCTACTCGTTTCATGATTTCCCCCATTGCTGCCAATAATAATGCCTCTGCATCATGGCTTCTGCCTGTTTCATACCTAGACACATCCTTCATATTTCCTAAGCGATATACGCATCTTGTCTATCTATTTTCTATAGTGTTTTGACTATTGATAATCGCCAACCAAACTAAAGCCTGCCCAATATGAAGGATGTGGGAAGTCTCGTTTGACGAGTAACTGAGCCTGACGCAAGCTTTTTGCCTTATCCATTGTGACATAGTTCCGATAAAAATGTTTCATCAGGACAGACGTCGAGAGATCATCAACTCGCCACAAAGCCGACACCAACGCATGCGTCCCGGCATAGATAAAGGCTCGGTTCAACCCAATCAGCTCACCCGCTTCCAATTTCCCTAAGCCTGTCTGACAGGCACTCAATGTCACTAAATCAGCATTAATCTCCAATCCAAAGACTTCCTTCACCGTTAACCGACGATTTGTGGGAGCATTGGAGGCTAGCCATAATGAGGAAAATAACGGATTGAATTCATCAAACTCACCATGCGCGGCAAGGTGAATAACCCCATAATCCTTAATGTGTTCAACAAACCATTCCTTTGTAGCTTTGGCTCCGGTCAAAATATCCATATCCGGATAGTTCCATTTAATACTCTGCGCCTCCAGCTCTGCCAAGGGAAGATCATAGTTATAATTTCCCAGGTCCGGATTCCCCACAGCTAATACCTTTGTGGCTTTTTCTGTTCGGCGCTGCGCAAAGGTAAATTTCAAAACAGAAGCAGCTGGCGTATAAAAAATCGGGTAGCGATCAACGAGATATTCTTCTGCATGTTTTAGAGCCGCAAAGGAAAGAAAATGAAGTGGGCCATCTGGAATAATCCCAAGGTATTTAATGTCTTCAAGATCTTGGCGAACTGGAGCAATAAGATAGGCATACAGAGCCTGCAACTCATCATCCACCGACTCTACCTGCTGAACGGCTTGGCGGTACCGTCCGATGATTTTCGCAATCGCTTCTTCGTTAGCAGGAATGGGATAAAAGGTTACACCAGATTCTTGAATCAGCCAGACATAGCTGCCCTGGGTACTGACCATATACGATAAGAGCCCGACATCAGGCGCAATCATCTGTTGCACGTCTTGCAGCGTGAGCGGGTCCACGGATACAAAAGAACTCAGCCCTGGATTCTGTTGCTTCAGTTCCAAGACCATTTGATCATACCGTGTTTTGGCATCTCTATACCGTGCCACCACATCAGCCGGTGGCTCCTCATATGACCCCACTTCAGTCTTCAAGGCCTCGACACGACGGGACATGACAGAAATGGTATCTAACGCCTGCTGATCGGCTTCATTGTTCAACGTAAGCTTTTGATTACCCAATAAATCGATAAAACTTCGAGACCGAGACCGTTCTAAATAATTGAACGCCTCATCAATCCGGTCCATTTCAATCAGAAGCCTAACCGTTTCCCGGTAAAGATCCTGTTTGTTGACTTGGAAACTATTCCGCAATTCATCAATTTTCAAAGATGCGCGCATCCCCTCGACTACGGTCACTGCATTGGCATACCAGGAAAAGGCATCGACATGGTTCCCTTGTTCCCATAAGATTCCACCTTTACCCTTTGCTGCGCGCCATTCCACTTCCTTAATGCCATATCGTTTGGCTCGTTCATAAGCTTGCGTATAATAACCAATGGCCTTTTCCGATTTTTTGAGCGTCCGGTTCACATTGCCCAATTCCAGTAATGCCTTCACCCAATTAATCGCATTCTTAATCGCTGCGCTCGTTTGTTCCGCTTGAATAAAGTTCTCTTCAGCTTCAACAACTTTGCCCATTTTGAGTTGGGATATCCCAATATTGCGATAGTCATATCCCAAGCCCCATCGGCTATTGAGCACTTCGTCAATGTGCTTGGCCTGTTCAAAATACTCAAGAGCGGTCACATAATCCCCTTGTTGCCGATAGACTAACCCTACATTATTCAGTGATGATGCCAACTCCGTCTTAATATCAGCCTCTTGGGCCATAGTCACCGCTTCGTGTAATGACAACAAGGCTTTTTCCGAATCATTCAAAGTCCAGTACATCAGACCTCGTGTGTTGTGAACCATGATCGTTAACTGGGTATCTCCGGCGTCTCGCGCCAGCGTGTCAGCTCGCGATAAGAATTGAAATGCCTCTTGATAGCTGCCTCTAAACCAGGAGGTATTGGCAAGGTACAAATACCCTGAAGCGATCAGAAAAGGATCGTCCAGCTCTTTACCAATTTGCCTTCCCTGCTGATAATATTGGTCAGCTTGTTCAAATAACCCTATTTTTTCATAGGTCAGCCCAATCTCATACAATGTTTCCGCTTCTCCACGACGATCTTCAAGCTCCCGATAAGACTCTAATGCCACAGAAAAGTTCTTTCTAGCTTCTTCATAACGTCCCAAGCGAAGATAGTAAATCCGACCGATTCGGCGATGTTGGGTCGCCACATCTCCAACTTCGCCAATTTCCTCATAGAGCGCATACGAGCGGCCAAAGTCCAACAAAGCTTCGGAGTAAGCTCCCATGTTTTCCCTAACCACCCCAAGTGTGGCGATTCCTTCAGCAAGCCTATCGAGTTCCTCTGCTTGCAACCACAGCACATTCGCACTTTCTAGGTGCTGGATAGCGACATCAAACTGTTCCAACCTCGAATAGAGAATGCCCAATTGATAGAATGCTTCTGACCGTTCCTCAGACGTTGCCGTTTCACCCAATGCCTGTAACAATTGGTTTTGATGAAACACCGCAGTTTGATACTCACCAATTTTATAAGCCGCATCCACAACCAACTTTGTCAATTCGCGAAAATCTTCCATTTTATCAGCATAGTGAATCACGGACAGGGCATGAATCATATGTTGAAGCGCTTGAGGATACTGCCCCTCCTGATAGAGCGACACCGCCGTGTTCAGTTGATCCGCATAGATGGCCGACGCAAATGCCATTTTTTCTTCTTCATTCATCCCCGCATAGCCATACAGCACAAAGGACGATGCCACGGCACTCACGTCTTGGACCTTGGCCGAAGCCTGGGCAACCGCTTCATGCGGAGGCATGTCAGTCAAACGGGCCAGATATTGTCCGACAAATTGCTCAGCCGTCTCCTTATCATATCTCCCATGGCCTACAATGACATGGGGAAAGCCCGACCGGATCAATGCATTCACCAGTAACGCTGTAGATGCCTCATGTTCTTTCGTACTATTCAAGATAATGGCCGTATGATGAGTCGATCCGGCTAGATTTCGCACACGAATAAACTCACGAACTCGTAACTGTTCGTTGACCGTAAAGGCTAAATCTTTTTGACGATTCATCGTAACAAACACATCTGTCATCTCAATAAGTTTGGAGTCGCTCACAGGGTCACCGTTCAGAGTCTGCAAAGAAAATGAGACAGCACCTGCTGTTGGCATCAGAAGAGCAGAACGCTTGCTGGCAACGGTGACATTTGTATAAAACAGGCTTCTTTGGTGGAACCCATTGATAATCTCATAACTATTCGACACTCGTGTTACCGGGATCGTATTCGGAAAGAACGCCTGAGCTTGCGTGAGAAGTGATTCGGCGGTCGACAGATAGCCTAACCCCGGTTGGCGAAGAATCTCCTGAACCTGTGTAACATTCCCTTCTATAGGAAAATATTGTACGTGCGTCCCATGATGGATAAACCCATGGCTCTGCTCGATACCAGGAACAACCTTCATGTAGCGATGTTCCGCATTAACCGCGACAGAAAGAGTTTCTGCCGTCAGTGGGTATTGCCAAAAATACGAAACCGCCCACGGATATTCTTCGTATAAGGCAAATAGGACCTCTTCCAATTCAGCCGAAAGAGCCTCGAGCTGCTCCGGCTGGCCTTGGCTCAACCCATGGCGAATCTCTTTGATCAAACTGCCAAGATCTTCCGCATACTCGCCTACTCCCGTTAAAAAAAACTCTTCGCCCATCACCTCATACAGCATGAGGCTCATTTTCCGCATGGCTAATTGTTCTGCAATGATAAAAGCTTGCTCATATCGACCATCTTCAACAAGCCCGTCAACATAAAGAGCAGATAACCGATCCAAGAATGGCATGACTGCGCTAATATGTTGACGAGGCAATGCTTGAGGGGGATACCGCATCAATTCGTCAAATGCTTGACGAAGCCATACCTGACGCTCATCCGGTTTTTCAGCATGTTCAGCTTGCAAGACAGACCATAACCAACTATTCCAAACCCCGACCATCTCAGCCAATCCGTTCAGATTTTTCTGTAGTCGCGCAGAGGCCTCCTGATTGTTCCCAGCCAGCGCAATATCTCTCATATTCAAATCAAGCATGAGCAACAAAGAAGCGTTAGGCCCATCAGGAAAAATCGTGTGATCCTCCAGCATCGCTCTGGCTTTTACATAATAAGACCAAGCGTGTGTTTTGAGGGTATACAGCATGTGGAGATGTTCAACTGCGTCTTCAATATTGTCTGAGCTGTGAGCGAATGAATCGGAAAGCGCTGAAAGGAGAAAGGCCACGTTTGTCAGCGCATAGAACGTCTGAGGATCTTTCTGTTCTTCAGCAATCTGTTCATCTAGCGCCTCAACCAACACGGCGACAATATCCCATTCAATTTCCTCCCCTGTGAGAAACTGTTCAGCGAAAAGGCGAGAAAGGTTATACACATTGATGCGTGTTCCAAAATTCAAGTCTAGCGTTTGCGTATAGCCTAGAGATTGACGCATGTAATCAATGGCCTCGACAGGCAACTCAAGCTGATGAGACAACAATCCAATCCGATTGAGCACCACGGCTTTTTCTGTCAACCGTGCAACATTCGTGTCTGCATCAGGGCTGGCGGCAATCAACGCAAGCTTTTTGAGATAATACTCTCGTGCTGGCGCCGGTTCCTTAAGTTTTTCATAGGTCCCCGCAATGTAACTGAACATGAGTTTTTCTTCGCCGATGGCATCAAATCCACTCGCGGCTTCTGACCCACCACCCCCAAGCGGAACTTCGACATTGAAGAATCCTGAACCTTTTTGTTTCTGCTTCCCTCCAAATTGTTGGATGGAATCCAAGCTAGCGAAGTAACTCTTCAATGCGTTCTTTAAAGCCTCTCGTTCTGTTTGATTTCCAGAAGAACCGAGATTGTAGAGATTCACCCCGATATTGCGTTGGAGCAACGCAAGGTTTTTCCGGTTACCTAACTCGAGGTTGATTTCCATCGCCTGAGAATACGACTGGACGGCCTCTGAATACCGCCCTAAATCCTGTTGCGAAAGCCCCAAACGTTCCAACAGCTCAGCCCTGAGAATGGGTTGATCGTCAGGGACTCGTTTCAGTGCTAATCGATACTGGCCAATCGACTCTTCGCTATGTCCTGTCTTGAAACAAGCTTCACCAAAGTTTTTTCGAAACAACAGCTCCGTCGTAGGATCCCGGGTGATGCTGTGCGATTGGTCACGTTGCCGGTAATGGCGATACGCCTCAGGATAATTAGCTAAGGCCATATAGGTATTACCCAAATTCAACAACAAGTTAGATTCTACTATCGGAAATTGAAATTCGTCGTTGAGATCCAAGGCGATACGGTATGCCTGTTCCGCTTTCTCCAAATATCCATACTTCCCATCAATTTGTTCTACTTGTTCATATGCCCACCCCAACGTTTGATAAAAATATGGAATCCCAGGATCAAGTCCGATTGCCTGCTCTATCAAACTGATGACGCTGAAAAAATCCGGGGGATTCGAATATGAAAGCGCCAGCCCCAGACTATATCGATAGACCGCATGCTCGGGATTAGCCTCAACCTGTTTTCTATACACAGCTTGGACGGCAGGAATTTCCTTCAACATCACCTTTGTATTGATGTACTCTCGATGTGCCTCCACCGACTCCGGATAGGTTTGCGTTATAGCCAAAAGCTCTTTTGCGGCAATTCGCACCTCACCGATTGCTCGGTTTTT